>FZPS01000173.1_pt73 | contig 141149 bp, 157 predicted proteins | sample 1817821 | NCBI WGS metagenome assembly FZPS01 (sample SAMEA104158645, study PRJEB21678) | metagenome | place: Germany | collected 2015-04-21
TGCCTTAATGCGCTGCCATTTGTACATACTGACCACCTCTTTTTTCCCCCCTTTTCAGGGGAGATTTTATCACAGGTGGATCAGTTTTACTTGACGATCTAGGATCAATTCTATTTTACGATCTATAGCCGTATCCATAAGTATGAAAGATAATACTGCTGGACTATGGTCAGGCAAGTTAGAGGATTATTATTATAGGGGAGAGGTGAGACTAATTGTTAGTGGACAACGTACTAGTTGAAAATTATCAGGAAATCGTGGAGAACATACGGGAGTTTAATAGAAGTGTTGAGGAAGAACTTGCGGGTATTCCGCACTTAACTTCTTTTAAGCATTGGTTTTATGAATCTAAACTCGATATGTTTGGACCCGCCAAATTTATAGGATACAAAAAAATGAATGCTGCAAGATACAATTATGGTCATAGAACAGAACAGCAAAAAGCTGCAGGAATTGCGAAAATGAGTGGAGGAACAACTTCCAAGCACTTAACTAAATGGTTTAGGGAGATACACAAGGATGACCCGGAGTTTGCAATTCTTTACGATAAATTATGTGCTTTGCACTCGGGGAAAAAACCTAATAAAAAAGCTAGGATTTATGTCCCTAAATAACAGAGCATCAGCTGTAGAGATCAGCGATAGGAGGTAAAAGGTTTAGCTCTGTGGGAAAGCAAGGGAACTGGCTTTTCCCGGAGCTTTTTTGTATGCCAACTGCAAGGGGTTTATACTATTGGCAAAGATGTGCAGGGGGTCTCATAGCTTGAGGCAAGAATGGCAGGGCTAAAAATATAGTTGTCCCAACTAGCAGTGATGTAGGTGTAAAGTAAAAAGGTCAGGAGTGTTATACTCCTGACCCTTGACCTATGCCATGCCTGGATGCGTGCAATTTGCTGCTGGGTATTATAGTTTCCTGCAGCCGTTTTTCTTTGGTCTGCTGGTGTAAGAGGCGGGCATAGGTTAACTTACTCAGGGATAGTCCTTCTATTGCACCAATACAACCGGCTTAATCAGATCTTGGGGCTTTTCCTTCATTAGGTAGAAGGCTTCCTCGAGCTTGTCAAAGCCCTCGAAGACATGGGTGACCAGTTTGCTGGGATCGACCCGGTCATTTACCACCAGGTTTATCATTTGTTCCATTCTGTAGCGGCCTCCCGGAGTTAGGCCACCCCGAATGTCTTTGTGGGCCATGCCACAGCCCCAATCGAGGCGGGAGATGGGCAGCTCATCGCCTTCGCCAAAGTAGTTGATATTGAAGATAGTTCCACCGGGGATGACAAATTTGGTTGCCGTGGCGATTATATCAGAATTACCGCCGGCAATGATGACGGCATCTACTCCCTGGCCATTGGTCAATTCCAGCATTTGCTCATCGACGGGGCCGTTTTTGTAGTTGATAATATCGGTGGCGCCGTAGAACTTGGCTGCTTCTACACAATTTGGTCTGCTTCCTACTGCAAGAATCCTCCCTGCCCCCCGGAGCTTAGCGCCGGCTACGGCCATCAGCCCAACGGGTCCGATACCAATAACGGCAACGGTATCACCCAGTTGGATGTCGGCCAATTCGGCACCGTGGAAACCTGTGGTCATCATATCGGGCATCATGGATGCAACTTCCAGGGGAATGTCTTCTGGTAGATGGGCCAGGTTCATATCCGCATCGTTAACATGGAAGTATTCGGCAAAAACCCGTCCTTGATATTGGAGAACTTCCAACCGGCCAACATGCCGCCCGAGTGCATGCCATATCCCCGGACGGCTTCTAGGGTCCGCCAGTCGGGTGTAATGGCGGGTACTACGACCCGGTCGCCAGGTTTAAAGTCCTTGACTTTACTGCCTACCTCTACCACTTCGCCAACGCCTTCGTGGCCGAGTATTAGGTCGGTCCTTTCCCCCATAGCCCCTTCAAAGACAGTGTGAATGTCTGATTCCCAGCATGGCAAAACCTTTCATTTTCATTTATCTTAACCTCCCTTTAATAATTGCTTTATAAAGATATAGGGCTCCCTGACACTAAACTGTTTAAGTGGGCTTCTTATTGTTAAAAATACGACATACAATCCTGAACTCCTCCTTAGAAAAATAAAAAAAGCAAAAAGAGTAACTATTTTTTTCAGCCTGAAATAAGTATTAGGTAAATAAAATTGTTTATAAAAGAGGAACTAGACCCAAATGTGGAATGCATTTTATAAAAAGGCTAGCAGATTTTATGACATTGTACTATAATGATAAAGGAAGCATCGTTAACAAAATAACGACATAATTAGATTATGCGCGCTGTCAACTTCAATTTTCACATTGATTTGTGGCTTCTTCTATTGTTTACGGCTTGGGGAACAAGGCAGTATTAATAAATGGAGGGATGACTATGTATCCAATCGTTGGCAAAGAGGTATTGTCACCGGTCATAAAACTTTTGGAAGTTGAGGCACCGCAAGTGGCTGCCAAAGCAAGGCCAGGGCAGTTTATCATCCTGCGTAAGGATGAAGTGGGTGAACGAATCCCTTTAACCATTGCTGATTTTGACCGGCAGAGGGGAACTGTTACCATCATCTTTCAAGAGGTGGGACGTACCACCAAGGAATTGGGTACTTTAGAGCCAGGCGATACCATTGCTGATTTTGTCGGTCCCCTGGGCAAAAGGACAGACATTGAAAAATTTGGCCGGGTTGTTTGTGTAGGCGGTGGTGTAGGTATAGCACCCATTCATCCCATTGCCAGGGCCCTGAAGGAAGCCGGGAATGAAGTTATTTCTGTTATCGGCGCCAGGTCCAAGGAGCTGCTCTTCTGGGAAGAGAAAATGGCAGCCGTCAGTGATAAACTAATTGTCTGTACCGATGATGGCAGTTATGGTCGGAAAGGCTTTGTAACAGAGGCGGTGGAAGAACTGATATCAGAGGGTAAAATAGACCGCATCTGGGCCATTGGCCCCCTACCCATGATGAAGGCCATGGCAGAAACTACAAGGCCCCATGGAATAAAAACCATTGTTAGCTTAAACCCCATTATGGTCGATGGCACAGGGATGTGTGGAGCCTGCCGGGTTAGTGTAGGCGGGGAAACAAAATTTGCTTGTGTCGATGGTCCTGAATTTGATGCCCACCAGGTAGATTTTGAACTGGCAGCCCGCCGCCTGGCCTATTACGAGGATGAGGAACGTAGGGCAGATGCTGCCCTGAGCTGCAATAATCATGGAGGTGGTTGTAAATGTCAGGGAGGGTAATGACCAAGCATCCAATGCCCGTCCAGGATCCCGGGGAGAGGATTAATAATTTTAATGAGGTTACCCTGGGCTATAGTGAAGAAGTGGCGGTGGCAGAGGCCCAACGCTGTCTGGAGTGCAAAAAAGCCGGCTGTGTAAAGGGTTGTCCCGTCGAGATCAATATTCCCGCATTTATTGCCGCTATTAAGGAAAGGGATTTTAAGGGTGCCATTGCGGAAATTAAAGGGAAAAACAACCTGCCGGCAGTCTGCGGCCGCGTGTGTCCCCAGGAAAACCAATGTGAAAAATATTGTGTTTTGGGGAGGAAGGGGGAACCGGTGGCCATCGGCCGCCTGGAACGGTTTGTCGCCGATCTGGAACTGGCCGACGACAGCAATGGTATTTCTATGGAGGTAGCACCACCGACGGGCAAGAAGGTAGCTGTGGTAGGTTCCGGTCCGGCCGGCTTAACGGCAGCCGCAGATTTGGCAAAGATGGGACATGCCGTCACCGTTTTTGAAGCCTTGCATGTGCCCGGCGGTGTACTCATGTATGGGATTCCCGAGTTCCGCCTGCCCAAGGAGATAGTCCAAAAGGAAATTGACAAGATTAAGGATTTAGGGGTTGACTTTAGGGTAAACTATGTAATCGGCAAGTTGGATTCGGTCAAGGAGCTTTTGGCCAATGGTTACGATGCAGTTTTTGTCGGCACAGGGGCGGGACTTCCATACTTTATGAATATCCCCGGGGAGAACCTAAATGGTGTCTATTCGGCCAATGAATTTCTCACACGAACTAACCTGATGAAGGCCTACAAGTTTGGCGAATACCAGACACCCATTAAGGTTGGAAAGCGGGTAGCAGTGATAGGGGCGGGGAACGTGGCCATGGATGCTGCCCGGTGTGCTTTGCGCCTGGGTGCCGAAGAGACCTATATTGTCTACCGCCGCTCTGAGAAGGAAATGCCTGCCCGTCTGGAAGAAATAGAACATGCCCGGGAAGAGGGAGTTAAGTTCATCCTTTTAACCAGCCCCGTGGAATTCCACGGCGATGAGAATTACAATTTGACTGCTATGACCTGTATTAAATATGAATTGGGGGAACCTGATTCCTCTGGCCGCCGGCGTCCTATACCAGTTGCTGGCTCTGAGTTTAAGATGGAGGTTGACAATGTGGTTCTGGCCCTGGGCCAGGGGCCCAACCCCCTGGTACCGGCAACTACCCCTGGCCTGGAAGTAAGCAAGAAGGGGACTATAGTGGTTGATGAGGAAACTGGAGCCACCTCTATTCCCGGCGTTTTTGCCGGTGGAGACATTGTCACTGGTGCGGCAACGGTAATTGAAGCTATGGGGGCAGGGAAAAGGGCGGCCCGGGCCATTGATGATTATTTGAAAAAATAACTGCTATTAGGGGCGGATGGGTATGTAACCCACCGCCCTTTTTTTCCTTGACCGAACTGGCCCTTCTTTTTTTGAACACCTCAGCTAATGCCTGCGTATAATGATACTATCAGTTTCCGAAGAGGTGAGGCAGGTGGCGCGGAAGGGCAATCCGGCGCGGGTATCCTTTTCCGTCGGGAAGGTTTCCTACCTTCTGGAAAAAGGGGATCTGAGCCCGGTGGAGGCTCTGGAGATATTGCGGCAGCAGGAGGAACAGCTGGCCTTCCGGGGGGAAGAGGAGAAATCGAGGCTGCTCCTGGAGCAGGCCCTTCAGGAGTTGGATGCCCTGGTGGGGCTGGAGCCGGTGAAAAAGCTGGTCCGGGAGCTGCAGGCCTTTGTCCAGGTGCAGCAGCTTCGGCGCCAGGAAGGGCTCCTGACGGAACCCCTGGTCCTGCACATGGTCTTTATGGGTAATCCGGGAACTGGAAAAACGACGGTAGCCCGGATCCTGGGAAAAATATTCAGGGAAATGGGTGTGCTCCGCAAGGGGCATCTGGTGGAGGTGGAAAGGGCGGATCTGGTGGGGGAATATATTGGCCACACTGCCCAGAAAACCCGGGAACAGATAAAGAAAGCCCTCGATGGCATACTCTTTATAGATGAAGCCTATTCCCTGGCCAGGGGCGGGGAGAAGGATTTTGGCAAGGAATCCATCGATTGTTTGGTTAAGGCCATGGAGGATCACAAGGACAATTTAATCCTTATCTTGGCCGGTTATCAACGGGAAATGGCCCATTTCCTGCGGATTAATCCCGGTTTGCGCTCCCGTTTTCCCATCCACATCATCTTTCCCGACTACACAATGGAAGAGTTGCTGGAAATAGCAGAATTGATGCTGCGGCAGCGGGAGTATCAGCTAGATAAAGGAGCCAGGGAAGAGATAATCAAAATCCTGCAGCGTAGCAGCGGGGCAGCCGTGGAAAACCCGGGCAATGCCCGTCTGGTGCGAAACATTATCGAAAGGGCCATCAGGCGTCAGGCGGTGCGGATCGTTGGGCAGGAGAAACTGGAGCGGGAAGACCTTATGACCATTACCCGCGAAGATATCGGGGACGGTGAAGAGGAGTGAAGGAATGCCTGGTGATCGGCAGGGCCAACGTGGGTAAAACCCTCTTTGTCTTGAATTTTGCCGAGTTTCTTGGTCGCAACGAGATCGACCTGGTAATTAGGTTTCCCAACGGTTTTTCAACGGCGAAACGTTATACCATTGATCGAGCCAGGCGGGAACTGACCGGGCTGGGCCCCCATAAAACCCGCTGCCTCCAGTCTGTACAGCTGGATATCCCCTACGGCAAGGGGCGGAAAAGGGTGCAGCTAACAGACACGACCGGCCTGATAGATACCATTCACCAGGATGTAGAGGTCAGGAGGGCCATTGCCCAGACCCTCAATGCTATCCGGCAGGTCGATCTTCTCCTGCATCTCATTGACCCAAGGGGGATTGACAGGGCGGGGGCCCGGGCCGCACTGGGGGAGGTGGACTACCAGGTCGCCCAGTTTGCCCAGCTGCGGGGGCGCTACTGCATCCTAGCCAATAAAATGGATCTGCCCGGGGCCCGGGAAGGACTCCAGCGGCTTATGAGGGAACTGCCGGGCCAGTACATTATCCCCATTTCCGCCCTTTATAAGCGGGGCTTTAAAGAGGTGAAGACCTTTGTCAGCCGCCATTCCTAAAATTTTCCTCCAGTCAGCCGCCATATTTCTGGCAGGAATGGTGATCAAGCTCACCGATGATTACCTGGATGATTTTTCCGGAGCGGGCCCGGAGGGCGCCAGGTCCCTGGCCCAAAAACTGGGTCGGGGCGTGGCGGCCTATGCCTTGCTTCTCTTTGCCGTGGCCGTCTCCCTCGATGCTGTTTCTTCCTGCACCCTTTTTTTGGCCGCCTATGCCGTTGGGATGGGCAAAGATCCCAACCTGATTCTGCCCACCTCTATTCCTGCCTGGATAGAAGCGGTGCTGGTCACTGCCGGGGGGATTTTGCTGTGGGGATGGCAGCCGATGGTTTCTTCCCTGGCCATCATGGTGGGTGTACAGCTGATTGACGACTATTTAGATCAGGATTTAGACTGGCAAGAACAGCGCCCTAACCTTGTCCACCGGTGGGGGAAGGTTGAGGTCCTTCTTTTGCTCCTTATTGCTACAGCAGTTTCCCTTCAGCTCGACTGGTTGAAAACCATACTGGTCCTGGTACTGGCACCGATGGTAAATTGGGTGGCTAAAGGAGCGGAAAAAGGGAGGTCGTGTTTGTGAGCGGACTGGGATGGATAGCTCTAGCCCTGGGAATGCTGCTTTTAGGCTATGTATGGGGCCGATGTTTTGGCCTGCGCGAGGGTATCAGGCTGGGGCAGAGCCAGGCCCCACTGGACCTGCGGCGGGAATCCCTGGAGCGGGGATACTGTCTTCTGTGTGGGAAAAGGGCAAAAGGGACAGGGGTATATCATTCTTCCTTACTTATGCTATAATAATAACAGTAATTGCTTATGAAGGGAGGGCCTCCCATCGGAACAATCGGTGGACGGAATGGGGAAGGAGAATATACGGTTTTAGTTGGCGTTGCCACCCAAGAGGAAGGCGGTGTCTGGGAGGCAGAGGAGTCCCTGCGGGAATTGGAAGAATTGGCCCGGTCGGTTGGGGCCGAGATCCAGTACCAGGCTCTGCAACAGCGCTCCTTTCCCGATCCCATCTATTATGTGGGCAAGGGGAAGGCGGAAGAACTTGCCTTGCTGTGCGAGGAATTGGGAATTGAGCTTGTTATCTTTGATACGGAACTTACCCCGGCCCAACAGCGCAACCTGGACCGCCTGTTTAACTGCCGGGTGATAGACAGGACCCGGCTGATACTGGACATCTTTGCCAGGCGGGCCCAGAGCAGGGAGGGGAAGCTCCAGGTAGAGCTGGCCCAACTCCGCTATTTGCTGCCCCGTCTTACCGGCAAAGGTGTCGAATTGTCCCGCCTCGGGGGGACCATTGGGACTCGGGGGCCGGGGGAGACAAAACTGGAAATGGACCGGAGGCGTATCAGGGAGCGCATTGGCTTTCTGGAAAAACAGATCAAGGAGCTGCGAAAACACCGCCAGATTCAGCGCCAAAGGCGGCAAAAATCCCTCATCCCCATTGTTTCCCTGGTTGGTTATACCAATGCCGGCAAGTCGACCCTTTTAAATGCCCTGTCAAGGGCCGACGTCTTTGTGGCCGATCAACCCTTTGCCACCCTGGATCCGACCACCCGCAGGGTGTCCCTGCCCGGCGGGGGGGAGATCTTGCTGACGGACACCGTAGGTTTTATCCGCAACTTGCCCGAGCATCTGCTGGCAGCCTTTCGGGCTACCCTGGAGGAAATTGGCGAGGCCGACCTACTGCTGGAAGTGGCTGACGCCAGCCACCCCCAGGTACTGGAACAGCACGAGGCCGTCTGTCGAATTTTGTCGCAATTGGAACTGGCCAGGATTCCCCGCTTGCTGGTATTGAATAAAATCGATCTCCTCTATAAGAGGATTATGGCAGCGGGCTTAATAAACTCCCTGGGGGAGGGAATAGCTGTGTCTGCCCTGACGGGAGAAGGAATACCGGAACTGCTAGAAGCCATTGCCCGGCACTTTGCCAGTAGATATACCCATGCCATAATAGAGTTGCCCTATTCGGAGGGGGCTTTGCGCAGTATGGCCCTGGAGCGGGGCCTGAGGGTGCAGGAAACCTTTGGCGCCAGGGGGATTCTTCTGGAAGGAGAATTCGACCCCATGACCCTGGCCAGGCTGGAAAAATATATTATTCGCTAAGGAGTAGTGATAAATGTTTGGGCAGCTGGAGAAGGATTGGGGCATAACTATGAATTTGCTCCATGTTGCAGGGGAAGCAGCCAAAAAAGTGAAGGAGCAGGAGGAGAAAATACAGGCCCTGGCGGCCTATAACCAGCTCAAGGTGCTGAAAGCCTTCCAGGAGGAAGGGGTAGGGGAGACGGATTTCTATCCTACTACGGGCTATGGGTACAACGACCTGGGCCGGGACAAGCTAGACCAGATTTGGGCCCGGGTCTTTGGAGGGGAAGAGGCCCTGGTCAGGCATCAGATTGTCTCGGGGACCCATGCCCTGGCCCTCTGCCTCTATGGTGTCCTGAGGCCCGGGGATGAGCTCATCAGTGCAACGGGAACCCCCTACGATACCCTGGAGACGGTAATCGGCCACAAGGGGAATGTACCCGGTTCCCTGAGGGAATATGGCATTGTCTATAAGGAAGTTCCCCTGTCACCCCAGGGAGAACCGGACCTGGCAGCTATTGCTGCCACCGTCAGCAATAGAACCAAAATGGTCTTCATTCAACGTTCCCGGGGTTACAGCTGGCGGCCGGCCCTGTCCTTGGAGACCATCGGCAAGATTGTGGCTGCCGTAAAAGGGGTTAACCCGGATACGGTGTGTTTGGTCGATAATTGTTACGGCGAATTCACTGCCCGCGAGGAGCCACCGGCTGTGGGTGCCGATCTGACTGCCGGCTCACTGATTAAAAACCCGGGCGGGGGACTGGCCCCCAGCGGCGGTTATATTGTGGGAAGGGCCGAGCTGGTGGAAATGGTCGCCGCCCGGCTGACGGCGCCGGGCATAGGCGGTGAAGCAGGGGCGACCCTGGATACCAAAAGGCTCCTCTATCAGGGACTATTTCTTGCCCCCCACATTGTTGGTGAAGCCTTAAAGGGAGCAATCTTTACCGCCCAGTTGATGGAGGACCTGGGTTATACCGTGTCACCCTCGGCCCGAGAAGAGCGCCATGACCTGATCCAGGCCATACGTTTCCGGAACAAGGATGAATTGCTTGCCTTTTGTGAGGGCATCCAGAAGGCTGCTCCCGTGGACAGTATGGTGAAACCAATCCCGGCCCCTATGCCTGGTTATACCCACCAGGTTGTGATGGCATGTGGTACCTTTATCCAGGGAGCTTCTATAGAATTGAGTGCCGATGCCCCTTTGCGGGAACCCTATATCGCCTATTTACAGGGCGGTTTGACAGCCAGCCACGTCCGGGCTGCCATTTTGATCGCTTTACAACATTTGCTGGCCGCGGGGCAGCTGGCATTATAGAAGAACCTGGAAGGGATTGCAATTGGCGATGAAGAATTATAGGGCAGTAAAAAACTCCCGACCGGGTGTTTTTACTTAGTAGTTGTTGGGAAGTAAAAATGGGGGAGGTTAAGGAAGTGGAAACTATCGGCATTCCCCGGGCCCTGGCCTATTTTTCCTATTATCCCTTCTGGAAAACTGTACTAGAAGGCCTGGGGAGGAAACTGGTGGAATCTGGTACTACCACAAAGGCAATACTGGACGAAGGTGTTTCCGAAGCATGCAATGATCTCTGTGTGCCCATCAAGATATTTTTTGGCCATGTTGCCCGGCTTAAAGGACGGGCCGATAAAATCTTCGTTCCCCGCCTGGTTAATGTAGGCCAGGGGGATACCTTTTGCCCCAAATTCCTTGGCTTACCCGACATGGTCGAGTATGGAATGGCGGACCTGCCACTCCTTTTTGCCCCGCGCATAGACTTGCGCAAAAAAAATAGGGGTTGGTTTGAATTGGCCAGGATGGTGGCAGAGGCTCTAGATTGTAATATAATTTCTGTTTTGCGAGTATTGCAACAGGGGAGAAAAGCCCAGGCGGAGTATGACAGTCTCCTCCTGGCGGGCTATTCACCCGATGAGGCTTTAGAGCTTATGGACACGGGACAGCAGGGGAAGGTTTCTGGAATAGTAAAGAAGCCGGTGGGTGTCATCGCTGTTTTGGGATATCCCTATTCCCTCTATGACAAATTTTTAAATGGCAATTTACTTTCGCAGTTAAGGGAAATGGGGATAAAGGTATTGACACCAGAAATGGTACCGAAAGGAGTCCTTTATGACAAAAACGCTTTGTTGCCGAAGGGCCTCTTTTGGCATTTTAGCAACCGGGTTTTAGGGGCAGGTATGTACTATCTTAGCAAAGGGAATATCGATGGCATTATCCATGTCAGCAATTTTGCCTGCGGTCCCGATGCCATGGTAAATAAGCTCCTGGAATTGGAGGCAAAAAAATATTCCTGTCCTTTCCTTACCGTTAGCCTGGACGAGCATACCGGACAAGCCGGCATACATACCAGGTTAGAGGCCTTTGTGGATATGGTCAGGTGGAGGAGGCAGAGGGCATGCGAATAACCTTTCCCTATATGGGCTATTCCCATTTGGTTTTTAAACAATTACTTTCAGAGTTGGGCCATGAACCCATCGTACCCCCGAACCCGACAAAGCGCACCCTCGATTATGGAACCCATCACTCGCCAGAGTTTGCCTGCATACCCTTTAAAGTACTCTTAGGTTCCTATTTGGAGGCAATAGAACTTGGGGCCGAGGCTGTGGTCACTACCGGCGGGGTAGGTCCCTGCCGGGCCGGCTATTATGCCCCCCTCCACAAGCGGATATTGGCAGACTTGGGCTATGATATAGATTTTATCGTCCTTGAACCGCCCCTGCGCAATATAAAGGATTTTTACCAGCAGCTGCGGAAACTGATTCCCCGGGGAATAGGGATGGGCAACCTGTTTCGTATTTTGCACAGGGCCTGGATAAAACTCAATGTTATCGACTATCTGGAAAGGCTTTCCCATCAAATCAGGCCAAGGGAATTGGAGCCGGGAAGGACTACACAGGTTTTTAACCAGTGCCTGGAGCTGGTCGACGCTGCCAGGAAGGTTGCGGAAATAAAGGCAGCCCGGGAGGAAGGCCGCCGCTTGTTGGCCCAAATACCTGTCGACAGGGAGAAGGAACTGCTCAAGATAGGGATTATTGGTGAGATATATGTGGTCCTGGAGCCCTTTATCAATCATAATGTCCAGATTTTGCTGGAAGAAATGGGGGTTCTGGCCGACCGCTCTATCTATTTGGCCGATTGGGTGCGGGGGAATGCCCTGGTACCGGGGGAAAGGGATATTAAAAGGGCGGCCCGATCCTATCTGAAAGAAATGGTCGGCGGCCACGGCCAAAATAGTATCGGTGAAACGGTCCTCTATGCCCGCCGCGGCTTTGACGGTGTCGTCCAACTGGCCCCCTTCTCCTGTATACCGGAAATTGTTGCGAAAAGCATTATGCCAGCAGTCAGCAGGAAGTTAGATATTCCTGTCCTTACCCTCTTCCTCGATGAACAGACGGGGGTAGCAGGGATAAAAACCCGGTTAGAAGCCTTTGTTGATCTCCTGCTGCAAAAGAAACGGAAAGGAGCCGGTGAACAGTGGAATCAGGCTACCTTGGTATAGATGTTGGTTCGGTGAGCACAAATCTGGTTGTCATTGGGCCCGGGGGAGATGTCCTGGCATCTGTTTATATTAAAACCCAGGGCAACCCCATCGGGGCCATCCAGAGGGGTTTAAAGATGGTGGCTGAGGAACTGGGCGATGGGGTGGACATCAAAGCCGTCGGGACTACAGGCAGTGCCCGCCACCTGGCGGGGGTAGTGGTCGGCGCGGATTTGGTCAAGAACGAGATTACCGCCCATGCCGTTGCCAGTATCCATTCGGTGCCGGATGTAAAAACAATCTTTGAAATCGGCGGCCAGGACTCGAAGATAATAATCTTGCGGGATGGGATAGTCACCGATTTTGCCATGAACACAGTCTGTGCCGCCGGTACAGGATCCTTTCTGGAACACCAGGCGGCAAGGTTGGGCATCCCCATTGAGAAATTTGGGGAACTGGCCCTGGCCGCCAAGAACCCGGTCCGGATTGCGGGCCGCTGTACCGTTTTTGCTGAATCCGATATGATCCACAAGCAACAAATGGGACATAGGGTAGAAGAAATAATTGCCGGCCTTTGTGAAGCCCTGGTTCGTAATTATTTAAACAATGTGGGCAAGGGAAAGGAATTGCTGCCTCCCTATGTTTTTCAGGGGGGAGTAGCGGCCAATGCCGGCATTAGGGCGGCCTTTACCAAGTTCCTGGGCACCGAAGCAATTGTCCCCGAACATTATAAGGTAATGGGTGCTTTGGGCGTTGCCCTCCTGGCCAAAGAAGCAGCCGAGGGACGACCCAACTTTACTACCAGCTTCCGGGGCTTTGCCGCCAGTGAACTGGAGTATGAGGTAGGAAGCTTTGAATGTGAGGGTTGTCCTAACCGGTGTGAAGTGGTGAACCTGCGCATGGAAGGAAAAACCCTTGCCTATTGGGGAGACCGGTGCGGAAAATGGTCAAACCTTTCCTAGAGGTCATGGGCATAATGGGGATATATTTGCGGGACCCCCTGGGGTCCCTTTTTTCTGTCCGGAAAATGCTGATGCTTCCCCGATAATAAGGCCCTTTTGGCGGCAAAAGAATAGGATAATAGCGGAAAGACAAATGAAAGGGGGTTGGGAAGATGGCAGATAGCCGGAAAATGCGACTGGCCAGGGCCTATGTGCCCTTTCAACAGTATACAAGGCGCTTTGAGCCCTTCGATGGCTTAATGCGGGGAACGATCTTCCCGGAACTCTACCTGCCATATCGTCCCAAGGAAATGATGGGAAGGAGTGAAGATTAATGCGGCGCGATCGCAGGGAACTGCTGCTTAAGATCATGGCCCTGGATTTTACCGCCCTGGAGTTAAACCTCTATCTTGACACCCATCCCAGGGATGCCCGCGCCTTGGAGGATTATAACAGGGTAACCCAGGAACTGTTTGCCCTGCGCCAGGAATATCAGGAGTGCTACGGACCCTTGATTCATTTTGGACACGGCTTCAGCAAGTTCCCCTGGCAGTGGATCGAAGAACCATGGCCCTGGGAAATGACATTTTGAGTAGGGAGGAAGGAGAATGTGGCTTTATGAAAAGAAACTCCAGTACCCGGTACGGGTGAGTGGGCCTAACCCCTGGTTGGCCAAGAACATTATTACCCAGTACGGTGGTCCTGACGGGGAACTCTCGGCCTCTCTGCGCTATTTAACCCAGCGCTATTCAATGCCCATACCCGAGGCCAAAGGCACCTTGACCGACATCGGCACAGAAGAACTTGCCCATATGGAAATAGTCGCCGCCCTGGTTTACAATCTGATTAAGGATGCTCCCCTGGAGCAGATAAAAGCCGCCGGTATGGATGGATATTATGCCGATCACGACCGGGCCCTTTATTTTGTTGATGCTACCGGGAATCCCTGGACTGCCACCTACATCCAGTCCAAAGGGGATCCCATAGCCGACCTCCATGAGAATATGGCAGCAGAGGAGAAGGCCCGGGCCACCTATGAATGGTTAATCAACCTTTCCGATGATCCCCTGGTAACCGATGCCTTGCGGTTTCTGCGCATGCGGGAGATTGTCCACTTCCAGCGCTTTGGAGAAACCCTGCGCCTGGTCCAGGAGTGGACCGATCGGAAAAAGGTATTCTAGGGAATTGGCTACAAGTTCTGTTCAAAGCCTTTTTGGCGTTCATATGGGGAGAGGCCAACAAGGGTCCTTGCAGTACCCGCAATCCTGGGCAGACTGGAGGTACCCTCGGACTATGTTGGCCTCTCCCTTATTTTGAGCACAAGAAAAATAAAATATACCTTGCAGTGAATCCAAATGCTGCCAAATTATTAGACACAAACTTCCAGCAGGTCCTTACAAGCGGCGCAGGACCCCGATGACTTTTCCTAAAACCCGGAGCTCCTTGGTAATAATTGGTTCAAGATGCTCATTCTCCGGCTGCAGCCGGATATAGTCCTTTTCCCGGAAAAAACGCTTTACCGTGGCTTCTTCGCCATTGACGAGGGCAACGACTATGTCGCCGTTGTCGGCCGTATCCTGGCGCCGGACCAGAACCAGGTCGCCGTCGAGGATACCGGCCCCGATCATACTGTCCCCCCGAACCCGCAGCAGGAAATTCTCCCCGCTGCCGACAAAATCTTTGGGCAGGGTCATGGTGCCCTCTTGATTCTCCACAGCTAAAATCGGCTCCCCCGCAGTTACCCTACCGATGATGGGCACTGGGATCAGATGGTCATCGTCTTCCGCCAGCACCTCAATGGCCCGGGGTTTGGTGGGATCACGGCGAATATAACCCTTCTTTTCCAGTTGGGATAGGTGGGCATGTACCGTTGAACTAGACCGCAGGCCCAGGCCCTGGCATATTTCCCGGACAGTGGGTGGGTAGCCGCGGCTCCGGATTTCCTCCTGGATAAATTCTAAAACTTGCTCTTGCCTAGGTGTCAAAGATTTGGCCACAGGCATCATCACCTTACAAAGTATTTACTTTATTATAGCATAGGAAAGGGAATTAGCAAACAAATGTTCGGGAATTTACCGAAAAACCCTTGACACAAACGTATGTTCGAATATATAATACTCCCAGGAAAAAGAGAAATCCAGGGGGGAGACGAATGCTGCGGATCAAAACCTACCGTTGGCTGTTGGTGCTGTGTTTAACTTCCTTTATATTATTAACGGGCTTATTTATTAAAAATGGGCTCACCGGGGCAAGTAACAAGCAAGATACAATGGTGGATGAGACTGTCGTTGTTGTGGTCAAGCCCGGCGATACATTGTGGTCCATTGCCAGGGAACACATGGGGCAGGAGGGGGACCCGAGGCGACTGATCTATGAAATTGGGCGCCTGAACGGCCTTCAGTCTTCCCTGATTTATCCCGGACAAACCCTTTTACTCCCGGTCTGTCCCAGGCACAGGTATTAATTTTGCTTAAATAGGAAATAATTGGTTGGAGTAGGGTGGGTAAGGGGAGAGAATAGTGTCATCTGATACCATCTGATAATTGCCGGATCCGTATGCTTCTGCTATACTAGGGGTAAAATCCCAGGGAGATGTATATTTAATGGATACTAAAAGATGTGTGCTGGAGGATCGGAACTGCAACGATTGCGGTGAATGCCTTTTCTGTGATTTAAATCCCATCAAGGTTTGTGATAACTGCGGTGAATGTATAGCCACCGATGCTGATTATCTGGCCATTGCTATTGATGCTATAATACTACCAGGCAAAGGACCTGGCAATAAGCCCGGCAGCAACAAAAAGGATAAAGACCCAGATAAGGACAAGAAATAACTTCTATATATAATATGTATATTGTCCTTGGGTTTAGTAACGTAACAAAGTGGCATGACTAAAGCCCTGGAGTATGTTCCAGGGCTTTAGTTTGCGCCTGCTCCCTTTACGTCCTATAATATATGTTATGTAAAGTTGCAATTCTCATCCTTCGCTCCCGTACTTCTTCTCCCTTATCTCCCTCTCCATCTCCAAGAATTTTTCCGCAGCCATTGGTGTCAGCTCACTCAATATTTTTTGTCTATATTGCATGGCTTCTTCGATTTTATTTCGGTCCTTCCGATCCCTGTTGATATCAACCCAGGATATTTTATGGTTGCGATAATAGAGATCAAAGTCGGCCAGCCGTTTTCCTGACCCGTCGTATTCCAGTCCCAAAAGGATTTTCTTGATCTCCTCCGGCTCATATAAAGTAAACAGCCGTATCTGGTAAGCCAGGACAGAAAGCAATGCCAGAGCGTGATCCCTGGTCCAGCTTTCTTCCAGCACCATCCCCACTTCCAGTTGGGATAAGACAAAGATTAATCGTTCGTATTGCTCCCTGTATCTTCCGTAGGCGTCGTAGATATTTATTCGCAGCTCATACCATCTTCGCTCTTCCAGGTTGCGGGTAATAAACAAAATACCTTCGCTTCTCAACTTTCTATAAATTTGTGACGCAGGTTGGGGCAAAAGGAGATATGTGTCCAGGACATCCTTTAAGGAGAGCCTGTGGGAAAGCTGTTTTTTAGTTAAGGATAAAATGGTATCATACATTTCTCCTGCACTGACGGCTTCCTTCAGTGAGAGGACCTTGCCATTGTACATGCTCCGTATATGCTCAACAATCTTTTCTTCATTGCCGGCAATCCTCATAAACATAATGGAGGGTCCTAAGTTTACCCTTTTCACGAGACTAGGGGCATAGTTATTGATTATCGTGGATAAACAGAGCAGTGCTGGCTTCTTAACCATTATAATGCTTTTGGCGTCCTCGACAATGGTTTTATCATGGTCAACTACATCAGTAATGAAAATGAGGCAGTTGTTCTCAGTAGCCTCCTCCATCCCAGTATAAAAATCCGTTTCTTCCCCTGCAAGCTCTTCCATGAGGAAATCCTTGGTACCTTCTACCTGGCTGCTTTGAACAAATAGCAGCCTTGGACCCATTCTGATAAAGAGCACAGTAATTTCCCCCTTTCAGAGGCCAATTTTTCTCCTTCGCATTGTGCGGAAAGTATTGGTTTCCAAGGGATATGGCAGATTAAACACCCTATTAGTGCTCAGGTTTATGACATTCATGCTATTTAATCCGTTTAAAAAAACCCTCCTGCCATTGTTATAACTGATTGGCTCCATGCTGTGGCCATATAGATAATAATCAAAATCCCTGCCATTACTGCAGCCATAATAATGGTTCACATAGAATTTAACACCCTCTACATCTATATAATCCTCCCCGGTAGCTATCCCTCTATTTGTTATTTTATTAACAATGTCTAGGCGGTCATGGTTGCCCATAACATAATAGATAGTTGCAGAACAGCTGCTTTCCAGCTTTGGCAACAATTCTTTTAGTGAATTCCGGTATTCCTTTGTTCGGTGAGGAAGGATTCCAAGCTTTATGTTATCTACTAAATCGCCTGTATGGACAATGTAAGAGGGTTGGAGCATTTGCACAAATTTAATTATATAGGGGTAAATTTCCTGGGGTGTATCGCTAATGTGCAGCAATAGAGGTCCCTTGGTATCTGCTAATTCTGCCGGGATATAGGGCTTATTCAAGAGTAGCTTCATCCACTTCATAACTCTTTCAGATATATTCCTGTTACTCATATTCACAGTCCTCTACCCCCTAATGAATATCCGCCTTGTTCTTATTGTTTTAGGTATTTAAGGTCAATTATAATATTTTGGGGGCGGATACGCAAATACTTTTTTTCAATAACAAAATAACTGGGTAGATAAAGGACAGTGTTGCCTCTCTGCTTCTTTTATCCCCAGCCAGTTTTTGTTCCAAGCCTTTGCAGTTCCTGGAGCCGTTCCCTGATTTTGCCCGGGGCTTCCCCGGGTTCTTTGAAAGTAGCAGAGAGGGTTTCCATTGGACAAAGGCCAGTTTTTTGCCTGTTGAGGATCGCCGGAACCTGGTGGGCAAAGGCGACCTCTATACCATACTTGCGGAGAACATCGAGGGCCGGTTTACTGATGATTCGGGTATAGATGCCGGCCAATCCGACATATGCGGCAAGAAAAGCAGCTGCCCGTCCCACTACCTTATCGGCCAGGGAGGCACCCTGCAGTTCTCCTCCCCTTTCTTCGACTAATTCTAAAAGGGGCCGGATTCCCCGGCCCTCCTTGGCGGCAATAAGTTTACCCCCTTTAACCAGGACCAGGCTGTATCCCTTTTGGAGGGCAAAGGCGGCCAAAGCCAAATCACGGTTTTCCAAAGGGTTTTCCTCCCGTATCAATTTATTTTCCTAATTATATCATTGGGTCTTTTGACCAGGCAATAAAAAAACCTTACCCTTTCTACAGAGTAAGGTTTCGTTGGTGCGCCTGGCAGGAATCGAACCTGCGCAAAACCTGGCTCCGGAGGCCAGTGCTCTATCCCCTGAGCTACAGGCGCATAATGTTGCTAATGCTATTCTATCATATTTAGTTTCTCCTTGCAAGCCATGGCCCTGCCGCCTGTGCTCATAAATTATACAATATAAGGGGCCGTATTTCAAGCCCCGATTTCCCAGGCATTTTAGTATAGCCTCTAGGTAGTCGATTAAACTCCTTATTTTGAGCGGCATTTGGCGCAATAGCCGTAAAAACGCAGGCAGTGATCGGTAACGGCAAAGTTATTCTGGCGGGCTATTTTCTTTTCCAATTCATCCAGCAGGTCCTCATCAAATTCCGTTATTCCGCCACATTGCAAGCAAATAAGATGATGGTGGGAGTGCTTATCACCATCGGGATTATACTCATAACGGCTGCAATCCTCATTAAATTGAATTTTATTGACAACTCCTATATCTACCAGTAATTCCAGGGTGCGGTAAACAGTTGCCAGCCCCAGTTCAGGATATTTCTCCCTGGCCGCTTTAAATATTTCCTCGGCATTGAGGTGCTCACCGATATTGCTGAGGAGGATTTCCATTACCGCCTGGCGCTGGGGAGTCAGGCGCAAATCCTGCTCCCGGAGAATCTCCGCGATGCGCGCTATTTTTGTTTCCAAAATCCCTCACCTACTTTAGTCCTTCTCTCGGTAATCCTCCGCCGGTTCAACGGGATTAATATACTTGTCACCGGCATAGCCAAATTTCCCTTCACTTTCCTTGCCTTCCTTTGCCAGGGTCCTTTGCTTAAACTTGCGCCATCGGTCGTCTTTGTGATCATGGGCCTCTGTTAGATCTAATTCGCCGCGGAAAAACATATACTCCTCAGCGGCAATTTCCATTTCCCGTGGTGTTGAACCCCAGCCATATAGGTTTATAAAATACCGGTTATCTGCCCTGGTTCTTCTGTGGCCAATTTCTTCGTGTTTTTCTTTCTTAGTCATTCCTTTCAGCCTCCCGGTGGGTATTTATCATTACTTTTTCCCACAAGGGAGGTTATTATCAAGGATAATTTGCGGGCATCCCTCAGGCCAATTCCTCTGCCACAGCGGTCAAAACTGCTGCGGCATCGGCATGGAGTATCACCCTGGCCATGGCGTCATATCCGGTAGGAGTCAAATTAATTATAGCCAGATTGGAGGCCAGGGAAGGCAGGGTATTTACCGGTGAGACCTCCAGGCTGGAACCAATGACAAGAAGGAGGGTAGAGCTTGCTACTTCCCTCTGGGCCTCGATGAAATCTTCTGGAAGAAGATCGCCAAAGAGAACAACCTTGGGGCGCAGTATTCCCCGACAGCTGGAACAGAGGGGTGGGATCTCCCCCCCTTCCACCCTTTGCAGCAAAGCTGTAAGGGGTATTTCCCGCAGGCAATTTATACAGTAGGCTGTCCGTAGATGCCCGTGGACTTCTAGCACCTTCTTAGAACCGGCCTTCTGATGCAGCCCATCTATATTCTGGGTGATTATGCCCTTAACGTATCCCAGATCCTCCAATTTTGCCAGGGCATAATGGCCAGGATTGGGCTCCACGGTAAGTACCGGAGTAAATATTTCTACACAGTGCCGATAGAATGTCCCCGGATCAGAGGCTAAGGTCTCGACAGAAAGGAGATAGGGATCCATCCTTTGCCACAAGCCAGTGCCTGGGCTGCGAAAATCCGGGATTCCGCTCGCCGTCGATATGCCGGCACCGGTTAACACCACCGTTTTATCGGATTCTCGCAGTAAATCTACCAGTTTTCCTATGTCTGTCTTTCCCCTGGGTGTTATCCTTTTGGGCAAGGTACTCCTCCTTTTCCGGCAATAAAGTATTTATGTAAGTCTTCTATAATTGCCAGGTGATCCTTTCCTATTCTACATTATAACACTTCTGCATTAATCTTCCATGGATAGGGAAAGGAAAAAAGGTAAAACTATGGGTGAAGATTAGCTTGAAGGAGGCTTATGGGTATGAAAACTGTGATCGGCGTCTTCAATTCTGAAGACCAGGCCCAAAGGGCAATTGGCGCCTTGCGGCAAGCAGGTTTTCAAGATAATGAAATATCCCTTGTAGCCCGCAAGGGAGAAAGCGGTGGCGACGGGCAGGGAGAAAGCTTAATGGGTGGCGGAGACATTAGTGGCGGAGTTACTACCGGGGGTGTCCTCGGGGGGTTGGCGGGTTTAGCTGCAGGGGCAGGAGCCCTGGTTATACCCGGTATTGGACCTTTGATTGCCGCGGGGCCCCTGGCAGGACTATTGTCGGGGGCGGCGGCAGGCGGTATTGCCGGGGGTCTCATCGATTGGGGGATTCCCGAAGAGCGGGGCCGTTATTACGAGGAACAAGTAAAACAGGGCCAGATCCTAGCTGCCATCCGGGCCGGAGACGATAAAGTTGACCGGTGTGCCCAGATATTGCGGGACGCAGGGGCCCGGGATGTCGAGAGCCATTAAATTTACCCTCCCCCCGGTTTAAGACTGTTCTGTTGCATCGGTACCAAAAAGGGAGCAAAAAAGGGACCTTGGTAGGCTAAGGTCCCCTTTGTTTTTCTCGTTACTGCCTGGTTTTCAAGTATGGCGCAATATGCCGCAGATTATTCTTGCCGCTGTATCGGCTGCTTGCTGGCAAAAAGAACGAAAATCCTTGGGGGCGGTGCCGTCGGCCTTATCAGAAATACAGCGGATCAAGAGGTAGGGAATGGAATAATAGTAACAGGCCTGCCCTACCCCGGCCCCTTCCATTTCTAGGCAGAGACCGTTAAGCTCTGACCCCAGGCGCAGTGCTTCTTCTTTGTTGGCGATAAACTGATCACCCGTTAAAATCCGGCCAATAAAAACCCGGCTGCCAACGGTATCCTCTGCTGCCCTTTTTGCCGCAGCAATCAAGTCGGGATCTGCGGGAAAGGCCCTGACCGGGAGGCGAGGGATCTGGCCCCGCAAATAGCCAAAGGCACCGGCATCCACATCGTGGTACATGGTATCGGAAGCTATAACCACATCGCCAATATCAAGTTCAGGATCAGCTGCGCCGGCAACGCCGGTAAAAATAATTTTGGCAACAGAAAATTTGTCAATCAGGGTCTGGGCACAGAGGGCGGCATTCACCTTGCCAATACCGCATTTGACCAGGACAATACCTTTCCCTTCCAGTTGGCCCAGGAAAAAATCCATCCCTCCTATTTTCCTGTTTTTTTCAATATCCATCAGGTTTTGGAGTATAGCAATCTCCTCATCCATTGCTCCGATTATACCTGTATGCACTTTCCTACCCCCCTTGGCTGTCCTTACTGCTGGTTCCCCTTCCGGCGGCGATAATCGATGGAGGGTTCGTCATAGATGGTGATAACAAAACCCCCCTTTTCCCCCCTGGCCATACCAAATATGAAGCCCCGGTCCTTTAAGCTGCGATTTAAAAAGGTAACTAGCTGGTACACTTCACCCTGCAATTGAAACTCCTGCCTGGCCAACTCATTGAGTCCCGGCCTTTGTTCCCTTTCCTTTTCCCCTGCCATCTCCCATTCCTCCCTTGACTTTCAGCTCACCTTGTTCTATAATGGATATTGACTTAGGGGAGTAGCTCAATTGGTAGAGCAACGGTCTCCAAAACCGTAGGTTGCGGGTTCGAGTCCTGTCTCCCCTGCCAATCTCTCTAAAATAAGGCCATTAGGGCCTTATTTTTTTGTCCCTTTTGCTTATTGGGAAGCTATACACCACCACTCTTATCTGTAGGTAAGATTTTCCCTCCTTCGGTTTTTGCAATTCCCAGGTATAAAAAGGATAGCTATTAAATATTATAGGTCCAATCCCCTCTAAATGCAAAAAAAGGGTCCGGCATAGCGCCGGGCCCTTGAGTTTGACGGGATGGGATATTAAAGCTTTTTCGAGAAGACCATCATGGCTAGGATAATGAACAGACCAAAGAGCATCAGGCTGGTTTGCTCTATAGCAGTTATTCCCATGACGGCAACAGCTAAAATTGCAAGGGGTATGAAATACTTCATGAGGTTGTACCAGAGCTCAAAGAAGCCGAAGGACACTGTGCCATCGTTGGTAAGTTCGCTCCTGAGTTCTTCCTTATCCATAAACCAGCCAACAAAGATGGCCAGGAACATCCCGCCGATGGCCAGGAATATCTTGTCGGTGAGGATATCAAAGAAGTCAAAGAAGCCGACACCAAAGAGCGTAACACCTGACAATAGTCCCATGGAGAGGGAAGAGAGTACACACATTATGGCCATAACTGTGGAAGCCAGGATGGTTGCTTTTCTTCTTTCCACCTTTTGTTCGTCGATGAGATAGGCAACAACCACTTCCAGCAGGGAGACGGAAGAAGTAAGGGCTGCTATGGTTAATACAGCGAAGAAGAAGACGGAGAAGATCATGCCTAAGACGCCGCCCATCTGGGCAAAGATTGTCGGTACCACTACAAAGACTAGGCCGGGACCCTGGGCCGGCTCCATTCCAAAGGAGAACAGGGCCGGGAAGATCGCGACTGCCGCCAAAAGGGCAGCTGTTGTGTCCATGGTTACTACTGTGAGGGCGTTGCTGGGGATATTCTCCTTTTTGCTCAGGTAACTACCGTAAGTGATCATACACCCCATGCCCAGACTGAGGGAGAAGAAGGCCTGGCCTAGGGCCGCCAGGAAGGTCGAGCCCGTCACCTTTGACCAATCAGGCGCGAAGAGGAATTTAAGTCCCTCGGTGGCTCCTGGCAGGGTCACGCTTCTGATGATAAGAATTACCAAAAGAACAAAGAGGGACGGCATCAGTATCTTGCCTGCAGTTTCAATCCCTGCCTGGACACCACGGGCTACAATATAAACGTTTATTGCCAGGTAAATCAACATCCAGATAAGGGGTTCGACCGATGAGGTAACAAAGGCACCAAAGTAATCGCCAACGGCTTCTGGTACTGCAAGTAAGCCAGTTACGGATTTAACCATATAAGCCAAGGACCAACCGCCAACTACCGGGTAGAAACCCATGATGAAAAATCCACTGAGGACTCCCAAAGCACCAGCAAAGGACCACCTTCTGTCATGGGCCTTGTAGGCACCGACGGCAGCAAGGCCAGATTTCCTACCAACAGCAAATTCACCGATCATAATGCTGAGACCGACGAAAATGACACACATGAGATAAATAATAATGAATGCACTGCCACCATGTTCCCCGGTCAGGTAGGGAAACCTCCAGATGTTGCCCAGCCCGATGGCTGAACCGGCTGCCGCCATAATGAAACCAAACCGAGTTCGCCAATTTTCCCTTTGCACCATTTCCGCCTGTTGCATTAATGAATCCCCTCCTTGAAATAATATGTTTCAGTAAATGATATAACAAAGGAGAAAAAAAGTCCAGTAAAAAATGTGCCGATTAGCGATAATAAATTCGAGTTACATAATATTTCCCGTATAATGTTCGCAATTTTACCATATATATCCATTGATTACCTTTCCCGGGCAAGTAAGATTAGTATAATTGCTAATAGTATCAATATTGTTCCCGCGTGCCAGCCATTAAGACTAGGTTGAGAGGAAGGTTGTATTATCATAATAATTCTATTCTAAGTTGGTGATAATATGAGCAAACTTATTTTGAGGGAGGTAGAAAAATGACCCAGCACATTCACTGTCTAGTCAATGACTGCCACTATTGGGGTCAGGGCAATAAATGCAGGGCCAACGAAATAATTGTCACCTCAGACGAATTTGGGGATCAGCAGCCGGATCGTATCGATGCCACTATGGCGGCCCAGCTGGAGGCTACCCCGGCCGGCTCCTGCATGGCAACATGCTGTAAAACCTTCGTTCCCAAGGGCTCCGGGATGGCCAACATGGATGGTATTAAAAGAATGACCTAATTGTTCCCAAGGCCGGCTGCTGAAAGCAGCCGGCTGTACTATACTCTCCCCTTCAATTGCCAGAGCATCCTCCCTTCGCTAAAGGAAAACTCCAGCCTGCCTTCCTCTGCCAGACCACTGAGATGGGCGCCAAGGGTTGAATTGTAGAGATGATATTGGGCCGGGTTTAGAAGGAGATTGTAGGTTGCAACCAATTCCGCAAGGATCCCTTCCCGGGTTTTCGGCTCCCTTTTCAGGGCAGAGAGGATAAATTGGTCAATCTCTTGCAGGCGTTTCAGATTGGCTGCCAGTATTTCCCGGGGGTCAGCGGTGAGGCAACCATGGGAGGGAAGAAAATAATTGTATTGCTTAGAAGCCTGGAGCCGGTCTAGGCTTTCCCTTGCCCGGGGTATGTCGACAAAATAAGGGAGGAAGTATTTTTTCAGGGTATCCATGGCAAAGAAGGCGTCGCCGGGGAATAATACCCCATCGGGAGTGGCAACACCTATCTGCCCCAGGCTGTGCCCGGGAAGGGGAACAATTTCCAACCCCTCCTCTGTTCCACTCCCTGGTTCAATAATCTTGTCTACCGGCGATGGGGCAGCTTGCAGGAATTTGGTCTGGAGTTCCGGCAGGGGTTTGGCAGAGTAGAGATACAGGGGTTCAAGTTCCGGATACATGATGATGGCGGCTTCAACAGGCGGGGCCCAAACCTTTGCCTTTGACCGCCGCACGAGAAAGGCATTGCCGCCAAAGTGATCGGCATGGGCGTGGGTATTGATTATTCTAACTAGAGTTAATCCTTCCCCTTCTAAAGCCCTGAGGATTCTCCTCCCACTGTCCTTGTCAATCCCGGTGTCAATGATTGTGCAGCTGCCATCGCCATGGTCGTAGACACCAATATTGACCGGACCGGGGAGATAGAAGGTGTTGCCACAAATTTTTTTCAGCACTATTTAGCTCCTCCTTTGCCTGCCACTACCCCTCCCCTGCCCCCTTTTTGTTTATCAAGGAATAAAACCTTAAGCCAGGAGGCTTTAGGTTTAGTGGCAGGTACTGCAGCTTCCGCCCTGGCAACTACCGCAGCCAGTGGCACCAGCCCCCCTTTCCGTTCCCTGGACGGCAAAGCAGGCTAAGACGCTTTGAGTTTTGTTATTGTTACAGCTGGGACAGGGGGGTGATGCCGGTTTTTCCGAAGCCTTGCAGAGGATTTCAAACCTTTCCTTGCACTTGGGGCAATAGTATTCAAAAAGTGGCATTTTATCACCTCTTTCTGTTATAATAGCATTTGATTACCTTTAATTTTAGTTTTACCTCCCAGCGGTGTCAAGGTAGGTGCCCGTGGGTACTTGACTATTGCTAGCAATTAGGGTATACTTATTCATGTCACCGGTCGGAGCGTGGCGCAGCTTGGTAGCGCACTTGCTTCGGGAGCAAGGGGTCGCTGGTTCAAATCCAGTCGCTCCGACCATGGGCCCATAGCTCAGCGGTAGAGCAGCCGGCTCATAACCGGTCGGTCCCTGGTTCGATCCCAGGTGGGCCCACCACCTTTAAAATCTGGAGAGGTTCCCGAGTTGGCCAAAGGGGGCAGACTGTAAATCTGCTGGCGTAGCCTTCGCTGGTTCGAATCCAGCCCTCTCCACCACTATATTGGGGCGTAGCCAAGCGGTAAGGCACGAGGCTTTGGACCTTGGATGCGCAGGTTCGAATCCTGCCGCCCCAGCCAAATATTAAAGCAGCGGCTTTCGGCCGCTGCTTTAATATTTCTATTGTAAAATATATATTTACTTCTAGGCCAGGCGCAGGGCCCGATTATAGCAGACCAGGGCTTCATCCAGCCGTCCCAGGTAGTCCAGGCATATTCCCTTGCTGCTGAGTAGTTCAGGCTCCCCGGGTTTTTGCTGTAAGGCAAGTTCTAAATACTCCAGGGCCCTTTCGTATTGTCCCATCTCAATCAGGCAGCGGGCTGTATTGCCGAGGAAGATGGTATTTTTGGGGTCCTTTTCCAAAGACTCTAGGTGGCACAGCAAGGCCTGCCGGTATCTGCCCAGTTTAGCCAGGCAGAGGGCCTTGTTGTTTAATACCGTCGGTTCCCCGGGTGTTTGATGAAGAATTTCGTCATAACATTTGAGGGCTTCTTCACCCCGCCCCAACAGGGTTAAACAGGAAGCCTTGTTTTCCAGGACACTGAGGGCACCCGGCTGTATTTCCAAAGTGAGCTCGTAGAGGGCCAAAGCCCTTTGATATTCCTTCATTTGCATGAGACAGTAGCCCATGTTGTTTAAATAATCTACATTGTCGGGTTGAGCCTTGAGGGCCTGGGTATAGCATTGGGCTGCTTCCTTGAATTTGCCCCTCTTGGAAAGGACCAAGCCCTTATTGGCCAGAATAACAGGATCTCTGGGCTTCAGTTTTAAAGCTTTATCACAAAAAATCTCCGCTTCCCCTGTCGCTCCCAACTGTAAATAAGCAACGGCCATGTTATTGTAAAGGCTGGGGTCACCTCCCCGCAAATTTTCTATCTTGTGATAGCAGGAAAGGGCCTCTCTCCAGGCACCTTTCTTTTCAAATAATTTTGCCTTGGCCAACCAGGCCTCTGCCAGGGCGGGATTAAGGTTCAGGGCCTGATCCAATGCTTCCTCTGCCCTTGCGATTTCCCCCCAAAAGGTTTGGGCTTCCCCCAGCCAGAGATAATAATAGGGTTCCTTATTCTCTAAGCTTATGGCCTTATGATAGTAGTTATGGGCCCTTTTCCTATCCCCCATGTGCTGGTGGATAACAGCCAGACAGCAATAGAGTTCCGTCGCTTCCGGCATCTGCAGGATGGCCTGGGAAAAATACTCCAGGGACTTATGGGCCTGGCCCCGTATGAGGTGATACTGGGCCAACTTGTAATACAGGTTAACCTTGCTGAAGAATTGTTGTTGCCGTTTGCGGGTCAGCCTCTCGGCTTGCCGAATGCGTAGGAGGGTTTTTTCCAATCCCAGTTTTAGTGCAGGGGAAATCTCCCCTTCTTCTTTTATCCCTTCTCCGGGCAGGAAACCGCTTTCCTGTAAAGCCTTCCAAATCTGGCTCCCTTTGCTTTCGAAGATTGCCTTAACATCATGGGGTTCCAGGGCCCCATTTTGGAAGAGGTGCTGATTATCCTTGATAAATTCGGCAATCTCTTCCTTATTCGGAAGATGGTAATAATCCTTGTGGAGGATTTTTCCTGTCCCCTGTTGTTCCTGGTCATCGGCAAGGGGATAGCCTAGGCAGAGGATGGTCACGGGAAAGACATACTCTGGCAGTTTAAGAATTTCCTTGATACTATTAGGGTCCTTTAAAAGGGGGTTGATGTAGGTTGTCGCCAGGCCCCTGCTTCCGGCTGCCAGGGCCATATTTTGTGCCGCTGCCATTGCATCGCAGATCCCCAGGAGAAGGCCAAGGGGATTGCCCAGGAAAAAATCTTGCTGATACTCCTGAAGAAGGTGTTTTATCCGGTATGTATCAACACAAAAGGCTGCAACCAGGGGGGCATCCAGGAGGCAAGATGGCTCCCTACAGGCTTGGGAAAGCAAGCGGCGCTGTTTCATGTCTTCTATTATTATCACACTATAAGCCTGCAGTCCAGTAACGGCGGGTGCCTTTGCGGCTGCCTCCAACAGTTGTTCCTTTATTCCGGCAGGAACGGCGATGGGGCGGAAACCTTGGCTTTTTCTTTCCCAGGGCAAAGGGGACAGTGTGCTATTGTCCATGTTCTTCCCTCCCGGCTTCGGATTTCCACATTACTAATACTACCAAAAGATGTTAATTCCTTCCATATTGCCGGGCGCAAATATCCTTTTTTTGGGCCGGAAAGGGCTATATTGCGGCCGATTTCGACTGAAAGTTGTTATCCCTTAGTGGTCCTATGTGGTCCCGTAATGGTGGCAGGCGACCAAATGCCCTTCTTCCACCTCGAGCAGGGACGGAGTTATGGTATGACAAATCTTCCCTTTGGCCACAAAACACCTGGGATGAAAGGGACAACCCGGTGGCGGGTCCAGGGGTGTCGGTACGCTGCCCTCCAGGATGATGCGTCGACGGCACTGTCCCTTGTCTACACTGGGTAGAGCTGAGAGCAAGGCCTGGGTATAGGGATGGAGGGGATTGGTGAAGAGTTCTCCGGTGGCGGCGGTTTCGACAATTTTGCCCAGGTACATGACTGCAATCCCCTTGCTGATATAGTGGACAATACTCAAATCATGGGTAATGAAAAGATAAGTGAGCTGATAATCTTCCTGCAGCTCCTCCAAGAGGTTTATTATTTGGGCCTGCACAGAAACATCCAGGGCCGATACCGGTTCATCGGCAACGATAAACTTCGGCTGCATGGCCAGGGCCCGAGCTATTCCGATCCGCTGCCTCTGTCCCCCGCTGAACTGGTGGGGATAGTTGTCGATGTCTCGGGGGTTTAATCCCACCCGGTGCAGTAGATGGAGGATTTTTTCTTCTATTGCCTTCGGCTCCCCCACTCCCCTCCTCTGCAGCGGTACCGAGAGAATCTCCCGCACTGTTTTGCGGTGGTTGAGGGAAGCATAGGGATTTTGGAAAATAATCTGGGCCTCTTTGCGAAATTTCCCCAGCTCCTTGCCCCGCATCCCGTTAACCAGCCGCTTGCGAAAGTATATCTCCCCGGCCGTTGGCTCATAGAGTCGGAGCAGGGTGCGGCCGAGGGTAGTTTTGCCACAGCCACTCTCCCCCACCAAGCCCAGGGTTTCTCCAGGATAAATTTCCAGATCAACACCATCAACGGCCTTGATGAGGAGATCCCTTTGCCCGGTTATCAGCCTGGCAATGGGGCTGGGCCGGTTGATGAAGTACTTGCTAAGGCCCCTGGTTTTAACCAGGGGTTCCCTTGCAGCCATATTTTCCTCTCCCTTGTAAATATTGACTACCTAAGAGACATATAAACAGCGGACCCGATGCTGGGCCGATATCTGTTGCCAGGGAATCCTTTCCCTACGGCAGGCAGCGCGGGCCTGCTCGCAGCGGGGAGCAAAGGAACAGCCCTCGGCCAAAGCGGCAAAATCCGGCACACTGCCGGGTATGGGTTCAATTTTCTTTCTATCTCCTGTAATTCTGGGTATAGAACGCAACAAGCCCCTGGTGTAGGGATGATATGGTCTTTCTATGACGACAGTGGTGGGTCCCTCCTCCACCAGACTGCCGGCATACATTACGGCGATGCGCTGGCAGAATTCGGCGGCGACGCCCAGATCGTGGGTTACCAGAATGATACTCGTGCCCTTTTCCCGGTTTATTCTCTCCAACAGGGCCAGAATCTGGGCCTGAATAGTAACATCGAGGGCCGTAGTAGGTTCGTCGGCCAATAGCAGTTGGGGATTACAGGACAGGGCAATGGCTATGAGGGCCCGTTGCTGCATTCCACCGCTAAACTGGTGGGGGTACTCCTGATAGTGGATAGGGGGGGAGGGAATTCCCACTTCCTCCATCAATTCCAAAACCCGCCTTTTTTCGGCGAGACTTTTTTTCGGGCCGTATCTATCTAGAAAGGACTTCTGGGTTGTAAGGCCGTGGATCCGGAGGGCCTCCCCTATCTGTTGGCCTACCTTGAAGACTGGATTCAGGGTTGTCAGTGGGTCTTGAAAGATCATTGCTATTTCTTTTCCCCGGAGTCTGTACATTTCAGTGGGGCTTTTTTCTAAAATATCACTGCCGTTAAAAATAATTCTGCCGCCAACTATTTTACCGGGATAGGGCACCAGCCGAAGTATAGAAAGGAGGGTCATGCTTTTCCCACAACCCGACTCCCCGACCAGTCCGAGGATTTCGCCCCTTTCCAGGGACAGGCTGACATTGTTGACGGCCTTTACCAAACCCCTGGCCGTGGGAAAATGGGTGGACAGACTTTCTATTTTCAGCAACCTCACTTCACATCCTTCGCGTTGGGCCAGGGGAAAGGGGGAGCACAAAAGCTCCCCCTCCCCTCCCTCCTATCGCAGGAGTTTCTGGGCATGGCTCTCCACCATATACATAATCTTTTCCCTATCCAGGGTACACAGCTCTCCCCCTTCGACGACAATCTTGCCATCTACTATTACCGTATCGACGTCACTGCTCCTGGCACTGTAAATCAAGGCGGAAAGGGGATTAAAGCGAGGATACAGGTGGGGTTGCTCCCTGTCGACAATGATCAAATCAGCCTTCATGCCGGCCTGCAGGCGACCACATGTCTCTGCTAAACCCAGGGCCGCGGCGCCGTTGGCAGTGGCCATTTTCAGCGCTTCCGCAGCGGGAATTACCGTTGGCTGGCCGGAATAACCCTTATGGATGAGGGCGGCCAGGCGGGCTTCTTCCAAAATATCCAGGTTATTGTTGCTGGCAGCACCATCGGTACCCAGGGCGACCAAGACCCCTGCTCCCAGGAGCTGGGGAAGGGGGGCAATGCCGCTGGCCAATTTAAGGTTGCTGCCGGGATTGTGAACCACATGGATGTTGTTTTGGGCCAATAAGTCGATATCGGCTTCTTCCAGGTGGACGCAATGGGCGGCCAGGATGTGGAGGTTGTTTAGATCCTGCTGGCAGAGGTAGGCTATGGGCGATACCCCATATTGGTCTTTAATTTGTTTTATTTCTGTTTCTGTTTCTGCCAGGTGGATATGTATGCCGACCTCTAAATCCCGGGCGGCGGCCAGGGACTGGGCCAAATATTCCGGGGAACAGGTATAGGGAGCATGGGGTCCCAGCATGGTGGTAATCCGTCCGTCGGCAGCCCCATTCCACTCCTGACAAAAACCGATGGCCTCCCTCAATCTGACAGCAGCGTCCGGGCTGACGCCGATTAAGCCCGGGGCTATGGCTGCCCTGATCCCGGCTTCGGCCACAGCCTGGGCGATGGCATCGGGAAAGAAGTACATGTCGGCAAAGGCGGTAATACCGGCTAATAACATCTCGCCAATGGCAAGGAGGGTGCCCCAATAAACGGCCTCGGCTGAGAGCTTACTTTCCAGGGGCCAGATCTTGTTTTCCAGCCATTCCTGGAGGACGAGATCATCGGCATAGCCGCGAAACAGTACCATGGCCGCATGGGTGTGGCCGTTTACCAGGCCCGGCAGGACCAGCTTATTTTCCGCCTTGATTACCCGCCGGGCCTTCCAGTCTGCGGGCAATCCCTCCCCTGCCGGCCCTACGTAAAGGATTTCCTGGCCCTTGATGGCTACAAGGCCAGGGTCGTATACACTGCCTTCCTCATCTACTGGGATCACCGTTCCCCCTGTGATTAGGAGATCCAACATCATCCCTCTCCCCACCTCCTCGATATAAATACTTGAAACTACCTAGCTTCCCTTTTCAGACCTGAGGGCGGCAATCCCTTCCCCGTAGGGTGGACGCAAAATCCCTGCTTCGGTAATGATGGCCGTTATATACTGGGCCGGTGTGATGTCAAAGGCAGGGTTAAAGACAGCCACTCCTTCCGGGGCAATGGATTGGCCCATAAGGCAGGTGACTTCCCGGGGGTCCCGCTCTTCTATGGGTATCTCCCTGCCAGTAGAGATATTAAAATCAAAGGTCGAGATGGGGGCCGCCACGTAGAAGGGAATGCTGTTTGCATGGGCTAACACGGCCAGGCTGTAGGTGCCAATCTTGTTGGCTACATCGCCATTTTGGGCAATTCTGTCGGCGCCGACGATGACCAGATCTACCATTTTTTGTTGGAGCAGGTAGCCGGCCATATTGTCGGTGATCAGGGTTACCGGTATACCTTCCCTGTGCAATTCCCAGGCCGTCAGGCGGGCCCCCTGCAGCAGAGGCCTGGTTTCGCTGGCGTAAACTTGCTGGACCTTTCCTGCTGCATGGGCTGCCCGGATTACCCCCAGGGCCGTGCCATAACCGGCCGTAGCCAGGGCGCCGGCATTGCAGTGGGTAAGGACCCGGGCCGGGGAGGGGAATAATTCCTGGCCATAATTACCAATTTGCTTATTTATAGCCAGATCCTCAGCCAACATCTGCCCAGCCGCCCTTTCCAATTCCCGGACAATTAAAGAAGGGTTTTGCCCGGCCAGTTCATCTACAACCTGGGCCATTTTTTCCAGGGCCCAAAAGAGGTTGACTGCCGTAGGGCGGGTGGCGGCAAGTTCAGCGGCAATCTCCTGCAGCTTTTGCTGAAAGTCCTGGGCCTGGAGATGGGCATATTCCTGGGCCCCCAGGACCAGGCCAAAGGCAGCCGCTATGCCTATGGCCGGGGCCCCCCTCACCTGCATTGTTTTAATGGCCTCTGCCACCTCCCTGTAGGAGGTGCAGGAGAGCCAATCCTCCTGGTGGGGGAGCCTAGTCTGATCGATGAGGAGTAACCTTCCCTCTTCCCATTTTATTGGCTGCATATTCCTCCAAGCCTCCTATAGCATAGGATCGGGTTTCCGGCACTGCTGGCAGCCGGCCTTACCTTTCAGCCGGGGCAGGGCATTTTCCAGGAGGGCCCGCAGGTTTTCGGCATTGGCCCGCTGGCACTCCACAACTTCCTCATGGGTCAAGGGCTGGGAGGACAAGCCGGCCCCATAATTGGTGACCAGGGCGATTGCTGCGTAGCAGAGGCCCATTTCCCGGGCCAGGACCACCTCCGGGACACCCGTCATGCCTACCACATCACCGCCCACCTGGGCATAGAAGCTGATCTCTGCCGGGGTCTCAAAGCGGGGCCCTTCGGTACAGACGTAGACCCCTCCGTCCTGGACCTGGCAGCCCGCCGGGGCAGCTTCGAGAAGAATACGGCGCAATTGGGGACAGTAGGGTTCCGTTAAGTCGGTATGAACGACGGGGCTGTTCTTGCCCTCAAAGAAGGTCAGGGGTCGTTGTTTGGTAAAATCTATAAACTGGTCCACCAGGACCAGGTGGCCGGGGGGCAGATCCCGGCGGAGGGAACCGACGGCCGCCGTTGCCAGTATCTGCTGGACCCCCAGCTCTTTTAGGGCCCAGATATTGGCCCGGTAGTTGATCTGGTGGGGTGGCACAGAGTGGTTCTGGCCATGGCGGGCTAAAAAGGCAGTGCCGATCCCTTGATAAAAACCCGTTTGCAGGGAAACGGCCCCATAGGGTGTGCTGACGGTTATGGTTTTTTTCTCGGCAAGAAAATCCAGGTCATAGACCCCAGTGCCGCCGATGATGGCAACTTTGCTCTCCATCTTTCACTCCCCTTTATTCGTTTCCAGTGAGAGTTTCCAGTCTTTGACCTCTTCTAGGAGGGCATAGTTGGTCAGGTCAAAGTGAACCGGAGTCACAGAGACATAGCCCTTCCTGACTGCAGCGGTATCAAAATCCTCCAGGTCCTCATCCCGGTCAACCACGTCCCCCGACATCCAGTAATAGACCTTTCCCCAGGGGTCAAGGCGCTCTTCAAAGATATTTTCGTATTCCCGGAAGCCCAGTTTCGTTACCCTTATCCCCCGCAATTCCTGGAAATCCAAAGGAGGAATGTTGATATTCAAGAGGGTGCGGGCGGGCAGGGTTCTATCTTTGATCTGCTCGACAATGATTCTGGTAACCTGGGCTGCGGTGGTAAAGGAGCAGGGGTTAAAGGAGGCCAAAGAAACGGCCAGGGAGGGTATGTCAAAGAGAATCCCCTCGATGGCAGCCGATACAGTTCCCGAATAGAGGATGTCGGTACCCAGGTTTGGTCCTCGGTTGATGCCGGAAATAATCAGGTCTGGCGGTTGGGGCAGCAGGGCCTTTACAGCTATTTTGACGCAGTCACTGGGTGTGCCATTTACCGCCAGGCCCTTTATCCCTCCCCCCTCCACCGCCAGTTCCACCTCATCTACCCGCAGTGGTTTGTGCATGGTAATGGCATGCCCCGTGGCACTCCGTTCCCGATCGGGGGCGATAACGGTTATCTCAGCCACAGGTGCCAATGCACTGGCAAGGCTGGCTATGCCGGGGGCGTATATACCGTCATCATTGGTCAAAAGAATATGCATTTTATCTACCTCCCAGGAGAAGATTTTAGCGTATATAGATAGGATTGGAAAAAATCCAGGGATATAATCTTGTCCCGGCCTTTACCCGGTACACTTCGATCCGGTATATGCCCTTTCCGGCAACGGGTATTTCCATCCCTCGGCAGTATTTTTCACGGTAGGGCCTGCCGTTATAAATCAGCCTTACCAGGGCCGTGGCTGGAACCTTTATTCTCAGGAGGACATCTCGGCTACCGCTTATTTCGTCCCCCATGAGAAAAATTCCTTCCCCGGTCTGGGCGATAAAGGAGAAGTCCCGGGCTTCCCCCAGCAAATTCAAGGCTAGATAAGAATTTCCCCTCTTTAAGCTGGCAAGGAGGAGCTCCCTATCCCCCGGTTTTCTCTGCCAGGGGGTCCTGGTCAGGACATAGGTGCGGAGGGTGCGAAACAACTGGTGATAGGGAAACAGGACCAGGGAGAAACCAGCCAGGGAAATCCTGATGCCATGGGCATCCAGGCCGCCGATGGCAGCTACGTGTCCCTTCTGGTTTACCTGGTCCCACCAGGCCAGGGTTTGGGGAGATGGTCCCTTGAGAAGGAAGAGGGGGAAGAAATAGCCTGCCAGGCAGCGGAACCAACTGGTCATTTCAGCACCGAGATCGGAAAAATAGTTCCAGATTTCGATGCCATCGAAGCCCGCGACGGCATAATCCGCCCAGGGATAGGGGGGTATCTGAAAGAAACTATTGCCCCTATCAGCGGGATGGGCGATAAAGCCGATGCCCCCCTGCTCCTTTACGGCCTTGATATAGGATTGGGGATCAGCCTGGGGGGGAACGGCTTTTTTCAGGTCAAGGGCTAAATAATGGTTTTTTTCTGGCGAAATCTCCTGGCCAAAGAGGAGGAGGACATTTCCGTACCAGCCCTCCCCCAGGACTTCCCTGGGAAGAAGGGTATTGTGATCAGTAATTATAACATAGTCGAGCCGGCATTTGTGGGCGGCCCTTAATATTTCCTGCACGGAACCAGTCCCGTCGGAGTAGTGGGAATGGCAGTGGATGACACCGGTATAGGTGTAATAAGCTCCCTCTGTCCTTGGAACTGCTATCCACCTCCTTCTTAACCTCCTACCTAGCTTACCTTGGGGGGGAAGACTAAATACATGGATGGGGTGCGGAAAAGGAAAAGGAGGGTGGACCATCCACCCCCCTTTACAGCCTTATCCCTGTTCCTTTTCCTTTTGCGCCTGGGCAATTATCGCCTCGGCCGTCCGCGCCGGTACCTCTTCATAGTGGTCGAAGGACATTTCAAAGCTGCCCCGGCCCTGGGTGAGGGAGCGGAGATCGATGGCATACTTGGATAGTTCCGCCAGGGGGACCTGGGCCTTGATCAGTTGCATCGAGCCCTTGGGTTCCATGCCCAATATGCGGCCCCGCTTGGAATTCAAATCTCCAATGACATCACCCATGTATGCTTCGGGGACCAGGACCTCCAGGTTCATGATGGGTTCCAGCAGGACGGGGTTGGCCTGTTCCATAGCCTTTCTAAAGGCTTGAATGGCAGCGATCTTAAAGGCCAATTCCGAGGAGTCCACGGTGTGGTAAGAACCGTCGTAGAGGTTAACCTTAAAGTCGACGACGGGATAGCCGGCCAGAACTCCTTCTTCCATGGCTTCCCGGATGCCCTTTTCGACGGCGGGAATGTACTGTTTAGGTACAGCGCCACCGAAGATGGTTTCTTCGAAAACAAACCCTTCCCCTTCCGGTAGGGGTTCCATCTCAATCCAGACATGGCCGTACTGGCCGTGCCCGCCCGTTTGTTTCTTGTGCTTACCTTCTACCTTGACGGACTTCCGGATGGTTTCCCGGTAGGGGACCTTGGGTGTTTCTGTTTCCACTTCCACACCAAATTTCCGCTTTAAGCGGTCTATGGTTACTTCCAGGTGAACATCGCCCATGCCGGAGAGGATGAGTTCCCGGGTTTCTGTACGCTTTTCCACCGTCAAGGTGGGGTCTTCTTCTACCAGCCGGGCCAGGCCTGTACCCAGTTTGTCTTCATCTCCCTGGGATTTGGCAACGAGGGCCAGGGAATAGGAGGGCCTGGGGAATTCAATGGGCGGGAGCTGGATGGGGTTGTCCTTTTCGCCGAGGGTGTCCCCTGTGCTGGTTTCCTGCAGCTTGGCCACAGCCCCAATATCTCCGGCCACGACCCGCTCCACACCTTCCTGCTGCTTGCCCCGGGGGATGAAGAGTTGCCCAACCCGCTCCATTTTCCCCTTGTTCACGTTGTAGACCTGGGTGTCGGAGTTAAAGACCCCGGAATAGACCCTAAAGTAGGTCAGTTTCCCGACAAAGGGGTCGGCCATGGTCTTAAAGACGAGGGCTGCCAGGGGTCCCTCCTCGCTGGGCTCAAGGGTAATCTCTTCCCCGGTTTTGACGTCGGTACCGACAATGGCCTCCACATCTTCGGGTGAAGGGAGGCAGGCAATGATGGCATCCATTAGGGGTTGGATCCCGACATTGGCCAGGGCGGAACCGCAGAGGACAGGAATAATACTGCCGTCCAGGGTTCCAATCCGCAGTCCCGTAGTAATCTCTTCGTTGGTCAGGGCTTCACCTTCCAGGTATTTCATCACCAGTTCGTCATCGGTTTCCGCTACGGCTTCGATGAGTTTTTCCCGATAGCTTTCTGCCTCGGCCTGCATGTCAGCCGGTATCTCTTCAACGGTGAAGTCCTTTCCTTTCTTCGGATCATAAAGGATGGCCTTCATGTTGACCAGGTCAATGACCCCGCGGAAGTTTTCTTCACTGCCTATGGGCAGCTGCACGGCCACGGCCCTGTTGGACAATTGTTCTTGCACCTGGGCCAGGGCCTTGGCGAAATTGGCATTTTCCCGGTCCAGCTTGTTTATAAATACCAGGCGGGGCAGGTTATACTCGTCGGCAAACTGCCAGACCTTTTCCGTGTGCACTTCAACTCCGGAAACGGCACAAATGAGGACCACCGCCCCATCCACCACCCGAAGGGTGCCCCTTACATCACCGACAAAATCGGCGTATCCGGGGGTGTCGATCAGGTTTATTTTGTGCTTCTGCCAGTGGCAGGGGGCCAGGGCGGCATTGATGGTAATTTTTCTCTTTATCTCATCGGGGTCATAATCAACTACCGAGGACCCGTCATCTACCCGGCCCAGCCGATCCGTTGCGCCGGAGTTAAAGAGCATTGCTTCCGTCAAGGTTGTTTTACCAGCTCCACCGTGGGAGATCAGCCCCACATTACGCAATTGCCGAATATTATACTCTTTCACATTATCTCCCCCTTGTTGTGTTTCACTTTCTGCATCCCTGAAGGATTGATATTCGCCTTAGGGCAAAGTATTTCCTTCCCCCGGGAAGAAAATCGTCTGGGAAATAGGAATTAATCTTGCTTGGACCCTTATAGGGAGGAAAACAAATCCTTATGCTGCAAAAAGCTGCATAAGAGGAGGGCAGCGTTTTTTAGGTCCCGGTAATCGATGATTTCCGCCGGGCTGTGTATGTACCGGGTAGGAATGGAGATCACTCCCGTCGGTATTCCTTCCCTGGTAAGATGAATAGAACCGGCATCGGTGCCGCCCCTTTCCAGGATTTCCAATTGGTAGGGGATGTCTTGCGACCTGGCCGTCTCTTCCAGGAGGTCCTTGACTCGGGGATGGCTGATAAAGGACCTGTCCTTGACTTTAATGGCCGGTCCTTTGCCCAATTCTACAGCCATCACCGGAGCCTCCGGTGTATCGCCGGTACGGGTCACATCGACGGCTACGGCCAAATGGGGCTGCAGTTGATAGGCAGCCGTCCGGGCTCCCCTGAGGCCCACTTCTTCCTGGACGGTAAAAACAAAATCTATCTGGTAGTCAACGGGAGGCAGGTTCCGGATCACTTCCAGGAGTACAGTACAGCCGGCCCTGTTATCCAGGGCCTTGGCCATAATGCGGCTGCCCTGGGTGGAAAAATGGGGAGCGAAGACGGCCATACTGCCGATGGGACAATTCTCTTCGGCCTCTGCCCTGGAAGATGCGCCAATGTCGATGAAGAGTTTATCCAGTTTCAAGTCTTCCTTGTCCTTGAGCTCTTCTCTGCCGATGGTGCCCATGGTTCCATTGGCAAAGATCACCCTAGCTCCCAAAAGGAGCCTGGGATCATGACCCCCCACAGGGCTAAAGCGCAGGAAACCAAGGTCATCGATGTGGGTTACCAGGAGTGCAATTTCATCCATATGGGCGGCCAGGAGCAGGCGCTTTTCGTCCCCCGGCTTGGTCGCAATCAGATTGCCCAGGGCATCGGTTCTGATGGCTAAATTTTTATCAAGGGCTGCCAGCTCTTTGGTAAGCTGGGTGCGGATTTCTTCTTCCCTTCCCGAAGGTCCGAAGCTTTGACTCAGCCGCGCCAGGGTATCTTTCATTTTTGGCCAGTCCTCCTTCCGGGCGCATGTGTTAAAAAGCCGTGGATCAGTTCAATCAGGTGCTGGTAATCGGCCAGGTCAATGACGGAAGCGGGCGAGTGGAGGTAGCGGCAGGGAATGGCGACGACGGCCGTGGGTATTCCTGCCCCGGTCAGATGTATGGCTCCCCCATCGGTGCCGCCCGTGGCAGTCTGTTTCCACTGGTAGGGTTTGTCCAGCCTCTGGGCTGTTTCTTCCAGGGCCTTAAGCAGATCCGGTGCGGCAATGAGGGTCCGATCCATAATGGTGAGGGCCGGCCCCTTTCCGAGGCGGGTTGACATCTGGTGGGATTTTGCCTCGGGTACATCGCCAGCCGTAGTTGTTTCCATGACCAGGGCCAAATCGGGTTTCAGATTGTAGGATGCTATCCGGGCTCCCCTTAAGCCCACTTCCTCCTGGACGGTAAAGACGGCAGTCAGGTTCACCGGGTAATCGTATTGCAGGAGCTCCACCAGGGCAGAGCACCCGGCCCTGTTGTCCAGGGCCTTGCCCCTGACCCGGTTGCCGCCGATAGAGGAAAAGCGGGACTGGAAGACGGCCCCCTCCCCTATTGCTACCAGCTTTTCTGCTTCTTCTTTATCCCTGGCCCCGATATCGATAAAAAGCTCCCGCAGAGACAAAGCCCGCTCCCTTTCCTCTGGCTCCAAAAGATGGACTGCCTTGGCGCCGATGACCCCCGGTACCCTTTGGCGGCCAATTACAACGGGCTTGGCGATTAAAACCCGCTGGTCTATGCCCCCCAGGCTTTTAAAGTGCAAGAAGCCCTCCCTGTCGATCCGGGTTATCATGAGGGCAACTTCATCCATATGGGCGGCCAGCATTATGCGGGGTCCGGCAGCATCTCTACCCTTTTTTTCTGCATACAGGTTTCCCATGGTATCGGTCCATATTCTATCAACATGGGGAGCAATCTTTTCCCTGATGAGATCCCGAACCTCATCCTCCTGCCCCGGCGGACCAAAGGCTTCTGAAAGTTCCTTTAATAGCACGATAATCCCTCCACAAAAGCAGGCTCCAACCCCTGGATAAAGGCGGCAAGGAGCCGGCCGGTTTCCTTGAGATCTTTGAGGGAAAGGGTTTCCACCGCCGTATGCATGTAGCGCAAGGGGAGGGAAACTAAGGCCGTGGGGATTCCTTCCCGGGCAATCTGGATGGCCCAGGCATCAGTTCCGGCGGGGGTAGGTGAAGGCTCCACCTGATAGGGAACACCTATCTCCTGGGCCGTTTCTTTTAAGGTCGTGAAAAGCCGGGGGTGGACATGGGGGCCGAGGCCAAGGGCCGGACCCTTGCCCAGGGGAAAACCTTCATCCTCAGCTACGCCGGGCATATCGCCGTGGCAGACATCGATGACGACGGCCAAATCTGGGGCAAGGCCATAGGAACTGACCATAGCCCCCCTTACCCCTACTTCCTCCTGCACCGTTGCCACTCCATAGACATCGGCCCTGTGTTTTAGCCGGGTCAATTCCTGGAAACAGGCAGCCAGCACAGTAACTCCAGCCCTGTTGTCCAGGGCCTTGCCTGCAACCAGATCATTGGCAAGGAGCTGCAGGTCCCTCTCTATGGTTACCATGGTGCCCAGGGGCACCATTTCCTCCAATTCTTCCTTCTTGCTGTAGCCCGTGTCTATGTACAATTCGTCTCCGGGAATGGCCTTCTTCCTTTCCCCCGGCTCCTGCAGGTGGGGCGGCTTTGCCCCGATGACCCCCCGCAGGGGACTGAGGCCATGGATAAGAACTTCCTGTCCGGGGAGGGTGCGCAGGTCAATCCCCCCTACCGGTGTGAAGCGCAAAAAGCCCCCCTCCAGGATCTGGGTGACCATCAGGCCGATTTCATCCATGTGGGCGGCCAACATCACCCTGGGATGGGGGTCGGGTCCCTCCCCCTTCTTGTGGGCAATTACATTGCCTAATCTGTCCCTCTCCACTTCATCGACCAGGGGATGCAGGGTTTTCAAAAGGCTCTCGGCAACCTTTGCTTCCCTGCCCGAAACCCCCTGTTCCTGGGAAAGGCGGCGGAGCAGGTCCAGGTACTCCAAGCTCTTGTCCTCCTTGGTATTGGTTGTCTTCTCCATCCCCTTTAGTTTTTGTTGCCCCCTGGAAAATATACCTAACATAAGCTTCTTCCCCCTTTCCTGGAGTTATGGACTGGCGTGTATTTAGACGGCGCCTGGGCACTCTATTTGCGGACGGGCTGGCAGGAAAAAAGAGCAGGTGTTTCTTTCCCTGCCCTTCCTGGCAACCAAACCGATGTGGCAAGTCGGGTTAGCCCCAGCTGATCTGGTTGCGCTGTTTGTCGGCGAAGCGTTCCAGGGCCAGGTCAATTAATTTGTCAAGCAAGTCCGGGTACTGGAGGCCCGTTATTTCCCACATTTTTGGATACATGCTCAGATGGGTGAAGCCGGGGATGGTATTTAGCTCATTGACGTAGAGTTGTCCTGTGTCTTTGTCAAGGAAAAAGTCAACCCTGGCCATGCCGCAGGCCTTGACGGCCAGGAATGCCCTTATGGCATATTCCCGTACCTCCTCTGTTTTCTCCGGGGAAAGGGGAGCAGGGAGGAAAAAGTCCGATTTACCATCGGTGTATTTAGCTTCATAGTTATAAAAGTCCAAGTGGGGTACTATTTCGCCGGGTAAGGAGGCTTCAGGCCTATCATTCCCCAGGACGCTGCATTCAATTTCCCGGCAGTTAACGAATTTTTCCACAATAATCTCCCGGTCGAACCTGCAGGCCAGGTCTACCGCCTGCTCCAGCTCCTCCCGGTCGGTGGCCTTGCTTATCCCGACACTGGATCCCAAATTTACGGGCTTGACAAAGGCTGGATAGCCAAGCTCCTTTTCAATGCTGTCGATAATGGTAGCCCTATCCCCTTCCCAGTCCCGGCGCAGGAAGGTTAGATAATCGACTACGGGCAGGCCTGCCTGCTGGAAGAGCATTTTCATTATCCCTTTGTCCATGCCGACGGCAGAGCCAAGGACACCGGCGCCGACGTAGGGGATATTTAACATTTCCAAGAGGCCCTGGATAGTACCATCTTCACCAAAGGGCCCGTGGAGGACGGGAAAGACCACATCGAGTTTTTCCAGCAGTTCTACCGGCAGAGGCCCCTCCCCTTTGATGTTGCCCCTTTTTAGAGCCTCCAGGGGGTTGCCGGCAGTCAGCCAGCGTCCTTCCTTGGTAATGCCGATGGGAACCGGTTCGTATTTATCCTTGTCGAGGTAATTAAGGACCGAGGTAGCCGACATTAAAGAGACTTCATGTTCCCCCGACCGGCCACCGAAGATGATGCCAACTTTAAGTTTATCCATAGAGAAATCCTCCCTCTCAATCCTTTCTGGCTTCAGCGTTCACAACCCGGGTAATATCTGGGGGTCCTTTCCCTGGCCAGGGAAAACCTGATGACTTCTCCCCAGCTCAAGGTAATTCCCTGCTCCTTTGCCAGCTGCAACAGGTAATGATAGCGGCACTGGGCAGCCAGGGACCAGTAGATGGCATAATCAATGAGTCCTGGTTCCGTAACCCAGTTAAAATAGTCCCGGGCCTGCTGCCATTCTTCCCGTGCCCCTTGGACAAGGTAACAAAGGTCTTCTCTGTCCCTTTCGATTGGGGTTGGCACGGAATCTCCTCCTCCCTGTCTCGGTAGAGGATCCTAACACATATTATATCATTTAATTTATATGTAAACAGGGGGAGAAGATGACCTTAAATAGGTTCCTCTTATGCAAGGAAGTATTTCCCTATCAAGAGGGGGACCAGGAGGGCCGGCAAGAGGTTGGCCACCTTAATTCTACCTATTTCCAGTATGTTAAAGCCCAGCCCGATAATAAGGGCCCCGCCGACGGCCGTTACCTCCGCCACCAATTCGGGGAGCAACAGGCTGCGGACGGCACTGGCCAGGAGGGTGATACTGCCCTGGTATAAAAATACAGGTAGGGCGGAAAAAAGGACGCCTATACCCAGGGTGGAGGCAAAGGCGATGGAAGTGATCCCGTCCATGATGGCCTTGGTCAAAAGGATAGTGTAGTCGCCGGTGAGGCCATCTTCGATGGCCCCCAGTATTGCCATGGGTCCGACACAGAAAATTAAACTGGTGGTAACGAAGCCCTTGGTAAAACGATCCTGGGTACCCTTAAAGCGGTTTTCCAGGCTCTGTCCGATCCAGGTCAACTTGGCATCTAAATCTAGCAGTTCCCCAATGGCAGCACCAATGACGAGGCTCAGGAGGAGGATGATTGTTTCCTGGCCCTCCTGGACCATGGAAAAACCAATAATGAGGGTTAAAAGGCCCATGCCCTGCATGACCCTGTCACTGAGCCGGGCTGGTATGATATTTTTCAGGAGAATGCCGATAAGACTGCCGGCGATAATGGTGCCTGTATTAATCACGGTTCCAGTCATTGCTTCTATCCCCTTCCCCGTATATTACTTGATCAAGTAAACTTCGCTATCATCCAGATAAATCCTGCCCTTAATTGGTATGTACCGCCCTTCCCTGTTTATCCTCCCCATACATACCCATACCCTGCACAATAAGTATAAAGACACCGGCCATCAGGAAAAGGTCGCCGACACTGTAGAGCCTGTAATAGGAAAGGAAGGGAAGCTTGAGGGGGATGATGTCGGCAAGGAAGATGAGCCTGGTATTGGCGGCCATGGGGGCATGCTTTCCCCGGACCAGGTCCAGTACCCCCCCTTCCAGGGGAAGGTCCAGGAGTTCCAGGGCTACCGGCATTTGGCCGCCGTTGAGGGAGATTACCAGGGCATTGAGGAGGGTGCCCAGGAAAAGAAAGGGCATTCCCGGAAGACGGATATTGAGCGCCAGGGAAAGGAGAAGGAGCAGATAGGATAAAACCATCAGCTGGGGAGCCCAGCCCTCCATGGGCTGGGTCCGGGCCGCCAGTTGCAAAAGGAGAGAAATATAAAATAAATATACTCTTTGCAAGGGCAAATGGACCAGGTTCCTGAGATTTCCCTTTCTTAATTTACCGACAATATAGGCCAGGAGGCCCGGTATTAACAGCAAGGCTCTCCTTCCTCCCCTGTCCCTGCGGGAGCCAATTGGCCAGAACGGTATTTTTCCCGCCACAGGCTGGCGTAGCGTTCTGCCCTCTCCCTATTTTTTTCCACTTCGGCTGGTGTAACCTGCCGGACTATTTTTCCCGGAACCCCCAGGACCAGGGAATGGGGAGGGACCTTTGCCCCCGGCGGGACGACGGCCCCTGCTCCGACTATACTCCCCTCTCCTATCTTGGCACCATCGAGGACTACAGCGCCTATCCCTACCAGGACGCCATTGGCAATATGGCAACCGTGGAGGACCGCCCTGTGGCCCACACTGACATAATCCCCGACGACCAGGGGGAAATTAGCGGATACATGGAGAACACAGCCATCCTGGATATTTGTGAAGCGTCCAATGGTTATGGGGGCAATGTCGGCCCTGAGAATACTGCCAAACCACACACTGGAGCCTTCCCCGAGGGAAACCTTACCCATGACCTGGGCGCCGGGGGCAATGAAGGCGTCGGGATGAATCACCTCTTCTTCCCTCCTTACTCGACTAAACCGGCCACTGTCCTGGCATCCAATTTCATTATTAACTCGGTAACGAGGCGGAGGGCCCCCCGATAGTCTTCCAGGTGCAGGATACCGGCATGGCTGTGGATGTAGCGGACCGGGATACCAATGACCAGGCTGGGGACGCCAATGTGGTGCAGGTGGATCCGGCCCCCGTCGGTACCGCCCCTCTCCATGACTGAAAACTGGTAGGGAATACCCAGTTCTTCGGCCGTTTCCAGGCAGAGATTCCGCAAGTTTATATTGGGGATCATGGAAGCGTCGTACAGGCATACCGTCGGGCCTCCCCCCAATTTTTCCTGCACTCCCTCCTTCAGCCCGGGGACATCGCCGGCAATGCTGACATCGAGGATGATGGCCACATCTGGATCAATGCTGGCAACACTGGTGGCTGCTCCCCTGGTTCCCACTTCCTCCTGGACCGTGCCGACGGCATAAACTGTATTGGGATGCTGTCTTTTGGCCAATTCCTCACATACCTCTACGAGCAGGGCACAGCCAGCCCGGTCGTCCCAGGCCTTGGCCAAAAGGAGGTTTTCGTTCTTCAGGGTTTCGAAACTCCCGGCCGGGACAATGGGATCGCCGGGCCTGATCCCGAAGGCCTCGGCTTCTTCCCTATCCTTGGCCCCCACATCAATGAACATATCCTTTATTTTTGCCAGTTTCTTTCGTTCCTCTTCATCCAGCAGGTGGGGTGGCTTAGAACCTATTACCCCGGGGACATCCCCTTTACTCCCTTTAACGACAACCCGCTGGGCCAGGAGCACCTGATCCGTCCAGCCGCCCAGGGGGGTAAAGCGCAAAAAACCATCGGGAGTGATGGATTTAACCATAAAGCCGATCTCGTCCATATGGGCTGCCAGCATCACCCTGGGTTCCCCGGCAGTCCCGGCCTTTTTGGCAATAATACAGCCCAAGCGGTCTAATTGGATATCGGAGTAGGGGGCCATTTCTTCCCGCAAGATCTGCCTGATCTCACCTTCAAAGCCCGGTACACCCGCCGCACTGGTTAGCCTGCGCAGCAAGTTCTTAGTTTGCTCCATGCTTCTACCTCCTCCATCTGTGGATAATCGATCTTCTGGGGTGTAACTATATAATATATTACAATTAGAGATAATAATTAGCCAACCCCTGTGGTTTCTATACTAATTTCTTCCTGTTTCCCCTATATCCTGCCAATATAATAAAATACCCTGACATTCCCTTGGTTACAACCAAAGAAGTCAGGGTATATTTGTGTTCTTTTTCCCTCCAGAGGTGCTAGGTATTGGGCGGTTCGTGGGTAAAAATACCCCGCCTAATTTCCGTTGCACTTACGCTTTTTGCCTGCAGTTTATCATAAAGGTAATTGTAGGCATCCCAGGGATCCACCCTTTCACCGCAGGTGAAAACATCGACGGCGGCATAGCCTATTTCGGGCCAGGTATGAATTGCCAGGTGGGATTCGGAAATGACCACCACACCGCTCACCCCTTGTGGGCTGAATTTGTGGAAGGCAACCTCCCGTACCTCAGCACCGGCTTCCAGAGCTGCTTCCACCATGATTCTTTCTACCTCCTTCATATCGTCCAGTGCTCCGGTACAACCATAAAACTCCGCCAAAATGTGACGCCCTAAAGCTTTCAATTCGGTTTCCCCCCTTTTTTGTATTCGGATTTACCAACTAAAATTTTAACAAATAGCTTGTAGTTGTCAAGGTATATCTTAATATGTCATAATATCTGCTTTTCTCCACTTATCGCTTGCTGTCTATTGATATCACCTTATATCTATGTCTTCTGCCTGATTTTTCTTCGGTTGGTTCAGGAGAAAGAGCAGGGTAGTAAGGGGGAAGATCAGGGCCGTTGCTGCGGCCACCACCCCTGAGTCGTTGGCGATAAAGGCGGTCAGGGCGCCGGCTCCTGCGCCGGCAAAACCTCGCCAAAGGATGGGGAACCTCTTCTTTATTCCTTTCAACGGCCGGGGAGGACGGAGGGAGATGGTAACAAATATTACCAGGGTTGCCAGGAGCACTAAACTCCACCAGGAATACCTGAGGAGTTTTAGATTCATGCTGGCCTTGCGCTGCATAATGGTAAATAGTTCCTTCAGCCCTCCTTCAATGACCACCCCGGCCGTTTGTCCCCAATGGGAGGCTGCATCCCGGGCGAGGAAATGATCTGCTACTCCCACTGCCAGCAGGAAGAAGCCTCCGGAACAGGCAAGAAAAAGATATTTTCCCAAAGGTATTTTGCCTTCTTGTAAAAGGAGGATAGTTGTGCCAAAACCCGCCAGGGCGGCAATGGCCCCACCCAGATTGGCCCCCAGTTGGGGGGAGGAAATAAAAATAAAGAGGAGGAGAAAACCGGGTATGGTAAGGAGGGAGGGAACAGGAAGTCTGCCCCTGTGGTGGAGTATCTCTGCCAGCCCCGTCAGACCAATTATCCCCGCTCCCAGCAACAGCCCCATAAATTCATTACCGATCCCGTAGTAGCGGGCACCGCCGATGGGGCAGTAGCCCAGGATTGATTTAAAGACTAAAGACTGCTCCCAAAGGAGATCTAATATAAGAATTCCAGCCGTTGCCAGGCCTAAAAGGACAAAGGGCCGGGGGGGGTAATGGGGACGGTTTACCAGCTTGACCAGGACTGCTGTGCCAACAACTGTCAACACCAGGATCCTTTCCAACTTATCCAGGGCAAAGGGGGGCAAAAGAAGAAAAACCAGGGGAACAGCTGCTACCGCCACAAGTAAAGTTGCCCACAGCTGCTGCCGGCCAATAACTTTATAGACTGCCAGGAGGGTGCCTGTGAGCACCAGGAGGATAAAGACTATGTAAGCCTTTATTAAAGGGGGCCGGAATTTATAGTTATTGAGGAAATACTGGCCCAGGTCAGCCAGGTGTGCCTGGGGCCTGTCGGCAGGAAGGACGGAAACTGGCCTCCCCGTCATGTAATAGGGGATGGGGAGCTGAAAAAAAGAGAGGATGGTTGGAGCTATATCAATATTGGCAATTAACCCGGCCCGGCGGGTTGTGGGCGAAGTTAAAAGGCCGGGGCTGATCCCTTTTCCGGCTAAGAGAACCGGTGTCAGCCTCTCCCCTTCCCGGTACCCCTCGGCTGAAGGCGAGGGGCTGATGAGGAGAAACAGGGTTTTTTCCAGATCTAGCCGGGCAAAGAGCTCTCCCAGGAAGGCATCGGCCCTTTCTATAGCCCGGGACCTGGCGGCAGCTGCAAGATCAGGCAGCAAAAAGCGATTGTAGCTGTCGACCCGGGATGCATCACCCCAGTCAATAACGATTACATCGGAGTCGGCCATATCTTCAAAGGCCTTGAGGAGGGAAGGGATATCGGTTTCTTGCCCATAGGGAGCAGCCGGGTTTTCCCGGAGAATTCCCTCCCCTATAACACCCTTATCTACAACCCCCAGTTTATCCATAATGATGCCGGCGGCAGGGCGTCTCGGCGTTCCGGGGAGATCGCAGTTGCCCAGCAGGCTCCTGGTAAGGCCCGCCTCAGAAAGGAGCTGGCCCAGGGCACCCGGGACAACCCTTGCCTGCAGCTCCCCGTTGCTGGTAATAAGCTCTCCAATGCCCAGGTGCAGGATAGAGCCCCCCGCTACCTTCCCTACCCGGCGTCGATAGATAAGTGATCCTTCTTCCCCCTTCCACAGCTCCTTTCCTTCCACCGCCGGTTCCACGGTATCACTGCCGCAGGCCCGGGTCCCGGCGCCAATGGTTAAATAGGCAGCGGTCTTCGCTCCACCGGAGGCGGTGGTTGTGTTCATCAGCCCAATGGCCCCCTTCTCCAGCAGCCTATCCAGGGCAGGGGTGGGGGCGTGGAGCAAATCAGTATAGGTGATGGAATCGAGGATAAAGATTACCACCTGCCTGTCGCCGGGTTCAGGGGCTGTTTGCCCCCTTTGGCAGAAAACACTGAATAAAAGCACCAGGATGAAATACATAAGAGGTATTTTCTTCAATATTTCTCCCTGCTCCCCTTCTGGAAGTTAGAGGCTGGCCGTACGCCACCTGCTAATTTGCAGTATACCCGCAAAATGGGGCCAATAATCCTGGTGCCTCGGCCCTGCCTGGGATTTCGGGCCTCCTTAAAAAAAGGCACAAAAAAAAGAGGGCTTAGTCAACCCTCTGTTGTTCGTATGTAATGGTCGGAGTAAGCGGATTTGAACCGCTGGCCTCTAGCTCCCCATGCTAGCGCTCTACCAAGCTGAGCTATACCCCGACCTTTTGTTGTGCATTATCATTATAACCGATGCTCTTTAAAAAATCAAGTGCTTTCCTGGACTTTTGCCCCTCCGGCATTGAAGTCCAGGACAAGGCTGTGGGCAGCAATATCCACACAGGCAAAGGCTTCTTCCATGGCCCGGCCTACCCTGGCGGCATTATCCTTGACAAAGGCAACTATAGTCGGCCCGGAACCACTCAGGGCGGCGCCCAGGGCCCCAGCTTTCCTGGCCTGGGTCAGAGCCTGGTCCAGGCCGGGAACCAGGCCCTTCCGGTAGGGTTGATGCAGCCTGTCCTCCAGGGCGGCGGGGAGCAGGTCCCAGCGCTCACTTCTAAAGGCGCCTAAAAGGAGAGCTACCCGCCCCAGGTTGTGGACGGCATCGGAAAAGGCTACCTGGGAGGGCAGCACCCTCCGGGCATCTTCCGTCGCCACCAGGAAATCGGGAATACAGACTACTGCCTGCAGCTCCCTGGGCGGCGGAAGCTGCAGATAATGGTAGCCTGGACCGTCGCTTTTGGCAGCAGAGATTACCAGGCCGCCGAGGAGGGCCGGCGCCACATTGTCGGGATGACCTTCCAGTTCCACGGCCAGGTCGAGGACCCTTTCCCGGGGCAGGACTTGTCCCGTCAGCTGATGGGCGGCCAGTAAGCCGGCCACAATGGCGGCGGCTGAGCTCCCCAACCCCCGGGCCAGGGGAATCCCATTGGTCATCTTTAGCTGGAGGGGCGGGGGCGGAGAATTAATTTCCTCGTAGTAGCGAGCCAGGGCCCGGTAGATCAAATTGTTCTCGGAACAGGGCAGTCTATCTGCTCCTTCGCCATATACCTGGATGTGGGTCCCTTCGTCAGAGGAGGCAATTTCTAGGGTGTTGTAGAGCTCCAGGGCCATGCCCAGGCAGTCAAAACCGGGACCGATATTGGCCGTTGTTGCCGGAACCATGATTTTCAGCATTCCAGCTCACCCCCATATGGCCTTTTCGACGGCTGAGAGATCTGCCTCCACGCTGGAGGGAGGGGCGATGCTTTTTAGGGCAATATCGGGATCCTTGAGGCCATTGCCAGTGAGGACGCACACAACCTTGTCGCCCTCTTGAAAATATCCCTGGCGGGCTAGCTTCCTCACCCCGGCCACGCTGGCCGCGGAAGCCGGCTCCACAAATAAGCCTTCCTTTTCGGCCAGGAACTTATAGGCAGCCAGGATTTCCGGATCCTTTACCGAGGCGATTTGCCCTCCCGATTCCCGGGCTGCCCCTACAGCTCCTTCCCAACTGGCGGGATTACCGATGCGAATGGCTGTGGCCACGGTCTCGGGGGCCGGAATCGGTTTACCCCCCACGATGGCCGCCGCACCTTCCGCTTCGAAACCCAGCATTTTCGGTGTCCTTGTTATTTGCTGCGCCTGGTAATATTCTTTAAAACCCATCCAGTAGGCGGTTATATTTCCGGCATTGCCAACGGGGAGGGCCAGGTGGGTTGGCGCTTCTCCCAGTTGATCGCAAATTTCAAAGGCGGCCGTTTTTTGCCCCTGTAGGCGCATGGGGTTGATAGAATTGACCAGGGTGACGGGATGTTTTTCACTCAGCTGTCTTACCAGTTCCAGGGCCTGATCAAAGTTGCCTTCAATGGCGATTACCTTGGCACCGTACATAAGGGCCTGGGCCAGCTTGCCCATTGCTATGGCGCCGGCGGGGATGATTACTACACAATCAAGCCCTCCCCGGGCAGCATAGGCGGCGGCAGAAGCCGAAGTATTGCCGGTGGAAGCACAGATAACCGCCCTGGCACCTTCCTCCAGGGCCTTGCTCACCGCCATGGTCATACCCCTGTCTTTAAAGGAGCCAGTGGGATTGCTTCCTTCGAACTTCCCGTAGAATTTAACCCTTCCACCCAGCTCTTTTTCCAGGCTGGTTAAGGGTACCAGGGGAGTGTTTCCTTCCTGGAGGGTCACTATTGGGGTTTCTTCACTGACTGGTAAATAATCCTTGTAGGTGGCAATGAGGCCTGGCCACATTTCTCTTTTTCCTCCTTCGCAAAGAAAATTCCCGGGGCGGGAAAAGGAAAAACAATAAAAGGAAACCGGGATTGCCGATTTCCGTCTTCGCTATTTCTACTCCCAGTCTCCCTGTCCAAGTTTACCAACCCTGGCCAATGATATCAATTTTTCGCACACCATCACACTTGCGCAGCTGTTCTAAAAGGGTCTCCACCTCAATTTTCATATCCCTGGTTTCAATGGAGAGGGATACGTTGGCAACGCCCTGTAGGGGAAGACTCTGGTTGATGGTGAGGAGGTTGCCGTGGGCTTTGGCAACGGTAGTCAAAAGCTGCGACAACACCCCGGGCTGGTGATCCAGCATCAGGGAAAGGGTGATAATCTTTTCCCGGCTCAGCTCGGTAAAGGGAAAGACATAGTCCCGGTACTTGTAATAGGCAGCCCGGCTGATGCCCGCCTTTTCTACCGCTTCATTGACTGTTTTGCAAAGGCCTTTTTTCAGATACTCCTTAACCAGGAGGGTTTTGCGCAGGGTGTTGGGTAAAGCTTCTTCTCTAATTAAGAACAGGGACTTATCCCTTTGGGTCATCCTTCTCCCCTCCCGTCTATTCCCGGCAAACATGTTTCTGTTTTCGGTAGACATTATAACACAAGGCCAGGGGCTTGGCAATAAAAAAGCGCTGCTAAACTCGTTAGCAGGCGCTTCTTCCTTCCCGGCTTCAGAGGGGCTTTCCCCCGTAAAGGTGCTTTTTCCCTGGGCGAAGGAAATAGGATTAGAGTATAATGCAGATCAGGCCACCGCCTCCCTCGTTTACGATCCGTTCCAAGGTCTCCTGCAGCTTTTCCTGGGCGTTTTCCGGCATCCGGTATAATTTGTTTCTGATACCGTCTTTGACCAGCTCATGGAGGGATTTGCCAAAGAGATTCGCCTGCCATAATTTGGCCGGGTTATCTTCAAATTCCTCCGTCAAATACTGGACCAGTTCTTCGCACTGTCTTTCCGTGCCCACAATGGGGGAGACCTCGGCCTTGACATCGGCCCTGATCATGTGCAGGCTGGGGGCACTGGCCCGCAAGCGCACGCCGAAACGGTTGCCGTGCCTGACCAGTTCCGGCTCTTCCAGGATCATTTCATCCAGCTGGGGCGGGACAATGCCATAGCCGGTCCTTTCCACATCCCGGAGGGCGTCGGCCACTTTATCATATTCCCTTTTGGCAAAGGCGTATTCCCGCAGCAGGCGCAGGAGGTCGGCTTCATCGGCCAGGGGGACCCCGGTGATTTCTTCCATCACCTTATAAAGGAGACCTTCCTGGGGGAAAAGTTTTATGCGCCCAACGCCGGTGCCCAAATCCAGGGCAACTAAAATTGCGTTGTGCACAAAATCATAATCCTCCAGGCTATCAATGGCGTCATCGATATCCCGGACGCGTTTAATCCTGGCCACCGCCTCCTGGCTGGCAGTAGTAAATTTCTGCCGCAACCAGTGATCGGCTTCCAGGCTTTCTACCCAGAGGGGCAGGTCGATGCTCACTTCGCCGACGGGGAACTCATACAGCACTTCCTGGAGGGTGGTATAAATGTCATCCAGGGACAGGCGGGCAACGTCCATGGGGAGAACCGGCACCTGGTAGCGCTCCTGCAATTCTTCGGCCAGGGCCCTGGTTTCCGGGGCCTCGGGCAGTACAGAATTGAGGACGACGACATAGGGCTTCCCCAACTCCTGCAGTTCTTCAATCACCCGCAGTTCTGCTTCCTCATAGTTTTCCCGCGGGATCTCAGTTATTGTACCATCGGTGGTTACAACTAGGCCAATGGTAGAATGCTCCGAAATCACCTTTCTTGTCCCCGCTTCGGCCGCTTCCTGGAAGGGTACTGCTTCTTCAAACCAGGGGGTTTCCACCATCCGCGGTCCTTCTTCCTCTTCATAGCCCAGGGCCCCCTGGACACAGTAACCGACACAGTCTACCAGCCGAATCCGGAGGGTGGTGTTTTCCCTTACCGTCACTTCCACGGCTTCTTCGGGGATGAACTTTGGTTCCGTTGTCATAATAGTCCTGCCACCACCACTCTGGGGCAGTTCGTCCAGGGCCCGTTCCTTTTCCGGGCCGTCGGCAATATTGGGCAGCACCAGCAATTCCATGAAGCGCTTGATAAAGGTGGACTTGCCCGTCCGGACTGGACCGACCACACCGATGTAAATATCTCCTCCAGTTCGTTCCGCAATATCTCGGAAAAGATCAAACTTCTCCATGTTTTCTTCCCTCCTCTCCCTCTTATCTTATTATTACTTTTCCCTGCCTGATTTTAGAACATTGTAGTAGATAAAGTGAAAGTGCAGGTCCTCCCCTACCCCGTTCAGCCCACCTGCAAGGGAAGGGCAGGGTAAGGAACTGCAAGATCAAGAAGACCACTATATGTATATTTTGACAAACTCTACAATATGACTATATAAAGAATACTTCTCGCATGGTGAAGGGCAGGCAAGGCAGGCAGGAAAAAAGCGGCCCCTCTACAGGCCGCCCTTTTATTTTCGCCTCCGGAGCTGCAGGCGAATGGGGGTTCCCGTAAAGCCGTAGCCTTCCCTGATTTTATTTTCCAGGTAGCGGAGGTAAGAAAAGTGTATAAGCCTGGGGTCGTTGACAAAGAAGAGAAAGAGGGGGGGCTTTACGGCTACCTGGGAGCTGTAGTATATTTTTCCCTGCCTTCCTTTGCGGGGTGCAGGGGGTTTTAGGTCCACTGCTTCTCCTATCAGCCTGTTAAGTTCCGCTGTCGGTATCGACAGCTGCTGCTGCTCTGCCACCAGGTCGATTAAGGGCAGGATTCTCTGGATCCGCTGCCCCGTGAGGGCCGAGACAGAGATAAGGGGGGCATAGGAAAGGAAGGGGAGCTGGTGGCGGATTTCCCTTTCGTACTTATTTAAAGTCCGTTCATCCTTTTCGACTAGGTCCCACTTATTTAGGACCAGTATGAGGCCGCAGCCGGCTTCGTGGGCATAGCCGCCAATGCGCTTATCCTGTTCCGTGACCCCCTCGGTAGCGTCTATAACCAGAAGGACAATGTCGGAGCGATCGATGGCCCTGAGGGCCCGGAGGACACTGTACCGCTCCGTCGGCTCGGAAACACGGGCGGGGCGGCGAAGCCCGGCTGTATCGATGAGGAGATAGCTCCTGCCTTCCCGCTCCAGCAGGGTATCGATGGCATCCCGGGTTGTGCCTGGCTCCGAACTGACGATGACCCGCTCCTGGCCCAAAAGGGCATTGATGAGGGAGGACTTGCCCGCATTGGGTTTACCTACCACCGCTACCCTGACAACATCTTCCCCTTCCTCCTCCTCCCCTTGCTCCGGTGGGAAGTGGGAGACGATGGCATCGAGGAGCTCGCCGGTATTCAGACCGTGGATTGCCGAGACAGGGATAATGTGGGACAGGCCCAGGCTGTAAAACTCCCAGGCTTGCCCTTCCATCTCCTGGTTGTCGATCTTGTTGACGGCCACTAAAACCGGCTTATTTGTCGGCCGCAGTATCTCTGCTATATCCAGATCCCCTGGCTGCAGGCCCTCCTTACCGTCGACAACAAATACAATCACGTCGGCTTCTTGAATGGCTATTTCTGCCTGCATGCGGACTTGCTGCTGGATTGTATCTGGCTCCTGAAATTCAATGCCGCCGGTGTCGACAAGGATAAACTCCCTGCCCTGCCATTCCATCTGGCCATAGAGCCTATCCCTGGTCACCCCCGGCTCATCCTCCACGATGGCAAGCCTCCTTTGGAGGAAGCGGTTAAACAGATTGGATTTGCCTACATTTGGACGCCCCACAATGGCTACCAGGGGTTTTCTCACTGCTCTTCACCACCTTTTTCCAGGAACTTAACAACATCGGTGGGACAGGAGACGAGGACAATATCTATTCCCAGTCTGCTGCTAAGTTCGCCTACAGTCATACCATCGAGGAACACATCACTCTCCCGGCGCAGCATGGCCTCGGGGAGAAATAAAATATCGCCCAGCTCCTTATCCTGGAAATGCTGTAATAGATCAGAACCGGTAATAAGGCCGGCAACGGTGACGGAGCTGCCGAAAAAGCAATTTGGCACCACTTCCACCTGCACGGTCAGGTTTTCTACTTGGCGGAGCCGGTCGGCCAAAGCATGGACGGCCCCGGCGGCAGATACTCCCGTGGCCAGGGTGATGGTCAGGGGCTCCTTAGGTACTCCAGGCAGGGTAAGATTAGCCAGATCATCGTAAAACAGGCGCAGGAAGCCGACGCCATTTTCCAGCTGGGGAAAGTCATCGTAATGTTTCCCCTCGGGCAGGGGTTCCCCCGTCAGGACATAAAATTCATCGGCAACATATAAAAAAGTGACCCCCAATTCCTGGCGGAATTTTTTCTGCCAGCCTTGCGCCCACCTTATGACCCGCCGGGCCTGCTCCTTATTGTAGCCCTGCAGGGGATAGAGACCCTTGCGGTGTCTGGTCAGCCCCACCGGGACCAGGGCCAGGGAGCGGGCAGCAGGCCAGTATTTTGCCAGGTCACTGATGGTCTCCTCAAGGTAAAAACCGTCATTTATTCCGGGTATCAGGACTACCTGGGCATGAAACTCGATGCCCGCCTCGGCCAGCCGCTCCAGCTGGTCCTTTATGGCCCCTGCCCTCCTGTTGCCCATCAACCTGCGCCTGAGATGGGGATCGGTAGTGTGAACCGAGATATAGAGGGGGCTCAAGCGCTGCTCTATTATGCGGGTCATTTCCGCGGGGCCAAGGTTGGTCAGGGTAATAAAGCTGCCGTCGAGGAAGGAAAGGCGGTAGTCGTCATCCTTTATATAAAGGCTGGGCCGCATTCCCCGGGGCATTTGGTCGACGAAACAAAAAAGACACCGATTGCGACACTCTATTAGTCCAGAAAAAACCTTGGTGTCGAATTCCAGCCCCAGGTCCTCGTCGTATTCCTTTTCGATCTCGTATATATATTCGGCACCGGATTTTTTCCGGATATGAAGATTTATATATTCGCCGGCAACAAGATAGCCGTAGTCGATCAAGTCTCGCGGTTTCTTGCCATCTATTGCCAGCAAGTAATCACCTGCGGCGATGCCTAAATCAGCAGCGATGCTTTCTTGAGCCACACTGCTGATGGGAATGCCCTCCCTTTTGTCCATATTCTCCGCCCCTTCGCCTATTCTTTCCCAATTATCCTATATCTCCCGGTTAAGGTCAAGGTCATTCCTCTGCCTCTGGCATTGGGCCATGGTAGCCTGCACAAGCTCCAGCAGACCCCTATAGCTGAGCCTGATGCCCAGGGCGGCCAGGGGCCTGCCGCAGCTAACCAGGCCCAGCCTGCGGGACAGGAAGCCTCCTATGCGGGTCAAGGAGTGGATGCAGACCAGGGTATCTACCAGCAGTATTTCACGGGGGGGATAAGCCAATATTTTTATCAGGCTGGCAATGGTCCGCCGGATCATAACCTTATCCGGTCCCAGCCCCAGGGCATAAATTTCGTTCCCTTCCCCATCCCTTCCCATAAAAAAGGGAGTACCGATCTCCCGGTTTTCCGTCCGGTCAAAGCGCTCCTGTTTTACCAGCTCGGCCAGGGTTGGGAGTCTGTCCCAGGGTAGTTTTCTCAGGTGTATGGCGGCGGCAATCACCGAAGAGTGGGCACTGCCATAACAGCAGTAGATTATTTTCAAGGCTATTTCCCCTTTCCAAGGGGCTGCCCTCGGCCCCTCTGCTCTTCTACCAACCTGACCAGGGCAAAATAATTCCTTTCGATCTCCAGGAGGGGAAAAAACCTGGAACCAGCGATGCGTCCTAGGCTGCAGACAAACAGTGCTCCCCGCCGCCAATGCCGGCCTGCCGCAAGCTCCGCATCAACCAGGGAAAGCTCCCCTTTATCTACGCCCAAGATTGCGGAGAAACCAGCCACCACATTTTGCAGTATGGTTAAATTAAATCCCCGGGGGAGGAAGTAGATGCTATTGCCCCCTTCGTCTAAACCGGCTGGATAGATCCTCCCCCTTTCTGCCCTATTCCAGGCAAAATGGTCGACAATTTCCAATAGGGACCGGGGTGGTGGTTTTTGGTCTGGCGGCAGCAGGCCCAGATGGATTGCCGCTGCCACTACAGCCGCGTAGGAAGGGTGGGGACAGTGGTAGATGATATGCATGGCCGGCCTCCATCCCAAGAAAATATTAAATTCCCTTGCTAGGGTACCCCTCCTTTCTTCTGGCTTATACAGGGCAGGAAAGGCTCCTGGCAAAAATAAAGCCTGCTTCCCAGCGGACTTCCCGCGGGGAAGGCAGGCCGAGGAACGGGGGAAATTAACGTAAAGCCAGGTTTTCCACAGAAATGCCCCGGGCCCTGAGCCAGGCGGCTGTTAAGCCAGTTACCACGACGGGGGTATTGGTCAGGTCGGCCGGCCTTTTATTCCCCGTCAAGAGCAGCAGCATCTTTAATTCATCTATGAGGGCCATGATGCCCTCCCGCAGGCTATCTTCTCCCCCTTTAAGCAGGAGGCGCAGGAAATGGCCGGCAATCCCCACTGCCCTGGCCCCCAGGGCCAGGGACTTGGCGATAGCGGTGCTGTTATTAATCCCGCCGGAGGCTATCAGGACCACATCCCGTCCTTTGAGGCGGGCTGCCACTTCAAGCAAACTGACGGCCGTCGGGATGCCCCACTCTACCAGGCCCTGCCCGAGGGTATCCTGCCGGCGGGCCTGTTCGATGGCAATGAAATTGGTACCGCCCCGGCCGCCGATGTCGATTCCTTTACAGCCGGTCTCGGCCAGGGCTATGGCGTCCTCCCCTGCTATGCCGCAGCCGACCTCTTTGACGATTACCGGCACCGGGACAGCGGCCACTATGGCCCTGATATTTTCCAGCAGTCCCCGGAAATCCCTTTCCCCTTCCGGCATGACCAGTTCCTGGGCCGGATTTAAGTGGACCTGGAGCAGATCGGCAGCGACCATTTCCACTGCCCGCAGGGCGTCCTGGGGTGTGGTATGGGCATTGATGTTGGCCAGGATGACGCCCCGGGGATTTTCTTCCCGCACAATCCGATAAGTGGCTTCCAGGTCGGGATTTTCCAGGGCTGCCGTCTGGGAACCGACGGCCAGGCCGATGCCGGTGGCGGCGGCAGCCCTGGAAAGGGCTGCATTAATTTCGGCCACATCCTGGGCCCCACCGGTCATGGCATTTATGATTATGGGGGCCGAAAGAGAAAGGCCGAGAAAAGAGGTTGACGTATCAACCTCTTCCCAGGCCAATTCAGGCAAACAGCGATGGATTAGATGGATATCTGCAAAGCCCGTAGCACCAGGTCCCGGGGTAAGTTCCAGGGCGTGCTTGATGTGGGCTAACTTTCGTGAAGAGCGCAGGGAAGGATTACTCTTCATTATCCTCGGCTTCTTCCGCCTCCCTCTCCTCCAGGAGTTCGCCTAAGACTTCACCGATTGTTATACCACTGCCGGTAGTTTCTTCCCCTTGATAATCGGAGTAATCGGTGTACTCTTCCTGGGCCTCTTCTTCAGCAACTTCCTTGATGCTCAAGCTGATCCTCCGGTCCCTTTCGTTAACATCCAGGACCTTTACCTTAACCTCTTGTCCAACCTGCACTACTTCACTGGCTTCGGCAACCCGGTGGTTTGCCAGTTGGGAGATGTGGACCAGGCCTTCAACCCCGGGCTCCAATTGGACAAAGGCGCCGAAGCTGACGAGGTGGGTTACTGTTCCCTCCTGGATGGAGCCGACGGGGTATTTTTCCCCTACTCCTTCCCAGGGATCGGGGAGGACCTGTTTCAGACCCAGGGAAACCCTTTCCCGTTCCCTGTCAACACCCAATACCATTACTTCGATTTCGTCCCCTTCCTGGACAACTTCCGAGGGATGCTTTACCCGAGCCCAGGACAGTTCTGAAATGTGGACCAGGCCCTCGATACCGCCGAGATCAACGAAGGCGCCGAAGTCGGTCAGCTTGGTTACCTTGCCCTTGCGTACCTGGTCTTCCGCCAGCTCTTCCCAAAGGGCAGCCCGCTTTGCGGCCAGTTCCTCTTCCAGTACTACCTTCTGGGAAACGATCACCTTGTTTCTGGACCGGTCCAATTCTATTACCCTGACCCGCAAGGTTTGGCCAACGTATTTTTCCAGGTTTGGTTCATAGCGCAGCCCGACCTGGGATGCCGGTAAAAAGCCGCGCAGTCCTACAAAGATAATTAGTCCACCCTTGACAACCTGGAGCACTTCGCCTTCAATGATCCGGCCAGCTTCGTATGCTTCAGCCAGTTCGGTCCAGGCCTGCTCGTGATCGGCCCTCCTCTTGGAAAGGAGGGGATTACCCTCACTATTTTCCACCTTCATCACGTAGACATTTATTTCATCCCCAACTGTTACCACATCTTCTGGGGAGGAAATCTGCTTGTCGGTGAGTTCGTGGAAGGGGATTATTCCTTCCGACTTGTAGCCAATATCTACCAGTACCTCATCGTTGTCGATGCGGACAACCTTTCCGGAAATAATCTCGCCTTCCTGGATAGTCCGCAGGGTGCTGGCATACATGTCCTCAATATTCTGTCCTTCCGAACGCTGATAATCCATCATAACCTTAATTACCTCCTCAATGGTGACATCGGGGGTTGAGGCTCCCGCGATAACCCCGATCTTGTCTTTATTGTGCAGCCACTCCCGGCAGAGTTCTGCTGCAGATTCGATATGATAAACAGGTACACCTGTTTGCCGGCATAGCTTAACTAGTTCCATGGTATTGGAACTGGTGTGGGCGCCAATTACCACCATGGCATCTACTTCTTTGGCAAGCTCCAGGGCCGCCTCCTGTCGCAAGCGGGTGGCCCCGCAGATGGTCGGGTATACTTCCAGTTCCGGTGCCCTATCCCTCAGCACTGCGACTACTTCCTGGAAATTTTCCTCCCGCTGGGTTGTCTGGGCCAGGACACCGACTGGCTTAGTGAAGTGCAGCTGCTGCCCTTCTGTGGGATTTTCTACAACTACTGCCTTGTAGCCAGACCAGCCGCAGATGCCGACTACTTCGGGATGGCCCCGCTTCCCTACAACTACAACATCCTTTCCCTCCTGGACCAATTGGGCAGCCTTTCTTTGACACCTTCGTACGGAAGGACAGGTTCCGTCAATGATTGTGAACCCCCGCTGTCGTGCCTCTTCAAATACCTCTGGTGGTGCACCATGGGCCCGGATAATTAAAAGCCCGGGGGGAACCCCTTCCAAGTCTGTCAGAGGTTCGATGCCCTTTTCCTTCAGGTCTTCTATGACCCGAGGATTGTGGACCAAGGGGCCCCAGGTATACACAGGACCCTTGCCATCTTGAACAGCCTGTTCTGCCAGGTCAAGGGCATGCCTCACCCCGGAACAGAAACCGCTGTGGTCTGCTATTTTGATTTCAGAAAACTCAATCACCCCTTTACCACCGGCCGATTTGGATAAGAAAAAGGTCTGCCAATAAAATAAGGCCTAATTCATTCTTTTTTCGTTATGGAGCTAATAAATTCCTTCTTTTCTGGGAAAAAAAGCAGTGGCATCTCTCCTCCCGTCGTAGCCCTTGCTGATGTCTCCCTTGTTCTTTGTATTGTGTGCTATTAAGAAAGCAATGATGCAATTTCTGCCATAATCCTTTTCCCGGCTTCCCTTCGTTCCCGGCCTTCGGCCTCGAGGTAAAAGGGTTTTCCAAACCTTATCACTACTCCCCCGCGGCCCCTTCCCCTCTTTATGCCTGCAGGCAAGATGGGAGCCCCCGATTTGGTTGCTAAAAGGACTACCCCCGCTTGGGCTTCTCCCAACTGGCCTGTTTTGCTCCGTGTGCCTTCGGGAAACATTCCCAGGACCTTTCTTTCCGCGAGGATGGCCAGGGCATGTCGGATGGCAGCACGATCCACGGCCTTTCTCTTAACAGGGAAAGCCCCCAGGAGGCGCAAGAGGGAGCCGAAGAGGGGGTAGCGGAATAGTTCCACCTTTCCCATGAAGTTAACGGGGCGCGTCATCGCTGCTCCCAAAATGAGGGGATCCTGATAACTGCTATGATTGGCAACAACAATGAGTTCCCCTTCTTCGGGAATATTCTCAACCCCCTCCACCACCCAGCCTCTACAAAGGGAGAAATAAAGGCGCAAAATGCCCCGTGCCAGGCGGTAGAGCATTAACCCTCCCTCCCTTCGGTACAAAGCTGTATAATTTTGTCGACAACCTCCTCGGGCGACAAAGCTGTTGTATCAATACAGATGGCATCGGGGGCGGCCTGCAGGGGGCCGACTTCCCGCTCCCGATCCAGCTTATCCCTTGTGGCAATTTGTTTTTTAATTTCTTCTAAGGTTGCCGGCAGGCCCTTTTGTCTCATTTCAAGATAACGGCGCCTGGCCCTTTCTTCCAGGGAAGCCGTGAGAAAAACTTTAATGTCGGCCTCCGGCAGGACAACGGTGCCGATATCCCTGCCATCCATAACGATACCGCCGCCAGCCGCCAGTTCCCTTTGGATGTGGACCAGTTCCCGGCGCACTTCGGGAACCATGGCCACCCGGGAGACCTCCTGGCTGACCTCGGGGAGGCGGATCAGGGTGGAAACATCCTCACCGTCCAGGAGAACTGCCGGGTTTTCCGGCTCCTTGGCCACTGGGAATTCAAACCTGCTTTGGGCCAGGAGTTCCATAAGGCCGCCAGCATCGGCACAGTCGACCCCTGCCCTTAAAGCCTTTAAGGTCAGGGCCCTGTACATGGCTCCTGTGTCAATGTACCTGAGACCAAGTCTGGCAGCTACCAGCTTGGCGATGGTGCTCTTGCCCGCTCCGGCGGGCCCATCGATTGCTATAACCAGGTCTTTAGCCTTCCTTTTCTCAGCCATTATTCCATCCATCCCTGTGAAATTATGGGGTGAGTTTCTCAGCCCTATTTATTAAAAATGGTATCTGCTTGTCCAGAATAGCCACAGCCCAATGAAGCTGGAGGCGCATTGTCCAGGTCGGGACGCAGGGTAACTGCATCCCTTAAGTAAACATGCTGTATTTCCTCCTGGGAAAGGGAGGTATTGAGCAAGATTAAGGCCCGAATGCAGCGGGGGAGGCTGCCGGGAACAGGTATTTCCCTGGCACAGAACAGGGGAACCTGCTGCCAGCCGAGTTGGCGGGCGGCGGCAGCGGGAAAGGCGGCGTCTAAATCGGCTGTCACGGTAAAGATAGCGGCCGCCACATCTGCCGGTATAACATTATTTCTTTTCGAGATGGCCTGGAGCAATTCCCTGGTAGCAGCCAGGATCTCCCCTGCTTCATTCTTGTCCACCGTTATTGCTCCCCTGATACCGCGTACCGGCATTTCCCATGCCCCCTCCTAATGTGAGGATTGGTTTAGCCTTACCCTCCCCAGGCTTACCCGGTTTCCCCAGCAAGTAACCTCCTGTCCAATGAAGGGACTTAAGACCCCCGGTGAGACAGCGGTAACCTGGAAGGTGAGGGGTCGTTTGTAAAATGAGGCATCGATGGCAACCTCTTCGTCCTCGGCAGCGACTATTTCCACTTCTGCTTCTATAAAATTGGTAATTCTCCTTTCGTCAACCAGCACATAGGCGTGGCGAAGGGCCTGGTGGCCCAGGAGCTTGACCTTAATTCTGGCCGCATCTTCCCCCGCCTCCCCCATTCCCATGGCCATGGCTGGGAGTGGTTCTGGCGTATCGCCAAAATGGCTGTAAAGCCAGTGCTGGGCCTGGGGATTGCTGAGGACAAGCTGGACGGCAACGACCAGAAAAAGGGTTCCCAGTAGGGAATAATAGATAGCCCGTTCAACCCAGGCGGCAAGCTGCAGTAGTTTTTCTTCCGGCGGTGCAGCCACCGTCACCCCTCCCCCATACGTGGTTTTCCCTATGATATGCCTCGAGGAGGGGATTTATTCCGGGATTGGACGGAGCTTATTCTCGGCTTACCCTATCTTCTCCTGGAGTTTTGCAAGGAGTAGAGGAAGGAGCGGAGCTCGCTGTTAAATTTAAAGAGCAGTCGTTCCAGCTGGTAGCGAGTCAGGTCAAATTCCCCGGGTTCCAGGACCTCAACCTTGCGAAATTCTTCCCGCATAATAAAACCAATTGCTTCTTCGAGGGAATCAAGATCTACTACAACTTCGGCCGGGGCAAAGGCAACCTCCGTTCCCAGCTCTTCATCATAAATCCGGTAGATGTCGTGGGAAAGATCCACCTCTTCAATGGTTACTCCCTGCATGGGTACGTTGCAGAGGAGGGCAATCTGCTGTTCCCTGGTTTCCTCCGCAATTCGTTCCGTACTCTTGCCACCCCAGAAAAGAAAGCGGCCCGGTCTTACTGTTCCCCGATAATCAAAACGAAACTTTAGTCGGATTTTTTTCCTTATCCTTTCTTCAGCCATTACCCGCTTCCACCTCCCCTATTCCCTGCGAAACTGGCAAGTATGTCTTGTCCCCTGTTTTTTTGGAGGTGTCAATGTGGCCAGGAGCACAAAATAAAGGGGTTAAAAACCGTTCCCTACCGCCTGTGATAGGGAACAATATCCCGGGTCTAATGCAGTTATTCTCTCCCAAAAGGATTATTCCTGCCAATAAAGCTCCCTTATCGCCTGACTAAAGATTTAAGATTAAAGACCTTGGATAACCGCCGCCGGCCGAGAAAGAGGCATATATGATTCCACAGTGGGGAAGGGAAAGGTTCCAGAAGGCTCCCCGATTCAGCCAGAGGCCCAGGAGAAGCCGGATGGGGCCGGCATGGGTGACCACTACTATCGTGCCCGTCGAATTATGTAATAATATGTCCTTCCAACCTTCTCTAATCCTGTCGGTTAATGCCGAAACATTTTCCCCTCCAGGGGGAAGGAACTTTTCCGGCTGGGTCAGTAGGCAGTGGGCCTGCCGGGGAAATCTTCTTGCCACCTCGGCGAAGGTTAATCCTTCCAAGGCACCAAAGTTGAGTTCCCGTAAATCTTCCCGTAAAGTAAATTTCCGGCAGCCTACCTGTTCCTGGATTATGGCCGCCGTTTCCCTGGCCCTCCTCAGATCACTGGTGTAGATATGGGATATTCCTTCCCCCACCAGTTTTTGGCCAGCGAGGCGGGCATGCTGCCGGCCCTTGCCGTTGAGGGGAATATTGCTGTGACCCTGGTATAAACCCCGGGCATTCCAGGCCGTTTCACCGTGGCGCACCAGGAAGACCCGCAAAAGATTCTTGCCCTCCATGTCTCTTCTGCCCCTCTATCAGCGGTGTTGGCCCCGGCTGAGGGACTTCAGCTCCAGGGGTATCCCGGCTGCTACCAGGTAGACCTCCTGGGCGCTGGCGGCCAGGGCACAATTGGCCCGTCCCAGAAGGTCCCGGTACCGGCGCCCCAGGGGGGTAGGCGGAACCAGGCCCCAGCCGACCTCGTTGGTGACGATAATGGTGTCGGCGGGAATTCTCCCGGCCACTGCTATTAGGGCCTCAACCTGCTCCCAGGCCCGTTTCTCCCCCTCTGGCTCCCCAGGGGGGGAATTCTCCTCGGCCAGGGTGCCGCCGGTCAGGTAGTTGGAGATGAGGAGGGCCAGGCAGTCGATCAAGACCACCCTGCTCTGGTAGCCCACCGTCGAAAGGACTGCCGCTACCTGAAAGGGCTCTTCAACGGTTGCCCAGGCAGGGGGACGGCGCCGGCGATGGATGGCTACCCGTTCCCGCATTTCCTCATCCCAGGGCTGACAGGTGGCGATATATGTCACCCTATCCCCACCCCTCTGGGCCGCTAGTTTTTCGGCAAAGGTGCTTTTCCCAGAGCGGGCTCCGCCGGTGATTAAAGTCAAAGTACCCTGCCCCTTCATTGTGGCGGCACCTCCTCTTCCAATAACTGGTGGATTTCTGCCTCTTCCTTAACCTTGGCTACTCCCATGGCCAGCAGGCGCTGGTACTCTTCGAAAGCCCTGCCCCCGGTATAATCCCTCCTGTGTATGGGGATCCCGTCGATGACAATTACCCGCTGGCCCCTGGCCGCTGCCACCTGAAGGGCTTCTAAATTTTTCATATTCCCTTCCCCAAAGGGTATGGGGGCGAGGATTACCCACTGGGCCTGCTCAATTAAGCGCAGGTTTTTGGCATGGGCCTCTTCGGTCAGGGGGGAAAAGGGAGGAGCTTCAACGGTGGGAATACCCAGGGCTTTGGCCTGCTCCCAATCGCTGTCGCCGATATTTAAGACCCCTGCCGTCACCTGGTAGCCGGCATAGACCAGTTCACCCATGAGGGCGGCAGCCATACCACCCCCACCCACCACATGAACCCTGATCTCCCTTTTCCTTTGGGCAGCAGCAGTGTTCCGGCTCAGTATGGTGATCTGGGGACGGCCGTGGAGGGGGTGGCGCCTGATCAAAACCCTGGAACCGTACACAGCGGCAATACTCTCCCTGGTGATGACCTCCTGCGGGGGACCCATTTTGAAAATCCGGCCCCCTTTCAGTAACAGCAGCTGATCGCAGTATTCGGAGGCCAGGTTTAGATCGTGGAGGACCATGATCACCGTAAGGCCTAGGTCCCTATTCAGCCGCCTCACTATGTTGAGGATTTCCGTTTGGTGATTGATGTCCAGGTGGGCTGTCGGTTCATCTAGAAGGAGTATCTTTGGTTCCTGGGCCAGGGCCCGGGCAATGGTTACCCTCTGCCTTTCCCCACCACTCAGTTCCGTAACAGCCTTGTGGGCCAGGTGGGCACAGTTGGTAATTGTTAAGGCCTCTTCTACAATTTTCCGATCCCGGGGGCCCTCCTGCTGGAAACGGCCTAAATGGGGTGTACGCCCCATCATGACGATCTCCTCCACCGTGAAGGGAAAATCATAGCTGTTTTCCTGGGGTACGACGGCCATTTGCCGGGCTATTTCCAGGCTGCCCATGCTGGTTATATCCCGGTTTTCCAGCAGCACCCTTCCCAGATGGGGCTTCAGGGTCCGGCTGATGTTCCGCAGCAGGGTCGATTTACCGGAGCCATTGGGCCCGATGATCCCCAGCAGCTGGCCGGTGGGAACGGTGAAGGATACCTGATCCAAAATGGGCTCTGCGCCGTAGGAAAAGGATATACCCTCGATCTCTAAATGAACCTTACCCACATTGAATACCTCCAGCCCCTTTAATACAGGGTGTGTTTGCGTTTGCGCAAAAGATAAAGGAAAAAGGGCCCCCCGATCAGGGCTGTCAATAGCCCCACAGGCAATTCCAGGGGAGGGAGCAGGATCCTGGCACAGGTATCGACCCAAACCAGGAAGATACCACCCGACAGGGCAGCTGCAGGCAGGAGTATCCTGTGGTCAGGACCAAAGAGCAGGCGGACAATGTGGGGTACCACAAGGCCGACAAAGCCAATGAGGCCGCTGGTGGCAACGGCGACGGCCGTTAGCATCGAAGCTGCCCACAGGAGATGTCTTTTGGTCCTTTCCACGTCAATGCCAAGGTGTTGGGCCGGCTCTTCCCCCAGGAGAAAGGCATTTAGGTCCCGGGCGTACATCCAGATAATGAGCATGCTCGCCAGGGCATAGGGCAGGGACAGGAAAAAATAGTCCCAGCTGCGCCCGGACAAGCTGCCCATCAGCCAAAAAACAATTTTCTGCAGCTCACTTTCACTAAAATAGGTGACCAGGGATACCAGGGCCTGGAGGACTGAGCCTACCGCAATACCCGCCAGGAGGAGGGACATTACCGGCACCCTTTGGCCAACCCGGGCCAGGTTGTAGACGAGGCCCATGGTTAATAAGGCCCCAAAAAAGGCAAAGAGGGGGACAGCCCCAATGCCGAGAAAACGAAGGCGCAAACTTAGGGCCAAAGCCGTTGTTCCGCCCAGGGCAGCTCCGGCTGAGACACCGATTATGTAGGGGTCGGCCATGGGATTTTTGAACAAGCCCTGAAAGGTGGCTCCCGATACGGCCAGGGAACTGCCCACCAAAACCGCCAGCAGGACCCGGGGAAGGCGAAGTTTTGTGACAATGGTATGGTGGCTGGGAGCAATATAAACAGCATCCTTCGAAAACAATCTACCCACCAGGGGAAGCCGGCCGCCCAAAATCCCAATTGTTTCTGCAGCAGAAATGGGGACCGCCCCTATTCCTAGGGCCAGGATTACACTCACCAAGAGTAATAGGAAAAGTATTAATATTATCGTTGGCTGCTTAAAGCCCCTTTTCCCGGAAACCATACCAATCCCCTTTCTAATCGCCGGGGTATAAATCAGGATGAAGGATCTGCACCAAATCCTTCAATCCCTGGACACAGCGGGGACCGGGACGGGAAATGAGGTCGTCTTCTACCAGATAGATTCTCCCCTCCCGCACAGCTGTGATATTTTCCCATCCGGGCCGGCTGGCAAAATCTTCTTTCTTCAAGGCCGCTGTTCCCATGAGGACCCGGGGACGGATAATTACCTCCGGGTCCTTTTCGATCAAGACCTCCAGGCTGTATTCTGGCCAGGCCGTTTGGGCATCGGCGGCAATGTTGCGCCCGCCGGCCAGGGTGATCATGTCGTGGATATATGTTTGCGGTCCGACGGTTATGAGGGGTTCATACCATATTTCATAGTAAACGGTAGGCTTGTCCTCTTCTGCCAGGTCAGCCAGGGGGGCGGTAAGGGCGGCTACCTCCCTCTGCATTTGGTCGACCAATTCTTCTGCTGCTTCCAGGGCTCCGGCGGCCTTACCGATCCGGATTATGGTATCATAGACCCCGGCAACGGTAGCGGGATCGAAGGCCAGGACCGGGATACCCAGGGCTTCCAATTCCTCCACCGTCTTTTGGTGGATGCTGTCGGCCAAAACCAGGTCCGGCTCCAGGGCAATGATATTTTCCAGGTTGGGGTTTTCGTAGTCGCCCACCTTGGGGAGGGCCAGGGCCTCCGGCGGATAATTGTCGTAATCTGTGCCCCCTACCATCCGGGGACCCAGGCCGAGGGCAAAGAGGATCTCTGTCCCTGAAGGGGTGAGGGAAATTATCCTCTCCGGCACAGCATGGATCACAACCTGGCGGCCAAAATCGTCTTCGATGGTTACACCCTGGGCTACCTCTGCTTCCTGGCCGCACCCCAGGGTAAAACAGGAGATAATTATCAGGAGAAAACAAATAAATAGGGCTCTCCTTTTCATTAGCGACACTCCCCCATAAAAGAATACCTGCGCATCAACCTGCTTACCGACAACCCCAAAGGGCCATTAAAAGCAAGAATAGAAGCTCGCTGGTTTCGCACAAAGCACCGTAGATGTCCCCCACCAAACCGCCCAGGCGCCTGGTCAAAAGTAGGCAGCAGCCATGGGTGAAAAGGCCTATGAACAGCATTGCTACCAGGCCGGCAGGACCCAGGAGGTGGGCTGTTACCAGGAGGGTAAACAGGCTGGTAAGGGCCAGGTAACGCCTGTTGCTGCCGGCAGTAAAGGATGTTCCCAGGCCGTTGGGACGGACATAGGGAAAAAGAGTTATGGCCCAGACCATGGTCCAGCGTCCCAGGACAGGCATGACCAGCAGGACCCGGTACAGGCCGGGCAGGGTAAACTCGGTTAGTAAGGCAAATTTGGCCAGGAGCAGGGCAATAACAGCCAGCACACCCTTGGCCCCCGTATTGGGGTCCTTAAAAATTGCTAAGGTAGTGTCCCGGTCCTTGCCGCTGGCCAGGGCATCGACGGTATCGATAAAACCATCGAGATGAAGGCCGCTGGTGAGGACCAGCTCCCCGATTACAACCGAGGCGGCAGCCACCAGGGGGCTAAAGGGGCGGGTGGCAAAAAAATATACCAGCCCCAGGCAGAAGCCGATTAATAAACCTACCAACGGGAAAAAAAGGGTGGCCCGGGGAAAAATATCGGCGGAAAAATCCCTCTTGACTGGTACAATGGTGAGAAACTGCAGTGCCAGTAAGAAACTTCCCATCCTACTCCCTCCCTACTCCCGCCCTAATTATATCCCAGGAGAAGAGGGCAAAACAAGCCGGGAACCGACAAATTAACGTACCGGTAGACCCCAGCCTTTTTACCGGACCAGGGCCTGCAATTTCTTAACCTCGGTCCTGGTCAAATGGCGATAATCCCCCGGTTTAAGCCGCCCCAGGGTAAGGAAGGCGAATTTTGTCCGCCGCAATTTTAAAACAGGGTAGCCAAGCTTGGCCCACATGCGCCGCACCTGCCGGTTGCGGCCTTCGTGGATGGTCATTTCCAGCCAGCTTTTTCCCCTGCCCCCTTTCAGAAGGCTGACCCGGGCAGGGGCTGTCCAGCCATCTTCCAGCAAAAGGCCCTGCCGTATGCTTTCCAGGTCCTCTTCGGTAGGCTGACCTTTGACCAGGACCTGGTAGGTCTTATCTATCTCGAAGCGGGGATGAGTCAGCTTATAGGTTAAATCACCATCATTGGTTAAGAGGAGCAGCCCTTCGGTATCATAATCCAGGCGTCCTACAGGATGTACTACCGCTCCTATATTGCCAATAAGGTCCATAACCGTCTGCCGGCCCTGGGGATCCCGGCGGGTAGTCACTACCCCCCTGGGTTTGTATAAAATTAAATATACCTTTTCCTCCGGGGCTACTACCTTCCCTTCGACCTTCACAATATCCTTATGGGGCTGCACCTTGGTACCCAGGACAGCCCGCCTTCCGTTAACGGTAACTTTTCCCTGGCGGATCAATTCTTCTGCCTTGCGGCGGGAAGCAACCCCGGCGGCAGCGAGGAATTTCTGCAGGCGTACCACTTCTTTCCCTCCCCAACTATAAGGTGCTTGGGAACAGGCCTATTTAGTTCCCTCCTGGTCCATGGCACACTTTTTCCCTATCTTGCATAAGATACTCCTGTAACGACGGACCATTAGGGAGGTGCCAGTAGTGAATTTTGGGGCAGAATTACTCACCCTCAGGTCCCTGTCCCTGCAGCCGCAGGATTCCTTTGAACTTTTTATTACCATCGATGGTAAACCCATTCCAGAGACCTTTGGGAAGGATGATTATCTCTTATCCCTCTCCCTTGCTGAAGGCAGGAGGATATGTGCCACGGGTCGGAAATGTATGCACCGCCGCCCCAATAATGGGGAGAAGTTTTTTGAAACAGGACCTGCGGAACCGGCCTGTCTGCCAGAAATCATCAATTCCCGAAAGGTGCTCTTATTTGTTAAAAACTCTGTTGTCGAGGAAGCAAGCCTTTTTCGGGAGTCCTTCATCTTGCGCATTCATATTGATGGAAATTTGAGCCGGGAGGTTCCCCTTACAGCCCAAAACGTAATTACCGATTGGAGTAATCACGGGAAATTCCTGGTCGATTTGTCGGCAGTTTTCCAGGAGCTTGGGGCTTAAGGACCAAAGGCGAGCTGACAAATATAGAGGGAGGCCAGAAAACCAGCTAAATCCCCCATGAGCCCAGCAAACAAAGCATGGCGGGGTTTTTTTATCCCTACTGCACCAAAATAAACTGCCAAGATGTAAAAGGTCGTATCGGTACTTCCCTGCATGGTAGAAGCCAGGCGACCAATAAAGGAGTCTGGACCATGGGTATTAATCAGATCCACTGTTAAACCGAAGGCTGCACTCCCCGACAGGGGCCGGGTCAAAACCAGGGGAAGAATATCCGGGGGTACGCCGCCCAGGGACAAGAGGGGATTGAGGAGTTTAGTTACCAGGTCTAGGGCCCCCGATAAACGCAAAAGGTCAATGGCGACAAACATCGCCACCAGCTGGGGGATGATCCGCACAGCGGTAGTGAAACCTTCCTGGGCTCCCTGAATGAAGGATTCAAAGACATTGACACCCCGCCAGTGGGCCACCAGCAGGATACCGGCGATGAGGAGGGGAACTGTTCCCTCAGATAGGATTTCCAGGGTCTTCAGTAACACTAGCGCCACCCCCCCGGTTTCTTCCGTCCCCAGTGGCGACAGAAGGCATCGACGGTCAAGGCGGCCATGGTGGAGCAGCAGGTGGCAATAATGGTAGTACCGACAATTTCCGCCGGGTTTTTGGAACCGGCGGCGGCCCTGGCGGCGATAACCAGGGTTGGTATTAAAGTAATGCCGGAAGTGTTAATGGCCAAAAGGGTGCACATACTGTTGGTCGCAGTGTCCGGCTCTTCATTTAGCTCCTGTAATTGTGCCATGGCCTTTAAGCCCAGGGGTGTGGCAGCATTTCCCAGGCCCAGCAAATTGGCACTCATGTTGAGCAGGATGGAACCCAGGGCCGGGTGATTGGCAGGCACCTCGGGAAAGAGCCACCTGACAAAGGGACGGATAATGCGGGCGAGAAGAAGGATTAAGCCGGCATCTTCTGCAATGCGCATCAGTCCCATCCAGAAGGCAATGGTACCGATAAGGCCGAGGGCAGTTTCCACGGCTGTTTGACTGCCCTCAGTTACCGCCCTGGTCACCACCTCAGCCCGGCCCCCCAAGATCGCTGCTGCAATACCAATCAGGATAAAGGAAAGCCAGATCCTGTTGAGCATTGGTGCCCCTCCTCCCTACATTTTCACTTTAGCCTATGAGGGCAGGAGAGGGCATAGAACAGTAACCCCGCCCGGAGGTGACCGGGCAGGGCAAAAAATGCAGGGAAATCTAAACTATTGATTTTCCTCAATAACGGTACAACCAAATTCGGCGGCAATTTGCTTGGCCTGATTCCGATCCTCCGGTCCCCAGACCGACCAGCCTCCCTTTAGCTCACCGTTAACATATATTTCTACCCGGTTGGCCGTGATGAGCATTACCTTGTCCCGGCCCTTGCGCATATTCTCAACCTGTTGTTTGACAACCTCCTCGGCATCCATTCCCAGTACCTTGAGGGCGATAAAGAGACAGGCAAGGGCATCGCCCAGTTCCTTTCGTGCCCGGTCTTCATCATTGCGCAACAGGGCTTTGAGGGATTCGGCCACTTCCTCATTGAGGTGGCTCAAGGCCTGCTTCGGGTCCAGGGTTATGTAACGCCGGTTTTTCCATATTAGTTCTACTGCATCGGCTAACAGCATTGTGCTCTTCCTCCTTTGCCGCCTCCACTTACTAACTACATTAGTTTTCTACTAAATGGAGCAACAATCCTGCCAATTACCGGGAAAAAGGGGAATTAATTAGTTATCTGGACAGGAATTAGGCAAAGGAGGAGGGCCTACAAATGGAGGCCGGCCCGTTGACCGGCTGCCCTTTGTTTTACGCCAGGGGTTGATAGCCCGGCGGTGGTTGGCTTATTTCTTCTTTTCTTGTGCTTCCTTCCTGGCCCTTCACCATGAGTCCCAGCTGCTGCAAGAGCTGGGGGGCCAGATCGATTAACCGATCGTAGAGGGCCCTGCTGTCTACGGGCAGCAGTCTCACCTGGCCCTGGCCCACAACAAGGAAGGCCACGGGCTGGACCGATACTCCTGCCCCACTGCCCCCGGCAAAGGGGAGATTTTCACCACCGCCTTCGCCATTCTTCTGCTGGTAATCCCCCCCTCCGGCGGCAAAGCCAAAACTGACCCGGGAGATGGGGATGATCACATTCCCATCGGGTGTTTCCACGGCGTCACCGACAATGGTATTGACATCGACCATTTCCTTAATACTCTCCATGGCAGTTTTCATTAAACCTTGAATTGGATGTTCGTCCACCAGCGTCAACTCCCTTGCCATATTTTTCCCATATTATCTTTGCCAGTAATTGTCCCATGACAGTAATAATATGACCGGGCTGGACCTGCAATATACCGCTGACCTCTATTCTCAGGACCTGGCGATTAAAGTGGGGAATAATTGTAAATTTCCCTCTCCCGGTCCTTGCTCCCAAATGGTGCTGGAAGATGCCGAGGAAACTCCAGAGGAGGCCCGTGAGGATTCCTGTTTCTGCTGCGTCACCTGTACCAAGTTCCATATGGAAAGACTTTATTTTCAGGCTTCTTAAAGGCAAAAGCCGCCGGCAATAGGGCAGTGCTTTGGTGAGAAGGCCGACCCAGTCCCTCAATAAAGATACTAGCCCTTCAATTTTTACCCTTTCCCCCTCCCCCCCTTCCCTTTTAACCAGGGATTTGGCGGGGACGGGCAAGTAGAGGGGAATGGTAAGTAAGGGATGGAGAAGGGTGAGCTGCAGGCCCTTCAAATCCTTTGCCCAGGCCAGGGTAAGAAGGCCGAAAAGTATGCGGGCCTTGACAGCAAACTCGCTGCCCCCCTGCAGGTAACGATAACTGAAGTGGACCTGTACCGGCAGCAGGAGGAAAAAGATCAGGACTCCTAAAAAAAGCAGCAGATAGCGGAGCAGAACCTTCCCGTCCCTTCTTTAAGGCTTTATCTCCTAGTCTAACCAGAATTAGGTAATAGATACCAGTTTTAGAAAAAGCCAAGGACAAAAAACCCAACCTAAACCTTTAGGTTGGGAAAGGGTAAGTCAAACCTTATTGGCCCTGTCAGGGTTTGCTTCCTTATCTACCCTGGGCAGATCTTCTAAATCCTTTAAACCAAAGGCTGTTAGAAAATACTTGGTGGTCCCATAGAGGATGGGTCGACCGGGGACAGCCTTCCTTCCTATTTCCTTAATTAATCCCTTCTCCATCAGGGTGTTCAGGACACTGTCTACCCTGACGCCCCGGATATTCTCAATCTCAAATTTGGTAATCGGTTGTTTATAGGCGATAATGGCCAGTGTCTCCAGGGCCGCCTGGGAAAGGGTATTCTTTTCCCGCTTCCCCAGCAGATTTTCTATGTAAGGTGCGAACTCTGCCTTTGTACACAACTGATAACCACCGGCAACATAACGCACCTGCAGCCCCCTCCCCTCCCCTTCATACTGGCTTTGCAGTTCCTGCAGTGCCAGCTGGGCATCATCGGGTGCTAAACCTGCCGCGGCACAGATTTCCTCCAGGGTCAGGGGAGCTCCGGCGACAAAGAGCAGGGCTTCTATTAAGGCGGGCAAGGATTGGTAAATTGCGATCACTCCCCACACCGTAGTATGAGAATATCACCGAAGGTATTTGCCTGGTAGGCCTTTAATTCACCCCTGTGTATTAGTTCCAGGAGGGCCAGGAAGGTAGCGATGATATCTAAACGATCACTTCTTTTTGTAAAGAGGTCCTTAAACCAGAGGCGGGCATTTGCTCCTGGCAAGGCCTGGCGCAGCTCCTGGATTTTTTCTTCAATACTGATCATCCTTTCCCTGAGGGGTATGGTTGGGACGGAGGCAGCCTGCTGCAATACGGCGCGAAAGGCTTCCGTCAGATCAGTCAGGGTTACTGCTTCCAGGGGCTTTCCCTCGGGGAACCAGTGGGCGGGATCGTCCCCAGCCCTGGTGAAGATCTTCTCTTGATCCCGGGCTATCTCCTCAAGGAGGGCAGATAGCCTGCGAAAGAGTTTATATTCCAACAGGCGCTCGACAAGCTCTTCCCTGGGATCGATTATCTCTTCCTCCGGGGTCACCCCTTGTTTTTGGGGCAGGAGGAGCCTGGCCTTAATCTCAATTAGTTTACAGGCCAGGAGGAGGAATTCGCTGGCTTCATCGATGTCCATATCCTCCCAGGTATTCAAGTATTCCAGATACTCCCTGGTAATCTGGGCTATAGGAATATCGTAGATATCAATTTTGTCCTTCTCTATGAGGTGGCAGAGAAGATCGAAGGGACCTTGAAAGTTCTGCAGCCGCACCTGATAGGACACTGGGGCTCACTCCCAGGGCTCAAACATTCATCGCCTGCCGGACTTCCTCCAGGGTCTTGGCTGCGACTTCCCTGGCCTGGGCGGCCCCCTCTTTGAGAACATCCCGGATATAGTCGGGACGTTTTTCCAGTTCCTGCCTCTTCTTGTAAATGGGTTCCATCCGTCCAATAATCAATTCCGTCAAACGCTTTTTACAGGCTACACAGCCGATCTCACCGGCGCGGCATTGGTCGAAGACCTCGTCCACTCCCTCGGGGAGGAAAACCTTATAAAAGGCCGCAATGGTACACACCTCGGGATGTCCCGGGTCGTCCTTGCGGATCCGGGCCGGGTCTGTAACCATCTGCTGTACCTTTTCCCGGATCAGATCGGGACTGGCCGACATGGGAATGTGATTGCCGTAGCTCTTGCTCATCTTCCTCCCGTCGATCCCGGGGAGGAGGGGTACCTTGGTCAGCTTGGCCTGGGGTTCGGGCAGGATGGGTTTGTAGAGGTGATTAAAGCGGCGGGCCACCTCCCGGGCAAACTCCAGGTGGGGAAGCTGGTCTTCTCCCACCGGAACGGTATCTGCCTTGTAGGCCAGGATATCGGCGGCCATCAAAAGGGGGTAGCCGAGGAAACCGTAGGTGTGGATATTGCGCTCCTTTAATTCCCGCAGTTGCTCCTTGTAGGTTGGAACCCGTTCCAGCCATCCCAGGGGGGTGATCATGGACAGTAACAAGTGGAGTTCCGCATGCTCCTTCACATGGGACTGGATAAAAATAACGGCCTTTTTCGGGTCTACCCCGGCACTCAGCCAGTCGATGGCAATGTCGAGGATATTGTCCTGTAACTCTTCTGTATTTTCATAGCCGGTGGTCAAGGCATGCCAGTCGACAATGGCATAGAAGCATTCGTATTCATCCTGAAGGGCAACCATATTGACAACGGAGCCAAAATAATTGCCCAAATGCAGCTTGTTCGTTGGCCGCATGCCGTTAAGCACCCTACCGCGCACCATAATTTATATACCTCCCATCATAAATCTACCAGAATTTAAAGAGGAACCTGTAGAGCAAACCAAAAACCAGCCCGTGGCTCAAGACTTCCAAAATCCTGGCAAGGAAACTAACCACTGGATAAAGGATTTTCCCGACAACACCGAAATAGATTAGTACAATCAAGATAATGGGGCCGTAGACCTCCAGCTGGGAATAGGCGTAAGCCTGGGGGCCGGGCAGTATACCCTGCAGGATTTTTGAACCGTCCAGGGGCGGGAGGGGGAGCAGGTTAAATACTGCGAGATAAAGATTGTAAATGAAGGCAAGGGATAAAATTTGTTGGGTAATCAAGCCCGTCCCTGGCCAGAGCTGCAGGAGCAGGAGAATTATAAAGGCAGTGATAATATTGGCAGCCGGCCCGGCCAGGGATACCAGGACCAGGCCCTGGCGGCGGTTGCGGAAGTGTATGGGATTGATGGGCACCGGCTTTGCCCAGCCAAAGCGAAAGAGCCATAACATCAACAGGCCCAGGGGATCGAGATGGGCCAGGGGATTCAGGGTTAGCCTGCCGGCATATCTGGGAGTCGGGTCACCGAGGCGATCGGCCATCTTGCCATGGGCGTACTCATGGACGGTGATGGCCAGGAGCAGGGCCGGAACACGGAAGATCATATCCTGAGCAAACAATAGTTTGTTACCTCCTAATATGGCTTCATCTGCCAGCCAACACAGAAAATTATATCATAAAGGGGATAAGAAAAAAAGCGCCCGAGGCGCTTTTACATTACTGCCGGGAGGGTATCCTTCTCCGTCCAGGCAGGGGGTATGCGGTCACAGCGGATCAAATCGCTGTAGGTTTCCCGGCGGACGATAATTTCCGCCCGCCCCTGGGCTACGGTAATAACGGCTGGCCTGGGCAGCCGGTTGTAATTGCTGGCCATGGCGTATTGGTATGCACCGCTGGACAGGACGGCAATCAGATCGCCGGGAACGAGGCGGGGAAGCTCTATATCCTGGATGAGGATATCGCCGGATTCGCAGCACTTGCCGGCAATGGTGTATGTCTGTTCCCGGGGGGCATTGGCTTTGTTGGCTACCAGGGCCTGGTAGCGGGCTTGATAGAGGGCCGGGCGCGGGTTATCGGCCATACCCCCGTCAACGGAGGCATAGGTCCTGACGCCGTGAATTTCTTTAACTGTTCCCACCCTGTAGACGGCTATTCCTGCTTCGCCTACCAGGGAACGGCCTGGCTCCACCACTAGGGTGGGCAGGGGGAGATTGTAGTTGGCACAGGCCTCCTTGACGGTAGCGGCAATTCCCTCGATATAGGTGTCTATAGGATCCGGCTGGTCATTTTCTGTATAGCTGATACCCAGACCGCCGCCCAGGTTCAATACTGTCAGCTGGTGTCCCGTTTCCTCCTTAACTGCCGCCATGAAATCTATCATTCTTTCGGCAGCAAAGCGGAAGGATGCGGAATTAAAGACCTGGGAGCCAATGTGGCAGTGGATGCCCACCAGCTCAATCTCGGGCAAGGCCAGGGCCCTTTTCACTACCTCCATGGCCGCCCCCCCGGACAGGGAAATGCCGAATTTCGAATCCAGCTGCCCGGTCTGTATATAATGATGGGTGTGGGTCTCAATACCAGGGGTCAAACGCAGGAGGATTTTCACCCTGGTTTTTCTTCCTGCCGCCAGCTGGGCCAGATTCTCCAGCTCCCAGGGGTTGTCGACGACAATGTACCCGACACCGGCGGAGAGGGCAAGATTTAACTCCTCGATACTCTTATTGTTGCCGTGGAAGTAGATTTTTTCCGGGGGAAAATCGGCAGCCAGAGCAGTGTACAGCTCTCCGCCCGAGACAACATCTAGGCCCAGACCTTCCTGCTCCATCAGCCGGCAAATTGCCAGGGAAGAAAAGGCCTTGCTGGCATAGAGCACCTTGTAATCCTGATAATTGGCAGCCAGGGCCCGATGGTATTCGCGACATTTTTGCCTTATGCCCATTTCATCATAAATGTAAAGGGGAGTTCCAAAGGTCCTTGCCAGTTCTACCACATCACAATCGCCCACCTGCAAGTGACCCTGTTCATTGATACAGATGGTACCCGGTAAATTCATTGACGGCCAGCTCCTTCCTCTGTTTTTTGCATGGGTGGCATGGCCGGCAGGAACGAAAAAGACCAATGCACGTGGCCTTGGTCGTTACATTCCAAGCACGCCCATCCCCTCCAGGCTGTGAGATAGCGCTCCACCAGGATTGGAGGAATAATCCTGGTGACAGTCCTACACCTTTTCAGTGCAGGCCCAGCCACAAGGCCAGCAGCGGACCTTGGACTTCGGCGGTGTCCCCTTTTACCGGGGGTCATCAATGCCCTTCTCTCCTCCGGCTACTCATGAACACCGCTCCTCTACCCCACCCCTTGTGTTAAGAGATGAGGTATGCTTTTATTGAATTTTGTACATTTTAACACGGCTGCATGTTCCTGTCAACCACTTTGCCTGTCATAAATATGCACAGCATCCCAGCGGCCGCAGCGGCCGCCCCAGCGGGCCTGGAGGCTGTCATCGCCATAGATTTCAATGATCTCACAGCTGTTGGCACAGTGGGGGCAGGAAAAGCTCGCGACCTGATAGTCCATCTTGCCCACGGCAAAGCCCCGGAAGGAGGTTTTCTTCCTCCGGACGGCTCCCCTGGCCAGGAGGGCCGCCCCAATGGCCCCCATGACATCGTAATGGGGGGGCACTGTAACCGGCAGCCCCAGTTCCCGCTCAAAGGCCAGCTTCATGCCGGAATTGGCCGCCACGCCACCCTGAAAGAGGACGGGTGGCCTTATTTCTTTCCCCTTGGCTACATTGGCCAGGTAGTTTCGGACCAGGGCGTTGCACAGGCCCAGGATCAAATCCTCCTTCCTGTGGCCCAACTGCTGCTTGTGGATCATGTCGGATTCGGCGAAGACGGCACACCGGCCGGCAATTTGTACCGGCAGCTTTGCCGCCAGGGCCAGTTCACCGAATTTGTCTATGGGTATGTTGAGGCGGGCAGCCTGCCGGTCCAGAAAGGAGCCGGTTCCGGCGGCACAGACTGTGTTCATGGCAAAATCGGTGACAATCCCCTGGCGCAGGATGATAATCTTTGAGTCCTGGCCCCCGATTTCCAGGACTGTTTTCACCTCCGGTTCAACCTGGAGGGCGGCAACGGCGTGGGCCGTTATTTCGTTCTTAATTACATCGGCACCGACCATAACCCCGGCCAGGCGGCGCCCGCTGCCGGTGACCCCGACGCCGGCGATGGAATTGTCGGACCAGTTCTCAGACAGTTTCAGGAGACCCTGCTGTAAAACTCCGATGGGATTGCCCTGGGTCTTTAAGTACAGGGCGTCCCGGACCCCTCCTTCTTTATCGATAATTACTAGGTTGGTACTTACCGAACCGATATCAATACCCAAATATACCTTCATCTTTTCCTCACCCTTATTTTAGAAGTTAGAAAGAAAATACTTTTACACTGGGCAGCAAGGAAGAAAGGCTATATGACCCTACCGCCTACCAGCAAAATATAAAAGTTATAATTGTCAATTGTTTATTGTCTATTATCAATTGTTAAATTCGTTCCGGATCCTGGGGTTTTAGAAAGCTTGGCCTGGTTCCTTTATAGGGGACCGGCCGGCGAATGATGATATCCAACATGGCCTTCCCGTTAAAGGGGATTAAGGGCCACAGGTAAGGCACATTAAAGGATTTGGTCCGCAAAAGGATGAGGAATACAAGGAGCAGGCCAAAAACCAGACCTGGCAGCTGCCATAGCCCCACGGCAACAAGGAGGAGGAGGCGCATCAACCTGATGGCAAAGGCGAACTCATAGCCGGGGGTGGCAAAGGTGCCCACGGCGGCCACGGCCATGTAAAGGATGACCTCCCCGGTGAAAAGGCCTACACCAATGGCAATATCGCCGATCATGAAGGCCGCAATGATGCCCAGGGCGGTGGCCAGGGCCGAGGGAGTATGGATGGCAGCCATCCGGACCAGATCCAGGCCCAATTCGGCCAGAAGGAGCTGCACCAGTATGGGTACGGGGGTCAGCTCCTGGGGGCCGATAAAGGACAGCTGGGGCGGCAGGAGACCCGGTTCTAAGACAAAGAGCAGCCAGAGGGGGGTGATGATCAGGGAGAGAATTACCCCCAGATACCGCACCCAGCGGAGATAGCCGCCGACTACCGCATTCTGCCGGAATTCTTCAGCGTGTTGGATATGATGAAAGAAGGTGGCCGGGGCAATTATGGCACTGGGTGAAGTGTCCGTCAAAACGATAATGTGCCCTTCTAAAAGATGAATGGCTGCCACATCGGGCCTTTCGGTGTACCGGACCTGGGGAAAGGGATTCCAGGTGCCCAGGGTCAGGAATTCTTCCACGGTCTTTTCCGCCATGGGCAGGCCGTCAATGGAGATCTTTTTAATCCTTTCCCGCAGCAGTTCTACCGTCCCCGGATTGGCTATGTTTTTAATATAGACAAGGGCAATATCGCTTTGGGAACGGCTGCCCACCTGGAGCAGCTCTATCCGCAGGGCGGGATCCCGGATGCGGCGCCGGATCAAGGCCGTATTAAAGACAAGGGTTTCGGTAAAACCGTCCCGGGAACCCCTGGTGACCCTTTCGATATCGGGTTCCTCCGGCCCCCGGGCGGGGTATTCCCGGTTATCAATGATGATTGCTTCCCTCTCCCCGTCGACCAGGAGGGCGATGGGGCCTGATAAGACATTTTTAACTACTTCATCTAAGGTATCGACCCGCTCTACTTCAAAATGGATAATACACCTTTTGTACAGCTTATCAACTGGTTCTGGTACTATATCTTCCCGGTCCAGGTAAAAAAGAAATTCCAGGATAAACATGACCTGATCTTTGACAAAACCGTCTATGTAGAGGAGGGCCGCCTCCTTGCCGCCAATTTCAATTTCCCGCACAATTACATCAAAGCTCTCCCCTACCCCCATTTTTTCTGCCAGGTAGTCCAGATTCTCCTGTAATTTTTTGTGTAGCTTCTCCATATCCACAACTCCCTCCAAGGAGGACATGGGCAGGCCAGGGTCAAAAGAAAAGGAGGCCTTCCTGGAAAATGGAAGGGAGGATGGCCTTTTAACCCTTGGGATTGAAGATCAGGGAGATAAAGAGCCCGACAACGACCGCCGCCACCACCCCGACACTGGCATTTTCCAGTACCCCGCTGAAGATACCCCAAAAGCCCCTTGCCTCGATTTCTTGGATCACCCCGCTGGTGAGGGTGTGGCCGAAGCCGGGAAGGGGAATAGTTGCCCCTGCGCCACCGAACTCAACTATTGCCTCATAGATCCCTAAACCGCTGAGAATGGCCCCAGTGCACACGAATAACACTAGGACATGGGCGGGGGTTAAGGGGGTTAAATCCATCAACAACTGGCCGAGGGCACAGATGGTACCACCAACTAAAAAGGCAAGGAGGTAATCCATTTATCCCACCCCGTCCGGATAATCCCTTTCCACCGCTACGGCATGGGCAATGGCAGGGATTGTTTCCCCCTGCTGGTAGCTTGTCGGGCTCATCAGGGCTCCGGTACTTACCAGGAGGATCCGCTGGTATTTGCCCTCCTGGAGCAGGGGATAAAAATAAGAACAAAAAACTGCAGCGGAACAACCACAGCCGCTTCCCCCCGCCTGGGTATCGGCATCGGGTTTGTAGATGAGAATACCACAATCGGTGTACCGGTCGGTGACATCGTAGCCTTCCTTTTTCAGGAGATCTTCGGCCAGGTTTTTTCCCACACTGGCCAGGTCACCGGTGACAATCACATCGTAGTAATCGGGCTTCCTGCCTGTATCCTGGAAGTGCTGGACAATGGTATGGACAGCGGCAGGGGCCATGGCCGAACCCATATCCATGGGATCGTTGATCCCCATGTCGATAACCCGGCCTATGGTTGCCGCCGTCAGGTAGGGTCCGGGACCGCCCTGTTCCAGAATGACGACACCGGCGGCAGTCACCGTTCGCTGGGCCGTGGGCGGCTTTTGCACCCCCAGTTCCGTCGGATAGCGGAATTGCCTCTCGGCAGTCTGGTAGTGGCTGGAGGCGCCGACCAAGACCCGCTGGGCAAAACCCCCGTCTACTGCCATTCCCCCCAGGGCCAGGCCTTCGGTGAAGGTGGAACAGGCACCAAACAGGCCATAGAAGGGGACCGGTATCTCCCGGGCGGCAAAACTGGAGGCCGTAAGCTGATTCAAAAGATCACCGCTAAACATAAAGTGGATCTGGTCAAAGGTATAATTGGCCTTCTGCAAAACCTTCTGGACCGCTTCCAGCAGCATTTTACTCTCGGCCTTTTCCCAGGTGCTCTCACCGTAGAGGGGATCCTGGATAACTTGATCGAAGTATTTGGCCAGGGGTCCTTCCCCTTCTTTTTTTCCAACGGTAGTGGCCGTAGCAACAAACGAGGGGCATTGGGAAAAGATGATGGTATTGCGCCCCACCCTTTTCTCTGCCAAAAGCATCCTCCTCACTTGTGGATTAACCAGTAGACCAGACCGACCAGCCAGGATGTTGCCATGCCGTAGACAAGGACCGGGCCGGCAATGTTGAACATCCGGGCCCCTACCCCCATAACATAGCCTTCCCGTTTGAATTCCAGGGCGGGGGCAACGATGGAATTGGCAAAACCGGTAATGGGAATGACAGAGCCGGCACCGGCAAATTTGCCGATGCGGTCATAAATCCCCAGGCCTGTAAGGAGGGCCCCCAGGAAGATCATCACGGCTGCGGTGGGCCCCCCCGCTTCCTTGGTGTCCATCCCCAGGGAGAGGAAATAATTTAAAACAAACTGGCCTATGGTGCAAATGAGGCCGCCGACAAGAAAGGCGGCGATTAGGTTCCGTACCAGCGGTGGCCGTGGCTTGCGGGCATTGGCCCAGCGTTTGTACACCTCTTGTTCCCGGGTCAGTTTTCCCACCCTCGGCACCTCCCACACCAGTAAGTTTCTCCTGCTGGCAACCATTTTATACCGATGGGAAAGGGCACCCACCGGTGCCCTTCAATGGAGAAGCAAAATTACCAGTACCCCAGGGAAGGTCTCTTCCGAAAAATGGGTTCCTGGTAATGTAATGTAACAGATCTTTGGGCTGTCAATTTATAGGCCGGGGTTTTCAGGACCCCTATGCTCCACCGGGAAGGCGAGCTTAACATTGGCCTTATATTCGACAATTTGCCCGTTTTGTACATTGGCCGTCAAGTTGTAGATTTCAACCCCCGTGATCCCCCTGAGGGTTTGGCAGGCTTCCCGCACGGCATTTTGGACAGCATCGGTCCAATTTTTCTGGGATTCACCGACTACTTCAATAACCTTAACAACGGTCAATTTGCAGGACCTCCTCGCTGAATATTATTGAGCACGAAGGTTTGTAATCCGTAACCCCACCTCCTTCCGGCAAAAACCCCTATCCCAAACCAATTGCTCCGGTGGTGGTGCCGGGCTGTCTTGCAAAAGTATTATTATATACCAGCCCAATAAGATAATGATGCAGAGGAGGAGAAGGGTAACTAAAAGGCCCTTCATTCCTTGTTCTCCCTTCTTAGTTCTAGCCTTAGTATACCTTTCTGGGACCTTCTTCATACAAAAAAACCAGGGTATTAGGTGGCCCTGGGGTTTGTATCTAGGATTCTCTTCATCTTCTTCAAGATTTGTTTTTCCAGGCGGGAAACCTGCACCTGGGACAGCCCGAGGAGGCGAGCAATCTCTGTTTGGGTTTTGTCCTGGAAAAAGCGCAGGTGAATCAGCCTTCGTTCCCGCTCCGGCAATTTTTCTAAAACCTGTTTCAGCATCACTTTATTAAGCCAATCGGGCTCCTCCTCCACCCCGGCAATCTGATCTGACAGGAGGATGGGATCCCCCTCATCCTGATAGAGGGGATCCGACAGGGAAGTGATAGGCTGGATGGCTTCTAAGGCCGTTGCCACCTCTTCCAGCTCCAAACCCGTTTCCTCCGCAAGTTCCTGCAGGGTTGGCCCCCGGCCCAGCCTCTGGGTCAGTTTCTCTACCGCCCTCTTGATATTAAAGCCCTTTTCCTTCAAGGACCGGCTGACCCGAATGGGATTGTCATCCCGGAGAAAGCGCCTTATTTCGCCAATAATCATGGGGACAGCATAGGTGGAAAACTTGACGCCGAAACTTGTATCGAAATTATCAATGGCTTTGACGAGCCCAATACAGCCCACCTGGAACAAGTCTTCCTGCTCGTAGCCCCAGGGGGCAAAGCGCTGCACAACGGTCCGGACTAGTTTAAGATTGGTTTCAATGAGGCGCTGGCGTGCTTCCTCGTCCCCCTGGTGCACCCTTTCCAGCAAGAACTTTACCTCTGCCTCGGGTAAAGGGGAAGGCTCATCCCAGTTAAGGTTAACCATATACCTGGCCATGGAACCCTCCCCCCCTAGTCAGGCTTCCTCTGCAGGCGTTTGCGCATGGTAACCCGGGTTCCGGGGCGGCTTCGTCTGCTACCCCCTGCCCCCTTCCTTTCCCTTCCCAATCCCCGCCGGAGGAAGGCCAAAAAGCCCGAGGGCTTTACCCCTTCCCTTTCCTCGGGCACCGAGGCACTGACTACCACCTCATCCATACATTGTTCCATTAAGCTAAAGCCAATTCCGATCCGCTCCTCCGGTTGGGAGGTCTGGCCGAACTTTTTGGCTGCCTCCAGATCGGGAATGCCCACTCCGAAATCTTCCACGATGACTTCGACTTCATCCTCTTTGAGCAGGCGAACGATGATCCGGATAATGCCATTGGGGTCCCCCTTGTAGCCGTGGACTACGGCATTGGTAATAGCTTCCGATACGGCTGTGGAAATGTCCTCCACCTCTGACAGTATGGGGTCTAACTGGCTGACAAAGGCGGCCACCGCCGCCCGGCCAAAGGATATATTGGCGGTTTGGGATTTAAATTCCAGCTTCATTTCATTAAGGGTGGTCATTATCTCCTTCCTCCTTCCCCAGCTGGTAGGCCCCTTCTTTGGAGGCACAAATCTCCATAATTCCTTCCACGCCCGATAGGGCAAGGACCCTGCGCACCTGGGCGCGGGGGGAAACTAAGATTACCCTGCCCTTTCTTTCCCGCAAGAAACGATAACGGCCCAGGATAAAACCCAGCCCGGAGCTGTCCATAAAGGAAACCCGGGACAGATCCAGGAGGAGTGTCCTGGCACCACTTTTCTCTAAAGCAGCATCTACCTGTTCCCTGATGCCTTTGACGGTGTGGAGATCCAGATCCCCTTCCAGAAAGGCGACCAGGCAATTTTTTTCTAGCTTGCACTTTACCCCCACGGCAGGCAGCACTCCTTTTACAATAATTTCCTTTTACTTCTCCCCCGGGGGGGAAAAGTCCTGCCCGGGAGGAAAAAGGAGGGGCAGGTTTTTTAGCAGCGGAGGAAACCGGTATTATTCCAAAAAAAATAAGCCCCTGGGGGGCCAATATATTTTAACGGGGCACCATTTTATTTTCTGAAGCTAAACCATTCCCTCAGTAAGCGCCAGGAAAACAAGAAGGGGTTTCCCTTAACCAGCTCCCTCCCTGTCACCAGGGGCACAGTGGCAATAATTTGGCCCTGGCGCCAGACCTGGAGCTGGCCGCACTGGGTACCGGCAGCCAGGGGGGCGGTTACACTTTTTTGGGTGAGTTCTATCTTTGTGGTAAAATCCCCCTCTCCCCTGGGGAGGGTGAGATAAAGATCAGTGTCAGCGACCAATTCCACTACTTCCTCCCGGCCTCGGAAAACGGGCAAAAGTTCAATTATCTGTCCCCGGGAGACTATCCTCTCCGACGAAAAGTTGTTAAAACCGTACTGGAGCAATTTTATGGTCTCGGTGAAATGGCTATTGGCAGCGGGACAGCCCATCACGATACTTATCAGCCTCATGCCATCCCGTTCGGCTGTAGCAGCCAGACAGTATCCCGCCTCTTCCGTCCAACCTGTTTTTAAGCCATCGACTCCTTCATACCAGACCAAAAGCTTATTGGTATTCCAGAGGTCCAGGCGCCTCGGTTCCGGGCGAAAGCCAGGATACTCATAGATGGAGGTGAGCCTTAATAAGTCCGGGTACTTAAGGGCCTCCCTGCTCAGGAGGGCAGTATCGTAGGCACTCATGTAATGATTCTCTGCCGTGAGGCCGTGGGAATTTTGGTAGTTGGTATTCTTCATCCCCAGGGCCTGGGCCCTCTGGTTCATCAATTGGACAAAGGCTTCTTCACTGCCTGCCAGGTGTTCTGCAACGGCAATACAGGCGTCATTGGCGGAAGCAACGGCAATGGCTATCAAGAGCTCCTCCAGGGACCACTCCTCCCCCGGTTCTAACCAGACCCAGGTACCCGGATTGTCACCCAATGTGTTGACACCTTCGGTCACCAGGACCCGATCTTCAAGCCTTGCTTTCCCGGCGGAAATGGCGTCGAAGGCCAGCAGCAGGGTCATTATCTTGGTCATGCTGGCGGGGGGCCTGGGGACATGGGGTTCTTTTTCGAAGAGGACCGCACCTGAGTGTGCGTCGAGCAAGAGGGCACTCTGGGCTGTAGTTTCTAGTTCCTGGCAGTATGCCGGCAGAGACAGTGTGCTAAGCAGGATTAGGGCAGTAAGGAAAACAATCCCCTGTCTTTTCCAGCCGGCCAATTTTCTTCCCCCCTCCCTTTGGCTAAAGCTTTTCAAGATCTTTTTATGAAAGGGGGGGAAGATTTATGACCCAGAGGCCCAACTTACTCAATCTTTGCCCACCAGCAGGGTGTGAAAACTCTCGCCGGCCCCGGTCCCCGGGATGTCGAAGAGGGCCGCAATGGTGGCCGCCACATCGGCAAAGGTCTTCCGATCCCCGAGATGAATTCCAGCAGGTATTCCCTTGCCCCAAACCAACAGGGGTACATATTCCCGGGAGTGATCGGTGCTGCTGGTTGTCGGGTCGCAGCCGTGATCGGCGGTGATGATGAGGAGATCCGCTGCCTCCATGGCTTCCCATAATTCTGGCAGCCACTGATCGAATTCCTCCAGGGCCCGGGCATAGCCGGCCGGGTCGTTCCGGTGGCCGTAGAGGGTATCGAAATCAACCAGGTTGACGAAAAGCAATCCTTCCCCTACCCCTTTCAGGGCGGCCAGGGTTTTCTCCATCCCATCCAGGTTGCCGGTGGTATGCAGGGCCTCACTGAGGCCGCGGCCGGCAAAGATGTCTTCAATTTTGCCAATCCCAATTACTTCCCTGCCCGAGACCAGCAGCCGGTCCAGGATTGTATCCTGGGGCGGGGGCAGGGCAAAATCCCGGCGGTTGGCCGTCCGCTTAAAGGAACCCCTGGTGCCAATAAAGGGGCGGGCAATAACCCGGCCTACGCCGTATTTTCCCTGGAGTATTTTCCTGGCCTTGCGGCAGAGCTCATAGAGTTCTGGCACCGGAATCACTTCTTCATGGGCGGCAATCTGAAAAACGCTGTCGGCCGAGGTATAAACAATGGGATAACCCGTCTCAATGTGTTGGGGACCCAGCTCTTCAATTATTGCCGTTCCTGAAGCAACCCTGTTGCCCAGAACTTTGCGGCCGAAGGCCCTTTCCACCGCCTGGATTACCTCCGGAGGAAAGCCATGGGGAAAAAGGGGAAAGGGTTCTTGGAGAATTAATCCGGCCAATTCCCAGTGTCCCGAAGTAGTATCTTTACCCGCCGCCGCCGGCTGCATCCGGCCCCAATTACCCCTGGGCTCAGCGGCGGGCGGAACACCCAAAATAGAGGTGGTATTACCCAGGCCAAGGAGACCCAGGTTGGGCAAATCCAGGCCCCCGAGGGCGGCGGCCATATTGCCCAGGGTGTTGCTGCCCCCGTCGCCGTATTTGTCTGCATCGGGCGCTGCCCCAATACCGACGCTGTCCAGCACGATGAGAATAACCCTATTTATTGCCTCCAATTCCCTCACCTTCCCTTTCCCTGGTCTAACAGCAGGTTCAAGCCCGGGGATGACATTGGTTATAAACCTCCCGCAAACGTTTATTGCTTACATGGGTATAGATTTGGGTCGTTGCAATGCTGACGTGGCCCAGTAACTCCTGGACAACCCTCAGATCGGCACCATGATCCAGCAGGTGGGTGGCAAAGGAATGCCGCAGGGTGTGGGGACTGATGCTTTTTTCCAAGGCTGCCTGCCGGGCATATTTTTTTAGCATTTGCCAGACGGCCTGGCGGGTAATCCTTTTGCCCCGCTGGTTAAGAAAAAAGGCCTCCTCCCCGGCAGGGGAATTAAGCAATTGGGGCCTGCCTGAGCGCAGGTAACTGCGGGCCGCCTGGATTGCCTTCCGGCCCAGGGGAACAATCCGTTCCTTGTCCCCCTTCCCGCGACAGCGGACATAGCCCAGCTCCAAATTAATGTCTTTCCTATCCAGGGCAACCAGCTCCGACACCCTGAGGCCCGTGGCATACAGGACCTCCAGGATAGCCCGGTCGCGGAGGGCCTGGGGTGATACTCCCCGGGGTTGCCGGAGGAGAAGTTCTACCTCGTCCTCGCTGAGGACGTCGGGCAGGGCCTGCCTCTGCCGGGGGGAATTGAGCAGCCGCGCCGGGTTTTCCCCAATCATTCCCTCCGCGGCCAGATAACGAAAGAAGGCCCTTATTGCCGCCTCTTTTCTGGCAATGGTGGCAGGGGCGAAGCCTTCTTTTTGCAAATGGAGGAGATAGAGGGTCAATAAAGGCCGCTGGACTTCCCGGAGGTTTTCCATATCCGTTTTCTCCTGGAGGTAAGCGAGAAACTGGCGCAGGTCTCCTTCATAAGCTGCCAGGGTGTTCTCCGCCACCCCCTTTTCCACCCGCAGGTAAATGAGAAAGCTTGCCAACTCGCTAAAACCAATCTTCTCCTTTCCCATTCCACCCCTCCCTATCCCCGTTTTCTCATCAGTTCAACGGGAAGGGGGAAAATCCTTTTTCCGGCAGCCATCCCCTATTCTTCCCCGGAAAAAAGCCCGGGAATGTGCTTCCCGGGCTTTTACGGGGATACCCTTTTCGCCTATAATACTTCTTCCAGGGGATGATAGGGATAATCGAGGGCCTTGGCCACCGCTTCGTAGGTAACGGCTCCGGCGGCGATGTTTACCCCCTTGGCCAGGGCCGGGTTATCCTTGACCGCCTGCTTCCAGCCCTTATTGGCAATCTGTAAAGCGTAGGGCAAGGTAGCATTGGTCAAGGCAAAGGTTGCGGTGCGGGCCACTGCCCCCGGGATATTGGGCACGCAATAGTGGACAACACCGTGCTTGATGAAGATGGGATCGCTGTGGCTGGTGATCCGGTCCATGGTTTCGATGGAACCACCCTGATCAATGGCCACATCGACCAAAACAGAGCCCGGGGACATGGTCTTTACCATTTCTTCGGTGACCAGCACCGGTGTCCGGGCACCCGGGATCAGGACGGCGCCAATGACCAGATCCGCCTCCTTTACCGCCCGGGCAATGTTATAGCTGTTGGACATCAGGGTAATAATCCGCCCGCCGAATATTTCATCCAGATAGCGCAGGCGGTTGACATTAATATCCACCAGTGTTACCTGGGCGCCCATGCCCACGGCTATTCTGGCGGCATTGGTCCCCACTGTACCACCGCCTAAAACCAATACCTTGGCCGGGGGAACGCCTGCGACACCGCCGAGGAGAACCCCGGCGCCGCCATGGGTCTTCTCCAGATAGTGGGCACCAATCTGCACCGACATCCTCCCTGCGATCTCACTCATGGGGCTCAGCAGGGGAAGGGAGTTGTCGGGAAGCTGCACCGTCTCGTAGGCAATACCGATCACATTGCTGTCCACCATTGCCTTGGTGAGCTCCGGTTCTGCTGCCAGGTGCAGATAGGTAAAGACAACTTGTCCCTCCCGCATCAAAGGATATTCCGGCGGCAGGGGTTCCTTAACCTTCATAATCATTTCTGCCCGCTCGTAGACCTCGGCAGCGGTGGCCACAATCTCCGCCCCGGCAGCCTTGTACTCCTCGTCGGTAATCCCGCTACCCAGACCGGCATTTGTCTCCACCAGTACCTTGTGCCCAGCTCTGACCAGGGCATCAACCCCTGCAGGAACGATTGCTACCCGGTTTTCATTGTCCTTGATCTCGCGCGGTACACCGATCAGCATATTATCTCCTCCTTGATGAAAGATAATTATCAATTATCACAATAGATTCATGCAAATACGGTGCCAGGTAAGGGATGCCTTGAATGGATATCCTTTCCACCATTTTTCGCAACAAATTGCACTATGTGTAGAAATATGCTTGCAATAAATTGCAAAAATCAGAGGAAAAGTCTGCTCACCAGGTTCATAAAGCCGGGACTGATATAGACCTCCAGCAGGGAAGCAACAATTCCCAGGGCTGCCGTGAGGAGCGCCCACAGGCTGTAGCCCAGCACCTGGGGATAGAGGCTCTGGCGCAGGGTAAAGAAACGGCTGCGGATAACGGCCAGGGAAAAGGATACTGCCGCCACACAGATTAAGAGGAGGGCGGGAACCAAAAAAAGATTGGGTGGCAGCACCGAGGCCATGCCGAAGATTAGTCCCTTCCAGCCCAGTTCATAGACCAGGAAGCCGACGGTAAAACCCAGGGCGAAACCCTTTGTAAAGAGAATAACCAGAACCAGGGGTAGGCCGATCACCAGCAGCCCCAAAAGCCAGATCAGGCCGATGGTTTTGATGTTCCCCAGGAGGGATTGCTGCAACAGGGTCCCCGCCTCATTTACCGGGGTAAGATCGAACCCCTGGATAAATAATTCCAGGTAATTAAAGAGTTCTGCCTTCTGTTCCCCATCCAGGGCCTTGACGGCCAAGGCACCAAAGACAATTCCCAGGATAAAAAGCAAGATGATAAAGAAATAGAGGCCGAAATTCTCCCGCAGGTATTCGTACAGGAATTCTATCAGCTGCCCCCGGCGGCCCATTCCTACCCCCTCCTACCTTGACAAGCTGTTGCTAAACTTTATGCCTCGAAGAGGAATTATATGTCTAGGTAGGGAGTAATAACTATTTTCAACGGTCCCTTGTCAATTGTCAACTGTCAAAAAGGGTGGCTCCGCAGGATAGGGCCGGCGACCTGGGCTAAGGGTCTACAAAGGCTATAGTACCTTGCCATATTTACCCCCTCCCCCGGGCTGGATCTCCAGGGTACCTTCCCGGGCCTGGAGGATGCTCCGGGCCAATTTGTCCCCCACTACCCCGGTCAAATCCTCTAAACTTGCCTGGTGCAGAACCTTTATTTCGCTTCCAAAGGCCTCTATAAGGCGGGCCAGGGTTTTCTTCCCCAGCCCCGGGACAAACTCCAGGGGCACCTGATAATGGTAGGGAGGGCGGCCGGCGGGGGACCTGGGTTGGGACCAGTCGGCAATGGCGTCGACCCGGTCCTGGACCCCGAGGACCACTGTGGTCGAATTGCAGCCAGGGCAGCTTAAAATAGGACCCTCTTCTCGGGCAATATAGCCACAGGCCGAACAGCTGGTTCGGTGGTATTTGCCCAGGCGGGGATCAAGGCCGTAATTGGCCTTAACCCTTCGCCCAGCCCTGCCTTCCAGGACGGCCACCAATTCCTCCCAGCTTGCCTCCTGGCAGGAAAGGATACTGTACTCCCGGCCAATCTTCCCCAGGGAGTGGGCATCGGAATTGGAAAGGAAGGTCAACTTAGCTGTCTCGGCAATCCGGTCGGCCATATAGGTATCGGCACTCAAGCCCAATTCCAAACCGACCAGAGAAGGGGGTAGGCCGGAGGAAAACAAGTCCCGCAGACGGCGGACAGCAAAGCCATATATCCCCTTATGGGGGGTAAAGGCATGGGCCGGAACCGTTACTCCCCCATACTCGGTAGTGACAGCTGCCAGATCCGACAGGGTCATATAGGCCCGCTGGGTGCTGAGGTTTATGTTGGTTATGGACGAAGAAAGCCTTTTGGTAAATCCCCCCAGGTTCTCCAGGTCGGGGAAATAGGAAATAATATGGGCCCCCTCCTCTACCTCCAGCTCTACACCCAGGATAAGGGTGAGGCCGTTTTTGTATCGAAGGCCGCCGCCGGGCAGCTCCCGCAGAAGGCCCGTCCGGCAGAGCTGGTGCAGTTCCTCCTGGACCAGGGGGCTGAGGGTGTCGACAATACCCACCATGTCAAGGCCCTTTTCTCCCCTGGCCGTAGTGAGGATGGCCTCCAGGGTCATTTTGGGGGAAGCCGTTATCTTAACGGGACCTCCCTGCAAATTGGCGCCCAAATGAATGTGGAGGTCGGCATAAAAATCCCTCAACCTTCTCCCATCCCCCCATCTTCGCTCCTGGCCGCCAGCAGGAGCCCAACAATGGTCTTGGCATCCCGGATCTCGCCCCTTTTAATCATCTCCAGGGCCCTGGGTAGGGGAAGCAGGTAAGTACAGATGGCTTCATCGGGATCCAGGGACTGCTCCCCTGCCTCCAGGCCCCGGGCCAGATACAGGTGCAAGATCTCATTGGCAAAACCGGGGCTGGTGTAAAAGCTGGTCATTTTTTCCCAGTGATTCGCCGTGTAACCCGTTTCCTCCGCCAGTTCCCGGACGGCACACTCCCGGGGGTCTTCTCGGGCTTCCAACTTTCCTGCCGGTATTTCCCACATTTCCTCCCCCGTTGCCTGCCGGTACTGTTTTATTAAGACAACTTCCCCTTTGGCCGTTAGAGCAACTATCCCCACCGCTCCAGGATGCTCCACCACCTCCCGGCTTGCTTCCCGCCCATCGGGAAGTTCGACCCTATCGATTCGGAGGTTAATTATTCTGCCCCGGAAAAGATACTCCCGCGTTAAGGTTTTTTCCCTCATGACCCCACGCTCCTAAAAATATAGTATAATTACCAGCCTATGCCATAGGCTACAATAGGAAAACCATGGCAAGGGCCAATTTTCCTTACTCCCCCAGAAAAGGGGGTGCTGCCATGCAGGTGATAGTAACGGCCAGGGGCTTATTTATCCAGGGAAGCAGTAAAGAGCTGTTGCAGCAGCTGGAGCTCTTCAGCAGCCGTTACCTGACCCTGGGTGAACTCCTCTGGCACGAGCAAGGTGCAGCTCCCAGGCAATAAGGCCGGCTGCTGCTGCTGCTGCAAAGAAAGCGCCTTCTTCCTCCATTCCCCGCCCCATGGTAGTAACCCTTATCCCCAACCGGGACAGGATTTCCAAGCCCTTCTCTCCATCGGCCATTACCACCCGGTGTTTCTGCCACACACCCCCGGCCAGCAACTGCTCCCGGATCTGCCAGTATTCCTTCCGGGGCAGGAAGGGCAGGGCCAATATGGCTGGCCGCAGGGCCACCCTCCCCAGGGCGGTCACGGTATGGTGGCTGATGCCCCGATGCCGCCGTCTCCTGTCGGCCAGGCTGATCCTGGGGACCGCCACGGGAATGCCCTGTAAGACGGAGACGGCATTGACTATCTCCCCCAATTCTATGCCGGAAAAACCGAATTTTGTCCCCGTCCCCACGATACCCGGGCCCATGCAGACCACGGCCACATCAGCCCCCAGGACATGCCGGGCGGCGAGGAGGCCGCTGTAAAGGCTGACCGCCTCCAGTTCGCCTCCAAAGGCATGACCCACTGTAATGGTATGATCGAGGAGGCCGGAACGCCGGAGGCTGGCAACCATCTGACTCCAGGCCAGGGGCAGGGCCGCGCCGTCGGTCATAATATAAGCAAGGCGGGCCCGATGGTGGGAACGCCATTTTACCGCTGCCGCTGCCGCCGGGAGCATGCTGTGGAGGGAGCCGCAGATGACCGGCATATTGTCGAGGGAGTCGGCCTCTGCCATCACGGCATGGTGGGGGCTGTCCTCCTCCTCCACGGCCAGGCAGGAAAGCTGGCAGGGGGTATAGCGCAGCTTCATTATATGACCCGGCTCCCGGTGGGTCCTCCCTTCCTGCTCTTTACCCACAATGTGGATGACAAAATCGTAGCCCCCGGTTCCCAGGTTCAAGGCCCGGGCCGTTGTGTTTACAACTACCGTGTCGCCCAGGGAAACTGTGCCCGTCAAAGCCTCATAATTAATGGCCTTGACCAAGCCCTGGTCCCTGGCAACAAGGAGTTCCGTTACTCCTTCCCGGCGTCCAGTGATGGCAACTACCCTGCCGCTGTCCCGCAGTAATATGGTCCTTCCCTCCAGAAAAAGAAAGTTAAAGGCATTCTTTTTCTAGTATACCACTGGAAGGAAAACAAATCATACCCCTTTCCTTACTTTCTGTCCTTTAACCTGCCAGCAGGGAAAAGTTGTGAAACAAAAAAGAAGGGCCTTCCTTGGTCAGATAGGAAGGCCTGGAATAATTGGGGGGCCGGGAATGGCCCCCATAGCCATATTCTTGCCGTCAAGCTTTAACTTCCTGTGCCCCCCGTTCAATGGCCTCGAGGTTCAGGGGAATCAGCTTGTGCCGGTGCTCGGGAAGGACCTTTTTCAAAACTTCCTCCAGGGTGGAAAAGGATACGATACCGGTCAGCTGGACCAAGGCCCCCAGGGCAACCATGTTGGTCACCCGTACATTACCCAACTCACTGGCAATTTCCGTGGCCGGTATGGCCACGGCCGTGATGTCATCCCGCCGGACTTCCCTGTCAATCAGGGAGCTGTTGAGAAGGAGCAGTCCGCCGGGCTTCACCATTGGTTCAAATTTATCCAGGGAGGGTAAATTGAGGGCGATGACACAACTGGGTTGGGAGACCACGGGGGAACCGATTTCCTCGTCACTGATAACCACGGTACAGTTGGCCGTTCCCCCCCGCATTTCCGGCCCATAGGAAGGCATCCAGGACACCTGTTTTCCTTCCATCATCCCGGCAGAGGCCAGCATTTGTCCCAGAAGGAGCACGCCCTGTCCACCAAATCCGGCAATGATAAATTCCTGCTTCACTCCTCCTTCACCTCCCCGGGAACTTTAAATTCACCCAATGGATAATAGGGTACCATGGCTTCATCCACCCATTCCAGGGCCTTCACGGGATGGAGGCCCCAGTTGGTGGGACAGGTGGAGAGGATTTCCACCATCCCGAAGCCCAGATCGTCAATCTGCACCATGAAGGCCTGCTTAATGGCCTTTTTGGCCCGCATTATGTTGGCAGGCTTGTTTACTGCCACCCGAGCCAGATAGCTGACACCGGGAAGGGTGGCCAACATTTCCGCCATGCGCATGGGGTGGCCCGCCCGGCTGACATCCCTGCCCAGGGGCGTCGTGGCCGTTACCTGTCCCTCCAGGGTCGTCGGCGCCATCTGCCCCCCCGTCATACCATAAATAGCATTGTTGACATAGATAACCGTTAATCTTTCTCCCCTGTTGGCAGCATGGACTATTTCTGCTGTGCCGATGGAAGCCAAGTCCCCATCCCCCTGGTAGGTGAAAACAACCCGATCAGGTAAGGATCGCTTAATGCCTGTGGCGACGGCGGGGGCCCGGCCGTGGGCCGCCTGCTGCCAGTCACATTCCAGGTAATTATAAGCCAGGACCGAACAACCTACCGAAGCCACCCCGATGGTGCGCTCCAGGATGCCCAGTTCATCGATGACTTCTGCCACCAGGCGGTGGATAATGCCGTGGGTACAGCCGGGACAATAATGGCTGGTGACATCGCTCAAAGCCCTGGGGCGTTCAAATACGACCTTCATTCTGCCACCTCCTTGCCGGCAACTTTTAATATTTCCCTGTATACCTCCTCGGGAGTCGGCATCATACCCCCGGTTCTGCCGTAGAAGTAGACGGGCTTTTTGCCATTGACGGCCAAACGTACATCTTCAACCATCTGGCCGGCACTCAGCTCCACCGTTAAGAGGGCCTCTGCCCCTTCGGCCGCCTGGGCTATAGCATCGGCCGGGAAGGGGAACAGGGTGATGGGCCGCAGGAGGCCGGCAGCAAGGCCGTCGGCCCGGGCCATTTCTACGGCGGTCCGAGCAATTCTGGCCGTGATGCCGTAGGCAACCACCAGGACCTCGGCATCCTCACTCCGATAGCTGTCATAGCGAACCTCATTTTCCGCAATCTGCTTGTATTTCTCCTGCAGGTGCCGGTTGTGCTCTTCCAACCTGCTTGGATCGAGGTAGAGGGAGTTAACTATATTTTTCTCCCGCCCCTTTCTGCCGGTGGTGGCCCAGGGTTTGGGAATATTGGCCGGTTCTACGGCCTTGAATTCAACGGGTTCCATCATCTGCCCCAGAACACCGTCGCCGAGGATCATGACGGGATTCCGGTATTTATCAGCCAAATCGAAGGCCAGAATGGTCAGATCTACCATTTCCTGGACCGAGGCCGGGGCCAGGACAATCAGGCGGTAATCGCCGTGGCCTCCCCCCTTGGTGGCCTGGAAGTAATCGGATTGGGCCGGCTGTATGCCCCCTAAACCAGGACCACCCCGGACAATATTGACTATGACACAGGGCAGCTCGGCCCCCGCTATATAGGAGATTCCTTCCTGCTTGAGGCTGATCCCGGGGCTTGAGGAAGAGGTCATCACCCTGGCCCCGGTTCCCGCGGCCCCGTAGACCATGTTGATGGCGGCTATTTCACTTTCGGCCTGGAGAAATACCCTTCCCTCCTCCGGCATCCGCCGGGCCAGATACTGGGGCAGCTCACTTTGCGGCGTTATGGGATAGGCAAAGTAAAGCTGGCAGCCTGCCCTGATGGCAGCTTCGCCAATGGCTTCGTTGCCCTTCATGAGAACCTTTTCGCCCAGCATAATCAACTCCCCTCCTATTTGTAAACTGTAATGACACAATCGGGACAAACCCGGGCACAGATGGCGCAGCCGGTACACTTATCCATTTCTTCCACCGCAGCCGGATGGTAACCCATTTTGTTGATCCCTTCGGCCAATTTGATAATCTTTTGCGGGCAAAAAGCGGTACAAAGTTCACATCCCTTACACCGGTCTACATTAAACTCAACCCTCGCCACTTTTTTCCCTCCCTTGCCATTCTCTAGATTGCTCACCCAGGGCCTCAGACAATAAAGGCTTGGGCACCGCCCGGGCTGGCTTGCCCAAGGGCCAGCTCCCAGGGTTTTTTTAAAAAAATCCGCAGGGGAAAGAGGGGAACAGGAAACAAATCCTTCACTTCCCCTGCCAGGTCGGACCGGACAGCAAGAAAGGCTATGGGGAGCTCCAGCCTGGCGGCTGCCCCTTGGACAATTTTATGCCCCCTTTGCACTATAGCCCTCCTGGTTTCCCCGCCTAGATTGGGATTGCTTACCAGGGCTGTAACCCTTAAGCCGGCAGCGGCCTCGATTTCCCTCACCCGGGCCGCTATATCCTGGGGCTTCCTGGTCAGGGGCCGCAGGGGGTTGACGACGAAAAGCAGCTGGTAATCCTGATCCTCTATATCTGCCGCAAACTGTCCCAGGGCAATTGCCCCCAGGTCGTCGCCACCCACATCGCAGACCACCCTGTACTCCTGCCCCTTGATGAGGCCCCTCACCCGGGGGGAAATGGCAGGCAGGTCTGTATTGGCCAACCCCCGGGGTGCCGCCACTACTTCAATGCCCTTTTTTTGCAGGGGTTCCGCCAGCTGCCGGGAAGTAAAGTAGGGATTGAGGATATCCAGGTCTACCAGGGCAACGGCTGGGAAGCTGTCGGCCAGCTGCCAGGCCCAGTTCAGGGCAATTTCTGTCTTGCCACTTCCACTGTGGCCAACAAATATGGTGAGATCCTTGGCAGTGGTTACCATAGCTTGCTTCCTCCGGTATTTATTCCTTTATCCCCGGCGAATAGACCTTCGCCTTCTCTTCCCCCCGCAGAACCCGCAGGGCTCCTTGGACCAGGGCTTCCAATTCCCCCTCGCCGGGATAAATCAAAACTGGCGCCAGGAAACTAACCCGGTCGCGGATCCAGGCCGTTAACATGCTGGAATGGGCCAGGCCCCCGGTCAGGACAATGGCATCCACATCGCCCTTCACGACGGTAGCGGCGGCCCCGATTTCCTTGGCTATCTGGTAGGCCATGGCTTCATAGTAGAAGCGGGCCTCTTCTTCCCCCTGGTTGATCCTTTCCTCTATCTCCCTAGCATCATTGGTGCCCAGATAACCTACCAGGCCGCCACCGCCAACAATATTGCGGTAAATCTCCCTTTCTGTCAGTTTGCCGGAAAAACAGAGTCTGACCAGATCGCCCACGGGAACACTTCCGGAACGCTCCGGGGAAAAGGGCCCATCCCCGTCCAGGGCATTGTTGACATCGATAACCCGGCCGTTGCTGTGGACACCCACGGAAATCCCGCCCCCCAAATGGGCAACAAGGAGATTCATTTCTGTATAGCTGCGGCCCAGTTCCCTGGCGGCCCGGCGGGCAACGGCCTTCTGATTCAGGGCATGGAAGATGCTCCGCCGGTTGATCCCCGCCATACCCGATACCCGGGCGATGGGTTCCAGCTCATCAACTACCACAGGATCGACGATATAGGCGGGAATGCCAACTTTAGTGGCAATTTCATTGGCTAAAAGGGCACCCAGGTTGGATGCATGATCTCCCCTCGGTGCCTCCCGCAGTTCCGTTACCATTTCCCTGTTGACGATATAGGTCCCCCCTTCCACCGGGGCTAAAACCCCTCCCCGACCAACCACTGCCGCCAGGGACCCCAGGTCGATTCTTTTTTCCTGTAAAAAGTTTTCTAAGGACCGCCAGCGGAGGGGTAACTGGTCAATCACCCGCCTGCAGGTCCCCAATTCCTGGCTGCTGTGGTGCAAGGTCTCGGCAAAAAGCAGGTCTTCCCCCTGAAAAAGGGCAATCTTGGTGGATGTGGAACCAGGGTTTATTACCAGTATCCTTTCCTTTGCCATAGCTCTCCCTCCAAGAGAAGTAGAGTTAATGGTAAATATCTGTACTAGCTGTCCTGGGCTGCCAGCACACTGCTCGCCAATAGGCTCAAGGCAATGGAGTTCAGTTTGGTCTCCTGGGAATCTGCCCTGGAAGTGAGGACAACTGGTGCTTTGGCCCCGGCGATGAGGCCGGCCAGTTTTACTCCGGGACAGAAATAGTGCAGGGTCTTGTAGATGACATTGCCCACTTCAATGCCGGGTACCAGCAGGATGTCTGCCTGGCCGGCAACAGGGCTGAAGATACCCTTCCGCTGGGCGGCTTCATGGGACACAGCATTGTCCAGGGCCAGGGGTCCATCGACTTCCACGCCGGGAAGCTGGCCCCGCTGGGCCATTTTGGACAGAAGGGCGGCGTCAAGGGTTGCCGGCATCTCTGTATTGACCAGCTCGACGGCGCAAATTGGGGCAACCTTTGGTCTTTTAATCCCCAGGGAATTGGCAATGAGGGCTGCATTTCTGATTATTTCTGCTTTTCTCTGTAGATCGGGAGCAATGTTCATGGCCGCATCGGTGAGGAGAAATAAACGCCCATAGCCGGGAGGTTCAAAGACAGCAACATGGCTTAAGATATTCTCGGAACGCAGACCCCTTTCCTTATCGAGGACCGCCCGCAGCAGGGTGGCTGTCCCCACCAGGCCCTTCATGAGGATATCGGCCCGGCCGGTCCGCACCAGTTCCACTGCCCTGGCGGCCGCCCTGGCTGGATCGGGCTCGTCGACGATGGCAAATCCCTCCAGCTCCAGGCCTATTTCCTCGGCCACAGCCCTGATCTCAGCCTCCCCGCCAATCAGGATGGAATTGGCCAGGCCCCTCTCCCGGGCGGCAGAGACGGCCCGCAGTATTTCCGGTTCCTGGGCCAGGGCAACTGCTATGGTCCTGTCTCCCTCCAGTCCTTGAACGGCAGTCATAATCTCTCCAAAGGATTTGAGCACTGTTCTCTTCCCCCCAGAAAGAAGTATAAAGGGTGTTGCAATTCTAACATCTTTCCACCATTATCTGATACTATATATCCCATGCAAATGTAATGCCGAAGAAAGAGGGGGATAAAAAAATAAAACACGTCTCCTCCTTGCAAAAATTTGCAGGAAACGTGTTTTCCTTTGCAGGCAATAAAGTGCACTCAAATTCTAATATCATACTTAGCCAGTTTATAATAGAGACTCCGGATTGAAATCCCCAGGCGGCGGGCAGCTTCCGTTTTATTTCCCCCCGTTTTCTCTAAGGCCCTTTGCAAGGCTTCCTTTTCTACCCTTTGGAGGGTGTCCCGCAAGGCTTCAATGCTCCCCCTTTGGTTCTCTCCGGCTGGAGGGAAGGGATGGGAAACCAGATAACGTTCTCCCCACTGCTGCTGGAGGGGCGGCAGGTGGTGAACCTTTATGACCTTTTCGCTAAAACGCATATTGATCATGGCCCGGCCGAAGACATTCTCCAATTCCCGGACATTGCCGGGCCAATCATATTCCTGCAGTATTTCTATGACCCTGGGCTCGATGGCTTCCACATTGCGGCCGTATTCCTGATTAAACTTTCGCAGTAGATGATGGAGCAACTCGGGAATGTCTTCTTTCCGCTGCCGCAGGGGAGGGATAAAAATTGGCACCACGTTAATGCGGTAGTAGAGGTCTTCGCGGAAGGTACCGTTTTTAACTGCCCTCTCCAGATCGGCATTGGTGGCAGCAATGATCCGCACATCGACGGGAATGGGCCTGGTAGAACCCACCCGCAGGATTTCCTTTTCCTGCAATACCCGCAACAGCTTTGCCTGCAGGGCCGGGCTGATTTCGACAATTTCATCCAGGAGGATGGTCCCCCCGTTGGCCTCTTCAAACAAACCTATTTTGCCACTGGGCCGGGCCCCGGTAAAGGCTCCCCCCTCGTAGCCGAAAAGTTCACTTTCCAACAAAGCCTCGGCTATGGCCGAGCAATTGACCCTGATAAACTGGCCCTTGCGCCGCCTGCTGGCGTTGTGGATGGCGTGGGCAAAGAGCTCCTTGCCCGTCCCGCTCTCCCCCCGCAAGAGGACCGTTGCCGGGGTATCGGCTACCCGTTTGGCTTGCTCCACCGCCAGCCGCAGTTGGTAGCTGTTGCCGATTATATCATCAAAGGTATATTTGGCTTCCAGGTGCCGGATGCGCCTTTTGGCCCGCTCCAATTCGTCACTTAACCGCTTGATTTCACTGATATCATGGATTACCGCAACACTGCCCTTGAGCTCATTGTCTACCATGACGGGGGCGACATTGACCAGGACCTCTCTTTTTTGGGGCCCCACCTTCAATACTGCTCCCTGGACGGGCTTGCCCGTTTCCAAAACCTTCAGGTGCATGCTTTCCCCTTCGGCTATATCGACGGTGGGCGGTTTTCCGATGACATCTTCCTCCACGAGGCCCGTCAGGCGGGTATAGGCGGGATTGATGAGAATCCCCTTCCCCTCCTTGTTGACGACGGAAATGGCGTCCTGGGTGGAGTTTATAATGGCTGCCAATAGCTGCTGGACTTCTTTTAAATTGGCTATCTCTGTGGTCATCCTGTTTATTTGGGTGACTTCCAGTGTTTGTATAATACTTAGAAAGGTGAGGGCTCCTTCCCTATTCAGCCATAACGGCTTATTTTTTAGTGAATTACTAAATTTCCCCCAATTCTTATTATTCCCGGTGTAAAAAACAATATCGACCCCATCCATGGGCAAGGCCCGATAATCCTCTACCACCGGTATGCCGGCCTCCAGGGCCAGCTTGTACCCAGCTTTTTTACCCGAGGGGACTACTACTCCTACCATCTTTATCAGCTGCAGTGGCAGACACCTCTGGACGAGCTCTAAACCTGTTTCCTCGGCATCCAGGAGCGCGATTCGCACCAATGGACAGTCACCCCCTCGAGAAGCTAGTTGTTAATTGTTGTATTCTCTGTTGCCGGGGCAAATCCTCCTTGGGCAGGGGCTTCCCTGCTCCATTCAGGCTAGGGTTCCTTAGGCCTTCCCAGCCGATCGAGAAAATTAAGGACTGGTATGGCCTCTATGGTCCTGGTGAGGGAATGGGCTTCGCAAAAGCCGTGGAGGAGGGCCAAGAATGTTATGGCCAGCATCCTTTGCCAGGGAGAGAGGGACCAAAGGAGGGCCAGGCCGGCGATACCCCCCAGGACATTGGCCCCGGTATCCCCCAGCATTACTTGCCCCCTGAGATCGAAGGGAAAGTAGGCCAGGGCAGCGCCGATGACGGAAGAAAAGAGAAAAAAGGGTCCCTTTCCGCCGCTGCCAATAAAGGCCAGGAGCATGAGGACTAAAAAGGCCTTGATGGCCCGGCCCGGGCGCAGATCCAGGAGGTTCATGGCATTGATGGATAAGCTCAGGAGTAAGCCGCCTTGGAGAAAGCCGGAAGGGGAATCGGCCAGGAGCAGGGAAACAAAAAAGGACCCGCCCACTCCCCCTACCCCCTTGAGAAGGCCTGTACTGATGCGCCCCTGGGAAAGGAGATAAGATAGGTGCCCCCGCAGGCCCTTTACCTTCTCCCGGCCTGCAACATCATCCAGCAGGCCCAAAAGGCCAAGGAGGACCAGGAAAAAGAGCAGGGCCAGCCCCTCCCTTTCCCAGTCCCGCCAGTAAAGGGGCAGGGTGGTAATCAGGGTCAATGCGGAAACAAAGAGGATGATAAGCCCCATCCCCAGGGGCAATTTCTCCCCCCGATAGTTTTCCCCCACCAATTCCCCCCGGACTAACAGATCGACAAAGGCAGGGAAGAGGAGATAGCTGAGGAGAAAGGAATAGAGGCAGAGCCACATAGTTTTCCCTGACCTCCCTCATCCTTCCCAGAAGAGGCGAACCAGGGCCTGGAGTATATGCCAGAATTGCCTGGCCCGGTGGCGGAACCCCTGGAGGTTCCGGCCCGTCGCCTCATGGGACATTTTTACTGGTACTTCCCGGACCCGCAGGCCCCGGCGGGCGGCCCGGATATTTAAGCCTACTTCTACCCCAAAACCGGGCAGCAGGGGCTGCAGGAAAGGCAAGGCCTTTTTCCTAAAGGCCCGCTGTCCGGAAAGGGGAGCCTGCATTTTTCTACCGGCAAGGAGCCAGGTACCATAGCGGGCCAGGGCCAGGGCCAGGCCGAAGCCGGCCCTTGTCCTCGACGGAGGAAGGGAAGCCACCGTCATATCTGCCGTCCCCGCCAGGAGGGGCTTGACCAGCAAACTTCCCTGGGCTGCCGTACTGCCCAGGTCTGCATCCAGGAGGAGAATAAGCTCCTCCTTGGCCGCGGCTATGCCCCGGGCCAGGGCCTTCCCCTTACCCTGATTACAGGCCAGGGTTATTACCCTGGCTCCTGCCGCCCTGGCCTGCTCCCCTGTGCCGTCGGTAGAACCATCGTCGACGACAATTACCTCCCTCACTCCCGGTATAGTCCGGGCTGCCTTAACGGTAGCAGCTATCTTCCGGCTTTCATTGTAGGCAGGAATGATGACACTGATTCCCTCTGTCAACCCCCTTCCACCTGCTCCCGGAGCCATTGGTGGGGTAAAAGGAGAGAGGTTTTTTGGTCCGGGCCAAAATGTCCTTCCTGTCCACTGGATAAAAGGTAAAAGAGGCTGAGGCGGCCCGCCGACGTATCAAGATGGCCGATGGTGGAAACACCATGGCCCCTATAAGCTTCTAGTATAGAGCCCGACCCGGCCCTTGCCCCCACAATAACCCGCACCCCCTCCTTTTGGCAGGCCCCGATTAGGAGTTTATCGAGCCTGTCAATTCTTTCGACCTCCCCTGCCCCTCCTATGAGGAGGGCCACATCGGCACCGGCCGCCGGGGAACCGGTAAGGGTAATGTATCTCCTATCTGACAGCTGTTGGAGGAACTCCGTTGTCCTGTCTCCGGCAAGGGCTTCCGCCAGGTAAGAGACCAGTTCCTGCCACTTGCGATCGGAAATCCCCTGCTCCCTGCCGCCCTGAACCAGTGCCTGCAAGGCCTCATCCTCTGGTGTAAAGCAGTCGGCTATGGTGCAGATGGCACTTACGGCAAATCCAGATTCCCGCAAAAAGTCAGTTAGGTCTGCATCCAACTCCCTGCCGCTGGTATTGAAGATGATCAGCCGCGGCCGAAGCTTAGTCCTTTCCTTAAGGAGGGAAAGGATGAGTTCTTCGAGGTCCCGGTTTGTTTCCTCCCACACCTGAAAAATGCGGAACTGTTCCTGGAGGCAACGGTTTTCCTCCTGGAGTTTATAATAGTTCTGCCGCAGCTGTTCGATAACTTCCTGCTGCTGGACAATGACCAGATCGTTGCCGAGCAGGGCATTGCCAATAAAGATGCCCAGGGTTAGGGATATAAAAAGGGCCATGATTGTTATTATATAGTATCTTTGATCAAGCAATCTTTACTTCCCCCATTTTACAGTCCAACCAGCAGACGGATTTTAAAGAGCATGAGCTGCAAAAAGTACTGGATGCGGGTAGAGACCAGTACCGTTACCAGGAAGGGGAAAAGGCCGGCCAGGAAGACACCGCCCAGGTACGCCAGTTTCACAGGTCCCCGGTACAGTTGGTTGACCCCCTTGGCATCGACCAGGATGGGGCCGACCTTTAATCTGACCAGGAGGGTGCTGGCCATGCCCTGCCTTCCCTTTTCCAGAAAGTCGATGAGATTTGAATGGAGGCCTACGGCCACAATAAGCTCCGCCCCCTGTTCGTAGGCCAGCAGGAGGGCGGCATCCTCACTGGTTCCCGGGGCCGGAAAAAGGATGGCGGGCAGTTTGAGTTTCTCGATCCTCGCCAGCCCCGGGGCATAGCCGTCTTTATAAGCATGGACAACTAGGACGGCACCACAGGTTAAAACCCGGTCGGAGACGCTATCCATATCGCCAATGATTAAATGGGGGGTATAGCCCAATTCCAGCAAAGCGTCCCCGCCCCCATCGACGCCAATCAGAACAGGTTTTTTCTCCGCAATATAGGACCGGATGGTGGCCAAATCCTCCCGGTAATTGTGGCCCCGGGCAACTACCAGGACATGCTGTCCTTTGATTTTTACCGGCAATTCCGGTACCTGGATCTTCCTTAAAAAAACTTCCTTTTCCCGGGCTGCATAGACCAGGGTATTGTTGATAAACCGGTCCAATTCCCGGGCCAGGTTGGCCCGGCCCTCCTCGAGGCGGAGGCGCACTGTATTGTAGTCGAGGACTTCGCCCCTGGCAATTAATCTATTATCCTGGAAAATGCAGGGCCCCCTGATGGAGATCCTGTCTCCTTCTGCCAGGCGGTTAAAGATATCTTCCCCCACATTGTCGATAATGGGAATGCGGGCCTGCAGCAATCTTTCCGGACCCCGGTTTGGATATCTGCCGCTTATGGAGGGATAGGCATTAATGACCGCCTTAACCCGGGCGCGCAGGAGGCCTTTGGCCGCCAATTCATCCAGATCCCGGTGGGCTATGATGGCTATTTCCTCGGGACGAAGGCGGCGAAGGAGCCTTTTGGTCAGCCGATCCAGCCGCACAATACCCTCTATGGGCAAACCTTCACCCCCTCCCTTGGCATGTTTCTACACCTAGTATGAGCCAGGGGGCAAGAAAAATGTAGGGAAAGGGCCCAGAAAGACAAAAGAAAAAACGGGGCAGGCCCCGCTTATTTCATCCCACTTTGCTCTCCATCCGCAGCTTGTCGGCAATCATGGCGATAAATTCCGAATTGGTCGGTTTCCCCCGCTCCAAATCAATGGTATAGCCAAAAAGGTTGGTTATAGTCTCGACATTCCCCCTGCTCCAGGCAACCTCAATGGCATGGCGGATGGCCCGCTCGACCCGGCTGGCCGTGGTATTATATTTTTCTGCAATTAAAGGATATAATTCCTTGGTCACGGCACCGAGGAGTTCAATTTCATTGACAACCATTAAAATGGCTTCCCTGAGGTAAAGGTAACCCTTAATGTGGGCCGGTACTCCCAACTGGTGGATGATATTGGTCACTTCCACATCCAGGCTCCGGACCCGCTGGGTAACGGCCGGTTTTGCCACCTGTTCATTGGCGGCCAGCTGCCGGATTCTGCTGGCCAGGACATCGAGGCTAAAGGGTTTTAAAACATAATAATCGGCGCCCAGGGCAGCGACCCGCTGGGTTATGTTTTCCTGACCAAAGGCAGTTAACATGATGATTTTGGGCCGTTTAGGCAGATCCATAGCTACCAGCCTCTCCAATACCCCAATTCCGTCGAGATGGGGCATGATAATATCTAAAACAAGGACATCGGGAACCGTTTCACCAAGGAGTTCAATGATCCGCTCTCCGTTGTAGGCGACCCCCTCCACCTTTAAATCTGGCTGTTCTTCGAGGTATTCACAAACCAAATCGCAGAACTCCTTGTTGTCATCGGCAATCATTACGGAAATTTGTTTTTGCAAGATAAATCCCCCCTTTTCTATTTGCTTGTATATTCTTGCCAATTAGAAGATAATCCTGCCTCGAAAATAAAAAACTGGAAAAAATTCGCAAATCGCCCCTGGCCTGGGCCAGGGGCGATATCCCTGCTTCATAGAGCATCCATTCGGCGAAGACACCATAGCCGCGGGTAGGATCGTTGACAAAAACATGGGTCACAACACCAACCAACTTATTGTCCTTGATTATGGGGCTCCCGCTCATGCCCTGGATTATACCGCCTGTTCTCTCTATAAGGTCGGGATCCGTAATTTTTACTACCATACCCTTGTTGGTGGGGCTGTTTTGATTAAAAACCCGCTCAATTTCGATGGCATAGGCCTCAATTTTCTCCTCCTCGAGGACCGTCAAAATCTTTGCGGGGCCGGGGGTCACCTGGGAAGCAAGGGCCACAGGGATCCCTTCCGGGTAATAGGGATTTTCTATGGAGGCGTAAAGGGTGCCGAAGATGCCAAAATCGGTATTTTTTTCAATATCACCGAGGATATCCTCATCCTCGGTGAAAACACCGATCTTCTCCCCCGGCAGCCCCTTCATTCCCTTATGAATTCCAGACACAACTGCCCGTACCAGGGTGCCTTCCTCCACATTGAGGGGTTGATTTGTCTCCACATCGGTAATTACATGGCCGAGGGCTCCATAACGCCCCGATTCCCGGTGATAGAAGGAGAGGGTACCAACGCCATTGGCGCCATCGCGAACATAGAGGCCTATCCGGTAACGTCCTGTTTCCTTGCATAAAACCGGCTCCATTTCAGATACTAAAACTGCATCTCCCCGCTTATACTCAATTTGTACCTTTTCCCCCTGGCGGCCGCATTCATGGACCAATTCAGCTAAATGGAGCACATTTTTTATCTTTTCTCCATTTACCCTTAGGATGGTGTCACCTACGGTGATGCCGGCTTCTTGGGCCGGATTCTTTATTCTAGTGCCCGGTTCACCGATGGCGGCCAGGCCGATGACGATGACACCATGGGAGAGGAGGAGGACGCCGATGGAATGTCCCCCGGGTATCACCTTCACCGGCGGTAGGACATTGACCAGCATCCTTTTTACCGGGACACCAAAAAAAAGCAACTCGACTTCCACTTCTCCCCGCTGGACCGGTTCCACTTCCAGGGGTGCACCCAAATTGACTTTGGCCACCCGGGGAGATAGGGGCAGGCCGTTGAGATTGATAATACCTTCGCGATCCGATCTTATATAGACATCGACGGGAAAACCGATATAGAAGTTTTGTGTTTCACCTTCCAACAAATGCAGGGCCTCGGGAAGGGTAACAAAGGCCTTGAATTGCGGGGTCAAGGATATGCTGATAATGAGCAGGGAGAGTAAAACACCGACGATTTTGCGGCGGTTTTCCCCTGACAACAGCCCATCACATCCCTTCCTTCACTCCCTCCACCCGGATCCCTGTTCTTTATATACTATTTCCTGAACTGCATCCCTTTATAATGAAAGTCTTTGTCCTTTAAACCAAGGGCATCCAATTTAACCAAATTTAAATTTGTTCTTCCTTGTATTTGGCAGCCAGCCGCAACATCTCCCGGGCGTGTTTTCGGGTTGTTTCCGTCACCTTAGCCCCGCCCTGCATCCGGGCCAATTCTTCCACCTGTTCCCCTTCTGCCAATCTCCTCACCCTGGTATAGGTGCGTCCCTCCACGACCTCCTTTTTAATATGGTAATGGGAGTCTGCCATAGTGGCAATCTGTGGCAAATGGGTGACACAGAGGACCTGCCTTGTCCGGCCCAGGGCAGCCAGCCTCTCGGCCACGGCCTGGGCAGTGCGGCCGCCTATCCCAGCGTCTATCTCATCGAAGATCATGGTCGGAACGGTGTCGACGGCAGACAGGACAGTCTTGAGGGCCAGCATGATCCGGGACAATTCCCCACCGGAAGCAATGCGAGACAGGGGTTTGGGGGGCTCGCCCGGGTTAGGGGCAAGCAGGAATTCTACTTGATCAATACCATTCTTGGTGACGGCCAGCCTTTTTTCTCCCAGATCTATCCCCTTTTTATCCTCCTGCTGAGATATAGAGACAGAGAATATCGTTTTTTCCATGCCCAAATAGGCCAATTCCCGCCTTATATCCTCCTCCAACTCCTTGGCCAGGGCCATTCTTGCCTGGGAAAGCCTTTGGGCATGGGCGGCCAACTCTTTCTTGATGGCGGTATATTTTTCCTCCAATTCCTTTCTATCTACCCTATGCTGCTCTAAGGCATCGATTTCCTTTTCGAGCCAGTCGTAATAGGCCAGGATTTCCTCAATGCTGTTGCCATATTTGCGTTTCAATTCACTGATAACATAGAGGCGCTCTTCCACCTCTTCCAGGCTTCCTGGATTCAATTCCAGCCCCTCCAGGTAGGAGCGGATTTCCCTGGCAATTTCTTCTATCTGGAAGGATATGGATTCTAAGCCCTCATAAAGGGGGCCTATCTGGCCGTCGATGGCCGCTGCCTGCTGCAGCCAGCCGACAACTTGTCCCAGGGAATCTAACACCGAACTTCCGCCCAATTCGTCTCCATAGAGAAGGCGGTAGGAATCCCCGCACAGTTGAAATAGCCTTTCTGTATGTCTGAGGATATCCCTCTGGGCCAGGAGTTTTTCTTCTTCCCCGGCTGCCAATTTGGCCGCGGCTATTTCCGCCCTTTGAAAGGAATAAAAATCTAATTTTTGGGCTGTTTCCCTGGCTTCCTCTTCCAGGTTAGCCAGTTTTTTTTGCAGGAAGCGGTAGGTATGATAACAGTCCTGGACCAACTGGCGCAGCTTGCTTAATTCCTCGTCACCATAACTGTCCAAATATGTAATGTGGCTCTCAGGGCGCAGGAGAGATTGGTGTTCGTGCTGTCCGTGGATGTCTACCAATTGTTGGCCCAGGGAACGGAGGAGGGAAACAGTGGCCAGGCGACCATTAATACGGCAGATACTCTTGCCACTGGCGTTGAGCTCACGACTTATCAAGAGCTGGCGGTTCTCATCTAACTCGATCCCCGCCTCTTGCAAAGCTTCATCCAGGGCCGGTAAAGCAGGGAGTTGAAAAAGGGCTGTTACCCTGGCCTGGTCTGCTCCGGCACGGATGAAATCGGTACTGGCCCTGGCGCCCAGGACAAGGCCGATGGCATCGATGAGGATGGATTTTCCCGCTCCCGTCTCGCCGGTGAGAATATTCAGGCCCGGAGTTAAAGCGAGATGCAATTTCTCGATTAAAGCTAGATTTTCTATTTCCAGTTCCAGTAACACCCCGTCTTCCCCCTTATTCCATAAGGCTCTCCAATTTGGCCACTATGTTCTTAACTTCCTTCGATGAACTGGCAACGGCAATAATGGTGTCATCACCGGCTACGGTACCAATTATTTCCGGCCAATCAAGGACGTCGATGACCGCTGCTACCCCCTGGGCCGAACCAACCAGGGTTTTGATCACAACGATGTTTTCACTGGCGGCAATCTTAATCACCGACTCCCGGAAGAGGCGCTGCTGTCTCTGTTCCAGGGCACCGCTGATCCTTTCCCCGGGTTGTCCATAGCGGTATCTGTTGTCTCCCGTTGGGATCTTGACCAGTCCCAACTCCTTGATATCCCGGGATACCGTTGCCTGGGTAACCTCAATCCCGTGCTGGCTGAGCAATTCTGCCAGTTCCTCCTGGGTTTCGATTTCCTGGGAAGATATTAATTCCAAGATTAATCTCTGCCTTTTGTTTTTCACATCCCTTCACCCCCTTTGTCAAAACCTAATCCCCAGTCCCTTTCCTCTTCAGCCCCGGAAAACTTTCCTTCCTGGAAACGGGTTCGTAAAATCTGGTAGAAACTCTGTCCGGATAGGCGAAGCAGCTTGGCTCTAAAAGGGGCGCGGCTAACGGTTATCTTATCCCCCACTTCCAGGGGAAAACCCTGCTGCCCATCGCAGTTCATCATTATTTTGTTATGATCGGCCTGTACTATTATCTCAACCCTCTCCTCCTCGGGAATGACCAGGGACCGGGCGGATAGAGTATGGGGACAGATAGGGGTGATAATTATGTTCTGTAATTGGGGATTTAGGATCGGTCCCCCGGCCGAAAGGGAATAGGCCGTAGAGCCCGTCGGCGTAGCCACAATTAGACCATCACCCGGATAAGTTGCATAATACTCGCCATTGATAAAGATCTGTAAGTGGATTAACCGGGCAAAGGCCCCCTTGGTCACCACTACTTCATTCAAGGCCAGATAGCTGTATACCTTCTTATCCCCTCTGAAGACGCTGCCCTCCAGCATGAGCCGATCATCGAGCCAGTATTCTCCTACCAGGACCTGGGTCAGGGCAGAAGTTATATTGGCCGGTTCTGCCGTGGTAAGAAAACCCAGACGCCCCATATTGATGCCCATGATGGGGACCCCTGCCGGGGAGAGATAACGGGCTGCAGCCAAAAGGGTGCCATCTCCCCCTAAAACTATGGCCAGTTCTATCTGCCGGGCAAAGGCATCCTTGTGCAGGCTCTGTCCGGGGAGCTCCAAATCCCTGGCCTGCCCTTGCAGCAAATAAACCTTCTTACCCTGTTCCTGCAGCCAGGCAATTAGGTCCCGTGCTACCTTTTTCGCAGCTTCTTTTTGCCGATTTATGTAGAGCCCGATACACTGCATACGCGACCTCCTTAATTGTTCTATTGCCGCCGGTGCGAGACACATTTTTCGGAATAAATCGCCATAATCATTTAATTATATTCCCCCTTTCGCCCCTATTCCCTTCCGGGAGTGGGGGCATCAAGGGGGAAAAGTGTCAATCAACCTCCCGCCAGGCAGCAGAAACCGTTTTCATTATAATTTCCTCCAGGGGAAGCTCCTCCCTTCTCCCTTCAAGGAGATATAGAAGATACTCCTTATTCCCTTGGGCCCCGCTGATGGGGGAAAAGGTAAGGCCGCCAATGCCAAAACCCATGCCCCGGGCCATCTGGCCGATCCTGGTCAAAACCTCCTCGTGGACGGCCGGATCCCGCACTACCCCCTTTTTCCCAACCTTTTCCGGACCGGCTTCAAACTGGGGTTTTACCAGGGCCACCACTTCGCCCCCTGGGATCAGAAACTCCCTGACCTTCGGCAGGACCTTCTCCAGGGAGATAAAGGAGACATCGATACAGGCAAAGTCCACCAATTCGGGGACGGCCTCCCCCTCTAAATGACGGATATTGGTTCGCTCCAGCACTATGACCCGGGGATCCTGCCGCAGGCGCCAGGCCAACTGGTTCCAGCCCACATCGACGGCATAGACCCTTTTGGCACCATGCTGCAGGGCACAATCGGTAAAACCGCCCGTCGAGGCCCCGACATCCATGACAACCTTGCCGTCTAGTGCTATGCCAAAGCCCTCCAAGGCCTTCTCCAGCTTCAAACCTCCCCTGCTCACATAGGGATGCTCCTGGCCTAGAATTCTAATGGTCGCTTCCGGCTCGACCCGGGTGCCGGCCTTTTCTATTTTTTCCCCATTGACTAGGATAAGGCCGGCCATAATGGCTGCCTGGGCCCTCTGCCGGCTGGGGAAGTAACCCTTCTTCGCCAGCAAGACATCCAGACGTTCCTTTTTTTCAGCCATGGCCTTCCCCCCGCTCCGGGCCCCGGCAGACCTTTTCCTGTCCTTCAGGTAGATCCAAAAGGTTTCTTGCGGTTTCTACTATGCCGGCAGCGGTAAGCCTGTTCTTTTCCAAAAGATATTCCCGGCTCCCGTGTTCGATAAATCTATCGCCATAGCCCATTGCCGCAAGCCGGCAGCCGGTAACGCCTTTTTGTGCCAATAGTTCCAGAACGGCACTGCCGAATCCCCCCTGGCAGACATGATCCTCTATGGTGACCAGCTTCCTGGTCTTTTGGGCATAGGATAAAATGGTTTCTTCATCCAGGGGTTTGACAAAACGGGCGTTTATAACGGCGGCATCGATGCCTTCCTGGGCTAAGATTTCTGCAGCAGCCTGGGCCCTGGCCACCATGGGTCCCAGGGCCAAAAGGGCAATATCGGTACCCGGGCGGACTACTTCCGCCCTGCCAATGGGTATAGGATGGGGTTTCTCCCACAATGCAGCCCCTTCCCCGCTGCCCCGGGGATAGCGCAAGGCGACAGGACCCGGGTGGCCCATGGCCGTGACCAGCATTTGCTGCAGTTCAGCTTCATCCTTCGGGGCCATCAGGGTCATCCCCGGAATATGGCGCAAATAAGCCAGATCGAAGACCCCGTGGTGAGTCGGGCCGTCTTCACCGACTACCCCACCCCGATCCATGGCAAAGACCACCGGCAAATTGGCCAGGCAGACGTCATGGACAATCTGGTCATAGGCCCGCTGCAGGAAGGTCGAGTATACTGCCACCACCGGCCTGAAGCCTCCCCTTGCCAGTCCGGCGGCAAGGGTAACGGCATGCTGTTCTGCTATACCCACATCATAACAGCGGTTGGGAAACCTCTGGGCCAACAGATCAAGGCCCGTTCCCTTGGGCATGGCCGCGGTAATGCCCACTATCCTGTGGTCCCCCTCGGCAAGTTGTACCAATGTTTTGGCAAAGACCTCTGTATAGGTGGGAGCCCCCCCCTTCTTCTTTGCCTTCCCCGTCACCGGATCAAAGGGACCGACACCGTGAAAGCGATCTGGTTCTGCTTCCGCCGGGGGGTAGCCCTTACCCTTGATAGTAATCACATGGAGGAGGACGGGCCCTTTGACCCTTTTGGCACTGGTGAGGACCTGTTTCAGCAGGGGTAAATTGTGCCCGTCAATGGGGCCTAGATAGGTAAAACCAAGTTCTTCAAAGAGCACCCCCGCCACCAGCAAATACTTGAGACTGTCCTTTAACCTTTCGACCGATTTTACCACCTGTCCGCCAATGGCGGGAAGTTTGCGCAAAATATACTCGACATCGGCCTTCAGTTTGCCGTAGGCCGGCTCGGTGCGCAGGCGGCTCAAATAGGAGGACAGGGCACCCACATTGGGCGAGATGGACATTTCGTTGTCATTCAAAACCACCAGCAGGTCTGTCCCTACATGGCCGGCATGATTTAAGCCCTCCAGGGCCAGCCCCCCCGTCAGGGCTCCGTCACCGATCACGGCACAGACGGTATAATCCTCCCCCGCAAGATCCCGGGCCAGGGCCAGGCCCAGGGCTGAGGAAATGGAGGTGCTGGTATGTCCAGTGCCCACCACATCGTGGGGGCTTTCCTCCGGCTTAGGGAAACCACTCAGCCCGCCCTGAGTGCGGAGAGTCGGAAACTGCTCCTGCCGCCCGGTAAGGATCTTATGTACATAGCATTGGTGCCCGACATCCCAGATAATTTTGTCCCGGGGACTGCGGAGGACGCTGTGGAGGGCCAGGGTCAGCTCCACTACACCAAGGTTGGGAGCCAAATGCCCGCCATTGTGGGAAACAACAGCGATAATTCTCTGTCGGATCTCTGCCGCCAGTTCCCCAAGTTCGGCATCATTTAGGGATTGTAAATCCTCCGGCCCCTTTATCCCTGCCAGTATATTTCCCAAACAATTCTCACCTCCGTCGCATTTTCCCCTTCTCTGCCAGGAGCCTTATACCGAATTTTTCCTCCAGCCAGGCCAGGAGACGGCCCACCTGAAAGGTTATTTCCCGGCACCGGTACAGGGCCAGGTATTTGCCGGCCGCCTTCCCCCCTACCGTAAGGGCGGCGGCCAAACCAACTATCACCAAGGAGGCCAGGGACTGGTCGGTTATAAGGCCCCTGACCGCCAGATTAAAAACAATACTGGCCGCAGCAGCACCACTGACCGTTCCACAAATGTCTCCCACCAGGTCATTGCAAAAACTGCTCACCCGATCGGCATGGCGAACCAGGCGAATGGCGTGACTGGCACCATGGACCCTTTTTGCCGCCATGGCATGGAAGGATGCCTCCCCGGTGGCGGTAACGGCCACACCAATTATATCAAAGAGAATCCCTGTACCGATAATTAGAAACAGGATCAGAACCGCCATGGAAAGGCCAAGGAAATTAAGCACCGAATCGGAAGCCAGAGTCAGTATTATAGTCAGGAGAAAGGTCAGGGCACCGACGCGCAAGACGCGCGTACTGCGGGCCAATAACTCTTTATTCCCATCTTGTTTATTCTTTCCCTTATTAGCCAAAAGCTTTTCCACCACCAAAATATTTATTTTGGGGCATAATAGAAAAAGGGAAAGCCCTCCTCCCCAGAGTCTCTCCCTTTTCTGCACTATGTAAGAGGAGGACAGGTGGTAGCAAGTCGAGTAAACATTGTGGCTTAAGGTCTAGTAGGTTTTCCCAGCAATGCACCAGGATGTTGCCATCCGGGCGGTTTCCCTTCACTGCATTGCTCCATACCGTCGCCGGGAATGGGACTAGATTACCACTTAGTCCACACTGTAATCCCCGACCTGCCCCAATCTAAATTGGGCAGTCTAGGAGCTTTCCTCGACAGCCAATCACCTTCTAGCCTCTTTTGCAGTAGAGGTTTCACAGCCATAGGCCTGGTTTTCTTTGGGCCCCACTCGAAAACCCGGCTGTCACTGATTCGCCCCTACCACTCAAGGCAGGCTACACTGCACACAGCTTTCACCGCATGCAGGTTCTCCCCAAGCCGTAGCCTTCGGCAAGGCCACGCACTTGGGTCTCCACGGAAGCAGGGTCAGGACCCGCATGCCCTTGCGGACTGCCCTCGCCTCCTTAACTCCCAGCACCAACCCCCGACTGGGCGTCAGCAGCCAGCACCAGGAACTTCATCGATGTGCCCTTGACGGATTTTTAGCCCCGCCTTCAAAGGTGATTGTACTGACTAGAATACTGCACCACCTGTCCGCACTGTTATTCATTTTTCAAGCAAGAAGAATTATAACATATCCGGCACGGTGGTGCAAAGATGATCAGGGCACGTAAAAACAAGCCACAATCAGGCCGAGCACTCCACCGGCGAAAACTTCCTTTGGGGTGTGTCCCAGGAGCTCTTTCAAGCGTTCTTCGCGGAATCTACCCTTTTGTACTACCTCATCCATAATTATATTCAGGATTTCCGCCTGTTTCCCCACGGCTCGCCGCACCCCTGCTGCATCATACATAACTATGAGGGCAAAAACCACTGCTATGGCAAATTCCGTTGAGTTCCAGCCCAATTGCCTGCAGACTCCTGTGGCCAGGGCAACGACCAAAGCAGTATGGGAGCTTGGCATCCCGCCGGAAGTGACAAAGAGTCTAAAATCGATTTCCCTCTTGACCAGGTAATTGATTATGACCTTTAATATTTGGGCAGCAATCCCGGCGATGAGGGAAGCAACCAACACCCTGTTCTCCAACACCCTGCCATCCCCCACCCTTTCCCTGTCATTTTTCCCGTTCTAAAAGATAGCTGACCAGCAGGCGCAGGGGGTCTGCCTTGCTATCAAAGGAATCCAGGGCAGCCAGGGCCCTTTCTTTACCCTCCCGGGCCATTTTTCTAGCCCCATCCAGGCCGTAAAGTGCCGGATAGGTAGCCTTGGCCCGCTGGGCATCAGTGCCCACCGGCTTCCCCATCTTGCTGCTGTCACCCACCACATTTAAGATGTCGTCGGTGATTTGAAATAGGAGGCCAAACTCTTCGGCAAAGGAAGTCAGAGCAGTCAATTCTTCCTCACCGGCCCCAGCCAAAATAGCGCCTGTCCGCACCGAAGCCCGCAAGAGGGCGCCCGTTTTATTTTTGTGGATATAGAAAAGGGTCCTGGCATCGACGGCCTTTCCCTCCGAAAGGATGTCAAGGGTCTGCCCCCCCACCATGCCCCGGGCACCGGCTGCCTCGGCTATTTCCCCTATAACCCGCAGCATTAGCCTCCCAGCGGTACCGGGGACCGAACAGCCGGCCAAGATCTCAAAGGCCTTGGTCAGCAGGGCATCGCCGGCCAGGATGGCAAGGGCCTCCCCGTAAACCTTATGATTGGTCGGCCTGCCCCGCCGGTAATCGTCATCGTCCATGGCCGGGAGGTCGTCGTGGATGAGGGAGTAGGTGTGGATGAGCTCAATGGCACAGGCCGCTGTCATCACATCCTCCTCCCGGCCCCCCACGGCTTCGGCCGCAGCAATGGTCAAAATGGGCCGCAGGCGCTTGCCCCCGGCAAAGACACTGTAGCGCATGGCCTCATTGAGGATGGATGGCTCCGTATCCCCCTCTGCCAGTATCCTATCTAGAGCATCCTCGATGGATGCAGCCTTTTCCTGCAGGTAATTGTGTAAGTTCACGGTTTTTCCCCTTCCCCCCAAGGCTCCAGTTTAATGCTATTATTCTCCTGGAGGAGAAGTTTTATCTTCCCCTCGGCTTTTTCCAACTTTTCATTGCAAAGGCGTATGAGGCCCACCCCTTCCTCAAAGAGGGCCAGGGCTTCCTCAAGACCCAGCTCTCCCCCTTCCAACACCTGGACAACCTGCTCCAAGCGGGTCAAGGCAGCAGCAAAGCTATCTTCCTTCACCAGTTTCCCCCTCCTCTACATCTTCAATCAGGCAGCCCAACTGCCCCCGGGCCAGTTTGACCCTTATCCTCTCTCCCCTGGAAACCTCACCCGCCCCCTTCACAATCCGGCCATCTTCTGCAAAGACGATACTGTAACCCCGCTGGAGGACAGCCAGGGGGCTGAGGGTATCCAGCCTGCCCGCCTGCAGGGATAATTTGCTCCGCCACTGCCCAAGATTTTGGGTAATGGACCGCTCTAAATCCCGGGCATAACCATCCAGGAGGAGCCGCTTATCATTAAAAAAGGCCTCAGGGGCAGTAAAGGGGCGGCGCCGGGCCAGAGTCGACAAAGCTTGCCGCCTTTGCTCTAAAATTGTCCTGATTCCCTGCTGGGAGCGGGCAGCAAGGTTCTGGAGGCGAAGGCGCAGCTCTTCCTTGTCGGGAACGGCCAGTTCTGCCGCCGCCGAAGGAGTGGCCGCCCGCACATCGGCCACAAAATCAACGATGGTAAAATCCGTTTCATGGCCCACAGCGGAAATAACGGGAACGGGACAGGCAGCTATGGCCCGGGCCAATCCTTCATCATTGAAGGGCCACAGTTCCTCCCAGGAGCCCCCACCCCTCCCGATGATAATGACATCGATACCGGGAACCCGGGCCAGGGCTTCTAAGGCAGCGACCATCTGGGGAGCAGCCCTGTCCCCCTGGACTAGGACCGGAGCTACAATCAGGTCCACATTGGCAAAGCGCCGCCTGGACACGGTAATAATATCCCTGATGGCAGCACCGGTGGGAGAGGTAATGACGCCCACCCTGCGAGGCAGCAGGGGCAGAGACCTTTTCCGCTCTGGGGAAAAGAGGCCCTCACCGGCCAGCTTTCTTTTCAACTCTTCGAAGGCCAGGTGCAGGGAACCAAGGCCCGCAGGCTCCATGGCTTCCACATAAAACTGATACACACCGTCCCGGATGTAAACCCCTATGGAACCCAGGGCTATTACCTGCAGGCCGTCCCTGGGAGCAAAATTTAATCTGCGGTTCTGGCTGCGAAACATTACACAGCGTAAGGTCGACTCCTCGTCCTTGAGGGTAAAGTACATGTGTCCAGAACTATGGTGTTTAAAATTTGATATTTCTCCCTGCACCCCCAGGTTCTGGAGAAAATCGTCCCCCTCCAGTTTTCCCTTGAGATACCGGTTTACTTCTCTGACCTGGTATATCCTCGGCTGCATGGCATCACAACCTTCCCCGGCAATCCTCCACCCTTTGGTAAAGATAAATCCGGATTCCCTCGGGATCCGGATAAGTGTCCAGCCTTTATACTATTCTCATCTTCTTCCGGCTTTTCCTGCCAACCTAACAGAAAAAGGGCCCCCTGGGGTGTTCTATTCATCCTCTGGGGTCTGTTCCTTGAGGAGCCTATTTATTGCTCCCAAAATACCGTTCACAAAGGGTCCTGACTGGGGCCCACTGTATTTTTTACACAATTCTACCGCCTCATTGATGGAAACACTGGCCGGGATATCCGGGCAGTAAAGCAGTTCGTAGACGGCCAGCCGAAGTACAGCCCTGTCTACCCGGGAAAGACGCTCTACGGTCCAGTCGACGGCAAAGCGGTCTATTAGCTCATCTATTTTTTCCCGCTTTTCCCACATTCCCCAGATCAATTCCTGCAAATAGCCTTTATTCTCCTCTTTAAGGGCCAGGCCCTCTGTCACCGTGTGGAAGGCCTCTTCTGGTGTTGCCCTGGCTACATCCATCTGGTAAAAGGCCTTTAAGGCTTGCTCCCGCGCGATCCTGCGACCCAAAACGTCCTTCTCCTTTCCCCAATCATCCATTATCGCCTGTCAGGAGGCCAGAAATGCTCCAAGATCTCTTCCAGTTCTCCCCCATCGTCCAGCCTTTTCCCAATATAATAACCCAGACCGGCACAGATGAAAAGGATCAATGTTTGAATTAAACCCCGGGAAATAATCAGCCAGCCCAGGACAAAGCCGCCGACACAACCCAGGATCTTGCCCCGGTGCCTGATAAAGAGAGCAAGGATTTCTTCCTTCATCTTAACCCACCTCTTCCTGGAACATCCACCAGGGTATCTGTTATTCTACCTTCTTCCCGAGGGCTTCCTGGCCGATGTTGGCGATAAAGATGCTTACTTCATCTACTTCAATCCCCATGGTTTCCCTCACCTGTTCACAGATGGCCTCCTGGATCATTTTCGAAAGGGCAGGAACATTCTCCTCGGGATTGACAACCAAATGGAGCTTTACAGCCACTCCCCCCGGTGTACCCTTTACCCGGACCTTCGTTTCCCGGGCCCCCTTTACCTGGCGGACAGTCTTTTGGATCAGGTTTTCCACCGCCGCAAAGGATATTTTCAGCTCTCCCAACTCGGTCCGGGAGCTGATGCCCCTTCCCTGCCCCCTCCTGCCCAGGGCCAGGTAAAGGAGGCGCAGGCTGGCCAGGAGCAGAAGGAGGGCCACCAGGCCTAGATCATAACGGCCGTACAGGTAGGCTATGCTTGTCCCCAGCTGTTCCAGGGAAAGGAGGCCAAAGGCCAAAAGAAGGGCGAAGAGGGAAAGGAAGACCAGGGACAGCATGGCCACCAAAAGGAGAATTCGATCTAGAAAGCCCATTTTAACCTAAACCCCTTTCCCTAATACCTATCACTTCTCTCAAGGGGATATCTACACCATCTAATCCCCTTATTTAACCCGGGTCTCATCTTCCTTTACTTCCGGTGCCATGCGCACATCCTGAACATGGACATTAACTTCGACAACTTCCAGGCCGGTCATAGTTTCAATTTTCTTTTTTACATTTTCCTGGACCATGTAAGCGACATCGGGGATAGGAACGCCGTATTCGACGATAACATATAAATCGACGGCGGCCTGGCGTTCGCCGACCTCAACCTTGACTCCCTTGGACAGATTCTTCCGGCCCAGCATTTCTGCTATCCCGCCGGCAAAGCCGCCGCTCATTCCGGCCACCCCTTCAATTTCCGTGGCAGCCAGACCGGCAATGATGGCTACAACCTCATCGGCAATTTTGATTGTACCAACCACATTTTCCCTTCCTGTGAGATCCTGCCCCTTTTCGGTCACAACAATACACCCCCTGAGGATAAAGTCTTTAATTTCTACAAAATCCCAAAGACACCTAAACTTGTTTTTTATTATACCAGACTCCCCAGGGCAATACAATTCTTCTTCGTTTTATCTGGGCCTGCTATCTATCACAATGGCTTCCAGGGGGACCCCGCACAGGCCCTGCACCAGATCACCCAGCTGGGCAACCTGGCTTTTTGTCAGATCCTCGGCCTTCACCACCACATGGACCTGCTCCCGGTTGATGAAGACCACTGCATCCCGGAAGCCCTTGGCTTTAATCAACCCCTCCAGTTCCATTTCCCGCTCCAGGCTCTGGGACACCTGCAGCAATAGGTCATGGGCTTCCCGGCGGCTTTCTGGATCGGTATTGGGATTATGGACTATCTCCCGCAGCATATCCATTTGCTGGCCGCGGACCCGCTCCCGTTCCAGGCGATACTCGATAAAAAAATCCGCCTCGGCCCCCTTGGGCTGTACTGGTTCTTCTTCTCCTCCTTCCTCCCCTTCCCCTTCAACTTCTTCCCCTCCCGCCAGTTCTTCCCCTGTTTCCGGGGGCGGCTGCTGGGCTAATTTAATTGAATAGAAAACGATAAGGGACACAAATATGAGGCAAACAACCAACCAAAGCCATTCCCGCCGCAATAAAAGGGCCATAGGAGTCACACCTACCTTTCCTTTGCTAAGACAACGATTTGATGACTCCCTATCCCGAGGGCTACCTGGACTGCCCGGGTCAATTCTGCTTTAACCCGGGAGTTTTCCGCCCCTTCGGCTACTATCAGCACCCCCTGGACCGGTGGGTGTAATTCCTTGTGCACCAGCCCCTGGTTCCCGTTCCCCTGACTGCCGGCAACCATGACCAGCTGGTTGTCTTCCCTCGTTTCCTGAATGACCCTCTGCCCGCCCCCGGTATCCCTCTCCTCCGTCGTCCGCGCTTCCACGCTCCTGTTCTGGGCATAATCGTATTCCGGGCCGCTGGCCAGGCTGACGTAAACGGCAACCTCCCCGGCACCCTGAACTTCCGTTAGAATACTGGCCAGGCGGGAGGAAAGAAACTCTTCATATTGCTGGAGCACCGTTAATTTCCCCTCTGCCACGGGCTCCTTTACCCTGATCCCTGCTTCGGGCAGCTGGGCTTCCGGCCCTTCCACCCCCCTCCTGCCCCAGATACTGGCAGTAAGGAAAAGTAAAAGGCCCATGACCCCCAGTACCACCACTTTTAAGGATATTCCCCTTTGGGGCCTGCCCCAGGCCCTGTTTTTCCCCTCCATCTCCTCCCTGTCCCCTGCAAAGGGCAGGTTTTCCTTAAGGAGGCTAAGTAAACTCATCTTTGGTTGCACCTCCTGCCTAATCAGAAATACCTTTATCCCAGGCAAAGACAGAAATAGCTTCCGGTTCAATGCCAAAAAAGGTTGTCAGGACAGTAATTATCCTTTCCTTAAGGGCCGCTGGAAGGGCTCCCTCTCCCCCTCCCCGGGGGCCAGCTTCTCCCCCTTCACTTATCCTTATCTCTATCTCCTCTACCATGGGCACCCCTGCACCGGCTTCCTCCTCCCCCTTGACCCAGATTGCCAGACCCAGAAGGCGTCCTGATTCCTCTTCCAAAATAGCCTGGGCCTGGACCTGGGAAACTTCTTCCAAAGATATAACCAGGGCCCTGGCCTGATCCTCCAGCTGGCGCCGGTAGTGGGCATAGGCCTGCTCCTTAGCCGTTGCCGCCAGGGCTTCCCCCTGACTGCTTATCCGCCCCAATTCCTCCCCCCTGAAAACACTGTTCTCCAATCGGGCCGGGCTCCAGGACACCTCCTGCCGCAGGAGCAGGAGGAGGGGGTTGAAGAGGGCCATGATGACAAAGAGACCCACGACTACCCGGGCGAATTTGCGGGTACTGCCGCTGGGAAGAAGGAGATCGATAAAACCGGCCAGGATGACAATAAGGATCAGCTCTTTAACCAATTCCCGAAGATAAGCAAGCAGTGGCAATGTCCAGCACCACCCTCCTTTAACGAAGCATTACCGTCATATTGCCGACTCCGATAATAACGGTGATGGTTATAAAAAACATGACGGCTACGGTGGCAATGGATACCAAAACCACCGTCAGGCTGTTGGCCAGGGAATTAAGGCACTGTACCAGCCTCCCTTCGGTAATGGGTTGGATGGCGGCCGCCGCCACTTTATAAATGAGGATCAGGGCCGCCAGTTTAAGGATGGGAAAGGAACAGAGAATAATGACGGCCAAGACCCCCACTATGCCGATGGCATTTTTTAAGAGCAGGGAACAGCTGGCAACGGCATCTATGGTGTCGGCCAACATTTTGCCGACCAGGGGAACAAAGGTGGCGGCCAGGAATTTTACCGTCCGCAGGGAAACACCATCGGAGACAGAAGCCGCAACGCCCTGCACTACAAGGACGCCGATAAAGATACTGATGGCCAGGCCCAGGAGGACAACGCTGCCCTCCTGAATTAAGCCGGCCAGGCGGGAAAGGCTGATCCCGGCCGATAACTGGCTGACAATGGCCAGTATGGCTGCCACATAGATCAGGGGGAAAATGGTCGATTCTATGACCGTTGCCAGAACACTAATTATCATAAGCAGGAGGGGATGGAAGACAGCGGCACTGGTTATCCCACCCACAGCCGTCAGGAGGGCCAATAAGGGGGGAAGCAGGGCCTGCATAAAGGTTACCATTTTCTCGATTGCTTCCTTTCCGGTACTTATGGCAATGGTAAAGCTTTGGACTGCCAGGGCCAGTAAAACAAGGAAGCAGACCGCGTAGGCCACCTGGCCCACTTCCTGGGCATAAAAGGCCTGCTGGATATTATTGAGAATGGCCGCTATAACGGCTAAAAGGAGGAGCTGACCCAGGAGGTGGGAGTTGGCCACCACTTCCTGGAAGAGGTATTTTAGAAGGCCGGCCAGGAGGGCCCTTACGCTGAAGGCCTCCTCGCCCCTGGCTACCCGCCCCACCAGTTCCTGCAGGTTTATCTCCGGTATAAATTTTGCCCCCTGGCGATTAATTTCGGCTATAAAGGCTTCAATTTTTTCCAGATCCAGCTCTTCCATTTGTTCTCTAATTATCTCTTCCCGATCAAAGGCCGGTTCTTCTTCCCGGGCAGCAGCAGGGAAGCTCAAGACAAGGCAGAGGAAGAGTATCATGACAAGGGGAGCAAGACGCTTTTCCGCCATGGCTAACCCACCTCAGCTGTTTTTCAGGGCAAAAGCTGTAAGACCGAATCTAAAATAACCAGCATCAGGGGAACGGCAAGGAACATGATCAATATCTTGCCCGCCAATTCTATCTTCCCGCCGATGGCACTCTCCCCGGCATCGCGGCAAATTTGGGAGCCGAACTGGGCAATGTAGGCAATGGCCACTATTCTGAGGACCGTATTTAAATAAAGGAGGTCTAATTGGGCGCGAAAGGCTAGCTGCTGCAGGAGGTTGAAGACGGTGGCTATCCGGTCCATCAAAAGGAGTAGGATCATAACGCCGGCGGCTAAACTGAGAAGTGAGGCCAATTCCGGCCGCTCTTCCCTGAGGAGGAGGACCAGAACTGTGGCTACCATCCCAAGGCCGACAAAGGGCAGAAGTTCCATAACACCACCCCTTCAATAGATGCGAAAGACCGTGCGCACGGCGGTGAAGAGCTGGTTAATGAGCTGGACCACCATCAGCAGGACAATCACAACTCCAGCCAGGGTGAGCATCTGGGCTTGCTCCTGCTTGCCGGCCTGATGTAAGACCGTATTTAAGATGGAGATCAGGATTCCAATCCCGGCAATTTTAAAGATCAGATCAAAGTCCATGGCTGCCACTCCCTTCGGTCTTAGTAAAGGGTCAATACCAACATGGTCCCGAGGAGAAACCCCAGGTAGCGCCACATCCGCTCGTTTTTACTGCAGGCCTCCCTTGCCCCTTTTTCTACCCCTTTGAGCTGCTCCCGGGCAAGCTGGAGATGTTTGACCTGATCCTGCCGGTCAGAACCGCCTAAAATCCCTCCCAGGGCCGCCAGGGGCTCCAGATCCCGCTCGGTGAGAACGGTATAATATTTGAGCTCCTCCAGCCCCCTCTTCCAGGCTTCCACCAGTCCCTTTCCGCCAGGCTCAAGGAGAAGAGCTCGCACACTAAGGAAAAAGGGGGCTATTTGGGGGTCGCCTGCGGTGGCAACCAGCTTGAGGGCAGCGGGTAGGGGCGTTGCCCCATAGTTGATCTCTGTTTCTAACAATTGCAGGGCCGTCTGCAGGGAGCGGAGCAGGCGGGGCCGCTGGGCATAGGCCCGGGCAATGTCATTTCCCAGGAGCCCGCAGGCCCCAATGATGAGGAGGGCCCCCGTTAACTTCAGCATGTTTTTCCCCCCTTTAGCGAAGGGGTTTTGCGAGGATGGCCGAATAGGTTTGGCCGTCGAACACCCCTTCCAGGGTACCCACCCCCAGGGAGAAGCCCAGGAAAACTATCCGTTCAAAAATCTTCCGGCCCAGTATCCGGGCCAGGATAGGCCGCTGCCGGAGGTCGGCCAAATTGTGGCCATGGACCGTTGTCAATAATTTCACCCCGGCATGGAGGGCTTCTTCCAGGGCGAAGACATCCTCTTCCCGGCCCAGCTCGTCGGTGGCAATGACCTGGGGGGACATGGATCTGATCAGCATCATCATCCCCTCTGCCTTGGGGCAGCCATCTAATATGTCTGTCCGCGGTCCCAGATCCTTCTGGGGAACACCGGCATAGGAGCCAGCTATTTCCGAACGTTCGTCGACCAGGCCGACTCTCCGGCCTGGGAGGCCCAGGGATGGGATGCCCCAGCTGATTTGGCGCACCATATCCCGCAGCAGGGTTGTCTTCCCCCCCCGGGGCGGGGAGACGATGAGGGTGTGGTACAGATTTCCTTCCCTCTGGTTAATTACATAGGGCATCACCTTATCGGCAACACCGGGCAATTCCCGGGCTATTCGCAAGTTAAGTCCGGTAATATACTTGAGGGTGCGGATCCTGCCCCCTTCCAGGACAGCCTTACCTGCCAGCCCCACCCGATGCCCTCCCGGCAGGGTTATAAAACCCTGCCGCAGTTCTTCTTCCAGGCTGTATATGGAACAGTTGCTCATCAGCTCCAGGGTCCTTTTCATGTCCTCGGCCGTAACCAGATAGGCGCCCGCTGCCGAGGGAATGGGCCTGCCCCCGGGATCAACAAAGGTATCTCCCCAGGACAGATTTACCATCAAGGGCCTGTTCTGGCGCAGCCGGATTTCTTCCAGCTGGGACCAAGCCTCCGGGCTCAGCCGGGCCAGGATATCCCGCACCGGCGGGGCCAAAAAGGAAAGTACTTGCCAGGGACCCGGGGAGGCCGGACCAGTTTTCCTGTCTGCCAGTGGTAAGGGATCCAATTCTAACCACCCCTTCTTCTCTATAGATATTGTCTTGCTGGCAAAATTATGAAACAAAAAAAGGCTGCTGCAGGGTCGCTGCAGCAGCCGGAAAGAATTGTATTCATTTCCCAGGGGCTTAAGGCCTTTCCCTACTCCCCATCCCCGGTTTCTTCTAAAGGTTCTTCCTCATCATCGTAGTCGTCATCGAAATCTTCAAAATCTAAATATAGATCATCATCTTCTTCAGTACTAAACACTATGGTGCCACAATTGGGACAGGTTATCTCGATGACGGTCCCGTCTTCATCGAGTACATCTTCTTCAAAATAGACCTTTTCGCCACATTCGGGACAGTCTACTTCTATAAATTCATCCTCCTCGTCTTCCAGGAATTCCTCGTCGTTGTAATAATCCTCCTCCAGTTCACCCAGGCTTTCATCAACGGCGTTCACATACTCCTCTAGTTCCTGGTGGTCCTCGGAAAGCTGTTCCAGTTCATCGACCATTTCGCTCATAATGGCCAAGATCTCTCCCAGGATTCTGCCTTCTCCCGTATCTTGCTTTAACTCAAGTCCCTCGGCCAGTCCTTGGAGGTAGGCAATCCTTTCCCTCAGTTCCCGCATGTGACACTCCTCCTTTCCTTGCTTTACCAATAACTTAGTCATAGTATATCACAGAAAAGGAGAAATAACACTAGGCTCTTTCAATATATTCACCTGTACGGGTATCTATCTTAATTACATCGCCTTCCTCAACAAAGAGGGGAACCTGGACCTCCGCCCCTGTTTCCAGCACGGCCCTTTTTGTGGCTCCGGAAACGGTATCGCCCCTGACTCCCGGATCGGTTTTTTCCACGGCCAGTTCCACAAAATTGGGAAGTTCAATCCCGATGGTGTTTCCATTATGTACCAGAACACTGATCAGCATGCTTTCCTTGAGGAATTTGACGGCTTCACCCAGCTGCTCCTCGGAAAAGGTGAACTGCTCATAGTTTTCTGTATCCATAAAGGTAAACTGCTCTCCCGACCTGTACAGATACTGCATTTCCCGCTTGTCGAGATGGGCACGGCTGACCTTTTCCCCGGCCCGGAAGGTCTTCTCTATGGTCGCACCGGTTTTTACATTTTTAAGCTTACTGCGGACAAAGGCCGCCCCTTTGCCAGGCTTCACGTGGAGAAAATCTACTACCGTGTACACCTCTCCATCCAATTCAATGGTCAACCCAGTGCGAAAATCATTGGTCGAAATCATCTGGGCACCTCCTTCTAAAAGTAAGCCACCAGGGATATACTGCCAACTTCTCCATGGCTCTGTTTTCTCCGGGACGGAGACCAAAGGCTGCCTCCACAGTTAAACTACCCGGATGAGTTCCCGGGGGGTCTCGTTGAGGACTTGGCACCCTGTTTCGGTAACGACAACCAGGTCCTCGATCCGCACCCCGCCCCAGCCCGGCAGATAGATGCCCGGCTCAATGGTCACGACCATGCCCGGCACCAGGACCGTGTCGGCCCCCGGGGCCAGGTGGGGTCCTTCGTGGATGCACAGGCCCACGCCATGGCCCAGGCCATGGCCAAAATGGGGACCATAGCCGTGGTCGGCAATTATTTTCCGGGCGATGGCATCAATCTCGCCGGCGGTGCGGCCGGGAGCTACAGCGGCTGCCGCCGCCTGCTGGGCCTCCTGAACAACCTGGTACACCTTTAGCTGTTCCGGCGTCGGTTCCCCCAGGACAACGGTTCGGGTGAAGTCGGAATGATAACCGTCGACCACCGTCCCATAATCCATAATAACAAATTCCCCCTCCTGGAGCAACTTGTCACTGGCAACGCCGTGGGGCAGGGCGGAACGGGGTCCCGAAGCAACGATGATGTCAAAACTGGCTCCCTCTCCCCCGTGGCGGCGGGCAAAGAATTCCAATTCCAGGGCAATTTCCCGCTCCCGACGGCCTGGCTGCAAATAGGAGAGGATGTGGGCAAAGGCCCTGTCATCCAACTGGGCCGCCCTTTTGATAGCTGCAAGCTCCGTCTCGTCCTTTTGCCGCCGCAGGGCTTCTACCAGGCCGGAACAGGGAACCCATTCCACCCCGCTGATCTCGCCGGCCAGCTTGCGGTAATCCTGATAGGACAGATACTCTTCCTCAAACCCCACCCGCCCCAGGCCATTTTCCGCAAGCAGGGGGGTCAGGGTGGCAGTAAAGGGTCTCTTGTAGCGCACTATTTCCCACCCGACTGCCTCCTTGCCGGCCTGTTCCACATAACGAAAATCGGTACAGAGAAAGGATTTGTTTTGGGTAATCAGGAGCCAACCTGCCGTGCCGGTAAAGCCGCTCAAATACCTGCGGTTTGGCCCATGGCCGACCAGGAGGCCATCCAGCTCCAGATCCGACAACTTCTCCTGCAGTTTTTCCACCCTCGCCAGCATATTTACACCTCTCCCACCTGTTACTAAACTGCCGGTGCCCTACGGATTATATTCTTCCCTGGCCAGGAGGGCTTCCAGGGCCAGGATATACCCTAAGGGGCCCAAACCCGTTATCTGCCCCCACACTACCGGGGCAAGGACGGAACGGTGACGGAAGTCCTCCCGGGCATAAATGTTACTCAAATGGACTTCAACCACCGGAACCTGCAGGGAAGCGATGGCATCCCGGAGGGCGATGCTGTAGTGGGTTAAGGCAGCCGGGTTGATAATTACCCCCTGGACCCGGTCTGCGGCCCCGTGGAGGGCATCGACCAGGACTCCTTCGTGATTGGACTGGATTATCTCCAGCTCAACCCCGGCCTTGGCCGCCCTTTCCGCCAGTTTTTGATTGATGGCTTCCAGGCTCATCGCTCCATATATCTCCGGCTCCCGCCGTCCCAGTAAATTCAGGTTTGGCCCGTGGAGAACGAGAATTTTCATTGGCCCTCATCCTTTCATAAACATCCTGAAGAGGAGGCCATTACTCGCCACTGACGGGCAGGGGTCTAAAGCGAAGGGTCGGCGTGCCGTAGCCGAGATAAAAGCGCAGGTCGTTGCCTACCGCTTCCACTCCCTGGAACAGCTCCAGGATATTGGCGGCGACGGCAACTCCCCGGACAGGATAGGCCAGTTCCCCCTTTTCAATCCACAGGCCGGCGGCACCGACGGAAAAATCCCCAGAAATGGGGTTGGCTGTGTGCATGCCCAGGACTTCAGTGATATAAAAGCCCTGGGAGATATCCTGGAGCAGTTCCTCCCGGCTGGCCCGGCCTGCTTCCAGGAAGATATTGCTGGGGCCGATTTCCGGGGTACCCCGGTAGGAGGGGCGGGAAGCATTGCCGGTAGATCTTGTCCCGTCCTTGGCGGCGGAATAGGTGTTGTGGAGGTAACTTTTGAGGACCCCATCCTCAATCAGCACCGTTTTACCCGACGGCACCCCTTCACCGTCCACAGGACTGGAATTTATCCCCTGGGGTAAGGTGCCATCATCGATGAGGGTTATATCCTTGGCAGCGACGGCCTCTCCCAGCTTTCCGGCCAGGAGGGAACGTCCCTTTTGGACCGCCTCCCCACTCAGGGCCGGCACCAGTACCCCGAGGAACTGGGCTGCCACCCGGGGGGACATCACAATGGGAACCCTCTGGGTGGACACCTTCCTGGCACCCAGCATGGCCACAGCCTCTTCTCCCGCTTCCCTGCCGATGGCCTCGGGTTTTAGGGCAGCAAAGTTCAGGACAAAATCCATACCATACCCGGTCTGGGTGTCGCCATTTTCCTCGGCAACCACCGACACGGAACCGCCACAGAAGGAGCCCTGGTAACTGACATCGATCCCCCGGGAGTTTACTATGGCAACCTGGTAGACGGTATCTTCATAGGCTGCCTGTTCGGATCTGGCCACCCGCCGGTCATAGTTGAAGGCCGCCTCCTCAATGGCCTTGGCCAGTTCTATCTTCTCTTCCACGGGGGTTTTTTCGATAAGGGGATCATAAATATCGATTTTCGGCAGCTGGTCGGCAGGCTCCGGGAGGATGTTACACTCATCGGCTGCCGTCTTGTTGGCATTGGCTATGGCCTGGGAAAGGGCTTCTTCAACGGGAGCCGTATCCAGCTGGGAAGTATAGGCATAACCCATTCGCCCCTCGATTATGACCCGGATGCCCAGGCCCGCCTCCTGGGCCTGCTTTATTGATTCAATCTTCCCGTGGTGCACCTGGACACTGAAGGATTTATGTTTTAGCAGAAAGGCCTCTATTAACTTTGCTCCTTTTTCTTGCCCCTTTGCTACTACCCAATGGGCAAGTTCGCGTTCCCTCATTACAAAGCCTCCTTCTCGCATCATTTGCAAACTATGGTATTATCCCGTTCCTCCGACAATCAGCTGCTTAATCAGGATCGTTGGTTGGGCATCGGAGACAGGAACACCCTGTCCGTCCTTACCACAGGTGCCAATGCCAAAGCCCAGATCATTGCCTACCAGTTCAATTTCCTGGAGGGCCTCCGGGCCATTCCCCGTCAGGGTGGCACCGCGGACGGGAACTGTAATCTTGCCCTTTTCAATGAGATAGGCCTCCAGGACATCGAAGACAAAATCCCCGGTAGTGGTGTTCACCTGGCCCCCGCCCATCTTCTTTACCAGGAGTCCCTTTGGGACCCGGGCAATGATTTCCTCCGGGTCCGTTTCCCCGGGGGCAATGTAGGTGTTGGTCATGCGGGGAATAGGGCGATGGGCGAAGGATTGCCGCCTGCCGTTGCCCGTCAGGGAGTGGCCGTCCCTCGCGGCTGTAAGGCGGTCGTACATATAGGACCGGAGGATGCCGTTCTCGATTAAGACGTTCCGCTGGGAGGGCGTCCCTTCATCGTCGAAGCGGTAGGAACCGTACTTGTTGGGCAGTGTACCGTCATCAATGACGGTAACAATTTCGGCGGCCACCCTTTCCCCCAGCTTGCCCGTATAAACGGAGAGTTCCTTCTGGGCTAAATCGGCCTCCAGCCCATGGCCGCAGGCTTCGTGAATCATGGTGCCGCCTGCCTCTGCCGCCATCACGACGGGCATGCGCCCCGCTGGAGCCGGTTGGGCTGTCAGCATCTGGACGGCCTGCCTGGCTGCCCTCTCGGCCAAAAGTTCCGGTTCGTCCCCTTCCACCAGCTCAAAGCCAGCCAGACCCCCTATGGCCTCATAGCCGGTCTGGATTAGGCCCCCCTCGGCGGCGACCACGTGGACCAGATAGCGGGTCCGGATCCGTTCGTCTTCGACCAAATCCCCCTCGCTGTTGGCCAGCTTTATCCTCTGCCTGACGTCGCTGTAGCCGACAATGACCTGGACTATTCTCTTATCCACCGCCCGGGCTGCTCTATTTCCCCTGACAACAGCTTCTACCTTTTCTTCCACGGGGACAAGCTCTGGCCGGCGGGTAATGGCAAAATCAACCTGGGGTTCCCTCTTGCGGAGATCAATCTCTGTGACCCCCTTTTCCCGACCCGCTGCCGCCTTGCTGGCCACATAGGCTGCTTCCTTTAAGGCCGGCAAAGAGAGGTCATTGGTGTAGGCATAGGCAGTAGAATCACCGGCCAGTACCCGAACCCCTGCCCCGGCTTCCCGGCCCGAATTAATCCTTTCGATCCGATCGGCTTCGCAGGACACCACATTGTTGCTTTTCTCTTCGAGGAAAATATCAGCGTAATCGCCACCCTCCTGGAGGGCAATGGCCAAGATCTCTTCCAATTCCCTCTTCCCTAGCAAAATATCCACCTCCAGCTTATTTGGGATATACCCTTCAGAAACCTACTTACCTGCTTCCAAATCCTTGAGGACTGCAAGGATCGCTTCTCCGGGCACGTCCTCGACAATCACCGGCTGGCCAAGGTCCTGCAGCAGTACAAAGGGCACTTTCCCTCCCCGGACCTTCTTGTCGTAGGCCAGATTAACAAAAACATCCTTTACATTTATACCATACAGATGGGTTGGCAGTCCAATCCCTGTCAACAAGCCCTTCACACGCTGGAGGATAGCAGGCTTTAAAAAACCCAACTTTACCGAGAGAAGGCAGGCGGCAACCAGCCCCACCGCCACCGCCTCCCCGTGGCGAAAGGTCCCATAGCCGGCCGCCTGCTCGACAGCATGGCCGATGGTGTGGCCCAGGTTGAGCAGCATCCGCTGCCCATGCTCTTCCCTCTCATCCCTGGCCACGATGGCCGCCTTCAGCCGGCAGCATTCTGCTATTATTGTTGTCATTATTTGAGCGTCCAGGGCCGGGCAGCTCGCTACTTCCCTTTCCAAGAGCTGGAATAACCCTGGGGAAAAGGCCAGGCCGTACTTGACAACTTCCGCCAAACCTGCCCGCAGGTCCCGGGGGGACAGGGTCGCAAGGAGGGCCGGATCGGCAAGGACTGCCCGCGGTTGGTAGAAGGACCCCACCAGATTCTTGCCCTGGGGCAGGTTTATCCCCACCTTCCCCCCTACACTGCTGTCCACCTGGGCAAGTAGGGTTGTCGGTATTTGGATGAAGGGGACGCCCCGCAGAAAGGTGGCCGCTACAAAACCGGCCAGATCGCCGATAACGCCGCCTCCCAGGGCTATTATGGGACAGTGGCGCTCCATGCCAGCTGCCAGGGCAGCCTGGTAGAGGTCGGCGACTACGGCAAGCTCCTTGGCCCCTTCCCCTTCCGCCACCATTTTTAATGTGGGCTGGTAGTTCCCTTCCTCTAAAGCCGCCAGCAGGGCCGGTCCATAGAGGGAGCCCACCCTGGTATCGCTTATCACCAGGACCCGCCTCCCCAGGCCGGCGGGCAAATAGAAGGCCGCCCTGGAAATAATACCCGGTTGAATAAAAATATTATAACCTACTTGTGGCAGATTAACCCGTATCAATTGCAGGGAAAAATGGTCCCGTCCCTGCCAGCCCAGCAGTTCAAGAAGTAACTTAGCCAGCTCTTTGGGAGACCGGTGGGAAGTATCCAGGGTCAGGTCCACATCCCGGTAATAGGGTTCCCGCTCTGCCAGGAGCACAGCAAGCTGTCTTCGCCTTTGCAAAAGGGGCCGGTCACCCTTGGCCCCGGCCCGCTCCCAGATTACTTCCGGGTCTGCCCGGAGGCCAATGACCAGGCCCCGGGACCGGAAAAGTTCCCTATTTTCCTTCCTTATTACTGCTCCGCCGCCTGTGGCGACGACCTGTCTTTCCCCCGCCATTACCCGCTGGAGAATTTCCCCTTCCTGCCGGCGAAAGTACTCTTCCCCATGGCGGCAAAAGATTTCCGGTATGGAAAGACCGGTTTCCTTCTCAATTTCCAGATCGGTATCAATGAAGGACCACTGGAGCAGCCGGGCCAATTCCCGCCCGACACTGCTTTTTCCCGTTCCCATAAAGCCAACTAATACAAGGTTATTCATAACCCATCATACTTTCTTATGTATTTTCCAGGAGAAATTTTCAATACCTTCCCCACGTTACTTCATTATTGTCCCCGTCAGCAGGCAGATAATAGGCCTCCAGGTACAAATCAGCCCGAACCACATCGCCGTCCTTGTCGCCATACAAGTTCAATTCTACGGCCCTTATCAGCCGGGGAAAGGTAGCCAATTCCTCCAGAAAGGCGGCAATATCACCAAAACTGCCCCTCAAGCCCAGGCGCAAGGGAGAAAGGGCAAGGGTCCCCACCCTTTCTTCTTCCAGAGGTTCGAAGGCAAGGAGGGCGACATCCCTGCTCTGCAAAGCTCTTTCCAGTTCCAGCAAGAGGGCAGGTAGATCCTTATTGTCTGGCAGGAGCATTAACAGCTCCCGATAATTCTCCTCCCTCCGGCGATATTCCTCCTCCAGGTCCCTGTCTCCGGCTACCAGCTGGCTTTGTTGGGCCAGGAGCTCCTTGGTTTCTTCCACTGCTGCCGCCAGGCTTTTTAGTTCCGCCCGCAAAGGCTGGTAGATATAGCTATGACCAAAAACCACTAGGATTAAAATTGCTAACAAGGCCAGGAGGAACCTCTCCCTCTTGGACAGCTTACTGAGAATCATAGCTCCCCTCCCACCTGCCTGACCCAACCCTGCAGGGAAAACAGCCATTGGCCTTCATTGCCCTGTCTGACATAATCGATATCAATCCCATCCAGGCCCGGTGATTGGGCAAGGTATGTGAACAAGGAAGCGATGCTGGCCAGCTCTGCCGCCTGCCCCAGCACAATGACCCTTCCTTCACTATCAATATGTAACTGATCTAAATGAATTCCCAGCCGGGCCGCCCCCTCCATTTCCCTGAGGATCAGGGACCAGGGCAAGTCTCCTTGCACCAACTGCTTGTAAAGTTCCCGCCCCTCTTCAATTAATTCTTCCCTTTCTTCCAGTTCTGCAAAGACGGCCAGTTCCGCCTCCAGGCTGGCAAGCTGCTGCTGGAGGTCGGCCAACTCCCGGCGATAAAACTGGACTTTACCAACCAGGCCGAGGAGATGGCCGCAGAAAAAGATAAGAAGAATAAAAAAAACAACCAGGCAGGACCTTTGTCGTTTTTTTGCCTGCTGCTGCAGTCTGTATTCCTGGGGCAGGAGATTAATCTCTGCCACCCTTCCTCACCTCCCGCAAGCCTGAGCCGATGCAGACGGCAAGGAGCTGCTTCTCTTCCTCCGCTGTTTCGGGAATCCAGCTAAGTTTGCTGCCCGGCGGCGGGGCAAGGCGAATGGGCAGGGTAAAGCTCCCCTTTAGTTCTGGCAGAAGAACCTCTAAAGCCCCAGCCCTCCCGCCATTATAAATCACTACTTCCTCCGGCACAAAGGTATCCTGGCCGGTCCTGGCCTGAAAATAGCCCAGGGTGTTCTGGCATTCCCGGCTGAGTTTTTCACCAGCGGCCCTACCTTCCCTTACAACTTCCAGGCCCCAGGAAAGGGAACGGGCGAAAAATAGTTCTCCCCCGGCGACAAGGCCGATGGTGACATAGCTGGGCCTCAAGATAAGGAGCAAAGATGCCTTCTCCAGCCCTTCCCAGGAGCGGAGCAGGGCCAGGGGTTCTGGTTCTATGGCCCAGGGTTCCAGGCCTGCCAGCTGCAGGGCTGTCAAGTAGCCCTCAATGAGGGACCGGGGTGCAGCAACGACCAGATAATAGCCCTCATTGGATCCCAGGCCAGTACCGACCTCCAGGGGTCTCAAATCGAAGACTGCTTCCTGGGCGGAAAAGGGAAAGTGGTCCGCTAATTCCCACTCTAAGGCCCTGCGCAGTTCTGCCACGGGTATTTTAGGTAGAGGAAGAACCCGATAGAATATGGAAGGACCACCAATGGCCAGGGTGACTCCCTGGCTGCTAAAGCCGGAGGCCTGCCAAAGCTGGGCGAGGGCCTCTGCCAGCTCTCCGGGATCATTGAACCTGCAGCCGGCGGCTTTTATGCCTACCTTAGCGACCTGGATGCGGGTCCCCCTGACCCACAATTCTGCAGCTGTGAGGTCTTCAGCCCCGATATAAAGGCCAAGATATTTTTTTGTCCCGAAACCCATCCTTTCCTTCCTACCTTTCCCAATTTCCCCTCAGTACCGGGGGTTGTTCCCCACCTTTTCCACGGCCCGTATAACAGCCATCAGGATATCCGTCTCGAATTGACACTCCAACTGGGAAATCTTGGCAAAGACCTTGCCCCGCTCGGTTACTGCATACCGGGGTGGAAGTTCATTAAGGGCAAGGGCTGCCATGTCTAGGCGGCATTTTTCACAGTCACAGATTTCCGACCTGTCCCGCAAATACTCATCGATGGCCTCCAGGACAAGCTCTTCCATTTGATTCTTTAATTCCGCCATCTCTCCCCCCTCCTCTCTTTTTGCCGGTTACCCCCCGGCTACTTCCGATACCACAGCTTGCGGACAACCAGGACCGGCGGCAGCTCGCCCAGGAGGAACCCCTTGTCACCGCCATATTCCCTGATCCACACCTCTCCTTCCAGATAACTTTCCCCACCGACCCAGACAACACCGGTTATATCTCCCGTACCGCCAAAACGGAAAAAGCCCGGGGTATAAAGGAGGCCCTGGACCTTGGTCGTGCCTGAGAGATCAATCCCTTCACCGGCCAGGAGGACAAAATCCCCTTCCAGGGCAGCATTGCCCCTGACGGTAAACTGGCCCTCTACCAGGAGGACTGCCCTTCCCCCGATACTGTCCTCTTCCCTCTCCAGCATTACATCACCGGCAACATAAATGATACCGTTCAGATTTCTATTGCCGGCCAGCTGGGCAGGGGTTAAGTGCCGACACTGCAGGGCCCTGGGATAGACCGACAGGGGTAGTTCCGGAAAGAAAAAATCGCTGCTTCCGCCACCATCTTCCCCGCCCGGGGTGACTACTTTCCCCTCTACCCGGGGCAAGGGGGCGCCATCGCCATCGTCGGGATGGGCTGCAAGGACAAGCTCCCTGGTAAACAAATTCCCGTCGGTCCCATAGAGGGGGGTATGATCCAGCACCTGGAAGGCAGCCACCAGGGTGCACTGCAGGCCATCCCCTTCCGCCCGGGAGGTAACGGAGATAAGGCCTCCCTCTTCACTAATGTTTACCTCCGTCTGCCCCCCTTCCTCCCAGGTCAGGACAATGGTGCCCCGGTAAGCGGGGCTTTGGACCAGGCGGGCCTCTGCCCACTGCAAGCCGGCTTCGGCCAAATAGAAGGCTTGCGTTTGCCGGTATTGATATTGGGCCATCAGCCTTTCCTGCCTGGCCAGGGACAGGAGGGCCAGGCCGGACAGTACCAAGCCCACCATGGTCAGCAAGATAAATACCAGGGCACTTCCCCTTTCATCCATCCCGTAGCGCATATCAGTTGACTGCCCCCTGGAGATTTCGTAAATAGGCAGATGTAACCAGCCTTACTTCAGCGCCCTCCCTGGCCGCCACCAGTTCTATTTCCACCAGGGGTTTCTCCTCCCTTAATCGCAATTCCACCTGGACAATATCCAGAGCGATTGAATTATATCCCCCTGTGTGGCGGATCAGGGTAATTTCACCACTTTCGGTAGTGGAAATATAGTAATCTACCTTAAGATCCGGTTCTCCATCCTTCACCGGAGGAATAGACAACTGTACCCGAGAGCCTCCGTGTAATAATACCAAAACATGACCTGCCGGCAAATCGCGCCAGCTGGCGGTACCCCGGGGTTGATACCGCAAGGTTTTGGTTTGCTGTAAATCGGACACCAACTTCGTCAGGGCTATCCGGGCCTGCTGCTGCAGCTCCCCCTGCCTGTTGCCCTTATCCCAAATGCCGAAGGCCGTTTGGTAATAAAGGGCGACGGTGGTGAAAATTATGCTCACCAGGGCAGTTACGACTATGGTTTCCACCAGGGTAAAGCCCCTATTTTCCCAGCATCTTTCCATCCTTCTCACCTGTGCCGCAGGCAGGTTAAAGTGATCTCCCCCGGGCGGGAGTTCTCCTCCCCCCAACTGACAATGACTTTAATCTTCTCCGTCCCGTCTCCATTGTCGGTTATAACGGTATCCACCCTGTAGCCTTCGGGCAGGGATGTTGGCGGGGAGGGTTCATCGAGGCCGGCCAGGAACCGTTCCATTTCCTGCTGGGCCAGGGCAGTAGCTGTAGTAATGCGGCCCCCCTCCCCGGTGACAATAAAGCCGGTAGTCAGGGTCCCAACCAGGGGCAGGAGAATGACCGAGAGCAGCACCAAAGCCACCAGGACCTCAATAAAGGTCATTCCCCGTTCATCAAGCCTAATTGCCATCTTGTCACCATTCCTTAGTAACCCGCACCCTGCCGGCCCCCACCGTTACCCTTATAAATCTCTTCTCTCCCCTGCCGTTGGCCAGGGGCACCGTTCCACCCATGGAGGGTGCTCCCGAAGGATAGAAGAAGACTTCCTGATTGGTAAAGGTAGTTTGCTGCAAATCGATCTGGGGCGGTAGATCGATCAATATCGGATCTATGCTCGGTCCACTTATGCGCAGCCGATCGGAATTGTGCAGGAATTGGATCTGAAACCATTCCCCCTCAACCACCGCCATCTGCTGCACCAGGCGTATTTCCCTGGCTATGCGCCAGGCAGTTTCCTCCAGGACAAAGCGGTCCAGGCTGGCCTGCAGGGACGGCCAAGTTATGGTCGCCAGCAGGGCAAGGAGCATTAGTACGAGAATGAGTTCAATGAAGGTGTAACCCCTGCTCCCCACTTTCTCATCATTCCCTCTCCAATTGTAGAACTTTTCCCTAGGGCATAAGCCAGTAATAGTTCATGAGAAAGTCCTCCCCCACCAGGGCCAGGAAAAGGGCCAGGGCAATAGCTGGGGCAAAGGGTATAGGATCCCGTCCTCCCTTAATTTTCAACAAAAGCAACCATATTCCTCCAATACCTCCCACAAGAAAAGAAAGAAAAAGAACTATTAGCAGCAGGCGCCAGCCCAGCCACGTTCCCAAAGCCGCCATCAATTTAATATCGCCGCCCCCCATTCCCCCGCCGCTCAAAAAGGCAATGGCCAGGAGGCTGCCCCCACCCAGGAGGAGGCCGGCAATACTGCTTCCCGGGGATACAAGGGGAGAAAAGAAGGAATAGAGTAAGCCGGCGCCCAGGGTTGGCAGCACCAGGGCATCGGGTACGATGCCGTGCTCCAGATCGGTGCAGGCAGCCACCAGGGCAACGGCAGTTACCACCAGGGCAGGAAAGAGGGTTGCGGGTTCCCGGTGGTAATAGAGGGCCACAGCTGCAAGGCCCATCAGGAGCTCAACGGTGGGATAGCGCCAGGAAATGGGTTCCCGGCAATAGCGGCACTTACCCTGCAAAAAAAGATAGCCCAGCAGGGGAAGGAGGTCCAGGGGGTACAGCCGGTGCCGGCAGCGGGGACAATAGGAGGGAGGGGCAAGGAGGGATTCCTTCCGGGGTAGGCGATGGATACAGGTATTTAAAAAGCTGCCCACAATAAGACCAAAGACAAATATCAGTATGACAGGCATGGGAATACCACCTCCCACAGGGCTTGTCCAGGATCAAAGGCTGTAGGCCTGCCCAATGTCGCCGCGTAACACTTCTGTAGTTCTTCTTTCCCAATATTTTACCATGGTAAAATTCTTTGTCAAAAGAAGGGGAAGAACTTAAAAATTCAGTGTCCCATGTTTTCTCACCAACAAAAAGCCTGTAGACACCCCCCGGTCTACAGGCTAAACTAGCAGGGACTCGATTTTCTGTCTATATCTCCCCCATTAGCTGCTCAAAAAAGCCGACTGGCGGTTCAGAGGAACCGCCAGTCTTTTTGTCATGGTATCAGGCCCAGGGTTTGCCACAGGGGTATGCTTGCCATATAGGCGATGATGCTGAGGACAAAGAGGGCGTAGGCCATTGGTGCCACGTCCCGGTGCACTACCATTCTGTTTTTGGTAATGGCATAGGCCGGTTTAATCAAGACGTTGTTGTAGTCGGTAGCCCAGAGCTGGATGATCATGTTGGCACAGAAGACCACAATGATGGGATGGTAACCCATGGGACCAACCAGCCCCTGGAAAACAGCTATAAAGATGGTCAGGGTACCTATCTGGGACACGATGACAAAGCGGGCCAGAAATACCAGGGTAGCCAGGACTGGTATGAATACCCAGACATTATTCACCAGATTTGCGGCATAGGAACCAAGGATATTGGCCACATAAGTCGCTATTCCCAGGGGGCTGATAAAGCCGGCTATGCTCAGTATCCCCCCGATCAATACTACCAGCTTCCAGTCAATTTTAGTGCAAAACTCCTCGGGGGTCACCACTCCCAGGGCGGCAAAGGCGCAGTACGCCATCAGGGTTACCGCCAGGGCGCTTATGCCGTGGAAGGATTCCGTCATCCACAACAGCAGGCTGAGTCCAATTATAACTGCTGCCTTTTTGTCCTTTTCGTCCATGGGCGGCAGTTTGTCTATCTGTTCCTGGATGTAGCCTGCATCCAGGGCCAGCGGCTCCTGCGGGCGGTAAAAAGTGATAATGAACAGGTAGGTACCGACTGTCATGATAAGGGTCCACAGCCACGTTATCTTGATCCATTCCATAAAGCTAAAGGTGGTGTTGGCAAAGGCCATCATGACGTGAACATTGCTGTTTCCGGTGATAAAACCGTTGCTCAAGATGAATGAGGTGACAAACATGGCACAGAACAACCCCGCCGCAGGCTTGCTGGATTTCTCAAAGTTTGCGCTCTCGCAGATACCCAGGGCCAGAGGTGCCAGTATCATAATCTTCGCATAGACACTTGGTATCATCAGGCTCATTACCAGAGTTGTGAGCATCAGGGCCGCCACTTGACCGTTATAGGTCAGGGGAAAAAGCCTTTGGATTCTCATTGTAACGCGGGTGAGAACTGTGGTCTTTTGAATGGCCGACGCCAGGGCAAGGATGGTAATTATCTGCCAGAGGGTGGCGCTGGTAAACTGGGCAAAAACCTCTTCTGCTTTCCCGACCTTAAAAACTAACATGGCCGAAAGGGCAATCAGGACAATGAGGTATTCGGGAAACACCCGAAAGGACATGGAGAGTATAAGCCAGACGAATATTCCTGTATATCTCATCGCCACCTGTTCCAGCCCCTCAGGGGCTGGAACAAGGGCTATGATGACAGCGATTAATGTGATGACCAAAAACTGGATAAGTTTCTTATTGGCACTGGCTGCGGCAGCCATTTTATCCCCCCTTCAAATGCTTACAGCGATTTCTCCCTCTTGGCATCAGCTTCTATTTCGGCATGACGCTTCTTGACCGCATCCATATATTCTGAGTGGGTGATGATATATTTCTGGCCTTCTTCCATTGCCTTAAACAGCCGCGGTCCTACTGGATCGATAGGAGTTCCTGTGACAATGCTCTTCTCAAGGGCGAGAAGGCCCTGTTTATAGGCCTCGCTTTGATAGTGGGGATCGTCACCTTTGGCGAAACGCTCCGGACGGTAGTCATCGGAATGATGAAGGTTTGTCTGCACAAAGCCCGGGCAATAAATTGAAACCTTGACATGATCCACCTTCAGATCCTTCAGTTTGGCCCAGACAGATTCCGACATAGCTACCGAAGCATGCTTGGTTGCCGAATAGGCAGGGTTCCTGCCAAAGCCAGGAATGAGCCCGGCGATGGAAGCCGTTGTTATTATGTTGGCAGGCGTTCCCTGTTCGATCATGATTGGGAGAACTTCCCGGTAATAATAGGCTTGTCCAAGGAGATTTACCGCGACGGTCCACTCCAAATCCCTGGGATGCAGGTTGACAATGGTGCCCACAGGGGCGACGCCGGCATTGTTGAAGAGAACATCGATCCGGCCGTAAGTCTTCATGGTCGCCTCAACGCTGGCCTTGACGTCCTCGTAGAGGGAAGTGTCGCCCTCGAAAATCATGCATTCCACATTTTGCTTGGCAAAGTATGCTTTGACTTCTTCGAGTTTCTTGCCCATAATGTCGACTAAGGCCAGTTTCATTCCCCTCTTGGCCGCTTCTTTAGCAAAGGCGAAGCCAAAGCCATGGGCAGCCCCCGTTATCAGTGCCACCTGGCCTTTAAAGTCCCTCGCGCTGTTTCCGGCTCCCCCTTCAGGCAGCTCCCCATCTGCCTCGATCCCACGGTGACGGCCCTCAATATAGGGAATGTACTGGGGATGGGTGAGGACATACATCTGGTTGTCTTCAATGGCTTTGAAGAGTCTGGGCCCCACGCTGTCAATGGGAATACCTGTGGCGATGCTGATATTAACCCGCTTGAGGCTCTCCCTGTAATACTCAGATTTGTAATAGGGATCATCAGGAGCTTTGAACCTGTCCGGGCGGTGTCTCTCACAGTGATGCAGGTCCGTCTGCACATAGCCGGGGCAGTATACCGACGTCCCGATATAATCGATATTGTTGCTCCGGAAGTAGCTGCGGATGTCTTCAATCAATGCTACTGCACCGTGTTTGGTGGCGGAATAGGTGGCATTGTTCCCAATCCCATGCAAGATCCCGGCAATGGACGCTACACCCATGATGTGGGCCGGGGTTTTCTGCCTGATCATGATGGGCACAACTTCGCGATAGAAGTACCCGTGACTGGTAAGGTTCGTTGCCACCGTCCAATCCCAGTCGCGAGCAGGGAGATGGATGATATCCCCGCACGGTACAACGCCCGCATTGCAGAAGAGAACATCTATCTGCCCGAAGGTCGCCATTGTCTTCTCAACGGTCATTTTGACATTCTCGTAGAGGGTGAGGTCGGCGCAAATGGGGAGCACTTCCGCTCCGAGATTACTTACCACAGCCGTAGTTCCGGCCAGGTCAGCTTCGTCAATATCAGCCAGGATCACTTTCATGCCTCTTTTTGCCGCTTCGATCGCAAAGGCCTTTCCAAAACCGTTGGCCCCACCGGTGATCAAGGCAACCTTATTCTTGAATTCCTTCACAGTCCGTCTCCTCCTTTAAAGTTTTTCTCAGGCATCGTATACCCAGGCCGCGCCATTGGCATCCCTGATGGCTTCCAGGACGGTGGCAGCTTCAATGGCATCCCCGGCAACGACAGCCTTGTCAAAGGCAGAGGCAAATTCGCAGGCATACTCCCGCTGCGGTCTTATGCCCAGGGCCAGGATGACCGAATCAAATTCCATCTCCACTTCAGAACCGTCTTCAACCCTTTCCAGGACGACACCCTTCTCATTTATCGCTGTCAGCTTGTGTCCCGGCATGAGTTTTACCCCCAGTTTCCTGAGGCGGGCGAGGATAACCAGCAGAACCCTTTCGATTATGCCGCCGCCGATTTTGGGCAGCATTTCTATAACTGTCACCTCATGCCCCCGCGTTGCCAGGGTCGCGGCCGTTTCCAGCCCCGTGGCCCCCGAGCCGATGACGGCAACCTTCTTGCCGGGCTGTGCCCTGCCTTCCAGGTAATCTTTAACGCGGATGGCCTTGGGTAAATCAACTCCCGGGATCTGGGGTTCTATATGGGTGCCGCCACAGCATACAAAGACCCCGTCCGGATTCAGTGCCTTGACATCATCCACCGTGACCCGCGTGTTGAGGCGTATATCGACCCCGAGTTTTTCCAGTTCATATCCCATGGTCTCCACAAGCCATGTCAGTTTTTCTTTGTCAATATTCTTGTCGGCCAGATTAAGTGCTCCCCCGAGTTGGCTGTCGGCTTCAAAGAGGGTCACCTTAAAACCGCGCCGGGCAAGAACGCCGGCTGCCTGCATGCCGGCCACGCCGCCGCCGACGACTACCATTTGCCTGCCATTGCCGTTCATTTCTGGTTTCAAAAACTCAAGTTCTCTTC
>FZPS01000184.1_pt5 | contig 138500 bp, 142 predicted proteins | sample 1817821 | NCBI WGS metagenome assembly FZPS01 (sample SAMEA104158645, study PRJEB21678) | metagenome | place: Germany | collected 2015-04-21
AACAATTACCCAAGGAGAATATTTGGTTATCGAACTGCGAATGAAATGGCAAAGATTGTGGTCGCTTAAAACAGGGTTCTGTAAGATTTTGTAAGGCAATTAAACTTGCAATTTAAAGCTCAACTTCTTTTTACACCATTATATAGACTTAATCTGCTGCATATGTTATCATTTTGGAAAGCATATCTGACATAGCTTTAAGCATGGGTGTGGGCTGTGCAGCTATAGATAACCGGCTGAAACGTATCCGATTCCAAATGAGTGAGTATCTGGAGGGGAGCATATATAGATGGGTGGTAAGGAGCCAATTGATAATAAGAAAATTACGGAAACTATGAAAAGAATAAAAAAGATGTTGATTGCATCTGTTGCAGCAATTCTTTTATTGGCATTCAGCATAACCAATCTGTTCCGGCAGAATACAGATATAGCAGCCAAAGCTGTTGCTGCTCCGGCTTATCCTGAAGAAATAAGCTTCTATGACTATGAAGGAAAGATTAAGATCCGGGAGGAACTGGATTCTGAGTTTCTAAATAGCTTGAGGGAGTTCAGTTATCGTACCTCTGCATCGGTTTTAAGCATGTCGGATAGAAGAGAAAACCAGTTATTCTCTCCTGTCAGCCTGTATATGGCCTTGACCTTGGCAGCCGGAAGCGGAGCAGGAGATACCCGTGAAGAAATTGCAGCAGTCATATGTATGGATAATATGGATATGGAAATGATTGATGAACAGACAAGCAGGCTGTTTAAAAGATTGTTTTTTAAGAATGAAATCGGCAGCTTGATTCTGGCAAATTCTTTGTGGCTGGATAAATCTGTTGATTTCAAGAAAGAATTCTTGGAAAATGCCGCAGAGAACTATTATGCCCATATGTTTCAGGTGGATTTCAGAGATAAAGAAACACAAGAGCTGATTAACCAATGGATACAGCAATTTACCGGAGATAAACTGGGAAAGGAAAGCACATCAAAAAGCATTTCTCCCGAACAGGTTATGGCATTGATTAATACCGTATTCTTTCAGGATGAATGGACAGACAGGTTTAATACTGAAAAAACCAGGGAAGATATATTCTATCTTGAAGACGGTTCCACAGTAACAACGGATTTTATGAATGCCAACTTTGACAGCAAGGCCTTTGTACGTGGAGAAGGATATTTGGTATCCAGTCTTTCTTTCAAAAACAGCCATGCTATGATATTCGTGCTGCCGGATGAAGGAATATCGCCATATGAATTTATGGAAGAACCGGATAGGCTCTTCGAAGTCCTGACTGCCTTATACTCTGATAACAGCAGTTACGGCGAAGTTATATTTAAAATACCCAAGTTCAGTTATTACAGCGATTTAAAATTAAATGATACGCTGAAACAGCTGGGCATGGTAAAGGCATTTGATATGGAAGAGGCAGACTTTTCTGCCCTGTCTGATTTTAAGCCGCTGTTTATTTCCCTTGTTGAGCAGAAATCCTTTATTTCCATAGATGAAAAAGGATGCACTGCTACAGCGTATACATCTATTGATTATCCCGGCTCTGCGCCTCCAAATGATAAGGCTGAAATGATATTGAACAGACCATTCCTTTTTGCCATAACCGGCATAGACGGTGTACCGTTATTTGTTGGCATTATCAATAACCCGGCTGACAGTCATTAAATCAATAGTTTAATTGACAGGAACTTAATTCTGTATTGTAACTTCCTTAATGAGCCATAATACTCTTAAAGGAGGTACGCTTCATGAAAAATATTGCTGTACAGAAAGGATTGACACAAATAGTGAATCACCTGGCCAACGCAGGTTACAGGGTTTATGAATTTGACACAAGGCAGAAGGCTTCCAAGGATTTTTTGGATGGATTTGATGCGGTGGTTATGACGGGCATGAATGACAATATTATGGGCATCCAGGTTACCAATACAAAAACACCCTTTATTGAGGCCAGGGGCCTAACCCCTCAGGAGGTTCAGCAAACAATAGAACAGCGCTTGAAACATTAGATTATTGCAATTTATTTACAAAACAAGCCAATTGTGATAATATACCGCATAAGGATGAACAGCACAGGCTCTCGTCCTCAGAAATGAATGAGGCTGGGAGCTTTTTCATTCTTTATTTAAATTCAAAATTATTGTATTATTTTAATTGTTGCACTAATTAAATTTGTACCTGAACCTAATCTGCAATTGTTTCATATAAGGAGAGATTTTAATGACCCAAGCCAAAGAGAATAACAGGCCCAAGTTTCCAAAGCGCGCCGTCATAACGGGAGGAATGCCTTACGGCAACAAGGAGCTGCATTTCGGACATATAGGCGGTGTATTTGTTCATGCGGACGCCTTTGCTAGATTTTTGAGGGACAGGATAGGGGAAGAAAATGTAATTTTCATATCCGGTACCGACTGCTACGGCTCTCCTATATCTGAACACTATCGCCAGTTAGTGGAAAAGGGTGAGATAGACTGCTCCATAGAAGAATTTGTGGAGCATAACCATAAGCTGCAGAAGGAAGCGCTGGATAAATATCTCATCAGCTTAAACCTCTTTTCCGCATCCGGATTGGGGCGTGCCAAGGAAATTCACAGGCAGGTTTCGGAGGAAGTATTTAACTGCCTGTATGAAAACGGTTATCTTGTAAAGAGTACCACATCCCAATTCTATGATCCGGAGCTGGAGGTTTTTCTCAACGGCCGTCAGGTTGAGGGACAGTGCCCCATTGAGGGCTGCCAGTCCGAAAAAGGCTATGCCGATGAATGTTCCCTGGGCCACCAATACATGCCTGCCGATCTGATAAACCCCCGCAGCAGGCTGTCGGGCAAAAAGCCCATACTAAAGGATGTAACCAACTGGTATTTCAAGCTGGAGGAATTTCAACCCCTCTTGCAGGAATGGGTTGACTACCTGAAAACCCTTCCCAATACCCGTCCCATGCTTACAAATATACTGGAGGAATTCCTCAAACCTCCTGTCATTTACGTGAAAAAGGAATTCGAAGAGCAGGTAGAAGCGCTCAAAGGCCGCATGCCTAAATTTACCCTGGTGGAAGAGGAAAAGAAGACTTCCTTTGAAATGGTGTTTGAAAGCCTGGAAGACCGGGAACAGGCATGTGAAATTCTTTCAGAAAACGAAATACAGTACAGAACCGGCAAAACCCTGGTGCCCTTCAGGCTTACGGGCAATGTGGAATGGGGCGTGCCCGCGCCTGAGAAGGACGGGGTTAAAGGCCTTACTTTCTGGGTATGGCCTGAATCCCTGTGGGCTCCTATATCCTTTACCAAAACATATCTGGAGATGCAGGGCAGAGATCCGGAAGAGTGGAAAGACTGGTGGTGCTCACAGGATGCCCAGGTTTTCCAGTTTATCGGTGAGGATAATATATATTTCTACGGCCTGGCAGAGATGGCCATGTTCATGGCATTTCAGGGTGAGAACCCCGCCATCCATCCTGATGAAGGCCAGGTTCAGCTTCCAACCCTGATTGCCAACTGTCATATACTCTTCCTGGACAAAAAGGCCAGCAGCAGCGGCAAGGTTAAGCCGCCCATGGCCAGGGACCTGCTGGATTACTATACGCCGGAACAGCTGCGTGCACATTTCTTAGGCCTGGGTCTGGGAATCAGAAGCGTAAGCTTCCAGCCTAAGCCCTTGAATCCCAAGGCCAAGGAAAGTGAAGGGGATCCGGCCCTGAAAGAGGGCAACCTTTTGACCAATGTGCTCAACCGCCTGGCCCGTTCCTGCTTCTATACCACCCAGAAATATTTCGACGGAAAGATGCCCGTAGGGCAGGTCAGTGAAGAGGTATTGAAGGAATCTGAGGATACCATACTGGAATATGAGCAGCTCATGTATAAATTTGAATTCCACAATGTAATGAACCTTTTGGATTCCTATATCCGAAATGCTAACAAGTACTGGTCTGCCGGCATGAAGGAAGTTAAAGATACAGGCAATGAGGAGCTGCGCAGGCAGATTGTAATAGACGGGTTTCATATGCTTCGCACCTCCATCGTGCTGATGCACCCCATAGCACCGGAAGGCACTGAAATGGTGTGTGAATATCTGGGCTTTGGCAAGGAATTCTGGGACTGGAACCGGATTTTCGATACAGTGTATGATTTTATGGAAGACCCACAGAATCATAAGATGAAATACTTGGAGCCCAGGATGGACTTCTTTAGGAAACATCCCAGCCAGCTGAAATAGCAAGTACGGAAAAACCGGCTGGAAATCTGGTGCATAATCAAAGATTTAGTTTAAAGCGGAACAATGAGGGTAAATAATTATTACTCGTTGTTCCGCTTTTTTTAATAGAAAAAATATATTCAGGCAAGGATAACATTATAAGTCTAAAAATAAGTGGAGTGGAGATTATGTCAAAAAATACTTCAAATAAAAATGGTTTTCAGCCATTTATTCCGGCCCATATGAAACTGCCGGAATTCACTGGTACTTCCCTTATTACCGGATTAATAATGGCGGTGGTATTCGGTGCTGCCAATGCCTACCTGGGTCTGAAGGTGGGCATGACCATCAGTGCTTCCATACCCGCAGCGGTCATTTCCATGGGTATTATACGGGGTATCATGAAAAGGGATTCAATATTGGAGAATAATATGGTTCAAACCATTGGTTCTGCCGGTGAGTCACTGGCTGCAGGTGCCATATTTACCCTGCCTGCCCTTTTCGTATGGTCGGCAGAATGGGGGCTGGGATCGCCCAGCCTGATTACTATAACTATTCTGTCTCTCTTTGGCGGAATCCTGGGCACCTTGTTTATGATACCTTTAAGGAAAGCCCTGATCGTAAAGGAACATGAAACCCTGCCCTACCCTGAAGGCACAGCCTGTGCCGAGGTTTTGCGGGCGGGCGAGGAAGGCGGAGAAAAGGCCAAAACGACTTTTCTGGGCCTAGCAATAGGTGCAGTCTATAAATTTATTGCAGACGGCTTCCGCCTCTTTCCCAGTTCCGTTGAAGCCAAAATACCAGGTTATAAAGGAGCTGCCATCGGTGCAGATATCCTGCCTGCCCTGCTTGGCGTGGGGTATATCATAGGACCTAAAATATCAGCCTATATGCTGTCGGGAGCAGTTTTGGGCTGGTTTGCAATCATTCCTCTCATTCTCTACGTGGGCAGCGGCGGCCAGGTTATCCTGTATCCTTCGGATGTGCCCATCAGCCAGCTGGACCACTGGGGCATCTGGGATAATTACCTTCGGTATATAGGCGCTGGTGCTGTTGCTTTCGGAGGCATATTCAGCCTGATAAAATCTCTTCCCCTCATTGTCCGTACCTTCCGCGATGCCATTGGCAGCTATGCCAGGTCCGGCTTGGGGGACAAGGATGATATCCGTACCGACAGAGATATATCGTTGAAAGTATTGATTATCGGCTCCCTTGCCGTCATACTGGCCATGGCCATGCTGCCGATAGTGCCGGTCGGAATTCTGGGAGCTGTGCTCATAGCTGTATTCGGCTTTTTCTTTGCAACCGTTTCATCCAGAATTGTAGGCCTTATAGGAAGCTCGTCCAATCCTGTCTCCGGCATGACCATTGCAACTCTGATTATAACCGCCGTTATCTTTAAGGCAACAGGCAATGACGGCCAGGCAGGCATGATCGGCACTTTAAGCGTAGGTGCGGTAATCTGCATCATTGCAGCCTTGGCGGGTGACATGTCCCAGGATCTGAAAACCGGGTATCTGGTAGGGGCAACGCCTAAACTGCAGCAATATGGAGAACTCATCGGTTCAGTTGCAGCAGCCTTTGCCATCGGCGGCGTAATGGTCCTTTTAAACAATGCCTGGGGTTTTGGTTCCAGTGAACTGCCTGCTCCACAGGCCACCCTTATGCGCCTGGTAATCGAAGGAGTTATGGGAGGCAATCTGCCCTGGGTATTGGTGCTTACCGGGGTGGGCATAGGCATTGCCGTGGAATTATTAGGCCTGCCGGCATTGCCCATAGCAATCGGCCTGTATCTGCCGCTGCACTTGAGCACGGCAATTATGGCCGGAGGCTTGGTCAGAGGCTGGATGGAATACAGGCATAAAAGATCAGAGGATAAAAGCCTGGCCGAATATCAGACAGATTCCGGGGTGCTCTATTCTTCCGGCCTGATAGCGGGAGAAGGTCTTATCGGCATTTTGCTGGCGGTCTTTGCCGTGTGGGGTGTAAATCTTGATCTGGGCCTCAATATAGGACAAATAGGCGGCCTGATAGCATTTATGCTTCTGGTCCTTACCCTGGTATGGCAGACGGCATATAAGAAAAAAGTAAGGTGAGCTTCAAATGCGAAGCATGGTGCAGCGTTTGGAAGGAATCAGCGCTAAAAATTCCTTGGCGCTGATTCCCGTTAAGAGCAAGACAATAAAATGGGAAAATAAGGATAACGGCCTGATAGAGCTGCTTTTGCCCAGGGATGGGCTGATGGACAGGCTGGTCAGGCTCTTTAAGGATACGCCTGAAGTTATGCGGGTGCAGCTGGACGATCTGGGAACTTATGTCTGGCAGGCTGTTGACGGCAGCCGCACCATCGAGGATATCGGACTTCTTTTGAAAGCTGAATTCGGAGACAAGGCTGAGCCGGTTTATGAAAGACTGATAGTATTTCTTCAGTTATTGAAAAACAACGGCTTTATATCCTATTAGCTCTCTGCTGTTATTCTGCTTATTTATGAAACATATATAGCACGCCACTCTTTTTTCATGTATAATAGTCACTGGTACATTATAAAAGATAAATCGACAAATAAATGAGGTGACTTAATGAGTTTGGCGTTTATCCTCAGTGTATTGCTGGTATTGGGCGTGGTCTTCGTCAACGGCTGGACCGATGCACCTAACGCCATTGGAAGTGCTGTTGCAACCAGAGTGCTGCGCCCCCGGTCGGCCATTATCGTAGCAGTTGTTTTCAATTTTCTGGGCGTATTGCTCATGACCTTCATTTCAACTCAGGTGGCAGACACCATCAGCAACATGGTGGATTTTGGGCCTTCCGGCAGCCAACAATCACTTGTAGCATTGACTGCAGCCATGTTTGCCATCGTAGTCTGGGCAGTTGCCGCATGGTATTTCGGCATTCCCACCAGTGAAAGCCATGCGCTGATTGCCGGCATAACAGGCGCTGCCATAGCCCTTGGCGGTTTGTCTGCGGTCAACATGAAGGAATGGTCCAAGGTACTTATAGGACTTGTCGTATCTTCGGTATTAGGTTTCGGTTCCGGTTTCGGAATTGCCCGCTTCATTGAGAAAGTCTTTAGATGTGTACATAGGCAAAAAGCAGAGTCTTTTTTCAGGAAAGGACAGGCAGGTGCTGCCGCAGGAATGGCATTTCTTCACGGTGCCCAGGACGGTCAGAAGTTCATGGGCGTTTTTATGGTAGCCCTGTATTTGAACGGCATGGCGGAAAAAGCGGCTGACGGCACCTTTAACATTCCTTTTTGGGTAATGGTATTATGTTCTCTGACTATGGGTGTGGGAACGGCTGTCGGAGGATGGCGCATCATAAAAACAGTAGGAATGGACATGGTTAAGATGCATACATATCAGGGCTTTGCTTCCGACGCAGCTGCAGGAGCATGTCTGCTTTTGGCATCTCTCACCGGGCTTCCTGTATCCACCACCCATACAAAAACCACAGCCATAATGGGAGTAGGAACTTCCAGGCGGGTTTCCTCAGTCAACTGGGGAATTGCGCTGGAAATGATATATGCCTGGGTGCTTACCTTCCCAGGATGCGGCCTGATTGGATACCTTATGGCCAAGCTGTTTATGGCAATATTTTAAGTCTTTTCTAGCAATTTGAATGAGGTGAAAAAATGAAATTTGGAAAACGCAAGGAAACCAACTATTTTGAAATCCTTTATAAAATGGCAGAATGTTCTAACCAGGTTGCAATTCAGCTGGATGAACTTTTGCACAACTATACCGATGTGACCAGAAAAGTGGATGAAATCCACGAAGCCGAACATGAAGCCGACAAGCTGCTGCACAACCTGGTCCGTGCATTGAATATTGCTTTTATCACGCCTATCGACCGGGAGGATCTTATTGCAATAGGCCATGGCATTGACAGTATTACCGATTCCATTGAAGATGTGGCCAATCTGTTTGACATGTATTCCATTAAGGAAGTGGAGCCTGCCGCCCTGGACATGTCGGAACTGGCAAAAGACATCACCAGAAGCCTGACTGCTGCTGTAAAGGAATTTGAACAATTCCGCAGTTCCAAAAAGCTGCATGGTTTGATTGTAGAGGTAAACCGGATGGAGGAAAAGGGCGACGTGCTTCACAGGTCCAACGTGAAGGCCCTTTTTGACAACAATCATAAGTCGGATTTGGATAAGATAAAATGGAAGGATATATATGACTCCATGGAACGCATCTATGATATGTGTGAGGACGTGGCGGATATTATGGAAGGAATTGCGGTGAAAAACCGGTAAGTATGTATAAGTGCATATTTATATAAACAAGTACATATTAAATGGCGGTTCGCCTTGGGGGAGGTATAACCATGCGCTTGGAGAAAAGCAAGTCCTTGTGGGAGGAGTTTAAGAGTTTTGCGGTTCAGGGCAATGTAGTGGATCTGGCCATCGGCGTGATCATAGGCGGCGCATTTGGAAAAATAGTAACATCCCTGGTGAATGATATAATAATGCCGTTATTGGGATTGATTACCGGAGGCATTAATCTCACTGAGGCCAAATGGGTGATCCGGGAAGCGGTGAGCGAAGAAATACCGGAGCTGTCTTTGAATTACGGGCAGTTTTTGCAAAACATCATTGACTTCCTGATTATCGCTTTTTCAATTTTCATGGCAATAAGGCTGTTTAACAGGCTGACGAAAAAGCGGAAAGAAGAGGAAGAACCCCCAGCTGAACCTGAACCTTCCAAGGAAGAACTCCTCCTCACTGAAATCAGGGACATTCTTAAGGAACAAAGGAATTAGGCAGCAGTGATTAATAAATCCTGATTTCCTATTGAAATACTACAAATTGTGTAGTATAATATCAAGGCATACAATATAGTGTGCCTTGATATTTTTTTCAATTCAGACAGGGGCACGCTATGGGCTGTATTTCTTACATAATTAAAACTTAATTATTCATATTATAAAATAATTAAAGGATGAGGCAAATGAAAACGCTAAGCGATCTAATCGTCAGAAGGTTCACCAAGGAACTGGAAAACAATCCCGGCAAAACTGTGTACGACCTTTTTGAATGGAAAACAGTGGATGTAGTAATCAAAGATCGTACCAGCGGAAAAGTAATCTGCGACATGAAGGGGTTGGAATTTCCTGCTCATTATTCTCAGAATGCCTGCGATATCATAGCGGCCCACTATTTCAGAAAGGCCGGCGTGCCCAATGAAGCAGGGCATGAGCGCAGTATGAAGGAAGTTGCCCATCGCATGGTGGAATTCTGGACCAGCGCTTTGTTGGATGAGGGCATGATTGATGATGAAAACCAGAAACAGATCCTGTATGATGAGCTGGTTTATCTGCTTTTGTCCCAGGCCTGGGCTCCCAATTCCCCCCAATGGTTTAATACCGGCCTGAAACTGGCTTATGGCATTGGCGGAGAATCCGACGGCCTGTACTATTACGATCCGGAAAAGAAAAGGGTCTTGGAAAGCAAGGACCGCTATACCCGCACCCAGGCTTCCGCCTGTTTTATTGTCTCCATTGAGGACAAGCTCCTGGGGGAGAAGTCCATTTCTGAGCACTATGTGACCGAAACCAAGCTTTTTAAGGGCGGATCAGGCACCGGCACTAATTTTTCCACCCTGCGGGCTGAAGGTGAACGGCTGTCAGGAGGAGGTTATTCATCAGGTCTGCTTAGCTTTTTGAAAGGATTTGACAGAAATGCCGGTGCCATTAAATCAGGCGGCACCACCCGAAGGGCTGCCAAAATGGTAATCGTGGATGACGATCATCCGGATATTATGGATTTCATCACCTGGAAGGCCAAAGAGGAAGATAAGGTGCGTGCCCTGGGTAAGATGGGCTATGATACCGATTTCAACGGAGACGCCTATAACACCGTTTCCGGACAGAACAGCAACAACTCCGTCCGTCTTTCCGATGAAACCATGTCCAAAATATTGAACCTGGACAAGGATCCGGATGCAACCATAGAATTGAAGGGCAGAGTTGATCCTTCAGTTAACAAAAAGCTTTCTGTTAAGAAATTATGGGATGCCATCAACCAGTCAGCATGGAGCTGTGCCGATCCCGGACTTCAGTTCCACGGCAGATTCAATGAGTGGCACACCTGTCCTGCCGGTGAAGACGGCCAGGCTTGGGCAAAGCATAACCAGATAAATGCCACCAATCCGTGCAGTGAGTATGCTTTTCTGGATGATACGGCATGTAACCTGGCATCCATCAATTTATACAAGTTTTACAATCCTGAAACCGGTGAATTCCTGGTGGAAGACTTTAAGCATGCCATTGCTCTCATTCAATTGGTATTGGAGGCTTCCATCCACTGGGGCCACTATCCCACCAAACATATTGCAAGGCGCTCTTACCTGTTCCGCACAACAGGCCTGGGCCCTGCAAATCTGGCTTCGCTTCTGATGGCTGCCGGCCTGCCTTATGATTCTGATGAAGCCAGAGCGCTGGCAGCCGCCATCCAGGGAATAATGACAGGCTATTCCTATTATGTGTCTTCCCTGATGGCACAAAAGCTGGGCCCCTTTGAAAAATATAATATAAACGCCGAGCATATGCTGCGAGTGATCCGCAACCACTGCCGGGTTGCCGGTGCCAGGGATGATGATTATGAAGGTCTGAGTTATCAGCCCATTGAGGTAAATCATGAACTTTTGAATACATTAGGCTTTGATAATATAAGCGATTCCCTGAAAGAGGTTTGGAATCAGGCATATGAAAGCGGCACCAGTTTTGGATACCGCAATGCCCAGGTAACGGTAGTAGCTCCTACCGGCACAATTTCATTTGCTATGGACTGCGGTGCCACTTCCATTGAACCTTTTTATGCCCATGTGATCTACAAAAAACTGGTAAGCGGCGGTGCCATGACCATAGTAAATCCGGTTATTGAGACAGCGCTGAAAAACCTGGGTTATACTGAAGAGCAGATAGACGCCATTGTCAGCTATATCCTGAGGCGGGATGAAGAGGGCAATCTGGTAGACGGCAAGATTGAAGGGGCGCCATACCTGAAGCCTGAGCACTATCCCATATTTGATACTGCCACCAAGTGCGGCACAGGCAGCCGGTTTATCTCTCCAGAAGGCCATGTGCTGATGGTTTCAGCCATTACTCCAATGATATCGGGCTCGGTATCCAAAACCGTTAACCTGCCCAATTCAGCCACCGTGGAGGATATAGAAAAGATTCACCTGCTGGCATATACCACTGGTACCAAGGCCATAGCCATCTACCGGGACGGTTCCAAAGCCAGCCAGCCTCTTACCACAGGGGTTTCTTCCGACGGCGAGAAAAAGCTGGAAGATATGACATACCAGGAGCTGCTGGAGCTGGCCCAAAAGAGCCGCAGCAATGTTCCGGTGCGGATCAAAGCCAGAGACAGAAGGGTAGGCTTTACCCACAGTGCCAAAATTGGAGATATAGAGCTGTATGTAACCGTCAACTTCTATCCCAACGGCAAGATAGCCGAGCTCTTCATATCCACCGATAAGGAAGGCACGGTTGTTAAGGGCTTGCTGGCTTCCCTGTCCAAGGCCATTTCCAACATGCTGCAGTACAATATTCCGCCCCAGGAAATTTCCCGCATGCTGAGAGGCCAGCAGTACGAGCCTTCAGGCTTTGTAAGCAGGCACCCATATATTAAACAGGCTACATCCATATCGGATCTGGTAAGCAAAATAATCGACATAGAGCTGGGCGACTTCTCCAGGTGCCAGGTTAAGCCCAACGGAAAGGATGCCATTTTATCTGCAAAGGACTTAGTGGAACTGATGGCCAAAAAAGGTTATACAACAGAGTCCTACCCTGTCTCCGTATCAGCATCCGGCAACCCTTCCAAAGAAGATGATGCGGAAGGCGAAAGGGTTTACGGAGAAGTTTGTGCCAGCTGCGGCAGCACAAGGCTGAGGAGAAACGGCACCTGCAAGGTGTGCGAAGACTGCGGAGCCACTACAGGTTGTTCATAATATGCAAAAAGGTATAAACAATTTACTCCCCCTCATGTAATATGAGGGGGTTATTAGTTTAGAGAATATTCACGCTGAAAAAAGAGAACATTATTCCAGATCGATATATGCAGCTTTGTAATGAAAAATCCATAGAAATTTATTTGGAAGGAGATGCCGTTGTTAAGGCTGACCCATCATTAATAGAAAGAGCTGTCGATAATTTTATTATTAATGGAATTGACAATACACCAGAAGCTTGTAAACCCGGCATTAGAATAATGGCAGAGTTATATTCAGGTTTAAATGGTCATAGTGTGTTGATATTTGTAAAGGTCCTCAATTATGTTTTTCATTTTATATATGTTGAAAGCTTATGCTGTAATTATGTTATAATATATCCAATAATTATTTATACGGAGCGGATAGGCAACAGGATGCATTCATTATTTAATTAGGGGGCGTGCAGATGAAAATACTAAATTTTGGTTCACTGAATATCGATTATGTATACGAAGTTGACCATATGGTACAGCCGGGGGAAACACTTCGCGCAAAAAGCAGGCAGGTGTTTTGCGGCGGCAAGGGTCTGAACCAGTCAACTGCTCTGGCCAATGCAGGTGCGGAAGTATATCATGCAGGCATTGTAGGCCAGGACGGCACCATATTGCTGGATGCCCTGAGGAAAGCAGGGGCGGACACATCCCTGGTTAAAATGGTTGAAGGCGAATCCTCCCATACCTTCATACAGGTAGATCCAAACGGGCAGAACTCCATCCTCTTCTTTGCCGGCGACAACCTGGCCATAACTGAAGATTTCATTGATGAGGTTATCAGCAGATTTCGGCCGGGCGACTATATCCTGCTGCAGAATGAGCTGAACAATACCCCTCTCATTATGGAAAAAGCCCATCAGCAAGGTTTGAAAATTGTGCTCAATCCTTCACCCATACAGAAAGCTGTTCTCGATTACCCCCTTCACCTGGTACATATCTTTATGGTGAATGAAATAGAAGGCAGCTTGCTGAGCGGAAAGTCTGAACCGGAAGAGATACTGTCCTCATTAACTGAAAAATATCCCGATTCCAATATCATTCTTACTTTGGGTGAAAAGGGTGCCTATTATGCGTACAGGGAAGAGAGAATCTTTCAGCCTGCTTATCCGGTGGAAGCGGTGGATACCACGGCTGCCGGTGACACCTTTACCGGCTTTTTCCTGGCTGCCTATACCGAGGGCAAATCAGTGAAGGAATCCATGGAACTGGCTGCAAAGGCATCTTCCATTACGGTTACCCGCAAAGGCGCAGCCCCGTCCATACCAAAGCTAGAGGAAGTAATATGATAAAAAATGTATACAGGCCAAACGGCCTGTTATTTTTTTTCTTAAGAAAATCTTAAAGAGTTAAGCTATTGGTTTTTAAAATAAAAAGTTGCATAATATGGTAAGAAAATGTAAATAGCGAAGCGGGATGCTGGAGGGTATATCAATGTACAATGTATTGATCTGCGATGATGAAAAGGATATTGTATCTGCACTGAAAATATACCTGTCATCAGAAAACTACAATACATACGAAGCTTATACCGGCAGGCAGGCCATAGAAATAATTAAGAACAATGACATTCATTTGATCCTCCTGGATATTATGATGCCTGAAATGGACGGCATTACAGCCATGGTAAAGATTCGAGAGGAATACAATATTCCAATCATCTTGCTGACTGCCAAAAGCGAGGATACGGACAAGGTATTAGGTCTTAACATCGGGGCTGATGACTATATTACAAAACCCTTCAATCCCATGGAAGTGCTTGCCAGGGTTAAGTCCCAGCTCAGGCGCTATATGCATCTTGGAGGAGGAAAGGTTAAAACTGGCAGGATAACCATAGGCGGCATAGAGCTGGATGATAAGTCTAAAACCGTTACCCTGGACGGGGAACCTGTCAGCCTGACTCCTAAGGAATATGAAATATTAAAGCTTCTTATGGAACATCCGGGGCAGGTGTTTTCACCCAGGGATATTTATAAACGAGTCTGGCAGGAAGCACCTTATGGTTCTGAAAGCACAGTTGCCGTGCACATACGGCATTTGAGAGAGAAGCTGGAAATAAATCCTGCTGAGCCCAGATACCTGAAGGTGGTATGGGGCCAGGGATATAAAATAGAACAGGGTGAAGAAGTATGAACAAGCTGACGCATAATTTTGCCGCCAAGGTAACCGCCGTATTGCTCTTTACAATAACGGTAATTATGGCAATAGGCGGGCTTATAGGCATATACTACATGTCGGAGCACTATTTTTTTGAGCCGACAGTTGACAGGGCAAGGGAAGATATATTTGAGGGCATAACCAGAAGGTATGCCAACATTGTGTTCTATGAATACTTTGACATCTACCAGAATGATGATATGCCCAGTGCAGAATATATCAGGCGGTACGAGGAATACTTTTCACCTGCAAACACAAATTTTTTATTTAATCTGAAAAACGAGAAAGGGGAAATCGTACTAAGCAATTATTCCGGCCAGGAGATTCAATTCAGCCGTACCTACTACTATGAGCAGCACAATGATGGAGGAGCTAAAGAAACATATACAATAGAGTGTTTTGTTAATAAAACCTTAAGCGCCAGCGACAGTTATGCTTCAGCCGAGTATTGGATTAATACTGCTTACTCCATGCGCTATGTCATTGTTGCGGTTACGATTATTTCTTTCATTGCCTGCATCCTGCTCTATGTTTTTCTTATGTGTTCTGCCGGCCGCAGAACAGACCAGGATAAGATAACTCCCAACGGTTTGGATAAAATCCCCTTCGATATATTCTTCGGCGGAGTAATGATTATCGGCATCATAGTGCTTGATGTTTTCGATACTTTGCTCTATAGGAATACAGCTGAGACCATAATAATAATTACAATCATGGCAGCTGTATATGCCCTGCTGTTTCTGATGCTGTCCATGAGCTTTGCCACCAGGTACAAGCTGGGCGGCTGGTGGAGAAACACAGTTATTTACCGTATTTTCAGGTTTTTCTACAGGATAGTTTATAAAATATTCAGCAGCATTAAATACCTGCTGCAGCATATCTCCATTATTTGGAAGGCTGTTCTGGCCTTGGTTGGCCTGGCGGCTGCGGAACTTTTTATTATTCTCTTAACTGCCTACCGCCTGGAAATGCAGCTTTTAATATGGTTTTTCGGAAAGCTTTTATTAGTACCGCTGATTCTGTTTATTATAATTCAAATGGAGAAGCTGCAAACCGGCAGCCAAAAAATTGCTTCTGGCGACCTGGATTACCGGGTTGATACCCGGCGCATGTTCTGGGAATTCAAAAAGCATGGGGAAAACTTAAATAATATCAGTCTGGGTATGTCCAGGGCTGTGGACGAACGCATGAAAAGCGAAAGGTTCAAAACCGAACTGATAACCAATGTGTCACATGATATCAAAACTCCGCTTACATCCATAATCAACTATGTGGACCTTTTAAATAGAGAAGATCTGCCGGACGGTACCATTAAGGAATATGTGGGTGTGCTTGTGCGCCAGTCTTCCCGCCTTAAAAAGCTTATTGATGACCTGGTTGAAGCATCCAAGGCATCCACGGGCAATATTGTTGTTAACAGCACCCGTACGGAAATAGGCGTGCTGCTGACACAGGCCGCCGGTGAATATGAGGAAAGGCTTAGGAGTAATGAGCTGGAGCTTATTCAGAACCAGCCGGAGGAAGAAGTATATATCATGGCCGACGGCAGGCTTTTGTGGAGAGTTTTTGACAATCTGATGAACAATATCTGCAAGTACTCCCAGCCCGGCACCCGGGTTTATCTGGATCTGGAAAAGGTTAACGGAGAAGTTGTCATTACCTTTAAGAATATATCCAGGAACCCGCTGAATATAAGCAGTGAGGAACTGCTGGAGAGATTTGTCCGGGGCGACAGTGCAAGAAGCACCGAAGGCAGCGGCCTGGGCTTGTCCATCGCTAAAAGCCTGGTGGAACTGCAGGGGGGCAAATTGGATTTGGCAATCGATGGAGATCTGTTTAAGGTAATTTTGAAATTCAAAACTGTCCGGTAAAGCCGCAGGATGTGCTGATTGCAATTGCAAGCAAAAAGGGAAGGGAGAAACAGAAGTGAAGACCGTTTCATTCATTAATTATATAGTAGCCTTGTTATTCTTTATACTTTACTCCTACCAGCTCCTTTATATATTGATTCCGTTCATAAAGAAAAGCAAACCATATAAAAATGCTAAACTGCACAGGTACGCGGTGCTTATTGCAGCACGCAATGAGGAAGCTGTCATAACCCGCCTGATTGAAAGCATCCGCCATCAAAACTATCCTTCCCGTCTGATAAAAATCTTTGTTGTGGCAGATAACTGCACGGATAATACTGCTGAAGCCGCAAGGAGGGCAGGAGCTGTTGTCTGGGAACGCTTTAACAGGCGTAAAATAGGCAAAGGATATGCGCTGGCCTTTTTGCTGGAACAAATTGAGAGGGCCTATCCCGGCAAGCCTTTTGATGGATATTTTGTGTTTGATGCAGACAACCTGCTGGATGAAAACTATATTTCTGAAATGAACAAGTGCTTTTCGCAGGGCCACCGTATTATTACCAGCTGCAGAAATTCCAAGAACTATGGCAGCAATTGGATTTCTGCCGGATACGGGCTTTGGTTTCTGCGGGAATCCCAGTATGTGAACCGTTCCAGGGCCCTGCTTGGAACAAGCTGTGCCGTAACAGGCACAGGGTATCTTTTCCACCGGGAAATACTGGAGCAGGCAGGAGGCTGGAAATATTTCCTGCTTACAGAAGATATAGAGTTCAGCGTCCACAATATAATAAAAGGAGAAAAAATAGCCTATTGTGAATCTGCCGTATTCTTTGATGAGCAGCCCACAAGGTTCAGCCAGTCCTGGTATCAGCGGATGCGCTGGACCAAGGGAAGTATTCAGGTATGCAGGAAATATGGCCTGGAATTGATAAAATCCATATTTCGAAACAGAAGCTTTTCCAGTTATGATATGGCAGCAACCATTTTCCCGCCTATTACCCTGACTGCTGTGAGCGGCACAATCAATCTCATCGGGGCAGCAGTTGCTTTGTCTTCGAAACATAACATGGTTGCATTTATCCAATCCTTAGGGCAGTCAGTCTTAAATGCCTATTTAATGTTTTACGCCATCGGCCTTATTACTACAATTACCGAGTGGAAGCATATTTACTGCCCTGCTGGCAAAAAGGTGCTCTATACTTTTACCTTCCCTTTCTTTATACTTACCTATGTTCCTATCACAATAGTGACCTTATTCAAGAAGGTGGAATGGAGGCCCATAGAGCACACCGAATCCATTTCCCTCAAAGAAGTACGTAAGGTCAGCGATTAAATCAAGCCTTTGCAAAGGCTTATTTTATTACAGGATTCGGCTTGTCCTTTACTTTTTTACCGGTATAGGTTAAAATAAATCTTGTAGTATTTGTAGAATGAGTAGGGTTTATAAATATTTTTGCAGGACGGCAGGATGGCAGGGTGGTAGAAATATTGTAAAATGTACCGCACTCCATTTGGGGTGTTTTTTATTTCCCAAATCCTGCCCCCAACCCGCTCAGACAGTAAGAACAGGAACGGGGGATTTGGATCATGTCAAAAATCAAATTCTATCAAGGGAACAATCTGCCCTTGGAAATGCACAAAGTCCGCATTATTCAAAAACTAAATCTGATACCTGTGGACCAGCGGCTGAAAGCCATGTCCGAAGCAGGCAACAACACTTTTCTCCTGCGCAACCGGGATGTTTTTTTGGACATGCTCACAGACAGCGGCACCAATGCCATGAGCGACAACCAATTGGCAGCCATGATGCAGGCGGATGACAGCTATGCCGGTTCTGAAACCTTTTTCAGGCTGGAGGCAAAGCTGACTGAGATATTTGGAACAAGATTTTTCCTGCCTGCACACCAGGGCCGGGCATGTGAGCACATTATCTCCAAGGTTTTTGTTAAGCCGGGTTCTGTTATTCCGATGAACTACCACTTTACCACGACCAAATCGCACATTACCCTGTGCGGCGGCCGGGTAGAAGAGGTATTTGCCGATGAAGCCCTTAAGGTTAAAAGCGATCATCCTTTCAAGGGTAACATTGACATAGACAAGCTGGTTGACCTGATTGAAAAGGAAGGCCCGGAAAACATTCCCTTTGTAAGAATGGAAGCAGGCACCAACTTAATCGGCGGTCAGCCCTTCTCCTTGGAAAACCTGAGGCAGGTCCGGGAAGTGTGCGACAAATACGGAATCCTGCTGGTACTTGATGCAAGCCTGCTGGCTGACAACCTGTACTTTATCAAGAAGCGCGAAGAGGCTTGCAAGGACATGAGCATCAGGGAAATAACCCGTGCCATGGCTGATTTGTGCGACATCATATATTTCTCCGCCCGCAAGCTGGGCTGTGTCCGCGGCGGCGGAATCTGCACCGACAGCCCCGAACTGGCAGATAAGATGAGGGAACTGGTTCCCCTGTATGAAGGTTTCCTTACATATGGCGGCATGTCCGTTCGAGAAATGGAAGCCCTTGCTGTGGGCTTGGAGGAGACCATGGATGAGGATATGATAAATCAGGGTCCTGAATTCATCGCCTGCATGGTAAAGGAATTGGAAAGACGGGGTATTCCAGTTGTCACTCCTGCCGGCGGCTTAGGATGCCATGTTGATGCCATGGCCTTTGTAGACCATGTTCCGCAGCATCAGTATCCTGCTGGTGCACTGGCAGCCGCACTCTATATTGTCAGCGGCGTTAGAGGCATGGAACGGGGCACCCTGTCTGAACAGAGGGATGAGGATGGCAATGAAGTCTTTTCCAACATGGAACTGGTGCGCCTGGCTCTGCCCCGCAGGGTATTTACTTATTCCCAGGTTATGTACACGGTAGACCGTTTGACCTGGCTGTATGAAAACAGAAAGCTGATAGGCGGCCTTAGGTTTGTGGAAGAGCCGAAAGTGCTGCGTTTCTTCTTCGGCAGGCTGGAACCTGTCAGCGATTGGCAGATCAAGCTTGTGGAAAAATTCAAGGAGGACTTTGGCGGCAGCCTGTAAAAATAAAGAACCGGGGCATAGATGCCTCGGTTCTTTCAATTATTATGGATGTGTTTTACTTTATAATCAGGTAATCTACAAGATCCAGCTTTTCTGCTCCGTCTGCTGTAATCAGGTAGCCGTCTTCAACCCTGAATCCGCCCCATGGAGTATCGAATACGGGAACGTCAAGAGACACCACCATACCCTCTTGGAATACGCTGTCCTGGGTGGGGCCGAAGAAGGGGGGCTCAAATTCCATTACGCCTATGCTGTGCATTCCTGTGTGCTGGAAGTATTTTTCAAGGCCTGCTTCATCCATGATCCTTCTGGCAAGGGCTTCAATTTCTCTGCCTTCAATGCCCGGGCGGAGAGCAGCATAGCATTCCTCATGAGCTTTTTTGGCAGCCAGCAGAGCCTTCTGAGCTTCCTTGTTATGGTCGCCTATAAAAATGGGCCTTGCAATGGCACCGTGGTAGCCTTCATATCTGGGAGCAACGGTCAGATGCACAAAGTCGCCTTCCTTCATCTGCCTGAAGGAAGTTCTTGTAATTACATGGCAGGCGTTTTCTCCTGAGCCGACCATTGTATCCACTCCGGTGCCTTCAGCTCCCGCCATTCTGATGGTGTATTCCACAATTGCTGCAACTTCTCTTTCATATGCTCCGTCCTTTATTGCATCTATTGCAGCTTCTATTCCCCTCTGGGCAATATGGTAAGCATAACGGATAACTTCAATTTCTGCTTCGGACTTGACAGCCCTAAGCATGCAAACATCATATTCCACGTCAACCCACTCTGCGCCGGGGAAGGTATCAACGAACTTTTGGTAAGTATAGGCTCCCATCAGGCTGCCGCCGGCAATTCCGATTCTCCTGATCTTATCCGGATCAATAAGATCGGAGACCACTTGTTTGAGGGTTTCAAACTTGGTATGAACAAAGTCTACATAGGGATGTTCAAATTCACGTATAACTCTTACATTCTCAATCTTGCCCACAAGTTTTGCATATCCTTCACTTTCAGGACCGGTGATCAGGATGGGATCCTTATCCTTGGTCATCAATACGCCTGCTACTTCAAAGTGAACTGGGAAGTTTGCCAGCCATCTTGCATGGGCGGGGCCGAATGTAAATCTGTCATCTGCATAAGCAAAGAACAGATCCAGGTCCTTTTTGTCCATCAGTTCCTGTATTTTTTTCCAGCGCACCCGGTATTCGCTGTCAGGGATGGTTGGCATATTCCTTCTCATTATAATATTCTCCTTTCTTTAAGTTTATTTTTGTTATAATTATGGTATAATTAGGCCTGTATATTAGTACATTCGATGCAAAAATCAAAAACCCTTTTTTTATTAACAAAAAAGAACATAATCGAACATAAATGATAATAACAAAAATTTATACATATTTCAAACTAATGTCTGTAAATCCGGCAGGAATATATAAAAGCGATAACGAAATTAAGAAGCAGAAAAAGCACAAATGAAACCAAAGAAAAATAAAGGAGCCGCTATGTTCGCCATAGAAAGACAGGCACGAATCAAGGAAATACTGCTTAAAGAGAAGCGGGTGGATGTAATCGAACTAAGCAAGATGTTTTCTGTTACGGAAGTAACCATCCGCCGTGATCTGGACAAGCTTGCACGGGAAGGGTTTCTGATTAAAACCTATGGGGGAGCTGTTTTAAACGAGAAGCAGTTTGCTGCTTTGTCCGAATCAGGGTTGGATGCTGTGGATGAAACCAGCCCGGAAAAACAGATGATTGGAAAAATTGCCGCTACTATGGTGGAAAACGGAGATGCTATTTTTATAAGCCCGGGCACCACGTGCCTTGAAATTGCGCGGAACATTAAAAATAAGCGTCTTACAGTAGTTACCAATGATATCCTGATCGGCTATGAATTGAAGGACTGCCCGGGAATCAAGACAATCATCACCGGCGGAGATCTGCTGCAGTCCACCTCTTCTCTGATAGGGGGCTTTGCTCTTCAGGCTTTGCAGGATATTTACATCAACAAGGCATTTATTGGCGTAAAAGGGATACACTTCCATTCTGGTTATACGGTAGACAGGCATGAAGAAGTCATGGTATTGAGCAAGGTAATCCGAAAATCCAATGATGTTATCATTGCTGCTGATTATACAAAATTTAACCATACTGCCTTTGCCAAGCTGGGTGATCTGCACATAGCCAAAAAGGTCATCTCCAATAAGCAGGTGCCGACGGAATATAAGCAGTTTTATTTTGAAAACAACATAAGGCTGTATACCACCTTTGAATTTGAATGATCCCATCCATCGGTTTTCTTATAGCAAATTGCAGAGAAATGAGGGATTATGCTTGGGCAGTTACTTGGAAATGCGTAATATAACAAAAAAATTCAGCGATAATGTTGTTCTTGATAGAGTAAATTTCAGAGTGGAAAAGGGCCAGGTGCATGCTTTGATTGGTGAAAACGGCTCCGGAAAAACCACTTTGATGAATATTCTTGCCGGCCTTTATACTCCAAACGACGGCGAGATATATATAGATGGAGAAAAGGTTGTAATTGATTCTCCCATAAAAGCGCAGAATACGGGCATTTACATGATACACCAGGAATTGAGGCTTTTTCCCGACTTGTCTGTAGCTGAAAATATATTTGTAAAGAGGGAGCCTTTAAAGAGAAGTTTCCCTGTGCCTGTAATTGACTGGGCCAAAGTATACCAGGAAACCGAGAGGTATTTAAAATATTTTCAATTAAACATTAATCCCCGGACACCGGTGGGATATCTCAGCTACGGCCAGCAGAAGTTTATTGAAATAATCAAAGCTATTTCCCATAAATCCGATATATTGATCATGGACGAAACAACGGCTGCCCTCACGGAAAAAGAGATCCAGCTGTTGTTTGACACTATCCGTGAAATTAAAAAGCTCGGGGTTACCGTTATATTTATTTCCCATCGGCTTGGTGAAGTGAAGCAGATTGCCGATGCGGTTACCATTTTGCGTGACGGCGAGGTGGTAGGCAGCGGAAAGATGAATGATATGGACATGGCGGATATGATTCAGGCCATGGCCGGAAAAGACATTGAAGACAGGTATCCAAAGATAAAAGTTAAGCTGGGCGGCGAAGTGCTGCGTGTAGAAAATCTTAATTACGAAAGCTTGCTGCAAAATATTAATTTAGATTTAAGAAAGGGCGAGATATTAGGAATTGCAGGTTTGAGCGGTGCCGGAAGAAAAACTCTGGCCAAGGTGTTGTTTGGCATCAACTCACCTTTTACAGGCACTATTAAAATTAACGGCAAGTCCTTCAGCAGGATGACGCCTCAAATGGCTATGAAGAACGGCCTCTGCTTTGTAGCCGGCACCGGTACGGAGGAAAGCCTGATCAAACAAATATCTGTAACGAAAAATATTACCATTACCAACCTGAAGCGGGTTTCCAAAGCAGGGTTTTTAAATCCTGCCCTGGAGGCAGATTATGCATCCGATTATTTGGAACGGCTGGAGATTTATGCTGATCATGATGATATAGCCGAGACTCTGAGCGGCGGAAAGCAGAAAAAGGTCACTTTGGCAAAATGGCTTTTTAACAATGCCAAAATTCTTATAATGGATGAGCCTACTGCGGGGATAGATATTGGCTCTAAAGTGGATATATACAATATAATCAATGAACTGGTGATGTCCGGCGCCTCGGTTATAATGATTTCTTCAGATTTTCCTGAGCTTGCCGGCATGTGTGACCGGGTGGCCGTTATGTATAAGGGCCGCATTATCAAAATACTGGACCGAAGTGAATTGAGCAATGAGAAGATTTTATACTATGCAGCTGGAGGTTCAGATAAAGAAAAATCGGCTCATTAATACTTTTCATATATTTGTCACTCAATTCCCGTTAAAATATCACAACTCTGCCCAGATGCAGTAAAAAAACATAATCAAACATAATTATACAAGCTTATATTACCGGCATGTCACAGCATTTGCACAAAAACGAATGAAATTTTTATTGACTTTTATTAAGTGCCGGTATATGATATTTAAAAACAAACACAATCGTACACAAAAAAACATATCCTGCTGTTGAAGCAAACCATATATTAATATAAATGAACAGGGGTTTATGCTATGTCAGATTATGTATTGGAAGTCAAAGGAGTAACTAAACAATTTCCAGGAGTCACTGCTTTAGATAATGTTGATTTTCAGCTGAAGCGCGGCGAAATCCATGCTTTGATGGGAGAGAACGGAGCGGGCAAATCTACTTTTATCAAAGTATTGACTGGTGTACACATGCCTGAAGCCGGTGAAATCTATCTGGACGGCAAAAGGGTTGAGTTCAGAAATCCCAGGGAAGCGAAGGAAATGGGTATTGCTGCTATTTATCAGCACTCCACCAGTTATCCCGATTTAACCGTTACTGAAAACATCTTCATAGGGCATGAGAAAGTTCATAAGGGAACCAAGCGTCTGCTTTGGAAGGAAATGCATGAAGAAGCCCAGGCTTTGCTGGACGAACTGGGCGCAGGTTTTGACAGCAGATCCCTTATGGGCAGTTTAAGTGTTGCCCAGCAGCAAATAGTGGAAATAGCCAAAGCCTTGTCCACCAATGCAAGGATAATCATTATGGATGAGCCTACAGCTGCACTCACCCGGCGTGAAAGTGAAGAGCTGTATCGAATTACTGAAGAACTGAAGGAGAAAGGCAGATCCATTATTTTTATCTCACACAGGCTGGAAGACATGTACCGCTTGGCTGACCGCGTAACGGTGCTGCGGGATGCCAGATACATCGGCACATGGGATATTGCTGATCTGTCTGAGGAGCAGCTGATCACAGCCATGGTAGGAAGAAAGATCACCCAGCTGTTTCCCGAAAGGCATTCCGATATTGGCGAAGAGGTTCTCAGGGTTGAGGGCTTAAGAAGAATAGGCTATTTTGAGGACGTTTCATTCACAGTGCGCAAGGGTGAAATTGTAGCGCTTACCGGCCTGGTAGGTGCAGGGCGCAGTGAAGTCTGCCAATGCATTTTCGGTTTGGATGAGTATCAGGGTGGAAAAATATTTATAGAAGGCAAGGAAGTTAAGATAGATAACCCCTTGAAGGCAATGGAACTGGGCATTGGTTATCTGCCTGAAGACAGGCAGAAACAAGGATTGGTCCTGGATTGGGAGATTGTTAAGAACATAACCCTGTCTGACCTGGACAGGTTTGCCAGCAGGGGCTGGGTAGATGAAGACTCGGAAGCTGAAACTGCCCTGCGCCTGGCTAAGAAGGTTGACGTGAAAACAACCAGCATTTACAATCCTGCAAGCTCCTTGTCTGGAGGAAATCAGCAAAAGGTTGTTATAGCAAAACTCCTAAATGCAGATTTGAAACTCATGATCCTGGATGAGCCTACCAAGGGAGTGGATGTAGGTGCCAAGGCAGCCATTTATGAGATTATAAATGAACTGACAGCGCAAGGATACGGCGTACTGATGGTATCTTCGGAAATGCCTGAGGTGCTGGGGATGAGCGACAGAATTATCGTTATGTGCGAAGGCCGCATTACAGCCACTTTCAATAGAGAAGAGGCTACTCAGGAACTGATTTTAGAGGCTGCCATGAAAAAAAATACGGCAACCAGCGCATAATTTACAGGACAGAGATGAGGTGGCAAATATAATGGTTCAAGTGGAAAAAAGCGAAGCAAAAAAGCGGCTGGGAAATGGGGCAAACATCGTTAAATTCAGGGAACTAGGAATGCTGGCAATCATCATAATTGTGTCCGTGCTTATACAGATGCGCAACCCGAATTTCCTGACCTTTGAAAACATTCATGACATGCTTACCAATACAGCAATTCTAAGCATACTGGCTGTAGGCATGATGCTGGTAATCATAACCAGGGGGATTGACCTTTCCATTGGTTCTACCCTGGCGCTTTCAGGAATGCTTTCAGCACTTGCCGTGGCAGCCAATCAAAATCTGCATCCATTGGCAGCCATGCTGATAGGCACAATAGTGGGTATTGGCTGCGGAGCGATTGTAGGGCTTTTGGTTTCCAAGGGCAGAGTTCTGCCGATTATAGCCTCACTGGGCATGATGAATGTATACAGGGGTCTTACCTACATGGCAAGCGGCGGGGCTTGGGTCAGCGCACATCAAATGCCCGAAAGCTTTAAGCGAATTGCTACCGGCCGCATACTTGGAATCAATACGCTGATATTCATAGCAATAATTATTTATATAATAGCATTTTACTTTGTCAACTATACGCGGACCGGCAGGCAGATATATGCCGTGGGCAGCAATCCTGAATCTGCCAAGGTAAGCGGTATCAATACTTCCAGGGTACTGTTTCTTGTTTACTCCATTATGGGAGCATTGGCAGGTTTGGCCGGTGTGCTATGGGTATCCAAATTTGCTTCTGCCCAGGGCGATACTGCAACCGGATATGAAATGTCGGTAATAGCTGCCTGTGTTTTAGGCGGTGTCAGTATGGCAGGAGGATCAGGCAAGATTTCTGGCGTTATAATGGGATCCATCCTACTGGGAATAATCAACAATGCACTGCCGTTAATTAAGGTTTCTCCCTTCTGGCAGCAGTGTATACAAGGATTGATCATACTATTGTCCATGTTAGCCAACACCCTGATCAAACGGCGTGTAGACAAACAAAATCTTTTGAGGAGGAAAATTTAATATGGAAGAGCGTAACATTATTGGTCATAAGGAATTCAGCCTCAAAAAGTTTTTCTTCCAGTGGGAATGGATGCTGGTCCTGATACTGCTGGTTATACACATAATAAATGCCAATCTTTCGCCTTACTACCTGAATCTGAAGCAGTTGGTAAGTGCAACGGCAACCTTCATGGATAAGTCATTTGTTGTATTGCCCATGACATTTGCAATCCTGCTGGGGGATAATGATATCTCCATAGCTTCCAACATAGCTCTTTCTTCAGTCATCATGGCCGTTACCTATAATCTGGGAGTTCCAATGCAGGCTGCTGTAATCATATGTCTTGTGGTCAGCACTTTATGCGGCCTGTTCAACGGTTTTCTGATAACCAGGTTTAAGGAATTATCTGCCGTAATTATTACACTGGCCACCTCCATTATATACAGGGGTATAGCTTACATCATACTGGAAGACCAGGCGGCAGGCGGTTTTCCCTCCTGGTACAGCTTTCTGGGCTGGGGAGAGCTGGGCGGCATTCCCTTCATGCTGATTGCCTTTGCAGTATTTGCGGTATTCTTTGCTCTGCTGCTGCATAAGACCACATTTGGACGCAGGGTTTATGCCATAGGAAATAATGCCACTGCAAGCCGCTTTTCAGGGGTGCAGGTGGATAAGATTAAAATTATCATATTTACCATGGTAGGTTTCATGTGCGGTATAACAGCATTGTTCCTTACCTCCAGGATGGGCAGCACCAGGCCCAATGTGGCACTGGGTTATGAATTGGATATTATTGCTACCGTTGTATTGGGTGGTATCAGCACAGCCGGAGGAAAGGGCCGGATTGGCGGTCCCATACTTGCAATATTTGTCATCGGTTATCTGCGGTACGGCCTTGGCCTGATAAACGTACCATCCCAGGTGCTTTTGATTGTCATCGGATTGCTCTTGGTAGCAGCTGTTCTGACTTCCAATATAAGAATGGATGTCAAAAAAGTTGGCTCCTCTACTTCAGATGTAAAGCAGTAAATCTGCTTTATATATAAAAAAAGCTTAAATATTTTAAGGAGGTTAAATGAGTAATGAAGAGTAAAAGAATTCTTATTCTGACTCTCGTGCTTGCGTTCCTGATCTCTTCAGTACTGGCAGGATGCGGCGGCACTGCAGAGACACCCTCGCAAGAACCGGCTGAACAGCCTGCTGAACAGCCCGCAGAACAGCCACAGGAACCTGCAGAAGAACCTACAGAACCAGCTGAACAACCTTCAGCAGGAGAGAAGATGAGACTGGCTCTGATTGTAAAGAGCACAGGCAACCCCTTCATGGAAAAGATGGCTGAAGGATTCCAGGAAGCAGTAGAAGAAGCAGGACATGAAGCAATTGTACGTGCACCCGACCAACCTACAGCTGAACTGCAGATTCAAATCATTGAAGAATTAATAGCACAGAATGTAGATGCCATTGCAGTATCCGCAAATGATCCTGATGCATTGCAGCATGCTTTGCAGAAAGCAATGGATAATGGTATAAAGGTACTTTCACTTGACTCAGCAGTTAATGCTCAGAGCCGCATGGTTCACATCCAGCAGGCAGATCCTGAAAGAATCGGACGCGTTCAGGTTCAGGCTGCTTATGAGATGATCGGCGGCGAAGGCCAAATAGCTGTACTCAGCGCTACATCCCAGGCTACCAACCAGAACCTGTGGATAGAGTGGATGAAGAAAGAATTGGAAGACCCGAAATATGAAAAGGTAGAACTGGTAAAGATCGCTTACGGCGACGACCTGAGAGACAAGAGTGTTCAGGAAACCGAAGGTCTGCTGCAAACATATCCTGACCTGAAGTGCATCATTGCTCCTACCACCGTTGGTATTGCTGCAGCCGGTAAGGTTCTCACCGACAAGGGTCTGGCTGGCAAGGTTTATCTGACAGGTCTGGGCCTGCCCAGTGAAATGGCAGAATACATCAAGAACGGCGTATGCCCCTGGATGTATCTGTGGAATCCCATCGATCTGGGATATCTGGCAGGAGCAGCAGGTGTAGCACTGGCTGACGGAACCATCACAGGCGCAGCCGGCGAATCCTTCACAGCTGGAAAACTGGGCGACAGAGAAATCGTTCAGGTTGATGACGGCACAGAAATCATGTTGGGCGATCCCTTCAAGTTCGATGCTGACAACATCGATGAATGGAAAGACGTATATTAATACCCTGATTTAACCTGTATGGGGAATCTCCTTCTAATCCCCGGAACACCACTGCAGAGCTTCCTGCGGTGGTGTTTTTTTTAGATTTCAGTAGACGGAAATTATGATATACTGTAGAATAAATACCATGATAAAGATAATTGCTATGGCCGCCATGCTGATAGACCATATAGGTGCGGTGTTTTTTCCCGGAATGCTGTGGCTCAGGATAATCGGGCGCATATCCTTTCCGCTTTTTGCCTGGGGAATTGCCGCTGGGTATATACGCACCAGCAACTGGAAAAGATATGCAGCAAGGCTGCTTGCAACCGGCCTGGTTACCCAGGTTCCATACAGCCTCCTGTTCCAGAATGATAATCTGAACATTTGTTTTACCTTATTGGCAGGCCTGCTGTCATTAAGGGTGCTGGAAGCAAAAGATAATTGGATCAGGCTGCCGGGGCTGGCCGGCATAATGCTGGCGGTTCACATTTTAAAGTTTGAATATGGTATCTACGGACTGCTTACCATTCTGGCTTTTTATTACTGCCGGAACAATAGCAGGCTGCCCTTGTACCAGGGCATTCTAACCCTGGGCGGCATAATCATTTACCGTTTGCATATAATACAGATTTTTTCTGTAGTTTCTTCTTTTTTGCTGCCAAGGCTGCAAAGGTATGATTTTCGTTTGAACAGAGCGCTGCAGTACGGCTTTTATCCGATACATATACTATTGCTGCTTATAATTAAAATCAGCATTGGATAGATGCATATAACGTGAAAGGAGAACAAAGCAATGTTATTAAGCAAGCTGCTGGGTGAAAGATACAAGGAAAAACCCGCTGATGCCTTTTTGGCCAGCCATATATTCATGCTCAGAGGCGGATACATCAAACAGGTCTCAAACGGGATATTCTCCCTGCTTCCGCCGGCTGCAAAGGCAGCAAGAAAAATAGAACAGATCATTCGGGAAGAGATGGATGCCATAGACGGGCAGGAGGTATTGTTTCCGGTGGTTCTGCCTGCAGAGCTGTGGCAGGAATCCGGCCGTTATGAATCCGTAGGCAGCGAATTGCTCCGATTCAAGGACCGTACCGGGCGGGACATGGTTCTGGGCATGACCCACGAAGAGGCTGCTGTTCATATGGCACGTAATGTGGCCAATACCTATTCCAAGTATCCCTTTATGATATACCAGATCCAAACCAAGTTCCGGGACGAGCCCAGGGCTCGCGGCGGCCTTATCAGGGTCAGGGAATTTACCATGAAGGATGCATATTCCTTCCACACTTCCCAGGAGGATCTTGAAGCTTACTACAAAAGGGTTTACGATGCCTATTTCCGCATATACCACCGGGCAGGGCTTAAAAATGTCATTGCAATCCAGTCCGATACCGGCATGATGGGCGGCAAGGTGGCTCATGAATTCATTTACTTGTCCGACGGCGGGGAAGACACCGTAGTATATTGTGAAAACTGTGATTATAAGTCCAACATGGAAGTTGCGGTGTCCAGGATTAAAAAGTACGAATCTCAGGAGCAGGAGATACGGGAAGTACATACTCCCGGCATTATTGATATAGAAAGACTGGCTGAATATTTGAATATTGAACAGCATCAAACCATGAAAGCCACGGTCTTTTTCCGCCGGGACAATGAGAAACCGGTGGTGGTTTTCATCCGCGGCGATCTGCAGGTAAATGAAGTAAAACTGAGAAAGGTGCTGGGCACTGAAGTATTCCCATTGACCGATTATGAAGGAGTGGACCTCTGCTTTGGTTTCATCGGCGCGTACAACCTAAATGCCGAGAACGTAGAGGTAATATATGACAGATCTCTTGAAGGGGAGAAAAACCTTGCCTGCGGCGCTAATAAGGCTGATTACCACCTGACCGGCCTAAGCGTGGAAAGGGATCTGAAGATTGATAAATTCTATGATGTGGCAAAGGTAAATGAAGGAGATGCCTGTGTCCACTGTGGCGGAAGCTTGAAGGTAAGCCGCGGTATTGAGGTAGGAAACATATTCCAGTTGGGCACCACCTATTCCGATAGCATGAATATGCACTACATGGATGAAAACGGGAAACATCAAACACCTATTATGGGCTGCTACGGCATAGGGGTCGGCCGCCTGCTGGCCTGTGTAATAGAAGAAAACCATGATGAGTACGGCCCCATCTGGCCCAAGGCTGTGGCTCCTTACCTGGTCCATATCTGCATGCTGAACCAGTCGGTGCAGGAGGTTAATGAGCTGGGTTTCCGCATTTACAATGAATTGAAAAGCAAGTATGATGTGCTTCTGGATGACAGGGGAGAATCTCCCGGGGTACAGTTTGCTGATGCTGACCTTTTAGGTGCTCCGGTACGGATAATTCTCAGCAAGCGGAATGTGCAAAAGGGTCAGGTGGAAGTTGTAAGCAGGGATAAAACCATAAAGAAACTGGTACCCATAGAAGATGTATACCAGGAAGTGGAAGCTGTTCTTGCTCAGGTGAGATAAATTAGTTTATTCAGCTGGGTTTAAAAACTGCTGGCTGGGTGTATATAAAAGGTTAGATCAATACAACTTTACATTATCAGGGTGATTTAAAATGGATAAAAAAATTGATCTGAAGAAAACCGTATTTGAGCTCAGCCAGCTGCATCCCGAATTTCTGGAAACCATGAAGGAACTGGGCTTCCATGATATTACAAATCCGGCCATGCTTAAAACGGCCGGCCGTTTCATGACCGTGCCCAAAGGCGCCAGGATGAAAGGAATTCCGCTTGAAAAAATCAAAGAAGCTTTTGAGCGAAAAGGCTTTGAGGTTATAGAATAATGTTCAAGGGTTTTACGCAGGATACCATAGATTTCTTCTACCGTCTGAGGGAAAACAACAATAAGAAATGGATGGATGAACACAGGGATGAATACAGGGAGCATGTATTCAAACCCTTTCGGCAGCTGGCAGCTGAAATGGGGCCCATGATGCTGTCCATTGAGCCGGACCTGGACCTGAGGCCCCACAGGATGGTTTCAAGAATCAACCGGGATATCCGCTATTCCAGGGATAAAAGCCCTTACCGGTCAAATATGTGGATATCATTTAAAAGAACATCGGGGGACTGGAAAGAAAACCCCACTTATTTTTTTGAGATGTTCCCCGAATACTACAGTTACGGCATGGGCATATACGATATGCCCAGGGAAGTAATGAATGAGCTGCGCAGGCTGATTGATGAGCGGAACAGCAGGTTCATGGAAATCCATGAACTGTACAAAAGCCAGAATGTCTTTACCATGGAAGGTGAAAAGTACAAGAGGATACTTAATAAAAACCTACCTGAAGATCTTCTGGACTGGTATCAGAGAAAGGAAATATATTTTATCTGCATCCGCGTAGATGATTTAATCTTCAGCAATAAACTTATTGATGTGATGATGGAGCATTTTAAGCTGATTCAGCCTATTTATGAATTCTTCAAGGAGTTAACGGCCAGGCGCATATCGGCTAATACCCCATTGCTCCGGCAAGAGTTTCATCATTATCAATCCAGTCCTGAACATCAATATAACGGTAGGAATCCTTGGTATCGCGGATAATAACCTGTTCTATACCGGCATTGATAATGATTTTTTTACACATGGAACAGGGACTGGCATCCTTGACCAGCTCGCCTGTTTTCATCTCTTTACCTACCAGGTAAAGGGTGGCTCCCAGCATTTCCTGGCGGGAAGCTGAAATAATGGCGTTTACTTCGCTGTGCACAGACCTGCAGAGTTCGTACATCTGGCCCCTGGGTATATTCATCTTGTCCCTGATGCAGTATTTCATATCCAGGCAGTTTTTTCTTCTGCGCGGTGCACCGGTATAGCCGGTGGCTATTATTTCGTCATTTTTAACTATTACAGAACCGTAATTTCTTCTCAGACATGTTCCCCTTTGCAGAACTGCTTCGGCAATATCCAGGTAATAATTGTGCTTATCTCTTCTAGACATGAGTTACACCCCTATTTGTTCTATTTCACTTTCATTATACAACATTAAGTAACATATTTTGCATGTATTTTATGTTAATACGGATATAAATTTGGTTATCATAATCTGTACAAAATCTGTGCAGAAGGAGTGCTGCTTGTATGAAGAAGATCTTAATGTTTGTTATGAAGGGCTGTCCCCACTGTGCCAATGCCATGAAATATATGAATGAGCTTTATGAAGCCCATCCGGAGTATAAGGAGCTGGATCTGGAAATAATCGATGAAAACGAACATCCGGATATTGCTGACAAATACGATTATTATTATGTACCAACATATTACCTGGATGGCAGGAAATTTCATGAAGGCATTCCCAGCAGGGAAATGGTAGAAGATTTGTTCAAACAGGCATATGAAGGATAAATATGCCTCCAAAGGAGAAGGATATCCTTATGAAATGGCGCCGAATACTGATCCTGATACTGCTTGCCGTTTTTCTCTTTTCTTCATATAAAATATTTTCTTACTTGTATGAAGGCTGGAAAACCAGATCAACCTATGATGAAATGCGCAAACTGTATGAGGAGAGTTTGATACTTGAAGAGCAAACCCGGAAGCAGGAAGAAACACCATCCGGCCAAAATAGTCCGAGGGCAAACTCATCCGGAGGCATAATGGAAAGGTATAAGGCCTTGCTGGAGATAAACCCTGACGTGGTGGGCTGGGTGAGGGTTCCAAATACAGTAATCGATTATCCGGTGGTTCAGGCCCAGGACAACGATTATTATCTCAGGCGGGATATTTACGGTAATTACGCCAGTGCCGGCGCCATCTTTATGGATTACAGAAGCGACGCCCAAGGCAGGGGCAGGCATATCATACTCTATGGACACCACATGAAAAACGGTACCATGTTTAAAGAACTGGACAAATACAAGAAAAAAGAGTTTTTTGATGAAAACAATTTTGTCCGCTTTGATAGTTTATTCAATGAAATGAAATGGGAAGTGTTTTCCGTATATGTAACGGAAACAGACTTCCCATATATTCAGACAGATTTTAATTCCGATGAGGAATACATTGCTTTTCTGAGAATGATAAAAAACAGGTCCATGCATCAAAAGGACATAGAACTTATGCAGGAAGACCAGATCCTGACCTTATCTACCTGCAGCTATGAATATGATGATGCCCGCCTGGTTGTTCATGCCAGGAGAGTAAGGGAATAGCCTCGCATTCTAAAAAGCTATGACCAAACCGCCTTCATTGGCATAGGTAGAACTTACGCCGCCCATTTCAACCACTATTACGTCTTTAAATGGATACTTCTTCATAACCAGTTCCTTAAATTTCAAAGCCCGTTCCAGACAGTTGCAGTGAGCTATTCCTAAAACTCTTTCTTCAAGACGGCTGCCTTCCTGGCCGATAATGTCTGCCAGGCGGCGGAAAGCACGCTCGTAGCCTCTGACCTTGTCCACCAGCCGGATTGTGCCATTGTCGTCTCCCATGATGGGCTTGATATTCAACATGCTGGCCGCTTTGGCTATTATGGGGCTGAGCCGGCCTGACTTGACCAGGTTATCCATGTTTTCCAGCAGAAAAAAGGTTTTCATTTCCTTTATATATTTATTGACCTTTTCTACCACTTCTGTATTTTGCATATTTTTCTTGAGATATTCATGCAGCTTTAAATGAACCAGGGTTTCGCCCACAACAGCGGTCATGGAATCGAACACATGAATGAACCTGTCCTTGAATTCTTCCTGCAATATGGCTTTGGCCTGCATTGCGCTGTTGTAAGTACCGCTAAGTGCAGCGGAAACGGTTACTACAAAGATGTTCTTCTTGTCTCTGAAGCGTTCCAGAAAATCATGAATGGAGGGGCAAGAGGTTTTGGGAGCTGTTTTGCTGTTATTCATTTCCTGAAGATATTTTTTTACATCCAGGGATTCGTCATCAACATACTCCTTGTCTCCTATGCGTATGGTCAGGGGAACCAGCTCCACGCCGGTTTCTTTTTTCATTTCTTCTGTCACATCACAGCAGCTGTCGGCTATAATGGTGTAATCCAAAAAAATCACTCTTTCTAAAATAACTCAACTGTTTATAATATATTATGGACCAATAACAGCATAATAAACAGAAAATAAAAGCCTGCCGGCTATAAATTTACCCAGCAGGCACTTTTGTGGGATTCATAGGCTTTTTCCATTACATATTGTATATAGGCTCCGTCCCGGATGGAGGGCTCCGCCTGGCGCCCTTCATGAACACATTCCAGGAAATTGTACAGGCAATGCACATGCCCTCTGATCCAGCCTATAGACATTTTCGGGGGCAGGAAAACTCCGCCCGGCTTAGGATAGCGCTGAACAGCTTCAATGCGGGTAAAGCCTTTTTCACCGCCCAGGACAGCATCCGGCTTGGTATTGTCATAAAAGTCCAGGTAATTGGGGTCCATGAGGTTGAACTTTAATGCTCCCTTATCGCCTCGTATTTCAAATCTCAGTTCATCATTGGTACCCGTGGCTATCTTGGAGATTTCAATAATGCCGGTGCTCTTGTTCTTCATTTTTACAATAAGACAGGATAAATCCTCAGCGGTTATATCCACCATGGTACCGTCTGGTGCAGGGCGCCGGGGATAAATAATTGTATTGTCTGCCAGAATTCTTTCATATTCTCCAATTAAATAATACATTAAATCCAGCACATGAGAGCCCATGTCAAAGAGAACCCCGCCGCCGCCCAGGGCACTGTTCAGTTTCCAGCCTATGGGCTTATTGGGATCAACGGAGCCGGAATGGAGGTATGAAGCGGAAAATGATAAAATCCTGCCCAGCCTGCCTTCTTCAATCAGCTGCTTAGCCCGCATAACTGCAGGAAAAAAACGGTTGTGAAAGGCCATTTGATGGACAACATCAGCTGCATCCAAGGCTTCCAGAATTTCCCGGGCATCTGCATAGCTGACTGTAAGGGGCTTGTCGCAGTAGATATGCTTTCCAGCCTTTAATGCCTTTATTACAGCATCCTTGTGATAAAGGTTGGGCGTACAGATATGAACTATGTCTATGTTTTCATGAAACAATATGTCATCCGGTTTGGTAGTGGCAAATTCAAAACCATGCAGCTCTTTGGCTTTTTCAGCTGTTTCCCTGTGCGCCGTACAGACACCGATTAATCTGGTGCGAAAGGGAAGGTCTTCGTAATAAAGGGGAATGGTTTTGTAACCATAGGTATGGGTCTTACCCATAAAACCAAAGCCGATAATTCCAACGCCATATTCCTTCATTTCTCATTCCTCCTTTAGTAAATACTACCACAGCTGTCCTGCACTTTCAAAACCATTTTGAATATATATTTAATATGAGTAGCACTTAACAGTAGTCAGGTGAAATAATTAGAAATAAAGAGCAAGATTGAAAAATACGGATATATTGTAAAATAATCCAGGCAATTAAGCGGAATTGGATTAAACTGGCGCTATATAGGCCTTGTATTTATTAAGTTAAATGTTATAATACAATTGAAAGTCAAAGAAAGTCAAAGTTAAAGATAAAGTAAAACTGAGGAGGTAATAATATGTTCGGATTAACACCTATTAACAGAAGGAATTCACTTTCCAGATGGCCCAGAAGCATTTTTGATGTAGAATCCTGGTTTGACAGTTTCTTCAATGATAGTTTCAGTCCGGCAGTTTTTGGTTTTGACAATCAGCTGAAGGTTGACATTAAGGACAATGGCAGCAGTTATCTGATTGAAGCTGATCTGCCGGGTGTGGACAAAAAGGATATCCAGGTGGAGTTGCGTGATAATATTCTGACCATTGGAGTACAAAGAAATGAAATAACAGAAGAAGAGAGGAAAAACTATATCCGCAAAGAACGCAGAACCAGTGCCGTAAGCCGGAGCTTCAGGGTAGATAATGTCAAACCTGAAGATGTTAAAGCAGAGTTTAAAAACGGCGTCTTGTCCATTACCCTGCCAAAGGCAGAGGTGGAAGATGATAAGAAGTACAGAATAGATATCAATTGAATGCCAGCTTAAGACTGCAGCCTGAACGGCTGCTTTTTTATGCCCTTTTTCCGGCAATCAGGCTTTGCAGCATCAGGAAGACACCTGCATATAGAATAATATCTCCAATGCTCATGAATGCAGAAAACGGATATGGAATTCTGATAATGTCCCCCAGGAACCACAGCACTGTATTTTCATCTATGATATGGTACAGCGGCAGATTTCCATTTACAAGAAAATCATAGCTTAATTTTGCTCTGTTCAGATTTAGATATGCAGGGGCAAGAGGCATGGTGCCCTTGTTAAGCAGAATTACCAGGCAATTTAAAAAACTGCCCAGCCCGATCAGCCGGCTGTAAGGCAAATGGCGGTTAACCCAGATAAAGGCAAGTAAAAAAATATACTGAATTGATATAAACATGAACACAAAAGACCATGCCAGAGCAACATTATATCTCGACAGCATGATAAGACTGATTTCTAGCAATATGGACAAAAATATCAGCCACGGATGCATTAGATGTATTTTTGCCAGGTTGCTTACCTTGCCGCGGCGTGCCAGTCCGGTCAATAGGGCACCTGCCAGCAGAATAAAAAGCATGCCATTGCAGCCTCACTTCATTTTTTGCGGGATTCTGCACTTAATGCTATTTCCTTCGAAAGTTGGTAATGTTCTGAGTTAACCAGATCCTTCATGCCGGTATCCGTCAGTTTAATTTCTTCGCTTTTTTCCTCTTCCAGCACTTCAATCAAAGCACTTGCCACACGAGGATGAAAATGCTTGCCGCTTTCTTTTTTCAATACAGCAACGGCCTGTTCTTTGGTCAAGGCACTTCTGTAAGGCCTGTCGGATGTCATGGCGTCATATGCATCAGCAGCGCCCAAAATGTATGCATCCAGACTTATCTGATCCCCTGCAAGGCCTTCAGGATAGCCGCTTCCGTCATATTTTTCATGGTGCTGCAGTATAGCATTCTTTATTGTAGGGTTAAAGGATACCTCATCCAGGATTTTTAAACCTATGCGCGGATGCTCCATGATCTTTGCCCATTCGTCTTTGGTTAATTTTCCCGGCTTTTGAAGGATGGAATCGTTAATCCCGATTTTCCCTATGTCATGGAGCAGGGCAGCCACTTTCAAGGATTCGATCCTGCCGGGTGAAAACCTTAGTTTTTTTGCTATTCTTTCAACATAATAGGCTACTCTCAGGGAATGCCCCACGGTATATTTGTCCTTAGCTTCAATGGTGGCGGTGAGGGTTTGTATAATTTTATAATATTGCTCCTTTGAGTCCAGGTATAGTTTAAAGGAATACCGGGCCAGCAGCAAGGGGCCTAACATCATGATTATGTAAAGCATTCCGTTAACATTTTTATATATGACAAACAGAAAATAACCGATAGGGGCTATGGCCACATAGTTAGGCCAGCACCACAGGGTATTGTGCAGCCATGTTTCAATTATGGGACTTCCGCTTACAATTCTAAGAAATACGGATACCAGTACGGTATTCAGAATGAAAGTAGCAGTAAAGTACATGAATATTACAAGTATCATATAAGGGCTGTTTACGCTTATATTAAGCTTATCCACCAGAAAATCATACAATAAACCGGAAAGATATGCAGAAATGGTAAAGTTGGAAAAGTTGGCCATGGTTTTGTAGTAAGGCAGGTTAAATGTATGCTTGAAGCTTCCGTCCTCAGTTTTTATCAGGTAGAAAATTGCCGCTGAAGCAGCCACCAGTGTTGTAAAATATGTTCCATGGCTCAGCTGCAGTGTCAGCAATACAGCCAGGGTAACGGTTACCACCCGGTTTCTGGCAAAGTATACAGGAAGAGATTCGCATAAGCCTGCGATAAACATCCAGAATAAAAGCTGGTACAAGGAAGTGCCTTCAAAGTTTATAATGCAGTTCACAAGCATAAGGATACCGATGAAGCTAAAAAGGGTTAAAAGCAATACTTGGGTCTTTTTCATACTTGTGCAGCTCCTTCGTTTACAAAAAAAGCCAAAACATCTTAATTAAGAAACAGCTAAAAGATGGTATACGTCAAACAGTTTATTTGATTGACATCAAAGCGCCGCCTGCGAGTAAAAGTGAAACCAGGCTCATAATAAAGGTAAGTACAGCAGCCCAAATCTTTTTCATCGATATAGCCCTCCATTTAAATTTCTCTGTCCTTCGCTGTTTGGACAGGCTATATCCGCTTCGCTTGGGTTAATTAAGATGTTTTGGCTTTAAATGCAGAATAATAGTCAGAACCCTGTTATTATTATTGAGTAGAATAAACAGTCAGTCTTCGATTTAGTGCATTTAATGTTGCTTTAACTACGGCCTCGTCTTCGTCATTTTTGATAAATGCTGAGCCGCTTAAATATTCTTCACCCTTGTCTGTCAGGTGGGTTATTGATACAACTATGACTTCCTGATCCGTCAGATTGACTCTGATAACATCTGACAGTATGAAAATAAAATCCTGCTTAAGATATCTGTGAATTGCTCTAAGTACGGCTTCAGAGATTACCCGCATCCGTGCCTTGGAGGAATTGCCCCCCACAGCTATTCCCTCGTATAGCTGCTCATCCTTCTTCAAGAGAATGCAGGCTTCAATTTTACCAGATTTGCTGTATATCTGAATGCTTTCTATGGCTAATCTGGATTCCCTGACTCCAATGTTATTGTCTTCAATCTGGGCTACGCTGATTATCTTATGATCTACTGATAAATTATAACTGGCCAACAGGGCGGATTGAACATCCCGGACGATTTGCTTGGGACCACGGCTGAGATCTGCCAGAACATGTATCTCGGTTGGTTTGCCTTCTTCATTTGCAACTACCTTGGTATTTATAACACCGGGAATTTTATTCAGTAAATTTTGGCAGCTTTCTATGTCTTTTAAGTCCAACATAAGAGAATACAATCCCCCTATCCATACCAGTACAAAAAAGACAGCATAAATTCAACCCTAAAAAACTATTCGCCAAATATTTGAAGATTCCTTCTTTTCATATGAGTTATATATATTTTATGACAAGATTCCGTAAAAATTATCAGGTATATATGTATTCTGATTGTCAATAATCTAAGTAGCCTGTATAGTAAATGAAATTGTCCTGTGATATAATTGTGCTTGCAATATTCGCTAAAATTCTGCAGCGGAGGTGGACCCGCCCTTGAATAATCCTGTTTTCAGCCGAAAGCTGCGTAATCTGCTTCGGATGAATCCAAAAATCATTCTTAATATATTTTACAGTTTTTTTATCAACCTTTTCCATTCTTTTAGAAATTTCTACAGGTTTAAAATTATTGCAGATTTTGGAAGCACTATCACCAGGGGTCCGGGCGCCAGGCTGATTATAGACAAAAGGCTGTATTTGGGTGGTAAATATATAGGGGATATGGTGAGTGCCAAATCCTCCATATATATGTATCGGAATTCTGTCTTTAATGTTAAGGGGCGGGTAAAATTAGGCCCCGGGGTAGGAGTGGTAACTGGGCCGGGGGCTAAGCTGAGCATTGGAGATGATACATATATTACCGCTTCTTCTATAATCTACTGTGCGAATGAAATTGAAATCGGAAGCGGCTGTGCAATTGCCTGGAACACTACCATTATAGATACGGATTTTCATCATATTTACTATCCGGATGGCACACAAAACGAGCTGACTGCTCCTATCCGCATAGGGAATAAAGTTTGGATAGGATGCAATACTACCATTCTGAAAGGGGTTACTATCGGCGATAATGCCGTTATCGGTGCCAATACCCTTGTAAACAGGGATGTTCCGCCAAACTGCCTGGCAGTCGGCAATCCCATGCGCATAATCCAGGAAGGAATCGACTGGGAGGCTTAAGCAGAAAAAAAGAAGCCCTTTGCTCACCGGGCTCGGCCATGCCGATGAACAAAAAGCTCCTGCAGATTGACCGGATATGTATTATTCCACGATAATGTCTTTGCTGTTCTCCCAAAGGCCGTGGATGTTGCAATAGCTCATTGCTAAAAGCTTGCCGGATTTGTTAAGTTTTACAAAAGCTGTTCCCTCCGGTTCGGTGAAGGCATCAAATTCTCCGTGGGCCCGGAAATCAAAGTTGGCCAATTCAAGGGGGAATTTGCTGCCATCCGCCAGATAGAATACTTTCATCCATGCAATGTGGTGTTCCAGTGTATTGGGGTGCTTGATGGCATCGCCTATGGACAGCTTAAGTTCGAAACCTTCGCCGGCTTTTACTTTGTCCGGAGCATGAATGACAGGTACGTGTTTTTCGCCCTTCCAGTCACCTGTTTGTAAATAATTTCCTAATGTACTCATAGCTTGCATTCCTCCTTTTATTTGTAAATAATTGCTCTAAAATATACTTTACCCTTTTAATATGCCATCGAAACATATATAATAAATAGTAGGTATATCGAAATAATTAAAACTATGGAAAAAAGTAGCAATAATTTTAAGCAGGAAAGCAGGCATTATTGTCGAAATCAACAATTAACTTTGCAGACTTCCGTGTGTTTTCATTAAAGGAGTAATTGTTGTGAAAAAATTTTTTATAAACTTACTGAGAAGAATATTGAGATTTTTATATATAAAATGGCGTTCGCTTTCACGCTGTCTGGACATGAAGGCTTTTGTCTATGTCATAACCGTGAGCATTTTGCTGGTTTTAACCACAGTATCAATGATGAAATCCCTGGTTCAGGCAAAAAGCGGCCTTGATTATGCTTTGGAGCCGGACAGGCCTTCCGAAGATGTAAGGTTAAATGATACTGCTTCTCAAAGTGGAAGCAAAAAAGGAGGCATTGTTGGTTCAATCGATCTTGAGATGAATTCCGAGCAGCAAAACAGCAGCGGGAAAAAATTAAAGATTACCGGATCAGACAACACAAATGAGAATGAAGAAAATAAGGAAAAGCAAAATGACAGTAAGAAAGGCGAGAGAATTATAAATACGGCTGAAAATAATCCCAATGCCATAGATGTTTTGGTAAACAAAGATCATAAGCTGTCTGAAGACTATGTGCCGGATAATCTCGTAACTCCCAATGTTCCTTTTGCTCCCGGCTCCTTCCATAAAACAATGAGGAAAGAAGCCGCCGATGCTTTGGAAAAAATGTTTGATGCCGCATCTGCTGACGGAATTTCCCTGTTTGCGGTAAGCGGCTATAGGAGCTATGGGATTCAGGAGATAATTTTCAACAGCAATGTCGGCGTAAAAGGCAGCGTAGAGGCCGCCAACATGTACAGTGCAAGGCCTGGTGAGAGCGAGCATCAGACAGGGCTGGCCATGGATGTAACTTCGAAAAGCGTTGGCTATAAGCTGATAATTGAATTCGGAAATACAGCCGAAGGCAAGTGGCTGAGTGAAAATGCCCATAAATATGGCTTCATTGTACGTTATCTTCCGGGCAAAGAGCATATTACCGGGTACGCCTACGAACCGTGGCACATTCGTTATCTGGGCGTTGAGCTGGCCCAAGCAGTATATGAAAGCGGCCTGACATACGAAGAGTATCTTCAGGAATACTGACTTTAACAGCATAAGAATACCCCTGATCTGCTTATCAGGGGTATTGTTATATTTCCTGCATTTATTGCTGCATCCGGTTCTGCTATTTTGTATGCTTTCTCAAATAGTCTACCCAAAGGGGAAAGGCAGCATTGGAAAGATGTACATATTGATCGCTTGAATACTTGCTGGGCAGATTTCCTTCGCTGTCCTTCAGGCAGGAAGCCACATCCAGGTAATAACAGTTCAAAGACTTACTCTGCTCGTACATTTTCTTGTTGAATTGATCGATATTTTTGTTGTTCAAGACTTTCTTTTGCTTATGCTTGCCCATAGGCGGCACCGATTGTATGTAAATATCCGCATCAGTGACAGCCTTTATTTTTTTGATAAGCTTCACATAATTGTTAACGGATTTATCCACGCCATGTAAGCCTATGTCATTGGTGCCAAGCATGATGTATATTTTCCCATAGTTATTCTGTTTTATGTATTCTACAATTTCCCATTCCTGTCCCTTATCGCACTTTACGCTGATGGATGTTTTGTCCAGCGGTTTAAGGGCATGATGCAGGCCAAAGCCTATTTCGCAGAGGAAAGATGCCTTGCCCATATAATTCTTGTCCGACTTCCGTTTATTATTAACAAAGTTCTTCAGCCGCCAGGTATTGGAATCCCCAATAAAAAGCGCATCATCAAAAAAGCTCATTTTTACTGGACTGCTTTCAGGCACCCCCATGGGCTTTTTGCTTTCTTTCTTTTCAGGCTCGGGAGAAGATTTCTCTTTCTTATCGGACTTCTGCCCAGATTCAGCATCTGCCTGGGCTGGCGTGGATTCAGGTTTTGGAGAAGGCGTTGCTGTTGGTGTTTCGGTTGGCTTCGGTGATTTGGATGGTTTGGGCGTTTTTGTGGGCTTAGGTGTTTTAACGGGTTCCGGAGTCTTTGTTGGCTCCGGTGTATCAGCAGGCTCCTGTGTTTCAACAGGTTCCGGTGTATCTGCCGGTTCAGGTGTTGGAGTGGCATCCGGCGTGGCAGTCGGTTCCGGTGTTACATCGGTTTCCTCATTTGCCATAATGCCGGGTTTTTCCGTACGATCCGGTTTTACGCCAGGTGCCGATTCAGTTTCAGCTGGTTCAAAACTGTAATCTACAGAGGCATAGGCATCTGTTTCCGTAAAATGTGACGGCGTTTGGCTGCAAGCCGTTGCAAATATAAAGATAAGCAGCACAAAAAAAGCTTTCAGCCTGGTTTTATTCAATTGTAAAACCCCCTTATTTCTATACCCTGCGTACCATGATACAAAATAAAGCATTAGGTGTCAATATTAACCATAATACCCGATATGTACTATTAATGGATTTGCTGTTCACTAAATGTTTACAAATTGTTTGTTTGACTATTATATTCAGCAAGGCATAGAATAGAAATGTGGAATTTAGTAGAAATATATAATTGCTGCGCGGAGGTGCAAGCAAATGAATATAAAAAATCCGAGAACTCCGATTGTTTTTTATATAATAACCGCCTTAATATTTGTAATGCTGCTGAACACGCTCATAGTGCCCACAATTGTCAAGCGGCAGATAGTTGAGGTGGATTACGGAACCTTTCTTAGGATGATCGAAAACAAACAGGTTGAAAAAGTTCAGGTGGAGGAAACTCAGATCCATTTTACCGGCATAGATGAGGATGGTAATAGGAAAGTATTTGTTACCGGACGGATGGAGGACCCCAGGCTGGCTGACCGGCTTTACGAAGCCGGAGTGGACAGTTTCAGCCGCGTGGTGCCGCAGGAAATGTCTCCCCTGGTGAATTTTTTTATGTCCTGGGTACTGCCCTTTGCAGTTATTTTCCTCCTTGGCAGAGTATTTACCAATAAGATGATGAGCCGGATAGGCGGCATGGGCAATGCCATGTCCTTCGGGAAAAGCAATGCCAGGATATACGTTGAAGCCCAAACAGGCATTTCATTTGATGACGTAGCCGGTCAGGATGAGGCCAAGGAAGCCCTCAGCGAAGTGGTGGATTTCCTGCATAACCCGGCCAAATACAGGGAAATCGGTGCAAAAATTCCCAAGGGTGTTTTGCTGGTAGGTCCTCCGGGAACGGGCAAAACACTGCTGGCAAGGGCGGTGGCCGGTGAATCCAGGGTGCCCTTCTTTTCCATTTCCGGTTCTGAGTTTGTGGAAATGTTTGTCGGCATGGGTGCAGCCCGGGTAAGAGACTTATTCAAGCAGGCCCAGGAAAAAGCCCCCTGCATTGTGTTTATAGATGAGATAGATACCATAGGGAAAAGCCGCACTGCAGCAGGCAGCATAGGCGGCAATGATGAAAGGGAGCAGACCCTGAATCAGCTGTTGACGGAAATGGACGGATTTGATTCGGAAAAAGGCGTAGTGATACTGGCTGCCACCAACCGGCCCGAAACTTTGGACAAGGCTCTTCTGCGCCCTGGCAGGTTCGACCGCCGGGTTCATGTTGAGCTGCCGGATCTGGCCGGGCGGGAGGCCATACTCAAGGTGCATGCCAGGAAAGTCAAGATGGGTCCCGGTATAGATCTGAAGGCCATTGCCCGGGCTACTCCCGGTGCCTCGGGAGCGGACCTTGCCAACATAATTAATGAAGCGGCCTTAAGAGCGGTTAAGCTGGGGCGGAAACAGGTAACTCAAAGCGATCTGGAAGAATCGGTGGAGGTGGTAATTGCCGGCTATGAAAGAAAGAATGCACTTCTTTCTATGAAGGACAAGCTGACAATTGCCTACCACGAAATCGGACATGCACTGGTGGCCGCAAAACAGACCCATTCAGCACCGGTTCATAAAATAACCATTGTTCCCAGAACCTCGGGAGCCTTGGGCTACACCATGCAGGTGGAAGAAGACGAAAAGGTGCTTCTGACTAAAGAACAGGCCATCAGCAAAATAACCACATACATGGGCGGCCGGGCTGCAGAAGAACTGGTATTTAACACGGTTACTTCAGGGGCTGCCAATGATATTGAACAGGCCACCAAAATAGCACGGGCCATGGTAACCAGGTTCGGCATGAGCGACAAGTTCGGCATGATGGCCTTGGAAACTGTAAATAATCCCTACCTGGGCGGCGATACCACCCTGCTGGTATCCGATGAAACCGCCTCCAAGATTGACGAAGAAGTGCTTTCCATAATTAAAACATGCTATCAAAATGCCATTGATATCCTGGAGGAAAACAAGGATAAACTGCACAAGCTGGCCAAACACCTGCTGGAAAAGGAAACTATTTCCGGCGAGGAGTTTATGAATCTTCTTACAAGCAGAAAGGAAACCGCCATTAATGGGGGAGAATAACTTAATAATTTGCATTGTCTGCTGCTTGCTTGAAAATTATCCTTCAAGGGGTTACAATAAGAAGGATTGGAATGTCTTGGAGGTATATGTATGAACGGCAGAAATGTTTATGATGTACTTAAAGAACGGGGTTATATAGCCCAGGTAACCCATGAGGATGAGGTTCGAGAGCTGCTGGGCAGGGAACCCGTAACCTTTTATATCGGCTTTGATCCCACTGCTGACAGCCTGCACGTGGGTCATTTTATACAGGTTATGGTAATGACGCATATGCAGAGAGCCGGCCACAGGCCCATTGCCCTTGTGGGAGGGGGCACCGCCATGGTTGGAGATCCGTCCGGCAGAACCGACATGCGTAAGATGCTTACCCTTGAAATGATCGAGCACAACAGCCGAGCATTTAAGAAGCAGCTGTCTCGGTTTCTTGACTTTTCCGAAGGAAAGGCTGTTATGGTCAACAATGCCGACTGGCTGCTGGATTTGAATTATGTAGAATTTCTGCGGGAAATAGGCGTTCATTTTTCAGTCAACCGCATGCTGACTGCTGAATGCTTCAAATCCCGCCTGGAAAGAGGGCTTTCCTTCCTGGAGTTTAACTACATGCTGATGCAGAGCTATGATTTTCTGGTCCTGAACCGCAGGTACAATGCCAGGCTCCAATTGGGCGGGGATGATCAGTGGTCCAATATTATAGCAGGTGCTGATCTTATCCGCAGGGTAGAAGGAACTTCTGCCTACGGCATGACCTTCAAACTTTTAACAACCAGTGAAGGAAAGAAAATGGGCAAAACCGAAGCAGGCGCCCTGTGGCTGGATCCTGAAAAGACACCACCCTATGATTTCTATCAGTACTGGCGCAATATTGACGACAGTGACGTGAAAAACTGCCTTGCCCTGCTGACCTTCCTGCCCATGGAGGAAGTGGAAAGGCTGGGCAGCCTGAAGGATGAAAAAATTAACGAAGCCAAAAAGGTACTGGCATACGAAGTTACCAAAATTGTTCATGGTGAAGAAGAGGCCAGGAAGGCCGAAGCCGCAGCCCTGGCATTGTTTGGCAGGGGCAGCGCAGATGCTGAGGTTCCGGGTACAACCATTACTGCAGAGGAATTTAAGCAAAACAGAAATATTATAGATATGCTCTACCTGCTCAAACTGGTTCCCTCCAAGGGAGAAGCCCGGCGCCTGATAAAACAGGGCGGCATCTATGTAAATGATGAAAGGATTCAGTCCATAGATCATGCTCTTACTGAAAACGACTTGCAGGACGGAAGCCTGATGATCCGCAAGGGTAAAAAGGTGTATCACAAGGTAACAGTAGAATAAATGATTCTGCATATTGAATTATGGAAGCATTGCCTGAAAAGCTGTCTGCTGCAAAAGGCAATGCTTTTTTGTTTCTTGTGTTTAGAAGTCTGCGCCTGCTTCTGTATAAATCTTTACGGTTTCATCCGTCATCTTGTTCACGTCAAAGTGTTTTTCGGCTATTAGTCTTGATTCCCGCCTTGCTGATTCCAGAATGTCCCTGTTCTTATGAAAGAATAGGATATCCCTGGCAATTTCCTGGGCATCCAATTTCATACACCCGTGTTTAAGGGAACCGCTCAGCTGAGGCTGTCTGCCCTTTTCAAACCATTTTGCACGAACCAGGCCTCCGTATCCTTCCCCCAGCAGAAAACCTGCACTGCCGCATGCCATGGCTTCACGAAGGGAACGGCCCCTGCCGAAAGCCATATCGCTCCATTGGAGCAGCGGCAGAGGGTCATGAACCCAGCCGCAGTTTTCAGCATTTCCCACTTTTGCGCCAAAGGCATAGCCCATGTATTTAGCTTCAAAGGGAATATTATTCTTTTTAAGAATTTTTAAAGCAAATGCCAGGTATTCTGCTCCCCGGGCGGCAGCGCCGCTGGTTCTGCCTGTCCAGATAATTCTAAGGGGATGGTTCAATGTTTTGCTGTAATCGGGTCTGAAATAATCCGTATCCACGCCATTGAAGATTATGGTAATTTTGTCCTTAAAGGCTTTTCCGCAGGAAGCTGCAATTTCAGGCCCCACGGCTATTATCCTGTCTGCCTTTTCCAGTTCCTTTCTGTAATTCCTAGTCCAGCTGTTAAGCCCGTGAAGGGTGGCAACAAAAGGAATGTCCATCTTAAGCTTTATATATGTCGCATGTTTTAAAACAATAGGGGAATGGGCATGTACAAGATCTGCTCCATTCCCCTCAATATTTTCCAACAGGCTGGTATAGGAATTATAGTAAAAACAAGGTGCAGAGAGAGACTGCTCCATTTCAGACCTGTCTTGCTTTGATACGCCAAACATGTCCATAGCCGCCGGAGTGGCTATAAAGCCGATATAGGGTTCAAACCCCTTCTTTAAAAGGCTGGCTGCCAAATCTCTTACATGGGTGAATACTCCGCATTTGGCCATGATGGATAAGAGTAAAATCCGCAATTATAATTTCTCCCTGTGCTCAAGAAAATAAGTTTAATTATATTATACTGAAGACAGGGAAAAAGTGTGAAGTATAGCTCCTTAATCTCTGCGCCGGCCTCCAAGCAAACCGGATATAAGCAGCAGCCTTAACAGCTGCATAACTGCCATTATGGTTGCAGCCACATAAGTCAGAGCCGCAGCACTTAGAACATTGCGGGTAGGCTGCACCTCTTCACGGTAGATCATGCCGCCGGCTTCCAGTGCAGCTATGGCACGGCTGCTGGCATTGTATTCCACCGGCAGGGTGATAAGCTGGAACAGTACTGCCAGTGAGAAAGCAGCAACTCCGATGGTAATCAGGTTCAGGCTGTCAAGCAGGAGGCCGATCAACAGGAGTGGGAAGGCCAGCTGGGAGCCTATGCTGGCTATAGGTACAATGGCATTTCTTAGCCTCAAGGGTGTATATTCATCTGCATGCTGTAAGGCATGGCCTGCTTCATGTGCAGCTATGCCCAAGGCAGCCAGGGAAGAGGAGTTGTATACTTCAGGCGACAGCCTGAGGGTTTTTGACCGGGGGTCGTAATGGTCGGTCAGACGCCCTCTGACCTGTTCTACTCTGACATCATAAAGGCCGTTCTGACGAAGCAGTTCCCTTGCCGCTTCAGCACCAGTTATGCCGCTTCTGGCAGGCACTCTCATATACCTGGCATAAGTAGTCTGCACTTTTGTCTGTGCATATAATGCCAGCAGAATGGCAGGTATCAGTATAATAAAGGTAGGGTCGAAATAAAATGGAAAAAGCATGACATCACTCGCTTTCATACTTTATAATGCTGCATCTGTTGCTATATATAATTATAACATAAAAATTTGACTTTATCTGACCTTCGCATGTTTGTTTACAAAAAATTAATATTTTAAAGTTTCAACCTTCTGACCCTGGGCGGCTTCTGCTCCAATGGGTCGAAGGGCACATATGCCATGGGTATGCCCATGCCCCTGGCAAACATTTCATTGGTGGTAATGAGGTCGTTTCGGTCCACCTGGGAAAGGGACGTTTTACCCAGGGCACGAATTCCTTCCATCATCTCCAGCTTGCAGGATTCAAAAAAGTTTTGCAGCGACCTGGCTCCCTTCTCAATATCGAACTGATCGGCATAAGCTTCCCCATACCAGGTCAGGGCGGTAGGCGGTTCAAAGGGGAGAGGTTTTTGTATCTGACCATGGGATACGGCTACAAGAGCAATGGCTCCCACCTGGCAGGCATCTGCACCCAGGGCCTTTACTTTAAGGGCATCTCCCGGGGTTCGTATACGACCTGAGGCTATTAATGATACCCTGTCCCTGAATCCGTGCTTTTCCAGCCATTTTGCCGCCCGGTCTATCGCAAAAGCCGTAGGAATTCCAAAGTCATCCTGCAATATCGGAGGTGAACCCTTGGTGGCAGCTTCCGCCCCGTCTACTACCACAAAATCTGCACCGCTGCTGCAAATCCAGTACAGATCAGCTTCCAGATCTTTTCCCGCAGCAATTTTAACACCGATGGGAACGCCGTCGGTAATGTGGCGCAGCTTATCCACCAGTTTTTTTAAATCCTGTGGGCTTTGGACTTCTGGCTGGCGGGAATATGTAATCAAATCCTGTCCCTTTGGTATTTTAAATTCCTTTCTCAGTTTATCGTTCAGCATGTAGGATTTCATCATATATCCAACGCCGCCGTAAGCGCCCTGCCCCAGCTGAATCTCTACTGCATGGCTTTTAAGCATGGCTTGTTCAGGCTTGGGCCAGTTTCCCCGGTCATACTGAAAAACTACTTTGTCTGCATATTGAAATACATCCAAAACCGCCGCCCCTGCTCCTGTATGATAGGCTGCACCGGATGCACCACAGCCTTTGGCCAGAGCAATTTTAACAGGTTTGCTCAAAGCAATTCCATATGCCATGGGTGCCAGCATGAAAAAGTGGTTTAACCTAAGGGGCCTTTTTGCATATTTTCCAATTGTTATGGAGAAATCTATCTCCGTATCTATTTCTGTGGGCAGGGTATTGAGCTGGGCAAAATTGAATTTTAAATCATCCAGGCTGGGAAATTGGTTAACCGGCCCCATAGGCCTTTCTACCAGTTTTCCTTCCTCAGCCCTGAGCTCTGTTTCCAGCACAGCCTGAGGTCCGATCCGCATGGTGGATGATACCGCTTCCCACAGGTTTTCATCATACAAGTCACTGGTCAGTATTTTTAAAAAACGGTCATGAATTTTATCAGCCGCAAACCTGCCCAGATACCTTGCACCCAACGTGCTGAGTACGCCTGCTGCACCCAATATGCCCAGAGCAGCCAGTCTGCTTATGCCGGTTTTCTTTTTGTCCAAATTAAAGCCACCATCCTGTTCTTCTGTATATTTTACAGTTAAGTTTATTATGCGAATCCGCAGGCTGTATAATTCTCCATTGCATAAACAGGCTTCCAAATAGTTTTTGTGTAACAATTATTGAAAAATGTTACTGAAATGTGATAAATAATTAACTTATTACAGGGGAGTTTTGCTTTTTCCCTTGACAGGCTTATGATATAATGTTGGGCGTATAAACCATAGTTTGGGGGTAAAGAAATGAACAAGCGAATAATTGGCATTTTTTTATGCATTTTGATTATAACATTGCAGTTTGTTGCTGTCGGAAGCATTGCATTCGCACAAAACAGCATAGTCATATCTGCCAGGCCTATAGGCAAGGTAGCTGAATTCAACGGAGTATACTATGTGTCACCAGTGGGTACATACGCTATCCAATACAGAATTACCAACGAAAGCAATTTTGTTTTAAAAGATATAGAAATCAGGGAAACAGGTCCGGGCCAGGCGAATCCAGCCATAATTACCGGAAGCCCTTCGTTAGAACCTGGTAAAACTTCATCACCTTTGACTGGCAATTCTTACAGCGGCGATCCTGGTGGTTCCAACACTGTGAAGTATAAAGTGCAATATAGCATTGAAGGTGAAGATACATCCCGTGAGACAGGTGAATACTCCATCAGCGTACAGGTTGCACAGGCAGATTTCAGGGTGAATTACACTTCAAGCGCCCAGGGAATGGTTTTTAAAGGTGAGCAGGTAGAACTTACAGCCGAAGTAGAATCCCTTTCCAATGTGCCTCTGTACAATATTACCGTTGTCGATTCAGACTTAAACCAGGAAATCGGCGTTATCAAGGAGCTGGCGCCAGGAGCTAGGGCAACAGTTAAAACCACCGCTTCAATTGAGAAATCCACCAACGGCAATCTGACAGTTTATTATGATTTGCCTGGCGAGCTGGGTCTGGATTTGCAAAAAAATGTCCAGACAGGCCTCAAGCTCGATGTGCGGGATGAAGAGCCGGTTTCTTCTTTGGAATTGAGCGGAAAAACCGATAAGAAGAGCATACCGGGGCCTGTTGACGTGGAATTTGAGCTTACGGCAAAAAATACCGGCAACACTGTTTTGAAGGATATTAAATTTCTGGACTGGGATGGCAAGGAGTTTCATACCCGGGATGCAATTCAGCCCGGCGAAGAGATACAGGTTACCTTCACACGGGAAGTGCAGCCGGGTACCAGTTATGAAATTTTGGTACAGGGCAGGGTTGACAACAGCAATCAGCTGATCAAGTCCACCTGGTCCACTTCATTTGAAAAGTTAACTCCCCAGGTGGATATACAGCGAACCCTTTCTGTTGACAGTATTCAGCCCGGCGAGCCCTTTGAACTTAATTATGTGGTCAGAAACACAGGAAACGTAGATCTGCTGGATGTAGTAATTGAAGAATCAGCATTTGGCGAAGTGCACAGGATGGACAGCCTGCCTGCCGGCCAGGAGGCTGAATTCAGCAAGGAACTGGTTTTGGAGCAGGATACTTTCAGCAAAACCATACTGAAGGCCAGGGATGCTGAAACCCAGAAGGAATATGTTTATGAATCAGCTGAGATGGAATTTAAATTGGGGATAGATGAAAGCCTGCCCAGGCAAGATCTGTCCATCCTGCTCAGGAGCGAAACTGAATCCCTGGACAGGCCCGGCAAGGTGGAATTGGAATGCATTGTCAAGAATACAGGCAGAGAACCCTTGTATAACCTGGTGTTTACCCTGCAGGACAGGGATATGGTAATAGATAATATATCCGTTCTGGAGCCCGGGGAAGATAAGACTATCCTTATTCCAGCCCTTCAGGTGGATGAAACTGAGACCTTTGTGGTGGAAGCCAGCGGCATTGGAGCCGACGGCGAGACATTTACTGCCCAAAGCCAGCCTTTAACCATAGAAGTGGGCGGAGGCGGCCTGTCAGGCAAATTCAGCGTACTGAGAGTTATATTGATTATTATCATCCTGCTTTGCGTGCTGGTAATAGGTGTGCTTGTATATATCCTCAGAGATTCTTTGAAGCTTCCTGCATTTATAAGAAAAATAGGGCAGAAGTTTTCCCGGAAACGCTAAACAGGATAAGTGCCGCATACCAACCGGTCAGTGACAAAATGTTAGGGGGATTATGATGAGTGATGAAGCTCAGCTGATCGAGGAGGCAAAGGCAGGCGATCTGGCAGCTTTTGAAAAGCTGGTATCAGCCTATGAAAAGAAAATATACAATTACTGTCTGCGTATGACTAACAGCCATGAGGATGCGGAGGATCTGACCCAGGAGGTTTTTGTAAGGGTATGCCGTGGCCTGAGATATTTCAGGGGCAGCAGCAAGTTTTCCACCTGGATCTATCGCATTGCCCACAATGTATGCATTGACCGGCACAGAAAATCCAAAGTAATCCTTTTATCCTTAAATCAGCCAAAAAACACTGATGACCAGCGGGAGACAGAACTGCCGGCACATAATCCCTCCCCTGAAGATGAAGCTTTACGCTCCGAACTTAAGAAACATTTGCTGGAGGCCATAAGCAAGTTGAAACCGAAATATCGAAGCGCAATTGTACTGAGGGATATTCAGCAATACTCCTATGAAGAAATTGCAGAAGTTTTGCATTTACCTCTTGGTACAGTAAAATCCCATATAAGCCGGGCAAGGGCAGCTCTGCGTGAATCTGTCCGCCCGTATCTGTAAGGAGGCCGAAGGTATGCGCTGTAAACAGGTTAGGCAATGGACAGATGAATACCTTTCTGGCACCCTGTCTGATGAACGAAAACAAAAGCTGGTAGGCCATTTAAGTTCCTGTACTTCTTGCGCCCAATATGTAAAGGAAATGCGGCAGATGCATGATGCCTTATCCGGCCTGGAAGAAGACCTTCAGCCGGCTTTCAGGCAGCGGCTGCACAGGCATCTGAATGAAGTTTTTCAGGAAGAATATGCCCGGCCGCTTGATAAAAAGCCTTGGGCTGCAAATACATGGAAAAAGCTGGGCACGGTGCTGGCGGCAGCGGCATTAGTATTTCTGATTTATCTGGTTAAGCCCTTTAGCTTGTTTGATTCCGGCATCAAGGAGATGCCAGCCGCGGACAGCAGCGGTGCCCTAATTCAGGATGCCGAACCGGCTGAAGCTTCTGCTGAAACAACCCAGGCTGAAGCTCCAGCTGCGGAAGTATCCATAACATCTCTGGATGAAAGCTATATGGCCGATGAAATTATTTTATACCTGCTTGTGGACGAGAATACCATGTACGAGGATATACTTAATGAGATTTCATCCATTGCAGCAGATTTTAATATGGAAGCTGCGGAAATAGGCTCGGATCATATAATTCTGCATGTATCGGAAGATACAGACAGGGCTGGATTCCTGGGCGTGCTTTCCCGACTGGGGCGGCTTGAATTTTCAGACAGGAAGAGCGGAGGAGAAACCATAACCATACAATTAAAAACTGAATAAATATTTGTATATGAAGAATAAACCTGTTCCTTCCTGAGAATAATATACATAGCATATTATGGAAAATCAGAACAAGCATAAAAGGAGGAACAGGATAATGGCTAAGGAACAAGCCCTTCATCAGGATGCTGAAAACGGTCAGCGGCAGGAATTGCAGCCGGAGCTCATGTCCATTATGAAAGAAGAGGTCGGAAAAGCTAAGGAGAGAAGGATTCCTATAATCCGTGCCTTTGAAGAGATAGCAAGGCGGTCCGGTCTGAAAGCCAATACAATCCGCAATTATTATTACCGTTATATGCATGTAAACGAAGAAGCGGTCAAGTTGGATGCGGATGATACAGCTGTGGATCTGGGTGATGAAGAATCTATAGGCAGGCCTTTTACCCCTGCAGAAACCAAGGCTTTGATGCGGGAAATGCTGATATCCCAGGCACGGGGCGAGTCGGTCAGGGGATGCGCCAATCGTCTGGGAAAAGGAAACAAGAGGATGCTGATCCGATTTCAAAATAAATACCGCAGTATAATTGCCCGGAATCCTGAATATGTAGAAAATCTTATTAGGGAAATTGAAGCTGAGGGCATTCCATGTTTTAATCCATATACACGCACCAGGCTGTCCTATGCAGGGAGAAAACCGGTGAATTATACCCATGCCGGCAGCGGCGGCCAGCTGATTGACTGGATAAGCCAGCTGGTCAGCAATATACAAAGCCTGGAGCTTGTTTCCCTGGAGGATTTTGTAAAGGGACTGAGGGATTTGAGCAGCCTGGCAGCAGGCAATCAGGGCTTGTCCCGCCAGCTGGCAAAGCATAATCAGGAAATGCAGGATATGTATAATAAAGTTCAGATGCTTGAAAACAAGCTGGCTGAGCTTAAAAGCATAAACAGAAGATTTCTGCAGATGAAGGATGAGGACAAGCTTTCCAATCTGCGAGATTATCTGGATAAGCTTCAGGCATGTATGCAGGAGTAGATTTCAGTTTATAGGAAATAAAACCATCCGGTGTTGCATGGCAATGCCGGTTATTTATTTTTGGAGAAATTTTAAGATTTCTGCTTCCAGGAAGGATTTAGTATATATTTGTAGAATACCAGAATACATGTTCTATTTTTATTTATAAAAATAGATCAGGAGGTAAAACCAGGTATGCATGAGGGGCACAGAGAAAGAATGAAGCAGCGGTTCCTTAATGAAGGCCTGGATCATTTCAGCCAGCACCAGGTATTGGAGCTGTTATTGTTTTATACCATCCCAAGGCGTGACACCAATCCATTGGCTCACAAGCTGGTAAAACGATACGGCTCTCTGGTAGGCGTACTGGAAGCAGGATATGAAGATTTGATGACAGTAAAGGGCGTAACCCGGAATACTGCAATATTTTTATCCATGATTCCCCATCTGTGCAGACGGTATTTAAATGAGAAACAAGGCGAAAAACCTCAGCTGAATTCCTCTGCCAAGGCAGGCGAGTACGTCAAATCACTTTTCCACGGCCGCGTATATGAGGTGTTTTATGTAATTTGCCTGGATTCTCAAAACAGGGTCAATCATGCAGCCCTGGTTCATGAAGGAACCATTGATTCTGCCCCGGTCTACCCCCGATTGATAGTGGAAACAGCGCTCAGGCACAAAGCTGCTGCCATAATACTTGCCCATAATCATCCAGGCGGAAGCCTGAAACCCTCAGCTGCAGATTTAGACGCCACCAGAAAAATCCAAAATGCCTGTGAGGCTATTTCCATACGTGTAGTAGACCATATCATCGTGGCAGAAGATGAATATTTCAGCTTTGCTGACAAGGGGCTTATATAAGGAAAGTGAGGTTTTTTATGGGTAGGTTTAAATTTATTCATGCTGCTGATGTACACCTGGGCAGTCTGCTTAGTGTAGAAGGTTTGGACGCCCGGCCGGAGCTGAAGGACTTATGTTACCAGGCTACATATACAGCCTTTGAAAACATCTGCCGCCTGGCTGAGGAGTCAGAAGCCAGCTTTGTCCTGCTTTCAGGCGATGTTTATGATCAGGAAGCCAGGTCTGTACGCGCCAATCGTTTCTTTGTGGACTGCTGTAAAAAGCTGAATGAAGCGGGAATCCAGGTATATGTGCTGGCAGGCAACCACGATCCAGTCCGGGAATACCAGGAAATGTTCATTCTGCCTGAGAACACTCACCTGATTTCCGCCGATAAGCCTGAAATCCATTATGTAAAGGATAAAGAGGGCGCCGATATTGCTGCCATTATCGGCCAATCCTATGGAAGCAGGCAGGTTACGGCACCTCTGCATTTGAGTTATCCCAAGCCTGAAAGGGGAATATTCAGCATAGCCATGCTGCATACCCAGCTTGAATCGGGAAGAAGCAGTTATATACCTGCCAATCTTGGTGAGCTGTCTGAAAACCCCAATTTTGACTATTGGGCCCTGGGCCATATACATAAGCCCCAGGTGCTCAGGCTTGAAAAACCAGCCGTCTTATATCCAGGTACACCCCAGGGCAGGGACTTTGGCGAGCAAAATACAGGCGGCTGCTGGCTGATAGGGATAGACCAGGGAGAGATAGAATCCTTTACATACTGGGCTGTTTCACCGGTGGAGTATCAAAGCCTTGCCATCGACATAGGCTGTCCTGAGCTTAAGGAAGCCGACAGCCTGGATGAACTGGAGAAATATATATTATCCCAGGCCGCTAAGTTGTCTGACAAAGGCAGAAGGCGTCCTGACCTGGAAAATTGGGGAGCCGGCAGCAGAATAAATTTCAATTTGGATGCCGCCCAAATTGCAGGTTTTATTCTGCGTTTGGAAATAAGCGGCCGGGGCAGGCTCCATTCATATCTGCAGAAGGACAGGCAGGACATTGAACAAAACCTGTGCGAGCATCTGCGGTTTGAATTAGGAAGCCGAAAACCCTTTGTATGGATAGATTCGGTCAGAATACGCACAGCCAGTCCGGTAACTGCAGAAATACTGGACAGGCACCCGGTGCTCAAGCAGCTGCTGGAAGATGTCATCCAAACTCTTGAAACCGATGAAAGCAAGCGCAAGGAGTTTATTTCCCAGCTGGGCTATGCCTGGACAACCAGCTTTCACTATGAAGAGCCGGATGATGAACACCTGCCATTGGATCAAGATACCTTGACGCATATTATAGAGGAAGCAAAACAAGAGCTGCTGGAAGGTGTGGCTGAAGAAGGGGGTGAAGCCTGATGCGTATTAAGCGCCTGCATATAGGGGACTTTGGAATTCTGCAGAATCAAACCCTGGAAGATCTGAATTCCGGCCTGGTAGTGGTGGGAGGCCATAATCGTGCGGGCAAAAGCACCTTTATGCAGGTTTTAAGATACCTGGGTTACGGCATTCCAGGCAGCAGCGCCCTTCCGCCTGCCAATGTTGAATATATGGTGGATGCAGATGTTCTGGATGAGATATCCGGCTTATTGTATCACATCAGGCTGCAGGGAGCCGCTGATCCTGTCTGCACTGTGGCAGGAGAGGGGACCCGGATACCTGTCTCCGAACTTTATCCGGTGGATTCCTTTACATACCGCAATCTTTATACCATCAGTTTGGATCAGCTGGCCCGCAAGCCGGAAGGGGTAACAGACAAGGAAATGGAAAAGCTGCAGTCTGCCTTATTGGGGGCAGGCATGACGGATATAGCCAATATTCCCCGCCTGGAAAACATTTTTACCAGGAATGCCCGCAATATCGGGGGAGAAACCGGCAGGCTGTCCAACAAAGCTTTTAAACCTCATGTACAGCTTATAAGGGAAGGCTCCGACAGAAAAAGAAAAGCCAATGCCCAGGTGGATGAATACCAACGCAGGCAGGAACTGATGCAGGAATTAAAAAACAGGGCCGAATCGCTGGGTAAAGATCTAGAAAAAGCCCAGGCCAGGCGGGATATCCTGGAAACAGTCAGGAACAATTATGAAGTAATACAGGAAACCATTGATCTGGACGGTTCACTTAAACTGCATGAAGGCAGCCGGATACCCGGGTCTGTTAAAATTGAAAACCGGGAGAAGATAGTGGCAGCATATGAGAACTACAGCAGCCAAAAAGAAAAACTGCATGACCTGTTTAACAGCCTTGCTTTAAGTCTGGGAAGCCAGCAGCGGGCTGAAAAGGTGAAGGACTTATTATTTAATTACCGTAACCTGCTTCAGGGCTTTACAGACAGGCTTTCAGGCCTTCAGGAGAAATGGAGTTCTCTCCAAAGGATGCAAGACAGGCTTAAGCAGGATATGCACGAGCTTACAGCCCGCATCAAGGCCTTGAATGCCGGCTGGGGCCAGGAAGGCATTGACCGCGTCCGCCGGCTAAAGCTGGAGCTGCTGGAAGAGCGAAAAATAATGGATTATGCATCCCGCATGCAGGATATCGACAACAAGCTTGAACAAGCCAGGCTGCGGATGGATGAAAACAAAAATAAGGAGCAGGAGATAAAGAATGAGATTGAAGAGTTTGAAAAAACTGCTCCTGTATCCGGCTTAAAGCTGTATTTTTGGTTGTCCCTTTTATTTGCTGCAGCCGGCCTGGTTGTATCTTTCTTCTATCCCATTGCAGGTCTGCTCTTTGGAGTATTAGGGGCAGCCGGAGTTGTCGTGTGGGCAGTATACAAAGGGCTTGGGCAAAAGGAAATCAGCTTGCGCCTGAAGGAGCTGAGAAGCAGGCATGCATCGGTTTCGGCAGCTTGTAAAAAGCTGCAGGAGCAAATTGATGAGTTAAACGGGGAGCGGGAAAGAATCCAGTCCTGTCTGGCTGAAGTGTCTGAAAAGCTGGGCCTGCCTCAGACAGTTACTCCCAGTGCTGTGCTGGAGTATTACAGGGCAGTGTCCGATATTCAGAAGCATATTGTCAGATTGGATCAGGAAGATAAGTCTGTGCAGGAACAAGCCGTCCAGCTGGCTGAGCAGATTGAGCAGATAGACAAGGTTCTGACAGAACTGGAAAGTGCATCCGGCATAAGTGAAGATAATGGTTTTGTTATTCAAAAAGATTTTATGCAGGAAGAGACCTGGCAGAATGTAAAGATCAGGCTGAAGCGATGGTATGACCTTATGAATACGGCTGTCCGGCTGGACAACATATCACGGGAAACAGACAAAGTCAAAAGCCAGATTCTGAGCCTTATGGGTAAGGAAGCAGAACGAGATGAAGCTTCGCTGGAAGAGCAGGTGGATGAATATTTAACCCAATGTAAGGCATATTCTGATTACCAGGAAATGAAGAAAAGGCTGGATACAAATATGCAAAGCCTTATGAGGGCAGCTGCATCCGACAGGGTTACAAAGGCTTTTTCCCTGCTTTCATCTGCAGAAGGGCAGGAAAAAAGTCCCATGCAGCAGCTTTTCGATATATATAAGGATTATGCTGTGCCAGATTCCCTGGAACGGGAATACAAAACCCTTTTGGGTGAAATTGATCATTTGGAACAGGAACTGGAAGAGGTCAGGAAAGATATACATGAAACAGAGTTGTTGCTCAAGCAGTTGAGCCTGACCGAGGAATTGGAACAAGCCCATGAAATGATACTAAAAGGCCGGAGCGGCCTGTATCAGGTATCCTATGAGTATGCCGTTCAAAAGGCAGCCGCCTGGTTGTGCAGGGAAATCAGAAATGAGTTTATGACCAGGATGAAAGATGAACTGCTGCTTAAGGCCGACGGCATACTAAGGCGGCTTACAGGAGAAGATTATCAGCGAATAATACCCAACGACAGCTTGTCAGACTTTTCCTTTGAATTGAAAGACGGCTCCCGGCAGGAAAACAGCCGGGTCCTCAGCCGTGGCACCAGGGAGCAGGTATTTCTGGCAGTGCGACTGGGCAGGATAATGGAAATGCAGCCTTCTCTGCCGGTAATAATCGATGATTCCCTTGTAAACTTCGACTGGGATCATTTAAAACAGGCTGTTCAGGTAATCGGGGACTTAAGCCGCACCCACCAGGTATTTATCATGACCTGCCATCCCCATCTGGTAGAACATTTTGTGCAATTGGAAAGAGAATCCGGTCCACCAGCTCAGTTTTGGAGGCTGGACCAAGGGCGTTTCTTCTCTTCCGATGGATCAGAACTTATGGAATATTTAAGCTGACAAGTATATTATTTAAATGATAAACCCGGCCAAAGCCGGGTTTTTTGTCATATATTCCCTAAACCCTTCTTTTTTCTTTTTCTTCATGATAGAATGAAAGGATAAGAAAAGGAGGTCTGGGCATGCAACGTGACGTAATCTCGTTTGCCAAGGGGGAAACTGTTGAGGGCTATTACATAATCAAATCGGTTAACCTGAGAACATCCAACACCAATAACCGTTATTATGATCTGACTATAGCGGATAAAACCGGAGAGGTTAACGGAAAGATATGGGATCCTCAGATGGTTGAAGACATGGAGCTGCAAGACGGCATGCTGGTTAAGCTGAGAGGCCTGGTCAATGAATGGCAGGGGCAGCTTCAGATTAAGGTGGAGCGTATCCGCAGAGTCAATGCCGGCGACAGGGTCCGCATTGAGGATTTTGTGCCTGCAGCGCCTTATCCGCCGGAAGACATGCTGAAGGAAGTGCTCCAGTACCTTGTTAAAATTAAGAATAAGGACATCAGGCAGATTGCCAGTATTCTGCTCAATGAAAACCGGGAAAAGCTGCTGCACTATCCGGCAGCCATGAAAAACCATCATTCCATCCGCAGCGGGCTTTTGTATCATATTACTACCATGCTGAAAATGGCAGAGCGGGTTTTGGAAGTATATTCCCACCTTAATGCAGATTTGCTGTATGCAGGTGTAATTCTGCATGATTTGGCCAAAATACACGAAATGAATGCAAATGACCTGGGCATGGTAACTTCCTACACAACCGAAGGCATTTTGCTGGGTCATATAGTTCAGGGAATCAAGGATATTGAACGGGTAGGGAGCCGGATCAATGCCGACAGGGAAACCGTGCTCCTGCTGCAGCATATGATCCTGTCCCACCATAATGAACCGGAATACGGCAGTCCCAAAAGGCCCATGATTCCCGAAGGAGAAGTACTTCACTATCTGGACATGCTGGATGCCCGTATGTATGATATGCAAAAAGCCCTGGATTCGGTAAAACCGGGCGAATTCTCAGAAAAAGTCTGGCTTTTGAACAACCGTCAGATGTACAGGCCCGTATTCCAGGAAAACGATGAGCGGGACAGCAATCATGAATACTAAAGATAACTGGGAGTTGAAAATATTTGGATCAGGCACAATGGAGATTAGAGCAGGAAAGGCTGAAAGAAGTTTATAATAAAATATGCGCTCAGTTAAAACTGAGAAGAAATGAAGTTGAAAACTACCGGAAAAATGTAACCAGGACCGGGCGCAAGATGTGGGAAGAGGCTGACCATACATGGGAACGCGGGGACATAGATGCAGCTGTGGAAATTAAGCAGTATATGGATGTGCTGAGGCAGGAAAGCCAGGCCCATGAGATTGCCAAGCGCCAGCTTATGAAACTTGAACGCCTGGAACAGTCAGCCTATTTCGGCAGAATTGATTTCATCGAAGATGGATATGAGGATGTTGAAAATATATACATCGGCATAACCACCTTTTTTGATGAAAAGGGCAATATTCTCATCTATGACTGGAGAGCGCCCGTTTCAAGCATTTATTATGACTTTGAGCTGGGTCGTGCCCATTATATATGCCCGGAAGGAAAAATTGAGGGTACGGTCAGTTTAAAACGCCAGTTCCGCATCAGCCGGGATCGGCTGGAGTTTATGCTGGATACCGGCATAAAAATTGACGATGAAATACTGCAGGATATCCTCAGCAGGAATGCCGATGAAAAGATGCGGAACATAGTTAACACCATTCAAAAGGAACAAAACCGCATTATACGCGACGCCGGTCATCATCTTTTAATGGTGCAGGGGGCAGCCGGCAGCGGCAAAACCTCCGTGGCCTTGCACCGGATTGCCTGGCTGCTTTATAATTATCGGCATGAAAAAATGACATCCAGGAACATATTGATTTTCTCTCCCAATACTGTGTTCAATGATTATATATCCAATGTGCTGCCTGAGCTGGGCGAGGAAAACATGCAGCAAACCACCTTTGATGAATACTTGGAAAAGGCAGCCGGCAAGGGTTTGTATTTTGAAAGAAGCAGTGAACATATGGAATTTGTGCTGGCTGCAGGCAGCAGCAGGAAGCATAAAGCCCGGCTGCAGGGTATAGAATATAAATCTTCCATGGAATTTTATAAGCTGCTGAATAACTACATTAAATACCTGGAAAACAACGCCATAAAGATAAAGGACATAATGTTCAGGGGCAAGGCAATAGTTTCCAGGCAGGCGATAAAGAAACTATATTATGAGGATTATGCCTCCATGCCCCTGGCCAGGAGATTGGAGAGGCTGAAGCACCGCCTGTATTACATGACCCGGCCTGCATGGGCCAAAAGGCGCCAGGAGCTGGAGAAGGAACTGAGCAATAAGCCGGAGTATAAGGACAGGGTCAGGGCTTACAGCCGTTTGTTTGTGTATCGTGAATTCAAAAAGGTACGGCGGCAGATTGAAAACATGTTGCATTTTAACACTTACTATGCCTTTTTGAATTTATTTGACGATCGGGAATTATTCAAGCGCATGGCAGGAGAAAATCTGCCGGAGAACTATGAAGAAATCTGCGCGGACACGGCGGCCAGAATCCGGCAAAGAATCTTTGGATATGAAGATATATCTGCTTATGTCTACCTGAAGGGTATGGTGGAAGGCATGCCCCGCATGAACCATATACGCCATGTGGTGGTGGACGAAGCCCAGGACTATAGTCCGGTACAGTACGGCATTCTCAGGCAGCTGTTTCCCAGTATCCGCATGACCTTGCTGGGAGATTTCAATCAGACTATAAATCCATTAAAAAAGAATTTTGATTATGAGAGGATATCGGAAATTTTGCAGCCGGAAAGCAGCGTTATCGTGGAGCTCAATAAAGTCTATCGCTCAACTTCGGATATAGTTGAGTTTACCCGGCATATTTTGAATAACAGCCGGATTGAAACCATAGAAAGGCCGGGCAAAAAGCCTCAGCTGATAAGGGCTTCCGATGAAGAAGGAATGATAAGCAAACTGGAAGCGGACATAAAAGATTTGATAGATAATGGAATGAAGTCGATAGGAATCTTGTGCAAAACTGCTGAAAGAAGCAAGCAGATCCATGATGCAATAAAAAACAAAGTCAATGCCAGCCTGTTGACCCGGGATGATGTGAATTTCAGCAGAGGAATAATAGTACTCCCGGTATATCTGGCTAAAGGGCTGGAATTTGATGCGGCTTTGGTTGTGGATGCCGACAGCGAAGCCTACGGCCTGGAGCAGGATAGAAAGATATTCTACACAGCCTGCACGAGAGCTCTCCATAGGCTGCACCTGTACTGCAGCGGCCGGGTTACACCGCTTATGGATAGCATACCCCAAGCATGTTACGAAACAGTAAATGTTTAGGCGGCAGCTTGCAGATCAGAATTCTTCCAGCTGTTCTGTGAGGTTCCAGCCAAAGCATATTATGTCACAATTATTACAAAGTTTACACCTTTATTAAATCCCGTTGAACCGCATATTCAGCGGTTATTTTTTTGATAAAATGGTATAAAGAACTATATGATACCATATCGGGGGCTATGACATGAAGCGGGTGTTTAAACTATTCGCAATTATCTTAATTGTCTCTTTTATCCTTCCCTTCTACAACGGAAATACTTCTTCCGGATTGAACCGCCTGGATTTTGTACATAACAAAAATACGGATATAACTGCCGATTCCATGAAAGACAGCCAGATAAAGCCTCCGGCCAAAGTTACATATGATAATACGGATATTGAAAAAACCATTGTGCCTGTGCAGGTAATGCCAGTGCCTGATGAGCATGCTGGCCAAAATGACTCACCCGGTCCTGATCCTGCTCAGACTCCGCTGCCATCTCCGGCACCGGGTTCAGATTTAACGGATACAAATCAGGGTATAAATAATCCGGAGAAGGAATCTTTGTCTGAAAACGAACCAGACAGCGGTCCAGACAACCATGATACCAATGAAACAGATGAGACAATAATCGAGGAAGTGGCTGCCAACAGCGGCAAGCTGCTTCAGCACCTGCTTGACGGGATATATCAGCATACAGGCGAGAAGGTGGCTTACCTTACCTTTGATGACGGGCCCACCCCTCACTTGACGGAGCGTATACTGGATATACTAAAAGAGGAGAATGTCAAGGCAACTTTTTTCCCCATCGGTTACAATGCCGAAGCTTATCCAAAACTGATCAAAAAAACATATGATGAAGGCCATGGAATTGGAAACCATACCTACTCCCATGTATACAGGCGCATTTATTCCAAGCCAGGGAACCTGGTGGATGAATTCATTAAAACTGAAGAGATACTGCAGTCCATTTTAGGAGAGGATAAAAGCTTCAAGCTGGTACGTTTTCCCGGCGGTTCCTTTGGAAATACCCTGAAACCATTCAGGGAAGCGGCAAACAAAGCCGGGTTCGGATATATTGACTGGAACTGCGTCAACGGCGATGCGGAATCTGTAAAGCGTCAGTCAGCGAAAAAGTTGTTTTCCCGGGTCAGGGAAACCTATAGGGAAAAAAACGGCCTGATAGTTCTTATGCATGATGCACCCGGAAAGGAAACCACGGCAGATGCCCTGCCTGAAATTATACAGTTCCTGAGAAAAAAAGGATATCGTTTTGAACTGCTGCCCGGATCACGTTAAGTGTCAGTATAATAGGGCAAGCAGGGTGAAAGATAAGACAAGAAGCTGCTAAAGATAAGACTGAGGTGAAAAGAATACTGATGTGGAAAAGAGTTTTCAGATTTCTGTGGGAATTTGTACAGATGGTGGCCATATCCCTCATACTGGCTGTTTTGATAAATCTATTCCTCTTTCAGCCTGTCCGTGTGGAAGGCGAATCCATGAAGCCTACCCTGCATGATAATGATTATGTCATACTCTCCCGTATAGGGAAAACCTTTAATAAGGGATGGGAATACGGGGATATAGTGGTTATCGACCGCCGCATCGACAGAAAACGATCCTTGTGGGACGATATAAAAGACCTGGGCATATTCAACCGGATGGAAAACCGGAATTTGCTGATAAAACGGATTATAGGCCTGCCGGGGGATGTAATAGAGATTCGCAGCCAGGGCGTTTACCGAAACGGTGAACTTCTGGATGAGCCTTATCTGGCAGAAAAGTTTGTTTACAACAAGGAGGAACGTTATGAGGTGCCGGAAGGGCATGTCTTTGTCCTGGGCGACAACCGAAACAACAGCATGGACAGCCGGACCATAGGTTACATTCCTATGGATAATATCAAAGGCACCATGGTGCTTGACATTAGCAGATTTCTGCGATAGATGTATAGGGGGCAAGCCGCTTGCTCCTTTTTCTTTTGCTTAAATTTCCGTCAAAATGCCAGGAACACCAAAGGAGGAACCATTCTATATGAAATTCCGCTTCAGACGTACCCGCTTTATAGCCCAGGCATCTTTGATAGCCGCCGTATATACCGTAATTACCCTGGTTTTTGCCCCCATCAGCTATGGGGAGAGCATGATACAGATCAGGATATCGGAAATGTTTACAGTTCTGCCCTATTACACCCCTGCAGCTGTTCCCGGGCTTTTTATAGGGGTTATAGTATCCAATCTGTTCAGCCCGGTCGGAGCCGTAGACGTTATATTTGGCAGCCTGGCAACGCTTATAGCGGCCTATCTTTCTTACCGTACCAAGAACAAATGGCTGGTACCCGTTCCCCCGATTGTTGTCAATGGCCTGGTAATCGGGGGCATGCTGCATTTTGTATATAACTTTCCTCTCTATCTGTCTGTTCTTTCCGTCACCATAGGCCAGATCATATCCTGTTACGGGGCAGGCGGCATACTTATGCTGGCCCTGGATAAAACCAAACAATATATCTTTCCCGAGTATGGCAGAAAGTAAAGCCTTATGTCGTATTTAAGGCCCTGTGTAATTATGATATAATTTAGAAAAACAGCCAAAGGGGGTTGATTCCGCTGGCTATACATTACATTGTCGGCCGTTCCGGCAGTGGAAAAACTATGAAAATCTATGGTGAAATCGGCCAGGCCCTTCGCAGCGGAGAGAAAGGCCTTATTTTAATGGTGCCGGAACAATTCACCCTCCAGGCTGAAAGAGACCTGATCCAGTATCTTGATCTGCCCGGCATTCTGGATGTAGAGGTACTGAGTTTTTCCCGCCTGGCCCATAAGGTGTTCAATGAAGCAGGCGGCCTTACCCGCACCCACATAAATGAACAGGGCAGGCACATGATACTGCGGCGTATTCTGGATGAAATTCAGGATCAGCTCACCGTATACAAAAAGGTTTCCCGTCAGAACGGGTTTATAAAACACATAAATGACCTGCTTTCCGATCTGAAAAAACATGATATCACTCCTCAGGAACTGGCGGCCAAGGCGGAAGAGCTGGAAGACTCCGTGCTTCTGGCCGGCAAGCTGAAGGATACCGCAGTAATCTATGAGGCTTTCAACCGGTATCTTGCCGATAAGTACATAGATTCCGAGGATGCCATAAATGCCCTGATTGACCGGATGGACCAAGCTGCCTTTCTTTCAGGAGCCCGCATATGGATGGACGGTTTCGATTACTTTCCGCCTCAGAGCCTGCGGGTAATAGAAAAACTGGCGCTTAAAGCCCGGGAACTGACCATTGCATTTACCCTGGAATTGGATCATAAAAGCAGGGATTCCGATATCTTCAAAGTACATGCCCTTTCCCTGCAGAAGATAAGGGATATAGCAGAGCAGCATAATATCAAGGAGAAAATAACCGAACTTACAGGCGGAAACGCTTCAAAAGCCAGCGGCTTTAACCAGGCGCCCGAAATACGCCATCTGGAACAGGAGCTTTATAAATATCCCTATAAAACCTATTCCGGAGAGATTAAGAATATCAAAGCCTTTGCCGGCAGCAACCCTGAATCGGAAGTAGAGAGGCTGGCTGCCTGCATCATTTCCCTTTCACGGGAAAAGGGCTGGCGGTTTAAAGAGATGGCAGTGGTTTCAGGCGATCTGCCGGTATACGGCAGCATTATCAAGCGTGTATTTCCCCAATACGGCATTCCATATTTTATAGACGAGAAAAAACCCATAATGCAAAACCCCATTGTGGACTTTATACTGACCTCTCTGCAGGCAATAAGCCGGGGTTACCGTTACGATGATGTTTTCAAGCTGCTGAAAACAGGCTTTTGCGGCCTGCCCAGGGAACAGGTGGAGCTCTTGGAAAACTACTGCCTGGAATTTGGGATCAAGGGCAGCAGGTGGAAAAAACCATTTGAACTCGGGGAGAAAGACTATCCTCTGGATGAGCTTAACAGCTGCCGGGAGTTCTTTATAAATCCTCTATGGAAGCTGGAAAAAGATCTTAAGAAAAGTACCGATATACAGGAAATGATCTCTGCCCTGTACGCCCATTTATCCGGGATTAAGCTGCAGCAGCAATTGGAAGATTGGGTTTCGGAACTTAAGGAAGCAGGCCGCCTGGAACTGGCGGAGGAAAATGCTCAGATCTGGAGAATCGTCATAGATATATTTGATCAGATGGTGGAAATCCTGGGAAGCCAAAAGGTCTCCCTGGAAGAATTCCACAGGATTCTGGAATCCGGCTTTTCTTCCATGGAAGCAGGCATAATTCCCACTACGCTGGACCAGGTGCTGGTTGGCAGCGTCCAGCGTTCAAAAAGCCAACATGTAAAAGCCTTGTTTGTGCTGGGCTTAAATGACGGTATTCTGCCTGCAGGCAGCCGGGAAGAAGGGCTGCTGGCGGCTGAAGAAAGGGATGTGCTTTTAAACCAGGGCCTGAACCTGGGCGGTAACACCGAGCTGCTGGCTGCAGATGAAAAGTTTGGCATTTACACCGCCTTGAGCAAGCCGTCGGATTTTCTGTGGGTCAGCTATGCCCTGTCTGATACGGAAGGAAAGGCTTTAAGGCCCTCTATATTGGTGGACCGGCTGGAGAAGCTGTTTCCAGAGCTTACCTTCACCAATGGCCTGGTTATGGCAGAAGAACAGCAGCAGGAAATGATATCCACCCCCGACAGTACTTTTAAGTTTATGTCGGAACATATGCGGAACTGCGCAGACGGCAAGGAAGATTCCCTGCTTTGGTGGCTGGTCTATTCCTGGTACAGCAGCCAGCCCGAATGGAAAGGCCGCACGGATCAATTGAAGCAGGCCCTCTTCCACCGCAACCAGGAGGCTCCCCTGGGGAGGAAGAAGGCCGCAGGCCTATACTCGCTTCCTGTCCGGGCCAGTGTAAGCAGGCTGGAGCAGTTTGTAAAATGTCATTATGCCCATTTTATAAAATACGGCTTAAGGCCGGCGGAACGAAAGGAATATACGGTGGAAGCGCCGGATCTGGGCGATCTCTTTCACCGCTCCATAGAAGGTTTTACCCGCCGCATACTGGAGGAACAGCTGGACTGGCGGACCCTGGATGATGCAAAGTGCGAAGAACTGCTGGACCAGGTAATGGATCAGATTCTTCCGGAACACAAATACGGGGTGCTTCAAAGCACCAAACGGTACCAGTACCTGTCTCGAAGGATTAAGCGTATTACCGGCAGGGCGGTATGGCTGCTTACCGATCATGTCCGCCGCAGCAAATTCAACCCTATAGGCCATGAGATCAGCTTCGGCCTGAAAGGCACCTATCCGCCCATTGAGATAGAGCTTCCAGGCGGAGAAAAAATGCTCTTGGAAGGCCGGATAGACCGGGCGGATATCTGTGAGACGGAAGACGGGGTATATATAAATGTAATTGACTACAAATCAGGCACGGAGAAGTTTGATCTGGTTGATGCCTGGTTCGGGCTTAAGCTCCAGCTTTTGGTATACCTGCAGGCCCTGCTGGAACTGGAACACAGGCGTACCAAGGGCAAGGCCAGGCCCGGGGGCATCTTTTACTTCCGGATTGACGACCCCTACATAAACACCCATGAAAAGGCGGCAGAGCTTATTGAAAGAAAAATCCGCCAGGAACTTAAGCTCAGCGGCCTTGTATTGAAAGATGTTAATATTGTAAAATGCATGGACAGCCAGATTTCCGGCTGGTCGGAAGTTCTGCCCGTAGGCATATCTGCTAAAAATGACTCGTTTTACAAGGATTCTTCAGCCTTGCATGAAGAGGAGTTTCTTGCATTGTTGCAGCACATAAGGCAGCTGGTAAGCCAGGCAGGCATGGAGATGCTGGAGGGCAGCATCCGGGTAAATCCAATTAAAAAAGGCAAGGAAACTGCCTGCCAGTACTGCCCCTACAGGGGCATATGCCAGTTCGACAGGCGGCTGGAGGATAATACTTACCGTATAATTCCCAATCTGGAGAAAGATCAGATAATCCAGGAGCTGGCCAAAGGAAAGGAGGAAGGGTAAATGCCCAAGTGGACCCCTGAACAGCAGGCAGCTATAGATGCCCGGGGCTGCAACCTACTGGTAGCAGCAGCAGCCGGTTCCGGGAAAACTGCTGTACTGGTGGAGCGGATATTGCAGCTCATTTTAAAGGATAAAGCCAGTATCGACAGGCTGCTGGTGGTTACCTTTACCAAGGCCGCGGCAGCGGAAATGAGGGAACGGATAGGCTCCGCCCTGGCCAGGGCCATCGATGAGGATATGGGCGACAGCCGGCATCTAAGGCAGCAGCTCAACCTTCTTTCCAAGGCGTCTATCAGCACCATCCATTCCTTTTGTACCAGCGTAATCCGCAAGTATTTTCATGTAATCAACCTGGATCCGGTTTTCAGAATCGGCGATGAAACTGAATGCATTCTGCTCAGGCAGGAATTGATTGAGGATCTGTTTGAAAGGGAATATGAAAAAGCCAGTGAAACCTTCTTAGGCCTGGTGGAAAGATTCGGCGGCAGCAAACAGGATACCGGCCTGCAGAACCTGGTGCTCGACTTCCATGAGTTTTTGCAAAGCAAGCCTTTTCCGGAAAAATGGCTGATGGAACGGGTGCAGGATTTTGCCAGAAGCCAGGATGAACTGGAAAATGTGCCCTGGTACCAGGCCCTGCTGGATACCTTTCAAATGGAAATAGAGGGCATTATTCATTTGCTGCATGATGCGCTGGACTTGTGCGGCATGCCCGGCGGCCCGGTTCTTTATAGGGAAACCCTGCTGGATGATTTAAGGCAGATGGAAGATATGATGGAGCTGGCCCAAAAAAATGATCTGGCAGCCTTTATGGAAGCTTATAAAGGGGTACGCTTTTCCGATTTGAGCCGGCGCAAACAGGATGCAGATGAGGATTTGAAGTCCAAAGTAAAGGACCTGAGAAAAAAAGCAAAGGACATATGGGGCGGCCTGGGGGGCAGCCTGACAAAGCTGGGCCTGGAAGAATGCATAGAACAGCTCAATGAACTGTATCCATATATGCAATATTTATGCCGGCTGGTTATCCAGTTTGACGATGAATACAGGCAGTTGAAGCAGGAAAGAGGAATTCTGGACTTCAATGATCTGGAGCATTATACCCTGGAAATCCTGCAGCATGAGGAAGTTGCCCGGGAGCTGCAGCAGAAGTATGATTATATCTTCATAGACGAATACCAGGACAGCAACCTGGTTCAGGAAACTATTATCAATTATATCCGCAGGCAGGACAATGTGTTTATGGTGGGAGACGTGAAACAGAGCATATACCGTTTCCGCCTGGCCGATCCGGGCATTTTCCTGGAAAAGTACAATACATATATCCCTGAGGAGGAAGCCGTCAACCGCCGGATTGACCTTAACAAAAACTTCAGGAGCCGGGCATCAATTCTGAATGCCGTTAATTATATCTTTGAAAACATAATGTCCTCCAGCTTTGGTGAACTGGATTATGATGCCGAAGCTGCTTTATACCCGGGTTTGGATATGCCGCCGGCAGAAAATCCGGAAGTGGAGCTTCATTTGGTAGAAAAGAAGGCGGACATAAAAGAGGATCTGGATGAGGAAATTGAAAATCTTACCGATATAGAAGTGGAGGCTTCTATTGCTGCAGAACGTATTCAGCAGCTGGCAGGCACTGAGATTTACGATTCAAAAACAGGCCGGTACAGAAAGGCGGAATACCGGGATATGGTCGTGCTGCTCAGAACCACCAGGGGCTGGGCAACGGTATTTCAGGATGTTTTCGCCAGGAAGGGAATCCCGGTTTATGCCGATGTTGACACAGGTTATTTTGAAGCTTTGGAAGTAAAAACCATTGTGGCCCTGCTTCAGTTGATCGACAACAAGTATCAGGACATACCCCTGCTGACGGTAATGCGTTCACCCATCGGCGGTTTTGATGCCGATGATATGATAAAAATCCGCACCGGGTCCGAGGCCAGGGCCTTTTATCAGGCTGCAGAGAATTATGCCCAAAGCCATGATGATGATCTGGCTCACAGGCTGAGAGATTTTTACCACAAAATTTCCGGCTGGCAGAAAGCTTCCCGTTACCTGCCCATGGAGGATTTTCTCTGGAAGCTGTATACCGAAACGGGTTATTACAATTATGCCGGTGCCATGCCCGGCGGAGCCCAGAGGCAGGCCAATCTTAAGATTCTGCTGGAGAGGGCCCGCCAATTCCAGCAGACTTCCATTAAAGGCCTTTTTCAGTTTATACGCTTTATCGACAAGCTGAAGAGCAGCAGCGGGGATATGGGTGAAGCCAAGGCCCTGGGCGAAAATGAGAATGTGATCCGCATTATGAGCATCCACAAAAGCAAGGGGCTGGAGTTCCCCATAGTCATAGCAGCAGGGCTGGGCAAGGCCTTTAATCTAAGCGATACCAAAGACCCGGTGCTGTTCCATAAGGATCTGGGACTGGGACCCAGGTATGTGAACCCGGATACCAGGCAGAGATATGATACCATTGCCAGAACGGTCATTAAACATGTTATGCGGCTGGAAAGCCTGGCTGAAGAGATGCGTATCCTGTATGTAAGCCTTACCCGGCCGAAAGAAAAGCTCATCCTTTTAGGTTCAGTTGACAAACTGGAGGAAAGCGTGGAAGGATGGGCAAGGCCGGTCAGCCCTTATTCCCTGTCCCAGGGGAAAAACTTTCTGGACTGGATTATGCCTGTACTCATGCGGCATCCTGACTGTGAAGAGCTGAGGGCTTTGCTGGGCAAACCCTTTACACAGCCCCTCTGGCAAAGCGATTCCCAATGGAAGATTTATATGCACGACCGCAGTAAAATTGCCGCATTTAATGAGGAAGAAGCCGTTAAAAAGCAGGAGTTCCTGCATCGCCTTGAAAACCCCAGGGAATATATACAAAGCATGCTTCAAAAGAAGGGAGATAAAGATGCATACAGCTATGAGGAAAGGCTCCGCCGAATGGTAGAAAAGCGCTTTGTCTGGGAATACCCTTACAGGCATGCTGTCAATGTTCCTTCCAAGCTTACCGTAACTGAAATAACCAAGCTTCAGGGCCTGCGGGTATTGCAAATATCCGGGGAGGATCAGGCTCCGGATTTCCGCCTGATTGGCGGCCTGCCATCCTTTTCCGCCCGGCCGAAATTCCTGGACGGCAGCAAAGGCTTCTCTGCTGCCGAAAAGGGCACCATTATCCACTTTATCCTTCAGCATCTGGACCTTGACAGGACAGGGTCCAGGGAAGAGATCCGGCAACAGGTGGATGAAATGGTTAAGCGGGATCTTTTAACCCGGGAAGAGGCCGAAGCAGCGGACCTTAACATAATCCATGCCTTTTTTGAAAGCGAAACCGGCCGCCGCATGCGAAAAGCAGAATGCGTCCGCAGGGAAGTTCCTTTCAATTACCGCAAGAAAGCCCATGAAATAATGGACAATATGCAGCCCGGCCATGATACCCTTCTGATTCAGGGTGTTATTGACTGCTTCTTTGAAGAAGAGGGGCAATGGGTTATAGTGGATTATAAGACCGATTACGTGGACTCGCCGGAGAGAGTAAATGAATTGGTTAAGCTTTACCAGAAGCAGATGAATTTGTATTCCGAAGCACTGGAGCAGATCACCGGCAAACCTGTAAGGGAAAGGATACTGTACTTTCTGAGCATAAATCAGGCTATTAAAATACAGCATAAAGGGGATCAGAATGGTAAACGCTATTAGGCAGTTTTTGCTGAACAATGGATTTTCCAAAAATCTTGCATCGGCACTGGCAAATATGACCACGGTTTCAATGGTGGTATTGCTGTGCATTGCATCCTGGATACTTGCCAGAATCATCCTTACCAGGATTATTGGTGTCTATGTAAAGCGCAGCAGAAGCAAATGGGACGATATTATTTTGGAACGCCGCTTCTTTTCCAGGGCTGCCCATTTGGCACCCGCTGTCGTTTTATATTTCTCAGCTTCTGCATTTCCTGCAGTTCAGGCGTGGATTCAGAAGCTGGCCCAGACTTATATAATTATTGTTACAACCCTTATCATCTTTTCCTTACTGGATGGCTTTGATGAAATATACAGCACCTTTGAAATTTCCAAGGAAAAGCCCATTAAGGGGATTATTCAGGTTCTGAAAATTATTATTTCCATAATTGCTGCCATCATAACTATTTCCCTGCTGGTGGATAAATCCCCATGGGTGCTGCTGAGCGGTATCGGCGTTTTCTCGGCAGTTCTGATGCTGGTTTTTCAGAATTCCATATTGGGTTTCGTGGCAGGCATTCAATTGTCCAGCAATGACATGGTAAGGGTTGGAGACTGGATTGAAATGCCCAGGTATGATGCCGATGGAGAGATTATTGAAATAACCCTGCATACTGTAAAGGTGCAGAACTGGGACAAGTCCATAACTATGATTCCCAGCCATGCGCTGATTTCAGAATCATTTAAGAACTGGAGGGGCATGAGGGAGTCAGGCGGAAGAAGAATCAAAGAGACCATATATATCGATGTAAACAGCATTAAAACCTGTACGGATGAAATGCTTCAAAGGCTGGAAAAGCTTCATTACCTTTCCGGTTACATAAACAGCAGGCGGGGGAATAATGAACCAATAACAAACATAGGCGCTTTTCGCGCCTATGTTGAAGAGTATATGCAAAATCTGCCCGGGCTTAACAAGGGTATGACAATGATGGTGCGGCAGCATGCACCTGCCGAACACGGGCTGCCCATTGAGATTTACTGTTTTTCAGCAGGCACCCGGCTGGCAGATTATGAAGCTGTAAAAACACAAATATTCGATCATATTATGGCAATTATCCACCAGTTTGATTTGAGAATCTACCAGCGCCTTTCAGGCCTGGACCTGGCTGCTACAGCTGCTGCTTATAATCCTCCAGGAAGGAAGCAATCCGATTAATTGCCCGCTTCAGCTCTTCCTTGGGCGGCAGGAATACCAGGCGGAAATGGTCGGGATCAGGCCAGTTAAAGCCGGTGCCCTGCACCAGCAGCACTCTCTTGGACAGAAGAAGGTCCCTTATAAACAGCATATCATCCTTAATGTTGAACCGTTCCACGTCCACCTTGGGGAACACATAAAAGGCTCCTTTGGGTTTGACGCAGGAAATGCCCGGAATGTCATTGAGCATTTTGTATGCCAGGTCCCGCTGTTCTCTCAGCCTGCCGCCTGGAACAATATACTCATTAATGCTCTGATATCCGCCCAGGGCGGTTTGAATGGTATACTGTGCCAAAGCATTGCTGCAAAGCCGCATGGAAGCAAGCATATGTATGCCTTCTATATAGTCCTTGGCCCTTTCCTTGTTGCCGCTGAGCACCAGCCAGCCGGCACGGAAACCGGCAATCCGGTGGGACTTGGACAGGCCGTTGAAGGTTATGCACAAAACCTCGTCGGTCATAGATGCTGCAGAATAGTGTTCTGCGTCATCATAAAGAATCTTGTCGTAGATTTCATCGGAGAACAGAATCAAATCATGTTCCTCGGCTATTCTAACGATTTGCTCCAATATTTCCTTAGGATATACTGCTCCGGTGGGATTGTTGGGGTTTATTATAACTATTCCCCTGGTCTTAGGGGTAATCTTTTTCTTTATATCCTCAATATCCGGATACCAGTCGGACTGTTCATCACAAAGGTAATGAACCGGCACGCCGCCGGCCAGATTGGTGGCTGCAGTCCAAAGGGGGTAATCCGGCGCCGGTATCAGGATTTCATCGCCGTTTTCCAATAAAGCCTGCAGTGCCATCATAATAAGTTCGCTGACACCGTTTCCTACGTAGATATCATTGACAGTTACGCCTTCAATATTCTTCTGCTGGCAATACTGCATAATGGCCTTCCTTGCGGGAAAGATGCCCTGGGAATCGGTGTAGCCCTGCGCCCGGCGTACATTGTAGATAACATCATGTATAATTTCGTCTGGGGCTTCCAGTCCAAAGGGGGCCGGGTTGCCAATGTTCAGCTTCATTATATGGTAGCCTTCCTCTTCCAGGCGTTTGGCTTCTTCCATTACCGGGCCTCTGATGTCATATAGAACATTATCAAGTTTGCTAGACTTATTGATGGATTTCATGGTTTCCAGCCTCCCGTTAAAATCATTAATAATTATAAGGTATTCTTTAAATTATATACAAACAGGCTGTTAAAATCAATAAAGCGGAAACATTAATTTTGCAGGAGGCATTCGGATTAAACAACTATAATCAGTATAATATAGGCTATTAAAGAGAGTATAATGCTTACTGAAATAGTATTAAGTACAAACTGCTTGCTTTGCTCCTGCCTTTCATCCATAAAAATTGGAATAACAAATGGCGGTGGAAGCAAAAACATGGTATACAGGGCTGTTTTGAATGTATGATCTAAATCAAGAAGCTTTTCTATGATAATTGTATTGATTATAAACGCCATTCCCAAAAGTAACAGAATCCTTATCAGTGCAGTCAAAAAAGGTTTTCCTATTCCTTTGAAATTGATTTTAAGCTCATAACCGATAACTATGCATATCAGGGGCATGGTTAAGGCTGAAAGCAGGCTGAGGGTTTCCATTACAGAATGGATTACAGGAGATGATATTGAACTGACATTGACCAAAAGGCTGGCTAAAACCCCTAGAATAATAGACAGAATAACCGGTGATTTAACAAAGGAAACAATTAATTCCCTGGCACTTGCAGATCTGCCGTTCAGTTTTTGCAGGTAGCTTACCAGAACAAAAAACACGAATACTACCTGGCCTAAATCAATAAGGGCCAGTTTAAAGATGTTTTCAGCACCATATACCGCAAGAAACAATGAATAACCCATCATTCCGGTTTCAAAGCCGCTGAACAGGGCCGGATAGTATTTGTTGGACTGATTCAGAAGCCTTTTTAGTCCCGTTCCTATAAAAAGCATTACACCGCATACCAGAAAAACCGATAAAAAAATCAGCAGGTAGCGGCTTTCAAAAGTTGTTTCGGCAAAAGTCAGAAAAAGCACCGCAGGCAGGCTTACATTTACAACGATCTTCTTTAATCCGCTTACCACATCCTGCTTAATGAAGCCTGTCTTTCTAAAAAGCGCACCTAGCACAATAAGAAATATTACCGGCAGAACCTTGGATAATACCTCAAGCGTACCTGTCATATAAAAACCCCTCACTTATATTATTTGGCAGTTTCGGGCTGTATTACGTCCAGTTTAACAGGCTTATATATACTCGTCAAACATTTGATAATCTGAATTTCATTCTTGCAATTCTCTTTTTGCTTAAGTATACTATTTTTATGGTTAAATCCTGAAAGGATACTGCATTGAATACGGCCAGCAGGAACCCTTGGAGCTTAAAAGGAAGGAGGGGCGTATAAGTGGCCGCTGGATTAAAGATTATTAATAAATATTCAAGCCTGAACCACTGTGGACGGGGTATATATATTTATGTCCGTATACGTTCCGAATTCCTTTGTGAGAAATAATGTTTTCACTTGTAAAAAGGAAAAGCCATGGGAACGATACGGATATCCTATGGCTTCTATTATTATTAGGCAGTACTATTGTAAAAGAGCCATAGGATCAGTCAGTCCTATGGCTTAGTTTTTGCACCGGATACAGAAATTCAAGTGCAAAAGAGATGGGAAGGGGCATCTATGTTTAAAAGACTCAGATTGCTTTTTGGCTATATGCGCGGCAACCGCCTGCTCTATATCGGGGCAATTATATGTGTAGGTATCTCTGCCTTAATTGCAATGATACCTACCCTGATAATCCGCTTTGCTGTCGATTCGGTAATAGGCAGCCAGCCGGCGGAGCTGCCCCGGGCATTGCATGATTTGATTGACCGCATGGGCGGAGTGGAGTTTCTGAGAAACAACCTGTGGATACTGGGCCTATGTTTGATAGGAACATACCTGGTCAATTTTGCATTTGCCTATCTGAGAGGAAAATGGTCGGCCATGGCGGCTGAATCTACGGCCAAAAGGCTGAGAGACAGGTTATACGATCACCTGCAGAATCTGACCTATGACTTTCACGTAAAAGCAGAAACCGGGGATTTGATTCAGCGCTGCACCTCTGATGTGGAAACCATCCGCCGCTTTCTGGCCGTGCAGCTGGTAGAGGTGGGCAGGGCCCTTTCCCTCTTGGCAGCGGCCCTTGGCATCATGCTGTCCCTGGATGTGCGGATGACCTTGATATCCGTATCTGTGATACCCCTGATATTTGGCTTCTCCTTCCTGTTTTTCGTAAGGATACAGAAAGCCTTTCTGGCAGTAGACGAATCTGAAGGCAGGCTGTCCACCACCCTGCAGGAAAACCTGACCGGTGTGCGGGTTGTGCGTGCCTTTGGACGCCAGGCATATGAAACTGAGAAGTTCGACGAAAGAAATACGGAATACAGGGATCTGACTTACAGGCTGATCCGGATCCTGGCTGCCTACTGGTCGCTGTCCGACGGCCTTGCCCTTTTGCAGGTGGGCATAGTAGTGACAGCCGGCGCCTATCTGGCGGCAACCGGCGCCATAAGCCTGGGAACCCTGCTGGTCTTCTTTTCCTATATAAACATGCTGATCTGGCCCATACGACAAATGGGGAGAATACTCAGCGGCATGGGCAGAACCCTGGTATCGGCAGGCCGCATTCAGGAAATCCTGGATGTGCCTGAGGAAAGCCAGGATCCCGATTGTGTCAAGGCTGATCTTTCCGGCGACATAGTGTTCGAGCATGTATATTTCGAATACGAGGAAGGCAAGCCGGTTCTAAAAGATGTATCATTTACGGTAAAACAGGGACAGACGGTGGCCATACTGGGGCCCACCGGATCCGGCAAGTCTTCCCTGGTGCACCTGCTTCAAAGGCTGTACGATTACAAGAGCGGTTCCATCACCATAGGCGGGGTGGAGCTTAAGAAGATAGACAAAAAATGGCTGCGGCAGAATGTTGGAATTGTTCTCCAGGAGCCCTTCCTCTTTTCCAAAACTATTGGTGAAAATATTGGGATTGCCAAACAGGATGCTTCCCCGGATGAGATTCTGGAAGCCAGCCGGATTGCACATGTGCACTCATTCATTAAGGAGTTTGAAAGGGGCTATGATACTCTGGTAGGAGAAAGAGGCGTTACCCTGTCCGGCGGGCAGAAGCAGAGGGTTGCCATTGCCCGTACCCTGATTCCCGATACCCCCATATTAATCTTTGACGACTCCCTCAGCGCTGTGGATACGGAAACCGATGCGGCAATCCGTAAGGAGTTGAAAAAACGCAGAAGCAAAGCTACCACCTTTATAATCTCACACCGCATCACCACCCTGTCTGAAGCCGACCAGATTCTGGTACTGGAAGAGGGACGGGTGGTCCAGTCCGGCACCCATGAGGAATTGATTCAGCAGCCCGGTTTGTACCAGCGGATCTGGTCCATCCAGAGTTCACTGGAGCAGGAACTGGAAGACGATAAGCGGCTGGTGATGTAGGAAAGGGAGGAAAGCATGAATTATTTCGAAGAGCAGGAATATACCAAAAGGTTTGACCTGGGACTGTGGAAGAAGCTTTTAAAATACGCAAGGCCTTATACCCGGCAATTGATTGTTTTGGCCCTGATAATGGTCGGGGCAGCAGTTATAGATGTTGTGTTTCCATTGGCCACCCGTTATGCCATCGACCGCTTTATCATTCCCGGAAAACTGAACGGGCTGGCCGGCTACAGCATAGTCTACGGCCTGCTGATTCTGATTCAGGTGCTTAACACCTGGCTGCTTATCAAAATTGCCGGCAAAATAGAGGTGTGGCTTGTTTATGATATCCGGAAAGCAGGCTTTAAGAGGCTGCAGGAATTGTCTTTTTCCTACTATGACAAGACTCCCGTAGGCTGGATGATGGCAAGAATGACATCCGATTCCGAACGCCTGGGAGAAGCCATATCCTGGGGCCTGGTGGATCTGACCTGGGGCTTTGCCATGATGATTTTCATCATGATTGTCATGCTCTTTATGAACTGGAAGCTGGCTTTGATTACCCTGGCGGTTGTGCCCCTGCTTGTCCTTATCAGCCTTTTCTTCCAGGTAAAAATTCTCGGGGGCTACCGGCAGGTGCGGAAAATCAACTCCAAAATCACCGGCGCTTTCAATGAAGGCATTATGGGCGCCAAAACCACCAAGACCCTGGTGCTGGAAGACCGGAACCTGCAGGAGTTTAAGGCTCTGACCAGCGGCATGCGGCAATCTTCCATCAGGGTAGCGGTTTTTTCATCCATATTCTATCCCATTGTAGCTGCTTTAGGAGGCATCGGCACCGCCCTGGTCCTATGGTTCGGAGGCGGCAGTGTAATGGCTGGCGCCATCAGCTATGGCACCCTGGTAGCCTTTGTAACCTACAGTATTCAGTTCTTTGAACCCATTGAACATGTTGCCCGCATATTTGCCGAATTGCAGTCAGCCCAGGCTTCTGCCGAGCGGGTGCTTTCCATGATTGACACTCCCCTGGAAATAGAGGACAGTCCTGAGGTCAAGGCCAAATACGGGGATGTTTTTCATCCCAGAAAGGAAAACTGGGAGCCCATAAAAGGTGAGGTTACTTTCCGCAATGTCAGCTTTGCCTATAAAAGCGGTGAAAAGGTGCTGGAAAACTTTAACCTGCATGTAAAAGCAGGGGAAACCATTGCTCTGGTAGGTGAAACCGGTTCCGGCAAAAGCACCATAGTCAACCTGATCTGCCGTTTTTATGAGCCCACTGAAGGGGAAATATTGATAGATGGAATTGATTACCGGAAAAGATCCCAGCTCTGGCTTCAGTCCAACCTGGGATATGTGCTGCAAACGCCCCACCTGTTCAGCGGAACCATAAGGGACAATATCCGGTACGGCAGGCTGGACGCCACGGATGAGGAAATTGAGGCCGCAGCCAGGCTGGTAAATGCCCACGATTTTATATGCAAGCTGGAGAAAGGTTATGATACTGAGGTGGGTGAAGGAGGCAGCAGGCTGTCTACCGGACAGAAACAGCTGATTTCCTTTGCCAGGGCCGTGGTCGCCGATCCTAAAATATTCGTTCTGGATGAGGCCACCTCTTCCATTGACACGGAAACGGAACAGGTTATACAAAATGCCATTCAGAAGGTATTGAAAGGCAGAACCAGCTTTATTATCGCCCACCGCCTGTCTACCATCCGTTCAGCCGACAGAATCCTGGTTATACTGGACGGAAAGGTGATAGAGGAAGGCAGCCATTATGAGCTTATTAAACAAAAAGGATACTATTACCGCCTGTATACCAATCAGTTCCTGGATGAAGAACAGGCCCGCGTTATCAACCAATGAATCAATATGCCCTGTTGCAGAACATCTGCACGGGGTATTTTATTATATAAGTATTATTAAAGAAAGCGAGGAAGAATACAAATGATCGGAGTAGAGATTGACATGGTTGTTTCCGACAGCCTGAAGGCATTGGAGTTATACGAAAGGATTTTTGAGATCCAGCCTGTTGAGGTTTCCAGTTTCCCCAAAGGCGAAAATGAAGTGGTATTTACCTTGTTCGGCACCCGCTTTCATATGCTGGATGAAAATGAAGAGTTTGGATTGAAGGCACCGGCTCCGGACAAGCCGAATACCATCTGGTTCAATGTCCTGGTTCCCGATATTAATGAAACATATTCAAAGGCAATTGATGCAGGATGCACGGAAGTGCAGCCGATAACAGAAATGCCTGAATTCGGGATATCCGGCGCCACCTTCATCGACCCTTTCGGATATGTATGGATGGTGCACCAGGTCCACAGGGAAATAAGCTATGAGGAACGCATACGCATTCTGGAGGAAAGAAGAAAAGGAAACAAATAACTAAACAATAGAAGGCTCACTCATAACAGACTTTTAGTATGGGAAACTAACAGTGCAGATTAAAAAAAGGAGTGAGTCTTATTCTTTATAAAACCTTCAGGCCTGTCCTGCTAATACTTGTTGTTTTGCTTCTTGGCTGCATGTTTACAGACCTTTGCCCTGCAGAAGCAAAAAAACCTGTAACACATGAGCAAACCAAGGCCCAGGTTGAACTGTTCAGGGATGCTTTGGATAATTTTGGGGCAAGCTCTCCAAAGCAGGTTATAAATATATGGGTTAAGGCTGTTAAAACCAGAAATGGGGCTTTGCATTATGCGGCAGCTTCCAGGGAATTTAAAGAGAAGTTAATTGCAGAGTGGGGCCGGCCGGAGGAAAGCTGCTGGGTAACAGGTACTTCCAGCCCCTGGCTGGATAAGTATAAAATTGTATACAGTAAAAAGCTGAATGACTCGGAATATGAAGCAAGATTGAGGTATTATTGGCGGACTTCTGCAGGACCGGCGGAACCCACTGAAACTGTGCTGCGCATTATAAGGCAGAAGGATTTCTGGTATGTAAAAGATGTGAAATGATGCAATTGCAGGAATATTGCAAGGCTGTATAGAAATTAATCCCAGGCCATAGCTTTGCAGATTATTAACAGGCTGTAAAATCAATAAACAGCCAGGTGATAAGGTTCAGGTCACAACTGTTGAAAGGGAGGGATGGCGGCAGATGAAACAATCCCTCGTTATCGTTTCCGTTTTGTCAGCCTTCTTGATAATATCAGCTTTTGATATCGGGGGCATAGACCTTGTGCTGGCAGGAATTACCCTTTCGGTAAATACAGCCATAAGATCCGCCTTGCTGATTCTGGCCTCATTTATAATAATAGGCCAGCTGAACGTTCTGCTTACCAAAGATGTAATTGAAAAATGGCTGCAGAAATTCAAAGGAATCAAGGCTGTTATAATAGGCGCCTTAGCCGGCGGCCTGTTTCCCGGCGGCCCTTATATTTACTACCCCTTTATTGCCAGCTTTAAAGACAAGAACCTGCCCTTTTATGTATTCATTTCATTTGTATTCGGCAAGGAAATCTACGATGTTACCCGCCTGCCTATGGAAGCCAGCCTGGTCAGCCTGAGGATTGCGTTGATCAGGTACCTGATTACCCTGCCCATTCCTATAGTAGTGGGCCTGTATTTTGAGAGAAGGGATAAAAAATGGCACAAACAACAATAATTCTCAGCGTTGCTGCCCTTATTCTCTTTCTTATAAACCTTAAGAAAACCGGCAGGCATATTGAAGGGTTAAAATCAGGGTTTAAACAATTCATACAGATTGTGCCGGTTATCCTGGCCGCTTTCATAATGGCCGGCTTTATCGAGGTTTTAATACCCAAGGAATTTGTCAGGAACTGGCTGTCAAAAGAGGCCGGCATTAAAGGGGTGCTGCTGGGAACTTTAGGCGGAGCGGTGATGGCCATGGGCCCCTATGCTTTTTTCCCCATCGTTGCTTCTGTCATGGCTTCCGGTGCAGGCCTGGGAACCATTATTTCAATGATTACCGGCTGGGCCCTTATGAGCCTGAGCAAAATGCCCTATGAAACTGCCTTTATAGGAGCGGATTTTTACGTTAAGAAACTTTTCTACAGCATTCCCTTAAGTTTAACAGCCGGTTTAATCGCATTTTTATTGGAACTTATCATATTATAAACTAATTCTGAAAAAGGATGTGAGACTGTATGCCGGAAAAAATATACTGGGTTGATTTTGATACAATGGAACAGTTCATGATAGATGTTTTCAAAGCTGCAGGTGTGCCTGAGGAAGACGCAAAGATCTGTGCCGATGTTCTTATCACTTCCGATAAAAGGGGCATCGATTCCCACGGCATCGGCAGGTTGAAGCCCATATACATAGACCGGATTATGGACGGCATTATAAACCCTGTAACTAAAATAAAGGTAGTAAAGGAAGGGCCCACCACGGCTGTTTTGGACGGCCAGAACGGCATGGGGCAGGTTATCTCCAAAAAAGCTATGGAAATGGCCATTGAAAAGGCTGAAAACTACGGCATGGGCATGGTGGCGGTGCGCAATTCCAACCACTACGGGATTGCCGGCTATTATGTTCTGATGGCGGTTGAGGCAGGCATGATAGGCATAACCGGCACCAATGCCAGACCCTCCATTGCGCCTACCTTCGGGGTTGAGAACATGCTGGGCACCAATCCCCTCACCTTTGGCATTCCCACCGATGAAGAGTTTCCTTTTGTTCTGGACTGTGCAACCTCTGTCTCCCAAAGGGGAAAGATAGAGGTGTATGCAAGGGAAGGCAAACCTCTGCCGGAAGGCTGGGTAATCGGTCAGGACGGCAGCCCCAGAACCGATACGGAACAGGTTTTAAAGGATCTGTTAACCGGAGGAGCAGCCCTGACTCCCCTGGGAGGTATAGGTGAGGAAATGGGCGGCTACAAGGGGTACGGCTATGCCACCGTAGTGGAAATCCTGTCTGCAGCCCTGCAGGGCGGCGCCTTTCTTAAGGCTTTATCCGGCATGGAAAACGGCAAAAAGGTACCATACCGGCTGGGCCACTTCTTCATTGCCATAAATATAGAGGCATTTACAGAGCTTGATTCCTTCAGGAAAACAGCAGGCGACATTTTGAGACAGCTCAGATCATCCAAACGCATGCCCGGCCAGGACCGCATCTATACGGCAGGTGAAAAGGAATATCTGGCATGGCTGGAGCGCAAGGATAAGGGCGTGCCGGTGAATGAAGCTCTTCAGAGGGATATCATACAGCTTAAGCAAATGCTGAATCTTGATCAGTATAAATTTGAGTTTGAAAATCCATGATTTTATGAGCAAACATTAAATTTGGTATATAATAGAATTAAAAAAGATAGGAGGTATCAGCTGTGAAAATCAAGTGGCTGGGTCATTCCTGCTTTCTGATAACATCTTCCACAGGCGTTCGCATTCTGACTGATCCTTTTGATGAGACAGTGGGCTATAAGGTTCCTGAAGCGGAGGCCGACATAGTAACCACCAGTCACGATCATTTTGATCACAACTATGTCAAAGCGGTAAAGGGAGAATATGTGCACATCAACACTTCCGGCAGGCACAATGTTAAGGGCATAGAGATACTGGGAGTGGATACATTCCACGATGAAGCCGGAGGAAGCAAAAGAGGCAGCAACGTGGTGTTTACCTATCTGGTGGACGGAATGAAGATATGCCATCTGGGAGATCTGGGCCACATACTGACGGAAGAACAGTTAAATCAAATAGGCCGGGTAGATATACTGCTCCTGCCGGTTGGCGGTACATTCACCATAGATTACAGGGAGGCTTCCGAACTGGCCGGCAAGATGAATCCCAGGCTTATAATACCCATGCACTTTAAAACGCCGGTTATGAGTTTTAATATCGATGGCGTTGACAAGTTCGTTGCAGGCAAAGACAGCGTGGAATCAATAGATGAGAATGAGCTGGAGATTACTCCTGGGTCCTTCGACACCCTTGCCAGAATTGTTGTGCTCAATTACGAATAGACAATCCAATTTAATTTGCAGAAAAGAGGCAGTCAGGAATATGGACAGATTGAAGAAACAGATAGACTTCATAGTTGAAATTGATAAGCTGAAACATATATTCCGCCAATCCGTCCTGATCGGAGACAAAAGAAAAGAGAATTCGGCTGAACACTCCTGGCATGTTGGAATAATGGCAATGCTTCTGAAAGAATATGTGCAGGGCAGCCAGGTTGATCTGCTCAAGGTTATGAAAATGCTTATGATACATGATCTGGTGGAAATCGATGCAGGTGATACTTTTGCTTACGATGAAGAGGCCTATGAGGATAAGGAAGAAAGGGAAATCAATGCTGCCCGGCGGATATTCAACATCCTGCCTTCCGATCAGGCAGAGGAAATATGGGAGCTTTGGCGGGAATTCGAGGAGCAGGAAACGCCGGAAGCCCTGTACGCTGCCAGCCTGGACAGGCTGCAGCCCCTTCTTTTAAACTATTTTACCGAAGGCCATACCTGGAAAATGCCCGGTGTTACCAGTAAAAAGGTATATGACAGGATGGCGCCGATTAAGAAAAGCACACCCGAACTCTGGGAGTTTGTGGTGGGAATCATTGAAGATTCCATTAGAAAGGGATACTTAAGGCGGTAAATATAATTTTCTGCTATGCAGGAGCATAGATATAAACAGATATAAGTGTTATAATTAGATAGAATTTTTCTTGGAGGTGCAAGGTTTGAATAAGATCAGGGTGGGCTTGCTGTTCGGCGGAAAATCGGCGGAGCATGAAGTTTCGCTGCAGTCGGCCAAAAACGTTTATGCTGCACTGGACAGGGAACGGTACGATGTTGTTTTGATAGGCATAGATAAGTCCGGCAGGTGGCATTGGTATGGAGATTCCATGAACCTGCTCAATGAAGACGATCCCAAACACATAAGCCTTGGCCCAGGCGGAAAGCCCCTGGCGGTGGTGCCCGGTGCGGGAACCTGCCAGCTTATTACCTTGGATGGTAAAGATATTGGTCCGATCGATGTAATTTTTCCCGTTCTCCATGGGCCCTTCGGCGAGGACGGCACCGTTCAGGGCCTGCTGAAGCTGGCCAATATTCCCTTTGTGGGAGCAGGTGTAGTGGGATCTGCGGCAGGCATGGACAAAGATGTTATGAAACGTCTCCTGCGGGCTGATAATATTCCCATTGGAGATTTTCTCATCTATACATATGCAGACAAGGATAAGATAGAATATGACACGGTAGTTGAAAGGCTGGGTTCACCGGTTTTTGTCAAACCGGCAAATATGGGTTCTTCCGTAGGGATCAGCAAGGTATATAATGCCGATGAGCTTAAAAAGGCTTTAGACCTGGCCTTTCAGTACGATACCAAAATTATCATAGAGGAAAACATAAAAGGCCGGGAGATAGAATGCTCGGTGCTGGGCAATGAAGAGCCGGTGGCATCCCTTCCAGGGGAGATACTGCCTCAGGCAGATTTTTATTCATATGAAGCAAAATACATAGATGAAAAAGGTGCCATACTGGAATACCCGGCCAAACTGCCGGAAGAAAAGATCAAGGAAATCCAGGACCTTTCCATCAGAGCATTTCGTTCCCTCTGCTGTGAGGGCATGGCCAGAGTGGACTTTTTCCTGAAGGAAAACGGAGAAGTGCTGGTAAATGAAATCAATACCCTGCCCGGCTTTACCAGGATCAGCATGTATCCCAAGCTGTGGGAGGTCAGCGGCATACCCTACGGCAAGTTAATCGACAGGCTTATTGAACTGGCCCTGGATAAATTCCGGCGCGAGCAGGCATTAAAGCTGGATTTTGAATAAAATTGAGATTAATGAAGGTGTGAAACATATGGCAGCTAGACCAAGAACCAAGAACGCCTATTGGATAGGCGTTCCGGATGAAGCCTGGAAGGCTGTTGGACAAACCATAAGCCGTTCAGACAACATAACTGCATATTTCAGATACACTTTTTCGGTAACCCAGCCGGGTAAGCTGGTTTTTAAAATCTCTGCCAACAGCAGATACCGGCTGTGGGTAAACGGCAGGCCTATCCTTTCCGGTCCCTTAAAGGGCGACGGATGGAGGCAGTATTATGAAACAGTGGATGTTTCAAAGCACTTAAGGCCCGGCTTTAACTGCATAGCTGTAAAGGTGGTTGCCTACCCGGCATATGAATCCGATGCCGGAAGCAATATGGCTCCTTTATCCGTCATGTCCTGCGGTGCAGGCCCCATGCTTATGGTGGACGGAGTCTGCAAAACCGACAAGGGCCGTATTCTTGCAGATGTAACCACCGGATACGGAGATTGGCAGGTTGCCCTGGATCAAGCAATTGAATGGACTGCCTGTGAGGATACCCATTGGGCGGGTCCTATGGAAAAAGTGTCGGGGGACATGCTTCCTCACGGCTGGCTGGACCAGGAAGAAGCAGAGGGCGATTGGTACCGTGCGCAAAGCCTGTGGCTTGCATCCGGAGATCCGTCCGATGTCAAATACGGCCTGATACCGCCCATGCCTTTGGAAGAGCGGCCTGTGCCTCTGCTCTATGAAGTCCGCCGTTATTTCCAGAAAGAAATGCCCGTATTCCATCCGGACCGGGAGCGGATGTTCTTCTCTTCCCTGATAGAAGGAACCTCCGTAACACTGGAGCCCAACAGCCGCTATATAGCCGTGCTGGACGCAGGAGAGCTGACCACCGGTTACATAGTTTTAAAAATGCAGGGCGGTGCCGGCAGTACAATACGCCTGCGCTATTCCGAGTCCTATTACAGGATAGAAGACGGAATGCCGGTAAAGGATACCAGGGACGATGCTGCCAACGGCGTTATAATCGGCCACTATGACGAATACATGCCGTCGGGAGCGGCAGATGTCTATGAGCCTTTCTGGTTCCGTACTTTCCGCTTTGTGCAGATAGAGATAGATACGGCTCGGGAACCTTTGAGCATCGAACCTCCCTTTTACCTGGAAACCGGTTATCCCCTTGAGGTTCAGACCTCCGTCCAATCCACAGTTCCATGGGTAAACCAGGTTTGGGATATCAGTATCCGCACCTTGAGAAGAACCGTTCATGAAACCTTTGAAAACAGCACTTATTATGAACAGCTGCAGTACCTGGCGGATACCCGGCTTCAGATTCTCTATACCTATATGGTCAGCTCAGACACCCATCTGGCCCGGAAGGCCCTGCATGACTTCCGCTGTTCTCTCATGCCCGGCGGGCTTCTGCAGGCCAGGTACCCTTCAAGACAGCCCCAGGTCATACCCATATATAATATCTATTTCATCTTTATGGTGGAAGACTACTATTGGCAGACCGGGGAAACCGAACATATCCGGGAATACCGTTCCGTTATTGACGGCATTCTGGAATGGTTTGACAAACACATGGGCAAGAGCGGCCTGATTGAAAATCTGGGCTACTGGCCCTTTGTAGACTGGGTCGAAGGCTGGGACAGGGGCGTGCCTCCGGCTGCAGAAAAAGGGCCGGCTACCGTTCATAATCTCATATATGCGGCAGGGCTTCAGGCGGCTGCACGCTTAAATGAACTTACCGGAAGAAAATATATGGCTGATGAATACCTGAAAAGAGCCAAAGATATCCTGCAGCAGGTGGAAAACCTGTGCTGGGATGATGAAACCGGTCTTTACAAGGAAGGCCCCAAGGTATCCAGGTACAGCCAGCATGATCAGGTCTGGGCGGTTTTGACCGGCCTGGTTAAGGGGAAACGCGCCAAAAGCCTTATGCGCAAATCCTTTGCCCTGGATGATATCGATAAGTGTTCCCGCTCCATGCAGTTTTATCTGCTGCGGGCATTGGAAAGAACCAATATGTACGACAGAAGTGAAGTTATCTGGGATGCATGGAAGCATATGCTTGAGAAAAACCTTACCACCTGTCCCGGCGACAGCGGACACGAGCGAAGCGATTGCAGCGGCCGCAGCGCCCTTGCCCTGTATGAATTTACCCGCTGCATTCTGGGAGTCAGGCCCTTGGAGCCCGGCTGGACAAGAATCGGCATCCAGCCCAATGTGCTCAGCCTGCCGGATTTTTCAGGCAGCGTGATTACGCCCAAGGGAATGGTGCATGTTTCCTGGAAAGTGGAATCGGGTCTTCTGTCCATTTCCGGACAGGTACCGGAGGGGGTGCCTTTGGAACTGTTCCTTCCCGATGGAACCAAACAGCTTTATCTCAATGGCGGCTCCTTCGAGTTCTAGAAATAAGAAAAAGGCAGGTTGGAAAACCTGCCTTTATTCTTCATCAAATTCTTCATATTCGGTTTCGTACAATTCTTCGATAGCTTCAATGAGCTCATCCATCTTTTCCTCTTCAACAGGCACGAACTCTTCCGTATCTCCGTCTGTAATTACCTTCATGATATAAACATCGGTCTCTTCATCGTGTTCATGATCATGGCCGTCATCATGGTCATGGTCGTGTTCAGTAACTTCAACCAGCAGGGCATATTCTTCGCCGTCATATTCAAAGTAGTCCAATATCTCCATCTGGATTTCATTACCTTCGCCATCGGTAAAAACCAAAATATCTCTGTCTCCCATAGGAAAAACCTTCCTTTCTCAAATAATAGGTTTATTGTACCCTAACTTTTAACAATATACAATGATTTATGAAAAAAAATATGGTATCATATTCAATAGTATTTGCATAATATTCAAAATCATTACAGGTGAAATGCATGACAGACCGGTTGAAATTTTTGAGAAAAATCCCCTATTTCAGCAATATAGACGACCATGAGCTTCAGGCCATTGCCGATATCATGATTGAGCGCAGCTACGACAAAGGCCGGGTGCTTTTTATGGAAGGGGAATTCGGAGAAGCGGTCCACTTCGTTATAGAAGGCAGGGTTAAGATTTACAAAACCTCTGAGAACGGCAAGGAACATATACTCTATATTGCCGGGCCCGGCGATATTTTTGCCGAGGTAATCCTGTTCAATGAGGTAAATTATCCTGCAACGGCTGAGGTTATGGAAAAATCCCGGATCGGCAAAATCCGCAACGAAGATCTGGAGCAGGTACTCAAGGCACATCCGTCCATGGCAGTGGCCATAATAAAGGTTTTAAACAAACGGCTTATCGATGCCCAGCAGCGGGTCAAAAGCCTGGCCCTGGACAATACCCACGGCCGCACCGCCCGGATGCTCATGAAGCTGGCAATGGAACATGGTGTTAAAACCGAAAAGGGAGTGGAACTGGAGCTTTCCATATCCAGGCAGGAACTGGCCAACATGGTGGGAACCACCCGGGAGACGGTAACACGGGTTCTGATGGCTTTTAAGAAATATAACCTGATAGAAATCGAGCGGAATACCATCCGCATTCCTCAGCCGGAGAAATTAAAGGAATGGATTAATTAGGGAGGGGTATGAAAATGAGTAAAAAACTTTACCGGTCTTCCCGGCAGAAGCTTATCGCCGGAGTCTGCGGAGGCCTGGCAGAATATTTTAACATGGATGTAAGCATAATCCGCCTGATCTGGGCCATATCGGTCTTGTTTGGCGGCATCAGCCTGTTTTTATATATAATTGCGGCCTTAATCATGCCCGTGGAGGAAAATGCCGGTGGAACAACTGTAAGTGATGAAAATGGAAACGTAATATACTCTGACACAGATACAAATGTAAAGGATAGATCCCTGATATTTTTTGGGGTGCTTTTGATCATAATAGGCGGCATAGTTCTTGCGAACTACTTTTTTCCCTTTCGTGAAATAGTCAGGTCTGTATTCCGCATCTTCAGATCCTTTGTCTGGCCCCTTGTGCTTATAATTGGCGGCCTTCTTATAGTGCTGTCTTCTCTGCGCCGCAGGGGTTAAAGGATTGACCTGATACATTCTGCTGTGTATAATAAACTCAAGTCTGGCATGAAGTCAGGATTAAGCATTCAGGAAGAATGCAGGGGCAGATAATCGGCTTAGCTGAAAAGCGAATAATAAAACTTTAATGATTGCCACGAAGGAATCGGTTTTTATGCAATTGATGCTTCGTGGCTTTTTGCTTTTTATTGTCAGAAAACACTAGAGGAGGCTTGCAATGAAAAAGAACACAACTCTGAGATTGGTATTGGCGGCTTTATTTACTGCCCTGGGCATCCTGCTGCCTATGGTGCTTCATCCTTTCGGCATATCCGGCCAGGTATTTTTGCCTATGCATGTTCCGGTACTGCTCTGCGGCCTTATAACCGGCAGCGCATACGGAGCCCTGACAGGGTTCATTGTTCCCTTGCTTTCCGGCGCTCTTACGGGAATGCCTTCCATATGGCCGGTTGGAGTTTCCATGGCTTTGGAACTGGCTGCATACGGATTTTTTGCAGGGCTTTTGCACAAAAGGTTCAATGTATTCATTTCCCTTATCGGTGCCATGCTGGCAGGACGGATAGTGATGGGCATTGTAAACGCAATAATCTTTGGCCTGTCGGGCACTCCCTACGGTTTCTCAGCTTTTATAAGCGCCGCTTTTGTAACGGCACTTCCGGGAATTATAATTCAGCTGATACTCATACCCGTTATAATCTACGCACTTGGCAATACCGATGTGATGAAAAGGCTGTCGGCCCATGGATAAGAATTTATCAGCCGCGGGTTTTCCAGGCATTGATAAGATACTGGAACTTATCGGCAAGGCTGAAGCCGAGAAGGAACGCGTTATAATAGCAATTGACGGCAAAAGCGGATCCGGTAAAAGCTTTCTGGCCGGCCTGTTGAAAGGTCTCTATGGCTGCAATCTTATCCATATGGACTATTTCTTTCTCCGGCCACATCAAAGAACTCCCGCCCGGCTTAAGGAGCCGGGCGGCAACATAGATTATGAAAGGTTTCAGAAGGAAGTTGTGAACAATTTAATAAACAATAAAGCGTTTTCTTACCAGGTTTATGACTGCAGCCAGGCAGCCCTTACAGAACGGATTAATGTGGAACCTAAAAAAATCAATATAATAGAGGGTGTGTACAGCATGCACCCTCTGTGGATAAATATATATGATATTAAAATATTTCTAACCCTTGACCCCGGCAGGCAGCTGGAGCGCATCCGGAAAAGGAGCGGGGAAGGGCTGCTCAGGCGTTTTGTTCAGGAATGGATTCCAATGGAAAACCTGTATTTTGAACATTTTAATATTCCACAGGCAAGCGACCTGGTTATTGACACTTCTTCTTTGAAATCAGTTCCTTAGCCTGTTCAACTGCCGCTTTTACGTATTCAGACAGAGTTAAATCCTTAATGCCCGCCACATATACATTGCATTTGTTGATGGGAATCAGGATTTTAACAGCCTTGGAACTGCTTATGGCCGCAGCCATGGAGGGAGTCACTTCTCCCAAAAGGGAATTTGCTGCAATAATCCCTATGGGCCCTATTACTATATCTGCATCTTTACAATTGAATATAACAGGGTTTTCCCCGGTTGCCCCCATGTCTGCCCCTGCCTTCAGCATGGTGGATGTGGCGATGCTGTTGGTGCCGATGGCGGTAATTTCCTGTTCAGGCAGTTCCTTTTTCAATTGTTCCACAATTGCCCTGCCCATCTTGCCGCCCTGGCCGTCTATGACCAGAAGCTTCATGATCATTCCTCCTATGCATACAGTTTTCTCAGCATAAACTCAACAAACCTGTCCGGCACTATTCTTTTCAGTTGAACCATGATCTTATATTCCAATCCTGCTGTAACCCTGACAGGGGGGTTTTTCCTGTTCATCAGCCTGGCTGTCAGCCTGGCAATGATTTCGGGATTTTTGCCGCTGCGTTCATCCTGCTCCATTTTTTCAATGGAACTTTTGCTCCTGGGGTATGAGGTGTTTTCAGATTCTGCAGTATAATAGCGGTTGTCGGTAAAACCGGTACGGGTATCGCCGGGTTCCACCAGCACTGCACGTATGCCCCAGTCCCGTGCCTCTATGCGCAAGGCTTCGGTATAAGCTTTCATGGCAGATTTGCTGGCGGAATACATGGCTTGATAGGGTATCGAAAATACTCCGGCCACCGAGCCGATGTTGATTATAAGCCCCTTTTTCTGCTTGCGCATAATGGGAAGAACTTGTCTGCACATGCGGTGCATGCCGAAAAAATTGGTATTGAACTGGGAACAGGCTTCTTCCTCCGAAGTCTCTTCAATGGCTCCTGCAATTCCAAAGCCGGCATTATTGATCAGAACATTGATCTGCCCTTCCTTTTCCATCACATATTTAACAGCTTCTTCTGCAGAACGGCTGTCGCACACATCAAGCTGCACCATCTCCACAAAGCCCTTTGAATTATCGTCAGAAAAAACAAGGGTTCCGTTTTTGCATCTGCGGGATGTTCCATATACCCTGTAACCTAAACCGGCCAGGTATTCAGCCGTAACCTTGCCTATGCCTGATGAAGCCCCTGTCAACAAAACTACTTTGCCATAGTAAGCTTGCATATTATTCTCCTCCGTAGTATGCCTCTGGAATTATACTTGTATAGTTCGAGCGCTTTACAGGAATTCCTGCTTTGATAACTTTCGATTTTTTGATATAATACATAAAACACATGTAAAAATTTGAGGGATAAAAAGTGTTTAAAAATATATGGAAAACATACGGACATTACCTGTTTATTCCGCTTATTATATTTTTTAATTTCCTGTTAAACTGGCTGATTCGAAACATTGAACCCCGGTTTATGATGGCTTCCAGCCTGGATCGTTCAGTGCCTTTTCTTAAGGTTTTTGTCATACCATATTTCTTATGGATGATATTTACCATTGGTGTTACGGTATTTCTTGCCATAAAAACCAGGAAGGAATTTATACAATTCAGCACTTTTATAGTTACAGGCCAGGTCATATGCATGCTGATCTATCTGATTTATCCGAACACCCAGAATTTAAGGCCGGAAGTTATGAGCAACGATATATTCTCCCGCATGATACTGGCAATCTACCGGAGAAACCTGGTAGCCAACACAGCACCCAGCATACATGTGCTCTATACTCTGGCAACCCATTTCGGACTTATGAAATATGAGCCCTTCAGCAAGAACAGATATCTTACGCCTCTGCTTTATATCTTCACACTGGTCTCCATCTTATCCACCCTGTTTATAAAACAGCATTCCGTAATGGATGTTCTGTCTGGAATAATAGTCAGTTTCCTGCTTTATATTTTAATCTACAAGGAAAAGCCCGATGGAAACAAATATGGTTTTAAGAAGTTCGGGAAACCGAAAAATATAAGTTGATAGGGGAAAGGAAGGGTTTTGATGAGGTCATTTTTTTGGGGAATTTTTCTTCTTTCATCCGGCCTGTTTTTAATCCTGAAGCATTATTTTAATTGGAATGTTCCCACGGTCCGGGTGCTGATCGGCCTGTTTTTGATTTCCCTGGGTCTGTCCCTGCTCATTGGAGGGCCAAACTTCAGGATTCAGACCAATATGTTTCTGGACCAGGGCAGACTGGATATAAGCCCCGGGGAGAAGGATTACAATATCGTGTTCGGAGAAGGAATCTTGGATTTATCTGATACAAGCATGGATGAATTGGCTGATAAGATAGATGTGAACGTAGTTTTTGGATCTGCAAAAATTATACTGCCCAGGGATGCTGCTGTCAGCATCAAGGCCAATTCTGCATTTGCATCTGTACAGTTTCCGGATGACACCAATCTGACTTTTGGTGACCGCACCTATCTGTCTGACCCAGGAGATAAGGGGCAGGCAGATTTAATTTTGGATGTTAACACGGTTTTTGGCAGCACGGAGATAGTTTATTAAGCATGAAAAATAAGGGGGCCTTGCTTATATGGCGCAAGGCCCCTTTGCTTTTGCCTTACTCGAATACCTGCACCAGTTTGTTGAACAGGTCTTTGTTTTCCTTAATCTTGGTCTCATTTCCCAGTACGCATATATAATTGTTTTTCAGCACGTCTGCAGCCATGCGGGCCAGGGCTTTAATATCCTTGGCAGTGGCTGAAAGAATTTCATCCCTTTCCTTCTGGATATCTTCCTGGGTCAGACCGGTAAAGTAATTGATCTCCGAACGCTCACCCTTCATCTGGGGCGTAAGCGGAGCATCCACCCGGCTGATGGTGCCGATTATATATTTCTTCATCTCCCGCTCATCTGCATTAAAATTGGACAGATATTCGGCCAGGCCGTCATAGACATTCAGGGTTTCCCTGAGATTCGGATCCCTGTAAGATGCGAAAAGCATCATTCCGCTTCTGGTAAAGACAACGGAAACGCCGTAAGCTCCGCCCTGTACACGGACCCGGTTCCACAGGTAATCCAGGTTGGCAATTGTTCTCAGTACCTGCAGGCTGCCGCTGTACTCATATCCTTCTCTCAAAAAGCTGTAACCCTTGGCTACATATTGAACCTTGCTGGGGGTAAGCAGGCCTTCATTCTCTGCTGCTTCCCTGAATTCCAGGGGTACAGGCTCCATTTTCTCTACAGGCAGGCTGTCTGCAAAGTCTGCAAACTGCCCGGCAAAGCTTGCATAATCCTGTTCCGGCAGGGTAATTCCTGCAGTCATGCTGTTTCTGCGGAAAATCAGCCCGGCTGTCCTGGCAAGCTTTTCAATGAGCTCCTTGCTCTTCTCATCGAAATTCTTTTCCACATCACACAGGAAGTGATAGAAGGCAATGCCTGAATGTAGCTCGGCAAATTTTCCTGCAGGTGCGAAATAGGAGCTCAGCCGGTTCATGGCCATGGTATTGCCGGCTTGATTAATGGCCATCTCCAGGCGTGAACGGGTTTCCTGAACTATCTCCTTCAGCCGCCTGGTATCCTCAAACACCGATCCGGTTACAATCTCTTTCAAAAGGCCCAGCAGTTCAGGCAGCTTGTCAGTCAAGGCCTTGGACCGCACCAGCAGCTTAGGCACAAACTCGCCGTCTCTGCCGTTCAATGCCAGGCCCTGCATGGAATAGTTTATTCCACCGGTGTGAATGTTGATTTCCTTGGTCAGTTCCTCATAGCTGAAGTTTTCGGTGCCGATTTTGCCCAGCACATTAACCAGCAGGCCCGCATAAGGTATTAATTCCTCAGGCAGGGCGGAGCTGTCAAACCACAGGTTCAGATATGCAATGCCGTTGGTAAAAATGGGGTGATGCAGCACCTTAACCCCGAATGCATCCTTCTCAACCAAGGGCAGGGCCTCGGCTTCCGGATCTATATCCGACAATTCTATCATAGGAATTTTTGCCAGTTCTTCAGGAGAATCCGGCTCCGACTGCTTCTTTATCAATTCCCTGGTGTTGTTTATAATACTATCTATTTCCTCATCGCTCAGCCCGGCCTTATAGGCCTGGAGTTTTTCGTGCAGTTCCTGGTCCTTTTCTTCAGCCAGGCCGGGTTTGGGCTTAACCATTACCAAGGTGCTGTGGGTGTTCTTCAATAGGTACCGGTCAATCAGATTCTCAAATAAAGGCTCAGTCAGGGCCTTTTTAATCTGTTTCAGGGTATCTTCAAAACGCAGGTGCAGTGTAGGATCTTCTCCGTACAGCCAACTGTCCATGCACTGAATTCCGTAGACCAGGCCCTTGGGGATGCTGCCGAAATCGGCTTCCCGCAGTTTGAACTCCCGGTTGTTGATGGCGGCTTCCGCCAGTTTTTTATCTATTCCTTCATCCACCAGCTTTTTCAGGGTGCTTTCTGCTATGTCAACAAATGCTTTCTCATCGCTTTCATTGGCATCCTTTACAATAATGCTGAAGGACGGCTGCTGCAGGTAGCTGCCGAAGGAGCCGAACACATCTTTTCCGATGCCGGCTTCCAGCAGGGCCTTTTTCAGCGGTGCGGCCGGATTATCCAGCAGCAGGTACTGCAGGATGTCAAAGGCCAGATAGAGGAAGGGATCCGTTGCCTTGCCAATGGCGTAATTCAGGCTGAGATAGGTTTTATCCCGGGAGCTTTCCCCAGGGGATATGGGGTAATGCTCCACAATTCTCTTCATCCGGGCGAAGGGTTCCTGCAGAGGTATTTCGGATGATATCTCCATCTTGTCAAAAGCACTCAGGTATTCATCATTTAAAAACTTCAGATGGGCCTCAATGTCCCCGTTGCCGTAAAGATATATATAGCTGTTGGAAGGATGATAGTATTTCCTGTGGAACTCTGTAAAGTCTTCCTGGGTCAAATCCGGTATGTAATCCGGGTCTCCTCCGGATTCATAAGCATAAGGCGTATCCGGATACAGGGATTGCTGTATTTTCCTGAACAACACCTGTTCAGGCGATGAAAAAGCTCCTTTCATTTCATTGTATACCACTCCCTTGTAGGTTAAGGGATCGTCCTTCTTTTCCAGCTCATAATGCCAGCCTTCCTGCATCAGAATTTCAGGCCTGTCATATATATTGGGATGGAGCACCGCATCCATGTATACGTCCATTAGATTGATAAAATCCTTATCATTGCGGCTGGCAATCGGATACATGGTTTTGTCCGGATAGGTCATGGCATTCAAAAATGTGTTAAGGGACCCTTTGGCCAGCTCTACAAAGGGTTCCTTGACCGGAAACTTGCGGGATCCGCATAATACCGAGTGCTCCAAAATATGGGGCAGGCCGGTATTATCGTGGGGCGGGGTGCGGAAACTTATGGAAAATACCTTGTTGTCATCATCATTTTTAAGATACAGCAGTCTTGCGCCGCTCTTTTCATGAACGAACTGCAGGGCTGTAGAGTTGATTTCCTGCACCGGGGTAATTTTCTGCAGGCGAAAACCGTGTATCACCTGATCTTTTTTCAGATCCATAGACCTTTCTCCTTTCATTTACAAAAGACGTATGATTAACCTTCTTGATAGTATTGCCATATAACTATTATACATTTCACTGGCGGATTCTTCCATATGGTTTTGCTTTCGTTTTTCCTTTCATCCCAAACAGATATGCGGATTCATATACTGAAAGCAAAAGAAAACTTTCCGGGAGGGATTCATATGAACAGGACGGCGGCAGCATATGTATCAGGAGGACCGCTGAGACCACAGATCAGGGGAATGGTATGGTTTCATGATACCCTTGGGGGCACAATTGTGACAGCACAAATAAGCGGCCTGCCTGATTACATGCCAGGCGGAGCGGGGGAGAGCCCCATAGGCCCCCATGGATTTCACATACACGTAAACGGCACCTGTGAAACAGGGAATCCGGAAGACCCTTTCCAGGCAGCCGGCCCCCACTGGAATCCGGACGGACAGCCTCACGGCAACCATGCCGGAGATTTCCCCGTATTGTTCTCCAACAACGGAAGGGCCTGCATGAGTTTCTTTACCAACAAGTTCAGGGTGGAAGAAGTGGTGGGGAAGGCGGTGATCATCCACGAAAACCCTGACGACTATCGCAGCCAGCCTGCAGGAAATGCTGGGCGGAGGCTGGCCTGCGGCGTCATAGAATGGACATGGGTCTGACTGGGTCTTCTTGACATCAAACCGGGTTATAATAAAATTATAATCAGAGGCTGTAATACTGAATTATACTAGTGCAGGAGGGAACGGACATGATAAACGAAAGCGGAAATCTTTCTGTAAACACCGAGGATATATTTCCCATAATAAAGAAATGGCTGTACTCCGATAAGGATATATTTCTTCGGGAAATGGTATCCAATGCCTGCGACGCAATTGCCAAATTCAAGAGGCTGGTCTCCTTGGGCGAGGCAGATGCTGATCCGGATGAACAATACAAAATCCGCGTGGTTTTGGATAAGAAAAACAAAACCATAAAAATCATGGACAACGGCATAGGCATGACCGCCGACGAAGTCAAAAGATATATTAACCAAGTGGCATTCTCCGGTGCAAAGGAGTTTCTGGAGAAATACAAGGATCAGAATGAAGCCAGCCAAATCATAGGCCATTTCGGCCTGGGCTTTTATTCGGCTTTCATGGTTTCCGACAAGGTGGAAATCGACACCTTATCCTGGCAGGAGGGGGCCGAGCCGGTCAAGTGGATCAGCGACGGCGGCACCACCTATGAGATGACCTCATCCGAACAGGATACCAGGGGCACTGTTGTCACCCTGCACATAGCGGAAGACAGCAAGGAATTCCTTGATAAACATGAACTCCGCAGGATACTGGAAAAGTATTGTGCCTTTCTGCCTGTGGAAATATACCTGGAGGATGCAGAAGATAAGAAGAAGGACAAGGAAGAGGCCAAACCTGTTAACGACACCAATCCCCTGTGGCTGAAAAGTCCTTCGGAATGTACTGAAGAAGAATACAGGGAATTCTACAGGAAAGTATTCATGGATTTCCAGGATCCCTTGTTCTGGATCCACCTGAATGTGGACTATCCTTTCAACCTGAAAGGCATATTATACTTCCCCAAACTGCGGAACGAGTTTGAAACCATGGAAGGCCAGATTAAGCTGTACAATAACCAGGTATTTGTAGCCGACAATATCAAGGAGGTTATTCCTGAATGGCTGCTCCTTCTCAAGGGCGTTATCGACTGCCCTGATCTGCCCCTCAATGTATCCAGGAGCTTTTTGCAGAACGACGGCAGCGTCCGAAAAATATCCGATCATATATCCAAAAAGGTGGCCGACAAGCTGAACAGCATGTACAAAACTGAACGGGAGAACTATGAGAAATACTGGGATGACATCAACCCCTTCATTAAATTCGGATGCATGAAGGACGATAAGTTCTACAAGCGGGTCAAGGATATCCTGATTTTTAAATCTACCAGCGGAGATTATACCCTGCTGAAGGATTACCTGGACAGGAACAGGGATAAGCACAAAAACCAGGTTTACTATATATCCGATGAAAAGCAGCAGGCCCAGTATATCCGAATATTCAAGGAAAATGACCTGGAAGCCCTGTACCTGGACTCCATAATTGACAGCCATTTTATAAATTTCCTGGAAATGAAGGAGAGCGATACCAAGTTTCTCAGCGTGGATTCCGATATATCAGAAGGGCTTAAGGATAAGGATGGAGCCGGCAAAGACGATAAGAAGCTGGAAAAAACCCTGGAAAACCTGTTTAAGGAATGCCTGAACAGGAAGGATTTGAAAATTCAGGTGGAGGCCTTGAAGACGCCTGATATACCGGCTGTTATCCTGCAGTCGGAACAGTCAAAGAGGCTGCAGGAAATGACCAGGTATTTCGGCAGCCCTACTGTGAACAATTTCCCGTCAGAACAGACCCTGGTGCTTAACAGAAAGAATGGATTGATATCAAGGCTGGCAATTTTGAAGGACAACAAGGAAAGAAAGCAGGATGTGGACCTTATCTGCAAGCATGTATATGATCTGGCCATGATGAACCATAAGCCTTTGGAACCGGAAGAAATGGCCGAATTTGTCAAGCGCAGCAATAAGCTTTTATCCCGCCTGACGGAGCTTAAGAGCTGATAAAACCGGCGGAGAAATCTGCCGGTTTTTTGCTGCCTGTTTTTATATTCTGCTGCAAAAAAAATTCTTAATCAGGCTGAAAAAAGGATAAGAATATGCATGGAATGCACATAATAGCGGAAGAGAGTAAAATTCAAGCCTTGAATTGCTGCATGGAGGATGGATATGCCTTACCTGATAATTGCCGCAATACTCCTGATAACTCCAGCCCTTTGGATAGGTTTTCTGCTGAAAAGGAGAAAAAAAGCAGATTTTATACAATTCAGGAAAAGGGTTTATTTAAAAAGAAAGCCTGGATCAAAACGCCGCAGACAGCTTTTGTTTGACCGGGACAGGGGAAAGGTTATACCTTTCCCCTTGACTTCTGTCTCATCCCATGGAAAAGAGCTTACCGACCCCCGCGAAACCAGGACTTAAAAGTATTCTGCCAGGTCAATCAGCCGGTCCACCACTATGTCGGGCTTTACATCGGACTCTGCCAAATCCTCCAGCGTTGCCTCACCTGTCAATACCAGCACGCTGGCAGCGCCGTGTCTGGCACCGATGGCAATATCTGTATACAGCCGGTCGCCTACAAACACCAGGTCTTCCTTGGTACAGTCAAGGTAACTGGTTATGAAATCAATGGTCTCCCTATAGGGTTTGCCAAAATATCTGGGTTCGATATCGGTAGACTGGGTGATAAAAGCGCATATGGCGCCGCAGTCCGGTATAGGGCCGTGTTCGGTGGGGCAGTTGTTGTCCGGATGGGTGGCCCAGAAAGGTACGCCCTTGCGGATTAAGGTGCAGGCCTTTTCCAGTTTTTCGTAGGTTACTGTGGTGTCAAAGCCTGCCACTACCGCGTCCGGGTTTTCTTCAGTTAGCACAATGCCGTTATCCATGAAATCCTTTTCCAGTGCAGGTGTGCCCAGCAGGTACACCTTGGGACTTTTCCAGGTTTTCTTTATATGATGAATGGTTACCATGCCGGATGTGAGCAGCTGGTCTTCACGTATGTAACAGTTCATATCCGCCAGCTTCTTAATATAAACCTGCCTGTTTTTTGAAGAGTTGTTGGTAAAGAACAAAAAATCCTTACCTGCATCCTTCACCCTTTCAAGGAATTCCAATGAGCCTTCCAGCAACTGGTCTCCCAGGTAAAAGGTACCGTCCATGTCCAGTATAAAGTATTTCTTTTTCTCTAAACTTTTTTTCATTACAGCCTCCTGCAGATTTTTTTAAGAACAATATACAAATTTAGAATTTTTTGTTTTATTTTTGGGATCATGTTTATATATATAATGCAGCTGCATAGCAACAAGTGTACCAGCATCACAGAATCTTTGTCAACAATACCACTGGCATCAGTGTACCAAACTTACAGGCTCTTAAGAGTCTGATCCCCTGGGTAACCAGCATTGTTATATCCCAATGCAAAAGGCCGGCCTTTTTCCATATGGTGGGAGCTCGTGCTTGCTATCACGAGCTCTTATTAATTTTTGGAGATAAGCATCAGCATAATAACATAAAGGAGCCTTAACTAAAGCGTTAAAGGCTCCTTTACGTAAGGGGTTTGGGGGTTTGGGTAACTTACACTATTATGATAACCAGCTTTAAAAAAAATAAACCCCAATCTGCCAAATTACGCTTTTAAATTTAAGCAATCCGGCTTTGAAGCAGGTATCAAGAGATGTGATTAAACCAAATTAAGCTGTAATAAAAGGGCATATTAATAATGAGAAATAATGAGAAAAGGGCACGAACAGCAAATGCTTTTCTTTATAAAGGAATTGTATCGCAGATATGTGGAAGATGAAGTGGCAGCTTACGGGGCAGAAATGGCTTATTATTTCCTGCTGTCCATATTTCCTTTTCTGATATTTGTAACCACCTTAATCGGATTTTTGCCCATACCGGGGGAAAGCTTTCTGGCATATCTGAAAGTATTGCTGCCCCATGAATCATACCAGTTTATCCGGGATAATCTATTACAGATTTTAAGCAGAAGGAATCTAAAACTATTGTCATTCGGTATTATTTCCATGCTATGGGCGGCATCCAGCGGGATGGGGGCAGCGGTCCGCGGCATCAACCGGGCCCTTTGTCAGAAGGATACCAGGCCTTTTTGGATAGCCGTTCCCTTATCCATTTTCTTTACCATGCTGACAGCTGCTCTCATAGTCATTTATTTTGTTTTCCTCATCTTCGGCCGGCAGATTGGCGCATATCTGGTCCAATCCGGCCTGCCCGGACAGTTTTGGCAGATCTGGGATTTTTTCAGGCATCTTGTTGCCCTGTTGATGATGATCTTTGTCTTTACCCTGCTTTACCGCTTCAGCCCCTGCATAAAAATCAGGTGGCTCAAAGCCCTGCCCGGGGCAGTATTTACTTCAGCAGGCTGGCTGGCAATATCCTGGCTTTTTGCCTGGTATGTCAATCATTTCTGGAATCTTTCCCTTATCTACGGAAGCATAGGCGGCATCATAGGCCTGATGGTCTGGCTCTTCATCAGCGCCCAGCTGATTATAATGGGCGGGGAGGTAAATGCCATGTTGATTTTTAAAAAGCATAAGGCAAATTTAAAAGAATTGAATGACAGGGAAGAAAAATAAAAGCGCCGGCATCACCTGCTGCCGGCGCATTAAATTGAAAAGAACTATTCAGTTATGTAACATGCCAAGATTTCGCCATAAAACATGGTATGGAAATCATGATCCTTATAATGCCTCTCCAGAATGCTTCTATCCAACAGGGAAGGTTCCATATTCTGCTTGAAAACCACTCTGCATTCATAATGCAGATCGCATTCTCCTACTATCGGAACGTTCACCGCCTGCCCCGGCGCCGGGGTTAAGTTGCATTCCCTGAATTTGTCATAATCCCTCCCGGACCTGCTGCCGCAAAAGGCCAGCTCCTTTTTCAGCTGGTCCTTCAGGGGGATGCTGACAGTGAATTCGCCGGTATCGTCAATGGCATGCCAGGTATAGCGGGTTGTGCGAACAGGAACTATGAAAATGGGCCTTCTCCAGTAATAGGTGATTCCTCCCCAGCCCATGGTCATGGTATTGTCCTTTTCCTTGCGGGATGTAAGGAATACACCATTTCGGCTGAGCTGCTCCGTAACCTCCCTCAGATACTGATCATAGGGAACATGTTTGATACTGCTCAATTTTACAAAACCTCCTCAGAATAAACGCTTCTTCTTATCTCTCGCTCAGGGGTTTGTATTTATTAATCTGAAACAGGGTGCGGTATGCAGGCCGGATAATTTTGCCTCCGCTGATCAATTCCTCCAAAGAGTGGGCACACCAGCCGGGCATCCGTGCAATGGCAAAAATGGGGGTATAAAGATCCTTGGGGATTCCCAACATCTTATACACAAGGCCTGAATACAGGTCCACATTGGCGCATATGTCCTTGCGGCCTTTGCGTTCGGCAAAGAGTTCTTTTGTCATTTTCTCTATTGTATCATACAAATGGAATTCGTTTTCCATATTTTTGATTCTAGCCAGTTCTTCAGCCTTTTTCTTTAACAGCACAGCCCTGGGATCCGAAAGGGTATATACTGCATGGCCCATGCCATAGATGAGGCCGGCCCCGTCAAAGGCCTCCTTGTCCAGGATTTTTTCCAGGTATTCCTTAACAGCCTTTTCATCCTCCCAATTGGGGACATTGGCCTTGATATTCTCCACCATTTCCTCAACCTTAATATTGGCGCCCCCGTGCTTGGGACCCTTTAAGGCGCCGACTCCCGCTGCAATGGCAGAGTAGGTGTCGGTGCCGGAGGATGTTGCTACCCTGGTAACAAAGGTGGAGTTGTTTCCTCCTCCGTGCTCTGCATGCAAAATCAGGGCAAGATCAAGGATTTCCGCCTCAGCCCTGGTAAAGCTGCAATCAGGCCGTATCATATGTAACAGGCATTCAGCGGTGCTGTGGTCTTCCTTGGGCAAATGGATGTGCAGGCTTTCATGATCAATATAATGACGTTTTGCCATATATGAATAGGCCACAAATACCGGCACCTGGGCTATTAAATCGATACAGCGGCTGAGCACGCTGTTGACCGACAGGTCATCCGGGTTTTCTTCATAGGAATAACAGGAAAGAATGCACCTGGCCAGCTTGTTCATAATGTTCTTGCTTGGCTGCTTCAGTATCACATCTTCCACAAAGCTGTTCTCCAGGTAACGGCTCTTCCACAGGATTTCACAGAATATATCCAATTCCTTTCGGGTTGGAAGCTTGCCAAAGAGCAGAAGAAAGCATACCTCTTCAAAACCGAAGCGTTTTTCCTTCTGACAGGCCTCTGCGATATCCTCCACATCTATGCCCCGGTAACGCAGGCGGCCTTCAACCGGAACTTTTTTGCCGTTTTCCAATACATAGCCTTGAACATCGCCCACCTGGGTAAGTCCCACCAGCACTCCTGTGCCGTCCTTATTGCGCAGTCCTCTTTTTACGTCATAATAATCAAAGAGATAAGGGTCGATATGATTGTTTTCCGCAGCAAACTTGTAAAGCCTGGCTACCAGTTTATTTTTGTCATTGGCTGCACCGTTTGAGTTCCGATTAGTCATTTCCCTGTTCCTTTCTTTGATTTTTATTGTGGCAGTTCCATTTATTTTACATCTTCTTTCCTGCTAAAGCAAGTTATTTTTTTGTCAAAAATGAAGGAAAAGGCACTGTAAATTGCATTTTTTAATTTTTCTTGCCTTTCCGCTGCTTTTTTAGTACACTTATGGACTGACGTGATAGAATATGAATGTTGATCGATTAACTGGAGGTAAAGCAATTGTCGGATTTGTTGATAATAGCTGCAGCAATTGCAGCAATATACTTTATATTTAAGGTTGCATTTAAAATACTGAAAGCAGCCCTGATGCTGGGTGTGGCTGCCCTGGCCCTGTACTACCTGGCAGAATACGGGTTTTTGAAAGCCCTGTTCTAATCAGAGCAGGGGTGAAATCAGCCTGGACACCGCTTCCTTGAAGCGGACCAGGCAGGAGCGCTGCTCATACAGTTCACGGGTCAGCTCTATGCAGTTTTTCATATCATCTTCAAAATGGCGCATTAGTTTGGAAGCAGATTCTTCATCATAAAGGACGGCATTTATTTCAAAGTTATAAATGAAGCTGCGCAGGTCGAAGTTGGCGCTGCCCACGGAAGCAATCCTGCCGTCCACTATTACCGCTTTTACATGCATAAACCGGTCATAATCATAAATATAAGCCTTTACTCCCGAATCCAAGAGATCAGACAGATAGGAAGTGGATGCCCAGTGTACAAAAGGATGATCCCTTTTCCCGGGTACCATGATCCGTACATCAACGCCGCTTAAAGCGGCGGTTTTTAGTGCCTGGATCAGGCTGTCGTCCGGAACAAAATAAGCGGTTTGAATATAGACGCTTTTTTCAGCATTGGCAATCATTTTGAAATAACCCTGGCGGATGGCATCCCACTTGGAATCCGGGCCGCTGGATACAATCTGTACTGCCTTATCTCCCGCCTTATCTTTATCCGGAAAGTATTCTTTGCTGAAAGGCAATTCGGTTCTGGCTGCAAATTCCCAATCTGTAATAAAACGGAGTTGCAGAAAATCAACAGCACTTCCTTCTATCATAAGATGTGTATCCCGCCAGTAACCATATTTGGTCGACCTTCCCATATATTCGTCTCCCAGGTTCAGGCCGCCCATAAAGGCGGTTTTTCCGTCTATAACGGTAATCTTTCTGTGGTTGCGGTAATTAACCCTGATATTGACATGGGGAAGAAAGGGCGGAAAGAATACTGCCGCCTGGCCGCCGGCCTCAAGCAAAGGCCTTACATAGCTTTTAGGCAGGCCTAAGCATCCCATGCCGTCATATAAAAGCCTTACCTCTACCCCTTCCCTGGCTTTGGCTGCAAGAATGTCCCTTATCTCTCTTCCTATATTATCATCTCTTATAATGTAGTATTCCATGTGTATATGATGGCGGGCCTGTTTTAAGGCTTTGATGAGGGCATCGAATTTCTGCCTGCCGTCTTTTAGAATTTCGATCCGGTTATTGTAAGTCAGAGGTGAGCAGGAATTGTTCAGATGCAATCGCACCAGATCCTTATGCCTTTCAGCTGCAGGAAAGCTGATATCAGTATTTTCCCGGGAAAGCACTGGAAAGGTTTTCTTTAATTTTTTTTCATCTTGCCTGGCTTTTTCGGTAAAGATTTTTATCCGGTGCACATCCTGGCCCAGAAACAGGTACAAAAAAAAGCCCAGAACCGGAATGAACATGAGAACCAGAACCCAGGCCCAGGTAGTGCCCGGATTTTTGCGGCTGAGAAAGATTATTATGAAAGCAAACAGCATATTGGCAAAAAAGATAATGATGGAAATGTTTCTGGCAATCAAACTTATACTCATAATTCACATCCCGGCCGGAATATTGTTAAAAATTACCTGATGATAGTATACCATACCACCGCTTGATTAAACAATACGGAAGCCGCCTTTATTCTCATTTTTCCCCCTCCGGCATAGGATAGTTACACCAAGGTATTGACACCTCTCACATTGTGCCCTGAGCATCCATATGATGATAAAGGCAAGAATTTTTTGAGGGGGAGAATGAATGGTCGAATATCTGATGCAGTTCAATATAATATGGGTAGGCATAATCGCAAGTCTGGCGGCAGGATTGGCAACCGGAGCAGGCTCCCTTCCAATCTTTTTTACCCGTGATATACCCAAAAAGCTTCTGGATGCCCTGCTTGGAGCAGCGGCAGGCATCATGCTGGCAGCCACCTCATTCAGCCTTATCATTCCCGCCCTGGAGAAGGCCGGAGGCGGGCTGAACGGAGCCAGCACTGTTTTGATAGGAATACTGACCGGAGGGGTTTTTTTGGACCTGGTAGATAAATTTTTTCCCGATACCAATCTTTCTGCAGGCTTTGTGCCCTCCAACGGCAAAAAAGGCGGCATACTCAGCATGCAGCCCAGTTTGAGAAAGATCTGGCTTTTTATACTTGCAATTACCGTGCATAATTTTCCGGAAGGCATGGCTGTGGGCGTAGGCTTTGGTGATGGAGACGTGGCCAACGGCCTTACCATTGCCATAGGCATAGGCCTTCAGAACATGCCGGAAGGCCTGGCAGTTGCCCTGCCCTTAATCAGGGAAGGTTATCCCAGATGGAAAGCCTTCCTGATTGCATTGGCCACCGGCCTGGTGGAACCCGTTGGCGGCCTTTTGGGCATAGGACTTGTAAACATTGCCCGGCCCCTGCTTCCATTTACCTTAGCTTTTGCTGCCGGTGCCATGCTCTTTGTAATTTCCCACGAAATAATACCGGAAAGCCAGCATAACGGCAATAATTCAAAGCTGGCAACCCATTCCCTGATGGTGGGCTTTGTGGTTATGATGTTCCTGGACGTAGTTTTGGGTTAGCAATTGAAGTGAAGAAAGAATCATGATAATATTGCCATATATAATCTAGTGCATATAAAAGGGGATTTGGCTGATGAAACAGGTTGTTTTGAGCAATATTCCATTTAAGCCGGACAGGGACGGGCTTTTGAAAAAGCTGCATATGGATGCAGGCAGCGAAGACGGCATCCGTTTTCTGGATTTGATCAGGCAGGCTGAAAAAATCGGCAGGCCCAAGGCGGTATATGCCCTGGCTTCCATAGACCAAAAGCTCAGTGACGGCGTGGTGGTTGAAGGAATCAGGCTGACCAGCCGGATAATGCGGGTTAATTTTGCCGACATCAACCGTGTATTTCCCTATGTAATCACCTGCGGCAGGGAATTGTCCGAATGGGCAGCCGGTTTGGAGGATATGCTGGAACAGTATATGGCGGATCTTATCATGGAACAGGCCCTGGAAGCAGCCCGGCGTTATCTGTATGACCACCTGGACAAGGAATACCGGCTTGGCAGCTTCAAGTCCATGAACCCCGGTTCCTTGGAAGACTGGCCCCTGAGCCAGCAGAAGCAGATCTTTCAGATCCTTGGCAAGGTAAAGGAAGCCATAGGCGTTGAGCTTAACGACAGCTGCCTCATGCTTCCCATGAAATCCGTATCGGGCATTTTATTCCAAACCGAATCCAGCTATGAAAACTGCCAGCTGTGCCCCCGGGAATTCTGTCCCAACAGGAGGGCTGAGTACAATCCTCAATTGTTTGAAGAAAAGTACCAAGGCGCTTACAAGTGATGTTATATGAAAAGAAAAAAATCACCCAGGAATAAAACCATTGACATAGGCATAGAGGAAGGCAGGCAGTACCTGGAGCGCTGCATAAAAGTCAGCAGGCCTGTGCAGATAGATGAAGTCATCAACAAAACCATTGCGGGGGATATGTTTCAAGTGGTTCCCTGCCTGCCTGAAAAGAGCGTAGACCTGATCATTGCCGATCCTCCTTATAACCTTACCAAGCAGTATCACGGCAGAACCTTTCAAAAGAAGAATATGGATGAATACCGTTCCTATACTGAAAGATGGCTGCATTTGGTGCTGCCCCTGCTTAAGGACACGGGCAGCATTTATATCTGCTGCGATTGGCAGTCCAGCCTTGTAATCGGCCAGGTGCTGATGGACAGGCTCATAGTCAGAAACCGCATTACCTGGCAGCGTGAAAAGGGAAGGGGCGCCAAGGCCAACTGGAAAAACAGCATGGAAGATATCTGGTACGCCACCGTGTCAGATGAGTACACCTTTAACTTGAAAGATGTAATGATGCGCAGAAAGGTGATTGCTCCATACAGGGAAAAGGGAAAACCTAAAGACTGGATTGAGACAAGCAAAGGCAATTACCGGGATACCTGCCCCTCAAATTTCTGGGATGATATTTCCATCCCCTTCTGGTCCATGCCTGAGAACACCGCTCATCCCACCCAGAAGCCGGAAAAACTTATTGCCAAACTTATTTTAGCCAGTTCCCGGCCTGGCGAATTGGTATTCGACCCCTTCCTGGGTTCCGGCACCACCAGTGTTGTGGCAAAAAAGCTGGGGAGGAAATATATTGGGATCGAGCTGAATGAACTGTACTGTGTCTGGGCTGAAAAACGGCTGGAAATGGCTGAAGAGGATTCCTCCATCCAGGGATACACGGACGGAGTGTTTTGGGAGCGGAACACTCTGGCGGAACAATTGGCCGTGGCTGACTCAGAAAATGAATAATATTGTTTTTTATTTGTCATATGTATAAAGAAGTTGTATAATAAAAACAATCCTTCCTGAATTTGGTTTTTACTCAAGCGATACGGCATTCCTTAATCTATCCTGGAAGAATAGGGGGAAACTGGCACAGTAGGATTTACGGACAGATAAATATGGATATGTGAATAAGGGGATATTGTAATGGAGTATTGGGTGTTTTTTATTAACCATGTAGGGTTGGTACTCCTGGAAAGCCTTACTCTTCTTGTATTGTATCTGTATATGTTGGATAACTTGGTTTTTTTACGCACGCATTGGCTGAAATCAATTATTTTTCTTATGTCATATTTGATCCTGCACCAAATTCTGAACCATTTTAACAATTTGCACTGGACCATAATATATCTTGCGTTTTGCATTATAGCTCTAGAAATTCTAACCAAAATCAACTTCTATACAAATCTGGCAGCCAATATCTTTACATTTCTTATTTTTGGGGTCACAGATGTAACCGTTTCCATGCCGGCTGCATACTTCCTGGATATTGCTTTTCCCATCGCGAAGAATAATGCCCTGGTTTACATGAAAGCAATGCTTCTCATACGTCCTGTACAAATCTTAATTATTGGACTTCTGGCTGGCTTTGTTATCAAGCCTAAATATTACCGGCTCCATTTATTTAATAAAAAAAACCGGTCTGTAATATATTCCCTGCTTACAATCCTGATCATGAGAGCTTTTTTCGAATTTATATCCAATCAAACAGAGAACAAGCTGGAAATACTTATCAGCGGCTTTCTTTTTATTGCAGTTGTTCTTCTAAGCTTTCTGGACCGGAAGGAGCGGCTTAAGCTTCTGGAGCTGGAAAACAAGCTTAATCTGCAGAAGGAATACTGCCGGCACATGGAGCAGATTGTGGATGCCTTCAGAAAGGAAAAACATGATTTTAAAAACCAAATCAGCACTTTAGTTGCCCTGTGCAGCATGCCCGGCTCTTCTCAAGAAGTCAGGGAGTATGCCATGAAACTGACCTGCAGGCAGAAACTGAATGAACTGCATTTCTACAATACAGGTAATAAGTATCTGGACGGTCTTTTATCTGTTAAAAGCAACATGGCATCCAATAAGGGCATTCATTTCGAAGTGGACGTGGAAGCCAGCCTGGAAAACATTCTGGTGGATGATGTGGACTTAACCTCCATAGTGGGCAATATACTGGACAATGCCTTTGATGCCGTCTTAATGAATCCGCCTGAAAAGAAAAAAATAGTTTCCCTTACAATATATAGAGAAGACAACCGGTGCAGCATATCCATATCCAACAACGGAAGCCAGATACCGGAAGCTGACAGGAAACATATTTTTGACTATAAGTTTTCAACCAAGAGCGGCAGGGAAGGAGAGCGGGGCTACGGCCTTTACATAGTAAAAGAGCTTATCAGCCGCAACAAGGGGGAAATATCCTTTCACAGCGATGAATTCGAAACCGAGTTTATTATAAGCTTCCGGTACAGGGAAGATACAGATGAGGCTTCATTGAAAAACAATAATTCTTTGAAATATGACCGGTCTATCTTTTCCCGCTGATTCTTTCAGGGCAATTTCGGTTAGTTCACCGATTATGGCTGTTTTATGCTATAATTGGTGAATATTAATGTTAAGAGGATTAAAAACATAAATATAATTGGAGGCATATGAAGCAGAATGAAAGATGAACAGATTATAGAAGGGAGAAATCCGGTGCTGGAAGCCCTGCGCTCCGGCAGGACCATAGACAGGCTGCTTGTAGCCCGGGGCGCCTCAGAGGGAACTATGCGGGAGATTATCAGCAGGGCACGGGAGAGAGGAATCAAGGTTCAGGAGGAAGACCGGAAAAGGCTGGACCAAATCTCCGGCTCCGGGTCGCATCAGGGCGTCATAGCCTATGCTGCTCCCTATCAGTATGCAGAGGTGGAGGAGATAATCCGGCGGGCAAAGGAGAAAGGAGAGCACCCCTTTCTTATTATTCTGGACGAAATTACCGATCCCCAAAACCTTGGTGCCATCATCCGCACGGCTGAGTGCAGCGGGGCCCACGGGGTAATAATACCCAAACACAGGTCCGCCGGCCTGACGCCTGCCGTGGCCAAAGCCTCCGCAGGTGCTGTGGAATACATGCCCGTAGCCAGAGTAACCAATCTGGCCCGGCTGCTGGATCAGTTAAAGGATCAGGGCATATGGGTGGCCGGGGCCGATATGGACGGCACCGATTATACAGGGCTTGACTTAACCGGCCCTGTAGCCTTGGTGATAGGAAGCGAAGGCCAGGGTATCCGGAGACTGGTTAAGGAAAAATGTGATTTTCTGGCACGCATCCCTATGAAGGGCAGGATTGGATCATTGAATGCTTCGGTGGCTGCCGGAATCCTTATGTACGAGGTGGTCAGGCAGAGAGGGCAGGGTGAGGGCAATGCAGGAAATACTGCTGGTTGACGGATACAATATCATACATGCATGGAGTGATCTGAAAACAACAGCCGAATACAGCCTGGAAGACGCCCGGCATGCCTTGCTGGAAATAATGCAGGATTACCAGGGCTATTCTGGTTACCGGATAATAGTTGTTTTTGATGCCCATATGATACCGGGCGGGCTGGAGAAAAAAGAAATAATTGGGGGCGTGGAAGTGGTATACACCCGGGAAAATGAAACCGCCGACCGCTATATTGAACGTTTTGTTGACGGCCTTCCTGAATATGTCCGGGTAATGGTGGCCACATCCGACTACTTGCAGCAGACCATTGTCATGTCCCGGGGGGCTGTCCGCATCTCTGCCCGGGAGCTGCTGGAGCAGGTCAGGCTTTTTAAAAGGGATATAAAAAAGGAATATCTGGATAAGCCTGAACCCAAATCCAATACTCTGGAGGAATGGGCCAGCCCTGAAGTGGCCAAAATCCTGGACCGCTGGAGAAAACAGGGTTAATTTCTGGTAAAATAAATACAGATACAGTATAAGGGAGAGGAGTCAGATTCCTAATGATTATCACCCTGGTGAACGATACCTTCAATGTCAATAATAACGGCATCACCATTTCATCCATGCGTTTTGCCGAGGCATTGGCACAGCGCGGCCACCAGATCCGGGTAATCACATGCGGCGATCCCTCAGAAAGCGGCATAGACCCTGCCACCGGTTTTGAAATGTTTTATCTGCCTGAACTTAAGGTACCCATTGCCAGCAGGCTGGCCCACAAGCAGAACACCCTCTTTGCAAAGCCGGTCCGTTCAGTTTTGGAAAAGGCAATCTCAGGCTCCGATGTGGTGCATATCTGCCAGCCCTGGCCGCTGGGAAACGCAGCCCAGCGAATAGCCGGGAAGATGAATATACCCGTAATGGCAGCTTTTCACATACAGCCGGAAAACATTACCTATAACATAGGCCTTAAAAGATTTCCTCTGCTGGCCCATCTGATTTATTTCCTATTTTATATTTTTTTCTACCGCAGGTTTTCCCATATACACTGTCCGTCAAAATTTATAGCGGCTCAGCTCAGAAGCCATGGATACAAGGCGCGTCTGCACGTCATTTCAAATGGTGTTCATCCGGCCTTCCGTCCGCCTGCCAAACCCATGGAGCATACCTTTGACCCGGTTAAGATACTGATGATAGGCAGGCTTTCTCCTGAAAAAAGGCAGGACGTCCTGATTCGTGCGGTCATGAAATCCCGCTATGCTGACCGCATCCAGCTGTACTTTGCCGGTAAAGGTCCCTGGGAGAAGAAACTCCGCCGCATGGGAAGCCGGCTGCCCAACCCACCTGTTTTCGGTTATTACAGCCAGGATGAGCTGATCCGGCTCATACATGACTGCGATCTGTACGTACATGCATCGGATGTGGAGATAGAAGCCATCTCCTGCATCGAAGCCTTTGCATGCGGGCTGGTTCCCATAATTTCCGACAGCAGGCGGAGTGCCGCAGTGCAGTTTGCCCTCGGCCCCCAGCACCTTTTCAAAGCAGGGTCTCCTGATTCTTTGGCGGAAAAAATTGACTACTGGCTGGACAATCCCCGGCAGCTGAAAGATGCTGAAGAAAAATATGCCAGGTTTGGAAAACAGTACGCCTTGGAAGACAGCATCAGAAAAATAGAAAAAGTTTATTCCTCCATGTCCCTGGAAGGTAAAAATGAATACCATCGCAGCATCTTTTTCCGGCTCTTTTCCCGCCTGTTCCAAATACTTATAGCTTATCCCCTTCTTCTGTTTTGGACACGCTTTGTGCTGGGTGTCAAGGTTTACGGCAGGAAGAATCTCCGCGGCCTGAAAAGGGCGCTTACGGTATGCAATCATGTGCACCTGCTGGACAGCGTTTTAATCGGCCTGGCCTTTTTCCCCCGCCGGGTTATCTTTCCTACTATCACCCAGAACATAAAAAGCCTCTGGCCGGGCAAACTGGTGCGGGTGCTTGGAGGCTTTGCCATCCCGGACAGCATTATGGAACTTAAAACCTTCTTCAGCGAGATGGAGCTGCTTTTGATGAAAAACAACATTGTGCACTTCTTCCCGGAAGGAGAATTAAAGCCCTATGATACCCGCCTGCGCGATTTCAAAAGAGGTGCATTCTACCTGGCGGCTAAAGCCCGGGTGCCCATAGTGCCTATGCTGATCACCTTTGAGCCTCCCAAGGGTCTGATGAAGTTTATACGCAAAAAACCGGTAATGCGGCTTAATATAGGAAAGCCCATATACCCTGTGGCAGCGGATTTCAAAACCGACTCCAGGCTGAGGATGAAAGCCGTCCGCCAGCAAATGAAAGCTTTATAGGAGTGACACGCCTTTGAAGGAATTTTTGGATTATATAAGCAGTATTGCAAATAAAAGCATTGACGCTGACCAGGTCCGCATGATGCATCCCCTGGTGCTGGCTTATGTGGGCGACACTGTCTATGATCTTTTTGTACGCACTTATCTAATTCATATTTCCGACGTGCCGGTGCATCAACTGCACCTGAAATCCACAGCCTTTGTCAATGCCGGTTCTCAGTCTGAAACCCTGGGCAGAATAGAAGACATGCTGACGGAAGAGGAAAAGAATATTGTACGCCGCGGCCGGAACGCCAAGCCGGGCACCATTCCCAAAAATGCTGATGTTGCCGAATACAGGCGGGCAACCGGCTTTGAATCCCTGCTGGGCTATCTTTTTCTGACCGGGCAGGCGGAAAGGTTGTGCCAGATTATGGGAGACGTTTTGGCAAAGCCCTGATTTTATTGTAATTTCAAGGCCCGAGCCTGCAAAGACAGCTTGACTTGCACAGATTATGTAATGTATAATCAATTTATAAAATTGGACAAGTATATAATTGCATGCCAATAGATGCAAAAACTGTCCGTTGATTGTCGCAGCAATGGGGGAGATATTGGTGGAGCTCACGGCGTCCAAGGATTACTACAACGATTATGAAACCATACCAGATGAGCAGATAGTGGAAGATGCTCGCGCCGGAGATGAGCAAGCTCTTGAATATCTCATTTATAAATATAAAAACTTTGTCAGAGCTAAAGCACGGTCGTATTTTTTGATAGGAGCAGACCGGGAGGATATCATACAAGAGGGAATGATAGGCCTTTACAAGGCCATCCGGGATTTCAGGCAGGACAAGCTTTCTTCCTTCCGTGCATTTGCGGAGCTTTGCATTACCCGTCAGATTATAACCGCCATTAAGACTGCTACCCGTCAGAAGCATATACCCTTGAATTCCTATGTATCGCTGAACAAACCCATTTATGATGATGAATCCGAACGCACCTTGCTGGATGTTTTATCAGGGACCCGAATTTCCAATCCGGAAGAGCTGGTTATCAGCCAGGAGGATTTCAACAGTATAGAGTGCAAAATCGAGGAGCTTTTAAGCGATCTGGAATGGAATGTGCTCTCATCTTACCTGCAGGGGAAATCTTACCAGGAAATTGCAGCCGATTTGAACCGGCATGTTAAATCCATAGATAATGCGCTTCAGCGGGTTAAACGCAAGCTGGAGCGGTACCTTGAGGATTGTAAAGAGCAGGGCAATTTATAATATTCCGTTGACAAATAATATTCTGAAGATTAAAATATTAAAAGGTTTTAGGGAATGCGGGTGTAGCTCAATGGTAGAGTTCCAGCTTCCCAAGCTGGCTGCGTGGGTTCGATTCCCATCACCCGCTCCAATGTTGGATCATACCTTTTGTATAAATAATATGAAACACCAGGGCGAGTTGTAATGCTTCCCATGATTAACAAAGGAGGAGAGTTTCATGGCAAAGGAAAAATTTGAAAGAACTAAGCCTCACGTTAATATTGGAACCATCGGTCACGTAGACCACGGCAAAACAACATTGACAGCAGCAATTACAATGGTATTAGCCAAATACGGCAGAGCTCAGGCTACAAAGTATGATGAAATCGACAAGGCGCCTGAAGAGAAGGAAAGAGGCATCACCATCAACACTTCCCACGTTGAGTATGAGACAGAAAACCGTCACTATGCTCACGTTGACTGCCCCGGCCACGCCGACTATGTAAAGAACATGATCACCGGCGCAGCCCAGATGGACGGTGCCATACTGGTTGTTTCAGCTGCTGACGGCCCTATGCCCCAGACTCGTGAGCACATTCTACTGGCCCGTCAGGTAGGTGTTCCCTATATCGTAGTATACATGAACAAGACCGACATGGTAGACGACGAAGAGCTTCTGGAACTGGTTGAGCTGGAAGTCAGAGAGCTTCTCAGCGAATATGAATTCCCGGGCGACGAAATTCCCATCATCAAAGGTTCCGCACTGAAGGCTCTTGAAGCTGTACAGGGCGGAGCAGATGTTGAGAACGATCCCTGGTGCAAATCCATATTTGAACTGATGGACGCTGTAGATGAATACATCCCCACACCTGAGCGTGACACCGATAAGCCCTTCCTGATGCCTGTTGAGGACGTATTCTCCATCACCGGCCGCGGCACAGTTGCCACCGGCAGAGTTGAGAGAGGAACCCTCAAGGTATCCGACACCGTTGAAATCGTAGGCTTGGCAGATGAAGCCAGAAGCACGGTAGTAACCGGTGTAGAGATGTTCAGGAAGATGCTGGATCAGGCAGTTGCCGGCGACAACATCGGAGCACTGCTGCGCGGCGTACAGCGCGATGAAATCGAGCGCGGCCAGGTACTGGCAAAGCCCGGCAGCATCAATCCCCACACCCACTTCAATGCTGAAGTGTATGTACTTACCAAGGAAGAGGGCGGCCGCCATACACCCTTCTTCAACGGTTACCGTCCCCAGTTCTATTTCAGAACCACAGACGTAACCGGGGTTATCGAGCTGCCTGAAGGCGTAGAGATGGTAATGCCCGGCGACAACGTGCAGATGACCATCAAGCTGATTACACCCATTGCTATCGAGGAAGGTTTGCGCTTTGCTATCCGCGAAGGCGGCAAAACCGTCGGCGCAGGCGTCGTTACCTCCATCATTGAGTAATATAAATAAAAACAGCTATCCTTCAGCTTCGGCTGAAGGATAGTGTATTCAAGAAAAAATGCTTGTTTTTAGCTCATCCGTATTGTATAATTAAGGAGTTGCGCTACTAATAGTTGCCGGTACCCGACTGCTTTTTTGCCTTTATTTTTAAATCCGTTTATGGCACACCAGGGTGAGTGTAAACAAGGTACGGCAAAAGGAGGGAAATTCTTTGGCTAGTCAAAAAATCAGAATAAAACTAAAAGCCTATGATCATACTCTGATCGATCAATCTGCGGAGAAAATCGTAGAAACTGCCAAAAAGACCGGGGCACTGGTTTCCGGACCAATACCCCTGCCTACAGATAAAGAAATTATCACTATTTTAAGAGCTCCTCATAAGTATAAGGACAGCCGTGAGCAGTTTGAAATGAGGACTCATAAGAGACTGATCGACATCCTGAGCCCCACCTCCAAAACGGTGGATTCTCTCATGAGGCTGGATCTGCCAGCAGGTGTCGATATTGAGATCAAACTATAGGGTTTCGGCCACATTGTAGTAGAACGGAGGTTATGACAGATGCGAAAAGCCATTCTGGGTAAAAAACTGGGCATGACCCAGGTCTTCACAGAAGACGGTTTGATGATACCCGTTACCGTGGTGGAGGCTGGCCCATGTGTTGTTACTCAGGTGAAGACTGAGGAAAAAGACGGATATAATGCTGTTCAGGTAGGCTTTGAAGATATAAGGCCCAAGCTGGTCAACAAACCCCTGAAAGGGCATTTTGACAAGGCAAATGTGTCCTACAAGCGGCATTTAAGAGAATTCAAGCTGGAAAATCCACAGGAATACAGCGTTGGAACTGAGATCAAGGCTGATATTTTCCAGCCCGGCGACAAGGTTGACGTAAGCGGCACATCCAAAGGTAAGGGTTTTGCCGGCGTCATCAAGAGATGGAACGCTCACAGAGGACCTATGTCCCACGGTTCCAAGTACCACCGTCGTCCTGGTTCCATGGGTGCAAGCTCAGACCCCTCCAGGGTATTTAAGAGCAAGAAACTGCCTGGACGCATGGGCCACACCAAGGTAACCATTGCCAATCTGGAAGTGGTTAAGGTGGATGCGGAACGAAACCTGCTCCTGATCAAGGGTGCTGTTCCCGGCAGAAGAGGAACGCTTCTTACCATCAAGGAGACTGTGAAGAATAAATAGGAATAATCCGGAAAGGAGGACAAGCTATGCCTAAAGTAGCTTTATATAATATGGAAGGCGCTTCCGTCGGCGAAATCGAATTAAAGGACGAAGTATTCGGCGTTGAAGTCAATCAAGATGTACTTTACCAGGTAGTAAAAATGCAGCTGGCCAACAAAAGGCAGGGAACCCAGTCAGCTCTGACCCGGGCAGAGGTCAGGGGAGGCGGGGCAAAGCCCTGGAGGCAGAAAGGCACAGGCCGCGCCCGCCATGGAAGCATAAGGTCCCCCATTTGGATAAAGGGCGGCGTAGCATTTGCTCCCAAGCCCAGGGATTACAGCTATACCCTTCCCAAGAAGATAAGGCGGCTTGCCATGAAGAGCGCACTTAGCTCAAAGGTACAGGAAAACAACATTATTGTAATGGAATCATTGGCACTTCCCGAGGCTAAGACCAGGGAAATGGCAAAGGTATTGAAAAATCTTAAGGTAGAGGAAAAAGCTTTGGTAGTAATTCCACAAAGGGATGAAGCTGTGGTAAGAGCCACACGTAATCTTCCCAATGTGAAGCTGGCCTATGTAAATACATTGAACGTTTACGACATCCTGAAATATGACCGTTTCATCATTACTCAGGATGCAGCACGCCTTGTCGAGGAGGTGTACGCATAATGAAAAATCCCCATGATATCATTATTGAGCCGGTACTGACCGAGAAAAGCTATGATGCCATGCAGGAGAAAAAGTACACCTTTATAGTAGACAAAAACGCCAACAAGACCGAGATTAAAAAGGCAGTAGAAGCCATTTTCGGCGTTAAGGTGGAGAAGGTCAACACCGTTCGCATGCAGGGCAAGAAAAAGAGACTAGGTGTTCACGTAGGCAGAAGGCCATCCTTCAAAAAAGCTTATGTCAGACTGACAGAAGACAGCAAGGAGATTGAATTCTTCGAGGGAATGGCAGAATAAGGAGGTTACGAAAAATGGCGATAAAAAAATATAAACCCACCTCCCCCGCCAGAAGACATATGTCGGTTTCCGCCTTTGAAGAAATCACCAAGAAGACTCCGGAAAAGTCTCTTGTTGTAACTCTTAAGAGAAAGGCAGGAAGGAACGTTCAGGGCCGGATTACCGTTCGGCACAGAGGCGGCGGAGCTAAGAGAAAATATCGTATTATTGATTTCAAGCGCGACAAGGACGGCGTACCAGCCAAGGTTGCAGCTATCGAATATGATCCCAATCGCAGCGCCAACATTGCACTGCTTAATTATGCAGACGGCGAAAAGAGATACATCATCAGCCCCCATGGGCTGAAGGTCGGCGACACTGTTGTGTCCGGACCGGATGCGGATATTAAGGTAGGAAATGCCCTTCCGCTCAGAAACATTCCTGTAGGTACCGTAATTCACAACATTGAACTGGTTGCCGGCAAAGGCGGACAGCTGGTTCGTGCCGCAGGAAATTCAGCACAGCTGATGGCAAAGGAAGGAGATTTCGCTCAGATAAGGCTTCCTTCCGGCGAAGTTCGCCTGGTTCATGCGGAATGCAGGGCTACCATTGGCCAGGTAGGCAATGTGGATCATGAAAACATCTCCATTGGCAAGGCCGGAAGAAAGAGACACATGGGCTTCCGTCCCAGCGTGCGCGGATCAGTAATGAACCCGTCAGACCATCCACATGGCGGCGGTGAAGGACGTTCACCCATTGGAATGCCTTCTCCTGTGACTCCCTGGGGCAAACCCACATTGGGATACAAGACCAGGAAGAAGAGAAAGAAGTCCGATAAGTATATCATTAAGCGCAGAAAGGGTTAATGAAAGGAGGCACATTGGATGAGCCGATCGGTTAAGAAAGGGCCATATGTCGATCCGAAACTTTTGAAAAAGATTCAGAAGATGAACGAAGAGGGTAAAAAGGCCGTTATTAAGACTTGGTCCAGAGCATCAACCATTTTCCCTGAAATGGTTGGGCATACCATAGCTGTACATGACGGCAGAAAGCACGTACCCATTTATATAACTGAGGAAATGGTGGGGCATAAGCTTGGGGAATTCGCTCCTACCAGAACTTTCAGAGGTCACAGCGGACAAACTGAAAGGTCTACTGCATTGAAATAGTCGAAGGAGGAATTAAAGTGGCAACAAGGATTAAGGAAAAGACAAAAGCTCGCCAGGAAAACAGAGAAAAACGCCCCCATGCCACCGCCCGTTACGTACGAATTTCCCCCAGAAAAGTCAAGGTTGTAATTGATCTCATAAGAGGAAAAAGGGTGGGTGAGGCGCTTTCCATACTGGAGCATACCCCCAAGGCAGCATCGGAGCCGGTTGCCAAGCTCCTGAAGTCTGCTATGGCCAATGCGGAAAATAATCTGGGTATGAATCCTGACAGCCTGTATGTTGCAGAGATATATGCAAATCAGGGGCCGACTCTGAAAAGATTCAGGCCGAGAGCGCAAGGCAGAGCCTACAGAATTCGCAAGAGGACCAGCCATATAAGCGTAGTCCTGGACGAGTTGAAATAATTTACCAATAGCACAAGGAGGGATAATGAAGTGGGCCAGAAAGTAAATCCCCATGGACTCAGAGTCGGAATCATCAAGGATTGGGATGCCAGATGGTTTGCATCCAAGAAAGAGTTCGCCGACTACCTGGTGGAAGACGTTAAGCTTAGAGAAATGATTAAGAAAAAATTATACCACGCAGGTATTTCAAAGATAGAGATTGAAAGAGCGGCAAACCGCATTAAAGTAAACATTCATACTGCAAAGCCCGGTATCGTAATCGGAAAGGGCGGCACAGGTGCCGATGCTCTGAAGAAGGAGATTGAAAAGTTTACCGGAAAAACAACTATCCTGAATATAGTAGATATCAAGGTGCCTGACCTTGATGCCCAGCTGGTGGCAGAGAACATTGCAGCCCAGCTTGAGCGCAGGATTTCCTTCCGCAGAGCCATGAAGCAGGCAATGCAGCGCACCATGAAAGCCGGTGCCAAGGGAATCAAGACCATGGTTTCAGGCCGCCTCGGCGGAGCCGACATTGCCAGGTCTGAAAGATACCATGAAGGAACCATTCCCCTGCAGACCCTCAGGGCTGATATCGATTACGGTTTTGCAGAAGCAGATACCACATTTGGAAAAATTGGTGTTAAGGTCTGGATATATAAAGGTGAAGTCCTTCCCAAAGCAAAGAACAGACCGGTTGCGGAAGGAGGTAAATAATTATGTTGATGCCAAAAAGAGTTAAACGCCGCAGAGTTCACCGAGGCAGAATGAAAGGCATGGCCACCCGTGGAAATAAGGTTACCTACGGAGAATACGGATTGCAGGCTTTGGAGCCCGGCTGGATCACCAGCAACCAGATCGAAGCAGCCCGTGTTGCAATGACCCGTTATATCAAGAGGGGCGGAAATGTATGGATTAAAATCTTCCCCCATAAGCCTGTAACCGAAAAGCCGGCTGAAACCCGAATGGGAAGCGGTAAGGGATCTCCTGAGTACTGGGTAGCCGTAGTTAAGCCTGGAAGAATTATGTTTGAACTAGCCGGTGTGTCTGAAGAAGTAGCCAGAGAGGCATTTCGACTGGCATCCCACAAACTTCCGGTGAAAACCAAGTTTGTGAAAAGAGAAGAATTGGGTGGTGAAGGCAATGAAGGCTAGAGAATTAAGAGAAATGTCCCGGGATGAACTCCAGCAGAATCTGGCCGATTTGAAGAGCGAACTGTTCAACCTTCGGTTCCAGTTAGCTACCGGCCAACTGGAAAATCCCATGCGGATTCGCCAGGTTAAAAAGGATATTGCCAGAATAAAGACTATTCTTCGGGAAAGAGAGCTGAAAGCCAAGCAGGCTTGAGGGAAAAGGAGGTATAATGCGTGGCTGACAAAAAGAGAGGCAATCGTAAGGTTCGTGTCGGCGTAGTGGTTAGCAACAAGATGGATAAAACCATAGTGGTTGCAATAGAAACCCGGGTTAAGCATAAACTTTACGGAAAATATATCAAACGCACCACTAAGCTGAAGGCTCATGATGAAGAAAACATCTGCCAGGTCGGCGACCGCGTAAAGGTTATGGAAACCAGGCCTTTAAGCCGACATAAACGCTGGCGTTTGGTTGAAATAATAGAAAGAGCACAGTAAGCAGCACAGCGCAAGGTGCCATTCCCGGCATTTGATGTCTTGTCATACTTTGAAAGGAGGGTACAAGATGATCCAGAAGGAAAGCCGGCTGAGAGTGGCTGATAATACCGGTGCCAAGGAAATTATGTGTATTCAGGTATTGGGCGGCTCCAGCAGAAAATACGGCAACATCGGAGATGTGATCGTTGCATCTGTCAAAAGCGCAACACCTGGCGGTGTTGTAAAAAAAGGCGATATAGTCAAGGCAGTAATTGTTAGGACAAAGAAAGGAATCCGCCGGCCCGACGGTTCCACCATCAGGTTCGACGACAATGCTGCTGTTATAATAAACGAACAAAACCAACCCAGGGGTACCCGTATCTTTGGCCCCATAGCCAGAGAGCTGAGAGAGAAGGACTACATGAAGATAATTTCTCTGGCTCCGGAAGTACTGTAAGAGGAGGTGGTTGCTGTGGTGAAAGCACAAAGAAGAAAACTGCATGTTAAAAAAGGAGATACCGTAGAAATCATCTCCGGTAAGGATAAATCGAAACGAGGCAAGGTACTTGCAGCTTTTCCAAAGCAGGGCAAGGTTATTGTTGAAGGAATCAACCTCCTGACCAAGCACCAAAAACCCAGGGGTGCCGGACAACAGGGTGGCATCATACACCAGGAAGGACCAATTTATGCCTCCAAGGTTATGCTTGTATGCAACAAGTGCAATAAGCGTACCAGGGTTGGCCGCAAAATACTGGATGACGGTACCAAGGTCAGAGTTTGCAAGGTTTGCAATGAAGTCATCGGTGAGTAATTTTTTTCTCTGAAGGGAGGTATAAGTTTTGGCTCGTTTAAAAGAACTGTACAAGAATGAAATAGTATCCGCTCTAATGGATAAATTCAAATATAAAAGCATTATGGAAGTGCCCAGGCTTGAAAAGATCGTGGTAAACATGGGCGTGGGCGATGCCAAGGATAATCCAAAATTCCTGGAATCAGCCGTGGAAGAGCTGGCAGCCATAACCGGACAAAAACCCATTGTAACCAAGGCTAAAAAGTCCGTAGCTGCATTTAAACTGCGCCAGGGCATGAATGTGGGCGCCAAGGTAACCCTTCGTGGGGACAGAATGTATGAATTCTATGACCGCCTGGTAAACGTAGCTCTGCCCCGCGTCAGGGACTTCAGAGGAGTATCGGAAAAATCCTTTGACGGAAGAGGAAACTATGCCTTAGGCATAAAGGAACAGCTGATATTTCCTGAAATAGACTATGATAAGGTTGAAAAAGTAAGAGGAATGGATATTATCATTGTCACAACCGCCCGGACTGATGAAGAAGCAAGGGAATTGCTGAGGCTGATGGGAATGCCTTTTTCGAGCAGAGTCTAGAGTCCGATAAATTAAGGAGGGAAATTATTAGTGGCAAAGAAATCATTGAGGGTTAAGCAGCAGCGGCCCCCTAAATATTCAACCCGTGCCTATACAAGATGCAGACTGTGCGGACGTCCGCGCGCTGTATTGAGGAAGTTTGGCATCTGCCGTATTTGCTTCCGTGAATTGGCTTATAAGGGACAAATACCCGGTGTCCGAAAGGCAAGCTGGTAGACAGTTGAGACTGGAAGGAGGTAGAATATATGGCTATGACAGATCCCATCGCGGATATGTTAACCCGAATCAGAAATGCACTGGTAGCTAAGCATGAAGAAGTACAAGTACCAGCCTCCAATATAAAGAAGGCTATTGCAGATATACTTACCGAAGAGGGTTATATAAAAGGCTATACCGTAATTGAAGACGGCAAGCAGGGCATATTGAATATAAATTTGAAATATGCTTCCAACAATGAGCGTGTCATTACCGGACTGAAAAGAATAAGCAAACCCGGTATGAGGGTTTATGCCAGAAAAGACGAAATCCCCAAGGTTCTTGGCGGACTTGGCATTGCAATCATCTCCACCTCCAAAGGAGTTATGACAGACAATGAAGCCCGCAAACAGGGAGTAGGCGGAGAGGTTCTCTGCTACATCTGGTAAAGATTCGGTAAAGCTACTGAAAACAGCAAACGGAAGGCGGTGTAAAGGATATGTCGCGAATAGGAAAACTTCCTGTGCAGCTGCCCAATGGAGTAACAGTATCGGTTAAGGACGGCAACGTAGTGGAAGTAAAAGGCCCCAAGGGACAGCTGGTACAGAAGATTCATAAGGATATGCGCGTTGTAGTGGAAGATAATGCGGTTTTGGTTGAGCGGCCTTCAGACGATAAGCATCACAGAGCGCTTCATGGTCTGAGCCGGTCTCTTATCAACAATATGGTAGAGGGCGTAACCAAAGGTTTTGAAAAGACCCTGGAAATTAACGGTGTTGGATACAGAGCACAGAAACAGGGCAAAAAACTGGTATTGACCGTAGGCTACTCTCACCCTGTAGAGATTCCCGAAGAAGACGGAGTTGAGTTTGATGTACCGGCTCCCAATAAGATCATTGTCAAGGGAATTGACAAGCAGAAGGTAGGAGCCATGGCTGCAAAGATCAGGGAAGTTAGAAAACCTGAACCTTACAAGGGTAAGGGCATCAAGTATGAAGACGAAAGAATCATCCGCAAGGAAGGAAAAACTGGTAACTAATAAGGGAAGGAGTGTAGCTTAGGTGATCAAGAAGTTAGACAGAAATGCCGTAAGAAAAGTGCGGCATGCCAGAGTCAGAAAAAAAGTAGCCGGCACAGCTGAAAGACCGCGTTTATGTGTATATAGAAGCTTAAAGCACATGTATGCTCAGATCATCAATGATCAGAACGGAACAACCTTAGCAGCTGCTTCTACCCTTGATCCGGACTTGAGGGAGCAGGTTGCTGGCAAAACCAAAAAGGAAGCTGCCAGAATTGTAGGTGAAGCTGTAGCAAAGAAAGCCCTGGATAAGGGAATCAAGAAAGTAGTATTTGACCGCAGCGGTTACATCTACCACGGACGCGTAGAAGAAGTTGCAGCCGGTGCACGTGAAGCCGGGCTGGAATTTTAAAGGAGGGAAACAGATGGACCGTAATGATCGCATAGACGCCAGTAAACTGGACCTGAAGGAAAGAGTAGTAAGCATCAACCGCGTCGCCAAGGTGGTCAAGGGTGGACGGAACTTCCGCTTCAATACCGTAGTGGTAGTGGGCGATGAAAACGGCCACGTAGGTGTTGGAGTAGGCAAAGCAGCTGAAATACCGGATGCCATCCGCAAGGGCGTGGAAGACGCCAAGAAAAACATGATCAAAGTACCCATTGTAAATACAACCATTCCCCATGAAGTAATAGGGAGATTTGGAGCAGGCTGCGTTCTTATGAAGCCGGCAAAGGAAGGTACCGGAGTTATCGCAGGCGGACCTGTTCGTGCGGTATTGGAACTGGCCGGAGTACGTGACATCAGAACCAAGTCTTTGGGTTCCAACAATCCCAGAAACATGGTCAATGCCACCATGGAAGGGCTGGCCAGCCTGAAAACCGCAGAGGAAGTTGCCAGACTGAGAGGCAAATCCGTAGAAGAGATCTTAGATTAGGAGGGTGACAATGGCCAAGCTAAAAATTACCCAAGTCAGGAGCACCATAGGCTGCAAAGACAAACAGATAGCAACTATGGAAGCCCTGGGATTAAGAAAGATCCGATCTTACAAAATACATGAAGACAACCCGGTTATCAGAGGTATGATCGATAGAGTGAAACATCTTGTTACTGTGGAAGAAATCCAGGAATAAAGGAGGTGCAGCCCCATGAAACTACATGAATTAAAGCCAGCTGAAGGTGCGGTGAAAACTCCTTTGAGAAAAGGCCGGGGAACAGGTTCCGGGCTTGGAAAGACAGCAGGCCGCGGTCACAAGGGTTACAAGGCCAGGAGCGGAAGCGGTACAAGACCGGGCTTTGAAGGCGGACAGATGCCTCTTGTAAGACGAATTCCCAAGAGAGGCTTTACAAATCCGTTCTCAAAAGTATACTCCCTGGTAAACCTTAAAGACTTAGACAGATTTGAGGAGGGCACCGTTGTTACACCTGAGCTTTTGAAGGAAGAGGGCCTGATTAAGAAACTGAACGATGGCGTGAAAATTCTCGGTGACGGCGAACTTACCAAAAAGCTGACCGTACAGGCTCATAAGTTCAGCAAATCCGCCAAGGAAAAGATTGAGGCCCTGGGTGGAAAGGCAGAGGTGATCTAAAATGCTAGAAACCCTACGGAATGCCTGGAAAATAGAAGACCTGAGGAAAAAGATCATATTTACCTTAATAATGCTGTTCATTTACCGGCTGGGAACCTTTGTACCGGTGCCGGGCGTTGACAGCTCCTTTATCAAGGCGATTATCGATCAGAGCGGCTTACTGGGGTTCTTCAATATTATTTCCGGTGGTGCTTTCGGCAATTTCACCATTTTTGCCTTGTCCATTACCCCCTATATTAACGCCTCCATTATCATGAATCTGTTAACAGTTGCCATCCCCAAGCTGGAAGCTCTGGCAAAGGAAGGGGAAGAGGGCAGAAAGAAAATTGCCCAGTACACCAGGTATTTTACCGTTATATTGGCTTTCATCCAGGCAATTGGAATCACCTTTGGCATGCTCAGGGGTTCCGGAGCCTTGGTGGAAAACAATGTATGGACATACCTGACGGTTTGCCTCACCCTGACAGCAGGAACAGCGTTTATGATGTGGCTTGGCGAACAGATTACTGAAAGAGGCATTGGAAACGGAATTTCACTGATAATCTTTACCAGCATTATTTCAAGAGGACCTATTGCAGTGGTAAATCTGTTCAACCTGGCCTTCAGGGCAAAACAGATCAACCCGCTTCTGCTCATTGTGATGCTGGTGTTCATGATAGCACTTATAGCAGGTGTTATCTTTATAGATATGGGGCAGAGGAGAATTCCGGTACAATACTCCAAGAGGGTTATCGGAAGAAAGATATACGGCGGGCAGAGCACTCATATTCCCATGAAGGTGAATTCTTCAGGAGTTCTGCCGATAATTTTTGCAGTTTCCATATTGGCTGTACCCCAGACAATTGCCCAGTTCATGTCGCAAAGCAGCGGTTTTGTGAAATGGGTGGATAAATACTTCAGCCAGGATAGTGGATTGTACGCTGCCCTTTATGCATTATTAATTATATTCTTTACTTATTTCTATACGCAGATTACCTTCAACCCCATTGAGATTTCCAATAATCTCAGGCAGTACGGCGGTTTTGTGCAAGGTATCCGTCCGGGTAAGCCGACGGCAGATTACCTGGCCAGGATTTCCAACCGGCTGACGCTGGTGGGAGCCCTGTTCCTTGCACTGATTGCAATTATACCCATTGTGGTTACCGCTATCACCAAAGTGCCCATGTCCTTTGGAGGAACTGCCGTTTTGATCGTTGTGGGCGTTGCCATGGAAACTTCAAAGGAATTGGAATCCCAGATGCTCATGCGGCATTACAAGGGGTTCTTGAAGTAAGGAAGAATTATGATTATACTGAAATCGAAAAAAGAACTGGAAATAATGCGGGAAGCTGGCAAGATAACCGCCGGTGCCCTGCGTGTAGTGGAGGAACACATAGAGCCCGGGGTAACCACAGCATATTTAAACCGGCTGGCGGAGGAATATATTATGAAGCATGACGCCGCGCCGGCCTTCAAGGGCTATAACGGTTTCCCTTACAGCATTTGTGCTTCCGTCAATGCCCAGGTGGTACATGGTTTTCCCAATGATATCCCGCTGCAGGAGGGTGATATCGTAAGCATTGATATCGGTGCCTTTTACAAAGGCTATTGCGGTGATGCTGCCAGAACATTTCCCGTTGGAGATATAAGCGAAGAAGCCGCCGCATTGATTCGGGCAACAGAAGAGGCCTTTTATGAAGGTTTGAAATATGCTCGTTTGGGATATCGTCTTTCCGATATATCCCATGCGATTCAAAGCTATGTGGAAGCAAGAGGTTTTTCGGTAGTTAAATCCTTCGTCGGCCATGGCATCGGACAGCAAATGCATGAAGATCCTCAGGTGCCCAATTACGGGCCTCCAGGCATGGGACCCAGGCTGCGCCCGGGGATGACCCTGGCCGTAGAGCCTATGGTTAACCAGGGTACAGACCAGGTGGAAATTATGGAGGACGGCTGGACCGTGCTTACAAAGGACCGCCTCCTGTCCGCTCACTATGAAAACACCATTGCCATAACGGAAGAGGATCCTGAAATACTTACGGTGGAAGGGTAGATACCATGACGCAAGGAGATTTTGATGTTGGCAGAGTGGTAGTGGCAAAAGCCGGAAGGGATAAGGGCAGAGCCTTTATCATAATCCAGCGGCTGGACGATGATTATGTATTCATCGCGGATGGTGTCAGGCGTACCATGGAAAAACCCAAGAAGAAGAAGGTAAAGCATCTAAAGCCCACGCCTGCACTTGACCAGAACCTGAAAGAGCAGCTGGAAAGCGGTGCCAGAGTGCTGGATGCGGATATCAGAAAAAGCTTACAATCGTTGGGATATGAGAAATAAGGAGGGTGATATTCCTTGGCTAGAGACGACGTTATTGAAGTTGAGGGTACAGTAGTTGAAGCTTTGCCCAATGCCATGTTCCAGGTGGAACTGGAAAACGGGCATCAGATACTGGCTCATATATCCGGAAAACTAAGAATGAACTTTATCCGAATATTGCCGGGAGACAAGGTTACAGTTGAACTGTCGCCCTATGATCTAACCCGTGGTCGTATTACCTGGCGCGGAAAAGCATAAGGAGGGTTGAACATGAAGGTAAGACCGTCTGTAAAGCCTATTTGTGAAAAATGCCAGATCATCAAGAGAAAAGGCAGGGTCATGGTTATTTGTGAAAACCCCAGACATAAGCAAAAACAGGGTTAAAAACTGATAAAATATGTAATAATTAACATGGAGGTGTAATGATGGCACGTATTGCTGGTATAGACCTGCCCCGAGATAAGAGAGTAGAAATCGGTCTGACTTATATATACGGCATTGGCAGAAAGAAGGCACAGGAAATCATCAATGCAACCGGCGTTAACCCGGACACTCGCGTTAAGGATTTAACCGAGGCAGAGGTTTCCAAGCTGAGAGAATATATCGATAAAAACGTAAAGGTAGAAGGTGACCTTAGAAGAGAAGTATCCATGAACATCAAACGGCTCATGGAAATTGGATGCTACAGGGGTATCCGTCACCGCAGAGGGTTGCCTGTAAGAGGACAGAGCACCAAGCAGAATGCCAGAACCCGTAAAGGACCAAAACGCACTGTTGGCGCACGCAGAAAGAAGTAAGGAGGTTAATGAATGGCAAAGCAAACACGCAGATCACGCAGACGCCGTGAGAAGAAGAATGTTGAGCGGGGTGCCGCACATATCAAGTCCACGTTTAACAATACCATCGTCACCATTACTGACACAGAAGGCAATGCCATCTCCTGGGCCAGTGCAGGTGCTTTAGGTTTCCGTGGTTCTAAGAAGAGCACTCCCTTTGCAGCGCAGACTGCAGCGGAAACAGCAGCAAAGGCAGCCATGGAGCATGGTATGAAGACCGTTGAAGTATACGTTAAAGGGCCAGGCTCAGGAAGGGAAGCTGCAATTCGTTCACTGCAGGCAGCAGGGCTGGAGGTAAGCATGATCAAAGACGTTACCCCCATTCCCCATAACGGATGCAGGCCGCCTAAGAGAAGAAGAGTTTGAGTATTTGGAGGTGTGTGACAGATGGCAAGGAATTTGGAACCGAGTTGTCGCCAATGCCGCAGGGAAGGCCTGAAGCTGTACCTGAAGGGCGACAGATGTTATTCAGATAAATGTTCTTTTAACAGAAGACCTGTTGCTCCCGGACAGCATGGAACCAGCAGACGGAAGTTATCCGAATACGGTATTCAGCTGAGGGAAAAACAGAAGGTAAGAAGAATTTACGGCATACTGGAAAAACAGTTCAAGAATTACTTTGAAATGGCAGACAAGATGAAGGGCATTACTGGTGAAAACCTGCTTCAGCTTCTGGAAAGAAGGCTGGACAATGTTGTATACCGTTTGGGATTTGCCAGCTCCAGGGCCCAGGCCAGACAGTTGGTACGTCATGGGCATATCACAGTAAACGGCAGGAAAGTAAATATACCCTCCTATATTACCAATGTTGGTGAAGTAATCGGCGTTAGAGAAAGAAGCGCTTCCGAAGTGGAGCATTTCAAGGCACTGAAAGAGGGTACAGGCCGTACAGTAGTACCATGGCTCTCAGTTGATTACGAAAAGCTGGAAGGAACCATTACAGCACTGCCTTCCAGAGAGGATATAGATATCGAGATTCAGGAACACCTCATTGTCGAGTTGTACTCCAGATAATGGGATAAGCTGCCCTCGAAGTAAACGGAAAAAAGTTATGAGGAGGGTTTGATTTGATAGAAATAGAAAAGCCCAAAATTGAGATTGTCGAAATAAGCGAGGACGATCGATACGGTAAGTTTGTAGTAGAACCTTTGGAGCGAGGCTTTGGAATTACACTGGGAAATTCTCTGCGCAGAATTTTGCTGTCTTCCCTGCCGGGAGTAGCTGTAACATCCATTAAAGTGGATGGAGCCCTTCACGAATTTACCACCCTCCCCGGCGTTAAGGAAGATCTGGTGGAAATTATTCTCAACCTTAAGGAACTGGCCCTGAAGATGTCTTCAGACGAGCCGAAAATTATCACCATTGACGCCAAGGGTCCGGGGCGGATTACCGGAGGAGACATAATTGTAGATGCTGATGTGGAGATTGTGAATCCCGAGCATCACATTGCCACCTTGAATGAAGAAGGCAAGTTGTTCATGGAAATAACCATTGAAAAAGGCAGGGGCTATGTACCGGCAGAACGCAATAAGAAGCCTGGGCAGCCCATTGGCATTATTCCCGTGGATTCCGTATTTTCACCCATTGAACGGGTCAACTACAATGTGGAGAATACCCGGGTAGGCCAGATAACCGACTATGACAAGCTGACCCTGGAAGTCTGGACCAATGGCACCATTAAGGCTGATGAAGCAACCAGCCTGGCAGCAAAGATTCTGGTAGAGCACTTATCCTTGTTCATAGATCTTACCGATCATGTGAACGACGTGGAAATCATGGTAGAGAAGGAAGAGGAAGAACAGGATAAGGTTCTTGAAATGACCATAGAGGAACTGGATCTTTCCGTCCGTTCATACAACTGCCTGAAACGGGCAGGCATCAATACAGTGGGCGAACTGATCCAGAAAACCGAAGAGGACATGATGAAGGTACGAAACCTTGGAAAGAAATCCTTGGAGGAAGTTGTTAATAAACTGGCTTCACTTAACTTAAGCCTTAAGAAAAAAGAAGACTGACAATTTAAGGAGGGATATTATGCCCGGATACAGGAAATTGGGCAGGGCAAGCGACCAGCGCAAGGCCTTACTGCGCAACCAGGTAACAAATCTGCTGTGGCATGGCAGAATTGAGACTACGGAAGCCCGTGCCAAGGAAGTCCGAAAAATAGCAGAAAAGCTTATAACCCTTGCAGTCAGGGAATACGATAAAACCGAGAAGGTAAAGAAGGAAGTAAACAACGAAAAGGGCCAGACAGTTACCATCGAAGTTACCAACGATCTGCCGTCCAGGCTGCATGCAAGGAGGCAGATGATGGCATACCTCTATGACATGAAGGAATTGCGCAAGGAAGACGAGACCAAAAAGGAATATGCGGCACGCTTGAGAGAGGTAAAACACCCCCTGATTGAAAAAATGTTCAACGAATATGGGCCCAAGTACCGTGAGAGAAACGAGAAACTGGGTTCCGGCGGCGGCTATACCAGGATTCTGAAGAAAGGCCCCCGCAGAGGCGACGGTGCCGAAACCGTAATCTTAGAGTTGGTGGACTAAAGCGCAATCAACTTTTTGAAATATGGGATTAAGTTCATGGGATGTTTACCTGTACTTAATCCATATTTTTTTAACTTGGGGTTATTTCAGCCCCATTTTGGTTATGTATATTTGGTTGTATTCCATAATGCAGGCATATAGGGAGGGTCCGGCGAAAGAAGATGAAAAAACCTGTTATTGAGGTAAGGGACGTATATTTTAATTATGCCAGCCAGGAGGGAGAGCTTACAGCGGCTTTGAACGGAGTCTCCCTCACTGTTTATGAAGGGGAATTTGTTGTAATTATCGGCCACAACGGTTCCGGCAAATCCACCCTGGCAAAGCATTTCAATGCTTTGCTTCAGCCTGCTTCGGGAGAAGTTTTGATTAAGGGCATGAATACCAAGGATGAGGATAAGCTGTGGAACATACGGCAGACTGCCGGCATGGTGTTCCAGAATCCGGACAACCAGCTGGTGGCCACCATTGTGGAGGAGGATGTGGCCTTCGGCCCGGAAAATCTGGCCCTCCCCCCTGAAAAGATCCGCCAGAGGGTGGATCAGGCCTTACTGGCCGTTAATATGTCGGAGCATGCCAAATCGGCCCCCCATTATCTCTCCGGCGGCCAGAAACAGCGGATAGCCATTGCCGGAGTCATTGCCATGCGGCCTGAGATCATAATATTGGACGAGCCTACCGCCATGCTGGATCCTTCCGGAAGAAAGGAAGTAATGGATACCATCCATTATCTCAACAAGCATGAGGGCATTACCATAGTCCATATCACCCATTTTATGGAGGAAGCAATTTCAGCCGACCGGGTAATTGTAATGGAGGAAGGAAGAATTGTGCTGGAAGGTCCGCCGAGGGAAGTTTTCAGCCATGTGACCCTGCTGAAGCAGATCGGCCTGGATGTGCCCCAGATAGTCGAGCTGGCTTATGAATTAAACAAGGAAGGCTGGTCTATACCTGGCAATCCGCTGAACATAGAAGAGATGGTGAACATATTATGCCGGTAAGAATGGAACAAGTGTCTCATACCTATATGCAGGGGGGGCCCTTTGAGTCTACTGCCATATTCAATGTGAACCTTGAAATCAGGGACGGGGAATTTGTAGGCCTGATCGGCCATACCGGTTCCGGCAAGTCCACCCTGGTTCAGCATATGAACGGGCTTTTGAAACCCACCGAGGGCACCGTAATAGTAAATGAAACCCGGATTGTTAAGGACAGCAAGAACCTAAAAAAGGTTAGGCAGCAGGTAGGGCTGGTTTTTCAGTATCCGGAACACCAGCTCTTTGAGGAAACCGTTGAAAAGGATGTTGCCTTCGGGCCTAAAAATTTGGGCCTCTCCCAGGAGGAGATAAACGAAAGGGTAAGGGAAGCCCTGCAGCTGGTAGGGCTGCCTTATGAAGAGATCAAGGACAGGTCTCCCTTCGAACTGAGCGGGGGCCAGCGGCGCAGGGTAGCCATTGCCGGAGTTCTGGCCATGAAGCCCGATATTCTGATTTTGGACGAGCCCACCGCCGGGCTGGATCCCAGCGGCCGGGAAGAAATCTTCAGGGAAATTCAGGCCCTTCATAAGGAAAAGGGCTTTACCATTGTGCTGGTTTCCCACAGCATGGAGGACATTGCAAGGCTGGTGGACAGGATCATTGTAATGAACCAGGGGCAGGTAGTAATGACGGGCACGCCCAGGGAGGTATTTGCCCGCGCCGAAGAATTAAAAGAGATAGGATTGGATGTGCCCCAGATTACCAATTTGATGCTGGCGTTGAGGGAGAAAGGTTTTGATGTGCCTGTGGATATCTATACCGTAGATCAGGCCAAGCAAGTGCTGAGGAAGATACTGGAGGGAAAGAAACATGCTTAAGGATATAACCGTCGGCCAATACTATCCCGCAGATTCTCCCATCCACAGGCTGGATCCCAGGACAAAGCTGGTAATCACCTTTTTGTTCATAATCATAATTTTTTTTGTGCGCTATTATACAGGTTATATTTACATTCTGGCATTTATGATGCTGACCATAGCCCTGTCCAAAATACCGGTAAAGTATATACTTAAAGGCCTGAAACCTCTGATGTTCATTATCCTCCTTACTTTCTTTATCAATATATTCTTTACCCCGGGCGAGACCGAGCTCTTTTCCATCTGGTTCCTGCGGGTAACCAAGGAAGGTTTGAGGCAGGGCTTCTTTATGGCCCTAAGGCTTGTATTTCTGGTTACCGGCACATCCCTTTTAACCCTTACAACTTCTCCCATAGCCTTAACCGACGGGATTGAACTGCTGTTGAAACCTTTGAGAGCCATCAGGTTCCCTTCCCATGAACTGGCCATGATGATGACCATTGCCCTCCGCTTCATACCCACTTTGCTGGAGGAAACCGATAAAATCATGAAGGCCCAGATGGCAAGGGGAGCGGATTTTGAAAGCGGCAACCTGATCCAGCGGGCCAAATCCCTGGTGCCTTTGCTTGTGCCCCTCTTTATAAGCGCCTTCCGCCGGGCCGATGACCTGGCCATGGCCATGGAAGCCCGCTGCTACCGGGGAGGCGAAAACCGGACCCGCATGAAGGTGCTGACAATGGGCAGGACTGACTATTATGCCTATGCTGTAACCGCTGTTTTGATAGCTTGCGTTCTTCTGAATACCTATCTGTAAAGCAGGTGGCAGGGGTATGAGGAATATAAAGCTGATTATAGAATATGACGGTTCCCGCTACTGCGGCTGGCAGAGGCAGAAGGGGGAGACTACCATCCAGCAGGTACTGGAGGATACCCTGGAAAAGCTGTGCGGGGAAAAGGTGCAGCTTACAGGTTCCGGACGGACCGACAGCGGTGTTCACGCCCGGGGCCAGACAGCCAACTTCCATACCAGATCCAAAATTCCTCCGGACCGGTTCAGCTATGCCTTAAACACTTTGCTTCCCCGTGATATCCGCATTATAAGTTCGGAGGAAGCAGGTGCAGACTTTCATGCCCGCTTTTCCGCCAAGGCAAAGAAATACCGCTACTCCATAGTCAATAACAGGCACGGCACAGCCATCGGCTGGCAGTATTATTACCATGTGCCCATGCACCTTGATATTGAAGCTATGGAGAAAGCAGTTAAACATTTTGAAGGCACCCATGATTTTGCCGCCTTTATGGCAGCAGGCTCCCCTGTAAAATCTACGGTTCGGACCATTTACGAAGCAAAGATGGTAAGAGAAGGGGACTTTATACACTTTTTCTTTACGGGCGACGGTTTTTTATACAACATGGTTCGTATAATGGCAGGTACATTGATTGACGTGGGTAAGGGTAAAATAAGTCCGGACTCAATACCCGGAATAATACTATCCCGGGACAGGACCCAGGCAGGTCCTACCGCACCTCCCCATGGGCTTACCCTGGAGGAAGTTTATTACGAAAATATACCCGTAAGGGATGCCTGAATAAGGCTCAAACGCTGGTGTTTCAAGGAAAAAATACCTTGACACGCCAGGCCGCTTGTATTAAAATTAACCTTAGTGTCAATTTAGATCCATCAGCCCCGGATCTTTGAGATAGACGAAAGATTGGAGGGAATCAAGGATGAAGACCTACATGGCCAAATCCGAAACAGTAGAACGCAAATGGTATGTAGTGGACGCCAAAGGCAAAACCCTTGGACGGCTTGCTTCTGAAGTTGCGAAAATCCTTAGAGGAAAACATAAACCTACATTTACTCCTCATGTAGATACAGGTGATTTTGTTATCGTAATCAATGCCGAGCAGGTAGAGGTTACCGGCAAGAAGGCCGAAAAGAAACTTTACAGATGGCATTCCGGGTATCCCGGAGGCTTGAAGGAAAGAACCTTCAATGAAATGATTGAAAAGAAACCCACCGAAGTTGTATACAGGGCAGTTAAGGGCATGCTGCCTAAGAACAGGCTGGGCAGAAAGATGATCAAAAAATTAAAGGTTTACGCAGGGCCGGATCATAAGCACGAAGCACAGCAGCCGGAACTGCTGGAACTTTAAGGTGCACGAAAGGAGGATGAATAGAGAATGGCCAAAGTACAATATTGGGGAACAGGAAGAAGAAAGACATCAGTAGCCAGGGTCAGATTGATTCCCGGAGACGGTAAGTTTCTTATAAACGGCAGGGATATCGAGGAATATTTCGGCCTTGAAACCTTGAAGGTTATAGCACGCCAGCCTTTGGTACTCACAGAAACATTGGGCAAATTTGATGTTCTGGTAAATGTCCGCGGCGGCGGATTTACAGGCCAGGCTGGAGCTATTCGTCATGGCATCTCCCGTGCACTGATTAAGGCAGATGAAGAACTGCGGCCCATACTTAAGAAAGCAGGTTATCTTACACGCGATCCAAGAATGAAGGAGAGGAAGAAATACGGACTCAAAGGAGCCCGCAGAGCACCTCAGTTCTCCAAGAGATAATTGCTTACCAATTTCATTGCATAATACAATCGCCAGGAAAAATCCTGGCGGTTTTTTATTTCCCAATTTGTTGCTTTGAAATCATGTGGTAGGGTATTGCTAAAAACAGAATAGCTCCAAGCATATTGCCAAGGGTTACAACCAGAATGTTATAGAAATAACCGCCCAGGCTGACTGCTGCACCCATAGGCGAAAGAAGGGCAATGGAAAGAAGAGTCATATTAGCTATGCTGTGCTCAAAACCACTGGTAACAAAGGCAAATATGCACCAGAAAACCATAATTAACTTACCGCTCTCGCTTTTACAGCGGATAGAACACCAAACCGCCAGGCAAACCAGTATATTGCACAAAACACCCCGGACCAGCAGCTGCAAAAAAGGAAGGCTCATTTTTGCAGCTGCCGTATTTGCAATAAAAGTACCCGTTGCTCCTGCAGTAAAGCCGGAAGCCCAATAGATAAGAGCCAGAAGAAATGAACCTGCCCAATTGCCAAACCAGCAGACAAGCCAGAGCTTTAATGCCTGGGATGTGGTGACAGCTTTATTCAGTATGCCTAATGACATAACCAGATTATTTCCGGTGAAAAGCTCGCTTCCTGCCATTATTACAAGGCTGAGCCCTACACCAAAGGATGCACCCATCAAAATTTTTGTATGCGGTGCATCGCCCAGAAGACCGCCGATAGTAGAGATAAGTATAACGCCGAAACCAACAAAAATTCCTGCCAGCATCGATGCCAGAAAATAGCCTTTTGGGTTCTTTTCGAGAAATGAAACTTTGTTTCGAGCCAGCTTTGATGCAGCAGCAACATCTTCAGCAAACAAGTAAAAACCCCCTTTAGGCATAAGCCAAATCACTAGTAAGTCATATATAGTCTTATATATTTCTATTTATTATAGCACTACTTAAATCTCATGTCTGTAAAGAGTGTCAGAAAGAATTGTATTACAACTGTATATATGGTGAGGGAAATTGTTATACAGGCACTTATCTTTGTTATTTTTATTCAGTTTATCTGTGCCTGCTATTTTATGTTTTTGTATTAAATTCTACAATGATCGATATCGCACCAAATGAAATAGAAATATTTGGAACTAATATGAAGTAAATCCTTGTAACTATTCGCGCGTTGGAATATAATGAATTTGTAGACTTCTGAATCAGAGGTGTTTACAATGGAGTATTTATCAGCAAAGGAAGTTGCAGAAAAGTGGAACATATCAAGACGTAGAGTTCAGATACTTTGCGAAGAAGGCAGAATACAAGGAGCTTTTAAGCTTAGTAACGTATGGGTCATACCCAAAGATGCAGAAAAACCCGCAGACAAACGTAAGACTAGGGATAAGCCAGTAAAAAGAGAGGAAGATAATTAAGTTCCGGGGGAATTATAATATGCGACCACCCAAAGTTTTAGATAATAAGAAAAATAGGGTTGTAGATGAATTAAAAGCGGAGCTTCGCAAAGGTTCAAAACTATCAGTTATTTCAGCTTATTTTACTATATATGCATATGCAGAACTTAAAAAAGAATTAAGTAAAATTGATAGTATGAGGTTTATTTTTACCGAGCCCACTTTTGTCCGTAAGGATAAAGAGCTTATCAGGGAATATTACATAGTACGCAATCCTGAAAAAAAGATATCTGGCAATGAATTTGAAATAAAACTTAGAAATGAAATGAAACAGGCAGCTATAGCCAAGGAATGTGCCCAATGGCTTGAAAAGAAAGCAGAAATAAAATCTTTAAAACAGCCAAATCCTGCTCAGCCAAGGCTGGTTTACATAGAAAATCCTGAAGATAATATTTCTATAAATGGAACCGTTGACTTTACAACCGATGGCCTAGGTGTTACCCCTTCCAATAGATTAGACAGCAATATGTGTTTGTATGGTAAGGACTATACCATTGGCTTTTTACAAGCCTTTAATGAGCTATGGGAGAATGATACTGCTGTTCAGGATGTAAAAGATAAAGTACTTGAGCAAATGCGTATTCTTTATAAAGAAAATACTCCTGAGTTTATCTACTTTGTTACTCTTTACAATATATTCTATAACTATCTTGACGAGCTAACAGAAGATAACATTGTAAAAAGCCGTACAGGTTTTAAAGAAACCCTAATCTGGAATAAGCTTTATAAATTCCAGAAAGACGCTGTAATGGGAGTAATTGATAAGATTGAGAAGTATAATGGCTGCATTATAGCTGACAGCGTGGGGCTTGGAAAAACTTTTACCGCACTGGCTGTAATTAAGTACTACGAACTCAGGAATGATAGGGTTCTTGTCCTGGTGCCCAAGAAACTTCGTGAAAACTGGACCATTTATACCCAAAATGATAAACGCAATATTTTTGTTGCGGACAGGTTTAATTACGATGTTCTAAACCATACTGACCTTAGTAGGACAAGCGGCTATTCTGGTGAGATTAACCTTGCCACTTTAAACTGGTCAAACTATGACCTTGTTGTAATAGATGAGAGCCACAACTTCAGGAATAATCCACCAGTCAAAGGACGTGTGACTCGTTACCAGCGCTTGATGAATGATATTATAAAATCCGGTGTTAAAACAAAGGTGCTTATGCTGTCGGCAACCCCTGTTAACAACCGGATGAATGATATAAAGAACCAAATAGCTTTTATAACTGAGGGAAGGGATGATGCCTTCAAGGACGTGGGTTTGGATAGTATTGAATTTATTCTTAGGAAAGCGCAAACCGTATTCAATAGATGGTCTGAGCTGCCTGAAGATGAAAGAACAACTGAAACATTTGTCAACATGATGGATACAGATTATTTTAAGCTCTTGGATACGGTAACTATTGCCCGTTCCAGAAAGCACATAGAAAAATATTACAATCTAGAGGAGATAGGAAAATTTCCCACCAGACTAACCCCTGAGAACAGATATCCTGCAATTGATGCCAAAAGTGAGTTTCCGCCTATAGAAGATATCAATAGACGTATAAAAAAACTTACCTTGTGTATCTATTCACCTTTGGCCTATGTGCTTCCTGAAAAAAGAGCTGCTTATGAAGATAAATACGATATGGTAGTAGGCTCAAAC
>FZPS01000110.1_pt10 | contig 136973 bp, 117 predicted proteins | sample 1817821 | NCBI WGS metagenome assembly FZPS01 (sample SAMEA104158645, study PRJEB21678) | metagenome | place: Germany | collected 2015-04-21
TATTCTAGAATCTTTATTACCTTGTTTGCATTTGGTTTGTTAACCTTGCGAAATCATAGTGTAGTTTTACTACCCTATAATTTGTAAAAAAATTGATGTTTGCATTGTGTAGTTTTCAAGGTACAATTTTGAGGATTAGTCCCTCAAAACTAAGCAGTGTAGACAGATTATAGTCTTCTAAGGTGCCTGACTCTTGGGTCAGGACTTTGGCTTGTTTAACTCTAAAAGAGTATAAACAAGATCGACCAATAGGTATATAGATTTACTAGATAATCTAGTAATCTAGTTCTCCCTAGAAAGGAGGTGATCCAGCCGCACCTTCCGATACGGCTACCTTGTTACGACTTCACCCTAGTCATCGAGTTTACCTTCGACGGCTCCTCCCTAAAAGGTTAGGTCACCGGCTTCGGGTCCCCCCAACTTCCATGGTGTGACGGGCGGTGTGTACAAGGCCCGGGAACGTATTCACCGCGACATGCTGATTCGCGATTACTAGCAACTCCGACTTCATGTGGGCGAGTTGCAGCCCACAATCCGAACTGGGACCTGGTTTCTGAGTTTTGCTCCGCCTTACGGCTTCGCTTCCCTCTGTTACAGGCCATTGTAGCACGTGTGTAGCCCAGGACATAAGGGGCATGATGATTTGACGTCATCCCCACCTTCCTCCGAGTTATCCCCGGCAGTCTCTTTAGAGTGCCCAGCTTTAACTGATGGCAACTAAGGATAGGGGTTGCGCTCGTTGCGGGACTTAACCCAACATCTCACGACACGAGCTGACGACAACCATGCACCACCTGTCTCCAATGCCCCGAAGGGAAGGTACATCTCTGTACCGGTCATCGGGATGTCAAGCCCTGGTAAGGTTCTTCGCGTTGCTTCGAATTAAACCACATGCTCCGCTGCTTGTGCGGGCCCCCGTCAATTCCTTTGAGTTTCAGTCTTGCGACCGTACTCCCCAGGCGGGATACTTATTGCGTTAACTCCGGCACAGGGGGGGTCGATACCCCCTACACCTAGTATCCATCGTTTACGGCGTGGACTACCAGGGTATCTAATCCTGTTCGCTACCCACGCTTTCGTACCTCAGCGTCAGTTACAGTCCAGAAAGTCGCCTTCGCCACTGGTGTTCCTCCTAATCTCTACGCATTTCACCGCTACACTAGGAATTCCACTTTCCTCTCCTGCACTCAAGCTACACAGTTTCAAATGCAATTCCAGTGTTAAGCACTGGTATTTCACACCTGACTTATATAGCCGCCTACGTACCCTTTACGCCCAGTAATTCCGGACAACGCTCGCCCCCTACGTATTACCGCGGCTGCTGGCACGTAGTTAGCCGGGGCTTCCTCATTGGGTACCGTCATTTATTCTTCCCCAATGACAGAGTTTTACGATCCGAAAACCTTCTTCACTCACGCGGCGTTGCTGCATCAGAGTTCCCTCCATTGTGCAATATTCCCCACTGCTGCCTCCCGTAGGAGTCTGGGCCGTGTCTCAGTCCCAGTGTGGCCGATCACCCTCTCAGGTCGGCTACCCATCGTCGCCTTGGTAGGCCTTTACCCTACCAACTAGCTAATGGGACGCGAGCTCATCTCATACCGGTAATCCCTTTGACTTCTCTACCATGCGGTAGTGGAGTCTTATGCGGTATTAGCAGGTGTTTCCACCTGTTATCCCCCTGTATGAGGCAGATTGCTCACGCGTTACTCACCCGTCCGCCGCTAGGTTTATCAGTTTAGCAAGCTAATCCGATAAACCCCGCTCGACTTGCATGTGTTAAGCACGCCGCCAGCGTTCGTCCTGAGCCAGGATCAAACTCTCCAATTAAACTTTTATCAAAAACCTGTTGGCTTTTGCTTATTTACTTGGTTGTTTGATTTAGCTCAAACGTTTGCTAAGCTTTTCGCTTTGCGTTATCTCTTAGAATTGACTTTAATCATTATTCTACACTGTTTAGTTTTCAAGGACCAATCTTGGCACCGCTTTTAGCGGCGACTTTTATATCTTAACAAAATCCCAACCGATTGTCAACAAGTATTTTTAACTTTTTATCGACTCATGCTAGCTACCTTTTCGGGATACTAGTCTTATACCCGGCGGGAATGATATCTTAACATGAATCTTGACCTTTAGTCAACTATTATTATTAATCCTTTTTTATCCACTCCCTATCTATAATATTAATAGGCTAGAACTTTGGTCCATCCTTTTTTAAAGCCAGCTGACTTTAAGCTATTTTTCTAGCTTGTCCTTCATTATTAATCTATTCATTATAAAGGATTTAATACATTAATTTTTACTATATATAATGAAGCAATTTTTAAAAGATAAAAGTCCAAGCCTTATAGTTGTGCTTGCTACTAATGGGGAATAAAAAAAGCCGTTAAAAGGCTTTGTGTCTTTTCTTGATTTCTTTTAGCCGTTTACTTTTTCGGCTTTTTCCTGGGCCTGGGCCATTCTATCTTTCATAGGTATTCTTATAGGCTGCTTTTCTTTATCTAGGTCTATTTCTCCATCTATCACTATACTATCAAGCATTTCCCTGGTCCGCCTGGCCGTTTCTTTGTCAGGTCCTATTGCTGTGTTTTTTTGAGTTATTCCTTGTTTATTAGGGGGGCTAGTGCTTTTTCTAACATTGGTTTTATCGCTTTCCGGTATTCTCTTGTTTCTTTCCTTAGCTGTTCTATCTCTGATTCGGTCAACATTCTTGAACCTGAGTAAGTGTCTAGCTTCTCCATTGGTGATGTCTTCGATTCTTTCTCCAATTCCAAATTCTTTGAGGTATTTTTCAATTTCATCTCTTCCAAACTTCCTTTCTAATCTTTTAATATTTTCATCTGTTATTTGCAAAACTGCTGAATATTTAGTAAAGCCTAAGGTGGAGCAGGCAAAAAGCTTTCCACCTTAGCCTTCTATGTATTTATAAGCTCATTTAAAGTGCTACACTTTGCTCATTACATTAAAAGTATCTATATTTTCTCCTGTTAAATTCGGTATCGCCATCTGTTATAAAATCGTATTCTATCATTTATTGATTAAAGGACAGCTTAGGCTTTTTCTATATGGCTGATTTATTAAACATATCTACCTGTCTAGACTCTAATTTATCATACTGGCTAGACCTACTTTGTCATGAAAAAGTAGAAAGGAGAAAACTAAGCTGGCCTATCTTTTTAGAGGGCTCCTTTTAGCTTGTCGATCCCGACCTGTAACCTCCTCAGTGATTCTTCCTTGCCTAATAGGTATAGGATCTCTATACCTCCACCTGGTGTTATCTGCTTACCTGAAGCAGCTATCCTTACGGGCCAAAGGACAAAATTAAGCTTAGCAGCTAGTTCCTCTACCAGGTCAAACAAGACCTTTTTAATAGAGTCCTCAGACCAGTCATCTAAAGTCTCTAGTACTTTATAGGCCTTAACTAGGTTTTCATAGGAGCTTTCCAGGGTCGACTTGCTCCTCTTGTGTACATAGAGCTCTATGTCGTAGTCAGCAAGATTAACTAAAAAGTCTACCATTTCAGGTATTTCATTTAGTACCTCTACCCGTCCTTTAAGTAGTTGGCTTACCTTTTGTAAATCCATGCCCTCAGGCAAGCCAGCGCTCTTGTAGTAGGGTAGGGCCATCTCATGGAACCTGCCCTCGTCCATACGCTTTATATACTCACCGTTCATCCATCTTAGCTTGTTTTCATCAAATATGGCAGGGGACTTGCTAAGACCCTTTATATCAAAGGCCTGCTCTAGTTCCTCTAGGGTGAAAAACTCCCTCTCATCTCCTGGGCTCCAGCCAAGCAGGGCTACATAGTTAACTATGGCCTCTATTAAATATCCCTTGCTAGTAAAGTCCTCTACAGATGCATCCCCATCCCGCTTGCTCAGCTTTTTATGGGCATCCTTCATAATCTGTGATAGGTGGATGTATTTTGGGATCTCCCATCCAAAGGCCTGGTATAATAGGTTGTATTTTGGGGCTGAGGATAGGTATTCACTCCCCCTGACAACAGGGTTTATCTTCATCAGGTGGTCATCTACAACATTAGCAAAATTGTAGGTGGGCAGTCCATCAGTCTTTAAAAGCACGCCCTCATCTAGGGTAGAATTCTCCACCTCTATTTCGCCAAATAGCTCATCGTAAAAGCTTGTAGTCCCGGTCTTGGGTATTACTTGGCGGATTACATAGGGCTCACCTGCCTCTAGCCTTGCCTTTACCTCTTCCTTGTCTAAGCCCTTGCAGTATCCGTCATACTGAAAGGTTTGGTTATTCTTTATTGCCTGTTCCCGTAGGCTATCTAGCCTTTCCTTTTTACAGAAGCAATAATAGGCGCCTCCCCTCTCAACTAGCTCCTCTGCATACTTTTTATATATGGGCTTGCGTTCAGACTGGACATAGGGACCATAAGGGCCTCCAATATCCGGTCCTTCATCGTGCTGTATGCCGACCATCTTTAGTGATTTGTAGATTAGCTCTGTAGCACCTTCAACTAAGCGTTCCTGGTCAGTATCCTCGATCCTTAAGAGGAATTTCCCCTTGTTCTTTTTTGCTATAAGGTATGTATATAGGGCAGTCCTTAATCCACCAATGTGTAGATAGCCTGTGGGGCTTGGGGCAAATCTGGTTCTTACCTCTTGCATAAATAATCCTCCCTTTATGATAAGAAGGTCCTTCACCTCTGGTGAAAGACAGCTAAGTACTCAATTAAATCAGTTTCAGTATAGTATGGTGCTATTATCCTGTCAAGGAACTTTGACCACCATTTGCTTCTTGGAAATTCTTGCTGTTAATATATGAGTCTGCTATAATATTAGCAATAATTTAAAAAAATATTAGACTCCTTTAAAGGGATTTAAAGACTAAGATAAATACGACATAGCAAAGGATTTGATATAGGTGAAATATATAGTTATTTTAGGGGACGGAATGTCAGACTATCCTGTTCCTGAGCTAGGAAACAAGACCCCCTTGCAGGTGGCGAAAAAGCCTAATATAGATAGGCTGGCTCAATATGGCCAGCTTGGCCTTGTAAAAACAGTGCCAGAGACCCTGCCTCCAGGTAGTGATGTTGCCAACCTGTCAGTCTTGGGTTACGAGCCTGAAAAGTATTATACTGGCCGGTCCCCCCTTGAGGCTGCAAGCATCGGTATAGACCTAAAGGATACTGATGTTACCTTTAGGACCAACCTAGTAACCCTGTCTGAGGCTGAAAGGTATGAAGACCGGGTCATGGTAGACTATTCATCTGATGAAATCAGCACAGAGGAAGCCCACCAGCTCTTAGATACCATACAGGCACATTTTAATAATGAGCTTTACACCTATTACAAGGGGATCAGCTACCGCCATTGCCTACTCTGGGAAAAGGGGAGTCTGGACCTAGACCTAACCCCTCCTCATGATATATTAGGTAAAAGGATAGCTGACTATCTACCTAGTGGTAAGGATAGTCTACCCTTGCTCAAAATGATGAAGGAGAGCCAAAGGCTATTAGAAAATCACCCCGTAAACCTAAAAAGGAAGGAAAAAGGTTTAAGACCTGCCAACTCCATTTGGATTTGGGGAGAAGGAAAAAAGCCGGCCCTTGATCCTTTTAAGGACAAGTACGGCCTAAGCGGGGCTGTTATTTCTGCTGTTGACCTAATAAAGGGACTAGGGATACTAGCTGGTATGGACTCAATTGATGTTAAAGGGGCCACTGGTAATATAGATACCAATTATTTAGGAAAGGCCCAGGCGGCCCTAGACGCCCTAAGCCAGGGCAAGGACTTTGTCTTTGTTCATATAGAGGCACCAGACGAGTGTGGCCATAGGTATGAGATAGATAACAAGGTTAAGTCAATAGAGCTGATAGATGAACTAGTCGTTGCTAGCCTAATCAAAGGGCTAGAGGTCTATGAAGATTATAAGATCCTAGTCCTGCCGGACCACCCTACACCCCTATCACTTAGGACTCATACCAGGGACCCTGTACCCTACATCCTTTATCAAAAATCTAGGGCAAAAAAAGGCTCATCCATGACCTATAATGAAAAAAATGCCCAAGATACAGGCATTTTTATAGGGTCAGGACCCGACCTAATGGCTAAGTTCACCAAGGCCTGACAGGGTATTTTCCATAAAGCTAGCCATGACAAAGGGCAGTTTAAACATACAAAGGACAGTTTAAGCATACAAAGGGCATTTAAGGAATGAAAAGGGCAGTTATAGTATGCTAAAGGCAGTTAAAGCATGTAAAAGACATTTGATTAGCTAACAAGGCATGGGCCTGTTGATTCCCTAACAATGAGCTGGGGCCTTATCCTTATGGTAGTGCTTCTTTTTTCCTTGCCCTCTATTGCGCTTATTAATTCCTCCACTGCCCGCCTAGCTAGGTCCTCCTCTGACTGGCATACAGTGGTTAGATAGGGCTTTAGCTGTCTAGATAAGGGATGATCGTCAAAGCCCACTACAGATACATGTTCAGGAGCTGATAGGTTCATCTCACTTAAGGCCTGCATAACTCCAAAGGCCGTTACATCATCGGCTGCGAAAATAGCTGTAGGCTTTAGACCATCACTAAAGATTTGTTTAGTGCACCTATAACCAGATTCAACAGAAAACTCACCCTTATAAACAGGATACTTAGGAAGGCCTTTGTCTCTCACAGCCTCTAAGTAGCCTTTTTTTCTTTCCTGACTAGATAAATACTCCTCTAGTCCGCAGATATGGACAATGTCTTTGTGGCCTAGGCCAGCTAGATGGTTAACTGCTTCATAGGCACCTGTATAGTTGTCAATAAGGACAGATGTACCCGATGAGCTGGTATCCTGATTGTCAATAAGTACATAAGGAATAGAGGCCTTTTTAAGGTCGGGGACAAGGATCTCTTCAAACATGGGGGTGAGCAAGATTATCCCGTCCACCCTGTCCTGGGTGAAAAGGTGAGTATTCCTTATATCAAATTCATTTTTATAGTCACAGCCTGTAATGGAGAGGGCCAAAAAGTATCCCTGGTCCATCAGGTACCTGTGGATGGCCTCAATAGCCTTGCCAAAAAAGGCGTCCTCTAGGCTTGGGGTTAAAAGGCCTATAACCCCTGACTTGCCCCGGGCTAGGGCTCTAGCTGCAGCGTTTGGCTCATAATTTAGTTCCTTCATGGCCTTGAGCACCTTTTGCTTGTTCCTTTCTCTTACAGTGGGCACATTGTTTATAACCCTTGAGACTGTAACTACAGACACCCCTGCCCTGTAAGCCACATCATATATATTGACCCTCATCCTATATTCCTCCTTAAGCTATCTAACTTTTGCTTATAGTGGTTAAAGTATATTAGGCTACTAATAAAGACTAGTAAATATAATCGCTTTAATTTTGATATTGAGTAAAACTAATCTTGCACTAATATGTACCCTTATTTTACAGGAATTTCTCAAATATTTCAAGAATATATAAAATATTTTAAGTTAAAGCGCTTTAACATTGACCCTATTTTCTATATATAATACAATCAAAGTGGACAAAAGTTATTAAAAACAAAAGCTAATATAAAGGAGTTTTACATATGAAGGTAGCCATTATAGGTGGGGGCTCTAGCTATACTCCTGAGCTAATAGAAGGCTTTATACTGCGAAGGGACAGCCTGCCCGTAAAAGACTTAGTCCTAGTTGACATTGAGGAGGGCCAGGAAAAGCTAGATATTATCTATGAATTAAGCAAAAGGATGCTTGAAAAGGCAGGGTCAAAAATTAAGCTAACAAAGACCCTAGATAGGGACCAGGCCCTAAAAGGAGCCTCTTATGTCCTGACACAGCTAAGGGTTGGCCGTATAGAGGCAAGGGCCAAAGATGAATCTATACCCCTAAAATACCATCGACTAGGCCAGGAGACCACAGGTGCTGGGGGCTTTGCCAAGGCCCTAAGGACAATACCTGTTATCCTCTCTATCGCTAAAGATATGGAAAGGCTCTGCCCTGATGCCTGGCTTATAAACTTTACCAACCCCTCAGGTATGGTAACCGAGGCTGTATTAAAAAACTCTAAAATTAGGTCAATAGGCCTGTGTAATGCACCCATAGGACTACAAAGGGGCCTGGCAGACCAGCTGAAAATTGATCCGAAAGACCTTTATGTTGAATACGTCGGCCTAAACCACCTTAGCTGGACAAAGAGGATATTTGTAAAGGGCAGGGATGTAACCGAAGAACTATTTAGCAAGGATGACTTTGTTGAATATGTAGCAGGTATCATAGGTGGACACAAGGGAGCAAAAGAGCTAGTTGCGGCCCTAAAGACAATCCCCTCCTACTACTGCTCCTATTTTTTCTTTGAAGACCAGGCTATACAAAAGGACCTAGATAATATAAAGGAAGGAAAGGGAACTCGGGCTGACCAGGTCATGGCCCTAGAGGAGGACCTTTTCAAGCTCTACGCAAGCCCGGACCTTGATGAAAAGCCAGAGCAGCTATCAAAAAGAGGGGGAGCCCTCTACTCTGAAGCAGCCCTCTCCCTAATTGAGAGCATCCATAATAATGATGGAAAAATGCATATTGTAAATGTAATGAACAAGGGGGCCATAACAGGCCTGCCCCATGACGGGGTTATCGAGACTAACTGTATTGTTAACAAAAGTGGTGCCCACCCAATAGCCTCAGGTCAGCTGCCAAGAGGAAGCTCAGCCCTAACAAAGGCAGTCAAGGCCTATGAACAGCTCACTATAGAGGCCGCTATTGATGGCTGCAGGCAAACTGCTCTATTAGCCCTAGTTAGTAACCCCTTGATACACGGAGCTGACAAGGCTCTTGATATTTTAAATGACTTGCTCAAGGCCCATAAGCCTTACCTACCCCAATTCTACAGCAAGGAGGACTAATAATATATGTATATACTCGGTATTGATGGTGGTGGATCAAAGACCCGATGCATCCTAGGAGATAGCAAGGGTAATGTACTAGCAGATGTTTCAGCCGGCCCTTCCAATCACCAGGTCTGTGGGCCTGAGGAAACTAGACAGGTAGTAAAGGGCCTAATGGACCAGGCCCTGAGCCAGGCCTGCCTTGATAGGTCAAAGATTAGCTATGCCTTTTTAGGCCTGGCTGGAGCAGACTTGGCAGAGGATTTTGAAATGCTATATTCCCTGCTAGATCCCGTATTTGACGGTATCCCCTACAAGATTGTAAATGATGTTTGGCTTGTTATGCGAAGCGGGACCAGCAAGCCCTGGGGAGCTGTTTGTATCTGTGGCACAGGCTCTAACTCCGCCGCTGCCAATCCCGATGGCCAGGAGGCAAAGCTAAGGTCCCTAGGCTATGAGCTGGGCAACTATGGAGGCGGTACCGATATGGGACGCGAGGCCCTCTACCGTGCCTTTAGGGCAGACGAAGGAACTGGGCCCGAGACTAGCTTGACTGACCATTTACCAAAAATTTTTGGCAAGGATAGTATGGCTGACCTAGTCAGTGCCTTTTATCCTAGTTGGGGTCCTGATACATATCAAAGGCTAAAGAAGGTTCCACCTCTGGTATTTAAGTTAGCATCAGAAGGAGACCAGGTCTGCCAGGATATTTTAATCCACATGGGCTCAGTCCTAGGTGAAATGACAAGAGGGGTCATAAGAGAGGTCGGTATGGAGAATATGGATTTCCACATTGTCCTTGGCGGTAGCCTCTTTTATGGGGAAAACCCACTTTTCATTGACGCCTTTACCCTGGCTGTCCACAGGGCTGCGCCAAAGGCAACTATTAGATTAGCTAGACTTGCTCCAGTAGTAGGCGCCTACCTATATGGCCTAGATGCCCTAGGCATTGAGACTGACAAGGCAATTATAGAAAATCTGCGTAAAAGTCTGGGTCTTGAATAAAGGGTCATTAAAAAAGGTCCTTTTAAAAAGGGTATTTATCCAGCCTTGACTAGAGAAAATATAAGTGCCCCCTATGCTAATTATCACATTTATGATAATATGATTTCAATTATATGGTTGAAAGAGGTTTTAATATGTTTGATGCACGAATAGAAGTAGCAAAATCCTTGGGTCAAATACTTAAGGATTTAAGTCAAGAACAAATCTATGAAATGCTGGAGCTACCCCCAAACCCGGATATGGGTGACCTGGCCCTACCCTGCTTTAAGCTAAGCAGAATTTTAAGAAAATCGCCAGTACAAATTGCTCAGGACCTAGCACAATCTATGCCCAAGGCAGATTTTATAGATAGGGTGGAGCCTGTATCAGGCTACCTTAATATATTTTTGGATAGACCTGGCTTTATAGACAGACTCCTTGCTGAGGTACTTGAAAAGAAAGAGGGCTACGGGTCTTCTGACAGGGGCCAAGGCAAAAATATTGTAATAGATTTCTCATCTCCTAATATTGCAAAGCCCTTTCATATCGGCCATTTGAGGTCTACAGTAATAGGTAACTCCCTATACAAGCTATTTGAATTTGTAGGCTACAAGTGTGTTGGTATAAACTATCTAGGCGACTGGGGGACCCAGTTTGGCAAGCTAATCGTTGCCTATAAAAAATGGGGCAATGAGGAAAGGGTCAAGGAGGGTCTGGTAAATGAGCTAGTTTCCCTCTATGTTAAATTCCACGAAGAGGCTGAGCTTGATCCCTCATTAGAGGACCAGGCAAGATTTTGGTTTAAGCAGCTAGAATCAGGCAACCAAGAAGCCCTTGCCCTATGGAAATGGTTTGTTGAGATTAGCCTAGAGGAATATGAAAAAATCTATAATACCCTCAATGTATCCTTTGATTCCTATAATGGGGAGTCCTTTTATAATGATAAAATGGGCCCTGTTGTAGACCAGCTAAAGGAAAAAGGACTCTTAGAGGAAGACCAGGGCGCTATGATAGTAAATTTAGATGAAGATGATATGCCCCCCTGCCTGATCCTTAAATCAGATGGTAGCACCCTTTATGCTACCCGGGATATTACAGCCGCTATTTATAGGAAGGACCATTATGACTTTGAAAAATGCATATATGTAACTGGAGTGTCACAAAGTCTACACTTTAAGCAGTGGTTCAAGGTTATCGAAAAGATGGGCTTTGATTGGCACAAGGACCTACACCATGTCCCCTTTGGAACTGTTAGTATAGGTGGCGAAAAGCTAGCAACTAGGACAGGCAAGGTAATCCTATTAGAGGATCTACTAAACCAAGCCATAAGCAAGACCCTAGATATTATAAATAGCAAGAACCCCAATCTAGAAAACAAAGAAGAGGTAGCCCGGCAAATGGGAGTTGGCGCTATTATCTTTTCCGACCTCTTTAGCAATAGGATAAAGGATGTCTCATTTTCTTGGGAAGAGATCCTAAACTTTGAAGGCGAAACAGGACCCTATGTCCAGTATACCCATGCAAGGGCCTGCTCCCTAATTAGAAGGGCTGGCCAAGAGGCAGAATATGAGTTTGATAGTAGCCTCCTATCCACAAATGAGGAGTACCAGTTAGCCAAGGTCCTAGCACTTTTCCCTAGCAAGGTTGACCAGGCCATTGATGTGCTAGAGCCCTCAATAATAACCAGGTATTTAGTGGATATAGCCCATGCCTTTAACCGCTTTTACCACGAATGTCCCATTTTAGTGGATGACCCTGCCCTTAGAAATTCAAGGCTGTCCTTGGTCCTAGCAGCAAAGATTTGCCTGGCCAATGGTCTAGGCCTAATAGGCCTGTCCACACCGGAAAGGGTTTAATAAGGATTAATATAACTTTAAGCTGTTTTTAAGGGCTATTATTATAGTAGCCCTTTAAAAAGCTTTAAAATAATCTGACTATTTAAGGATTAGGAGCTGAATTTGTGTGCCGACCTATGGCCTTTTATTGTTTCCCTCATACAACCGGGTTTATTTTGAGTCCTCCCTAGACCTAGCAGTATCAGAGCTAGAGCTTGCAAATGCATGCCTTGATAAGCCTTTTGAAGATATAGGTAGGGAAGAAATAGCAGGCATTAACTATATAAGCTTTTCTAGCAAGGACCCACTTAGCCCAGATCAAATAAGGCTATTATCTAGGCTTTCCTTTGTATATGCCCTGTTTGAGTTCAAGCTAGAAAATAAAGAACCTAGCCTAAGTCCCCTTTTGCTCCATCCTAATCCTAGCTTTAGCGATGATATCATCTCCATCCTAAAATATACGGGCAAGACCAATGAGTCCTTTACAAAGCTATTAGTCAATATAGCCTGGATGACCAGCGACAGCTTTGGCAAGGACAGGCCCCATCTACTAGACCCTGTATGTGGGAGGGGGACCTCCCTATTTCAAGGACTAATATATGGCTTTAATGTGTCGGGTCTTGATCTTGATAAAAACGCCATAGAAAAGGCAACAGCCTTTTTAGGCAAATACTTAAAGACCAAAAGGATAAAGCATAAAATCAGCCAGACCAAGATAAGTGAAAACAAGAAAAAGATCTGTGATATAAAGGTTTTTGAAACAAACCAGGATAAAGAGGCCTACAAGGCCGGTGACAAGCTAATAGCTAGCTTTTACAGGGCTGATACCAGGCATTGTGCCAAGCTTATAAAGCATAACTCTATAGATATGATTGTAGGTGACCTCCCCTATGGGGTCCAGCACGGTAGCCATGCTGCAACAGGTAGCTTTAGCCGCAAGCCGGCTGGCCTTTTGCAAGAAGCCCTGCCCGGCTGGTACAAGTTACTTAGAAAGGGCGGGTCCATTGCCCTATCCTGGAACAAGAATTTAGCTAGCAGGGATGAGCTTATAGACATTTTAGAAGCTGCAGGTTTTTCAGTATTTACAGGAGGGCCCTTTGATGGGTTTAGCCACAGGGTTGATCAGGCAATAATTAGAGATATAATCGTAGGGAAAAAATAATATTATAAAAAGACAGCTTATTAAATAAACTAGCTTGTACAGGCAACTAGCCTTGATACAAAGGAAAGCTATAAAACTTTAGGCTGGTCTTGATACAAAGGAAAGCTAAAAAACTCTAGGCTGGTCTTGATACAGAGGAAAGCAATAAAACTATTGGCTAGCCTTTCAAAAAGTGTAGCAAGTAGCAGGACAAGAGAAATTGACATGGTAAATAAGACCTTTGATACCAGGAGGTAAATGGTCGTGAAAAAGATTGTATTAACCGGTGGTGGGACTGCAGGGCATGTAACCCCTAATTTGGCCCTTATACCTGAACTTAAAAAGGCAGGTTGGGAGATACATTATATAGGAACAGAAAACAGCATCGAGGAAGAGCTCATATCCCCTATTGAGGGCGTAGTCTACCATAGGGTAAAATCAGGCAAGCTAAGAAGATACTTTGATCTTAAAAACTTAACAGATCCCTTTAGGGTAATTCAGGGCAGCTTTCAGTCCTTTTCTTTGATTAAGAGGCTCAAGGCTGACTTTGTCTTTTCCAAGGGAGGCTTTGTATCTGTGCCTGTAGTTATTGGGGGATGGATGAATAGGATACCTGTTATCATACATGAATCCGACCTGACACCGGGACTAGCAAATAAAATAGCAGCCAGGTTTGCAAAAAGGGTTTGCACTACCTTTCCTGAAACATTAGACTATTTCCCCAAGGGCAAGGCTATCCATACCGGAACCCCCATTAGGCCAGAACTACTCAAGGGTGACAAGACAGAAGGTCTTGCCCTTTGTGGCTTTGATCCTTCCAAGCCAGTTATCCTGGTTATGGGCGGTAGCCAAGGGTCTCTAGCAATAAACAATGCCCTAAGGGCTATCCTAGACAAGCTTACAAAACGGTTTTCAGTAGTACATATCTGTGGTAAAGGCCATATTGACCAAAAACTAGAGGGAAAAGAGGGCTATAAGCAGTTTGAGTATGTAAATGAGGAATTGACCCACCTGATGGCAATGGCCGATATAGTTATATCTCGCGCTGGAGCCAATTCTATATATGAGTTTTTGGCCTTAAAATTACCCTCCCTACTAATTCCCCTCCCCTTGAGTGTCAGCCGGGGTGACCAGATTTTAAATGCTCGTTCCTTTGAAAGCCAAGGCTTTTCCAAGCTATTATTGCAGGAAAATATGAATGACGATACCCTTTATGAGGCTATCATAGACCTTATGCTAAACAAGGATAGGTATATAAAGACCATGGAGGAAAAAGCTATGGCCAATTCCATACACATGATTTTAGATCAAATTGATAGGCTTTTGAAATAATTCCTATCGGTATTATTGGGCTAATAGTATAATTTAGGCTTATTCCAATATATATCCAGGTTTTGTCCACAAAATGTGGATAAAACCTGCCTTATCCACAGGTTTACATAAATTTTTTCTGCAAGGAGCAAAACAATCCCCATACTTATCAACATTATCCACAGGGTTTTTCCCCGACTTTCCACAGGATATGGATAAATATATCTCAAATCTATAGCAATTATAAAAAATTAACCTTATAATAAGATAGTAATTCCAAGCTGATACCCTATATGGATTTCATATTCATGGAGGCCAGAATGAATAGTAAAAAATTTGTTTTAGACTTTGTTAAAAGACACAAGGCCAAGTACATATTTGGCATAATTTTTGTTCTTGTAGTAGATGTCCTGCAGATGGTTCTGCCAAGAATCATAGGCCAGATAACCGATGATATGCAAAATAGGACAATTAATAAGGCTATGCTGCTTAGCTACGCCGGCCTTATCCTTTTAGTTGCCCTCCTTACAATGACTTTTCGCTATCTATATAGGATCTATATAATAGGAACAGAAAAAAAATTGGAGTATGAGCTTAGAAAAAAACTCTTTGACCATATGCTTACCCTGTCCTCTAAGTACTATAATACCCACAAGACAGGCGACCTGATGGCCCATGCAACAAATGATATTAATGCAGTAAGGATGGCTGCAGGTATGGGTGTCCTGCTACTGGTCGATACCGTCTTTTTGACCATATCAGTTATTATCATAATGCTGGCTACTATAGATATAAGGCTAACCCTAATTGCCCTGTCCCCCCTACCCCTGATTGCTATTTTTAGTATGGTCTTTGGCAAGTTTATTCACAAGAGATTTACACAGGTCCAGGAGGCCTTTTCTGGCCTAACTGAAAGGGTTCAAGAGTCCTTGTCCGGTATAAGGGTAGTAAAGGCCTTTGTCCAGGAAAGGCCAGTCTTAGAGCAGTTCAATGCTGCTAGTCAAAAATCCCTTGAAAAAAACATGAGGCTAGCCAGGCTCTGGGGGATTATGTTTCCCTTAGGCCAGATGGTAGCCACCCTTAGCTATATAATAGCCTTTAGCTATGGGGGTATACAGGTTATAAATGGCCATATAAGCCTAGGTGAGTTTATAGCCTTTAATACCTATTTAGGTCTTTTAATCTGGCCCATGATGTCCTTTGGCTGGATAATGAATATAGTCCAGAGGGGGTCTGCCTCCCTTGACCGGATAAATGTTATTCTTACAGCCATCCCTGATATAAAGGACAATGATCCACTGCCCATAGGGTCTATTGAAGGCCATATTGAGTTTGAAAATGTTAGCTTTTCCTATAACAAAAAGCAGGAACCAGTATTAAAGGATATTAATATCAACCTTGAACCAGGCAGGACCCTAGCAATAATCGGTGAAACCGGCTCTGGTAAGACAAGCCTAGTAAACCTCATCCTCCGCCTATATGATATCAGCGGAGGCAAGCTAAAGATTGACGGCAGCCCTATTGACAGGATACCCCTGTCAACCCTGAGGACTAGTATTGGCTATGTCCCCCAGGATAGCTTTCTCTTTTCCACTAGCATTAGAGAAAATATAGCCTTTGGGGTTGAAAAGGCTAGTATTAAAGAGATTGAAGAGGCTGCAAAAACAGCCCAGATATATGACAATATAATGGACCTGCCCGATGGCTTTGACACCATAGTTGGGGAGCGGGGTGTTACCCTATCAGGTGGTCAAAAGCAAAGGGTTTCCATCGCCAGGGCCCTAATAAAGGACCCAAAAATACTGATACTTGACGATTCCCTTTCAGCTGTAGATACAGATACTGAGGAGAGGATCCTGCAGGGGTTAAAGGTCATAATGAAGGACCGGACCAGTATCATTATCGCCCATAGGATCTCTTCAATAAAGCATGCTGATGAGATTATTGTCCTAGATAATGGGCAAATAGTAGAACGGGGAAGGCACGATAGGCTAATTGACCTAAAGGGCCACTATTATAGCCTCTATCAAAAACAGCTTTTAGAAGAAGAGCTAGATAGGGCATAGGAGGGATGGATTAGGATGGACCAGTTTGAATACGATGAGATACAGGAAAAGGCATATGACCATGTCCTTATGAAGCGCCTGCTTAAATACGCCCGGCCCTACTGGCTACTTATTATCCTGTCCATAGGCCTTTTACTACTAATGACCGCAGGTGATTTAGCCCGCCCCTATATAATCAGGCTTGCCATTGACAAGCATATAAATGCTAATGGCCGGCACTACCAGGTTTTTGATAGGAAAATTGATTTAGAGGGTTTTGAATACAGGGATAAGTACTGGGTTAGGGACTCATCCGACCAGGATTTAGAGTCCTACAAAGATGAGGCCACCCTATATACCCTTATCCAATATCAAAAAAAGACCTTTACCATAAAAGGCGTCCTGCCTGAACTAGACGAAGATGGCTATTTAATAGAGCATAGGCCTGACTCTGATACCTATGTCCTGCTAGCCTCAGATATTGAAATGGAGGCTAAGCTTGTCCCCAAGGAATCGGTCAGCCTCTTTCGCCAGGAGGATACAAGGGGTCTAATAAACCTGGCTATCTTGGCCCTGGCCCTGGCAGCCTTTGTTTTCATACTAAATTTTATTCAGGTCATGATACTTCAATATACGGGCCAGAAAATCATATATGACCTTAGGCAGGATATTTTCTCCCACCTGCAGAGACTATCTCTGTCCTTTTTTGATAAAAACCCCATCGGCCGCCTGGTAACTAGGGTTACTAATGATACAGAAACCCTAAATGAAATGTATACAAGTGTCCTGGTAAACCTATTTAAGGACATCTTTATGCTAGTGGGTATTGTCATTGTCATGCTAAGGATAAATAGTAAGCTAGCCTTAATCAGCATGGCTACCCTGCCAATTATAATTATAGTCTCCATATTTTTTAGGATTTACGCCAGAAAGGCATATAGGCTAGTTAGGACCCAGCTATCTAGGATAAATTCCTTTCTGTCCGAGCATATATCCGGTATGAGGATAATACAAATCTTTAACCGTGAGAACAGTAAAAACAAGGAGTTTGATGAGGCCAATACAGGTTATTACAGGGCAACCCTCCAGGAAATGAAGGTATACGCTGTCTTTAGACCTGTAACTGAGTTTGTATTTTCTATGGGCCTTGCCCTTTTAATCTGGTTAGGTGGAGGCCAGTATATAAAGGGGGCCTTGGAGTTTGGTATCCTTTATGCCTTTGTTAACTATATGCAAATGTTTTTCCAGCCCATTAATGACCTGACTGAAAAATACAATATCATGCAGTCTGCCATGGCCTCAGCTGAAAAGATTTTCTACCTGCTAGACCAGGATGCTCTTATCCCAGATGCTGAAAATCCTGTAAAGGTAGACAGGCTGCAGGGCAAAATATCCTTTGAAAATGTGTGGTTTGCCTATGTAGAAGATGAATGGGTCCTAAAGGATATTAGCTTTACCATTGAGCCTGGGGAGACTGTTGCCTTTGTCGGAGCCACCGGTGCCGGTAAAAGCTCAATAATAAACCTGATGTCCAGGTTTTATGAGATACAAAAGGGCTGTATCAAGATAGATGGTATCCCTATAGACCAAATAAAAAAGGATGACCTTAGGAGAAACATAGGGGTCGTCCTGCAGGATGTCTTTTTATTTACCGGTGATATTGAATATAATATAAGGCTAAACAATGAGCAAATAAGCAGTGAGAGGGTAAAGGAGATTTCAAGCTTTGTAAATGCCAATAAGTTTATAGAAAAACTGCCCCAGGGCTACAAGGAAAAGGTCATGGAACGGGGATCCACCCTGTCTGCAGGCCAAAGGCAGCTACTTGCCTTTGCAAGGGCCCTAGCCTTTGATCCAGCTATTTTAGTTTTAGATGAGGCTACAGCAAATATTGATACAGAAACCGAGGCCCTAATCCAGGATGCCCTTAAAAAGCTGGTCAAAGGGAGGACCACAATTGCTATTGCCCATAGGCTGTCTACCATACAACATGCAGACAAGATCATCCTCCTTCACAAGGGCCGTATAAGAGAAGTAGGCAGTCACCAGGAGCTGCTGGCTAAAAAGGGCCTGTACCACCAGCTCTACCAGCTACAGTATAAGGGGTAGATGGTCGCCAAAAAAGCCTATAGACTATTTTTCCCTACAGGGGCCACTTTATTGATCCGCAAAGGATAGAAACAAAATCCTCAAGGCCTGCTGCGTCCTTGTGGTCAAACCTTGCCTTTATTGGGCTATCTATATCTAAAACACCAAGTAGACGGTCGTCTACTATGATAGGCAGTACAATTTCAGACCTTGAAGCCGGGTCACAGGCTATATGGCCCGGAAAACGGTCTACATCCTCAACTAGCTGGACCTGCCTTTTCTCTGCTGCAGTCCCGCATACACCTTTACCTATTGGAATCCTGGTGCAGGCAGGCTTGCCTTGGAATGGACCTAGGACTAGGTCACTGCCCTTTAATAGGTAAAAGCCCGCCCAATTAATACGGTCCATCATATTGTACAAAAGGGCAGCTGCATTTGATAGGTTTGCCAGCCAGTCCTCTTCATCGCTAAGGAGCCCTTCAAGGTAGAGCATAAGGTCCTTATAAAAGCTCTCTTTATCTTCTTTATTTATTTCATCTATATTAAACAAGACATACCTTCCCTTCTGTCATTTGCTTTAATTATCATTTTATCTTAAATAGAATAAAAATCAAAACAATAAAGACAAAAGAGGAAGAGATTAAAAGGGCATAGAGCCTTCTTAGCCTTTTTTCAAAAGCTTTTACGGGGTCTTTAAAAGTCATAATAGAGACCTTTACTTTATCAAGTTCATCCCCTAGTTGACCTAAGTCATTATTTATAGCCTCTATTTGGTCCTCTAGCTCAGCAAGCCTTTGGGCTATCTCCTTTTTGTGGTCTTCAATTCTCTTGTCTGCAAATACAGTAAAATCCCTTTGGCTATCCCTTAGCTTGTTCCTAAGAAAGCTGAGGTCCTCAATCCTCATATTAACCTCCCTTAGGATGGTATTAAACTGCCTATCATACTGGTCAAGCCTGGTCTTTGACTCGGCCTCAAGCTGCCTTAGACCCTGCTCAGCCTTTTCATAGGTCGCCACTATCCCTTGTGTTTTCTCCTGTAGACTAGAGAAAAGCTCTAGGTTTTGTTCTAATTTTTCTAGCTGCTTTCCTAGCCTATCATCAAGATCATTTAAAGTCATTTTTATTCCTAACCCCCTCTAATTTACCGTTTACCCTAGATAATTGGGCTTCGATATACTTTTTATAAATATGGTCCTTGATTTGCTTGTCCCTTAGGCAGTTATACAAAGGCCTTATTAAGTCAGCTTTATCATAGGGTGAGCAAAGACTATCTAATAGGTCTTTTACTAGATCCTCCCCTATTGGGATAAGGTCTTTTAAAATATATAGGATTGTCTCATAATTAGCCTTGTTCTCAAGTATAGTTAAAGCCTTAAGTAGCTGGCTCTGGCCATAGGCAAGGTCTTTGTCCCGTCTAAGGGTAATAATAGCAGTCAGGTAAAGGGCTAGTAGATTGTCAGGATAGTCCTCTAGATATCTCATTGCCCTTATCTTTATGTTTTCCTGGATACCCTCAGCATAAATCTCAGCTACTAGACCATTTATAGTCCCATAGTCAAAATGAGGCTCATTTAATAGGATGGTCAGCCTCTGGTAGAGGTCCTCTATTTCCCTCTCTCTAGTAGACTTTAGGGCCTTGTCCCTACTGATACCCTCAACATCACAAAAGCCACAGCCCCCCTGGTAGTCTGACCTATCACCGAAATAGGTCATTATAAACTGCCTCCTGCAAATATGGCTACTATCTACATAGGTCCACATGGTCTCTAGCATATTTAGCTTTTGCTCTTTAAAGGCCTGGAGCCTGTCTAGGATCCTAGCTAGCAGCTTGGAGAATTTTACTCGATTAAAGGGCCTTTCTAAGTGGACTAGTATTTGGACAGCATCGGCTAGGTATTCTAATATAAAATAGTCCCTTACCACTGACTCCCTCTGTAGGTAGTAAAGGTACTTTTGGCCGGAGATAAGACTATCCTGGTCTAGCTTTATTGTAAACTCTTTTCTGCCCCTGGCCTCCCTAATTAGCCTGTCTATAAAACGGTTAAGATCCTTTTTCATTTTAGACCTGTTCCCATACTCATCACAGATAAATTTGGCCTGCATCCCATAATCACACTTTGGACCCCTCTTATAGGCACATGTCCACTTTTCTATACAGGCTGGCTCCTGCCTGTAGGAGGATCCCTTTATACAGCTAGGGTGCCTTTTACTAGCTACTAATACTACATGGGCATGGCCCTTGTCCCTGCCACACCTACCAGCCTCCTGATAATAGGCCTCTAGTGAGTTGGAAAAGCACATATGGATTATGTACCTAATATTCGCCTTGTCTATGCCCATACCAAAGCCCTTGGTTGATACAAGCAGTGGGATCTGCCCCCTTATGTACTGGTCCTGGATATCTATCCTGAGCTCGTCATCGAGCCTAGAATGGTATCTCTCTGCAGGCAGGCCCCAATTATCTAGTATATCTTTTATATGCTCAGTCCCATAGGTCTTGGTGTAGCTACCCCTGGGATCGGCGTATATTGTAAATACAATACCTGACCCCTGCTGGTGGAGGTCTTCTAATTTAGAGTAGCCCAAAAGGCTGGGGATCCTCTCCCTTAAAAGGTAGGCTAGGCTATCTGCCTTACTCTCCCCTACTGGCCTTGTTATAACCTCAAAGCTAAGCTCTGGCCTATCATAGGTTCTTGGCAAAATTAGTCCATCCCTATCTAGGCCAAAGATCTCCATAATATCATCTAAAACCTTGCTAGAGGCAGTAGCAGTTAAGGCAAGTATGGTCGGATCGCCCAGCCTCCTTGCCACATCCCTTACCTTTAGGTAGGCGGGCCTGAAATCATGACCCCATTCTGAGGCACAATGGGCCTCATCTAGTATTAGGTAGTTTATTTTCTCATCCTCTAACAAGGCTACTAGTTCATCTTGAAAGTCCTTTATCTGTAGCCTTTCAGGGGAAATATATAAAAGCCTTAACCTAGCTAGCTTTAAGTCCCTTAGGATCCTGTCCTTGCTGTGCTTTTTCATGGAGCTGTCTAAATATGCAACATAATCAAAGCCCGAGGCCTTTAGGTGGTCTATCTGGTCCTTCATTAGAGACTTTAAGGGAGATATAACAAGGGAAATGCCTGGCCTTAGCAGGGCAGGCAGCTGAAAACATAAGGATTTACCGGCGCCTGTTGGCAAAATCCCAAGGGTGTTTTTAGCTAAAAGAGCCTGCTTTATTATAGCTAGCTGGCCCTCCCTATAGTCATCAAATCCCCAAAGCCTCTTGAGTAAAAAGCCCAGAGCCCCTTCATCTATATTAACCTGGTCTAGCCTGGCCTTAAGTGACCTATTTGTTAGATTAGTAATTTTGGTATCTTCAGTTATCTTAAAGCCCTTTCCCTTTTCCCCTTCTTTAATAATGATGTTTTCAGCCCTTATCCTGTCTCCAAGGGCAAGAGCTTGGGTCTTGGCCTCTACTAGGTCTATACTAAATCTCATAGGACCGGATAAGCCATCACATATACTTATGTAGTCATCCCTATTGACTGGTGAAATAATAGAAAACTCACAGCTAATGGGCCTGTCTATGGGCTTTTGGTCTAGCCTTTCTATCTTTTTACTTGTACTTGTTTTTTGGCCCTTGGTCTTTCTAAGGATTAGGTACATCCATTCATCAAGGATACCAGCCTTTTTCCCTAGGCTAGCTACTGTCTTTAGTCCTTTGCCTGATGGGCTACTGGCTACTATGTCATCTATGAGTCTGCTTTTTATATCAAAGCCCTCTAGACAGAGGCGACAGCCTATACAGGATTTGGACATATAGCAGGGACTTATGGCCTCCAAGCAATATTCCTGCCCAGGCCTATAGGCAAGCCTTTTTACCCAGGCAGCAATCTCCCGGGTCATACCTTGAATACCTGCCCTAGGTGGCTGTACAATAATTAGTCCCCCTCCGACCCTTAACCTATCCCTATGGTCTAGGAGAAAATCATTCCCTTTATCTAGGCTAGAGGGGTCTCTTATCACAATAAGGTCCCAGGGGTCTGTCTGCCCACCTGCCAGTTCAGTCTCTGTCTCATCTAGCCTATCTATTGTTAAGCCATCTAGGTCAAGCTTGGTCCTTAGCCTAGTAATTAGGTAGCTGACTCCTTCCTTGACCCTTTCTATATCCTGATTGGATGGAGACTTAAAAAAAAGCCTAGTGCTCCTATTTGCCATAGGCTGACCTGTTAAAACCCCTATATTTTTAAGTAGGGCCCTTGCGTCTAAAAGTGCAAAGATAAAGGTCCTAGGGTCAGGCCCTATGTAGAGGATATTGCCAGAAAGGTCTAGGCCAGTAGTAAAAACCAGCCTTAAAAGGCAAAACTGTATATAGGCCAGGTCCCTATTTAAAGCCTTGACACTATCTAAAAACCTATCAGCTATGGTAATATAGTCCTCACCATACCTGTTTAATAAAATATCGCAGATAGCCTCCTCCACTATAGGAGAATTAATATAGGATTTGCCAGTGAATATCAAGTCCTGTGCAATTTTTGCTCTTAATTGGCCCCTAGTATCCATAAAAAACTTCCTTTAAAAATCTTCTAATAGATATGTTTGACATTTTTCGGGAAGTTCCTTCAAAAAAGGGATACTCTATAGTTAGAATATCCCTTTGGCTTTTTTCTTAAAATGATTATTTGTTATTCTCTTTTAGATCCTTTGGATCCAGCCCCATTTATCCTCGAGCTTGCCATATTGGATGCCAGTTATGGTATCATAAATCTTTCTAGATAGGTCTCCCATCTGGCCATTGTTTACCTCTATAACATTGTCCCTCCAGCATAGGGTACCAACAGGAGATATGACCGCAGCAGTCCCTGTACCAAAGACCTCCTCTAGCCTACCCTCACTATGGGCATCATATACCTCTTGGATAGAAATTGGTCTTTCTTCTATGCTTATACCCATATCCGATGCTAGTTCTATAACAGATGCCCTGGTGATACCGGGAAGTATAGAACCCTCTAAGGGAGGAGTAATAAGCTTTCCATCTATTTTAAAGAATATATTCATCGTGCCAACTTCTTCGACATACTTGTGGTGTTTAGAATCAAGCCAGAGGACCTGGGTATAGCCCTTATCACTGGCCTCTTTTGCTGCATAGAGACTAGCAGCATAATTACCGGCAGTCTTTATATGGCCTACCCCACCCTTTGATGCCCTGACATATTCCTCTGTAACATAAATCTTTATAGGCTTTATGCCCTCAGCATAATAGGCTCCAACAGGAGATAGTATAATCATTAGCTTGTAGGTTTTGGATGGATTAACACCTAGACAGCTATCAGTTGCAATAATAAAGGGCCTTATATAAAGGGAGGTTCCCTCGGCTTTTGGTATCCAGTCCCTTTCTATATCAAGTAGGACTTTTAGGCCTTTGAGCAGCTGGTCTTCATCAAACTCAGGTATGCAGACCCTCCTAGCTGACATATTGAGCCTTTTTATATTTTCCATGGGCCTAAATAGGACAGGCTCACCCTTATCATTTAGATAGGCCTTCATGCCCTCGAATATCGCCTGGCCATAGTGAAATACCATGGTAGAAGGATCACATTCTATTTTGCCATAGGGTACAACCCTAGGGTCATGCCAGCCCTTGTCTGGATTGTAGTCCATTACAAACATGTGGTCTGTAAAAATCTTACCAAATCCCAAGCTATCTTCTCTAGGCTTTGTCTTTTTCTCCTGACTTTTTACTATCCTAATTGACATTTCCATTAAGCAAACCTCCATTTCAAATATATATAACCCCTTAGCTGGCCAGCTAGCCTATTGGTCGTCCCCTTGGCCATCCTCCTGGTCTTCCTTGGCTTTTTCATCACTATAATCAGCCATAGCCCTGTCAACTAGCTTTTCTAATTGTCCATCTAGGCTATTAGCTAATCCTTGGCCCCCTTGACCCTCTGTCACCTGGCCCTTGTCTTTACCATCCAAGGTTAGTTTATTGTCCTTATCTTTTGGATCTTGGCCCTGCTTGGTCAAGTTCCCATTGTCCTTGTTAGTAGCCTGGTCATCATCCATATCCTCTTCTAGGTCCTCTTCCCTTTTTGCCTTGGCGACTGAAACTATATGGGTATCCTCATCAAACCTCATCAGCCTTACCCCTTGGGTATTTCTACCCGACGAGGATATATCTTCTGTTCTTATTCGTATAATTATACCATCTGAATTAATTATTACAAGGTCTTCTTCATCTTTTACAACTTTCATTGCTGCTAAAAGACCTGTTTTTTCAGTAGTATTCATTGTAATTATGCCCTTGCCGCCCCGACTTTGCTGCCTATACTCGGCTAGGTCTGTTCGCTTGCCATAACCTTTTTCACTAATAGTTAGGACATCTGCCCCCTCTTTGACCCTTTGGACATCTACCAGATAGTCATCTTCATCGAGCCTTATACCACGAACACCCATTGCGGTCCGGCCCATAACCCTAACATCCTCTTCGCTGTACCTGATGGCCTTGCCCTTTTTAGAAGCCATAATAACTTCTCTATCGCCATCAGTTAGGATAACAGATATTAGCTCATCATCTTCTCTTAGGCTAATGGCTATAATCCCGCCCTTGCGGATATTGCTAAAGGCCTCAAGGGGTGTCTTTTTAACTGTCCCCTTTCGAGTAGCCATAAATAGGTACCTGCCTAGCTCAAAGTCTTCATCTTTTATTGGTATGTAGGCCTCTATCTTTTCACCAGGGTCAAGCTGGAGTAGGTTAATAATTGCAGTACCCCTAGCATTTCTGCCAGCCTCTGGTATCTGGTATGCCTTTAGGTCATAAACCTTGCCAAAGGATGAGAAGAATAAAATACTTTGGTGGGTAGAGGTTGTGAAGATCTCCTCAACAAAGTCGTCCTCCCTTGTCTGTAATCCGGTAATACCCTTGCCCCCTCTTCTTTGGCTCCTATAGGCAGAAAGGGGAGTACGTTTGACATAGCCGTAATGGGTTAGGGTAATGACCACATCATGTTCATCTATCAGGTCCTCTATATCAATTTCACCATCCATGGGCATAAAGTCAGTTCTTCTGTCATCATTATATTTATTTTTAATGACTAATAGCTCTTCTTTGATAATGCTCATGAGTAAGCCTTCGTCAGCTAGTATGCTTTTTAGGTAGGCTATAGTCTTTTGGATTTCGTTGTATTCATTTTCTATCTTTTCTCTCTCTAGGCCTGTCAAGCGCTGCAGTCTCATATCCAAAATAGCCTGGGCTTGGATTTCAGTAAGGTTAAAGTTATTGACTAGTCCCTCTTTGGCTATAGCAGCTGTCCTAGAACCACGGATCAGGCTTATAACAGCATCAATACTGTCTAGGGCAGTTAACAGACCCTCTAAAATATGGGCCCTTGCCTCTGCCTTTTCTAAATCATACTTGGTCCGTCTGGTTACTACGTCCTTTTGATGTTCTAGATAGTAATAGAGCATCTCCTTTATATTTAGGACCTTTGGCTCATTGTCAACTAGGGCAAGCATGATAACCCCAAAGGTCTCCTGCAATTGGGTATGCTTGAATAATAAGTTTAATACTATATTGGGGTTTACATCTCTTTTTATTTCAATAACTATCCGCATACCATTGCGGTCGGACTCATCCCTAATATCAGAAATACCATCTATCTTTTTTTCCTTAACCAGATCTGCGATTTTTTCAATTAGGCGAGCCTTGTTAACCTGGTAGGGTATTTCAGTAACTATTATCCTAGACCGGTTGTTGGCCATTTCTTCTATCTCAGTCTTGGCCCTGACTACAACCCTTCCCCGGCCGGTCCTATATGCCTGCCGTATGCCCTCCATACCAAGAATTATTGCTCCTGTAGGAAAATCAGGACCCTTTATATAGTCCATTATCTCCTCTACACTAATATCAGGATCATCAATAAGACCAATAACACCGTCTATTACCTCCCCTAGGTTGTGGGGAGGAATATTGGTTGCCATACCAACAGCTATACCAGAGGACCCATTTACTAATAGGTTAGGGAAACGAGCTGGCATAACCACTGGTTCCTTTAAGGACTCATCAAAGTTAGGCATAAAGTCAACGGTTTCCTTGTTTATATCAGATAGGATCTCAGTGGCCAGCCTAGTCATTCTAGCCTCAGTGTAACGCATGGCTGCAGCTGAATCACCATCGACTGACCCAAAGTTACCATGACCGTCAACTAGCTGGTAGCGGGTGGAAAAGTCCTGAGCCATCCTAACCATGGCATCGTATACTGCACTATCTCCATGGGGGTGGTATTTACCTAGAACATCACCGACTAGCCTGGCAGATTTACGGTAGGGCTTGTCAGGTGTCATACCTAGCTCATGCATGGAATAGAGTATTCGCCTATGAACTGGCTTTAGCCCGTCCCTAACATCTGGTAGGGCTCGTCCTACAATAACACTCATAGCGTACTCTATATAGGACTTTTTCATCTCTTTTTCTATGTCAACATTTATTATCCTTTGATTATTAGACTCCATATTTATACCTTCCCCTCTATATGTCCAAATTCATGGCTTGCTTGGCATTGTTTTGTATAAACTCCCGCCTTGGCTCAACCTTGTCTCCCATTAGCAGGGTAAATATCTCATCGGCTGAAATAGCATCCTCAAGGTCTACCCTAAGTATTGTACGGGTCTCCGGGTTCATTGTAGTATCCCAGAGCTGTTCTGGATTCATCTCTCCTAGACCCTTGTAGCGCTGTATCTCTATACCCTCTCTACCAATTTCATCTAGGAGCTTTTCTAGCTCCTCATCACTGTAGACATAGGTTTCTTTTCTGTTTTTAACAACCTTGTACAAGGGTGGCTGGGCTATATATACATAGCCGCCCTCTACAAGTGGTCTCATATACCTATAAAAGAAGGTTAATAGTAGAGTCCTTATGTGGCTACCGTCAACATCAGCATCAGTCATGCAGATGATTTTATGGTATCTTAGCTTTTCAAGGTCAAACTCGTCTCCTATTCCAGCACCAAAGGCAGTAGTCATAGCCTTTATCTCTGCATTGGACAAGACCTTGTCAATTCTAGATTTTTCAACGTTTAATATCTTGCCCCTTAGGGGAAGTATAGCTTGGAAGGTCCTTTCCCTGCCCTGCTTGGCTGACCCACCTGCTGAGTCACCCTCAACTATAAAAATCTCGCACAGGCTAGGATCCTTTTCTGAACAGTCTGCTAGTTTGCCTGGTAGGGAGCCAGATTCTAATACACTCTTTCTCCGAGTAAGCTCTCTAGCCTTTTTAGCTGCCTCTCTGGCCCTAGATGCAGACATGACCTTTTCCATTATTATCTTGGCCTCTGCTGGGTGTTCTTCGAAATAGGTGGACAGGTGCTCAACAACTGAGTATTCGACAAAGCCCCTTATCTCACTGTTGCCAAGCTTGGTCTTGGTCTGTCCTTCAAATTGTGGTTCCTCTAACTTTACGCTTACTATGGCTGTAAGCCCTTCTCGGGTGTCCTCACCAAGAAAGTTGTCATCCCCGGCCTTTAAGAAGTTATGCTTTCTAGCATAATCATTTATGACCCTAGTCAGGCCAGACCTAAAACCAAATAAGTGGGTACCACCCTCATTTGTAGATATGTCATTGGCATAGGTAAATACATTTTCATTGTAGGAATCATTATACTGCATAGCTATTTCAAGGGTAGACCCATCCTTCTCCCCTTGAAGGTATATTGGCTCTGGGTGCAGGGCAACCCTGTTTTTATTTAAAAACTGAACAAAGGACACTATACCGCCCTCATAGAAAAATTCCTTTGATTGACCATCCCGCTCGTCCGAAATTTTAATATTGAGCCCCTTGTTTAAAAAGGCAAGCTCCCTTAGTCTCTTTTTCAAGACATCAAATACAAAGTTAAGGTCTTCGAATACTTCATAATCTGGCTTGAATGTAATAGTAGTACCCCTATCCTCTGTCTCCCCTATTATCTCAAGGCCTGTTAGCGGTGTACCCCTCTCATATTTTTGTGTATAAATCTTGCCATCTGTCTTTACAAATACCTCTAACCATTCGGATAGGGCGTTAACAACAGCTGCACCTACACCATGTAGGCCACCTGAAACCTTGTAGCCACCACCGCCAAATTTACCTCCAGCATGGAGTTTGGTTAAAACCAGCTCTAGAGCTGATATACCATATTGAGGATTGATACCAACAGGTATACCTCTACCATTGTCAGAGACAGTAATAGAACAATCCTTGTGAATAATGACCTCGATTTTATCACAAAAGCCGGCCATTGCTTCGTCTATACTATTGTCAACTATCTCAGTAACCATATGATGAAGACCCTGTGGACCTGTACTGCCTATGTACATGCCAGGCCTTTTTCGAACTGCCTCAAGTCCCTCAAGCACTTGTATATTAGATTCATCATAGTTATTACTTACTTGATTTTGCACTAAAAAGTCCCCCTTGTTCATCTATAAAGCTAGTATTAACGCCCTCTTTATAATTGCTCCTCTTTATAAGAGTGCTTGTAGAAATAGGCGATATATAAATAAGAGTTTTTTCTCCTGTGTCTGTTATAACTAAAGACTTGGGAGGATCCTCAGAGATTCTAACAACAAAGTCCTCTTCTCCTGCTATCTTAAGAAACTCTTTATTTGCTTCAGATTTTTGATATGAATTAATATTTATAATTGCTATAATCTCATCTAAAGGTACAACTGTATCCTTGCCTATATGTAGCATCATTATTGCCTTTATTACATCCCTTCTTTGTTGGCTGATATCTCCTTATATTATAACCTTTTTTTTACTAAATTAAAAGGGTTGACTAGGGAATAGGAGGGGCTAGGGCCCCTTTTTTGATGTAGAACTTCTCGCTTTGAGAAATAAGAGATTTGGGCAATTGCTCTAGGTCAGTAGTAGATATAAAGGTTTGTACCCTTCCTATATATTCAAGCAGCATTTGCTGTCTAACCGGGTCTAGCTCAGACATAACATCATCTAATAAAAGCAGAGGGTATTCCCCTGTTTCATTGTACATAAATTCAAGCTCGGATAGCTTAAGTGACAGGACAGTCGTCCTAACCTGTCCTTGGGATCCAAAACTTCTAACATCTGCACCATTTATAGTAATACCCATATCATCCCTATGACAGCCCCTGCTGGTTGTACCCCTTTTTATATCGGTCTCTTCCCTATTTTCCAGCTCTCTAAGAAAAGACTCCCTTATGTCCTTTATATCAGCTGTCTTAAAGGGTATAGATGTCTTGTATACGATTGATAGGTCCTCGGAATTGCAGGAAATTTTTTTATGTATTTCCCGGGAAATATTTTGTAGCGAATTGACGAATTTTATTCTTTTGTTAATTATATAGGAACCTGCCTCAGCCAATTGCTCATTCCATATTGGCAGGGTCTTGCTTAAAGACCCATTTCTTTGGATCTCCTTTAAAAGATTATTTCTATGGCTCAAGACCCTATTGTATCTTTGCAGGCAATAAAAATACCTAGGGTTAATCTGGGAAATCTCCATATCCATAAACCTGCGTCTTTCAATAGGTCCATCCTTTACAAGCTTTAAATCCTCAGGCGAAAATATTACAGAGTTTAAGTGGCCCATTAGCTCACCTAGACGCTTGGTTTGTGTTCCATTTATATTAACTGTTTTCTTTTCATTTTTATTTAGGTAAATAGAAATTTCTGAACTAGATCCTTGCTTTCCTACATAACTTTTAACTAGGGCCTTGTCCTCATCCCAGTTTATAAGGTCCTTTTCCTTGCTTGTCCTATGGGACCTGCCTGTACAGGAAAAGTAAATAGCCTCAATAATATTGGTCTTGCCCTGGCCGTTAGGACCCACAAAAAATATAAGCTTTGAATTAAACTTTAGGTCTAGGACCTTATAATTCCTAAAGTTACCCAGTTTCAACCTTCTAAGATACAAGAAAAGCACTTCCTTTTCTACTCAACAAGAAAGCTCCCCACCTGCGCTATATCTACCTGGTCCCCAGGGTAAATTTTCTTGCCTTTTCTAAGCTCTTTTTCTCCATTTACCCTTACAAGGCCATCGGTAATCATGTGGTTTGCCATAGCACCACTGTCTGCTATATTAGCCCACTTTAAAAGTTGGTTAAGCTTTATATAGTCAGTATTAATTTTTATTTTTTCCATATAGACCTCCTCTAGCTAAAGGTTCTTACTGGAAGCAGCAAGTAGGTAAACTGGTCGCCACTTATAGGACGAGCAATACATGGGGTTACATTGGTATTAAAGTCTAAACATAGCTCTTGGTCGTCTACAACCTTTAAAACATCCGATAGGTAACGAGCATTAAAGGCAATTTCTAGCTCTGACCCTTCAAGTAGGATGGGTATTTCCTCATAGATCTGGCCTGCCTCGGAGTTGGATGTAATAATCATTTTTCCTTCTTTGATATTTAGTTTTATAAGGTTGTTTTTACCCTCTCTAGCGATCAGAGATGCCCTTTCGATACTGGCTGCTAATATATCCCTATCTACCTTTACCCTTAGCTTGTATTCACTTGGTATTATTTGTTGGTAGTTTAAGTATTCTCCCTCTAGGACACGGGATATAACCCTAGTGTCTCCAAGATCAAAAAGGACATGATTTTCTGCAACCATTATAGTGATATCAATATTATCATCATTTATTATCTTTGCAATCTCAGCTAAGGACTTGCCAGGTATAACTACAGACCTATCCTTTTGAGCCTTTTCTATCCTACCCCTTCTTAGTGCTAGCCTATAACCATCAAGACATACCATATTTACTGTATTGCCACTTACCTCTAAAAGAGCACCTGTTAGAATAGGCCTAGACTCATCTATTGCAACTGCAAAAATAGTTTGCCTAATCATTTCTGATAGCATCTTTTGGTTAAGCTCTAGCTTTTGTCCATCACTTACCTGGGGCAAGGCAGGGTACTCTTCTGGATCAAGTCCCTGGATGGTTACTACAGAATTAAGGCAGGAAAGCTTTACTATGTAATTGTCCTTAACCTCTAATTCGATTTCAGCATCGGGTAGCTTTCTTACGATTTCCGATAGGAGCCTAGATGGGAGTACTACCCTACCTGTATCTAGTATTTCTGCATTCATATGACTTTCAATGCCAAGCTCTAGGTTGGTTGCAGTCAAGACCAGATGGTCATTCTTAGCTTCAATTAGAATACCCTGTAGTATTGGAAGAGTTGTATTAACAGAGGATGCCTTTTGTACAGTTAAAATCGAATTTAAAAAATTATTTTGGTTGCATTTGATTTTCATGGTATACCTCCTGAATCATTTGAATATAATAATAAGATAGTAGTAATAGTAGTAGGGCCTGTGGAATTGTGAATTCAGCCTTATAGCTAGACTACTGTGCCTTTCCTCTTGTGGATAAGTTGGGGATAAGGCTGTTAGTTTAGTAAAAAGATGTCCACAGTCTCCTATTAACTTTCATTTATTCGCTTTATAAGACTGTTTACAGTCTTTCTCACTTGGGGGTCAGACTCCATATCATTGGCAATCTTGTCACAGGCATGGATTACAGTCGTATGGTCACGCCCTCCAAATAAATCCCCGATTTTAGGTAGGGATAGGTCAGTCATCTCCCTGCACAGGTACATTGCAATTTGCCTGGGATAGGAGATTGGACGGTTTCTCTTTTTAGATTTTAGATCATCAACCTTTAGCTGATGGGCATCTGCCACTATCTTTTGTATATGCTCAGGCGTAATTTTTCTTTGCTTTTGGTTCGATATTATATCCTTTAGGGCCTCTTCGGCTACGGAGACATCAAGGGAGTTGTTAGTAAGGGCTGAATAGGCCATTATGCGGGTCAGGGCTCCCTCAAGCTCTCTAATGTTTGATTCTATCCTTTTGGCTATAAAGGCTAATACCTCATCATCTACTTCAATATTGTCTATTACAGCCTTCTTTTTAAGAATGGCTATCCTTGTCTCTAGGTCAGGGGGCTGAATATCTGCAATAAGGCCCCATTCAAACCTAGACCTTAGCCGGTCTTCTAGGGTGGGTATTTCCTTTGGTGGTCTATCACTTGAAATTATAATCTGCTTGTTAGCCTCATAGAGGGCATTAAAGGTATGGAAAAACTCCTCCTGGGTAGACTCCTTGCCTGCTATAAATTGAATGTCGTCTACTAGTAGGATATCTACATTTCGGTAGCGGTTTCTAAAGTCAATGTTCTTGTTGGTCTGGATGGAGTTTATAAGCTCGTTGGTGAACTTTTCAGAAGAGCAATATAGGACCTTTACCTTTGGGTTTTGGGCCAAGATAAAATGGCTAATGGCGTGCATAAGGTGGGTCTTGCCAAGACCAACTCCCCCATAGATAAAGAGGGGGTTATAGGCAGCGGCTGGTGCCTCAGCTACCGCTAGTGAAGCAGCATGGGCAAACCTATTGCTATTGCCTATGACAAAGGTATCAAAGGTATATTTGGGATTTAGCATACCATAAAAGTTACTTTCCTTGGTCTCTACTTTTTTAGGCTTTTCCATGAACTTATCTGCTTCATTGGACAAAATAAAATTTATATAATAGCTTTTAGATGTAACCTGCTTTACTGCGCTTGATATAAGGCCGGTGTATCTACCCTCTAAGATGCTCTTGGTAAATTCATTTGGTACACAAAGGTAGAGCTGATCGCCCTTTACGGACACAGGTTCTATAGCCTTTATCCATGTGTCGTAGCTTACATCAGTAATTTCATTTTTCACCATCTGCAAGGTCTTTTGCCAAAGCTCTTTCAAGTTATTGTTCATGTGTACCTCCTAAAAATAAGAAAAATATAGTATAAAGACAATAAAATGCTGAAGTCATCCCCTTGCGATTATTCAGCATAAAAAGCGTATCATAAAAAGCGTATAAGTATATAAGCTATATTTAGGGCCCTTTGTATTAAATACGACCCTTGATAGCAGCTAAGGGCAAGTTTATCAAAAGCGGCATAAAATCAATTAATATATGGCAAACTTAATTCACAAGTTAAATTAGAGAAACTAACATAATCAACAGGGCTACAAGCTGTAAGCTGTAAGAAAAAAGTCGAATATTGGCTGACTTATACACAAGCTTATCCACAATTGTTAATAACTCAATGAAAAATCACTACTATTATTATAGTGTAGAAGTTATCAACAGTAAAGAGAAATCTAAAATTATCTGTGGATAATTATTTTCTAAGGGCTGATTTTCTTGACATGCCTTAATAATATGATTATAATACAAAAGTAGCATTATGCTAGCCCATAATGCCTATAATAATGTTAATAAATACCAATTAATATAAATTGAAAGGGGGCTGTGAAAATGCGTAGGACTTACCAGCCTAAAAAGAGACAGAGGAAAAAGGTGCATGGATTCAGAAAGAAGATGAGCACAAAGAACGGCAGGGCAGTGCTTAAAAGAAGAAGACTAAAGGGAAGAAAAAGACTGACAGCATAAGGCCGCTAAGAAAGTGGCCTTTTCTACCCTTAGGGAGCTTTTTCTAAATCCATGTGGAGGAATTTATTTTGAAAAAAGTATATAGGTTGAGGAAAAATAAGGATTTCCGCTATACATATAGGAGGGGTAAAAAGCTAGGCCATCCCCTACTTGTACTGGTTTATAGACGGACAAATATGTCCTCATCAAGGATTGGTTTCTCCATAACGAAAAAGTTTGGATCAGCTGTCAAAAGAAACAGAATTAAAAGACAATTGCGCGAGATAGTATCGGCCGAGCTAGAAAATATAAAAGAGGGCTACGACATAATATTTTCTGTAAGAAAGGGCGCCGGAGAATCAACTTTTAATGAACTAAAGGGCGCAGTAAAGAACCTGCTAAAAAGGGCTAGCCTTTATAAGAAGGAGCATTTTCCAGATTGAAAAGGGTTTTAATATCATTAATCAAGGCTTATCAAAGGTATTTATCGCCACACCTGCCTGCCAGTTGCCGATTTTACCCCTCGTGTTCAGAGTATTCTTTACAAGCTATCGAAAAATATGGATCAGCCAAGGGCCTTTGGCTATCATTTAGAAGGCTGATAAAGTGCAATCCCCTACATCCTGGTGGCTATGACCCCTTAATTAAAGAGCCACCCAAAAAAGCAGAAGGGTCAGACTTAATAATTGAGAAAAGCGGGGGTATAACCTGATGAATATACCAATGATAATATTACAGATTGGTTTAGAGGCCAATAAACCAGGACTATGGGCCTCTTTTGTAAACCTATTGAGGGGTTTAATAGATGGAATAAACACCATTACATCAAAGATACCGGAGCCTTTTGGAGGCTATGGCCTGGCAATAATTTTATTTACCATACTTTTTAGGACTGCCTTGCTACCACTAGACTTAAAGTCCAAAAAGTCAACCAAGAAAATGAGTGAACTACAACCTGAGATAGAAAAAATAAACCAAAAATATAAAAATGACGCAGAAAAAAGAAACCAAAAAACTTTAGAGCTTTACCAAAAGCATAAGGTAAATCCACTAGGTGGTTGCCTACCCATGCTTTTGACCCTACCCTTGATGTTTGCTATGTTTGCAGCCCTAAGGGCTATTTCAGATGCAGCTATAGCAGATCAGATTCAGGAAAGCTTTTTATGGATGAAAAATGTATGGAGTCCAGATTCACCAGTTAAAAACATTGTAAATGAGTCCATTCCCTTTTTCGGTCCTAACTACAATGGTCTCTTTATCCTACCCATATTGGCAGGTGTGACATCCTACCTACATATGAAGATGTCCCAGCCAAAGGGAGGCAACCAGCAGATGAAGGGCTTTACAGCAATTATGCCCTTTATGTCAGTATGGTTTTGTTCCATGTATACAGCATCCTTCGCATTATATTGGGTTACATCAAACATATATCAAATGGTACAACAATATATAACGGATAGGCTACAAGCACCCCTTAAGGAAGGTGATGAACAATGAAATATGTGATTACAACAGGTAGAACCGTAGAAGACGCAGTTTTGTCTGCTGCTATTCAGTTAGCAGTTCCAAGAGATAGGTTAGAGATTGAGATCTTAGAGGAGCCAGTAAAGGGACTTTTTGGTGTGTTTGGTGGCAAGGATGCCAAGATAAAGGCCTCTGTCGAGCAAAGCTCAGTTGACAAGGCAAAGGACTTTTTAAGCAAGGTCCTAGACAAGATGGGGCTTGAGCCAGTACTTGATATAAAGGAAGAAGACAACGTTATAACTGTAAATGTTAGTGGGCCAAAGATGGGCGTTTTAATTGGACACAGGGGCGAGACCTTGGATTCAGTACAGTATTTAACCAGTCTTGTTGTAAACAAAAACTCTGATAAGTATAAAAGGGTATTGCTTGACACAGAAAACTATAGGAGCAAGCGGGAAGAGACACTAAAGAGGTTAGCAAAACGACTGGCTAACAAGGTCTATAAGACAGGTAGAAAATTTACCCTAGAACCCATGAACCCCTTTGAAAGAAGGATAATACATTCAACCCTGCAAAAGGATCCTAATGTAACAACCTACAGCGAGGGTAGCGAGCCTTACAGAAAGGTAGTAATAACACTAAAATAAAGCAGACTATAAGACTATAACCCAGTAGAAATGCTGGGTTTACTTTTAGCATAATTTAAAGCAAGAAGCCTATAAATTATATTCTGATAAAAAATTTATAGGCTTTTTAAAGCTTATTTAAAGAAAAGACAAAGACCTTGTATTATACTTATAAAGGGATATACTTTTACTAAAGCAGGTGAGAAAAGTGGACTTTGATACAATTGTTGGTCTAGCTACCCCTCCAGGCGAGGGTGGGATTGCAATTATAAGGATTTCCGGCAGTAAGGCTGAAGGGATAGCAAGGGACCTTTATGTAAATAAAAAGAAGGAAAGGCCATCTAAGCTAACTGATAGGAGGCTTAACTATGGCTATATAGTAGCCGATGATGGGTCTATTGTAGATGAGGTTTTTCTTGCCCTCATGAAGGGGCCTAGGACTTATACGGTAGAGGATGTTGTAGAGATAAACTGTCACGGTGGTATGGTCCAGGTAGCAAGGATAATAGAACTGGTACTGGCCAAGGGGGCTAGGCTAGCTGAACCCGGAGAGTTTACTAAAAGGGCTTTTTTAAACGGCCGGATAGACCTATCCCAAGCAGAGGCAGTTATGGATTTGGTTTCAGCTAAAACTGAAGAGGCGGCAAAGGCCTCCCTAAACCAGGTCCAGGGCAGCTTAAGGGAAAAAATAGGTCAGCTAAGGGAAGACCTTATGAGCCTACTTGCCCATATAGAGGTTACTATTGATTATCCTGAAGAGGAGATAGAAGAGCTTTTTATAGAGCAAATCAAGGATAGGCTGCTAAAGGCTAGGGCTGAGGCCAAGGACCTTTTAGAGACAGCAGACCAGGGAAGGCTCATAAGAGAGGGCATAAGGACTGTAATAATTGGTAGGCCTAATGTAGGCAAGTCCTCCCTACTAAATGCCCTATTAAAAGAAGACAGGGCGATAGTGACGGATATACCAGGTACAACCAGGGACCTAATTGAGGAGCAAATAAATATAAGGGGTGTACTGGTCAATATAGTAGATACAGCAGGTATCAGGGAGACTGTAGACCTAGTAGAAAGAATAGGGGTTGAAAGGTCCAAAGAAATGATCATAGATGCGGACCTAGTCCTTTTGATATTAGATGGGTCTGAAGGCCTAACTGAGGATGATAGGAAAATTATTAACTGGCTTGGAGACAGGCGGGCCCTAGTCCTTTTAAATAAAACAGACCAGCCACTGCTAATAGATGAAAAAGAGCTTGCAAGCCTTACAAAGGCTGATATAATAAAAACCTCAATGATAGATGGCAGCGGCATAGATGAGCTTAAGGATTACCTATATAATATGGTATACTCAGGCCAGCTGAGGCCAACAAGCCAGGTTTTTATTACCAACACCAGGCACAAGGAGGCATTACTTAGGGCAGATAGATACTTAAATGAGGCCCTAGAGGCAATATCGGCCTTTATGCCCCTTGATATGGTTACCATTGATATAAGAGAGGTCCTAGCTGCCCTGGGCGAAATTACAGGAGATAGCCTAACAGAGGATCTAATTGATAAGATTTTTGCAGACTTTTGTCTTGGAAAGTAGGATAGTATATGAATTTTAAGTCTGGGACATATGACATTATTATAGTAGGTGGAGGGCATGCTGGCTGTGAGGCAGCCCTTGCAGCGGCAAGAATGGGCCATAATACCCTGCTTGTAGCTATGAGTCTTGATGCAATAGCCCTACTGGCCTGTAATCCGGCCATAGGAGGTACTTCTAAAGGTCACCTAGTAAGAGAGATAGATGCTTTGGGCGGGCAGATGGGCATAAATGCAGATAAGACCCTTATACAGATCCGTATGCTAAATACAGGCAAGGGACCAGCGGTTCATTCCCTCAGGGCCCAAATGGACAAGCATAGCTACCAGCAGGCTATGAAGCAGACCCTGGAAAATCAGCAAGGCTTGACCCTTAGGGAGGGCGAGGTTGACAGGATACTTACTAAAAACGGTAGGGTGTCAGGTGTTAGCCTAACTACAGGTGAGGAATATGAGTGCCGGGCCCTTGTGATTGCCTCTGGTGTATACTTAAAAAGCAGGGTTATCATTGGTGAATACTCAAAGGATAGTGGCCCAAATGGCCTCTTTCCAGCCAATAAATTATCAAGTAACCTAAAGGAGCTTGGTTTTTCCCTGCAAAGGTTTAAGACAGGGACACCAGCCCGGGTTGACAAAAGGTCTATAGACTTTTCAAAAATGGTAGAGCAGCCAGGAGATGAGAGGATAATACCCTTCTCCTTTATGAGCAAGCAAATAGAAAGGGACCAGGTTTCCTGCTACCTAACCCATACCAACGAAAAAACCCATGATATAATAAGAGAAAACCTCCATAGGTCCCCTATGTATTCTGGGGACATAGAGGGGACAGGCACTAGGTATTGCCCTTCAATCGAGGACAAGATTGTAAAGTTCCATGAAAAAAAGAGCCACCAGGTATTTATAGAGCCAGAGGGGCTAAAGACCAATGAAATGTATGTACAGGGCATGTCCTCTAGTATGCCTATGGATGTGCAAGTATCTATGTATAGGACAATTCCTGGACTTGAAAGGGTCCATATAGTCCGGCCTGCCTATGCTATAGAGTATGATTGCATTTATCCAGAACAGCTAAAGCTAACGCTTGAAGCAAGGCATATAGAGGGTCTCTTTTTTGCTGGCCAGATAAATGGTAGCTCAGGTTATGAAGAAGCTGCAGGCCAGGGCCTTGTAGCAGGTATAAATGCAGCTAGGTATTTAGAAATGGAAGAACCCCTAGTACTTGATAGGTCACAGGCCTATATAGGGGTCCTAATAGATGACCTTGTTACAAAGGGCACAAAAGAACCCTATAGGATGATGACCTCAAGGGCTGAATACAGGCTACTATTAAGACAGGACAATGCGGATTTTAGGTTAACGGAAATAGGCCATAGGCTAGGCCTGGCTGATGATAAGCGCTATGGTCAGATGATGCGAAGAAAAGAAGCAGTCGACAGGCAGATAAGGCTATTAAGAGATAGGGTACTGGCTCCATCGGGCCTAGTAAATGACTATCTAAAGGGCAAGGCAACTACAATTTTAAGAACAGGTATTAGCCTATATGACCTCTTAAAGCGGCCTGAGCTAAGCTTTTCAGATTTAAAAGCCCTTGATGAGCATGTAGATAAGGACCTAAGCGAGGATATAGAAAGCCAAGTAGAGATAAATATAAAATACGAGGGCTATATAAGCAAGCAGTTAAAGCAGGCAGAACAGTTTAAGAAAATGGAAAGAAGGCTTTTGCCCGAGGGTATTGACTACGAAAAGATAAGTGGCTTGCGCCTTGAAGCAAGGCAAAAGCTTAAGGACCTACAGCCTCTTTCAATAGGTCAGGCTAGCAGGATATCAGGGGTATCCCCTTCAGATATATCAGTTTTAATGGTCTATTTAGAAAAGCTTAGAAGGGACAAGAGGGAGGATACTTAAGTTGGATAAACATATAAGCCTATTAGACAAGGGATGTGAAAGGCTAGGCTTTAAGCTGACAGAGGACCAGCTAGAGCAGTTTAACTCCTATATTCAGCTACTTTTAAGCTGGAATAAAAAGTTTAACCTTACGGCCATTGTAGAAGCAGAGGAAATAGTAATCAGGCATTTTCTAGATTCACTAACAGTACTAGAACCGGGTCTAATTAGGCCAGATAGTAGCCTGATTGATATAGGGGCAGGAGCCGGCTTTCCCTCAGTGCCCTTGAAGATACTTTTGCCGGACTTAAAAGTAGTCCTAATTGATTCGGTAAATAAAAAGGTTAGTTTTTTAAATGAGCTTATAGACAAACTAGCCTTTAAGGAAACTCAGGCCCTACATGCAAGGGCAGAGGACCTAGCCAAGGAAGCTGATATGCGAGAGACCTTTGATTTTGCTGTATCTAGAGCTGTAGCAGACTTGAGGGTCCTGTTTGAATACAGCTTACCCTTTGTAAGGCTAGGTGGCTATTGTATATTTAACAAGGGACCTACAGTAGAGTCAGAACTAAAAGCTGCACAAAGAGCTGCTAGCATCCTAGGCTCAGATAGACCAGTGGCCAGGCAGGTACTAGTACCCTTTTCAGATAGAAGCCACTGGCTAGTAACAGCAAAAAAGATAAAAAACACAGCTAATAAGTATCCAAGAAGGGCCGGTATACCCAAAAAAGACCCACTATAAGGGCAGAAAAAGTAAAAAGCTTATAATAAATAGCTCAAAAGGGCGCAATATGGCGGAAAAATAAGCAAACAGGAGCTAGATTAAAGTAATCTAATGTAGAATAAAGTAGTACGATAATACGGTCAAAAATGCAGGTATTTGCCTTTGAATGTGGAATAGATTCTAGTGGAGGTGGTTCTATGTTAAAGCTAAATGAGGCTCCAAGTCAAGGACAAACCCTTGAACAAGCTGACCTAAAGGTAGAGAATATACCAGTTAACTTGGTTAGGCCAAATCCCTATCAGCCACGCAAGACCTTTTCCTTGCAGGCCTTAGATGAGCTGGCCAGATCCATAAAGGAGTATGGTGTTATCCAGCCCATAACTGTAAGGCAGCTATCAGACAAGGGATATGAGCTGGTAGCCGGAGAAAGGAGACTTAGGGCCTGCAAGCTTAATAAAATGGAATTTATACCTGCTATCATAATAGACAGCCTTGAGCAGGATTCAGCCATGATAGCCCTTATTGAAAACCTACAGCGAGAGGATCTCCACTATATAGAAGAGGCCAAGGGCTATGCCAGCCTGATCAATGACCACAATATGACCCAAGAACAATTAGCAACAAAGCTAGGCAAGAGCCAATCTACTATAGCTAACAAGCTAAGGATACTAAGGTTACCCGACCGGGTAAAGGACATGGTTATCAAGGAAAATCTTACCGAAAGGCATGCTAGGGCCCTGCTCAAGCTAGCAGATGAAGACCTGCAGACCAAGGTTGCCGCTAGGATAATAGAGAAAAAGCTAAATGTCAGAGAAACAGAGGCCTTAATTGAGAGGTATATAGATAAGATACAGGAGAGAAAGGCCGGAAAGCTGCCAAAGAGCAAGCAAAAGATCCTATTTAAAAGGTCAAAGGATGTACGGGTATTTATAAATACCATACATAATGCAGTAAAGATGATGAAGGACTATGGAGTCACAGCAGGCTATTCCCAGGTTGACAAGGGAGATAGAATAGAAATAACAGTAACCATACCAAAAGGCTGAAAGGCCTTTTTTTTACACATCTATTTCATATATCAAGCTAACTTCTAAAAACAGACTGTCCTTAACTAGAGCCTACCTGTTAGAAGTAGGATACCAATCAAAAGAAAGCCCAGGCCAGAGGCAGTCTGTATATAGGAACTAGGCACATGCTTACTTAGGATAGAACCCGCTAAAACCCCAAGGAGGGAAGCGGCTATAAGGGCTAAGGAAGACCCGATAAAGACCAGCCATATGGAATCAGTTTTAGTTGCCATAAGCATGGTGGCGAGTTGAGTTTTGTCGCCTAGCTCTGCTAGAAATACTAATAAAAAGGTTGTAATTAATAGCTTCATAGGACAACTCCTTATACATCTTATAATCAAATATACTATAAATAACTATAAATTATGACAGGCCCCTTCCATGTAAGTTAGATTTCATCTATAATAAAGATAATATATATCAAAGGAGTGCAATTTAATGTCCAGAATCATAGCAATTGCTAATCAAAAGGGTGGTGTTGGCAAAACAACTACCAATGTTAACTTAAGCGCTTGTCTAGCCGTGGCCGGAAAAAGAGTATTGACCATAGATATAGATCCCCAGGGAAATACCACAAGCGGTCTAGGTATAGATAAAAACAAGATAGAAAAGTCTATCTATGATGTACTTATAAACGGAGCTGATGCCAAAGAGGCAATAATACATACTGAGATAGACAATCTGGACATTATAGTATCAAATATACAACTGGCAGGGGCAGAGATAGAACTAGTTTCTATGATATCAAGGGAAACGATACTTAAAAAAGCCCTAAGCGAAATTAGAGACTCCTATGATTATATCCTAATAGACTGTCCCCCCTCCCTCGGTCTTATAACAATTAATGCCTTGACAGCAGCTGACAGGCTCCTAGTACCAATCCAGTGTGAATATTATGCCCTAGAGGGCCTGGCCCAGCTTATGAATACAGTTAATCTAGTGCAAAAGCATCTAAATCCGGACCTAAAAATAGAGGGAGTAGTGTTGACCATGTTTGATGCTAGGACAAACCTGGCTATAGAGGTTGTCCAGGAGGTAAAGAAGTATTTCAGAGACAAGGTCTATACTACAATTATTCCTAGGAATGTTAGGCTAGGAGAGGCACCAAGCCATGGTCTACCTATAATTATGTATGATCCCAAGAGTACAGGCGCTGAAGCCTATACAGACCTAGCAGAAGAAATGATAGAAAATGAACTGGAGGAAGATATGCTATGAAAAAGGGCTTAGGTAAAGGCTTAGATGCACTCTTTGGAGGCTATACAGATACAGTTCCAGACCAAGAGCTAAAGGATAAAGACATTAGTCAAGTAGATATAATGGATATAGACCCTAACCCGAATCAACCAAGAAAGACCTTTGACCAAGAAAAGATAGATGACCTAGCAAGGTCCATAAAGGACCATGGCCTAGTTCAACCAATAGCCCTAGTAAGAAAGGGAGACAGGTACACCATTGTTGCTGGTGAAAGACGGTGGAGAGCTGCTAGGAAAGCAGGCCTAAAGACAGTACCAGCTCTTGTTATGGACCTAACTGAAAAAGAAGTATTAGAAATAGCCCTAGTAGAGAATCTACAAAGAGAAGACCTAAACCCCATCGAAGAAGCAGAAGGGATAAGGAGCCTAATAGACCAATACAAGCTGACCCAGGATGAGGTAGCAAGTAGACTAGGTAGGAGCAGGCCTGCAATTGCAAATTCCCTTAGACTCCTAAGGCTAGATAAAAAGCTTCAAGCCTACCTTATAGATGGCAAACTTACACCAGGCCATGGTAGGGCCCTACTTGCAATAAGTGATGAAAAGGCAAGGCAAAAGGTCGCCAAGACTATTATAGAAAAAGACCTAAATGTTAGAGATACTGAGAGACTAATTAAAAAGCTTAGTACACCAGCCAAGCAGACCCAAAGAAAGACCAAGGAAATACCACTACACCTGGCTGAAATAGAGCTTAACCTAGAAGAAGCCCTGGGAACCAGAGTACAAATAAAGCCAGGAAAGAAAAAGAGTATTATCGAAATAGAATATTATAATGACGATGATCTAGAAAGAATAATAGAAAGACTACAGTAACAGATAAAAATGTTTCACGTGAAACAAAGGACAAAATGTTTCACGTGAAACATTTTTTTATTATATAAATAAGCGCAAGAAAAGGAGCCCTTAGGCTCCTTTTTTATTCTAGTATTCTTTTTGTATCTATCCCCTTATGAAAACCGTAAAGATATTTATCTTGTAGAAGAGATTGCCCAGTAGGGATTCCTCTATTAGGTTATTAACAAATTCAATAGGTGCTATGGTGGTTAGTATGGGTACAAGGGCAAAGATAAAGTTGGCGACTAGCATTCCCCTTAATAGGCCTATACCTGCACCTGTTAGGCTATCAAACTTTTTTAGAACAGGAATTTCTTTTACAGTCTTATAAATAGAGGCAGCAATCATTACTAGGATCCTTATAAGTACAAATAGTAGAAGAAGGCTAAATATGTTTATGATTACTGTAGCAATAGTAGTGTCAAAGTATTCGGCTAGGGTAAGGCTAGTATCGCTCTTGCTAAAGGCAGATACCAGTATCCGGCCAAAAGGATTGGGGATTTGGGAGTCTGTAACGATCTGCCCTACACTTTCCTTTGTAAAGCGTGTAACTTGCATAGCCCTGTTTTCTACGTTGGGTATTTTTGATGATCCATCAGCGTAGAATTTTACTAGTGTAAATAGGCTGGGTATTTTGCTTATAATCAGCTTGCTAATCAGTGGATAAAAGATCAGGCTAACAAGCCATGATAGGACAAAGGAAGCTGCATTAATGGCCGATACTATAGAGCCATTATAAGCTCCTATTGTCGTATATATCCCTAGTACTAAGAGTACAAAAAGGTCTATTATATTCAATCCTGTTCATCCTTTCTTTGGTTCACATATATTTCTAAAGTATTATCCCTTCCCCTTATGTAGAAGGTTTCCTCCTGGTATTCAGATATATAGAGGCCCTTGGCTAGTCCATCTATCTTGTGTCGTTTCTTTACCCCACCCTTATCGTCTAAAAGGATTAGAGTGTTGCCAAATTCAAGAGCCACATAGCCCTTTTTATAGCTACTTATGCTGGTAAGATGTACAGGCATATTCAGTAGGCTGATGGAACCGGTCCTGTCTATCTTTATCCCGTTAGCAGATTGGCCTTCAAAGCTTAGGCTTTCGTTAAAGTACAGTAGGAGGCTATTATCCTTGTATACAGCCTGATAAGAGGACTTGCTAGGGTTTTCTACAGTCCACATTTGCTGACCACTTATATTGTAGCACACAATCCTATCAGTTCCTATTAAAATTATATAGGGGTCCAGCCTATATATATCAAAGAAGATCTGGTCTTCTATGCTGATGGCCCCATAGGCCTCATTAATATTAACATAATTAAAGACACGACTAATAGGTATAAGGCTATCTAGGCTAAGGGAAAGAAGGGAGACACCCTTTGAGCTTTTGTCTATTGAGGCCTCAAGATACTTGGCATCTCCCCTACCATCATAGGAGAGGAGGAGGCCAGAGTTTTTAAGCAGGGCATAGGGCTCGAGGACCTTTTCGCCTTGCTCAACTATAATAAGTATAGAGGTCTCGGCATCCTTCATATCCCATATATTCAAATTATCACTATTATCAAACACCCGTTTAAAGGGTCTTGTAGTCGTATCGTATATATTATTGAGTTCAGTGCATATATAATTACCGGCTGTTAGCTTTATCCTAAGGGCACCTTCTTCATCTAGCAGGTCATCCTGGGAAAAGGGGTTGTTTATTTTCCTACCCCTACTATCGAAATACCGGGGATTGCTACCTGTGATTATAAAACCATCTTTAAAAAAGTATATATCTTCATCCTTTTCAAAGGGTATAGCTTGACCTTGGTTTATATGGGTCAGCTCTTTTTTGGCAAAGACCTGGTAATGGTCAAGTAAATAATAGGAGGCAGTTGCAATAGCCCCTATTAGCAATAAAACTATGACAAATTTAAGAAACTTCATAGGTTATTCTCCCTACTAAAGCATTATCCCTATATAATTCGATATCTATATGGCAAATCCTTTTTTTCAAGGCCAAGGCCCAAAGCCCTCCTAAGCCCGCTTGGTCTATTTGCCCTGTGACAGGCATTATTGGACGAAATAGGCTCATAGGATAATAGTAAAAGCTACTAATTCCTTACATCTAATTCCCGCTTTTGGCAATACTAAATATTAAAGCTATTAGGCTTGTAGGAGGTATGTATGGAGGGCTTTGATAGAAAGTCTATAGATGTAAATAATGATCATGCAATAAGCCACTTTAGTAGGGCCTTTGAGTCTATATTCAGAAAGTATTATGATAGTTCCTTTAATGATATTGTGATATTTTGCATAGGGACAGATAGGTCAACAGGGGATTGCCTTGGCCCCTTGGTAGGCCACAAGCTGAAATTAATATTATACAAGAATGTACATGTTTATGGCACCTTAGATGAGCCAGTACATGCTAAAAACCTAACTGAAGTATTAGCAAAGATAAAAAGAAAGCATGATAGGCCCTTTATTATAGCCATAGATGCCTGCCTAGGAAGGCTAGACCGGGTTGGAAGGATCAATATTGCTAAGGGCCCCTTAAGGCCTGGAGCTGGCGTAAACAAGAATCTACCCAAGGTAGGTCATATGCATATTGTAGGTATTGTAAATATCAGTGGTTTTATGGAGTATATAATTTTGCAAAATACTAGACTGAGCCTAGTAATGAGGATGGCGGACACCATAAGCAGCGGTATCCACTTTAATATATGGAAATACCTAGCCAGGGAGGACCCAGACAAAATTTCTGCCGACCTATAAGGGCCTAAAATAGGGGGCTGTAGAGTCTACGCTCTAGTATGTCCGCTATCTGGTCAGGATCCTTGTCCTGCGCCCTAACAAGTAAGACATTTGATTGTGATGCCGGCTTGTTTTTATCTGTTTTCCTAGTATCCCCCTCTTGCCTTGGTATTGGGTAAAAACTATCCTTATAGATATAGGCAGCAATATCGCCAGTGATATCATCTGCGAACTCAACTAGATAACCCTTTTTCTCAAGCTCAGCCTTTATATTGTCAAGACCCTTGTCCACTGCAATTCTTTTCATTAAAAAAACACCTCCTGCTCTATTATGCTGCAAAGGTGTTTTTATTATTTATTCTAAGATTTTTTACTATTCTCCCTTTGGGTAATAGGCCCTCTCAATTGCCTCCATTTCTTCGTTGGTAAGCGGATAGGTCGATTGTCTGAGCTTTACAGGCTTGGCAAAGGTACTCGAGCTATTCCTGCCATAGAGATTTGTAAGAACAAAGCCATCTCCCCTATCATCTAGTAGGGCAACAGAAAAGCTTTGATCTCCCCCCATCTGGTCAAATGCATTGTATCTGACCAAGCCAATATTTTGAGTACATTTTTTGAGCCTGGCATTTTGGTTTTTAAGGTCAGCCTCGATATCATCTAGCCTGCTTAGGCCATCCTTTATAGTGTCAAGGTGGCTTATCAGCATAGCCTCTAGGTTTTTATTGTCTGCGCCCTTCATTAGCCGGTTGTACTTTTTTATTAGTTTGTTGGTCTTGGAGTAGTTTACGATTAGTAGAATTAGGCATATTAGGCCTATAAATATACTAGCCAACAAAAGCTCTAGGCTATAATCCTTTAAAAGTTCTAATATCTCTTTCATGTATCCTCCTGTTCACTAGCACCAAATACCTCTAAGGATAATGGTGAAGACTCAAATGATATAGTAGCTGCCTCAGTGCTCTCTCCATCAATATTAACTGCAAGCCTTTCTTTAGACTCTATAAAAACCTTTTTGCACCTGTGGTAGCTGACATAGGGTAGGTCAAAATACTTGCCTTTCATAAACTTTATTAGTAAAAAGGGTATTTTATACCTAGGTACTGGCTCTATAAGGACTAGGTCTAGGTAGCCATCTGTCATACAGCCCTTTGGGTTTACCTTCATGCCACCACCATAGCTTATGCCATTGCATATGGCAGCTAGGAATAGGGTCTTGTTTGATTCTTTGCCATCTATAGTGATTTTCAAGGGTTTTGGCTGGTAGCTTATAAACTTTAGGAAAACTGAAACAGCATAGGCAGTACCACCCTTGATATAGCGCTTTACCTTGTGTAGGTCACGGATAATCTCAGCATCAAAGCCGATGCTAGCTATATTTAAGAAAACCTTGCCATCTAGCCTACCAGTGTCTATGATTCTAGCAGGCTCTTTTGTAATTATTGATAGGGCCTTGTCTATATTATTAAAGCCTAGGGGTATGTTAAGGGCCCTTGCAAGGTCATTGCCACTACCTAAAGGTAGGATGCCAAGGGGGGTGCCTGTGCCCATAATACCACTTGCAGTTTCTAGGACAGTACCGTCTCCCCCAATAGCGACAATTCCATCGTAAGAGCTGGCATTTTCTCTGGCGATCTCGGTTGCGTCACCTGGACCCTTGGTTTCAATTACTTTGTAGCTAATGTCCCTTTGCTTGCAAAAATCTTCGATGATGGGTAAGGATTGCCTAGTCTTTTTTTTGCCTGCTATAGGGTTTAGTATAAAAAGTAGATTCATATTGAGTCTCCAGCCTATCTAAAGAGGTATTTGTTTTTATTGCGTTTTCTTCTACCAAGCAGGTAGGGTATCAATACCAATAGGCCTATTCCTACGATAAAGAGGATCTCAACCGGTATCTGCTTGCCGAAAAGAGTAATATGCTTTACCAGGTCCTGGTCATCCTCTTTCTGGTCCTTGTCTTTGTCTGAGGGCTCACTGGTCTCGACTGGAGTGGGCTCTGGACTAGGAGGAGGAGACAATTGGCTAAGCTCACCCTCAATCCAATCTGTAAATATGGTGTTATTGACTATAGCTTGCTTTGAACCATTTAGGTAATTATAAAGATCTGCTTCTGGGGCATTACTTGCCTTTAGATATAAATAGTTATCATAAATCATCTTGCTATTTATACTTGATCTTAGGTCGCCATAAATGGGTTCATTTTCAAGGGATTTAAATATATCTATGGCTGCCTCTGTTTGATAAAGCCCTTGCTTTGCTAGAGCCTTTAAAAAGAGCAGGTCCTTTTCCAGGCTCATACCACTTTGTGCCTCTAAAAGAGAATCAATAAGGTCTATACATTGGTCGTAGGCCTTGATCTCAAAGGCATTGACTATGGCCTTTATATTTTTATCTCCAGGTGCTTGGCTGACCAGATAGTCTGTTGCCAGCCTGTCTATATACCTATAATAGAGCCTAATATAATCGGGTATTTCTAACTTGCTATTGTAGGTCCAGCCTATACTGCTAGTCCCGTATTGGCTAGGTGTTACATTAGGGTTCGGCTCAAAGCCATAGGGCTCCATATCAGGCTTGTAAAGATTTAGCTTTATCAGTTGTATATCACCAGGCCAGTTTTTTAGATAGCCTAGAGGCAGGTATAGTGTTTGAACACCAGCCTGGTCCATGGGATTTTTTATGGTATAGGAAAAATCGACAAGCTTGTACTGGCCTGGCTTTAGGTCCAGGGTCAAAACGTGCCAGTTAGAGGGTAGGTCAATTATGGATGAGTCCTCTGCCTTTGTATTGTTCCTACGGTTTCTTATCCTTTCCTGCTTGCCCTCTACCAAGGCTGTGACCTGATCTATGTCAATTGAGTTATTGTCTACCTTAGCTGGGATAGCAACTAGTAGCCTGGTCTCCTCTTCCTTGTTGGTGTTTTCTAAAAGTAAAGACTGCTTTACCAGGGTTTGATCTTCTTCCATAAAGAGGTCTATTTCTGTAGATATGAGTCTTGCTTCTGTATCATCTAGTAGAATGACCGCATTTTGTCCTGACACCCTAGATACCGGCAGGGTAAGAGCAGACACACCTGTCGGTAGGACCATGATAAGTATTAAAATAAGTATCCCCAAACCCCTCTTTAGCATTGTTCAATCTCCCAACTAAAATAAGTATTTACAGTATATATAAGTTTACCATATGTACTTTAAAAGAACAAGAAAATCTAAAGTTTTCAGCCCCCTTTTATAGGGGAGGGTCGAAAGGAGAAGAAATATATATAATGGTGGGTATAGGAATAAATGGGTAATATATCGGGAAATAAAGGTAGTAGCAAGTAGCTAAAAGAATAGATAAAAGCCTAATCTATTTTTATAGTAAAGTTTGCATAGGATAAGGCTAGTATATTAAAAAAGGAGCATAACTATCCCTAGGCAGCCAAGGGATATATTTTAAAAAAAGTGGGGATTATAGATGATTAATAGTCTAGCAAGTACAAGGGAAAATACGGATATAAAATTACTTTTTCTATACAGGTTAGGGGTACTTCTTTTTTCAATAATAATGACTCTACAAGGGCAGATAAGGGGGGCCTTGTTAGACCAGGATTGGTTAGTCATTCTATGCTATGGAGCCTTTCAAGTATTGGTACCCCTATTTTTTATAGCTGCAATCAAGGCCAGGGCCTTTTACTTGTTCGCCTTTGCCGATATTCTCATAGGCTGCTTGTTAGTAGCCTATACAGGGGGTCTTTCAAGCCCACTACTAGCCTGCCTTTTTATATCGGTTTTTTCCCTGCATTTTTTATATGGCCTAAGGGGCCTAATAGGTGCTATAGCTACCCTTGCCCTAGGACAGGTGGCCATATTTTTTTCAGGAGGCCTAATAGATGGACCTATATGGCTTGATTGGAAGCTACTTTATATACCAACCACACTTTTAACTATTGTTATTGTATATATTATTCCATCTATCCTTGTAAAAAGATATTATTACCTAAGCTATACAAATGGGAGCCTAAAGGACAGGCTACAAGGGGTAGATAGCCTAAATACCAGGCTCCTAGTCTTATTTGAAATGATGGGTAAACTAAGCTATGAGGCTGGTCTTAACCAAAACATGGACAAGATCCACCTAGTTGCCAAGGAGGTATTTGACTGCCAAAGGGCCTGTATATACCTGATAGTGGCCGGCAAACATTATTCCTATGGAGATACAAGCCGAGAGGAAAAGGCCGAGATATACAAGCTTATAGATGAAATAAGCAAAAAGGATGAAGGGAAAAGGGCAGGAAAAAGGGAGGATATAAAGGGCTATGAGCCTGCAACCCTACTAGAGGCTAGAAGGGACTCTATGATGGTCCCAATCATTTCTGCTGCAAAGTTAGATGGGGTCATTTGCCTATACAATCTAAAAAGCAAGCCTATGACTAGTAGGGAGGCTATCTTAATCACTGTTATTACAAATATGGTCAGTAGCTACCTGCGTAACCTTGAGTACCTAGAGTCTATTTCCTATAAGCGGGATACAAGTGTAAAAATCAATCAACTAGATTCAGGCAAGGCAGTAAAGGGAATTTTAGATAAAAGAATAGTATCCCACAACCTATAGCCTTATGGCCTATACAAGATTAACTGGTATGGCACTATCAAGATATAGTTTTACTATACAAGGATAAACTAGCATGGTCCTATATGGTCATACATGATCTTAAAGAATAAGGCCTTACTATAGGGGGTAAATCTTATGACAGGCTTATTTTATGTCTAGCCCTCTATAAAGCGAGTCACTCTCCTTTTAAGAGAGCTTTTCCCATCCTTATATTAAGAGTCCTAAAGGCCACTGCATTAAAAGAAGGAAAAGTAGAATACTAAAAAGAAAAAGGAGTGAGCTTTATGGACTTTGGCAGGAGAAATCAAATCAGTTTACTAAGGCCCCTTGATGGGACTGAAGATAAAGGGGGCCTTTTTACAAATGACCTGGGCCACAAACGCTACCATGTTTATGTTAATGATACATATGTGGGAGACAAGCTAAGCATTGCTCAGGGAGATGGGGATGCCTATGCTGTGGATGATTTTCTAAAGTCTAGGGGCTTTAATGACCTGGATATTGACCATGATGATGAGACAATCACAATCAAGACTCAGGATGTAGACCTGGCCACACAGTTAAGGCGGCACCTATCTGTCTACCTAAGTATCCGCTAGCTTTTAACTTAACAAAGCTAAAACTATTCTTTGCTATTAGCAGGCTGTAGAATATACAGTCTGTTTTTTTATTTTTAGCCCAAGGATAAGGCCATTTACCATACTAAGGCAGGATATAGCCATATAAGAGCGAATGTATAAGGGCGGGCCTTAATCCTATTAGGCCTTTAAGGAGGACAAACAATGGATTTTACAAAGATAAAGGATCTAGCCGATAGGGTAAAGGAAAATGTAGGCAAGGTAATCGTCGGAAAAAGCCAGGTAATAGACCTGGTTTTAATAGCCCTAATATCATCTGGTCATATCCTGCTTGAGGATGTACCTGGAATGGGCAAGACCCTGCTAGCAAAAAGTTTAGCAAAAAGTTTAGACCTAGACTTTAAGAGGGTACAGTTCACCCCTGACCTGTTGCCTGCAGATATTACTGGCCTACATTATTTTAACCAAAAAGAGGGGGACTTTAGCTTTAGGAAGGGACCCATCTTTACCAATATCCTTTTAGGGGATGAGATAAATAGGGCCACACCCAGGACCCAGTCTAGCCTGCTAGAGGCCATGGAGGAGAGGCAGGTAACCATCGATGGCAAGACCTTTAGGCTAGAAGAACCCTTTACTGTCATAGCTACGCAAAACCCGGTTGAGACCAGGGGTACCTTTCCCTTGCCCGAGGCCCAGCTTGACAGGTTCTTGGTAAAAGTATCTATGGGTTATCCCGACAAGGCTGAGGGCCTTTTAATACTAAAAAGATTTAAGGATCAGCAGCCCCTTGAAAGTATCGAAAAGCAAGTAACAAGGGATGAAATTATATGGGCCCGTAGGTCCTACTCCAGTGTATATGTTTGTGATGATATCCTAGCCTATATTATGGATATAGTGGATGCCACTAGAGACCATCCAGACCTGGCCTTGGGAGTCAGTCCCAGGGGTAGCCAGGCCCTTTTAAAGGCTGCCCAGGCCTATGCTGTTATAGAGGGTAGGTCCTATGTGTCACCAGATGATATTAAAAGGTTAGCAAAGCCTGTCTTGGCCCATAGGGTTATGCTAAGGTCCACAATTAGGGCAAAGGAGGGGCAGGCGGACAAGATCATAGGCCAAATATTAGAACAAATCAGGGTACCTGCTGAGGAGACACTTATGCCCACGGACCAAAGGACCAAGGAAAAAGGGTTGATCTGATATGTCCCTGGCTTGGTTTTTAATAGTACTCATTATAGTCCTAGATATACAGAGCCGAATATTTGACAGATGGGGTCCTAGGGGCCTTAGCTATAAGAGGACCTTTAACACTGATGCAGTCTTTGAGGGTGAAGAGGTCCAAATGGTAGAGCAGATTAGAAACAAAAAGCTGCTTTTAATGCCTTGGCTGCGGATAGAGTCCAAGATAGACTCAGACCTTCAGTTTCAGCAGTCAGCAAACCTTAGCATTAGGCATGATGAATTTCACACTAGTCTTTTTAGCCTCATGCCCTATACAGGAATTACTAGGCGCCACAGGGTCTTTTGCAAAAAAAGGGGCTGCTATAGGCTAAATTCTGTATCCTTGACCTTTGGTGATCCCTTTGGTGTCAGGGAAAAATCCAAGCAGCTGAGGCTAGAGGCCCAGCTACTGGTATATCCTAAAATATTAGAGTTTGACCAGATCCCCTTTGTGTGCAGGTCCTGGATGGGGGATATTATGGTCAAAAGGTGGATAATAAGTGACCCCTTTTATGTGGCAGGTATCAGGGCCTACCAGCCCGGTGATAGCCTAAATAGGATAAGCTGGAAGGCTAGTGCTAGGCTAGGAGACCTGCTTGTAAATAGCTATGACCACACTTCTGACCCCAAGGCAATGATTTATCTAAACCTGGACATAGAGGAAGGCATGTGGAGGCATGTTACCGACAAGGAACTGATTGAAAGGGCCCTATCTATTGCTGCCTCCATGCTTGCAAAGCTAACTGATGAAGGGATAGCTGTAGGCTTTGCCTCTAACGGCCACCTAATAGATGACAAGGATGAGCCGGTTATAATTTTGCCCCAGTCAGGAGCCAGCCAGCTAACCTTTATATTAGGCAATATGGCCATGATGCTTATAGAGAGGGTCTTTACCTTTTATACCTTTTTAGAAAGTGAGATAAAAAGGGATACAGACCCCATGGATATATTAATCATGACTGCCTTTGTCAGTGACAGGCTAGAAAATCAGATAGAAAGGCTAGTTGAAAAGGGACATTCTGTAGAGATATTCGACCTTAGCCTCTTAGACAAGGGTGGTGAAGAGCCGGCATGACAAACAAGATGTACTTTGCGGATTATCTGGCAAGGATATGGATGGACTTTTGGCTCTCCTTTCCCATAGTTATGGCCCTTGGCCTAATAATCCATGATGACAAGCCCATAGGCCTTCTTTTAGCTATGCTGGGCCTTTCATATATCCTAGGCCTTGTAATTAGGTTTTTAACTAGGCGGTGGCCGAGGTACCCTAGCATTTTTGGCTGCCTCTTGTTTGCAGTCGTATTGGCCTATAGCTTTAACGGGCATATAGATGGTCTGGTTCCTGTATTTGTAGTTTATAACCTATTATCCTCCCTTAGGGGAATAGCTGTGGCAGAAAGGGACTATATTGAAAGAAACGATTCAACTGCATATTATTTGGCAGGGGTTATTATCTACCTTTTTGCATTTATAGCCTATAGGTTTGCAGCTCCCTTAAAGGACTACCAGTCCTTGATTAGCTATGTTGGTATAATTTCAGCCATCTTAAGCCTAGGATTGGTCAATAGGGATGTACTTATTAGGGCCTCTGGCTCAAATGTAGAAAACTATAGGTTCTTAAAAAGCGTAAAGCGCAACAATAGGATACTCTTTGCAGTAATACTTGTCCTTGTTTTTATTATTACAGGCTACGGCCTAGTAAAGACTATTTTAGCTAAAGGTCTATCGGGCCTTATAAAAGGGCTGAGGTGGTTTTTCTCTAGGTTCTTTTATAAGACCCCTGTCCAGCCAGAGCCCCAAGACACATTGCCTGATAAAATACCCTTAATTCCCGAGGCAAAGGCCTCCCCCTTTTGGGACCTTGTCTTTGAGATCCTATTTTGGCTAGGCCTATTGTTTGCCCTTGCTGTGCTAATATGGTTTATAGTAAAATTACTAAAAAAATACCTACCCCTCCTGCTAAGGGGGATAAAAATACTCCTAAGGGGCCAATCCAGCATCTCCTATAGGGGGGCCTATAGGGATGAAAAGGAAAGTCTTATTGACCTACAGTCATTAGTTAAAAACTCTTTTGCCAGCATAAGAGACCTATTTAAAAAGGACAGGCCTCCTATGCCAAGGTGGAGGGATATGACAAATAACAGGCAAAGGGTTAGGTATATATACTATTACATCGTCAAGGGGGCCATTGATAAGGGGCACGATATAGGGCCGGCCAAGACACCTAGTGAAGTAGGCCAGTACCTGCTAAAGCAGGAGCTAATAGGAGAGGACCTTGTCGATGGGCTAGTGGGCCTATATGGCAGGGCTAGGTACAGTGACTCAGAGATTCAGGATCTTGAGGTCCAGACCTTGGTCCAAAGGGCCAGTTTTGACCCCAAAAATTAAAAAATTATAGGTGACTTTAATAAGGGAAAGGTAAAAACCATAAAGGATTGATTATTAGGAGGCTAGTAGATGAGATATCAGATTAAGCAAAAGGTTTTTTCCTTTGGTGACAGCTTTACCATCAAAGATGACAAGGGTAATGATCGCTACATAGTTAAGGGAAAGGTTTTCTCCTTTGGTAACAAGCTTAGGATGTACAATATGAAGGGGCAGGAGCTAGTTTATATAGAGCAAAAGATATTCCGCTTCCTGCCAGAATATAATATATACTTTAAAGACCTACTCTATGCTACGGTCAAAAAAGAGTTTTCCTTTTTTAGACCAAGATTTAATGTTGTAAGTCATATGGGGGGCTATAGTGTCCAGGGAGATTTCTGGGGTCTAGATTTTTCTATATATAGGGAAGGCAAGCATGTGGCCCAGGTATCAAAAAAGTGGATTTCCTGGGGGGACAGCTATGGGGTAGATATAGTGGAAGGGGAGGATGACCCCTTTATACTTACCCTAGTTATAGTGATAGACCAGGTACTCCATAACAGTAGCTCTAACAATAGCTCAAGCTAGGCGGATTTACAATTGCTTTTTTAGTATACGATGATATAATTATCCTAAATTATAACTATGGTCAAAATACAAGGGGAGAGTCATAAACAAGGGACAAAAATATGGTCCTAATGATGGTCCTATAGATATGAGGGGTGTAAATATGAATAAGTACAATAGCGAGGATATACTAAAGATCTGCCGCGAGGAAAAGGTTGAGTTTATCAGGCTACAGTTTACTGATATGTTTGGCACGATGAAAAATGTCGCCATTACCTACCGGCAGCTAGAAAAGGCCCTAGACAATCAAATTATGTTTGATGGATCCTCCATAGAGGGCTTTGTCCGTATAGAAGAATCAGATATGTACCTACACCCTGATCCTAATACCTTTGTTGTCTTTCCTCCAGAGATAGCAGAGGCCAGAGTGGCAAGGCTTATCTGCGATGTTTACGATTCAAACGACCAGCCCTTTGAGGATTGTCCAAGAAACACCTTCAAGCGTGTCCTAAAGGAAGCAAGAGATATGGGCTACTCCATGTCAGTTGGACCTGAAGCGGAGTTTTTCCTATTCCTAAGAGACAAGGAGGGCAAGCCCACTACCATAACCCATGACAATGCTGGATATTTTGATTTAGGACCTGTTGATTTAGGGGAAAATGCCAGGCGTGATATGTGCATTACCCTAGAAAACATGGGCTTTGAAATAGAGGCCTCCCACCATGAACTGGCTCCTGGCCAGCATGAAATAGACTTTAAATACGATGATGCCCTAACCACTGCAGACAAGATCATGACCTTTAAGATGGTGGTTAGGATAATAGCTCAAAAGCATGGCCTGCATGCCACCTTTATGCCAAAGCCCATATACGGGGTTGCCGGCTCTGGTATGCATATAAACCAGTCCCTTTTAAGGAATGGGGAGAATGCCTTTTATGACCCTAATGGAGACTTAGAGCTTAGCAAGGAGGCCTATTACTATATAGGGGGCCTGCTAAAGCATGCTCCTGCCATAACAGCTATAACCAATCCCCTGGTCAATTCCTACAAGAGGCTAGTTGCAGGCCATGAGGCTCCAGTTCATATTGCCTGGGCCCACCGCAACAGATCTCCCCTAGTTAGGGTGCCAACAAAGCGTGGATCAGCTACAAGGGTCGAGTACAGGAGCCCTGATCCCTCATGCAATCCCTACCTTGCCCTGACAGTCTTACTAAAGGCAGGTCTTGAGGGTATAAAAAATAAGATTGAGCCACCAGCACCAATTAACCGTAATATATACGATATGACCAAGGAAGATAGGGATAGGGAATGTGTACCCTCCCTACCCTCTAGCCTCTATAATGCTCTAAAGGAGCTTAAAAATGATGACCTGATTAGGTCTGCCCTCGGTGAGCGTTTCTGTGAAAAGTATATCCAGGCCAAGCTTATAGAATGGGATGAGTATAGGCTACAGGTCACAGACTGGGAGCTGGAAAAATACCTAAACAAATTCTAATCCCAAGCCAAAACCTATATAATTAAGTATTAGATAGGCAGGCCCAGCCTATTGCCAAAAGAAAGCAAGGGAGGTTATCCCCCTTGAAACCTGTTATCGGTATTAGTTGTAATTATGATTTTAAAAGTGAAAACACCATGCTTTATAGGGGTTACTATGAGGCTGTCCTAAGGGCGGGAGGCCTACCCTTTTTAATAGCCTGTTCGGATATGGTAAGGGCCAAGGACCTTATGGGCCATATAGATGGACTCCTCTTAACAGGGGGTCAGGATATAGACCCCTACCTATTTGGTCAAGACCCGGATCCTAATATTGCTTCAGTAAACCCAATTAGAGACGAGCTAGAGCTTGGCTTATGCAGGGAGGCCATAGATAGGAATATGCCGGTGCTTGGCATATGCAAGGGGCTACAGATTATGGCCATAGCAAGTGGAGCTAGCCTCTACCAGGACATAGGGACTGGCTACGGTAGACCTACAATCTGTCATAATCAAAAAGCACCTGGCTGCTATGGGATACATGAGATTGACCTAAAGCCTAATAGCTTATTAAGGGACATATTAAAGGCAGACAAGCTGCGGGTTAATTCTTTTCACCACCAGGCTGTCAAAGACCCTGGCAAATCCTTGGAGGTATCGGCTAGGGCCAGCGATTTAATAATTGAGGCAATAGAGTCTACTAGTCTTTCTTTTTTCTTGGGTGTCCAGTGGCATCCCGAAAAAATGCTGGAAAGAGACAGTAGGATGCTTTGCCTATTTAAAGCCCTTGTTGAGAGGGCTGGCCTTAATAGGTCTTAAAAAAGGACCTATATAAAACTTTATAAAGGTGCAGCACAAGCATTTTTTCAGATAAAGAGGCCAGCTTAAAGTAGATCCTTTATAAAATTTTAAAAAGGCCTAAGAGCCTTAAATAAGTTATAAAGAAAATTTAGCCTAAGGATGAGGAAAATGAGTGTTTTGTACAAGCTAGGAGACATAGTTCAGACCCGAAAAAAGCACCCCTGCGGTAACGACCTATGGAAGGTCATCAGGGTTGGGGCAGATTTTAAGATAAAGTGTGAAAAATGCTCAAGGATAGTAATGCTAGACAGGCAAACCTTTTTAAAAAGGGTAAAAAAGCTGGTTGAGACTAGCCCTACTAATGAGTCAGGAGACTAGTTATCTTTAAAGACCTAAATTTGCTAGCTATCCATAGCTAGCTATTATTTATTGGAGATTAAAATTATTTATTATCAGGAATTAGACTATTTTTTATTGATATTTCAATTAATTTTTAAAGCTTTGATTACTTCTTTTTTCAAGACTTTGATTATTTCTTTATCAAGATATAGATTATTTTTTATAAAACTTTGATTATTTCTTTAGGAGTAGAGAAAAGCATGGAACTTAGCCTAGTAAACCTTGGTACTATGGACTATATGGAGGCCTATGACCTGCAAAAGACCCTACTAGCTCTTAGGCAGGAAGACAGGATTAAGGATCTACTACTGCTTTTAGAGCATCCACCGGTTTTGACCCTGGGCAGGTCCGCTAGCATGGACAACTTGGTCATATCCGAAAAAGACCTAAAGGCAAGGGGGGCTAATCTTTATAGGGTCAATAGGGGCGGTGACATCACCTACCATGGGCCAGGTCAGATAGTTGGCTATCCCATAATAAAGCTTGACTCCCTTGGCCGAGATATCAGGACCTTTGTATTTAATCTAGAGCAGGTCTTTATAAATCTGCTAGAGGAGGAGTATGGTATATTATCTGGCCGGGACAAAGGCCATACTGGGGTTTGGGTAGGCGATGAAAAAATAACTGCTATTGGCCTGGCGGTAAAGCGGTGGGTGACCATGCATGGCTTTGCCTTTAATGTGACCACTGACCTTGGCCATTTTGATTGGATAGTTCCCTGCGGCATCAGGGACAAGGGGGTTACCTCCCTAGAGGCCCAGCTAAAGCAGGCCCCTGATATAGAAAAGGTAAAGGGGCAGGTGGCCAAGCATTTTGCTAAAGTATATTCATTTGATATTGTTAAAGAGGATAAAGATATATTCCTAAAGGGGATAAAGGAGGCTTAAGCCTTGGCAAAACCAGAATGGCTAAGAATAAAAGCAAGAAATACGGACCAGGTAATGCAGGTTAGGGCCATGCTAAGAAGGCTGTCCCTTCATACAGTATGCCAGGAGGCAGCTTGTCCTAACCTTGTAGAATGCTTTGGTAGAAGGACTGCTACCTTTATGATACTAGGGTCAAACTGCACAAGAAATTGTAGCTTTTGCAATGTAACTAAGTCTGAGCCTGAGCCCCTAGACCAGCAGGAGCCAGAAAAGGTTGCAAGGGCCACAAAAGAGCTAGGCCTTAAGCATGTAGTTATTACTTCTGTGACTAGGGATGACCTAGCAGATGGGGGTGCCGGCCACTTTGCATCTGTTATTAGGGCAGTGCAAAGGACCTGTCCAGACACGGTAATAGAGGTCCTGATACCAGATTTTAAGGGAGAGGAGTCGGCCCTTTTAACTATAGTTGAAGCAGGCCCCCATATTATAAACCATAACGTAGAGACAGTTCCCCGCCTTTATCCGGCTGTAAGGCCCAAGGCCCTTTATGACAGATCAATAAGCTTACTTAAAAATGTAAAGGCAATGGACAAGGATATGTATACTAAGTCAGGCCTAATGGTAGGCCTTGGCGAAAGCTATGATGAGATATTAACAGTAATGGAGGACCTAGTGGCAGCTGGCTGTGATATTTTAACTATTGGCCAGTACCTGGCCCCATCAAGGGACCACCATCCTGTAATTGAATATATCCACCCTGAGATTTTTGAAGCCTACAAAAAGGATGGCTTAAGGCTTGGCTTTAAGTATATTGCCTCAGGCCCCCTAGTTAGGAGCTCTTATCATGCTGATAGGCAACTTCAACTATCACATATCAAATAAACAACATATTACGACAATATCCGCAATATTAAAAATATACCAAATAGCTATCCAAAAGAGAAAAAAAGGGTTGACAGTGTCTATATAACAACATATTATATATATATGGACTATATTTTATCTTATATTAACTTAGAAAAACAAATGGTTATATAAGAGGGAGTAATTTCAGAATGCCATATGGAAACACTGCTGCATATATATTATATAGCACAAGTAACTCGAACTGGAAATTTTATAGTTAGCAATAATTAGTATATGAACGTATTTTCAGTAAATGAGAATACGTTCATATATATTTTTATTAGTTGCTCATTTTTATAAGATAAAAAGGGGATTGAATTGATGAAAAAAGCCATAAAGCTCATACTATGCATTTCAATAATACTACTAATATTGGCAGGGTGTACAAGTAATAAGAATATACACTTTTTTAGTGATAATGTATTTTATACCCATGAGGGATCAGATGATATAATAACAATTATTGTGAGTTATGCATACCCTTCAAAAAAACCGGATGTAGGCCTAGTAGAAGTAAAGGGCACTTCATTGGATAACATAACATTTGTATTGGAGGATATAAGCGAGGAGCCCTTCACAAAAGATAAATATAATGGCTATCACGTAGGTTCCTTTGTAATAGATGGAGACCTATCTAACTTAAATACTGGAGACAGGATTGAGATTGGGTCAATAATAATTAAGGTTGATGGGGAAGACAGGGAGCTTACCTTTAAAGATAATCTTATTTTTACTAAAAATGATTTTGAGGATAGAGTTTATAGACTCCCCGTGCAACCGATACAAATACCTTCTGCTATGGTGACAAGTAGGATAGAAGAAAGACCAGTGTTATATAGATTTGAAGTATTAGAACAATTTGAATTAACTGCTTTTGAGACAAGTGATCATATAGAAATTTCACAAGCGGTTATATTGGTTAATGATAATGTGGTAGGTCCAGCAAAGGAAGTATTACCACTCAAGCTTATGGCAAATGATATGTTGGGTATTGATGTTGTCTTTACTACAGACAAGGAAAAGAAACAATCAAATATTGTTACTGATGTAGAAATAAGTGGATTAAATATAGATAATGAGCTAAGAAAAAGGATATTTAAGACAAGTTTTATAGCTTTGACTAGTCCACAGGATGCAGAAAACCTAACAGCTACTCTAGAAGGTCAAAATTAGAGCATAAGTCATAGGGGGATTATATGAGAAATAAATTGATGATGTTTTTCCTAGTAGTGATACTTATATCATTATCTTCTGGGATAGCCTATATTTACGGAAGCAATGCTATTCTGTGGGATGATGAGACACTTTTTAATCCTAGTGAGGAAGAACCACATTATATAGAAGGACAAGTTCTCAAGATGGTAGTCCTTGATGAACTGATAGCAGATGGTATTGTAGCTTCAGAGGATGAAGAAGGATATGAAGAAATTGTAGCTATAGCAAAGGATAAGTCTACTAAGTTGGAGTTGGGTTTAAAGGTAGGAGATGAGCTTTCACCAGGAGATATACTATATAAGCTTAATGGCAAAAGCTATACTGCAAAGAATAATCTTAGAGTAGTTCGAATTATTGAGACAGATAAAGAACTTAAACTTTTCTTATTAAACTATGATAACTTGTATGTATTTACCGAAGTTAGCTATAGTGACTACAAAAAGATGAGCTTGAACACTCCAGTTCAGATTACTTTTGATGAAAGCACATATCAAGGGAGTATCCACTATATTGATTATCAAGTAGTAGACAATAAGATACAAATAATAGTTGATTCGCCAGCTAAAATGTTACCAGGAACAGAAGTAGGAATAAAGTTTGAACTTAGCAAGGGAAAGGAAGTGCTGTGTGTATTGCCAGAGTTTGTTTCCATTCAGGCTGGCTCACATTATGTACATAAAAACATAGGCACAGATGGGGATATAATTTTAGAGCCAAAGGAAATTGAGCTAGGTGATAAGATCGAAATACAAGAGGGAGCGGATAAAACTTACTATTATGAGATCTTAGAGGGTCTTGTAGAAGGTGAAAAAATAATTGCAAAAGTTGAATATGGGGCTAAACTAGAGTAGGGGTGAAGGTCATAATGTCACGGAAAATAATAGAAATGAGAAACATCAGTAAATCCTATGACAGCAAAGCTGATGTTCTCTCCCACTTGGACTTTACGGTTTATGAGGGTGATTATGTAATTATAAAGGGGAAATCTGGCTCCGGAAAAAGTACTTTGCTAAATATAATAGGATTATTAGACAAGCATTCTTCAGGTGACTATATTTTCCTTGACAAAGAAATAAAACTCAAAGCCAATGCTGAGTATGATACTTTAAGGGGTAATAATATTGGCTTTGTATTCCAATCATACAATCTGATTGAAAATTATACAGTGCTAGATAATATATTCATGCCTTTTTTATATAGTACCAACAAAATCACTAGTAAGATATTAAATGATACAAATGATTTATTAGAGGAATTAGACTTAGCCCAGCTCAAGCATCAAGCTGTCAAGTTCCTATCAGGCGGTGAAAAGCAACGGTGTGCTATAGCAAGAGCAGTAGTATCCAATCCAAGACTAGTTATTGCAGATGAACCAACGGGAAATCTAGATGGTGAAAATGCAAGTATTATTTCAAAACAATTTCGCAAGCTAGCAAATAATAAAACCACTGTTATTGTTGTTACACATTCTGACCACTTATTTCAAAATGCTGATATTTTCTATGAACTGAGGCAGGGAAGGTTATGGAATAATGCTATATAAGATAAAATTATTTTCACGAACAATTATTCTAAATGGCTTTCAAAATAAACTACGGACTGTCCTTTCTATTACAGGGATTTTTATAGGCATTCTACTTTTTTCATATACTAATATTTTAGTAGATTCATTTTATAATGCAAAAATGTATGAAATTGAGGATATGCCTGATCAATCCATGATTATATATAAAAGAGGTGGCTTTCAACAAAAGGATTATGAATCTTTAAATGCTTTAATAGAGAATAGCCCTTCACTAGGAAGCTGCGATCTTTCACATTATTTAATCCATAGTAAAAAACTGGAAGCTAATATCACACTAGACACCAAAGCAGATATAGTAGGAGTAAATGGTAGTAGTCAATCAATAGTAACGGTTGACGATAGAATCCTCCATATTGTACCTAACAAGATAATGGATGGTAGGCATATCTCATCACTTGATAATTTGCTGGAAAACAAAGTGATTGTAATTGATAAGGTGGCTGCACAAATATTATTCCCAAACGAAAATCCTATAGGAAAAGTGATTAACTTTAGCCATTATACCACTAATGTAGAGTCTACAGATACAGAAGTAGACGCTATTGACAATGCAGATTACCAGATAGTAGGTGTTATCGGCAGCAACTATTATAGTGAGCAGTCAAAAAGTAAGATAATAAATAAAATCAATTCTCAAAAGCAAGAGAGATTGGAATTTAAGACAACGGTCTACATACCCCAAACTATTGTTGAAAAAGAATTTGCAAGAGAATCAGTAGGCTTTGCCCTGTGGGAGTTTGACACAAAAAGAGACTTTATAGATAATAGAGCCACTATAAAAGCTAGTGCAGATTCAAGTTTTTCGGACGATGGTGGGGCAATCTTTAACGATATAATCGTTGAGGAATATAATATAATACAACAGATACAAGATTATCGTAGTCTAGTTTTAGTGGTGACACTGTTTGTCTGCCTGTTTTCAGGACTAAATAACATGAATATCTATTTCTTTTCGATTAAAGAAAGGATTGGTGAAATTGCTATACGTAAATCCCTTGGCGCAAGCAGAACAGATATCATCTTTCAATTTGTATGTGAAGGAATCGGAGTAGGTTTTATAGCAAGTGTAATAGCAATTATAGCTAGTGTAATACTAGGATTTATTACTATACAAGTAGTATGGTACTTTTTTGAGATAAATCTAATCTTTGTATTTAATGCGAAATCTATGCTCCTACCGTTACTGGTAGGTTTATTGCAAAGTGTTATTTTTACACTCTTGCCAAGTTTCTATGGGTCCAAAATACTAGTAACTGAGGCCCTTCGCTTTGAATAAGATATGCTAACTAATATATACATGTAGGTATACTTACTAACCATTAATCTTAATTAAAGTATAGCTATAGAGGGGCACCCTTATTTACTTTATCACTTAATTGACAAAAGATTATCAATAAATTCTGTAAATTTACTATTGACATCCAGCCTGTACCTTTGATACAATACGAAACAATAACTTTTTGGAAGAAAGTGTACCTAGGGTTCCACTGCATATGCAGGTTTGTGACCGAGCGGTACAAAGTACACCAGGGGTGTACTACACCGTAGGAATAAAATACCGGCGGCAGGTTTCTTCATAACAAGACCATGCCACCGGTCTTATTATACCCACAAGTTAATAGTAACAAATTTCCTGAAGACGGAGACACAAGGTCCTAGGCAATTAGCTTCAGAGAGCCGGTGGTTGGTGCGAACCGGTGGATTGCAGGATTGTATGCTCACTCCCGAGGGGTAATCTGAAATAAGACCTATTGGTCTTTTAGAGTAGGATTTTCCGGAGGTCCCGTTAAAGACCAAGGTTTATAATAACCTGATGAGATTCATCCGCGAGGATAGGATAAAAATAGGGTGGTACCGTGAAAGCAACCTTTCGCCCCTATACAGCTATATAGCATGTATAGGCTCGAGAGGTTTTTTTATATCATTTTGTATAGGAGGTAGACAAATGAAGCATGTACTAGGTGTATTGGTCGATAACAATCCTGGTGTCTTGTCCAAGGTATCCGGATTATTTAGCCGTAGAGGCTTTAATATTGATAGCCTGGCTGTTGGAGTTACAGAGAATCCGGCCATATCTCGAATTACAATTGTAGTTGACGGTGACGACTATATTGTTGGCCAAGTAACCAAGCAACTAAACAAACTGATTAATGTAATCAAGGTAGCCATTATTAGTGAGGACTCTATATCAAGAGAACTGGCCCTAATAAAGGTCAAGGCAACACCAGAAACCCGCAACCAGATCGTTGACATAGTAAATATTTTCAGGGCAAAGGTTGTGGACGTAAACCGTAACTCTATAATTGTGGAGATAACCGGTGATGACAAAAAAATAGGGGCCCTTGAGGATATGCTAAATGACTTTGGTATCCTTGAGATGGTCCGCACTGGCAATATCTCAATCGACCGAGGCCTAAAAATGGTTAAGTATATTCATCCAGATAATGAGGAGGTAAAATTCTATGGCAAAAATGTATTATGAAGCTGATGCAAATCTAGACCTATTAAAGGACAAAAAGGTAGCTATTATTGGTTATGGTAGCCAGGGCCATGCCCATGCACTAAACCTAAAGGAAAGCGGAGTAGATGTGGTAGTTGGCCTATACAAGGGCTCTCGCTCTTGGAGCCTGGCTGAAGAGGCCGGCCTAGAAGTAAAAGAAGCAGCCGAAGCTGCAAAAGAAGCAGACTTTATCATGCTCCTAGTTCCTGATGAAAAGCAGGCCCAACTATACAAGGAGTCCATCGAGCCTAACCTAGTAGCTGGCAATGGCCTAATGTTTGCCCACGGTTTTAACATCCATTATGGGCAGATCACACCACCTAAAGACGTTGATGTATTTATGGTAGCTCCAAAGGGACCTGGTCATACAGTCAGGAGCCAATTCCTAGAGGGCAAGGGGGTTCCCTGCCTAGTAGCGGTCTACCAGGATGCCACAGGCCAGGCAATGGACTATGCCCTAGCCTATGCAGCAGGTATTGGTGGAGCCAGGGCTGGCGTACTTGAGACCAGCTTTAAAGAAGAAACAGAAACCGACCTCTTTGGTGAGCAAGCAGTCCTATGTGGTGGGGTAACAGAGCTTATAAAAGCGGGCTTTGATACCTTGGTTGAGGCAGGCTACCAGCCTGAGAGTGCATACTTTGAGTGCCTACATGAGATGAAGCTAATTGTTGACCTTATGAACCAGGGCGGTATGTCTTATATGAGGTATTCCATCAGTGATACAGCAGAGTATGGGGACTACTGCACAGGTAAAAGGATTATCACAGACCAGACTCGCCAGGAGATGAAACAGATCTTAAGCGAGATCCAAGACGGGACCTTTGCAAAGAATTGGATCCTAGAAAACCAAGCAAACAGGCCCTCCTTTATGGCAAAACGTAGGAGCGAGCAAAACCACCAGATAGAAAAGGTAGGTAGAGAGCTAAGGAAGATGATGCCTTGGATTGATGAAAAATAATTTGCAAGGAGAATTATTATGGCAAACAAAATCGCTATCTTTGATACAACCCTAAGAGATGGGGAGCAAACACCAGGTATTAGCCTGAATATGCATGAAAAGCTTGAAATAGCCAAGCAACTAGCCAAGCTAGGTGTAGATGCTATGGAGGCGGGCTTTCCCATATCCTCAAAGGGGGACTTTGAGGGTGTAAAGGCTATCTCACAGCAGGTAAAAGGACCGGTAATTACTGCCCTGGCCAGGGCAGTAAAAAAGGATATAGATAGGGCCTGGGAGGCCGTTAAGTATGCCGAAAAGCCCAGGATCCATACCTTTCTTGCCACATCAGATATCCATATGGAATACAAGCTAAGGATGACGCCAGACCAGGTGATAGGCCGAATTGATGAGATGGTTAGCTACGCTAAATCACTCTGCCCCCAGGTGGAGTTCTCCCCTGAGGATGGGTCAAGGACTAGGCCGGAGTTTTTGTACCAGGCCTTAGAGACTGCCATAAAGGCAGGAGCAGATGTCTTAAATATACCTGACACAGTGGGCTATTGTACTCCAGATGAGTTTGCCTCAATTATTAGGGGGATCTTTAAAAATGTAAAGGGCATAGACAATGTAGTAGTCAGTGTCCACTGCCACAATGACTTAGGGCTGGCGGTTGCCAACTCCCTTGCAGCAATAGAAAGTGGAGCAAGGCAGGTAGAGTGTACTATAAATGGGCTTGGGGAGAGGGCAGGTAACGCTGCTATGGAAGAGCTGGTTATGGCCCTTCATACTAGGAGGGACTATTTCGATTTTACAACCGGTATTAATACTGAGCAGATATACAGGTCCAGCAAGCTTATCAGTTCACTTACAGGTGTCCATGTACAACCTAACAAGGCTATTGTAGGCTCTAATGCCTTTGCCCATGAGTCGGGTATCCACCAACACGGAGTCCTGGCCAAGCGGGAGACCTATGAAATAATGACTCCAGAGTCCATTGGCCTAAAAAAGAACCAAATGGTCCTAGGCAAGCATTCTGGCCGTCATGCCTTTGAAGACCGGCTCAAAGAGTTAGGCTACAGGGACCTATCAGCAGAAGAGATTAAGGAGGCCTTTCAAAGGTTTAAGGATCTAGCTGACAAGAAAAAAACTGTTACAGATTCTGATATTGAGGCCCTTATTAGTACAGAGCTGGTGCAAATACCTGAGGCTGTAGAGCTTGAGTACTTTCACATTACTAGCGGCAACTCCCTAGTTTCTACTGCAACAGTACAAATCATAAGGGACCGGGAAACAAAGCAGGAGGCAGCCTGTGGTGATGGTCCTATAGATGCAGTCTTTCATGCTCTAGAAAGGGCGGTAGGAATTGATATCACCCTAAAGGACTATCGGATTAGGTCTATCAGTAGCGGTAAGGACGCCCTAGGTGAGAGTACTGTAAAGGTTAAAAATGGTGAAAAGACCTATATAGGCCGGGGTATTAGTACAGATATTATAGAGGCTAGTGCCAAGGCATATATAAATGCAATAAATAAAATCATCTACGACATGACAGAGCTGGCAAATGGCAATGGGTCTGTCAAGGATAATGACTGACAGAAAAATCAGTTAAGCAAAAATAAAAAAGACAAGTAGGAGATGGTATTGAAATGGGGATTATAGGCTGAAAAAGAAAATAGAAATATTTGATTCAACCCTAAGAGATGGGGCGCAGGCTGAGGGCATATCCTTTTCAGTTAATGACAAGCTAAGGATCGTTGAAAGGCTCGATGACTTTGGTGTTAGCTATATAGAGGCGGGAAACCCTGGCTCTAATCCAAAGGACCTAGAGTTCTTTGACAGGGTTAGGCAAATGAAGCTTAAAAACGCGCGACTGGCTGCCTTTGGTAGTACCCGTAGGGCAGGCATTAAGGCAAATGAAGATGCAAACCTAAAGGCCCTACTAGGGGCAGGTACACCCGTTGTGACTATATTTGGAAAGTCATGGGATTTCCATGTAACAGATATTATAAAGACTAGTCTTGAGGAAAACCTCAATATGATCCATGACACCATAAGCTTTCTAATTAGCCAGGACAAAGAGGTCATATTCGATGCAGAACACTTTTTTGATGGCTACAAGGCAAATCCAGACTATGCCTTAAGGACTCTTAAAGTAGCAAAGGAAGCTGGCGCAAGCTGTTTGGTCCTATGTGATACCAACGGAGGCAGCTTTCCAGATGAAATTGGCCAGATTGTAGCCAAGGTAGCTAGCCAGTTAGATGTTCCCCTGGGTATACACTGCCACAATGACGGGGGTATGGCTGTTGCCAACTCCATTATGGCTGTTGAAAATGGAGCTGTCCAGGTACAGGGGACTATAAATGGCTTTGGGGAAAGGTGTGGCAATGCCAACCTTAGTACTATAATACCCAACCTACAATTAAAACGTGGCTATTTTTGTGTCCCAGAGGACCAGATGAAAAGGCTAGTAGACCTGTCTAGGTATGTTAGTGAGCTAGCTAATCTGGCCCCTGATGAAAGGGCTCCCTATGTGGGTCGGTCTGCCTTTGCCCACAAGGGTGGTATGCATATAGATGCAATAAATAAAAACCCCCTATCCTTTGAGCATATAGAGCCATGTGTAGTAGGAAATGAAAGAAGAATATTAATGTCTGAGGTTTCAGGCAGGTCCACCATCCTAAAGCGAATCCAAAGGATGATGCCAGAGATTGATAAAAACTCACCCCAGACCCAGTACCTAATGGATGAGCTCAAAAGGCTTGAACATGAGGGATACCAGTTTGAGGGAGCAGAGATTTCCTTTGAGCTACTGGTTAGAAGGGTCCTTGGCATGGATAAAAAGTTCTTTGATATAAAGGATTTCCGTGTCCTTTGTGAGGAGCACTGGCAGGATGACTACTCTGCCTCCGCCTTTATAAAGGTAGAGGTAGACGGGGTAGAAGAGGTAACTGCTGCTGAAGGCGATGGCCCAGTAAATGCCCTGGATAAGGCCTTGAGAAAGGCACTTAGGATATTTTACCCTGAGCTTGACAGGATGCGGCTAACTGACTACAAGGTGCGGGTAGTTGATACTACAAAGGCTACTGCAGCCAAGGTTAGGGTCCATATTGAATCCACAGATGGAAAGAGGGTCTGGGGTACAGTAGGAGTCTCTACCAATATAATAGAAGCCAGCTGGCTGGCTCTTATAGATTCGATAGAATATTTTTTATACAGGCATCACCATGAAGCAAGCACAGACAAGAGGATAAGGGCATAAAAATAAAGCTTTTATGTAAAGGACAAATAAAGGAGGAAGTCTTTATGGGCATGACAATGACACAAAAAATTTTAGCGGCGCATGCCGGGCTTGACAAGGTAGAAGCAGGCCAGCTGATTATGGCCGATCTGGACCTAGTCCTAGGCAATGATATAACTTCTCCAGTAGCTATAAAGGAGTTTGAGAAAACAGGGGCGGGTAAGGTATTCGATAGGGACAAGGTAGCCTTGGTCCCTGACCACTTTACACCCAACAAGGATATAAAGTCTGCTGAGCAATGCAGGCTAATGCGCGAGTTTGCACAGGACAAGGAGATAACAAACTATTTTGAAATTGGGCAAATGGGAATAGAACACGCCTTGATCCCTGAAAAGGGGCTGGCCGTGGCAGGAGATGTAATAATCGGGGCTGACTCCCACACCTGTACCTATGGTGCCCTGGGTGCCTTTTCTACAGGGGTTGGTAGCACTGATATGGCAGCTGGTATGGCAACAGGCAAGGCCTGGTTCAAGGTACCCGAAGCCATCCGCTTTAATCTCACTGGCAGCCTAAAACCCTGGGTAAGTGGCAAGGATGTAATCCTTCATATTATAGGTAAAATCGGGGTAGATGGAGCCCTTTATAAGTCCATGGAATTTGGAGGAGAGGGGCTAGGGTCCCTATCCATTGATGACCGCTTTACCATGGCTAATATGGCCATAGAGGCCGGTGCTAAAAATGGGATATTTGAGGTAGATGATCTTACTCTAGCCTATATTAAGAGCCACTCCACTAGGGATTATAAGGTTTACAAGGCTGATGAGGATGCAAGTTATAGTGAGCTAATTGATATAGACCTATCTGAGATAAAGCCTACAGTGGCCTTTCCCTATCTGCCAGACAACACTCGGACCATAGACCAGGTTGGAGACATTAGGATAGACCAGGTGGTCATTGGGTCATGTACCAACGGTAGGATTGATGATCTGAGGATTGCAGCCAAGCTGTTAAAGGGTAGAAAGGTTAACAAGGGAGTAAGGACAATAATATTCCCAGCAACCCAAAAGATTTACCTAGAGGCCCTGAAAGAGGGTCTGATAGAGATATTTATTGAGGCTGGAGCTGCAGTTTCTACTCCGACTTGTGGACCCTGTCTAGGTGGACATATGGGTATACTGGCCAAGGGTGAACGGGCTGTAGCTACTACAAATAGAAATTTTGTTGGCCGTATGGGACATCCAGAGAGCGAGGTTTATCTGGCAAGTCCAGCAGTAGCTGCTGCTTCTGCTATTACTGGCAAAATTTCATCTCCTGAGGAGGTTGTAAAATGATGCAAGGCAAGGCTATTAAATATGGTGACAATGTCGATACTGATGTTATTATTCCAGCAAGATACTTAAATACCAGTGACCCGCAAGAACTGGCTGCCCACTGCATGGAGGACTTAGACAAGACCTTTGTTGACCGGGTTGAGGCTGGAGATATTATAGTAGCTGGCCGCAATTTTGGCTGTGGTTCCTCTAGGGAGCATGCTCCAATTGCCATAAAGGCCTCTGGTATATCTTGCGTAATTGCAGAAACCTTTGCCCGGATCTTTTACCGCAACTCTATAAATATTGGCCTGCCCATTATTGAGTGTCCTGAGGCTGCCAAGGATATAGATGAGGCAGACCAGGTCCGGATAGATGTCAAAACAGGCAGAATTGAGAATATAACCAAGGGCCGGACATACCAGGCTGAGCCCTTCCCAGCCTTTATGCAGGAAATAATAAAGGCAGATGGCCTGATTAAATACGTTAGGGAAGGGATGGAGGCTAAATGAAGATAGCTGTTATCCCAGGAGACGGAATAGGACCTGAGATTATAAGGCAGGCCTACAAGCTACTAGACCGTGTAGGGGCAAAATATAATATAGACTTTGAATACCAGGAGGTCCTTATGGGAGGAGTAGCCATAGATAAGACGGGACTACCGCTTCCAGAGGAGACCCTGGATATATGTAAAAAAAGTGATGCTGTACTATTAGGTGCAGTAGGGGGCGAAAAGTGGGAGAGTCTACCAGGTCACCTGCGGCCCGAAGCAGGCCTTTTAGCAATCAGAAAGGGTTTAGGGGTATTTGCTAACCTTAGGCCAGCCATATTATTTAAGCAGCTAAAGTCAGCCTCAAGCCTAAAGGAAGATGTCCTAGGTGATGGCCTTGACATAATGGTAGTCCGCGAGCTAACAGGGGGCATATATTTTGGTGACCGAGGCAGGCGACAGGGTAAAAATGGCCAGGAAGCCTGGGACACTGAGGCCTACTCTGAAATGGAGATAGAAAGGGTTGCCAGGGTAGCCTTTGATATAGCTAGAAAGCGCAGTAAAAGGCTTATGAGCATTGACAAGGCCAATGTACTAGAGAGCTCTAGGCTTTGGCGGGAGGTCGTAATCAGGGTGGCCCAAGACTATCCGGACGTTAGCCTTAGCCATATGTATGTTGACAATGCTGCTATGCAGCTAGTACGCAATCCCAGGCAGTTTGATGTTATAGTAACCTCAAATATATTCGGTGATATCCTAAGCGATGAGGCATCTATGCTAACAGGGTCTCTAGGGATGCTACCTTCGGCCAGTCTCGGCCAGGGCAGCTTAGGCCTTTATGAGCCTATACATGGGTCAGCACCTGATATTGCCGGCCAAGACAAGGCCAACCCTATAGCTACTATCATGAGCGTGGCTATGATGGTACGTTATAGCTTAGGGTCACAGGAGGCTGCAAGGGCAATAGAGTTAGCTGTTGAGGCTGCCTTAGATGAGGGCTATAGGACCCAGGACATAATGGAGCCTGGCATGACCCTTGTGGGCACAGAGGAAATGGGAGACAAGATAGCCTCAAGGATATAGATGGGACATTCTTTTATGTTGGGTGAGGGGATTTTACTTACAAAGATAGGTCATAGACTATTTTTACTTGGGCTGGCTATGACCTATTATTCTACCCCTTTTATGGGTCAGCAGTGAGTCTTTATACCACTGCCCATAGCTAGGGTCGATATTTTTATATAAAGGGTTTGTAAAGGAGGAGACCAATGACAAGTGATAGGATGAAGCAAGGCTTGGCCAGGGCACCCCACCGATCTTTACTCAAAGGTATGGGCTATACCAATCAAGAGCTGGCCCGTCCCTTGATAGGGGTTGTTAATGCGAAAAACGAGTCCATACCCGGACATATTCACTTAGATAAAATAGCTGAGGCAGTCAAAAGTGGCATAAGGATGGCTGGAGGAACACCCATGGAGGTACCCTGTATAGGGGTATGTGATGGGACTGCTATGAACCACAGGGGCATGAACTACTCCCTGCCTTCTCGGGAGCTAGTAGCAGATAGTATAGAGGCTATGGCAGAGGCCAATGCCTTTGACGCTATGGTTCTTATACCTAACTGTGACAAAATCGTGCCTGGTATGTTGATGGCAGCTGGCCGAGTAAATATTCCCTCCCTAGTTGTTAGTGGTGGACCCATGCTAGCGGGACGCCGAAGGGGCAAGGTATTAGACCTAACTGCTATGTTTGAGGCTGTAGGTTCAGTTAGCGCAGGCAATATGACTGAAGAAGAACTATACCAGATGGAGGACTATGCCTGTCCTGGCTGTGGGTCCTGTTCAGGTATGTTTACAGCCAACTCCATGAACTGCCTAGTTGAGGCAATAGGTATGGGCCTACCGGGTAACGGGACAATACCAGCTGTCTACGGGGAGAGGATAAGGCTAGCAAAGGAAGCAGGTATGAAGATAATGGACCTATTAGAAAGGGGCCTGTTGCCTAGAGACATTATGACCCTAAAGGCCTTTGAAAATGCCTTGACAATGGATATGGCCCTTGGTTGCTCTACTAACTCTGTACTCCACCTGCCGGCCATTGCCCATGATGCAGGAGTTATGATAGATCTTGATCTTGTAAATGTAATATCCTCTAGGACACCCAACCTATGCAAGCTTAGTCCTGCAGGCCCCCACCATATGGAGGACCTTTATGAGGCAGGCGGTGTCCAGGCTGTTATGAAGGAGCTAGCAAAAAAGAACCTACTAAATCTAGACCAGCTAACAGTAGCCGGTAAAACCATAGGGGAAATATGTGAAATGGCCGATGACCCCATAGATAGGGAGGTCATAAGGCCTATAGATGAGCCTTATAAGCAGACAGGTGGGATAGCAGTACTAAGGGGCAACTTAGCACCAGATGGGGCTGTAGTAAAGCAATCAGCTGTAGCTCCTGAAATGATGGTCCATCAGGGGCCAGCCCGGGTCTTTGAATCAGAGGACCAGGCCTATCAGGCCATACTAGAAGGTAAAATAAAGAAAAAGGATGTAATCATCATCCGCTATGAGGGCCCAAGGGGTGGCCCGGGCATGAAGGAGATGCTTTCTCCAACAGCAGCCATAGCTGGCATGGGTCTTGACAAGGATGTAGCCCTTATCACAGATGGCCGCTTTTCAGGGGCCACCAGGGGTGCCTCCATAGGCCATGTATCACCAGAGGCTATGGCAGCTGGTCCTATTGCCCTGGTGGAGGAAGGGGATATCATATCCATAAATATACCCGAGGGCAGGCTAGATCTATTGGTAGATGATAGTGTCTTAGAGGAAAGGAAAAGAAAATGGAAGGCCCCAGAAGCAAGATTTAAAAGTGGTTATCTGGCCAGGTATGCTAGGATGGTGACCTCGGCTAACACAGGGGCGGTTTTAAAATAATTAGGAAGGTGAGGCGAGCAAATTGAAGCTAACAGGAGCACAGGTTATTATAGAATGCTTGAAGGAACAAAAGGTTGACTTGATTTTTGGGTATCCAGGAGGAGCTGTCCTCCCCATCTATGATGCCCTTTATAACACAAAGGAAATAACCCATATACTAACAGCCCACGAGCAGGGTGCTACTCATGCTGCTGATGGCTATGCTCGTGCAACTGGAAAGCCAGGCGTTGTCCTAGTTACCTCCGGCCCTGGGGCTACTAATACAGTCACAGGTATTGCCACAGCCTATATGGACTCGGTACCCTTGCTTGTATTTACAGGCCAGGTTGCAGGAAACCTCTTGGGTCGGGACTCCTTTCAGGAGGTAGACATAGCAGGTATTACTACCCCCATAACCAAGCACAATTATATAGTAAAAAATCCAGAATCTCTTCCCCACGTTATAAGGGAGGCCTTTGACATAGCCACTAGTGGCAGGCCAGGCCCGGTAGTTATAGATATCCCAAAGGATGTCCAAACTGCCATGATTGACCTAAAGCCTGCAAGTAGCCAGCCCCTAGAGTGGAAAACCAGGGGCAAGTGGTTTGAGCACGCTGAGAACAACAAAGAAAACATGGATAAGGTCCTAAAGCTTTTAGCTAGATGTAAAAGGCCCGTTATTTACGCAGGTGGGGGAGTAAATATTGGGGCTGCCAATAGGGAGCTAGTAGACTTTGCTGAAAAAATTAAGGCACCAGTATGCCTTTCCCTTATGGGGATGGGAGCCTTTCCAGGTGAGCACCCCTACTTTTTAGGTATGGTAGGTATGCATGGGACCAGGTCAGCTAACTATGCAGTATCCCAGGCAGACTGCCTGATAGCTGTAGGAGCTAGGTTTAGCGATAGGGTTGTTAGCAAGGTAGAGGGCTTTGCCCCAGAGGCTGAAATTATCCATATTGACCTAGACCCTGCTGAGATTAGTAAAAACGTGGCCAGCCACCTATCAATCTGTGATGATGTTAAAAGCGTCCTAAAGGAGCTAACAGAAAGGGTGGAGGAAAAGCAGGAAAATGAATGGAACGACCAAATAAGGAAGTGGAAACAGACCTATCCCCTTAAATACAGGGGCAAGGGACCCCTTAGCCCCCAGTTTGTTTTGGAAAAGCTCTATGAGGTAACCCAGGGCCAGGCTATAATTACAACTGAGGTCGGTCAAAACCAGATGTGGGCAGCACAATTTTATAAATACAAGGAGCCTAGGACCTTTATCAGCTCAGGCGGACTTGGCACTATGGGCTTTGGCCTAGGAGCCTCAATTGGTGCAGCCATGGGCAGGCCTGACCGCAAGGTTATAAATGTTGCAGGTGACGGTAGCTTTAAGATGAATTCCACCGAGCTAGCCACTGTAGCCAAGTACAAGGTACCCATTATTCAGCTGCTACTAAACAACCATACCCTGGGAATGGTTAGGCAATGGCAGGATTTGTTCTTCCAAGGCAGGTTCTCCCATACCAGCCTAGGGCCTGATGTTGACTTTGTAAAGCTGGCTGCTGCCTATGGTATAAGGGCCTATCGTATTTCCTCCAATGAAGAGGTAGAGGATGTCCTAAGGGAGGCAGTATCACTAGATGAGCCTGTCCTTATCGAATGTGATATCAATCCCAATGAAAAGGTCTATCCCATGGTAGCCCCAGGTGAAGCCATAAGTAATGTTATTGACTAAGGTTTAGTTTTGCCTATTATAAATTCTAGTATTAGTAAAGACTAGGGCAAAATTAGCCCTAAAAAAGACTTTATGAAAATTGTTGGTGTGAACCCCAAAGGCGAGAGTGGATAAAGCAAGATTTATTATTAAGGTGCATGATTTATTATTAAGATACTTTTATTATAAATGTGTAAGATATCAAGATATATTATAAAGGTGCTTTAATTATAAAGGGGGCTTATCTTATAGCCCCCTGTACCTATTTTTCTGTTTCTTTTTTTGTTACTATTCTTATCCTTTCATTTTTCTTGTATCAATTTATCTATTTTTATTTTATTGATACAAGTTTGTCTGAAATTTTTTAATTTCATTTTTTTGAGTCTATTTTTTGTGTCAATCTTTTCTTTCCTTTTTTCTGATGCTATTTTTATTCCTATCTTTCAGTTTAAAGCATGGCCGCAGCTTGCCTGTCTAAAATGACCAAGACATTTGGGTGGAGCTGGAGGACAGAGGCTGGGACCCTTGTAGTTACTGGTCCTGTTAGGGCCTCTTTTATTATCTGGGCTTTTTTTTGGCCCTTGGCCATTAGAATAATCCTCTGTGCCTGCATGATTGTCTTTATTCCCATTGTAATAGCCTGCCTAGGCATCTGGTCAGGACTTTCAAAAAATCTGGAGTTAGCTTGAATTGTACTCTCTGTAAGTTCTACTAGATGGGTAGTGGATTCAAAGGGAGTACCGGGTTCATTAAAGCCTATGTGACCATTAGGGCCTAAACCCAAGATCTGTAGGTCGATACCACCACAGGCCTTGATAGCCGCTTCAAAGTCCATGCATTCTTTGTCTATTGAGTTTGGGCATGGGCATAAAAGGTTTATATTGTCCTTTTGTATATCTACATGGTTGAAGAGTTTATCATACATATAGTAGCTGTAGCTGGATACATGATTTATTGGTATACCCAAATACTCATCAAGATTAAAGGTTTTTACGCTAGCAAAGCTAACTTGACCAGCCTTGTACTTGTCTACTAGCCTTTCGTAGATCCCCTCTGGAGTAGAACCAGTAGCTAGCCCTAAGACACTTGCAGGTTTACTACTTATTTGCTTTGCAAATTCTTGGGCGCCCCTTTCGTCGCAGGCTCTCTCATCCCCTATAAATATATCCAAACAATCACCTCCATCTTTATTTAAAACGAAATTATTATATCACAAATGAGAAAAAAGAAGAAGGCTAGACTAAAATTTACATAAGGATTATCAGCATAAACTTTCCGTGGTATACTATCTCTTGAGGGTTGTTTTTCTTAATAAACAAGCTTTAGCTTTAAGGGAGGATATAATGCTAAAAAAAGGGCAGATAGACCTAATAAAGAAGATTATCTACATTATTATCGGGAGTTTTATTTATGCTGTTGCAATTAATGCCCTATTAAAATCCCACGACCTTTTAAGTGGTGGGGTCACAGGTATAGCCATGATATTTAACTACCTTTTTAATATACCTACGGGCCTGACCCTTATAGTCCTTAATGTCCCCTTATTCATTGTGGGCTACCGCTATGTTAGCAAGCGTTTCACCTATTTCTCTATCCTGGGTATAGCTAGCGCTTCGATTTTTTTAGTAGTGACAGAGACCTGGGTTATAGCCCTTGAGTCTTCATTAGTGGCAGCAATATTCGGTGGCCTAATAAGTGGTATAGGTTCGGGCATAGTAATTAGGAGCAGGGGTTCTCTGGGTGGTACTGATATTATATCTGTTATCCTCTACAAGTATTTGTCCCTAAACATTGGGGGAACAGCCATGGCCTTTAATGCTGTGATCCTGACTCTAGCAGCGGTTTTATTTAATGTAGAAATGGCCATGCTCACCCTGGTGGGCATCTATATTGCCAACAAGGCAGTAGATACGATACAGGAGGGCTTTAACCACCGCAAGACCATAATAATAGTATCGGACAAGTACGAGGAGATTTCTGCCGAGCTTTTGGAAAAGGTAAAAAGGGGGATCACCCTCTTAGATGGTCACGGTGCTTATACCGGCAGGGAAAAAAGGTTAATCTATATGGTGGTAAGGACAATGGAGTTAGCAAGGATAAAGGATATTGTAAGGAAAATTGACCCTGAGGCCTTTTTATCTATAATAGATACAAGAGAGGTTGAGGGCAAGGGCTTTAGTATAGAGGATTTATTTTAAGGAGGAGTTAATTTGGACCTAAATAAATATATTGATGACCATAGAGATGACATCATAAGGAGCGTACAGGAGATAATTAGGATTAAAAGCGTCAAGGGTGAAGCGAAGGCAGGCAAACCCTTTGGTGAGGAGGTTAATGACTGTCTTGAATACGCCTTAAGGCTTGCTGAATCCATGGGCTTTACAGTAAAGAACCTAGATGGATATGCAGGCCACGCAGAGTTTGGCCAAGGAGATGAGACTATGGGTATCTTGGTGCATTTAGACGTGGTACCAGAGGGTAGCCATTGGACCTATCCACCCTATGAGGCTAGGATTGTGGACAACAAGATATATGGTAGGGGCGCTATCGATGACAAGGGGCCTGCCATAGGGGCTCTTTATGCGATGAAGGCTGTCAAGGACTCAGGCATAAAGCTAAATAAAAAGGTAAGGATGATATTTGGCACTGATGAGGAGAGTGGTTGGGAGGACTTAAAGGTCTACTTTGACCAAGAGAAAATGCCTGACTTTGCCATTGTTCCAGATGGGGAGTATCCAGTTATAAATGTTGAAAAGGGTATCTTAAACCTATCCTTAAAAAAGGAGTTTGATCCAGGCCAATGCACTAGCATAAGGGTAAAGAGCATCAAGGGAGGCCATAGGCCAAATATGGTGCCGGATGAATGTTGCTGCTGCTTTTACCCCACAGATGACCAGGACAAGATACTTACCCACCTACACAGCATGAAGCAATTTTCAGACTATGATATGTCTGCTAGCTTTTGTGAGGACAAGGGCATACAGATAAGGGCTAAGGGAGTATCAGCCCATGGTTCTACACCAGACCAGGGCAAAAATGCAGTTTCCCATGTCTTAGCCTTTCTAAGCACCCTAGGCCTTGGCAATAGTGATCTTGAGCAGTATATCCTCTTTATAAATAATACAATTGGGTCTGATACTAGGGGCAAGGGCCTAGACCTTGATCTTGAGGATGACCTATCAGGCCAGCTGACACTTAACCTAGGAAAGCTGACCGTAGACGAAAATGGGGGAGAGGCGATTTTAAATATTCGCTATCCTGTTACATACAAGGAGGATGAAATAATAAAGAGGGTAAAGGCGGCTGTCAAGGAGGCAGGCATTAAGGTAACTAATCTAGGAGGAAATGACCCCTTGTACGTTCCAGAGGACAGTGAGCTAGTTTCTAGACTAAAAAAGGTATATAGCAGCCAGACAGGCCAGCCTGCCAAGGCTATAGCCATTGGTGGTGGAACCTATGCAAGGGCTATAGATAATGCTGTCGCTTTTGGGGCTCAGTTTCCAGGTACTCCTGACCTGGCCCACCAAAAGGATGAGTATATAGATATAGATGATTTAATCCTGCATACAAAGATTTATGCCCAGGCTATAAAGGAGCTTTGTAGTCAATAGTAAAAAAGTCAAATAAATAGGTAAAACATTTAATTAAATCCCCTGACTGGATGATGCAAGACCAATCAGGGGATTATTTGTAATATGTAATTAAAAGACACAAATTATATTGATTACTGTAAAATAAATGGTATAATATTCTATAAGTATATTTATGGCTAAAGGGTAAACCCAATAACATTCGAAACAAGGAATAAAAATACTAGCTAGTACCATATGCTCAAAGTATAGAGAAGATAATCCTACTTTATATGTTTGCTATATATATATGAAAAAAGCTTAGGATCCCATTTGCTCTAGCTTGGACAGAGAACGGATGAAAAGTCCATTCCGTGCCCTAGGAGGCAGGGGTGTTCTGTATGGCAACAAAGAAAGTAAAAGAGGTGAGGGTTATTTTTAAGAGGGTAAAAGATATTTGGAGCAAAACCTTTGGATTTACTATAGTCAGAGCGGCCTGGTCACTAGTATACGGCCTAGTAAAGATACTACTGATACTACTTTTCCTATGGCTGATAGTAAAGACAAAGAACGTAGCAGGACTTATTATAGGACTTATTGGTATAGGTATCGTACTTGGCATAAGCAAACTATTTCACCGCTATATTGGCTATATGTTAAAGCTAGGCTATGTTGCCCTGATTGTTGAGTATCAGCAAACAGGGAGCTTGCCAAAGGAAGGACAATTTGCATACGCCAAGAACAAGGTCATAGGAAACCTAGGCTCTTCCTCAATAGCTGCCCTACTAGACCAGCTAATTAGTGGGGCTGTTAACCAGGTGACAAATTTCTTGGTAAGGGCCATGAGTTTTCTGGAGAAATTACCGGGAGGCAATTTTGTTCTAAGCCTTGTCAAGATGTTTTTAAAGGCAGCTACAACCTTTATTGATGAGTCGGTTATGAGCTATATCTTTATAAACACCAAGTCTGACAAAAGCAAGTGGAAGCTAGCATATGAGGGTATAGTCCTCTATGGCCAATCCTGGAAGGAGATAGCAAAAACCGCGGCATCTGCTAGTTTGATTACTATCTTGGTTAGATATGTCCTAGCTTTTATACTGGGCATCATAGCAATATCATCTATTGGTTTTGGTTCTGTCGCAGTATACATAGTAATTGGGCTGATGTTACTAGTAATCTATGCCATCGAGGATATTGTAGTTGAACCTATGTTAACCGCATCTATGATTTTGACCTATCAGGATGCTATCAAGGAGAAAACTCCTTCAACAGCCTTGGCTGATAAGCTTAGCAAGTTCTCTAGCAAGCTAAGAAAGATCTCCCAAAAGGCAGATGAACCTGAAGAGGTTCCTGTAACTGGTGGAGCAGGCCTCGGAATGTAGTCAGTGTAGGGCTGTCACTGCCTCGATATAAATAAATGGCAGCCCTTTTTATATAAGATTGGTAGAAAATTATTATAAATTATCTTTCGCAACCCAAGGGGTTGCTTTTTTAGTCCTGCCGTTGTAACATTTTACTATATATATTGTAAAAAATAGCATATAGACAGTTTATGTCGTATTGCCTACTTTGTAGCACATAAAATCTGCGGAAATTACCCCTTGTCTACAGTCGACTTTTTACAATATGTACTTAAATCTATGAAAGAGGTGGAGACCGTGATATCCTATGAGACTCCTTATTTACCAGCCGATGTCGACTATAACGAAGATAGACTAAGAGTACTAGATAAGCATTTCCAAAAGATGATGGATAAAGGCGAGCTGTTATCCGCTAACTACTGCTTGTCCCGAGGGGGCAAGATATTTGCCAATACAGCCCTAGGCAAACTCTCATATAGAGAGGATGACAAGCGGCCGCTAAAGCCAGATACAATACAAAGAATAGCCTCTATCACAAAGTTATTTTGTGCAGTCGCAATTTTTAAGCTGGCAGAGGATGGCATGCTAAGGATAAACCAAACTGTCGGTGAATTTATCGATGAGTTCAAAGAGCCACCCTTTGATAAAATAACCATCGCCCATCTTTTGTCCCATACATCAGGTTTGATGGCTGATGATGGTTGCTTTGAAAACAAATACTTTAAATCACCCTGGTACTTTATTGAACAGACAAAGGGGGACAACTGGATTGAGGCTGGCCTATCTTCAGGTATGCGCAGAGAACCTGGAGAGGAATGGGCATATTGTAGCTTTGGTTTTGTCATATTAGGTGAGCTAATTACTCGGGTTAGTGGCGTATTTGCCCATGACTATATTATGGGCAATATAGTAAAGGCCTGTGGGATGGAGGATACCTTTTTTATGCCAAGTAAAGAGCAGGCCAATAGGGTGAATATCACAAATAAATACGTGGAGGATAGGATTACAGCCTACCTAAAGGGCGAAAAAGAGGAAGAAACTATATGGGACAAGGTACCAAGTACAGGAGGCGGGATGTGGTCAACGGCCCTAGACCTAAATAAATTTGGTATCATGCTACTCAACAAGGGTAGCTATGAGGGCAGACGGATCCTTGGCAGAAAAACCATTGAAAAGCTAGAGACCATGTATTTAAAGGGCGAGCAAAAGGACTATTGCTGGAATGCTGGCGGTACTCCCCGCCTATATGGCCTAGGGCCTGATTTTAGGCATAATGAGTCAACCTTTTATAGCTATGGCTCATACTTTCACGAAGGAGCAGGGGCCTGCTGCCTGATCATAGACCCCTATGAAGAGCTGGTAGCATCTTGGTTTGTACCCTTTACAAATGAAGATCAGTGGTATGCCCACGCTCTATTTAATGCCTCTGCTATAATCTGGTCAGGGCTAAAGTAAATGAAATTCCTACTTAAAAGCCTTAGGGTTATTAAGGCAGTTGCCCTGGTTACCTACAAGGAATGGAGTGCATACCGTACCCATTCCATGGTATCCATATTTGTGGGGCCGGTGTATTTTCTGGTCCAGTATTTTATATGGACTGCTGTCTATTCAGCCACTAGCTCATTAAATGGTATTGAGCTACCACAAATGCTGACCTATTTTGGGCTTACAAGCCTAATTGGATATCTTACAATGGATTTTGCAGACTGGAATCTACAGATGCTAGTCCGTACAGGCAAATTCCTAACCTTTAGGCTACGCCCCATACACCATCGTTTTTTTGCCCTGTCTCAAAAAATTGGTCATAGGTTCTTGGGCCTTTTGTTTGAGTTTATTCCCTGTCTTTTAATTTTTATATTTGTATTTAAGCTGGATATGAGGCCAGCCCACTTGGGCTGGACCCTCTTATCTGTAATGCTGGCTTTTTTTATGAACCTATATCTTAACTATACAATTGGTATGACTGCCTTTTGGTTTGTTCAGGCAAGTGGTGTGCGCCAGGTCTACCTTTTACTGCAGACCATATTCTCAGGAGGCCTAATCCCCCTAGTCTTTTTCCCCCAGCTAGTTCAAAAGCTTTTATTGTTTTTACCCTTTCAATATGTGTCCTATGTTCCTGCAATGGTATTTATAGGCCGCTATGAGCTAGCAGGTGTAACACTACCCATACCAGTGATTGTAGGGATACAGGCATTAGCAGTTCTTGTAACGGCCCTTTTTAGTGAGCTTGTCTATCAAAGGTCAATGAAAAGGTTTACCGGAGTTGGTGCATAGGGTGGTTGGAGGACTAATATGAGAAAGTATCTAAGGGTATACAAGGAATGTATAAAGATAAATATAGCAAGAGCCTTAACCTATAGGTCTAACTTTGTTTTGTACAATTTTATTACACTGATTTCTAATATACTTTTTCCCTTGGTCAGCCTTTTGATCTACGGATCTGGGGCTGAGTTCCCAGGCTGGTCCTTATATGAGATTATATTGATTCAAGCCATATTTACAATGTCCACAGGTATATCAAACATTGTCTTTGGCGGACTATTATGGACTACTATGGACCATGTTATTGAGGGGAGTTTAGAGATTGTACTAATAAAGCCTCTTGATTGCCTCTTCTTTTTGATAGCATCAACCATTGACTTTTCTAGCTTTGGCCTTTTGCTAGGTGGGGGAGTAATGTTTGGGATTGCCCTATCCCATGTCGGTCAAATAGGCGCTTTAATGGTCCTGCAATTTCTAATACTTTTTATAGCTGGTATTTTGGTAATGATGGGTATCTCACTTATCATGGCTGCCACATCCTTTAAATGGGTAGGTAATTCTAGGATTGCTGAGATTTTCGATTCCATCAAATATTTCGGTAGATATCCCCAGTCTATATTTAGCAAGGCTATTTCCAGCTTTAGCTCCTTTGTTATACCAGTTGCAATGGTAGGTTTTTTCCCTGCAAAGGCCCTGTTAGGCGAGCTGGACTATACAGCCTTTATTGCAATTATTCCTTGTGTCCTATTTACAATTGTGGGGATTTATCTATACAAGCATATGATACATCTTTATGAAGGGGTAGGGGGCTAAGCTTTTGTCTATTATAAAGGTAGATAATTTATCTAAAACATACTACACATATAAAAGGGGCGGTAGCTTTTCTGAAACCATAAAGAGCTTTTTCCGCCGGGAACGGGTTATAGTAAAGGCAGTAGACAATATATCATTTGAGATAGAAGAAGGCCAGATTACAGGTATCTTAGGCCCTAATGGGGCTGGCAAGTCCACTACCATTAAAATGCTAACTGGCGCCCTTTATCCTAGTAGTGGTCAGATTTCTGTTATGGGCTTTTCTCCCTTTAAGGATAGGACAGCCTATGTAAACCATATAGGAGCAGTATTTGGCCAGAAGTCGCAGCTAATCTGGGATATTCCCCCCATAGATAGCTTTAATATGAACAAGGCCATCTATGGTATTAAAGACAAAGACTTTAAGGCTAGCCTAGATGAACTAACAGCCTTGTTTGAGATTGAGGAAATAATCAAAAAGCCTACCCGGGTCTTATCCCTAGGTGAGCGCATGAAATGTGAGTTTGTAATGGCCATGCTCCATAGACCTAGGATAGTCTTTCTAGATGAACCAACCATTGGTCTTGATGTTATTGCAAAGCAAAGGATTAGGACTTTTATTAAAGAAATGAACCGCAAGGGAGTAACCTTTATCCTCACCACCCATGACCTACAGGATGTAGAGCAACTAGCTCAAAAGGTTATAATCATAAACCATGGTCACAAGGTATTTGATAATAGCCTAGCAGACCTAAAAAGCAACCTTGGCTCGGAAAAGATTATCCATCTAGTCTTGGCAAAGCCCATTTCTGGTTTTGATGTTGAGGGTGTCAAAGTTCTTGAGAAAAGGTCGGATCTAGAGTATACCTTAGAGGTAGATCTAAAGACTAGCTCAATTAACACAATCATAAGGCAGCTGGCTGAAATGTGCGAATTTTCAGATATTGGGATTAAGGAGCTCCCCATGGAAAAGATAATAACACAAATATACCAGGCGAGAGAGTGAAAAGATTATGGCAAAACTCATAGATTTATCCTATATGATATCTGACAACATGCCTGTTCATCCCTATGACGATAGGGTAAAGCTGTATCAGGATAGGGATCTAAAAAAGGATGGCTATAATAACTTCAAGCTAGAGATTGGTATGCACGCAGGCACCCATATAGATAGCCCCATGCATTTAATCGATAGGTCTACCTTTGTCAGTGAGATAGGCCTAGATAGATTTATAGGCAGGGGCGTCTTGCTCGATGTCAGGGGCCAAAAGACAATTCCTTATAGGCCAGGGTATGAAGAGAGGGTATTAGAGGATGATATTGTAATATTGTATACAGGCCATAGCAGTAAATACGGGACTGACGAATACTACAAGGACCATCCAGTGATAGCTGAGGATTTTATGGATTTTCTTATAGAGAGAAAAATAAAGATGCTAGGTATGGATCTACCCTCACCAGACCCATACCCCTTTAAAATACACAAGGGTCTACTTAGTAAGGACATATTGATAATAGAAAACCTAACAAACCTTTCATCCCTATTAGACAAAAAGAGTTTTACCATTCTAGCCCTACCACTAAAGATTAGGGCTGAGGCATCACTTGCTAGGGTTGTAGCGCTTGTAGATTAAATTTAAAGTAGCCAGCAAAGCTTATCTTTATAGGGGACCAGCTATGGATACTAAGGCAAAATTGGTATTGACCCGGCCTAGAGGCATGAATTGTTAGCGTCCCTGTGGGCCCTATAGTTGCCAAGTACCCTATAGGCATGTCCTCCATTTTCAAGGCCCCTTAGTAGGTCCTTTACCCTATCATCTGCCAGGTTACCCTCAAGGTCAAAAAAGAAGAGGTATTCCCAGGGCTTACCTATGATGGGTCTTGACTCAATCTTCATTAGGTTTAAGCCCTGCTCATTAAAGAGGCCCAATATGGCGTATAAGGATCCAGGCCTGTGGGCTATATCCATGACTAGACTGATTTTATTACAGGTCTCATCTAGCAGGGGCTCCCTTCCTATACAAATAAAACGGGTATAGTTATTGTCATTATAATGGATATCTTCTGCAAGTATTTGAAGCCCGTAGAGGCTTGCACAGGCCTTTGAGGCAACAGCAGCCTTTGTTTTGTCTCCTAGCTCACTTACCAGCCTGGCACTGCTAGCTGTACTTTGATAGGCAATTTGCTCCCAAGGGTATTTTTTTAAAAAGGGAGCACTTTGATCAAGGCCCTGTTGGTGAGAGTATACAGTCTTTATATCCTCCAGCCTAGCTCCTGCTAGTCCTAAGAGCTGGTGGCGGATTCTACTTATATGCTCTCCTATAATATATACCCTATTGTCGCGAATAAGGTCCATTACAGGGGCAATGGTTCCAGTTGAGGAGTTTTCAACTGGCAGAACACCAAAATCTATTTTTTTGTCTAATAGCTTTATGACCAGGTCTTCAAAGCTATCACAAGCCTCTCTTTGACAGGCCCTACCAAAATGTAGTATGGCAGCCTCCTCACTATAAGAACCAGGAGACCCATAATAGCCTATTATCCTATCTGGGCTTGGGCTAACTGCCCCTTTTTTATTTAACTGCCCCATTTCTTTCCCCTTATCTAGCTTCATTTTCATAGCCGACTCCTTTATTTAGTGGTTTTACCCTTTTCTTTTGGCTAAAGCCATCAGTTAAGGATTTTCCCCTCAATCTCAATCAAGGTTTTTAGCTTGGCCATGAGCTTTTCAAACTGCTTGGGTGTAATAGATTGGGGTCCATCACAAAGGGCACTAGCTGGATTATTGTGTACCTCGATAATAACTCCGTCAGCTCCTACAACTACAGCAGCCTTGGACATGGCCTCCACCATCCAGGACTTGCCTGTGGCATGGCTCGGGTCAAGGATAACGGGTAGGTGACTTAGCCTTTTAATTGCGGGTATTGCGCTTATATCCAAGGTGTTTCTTGTGTAGGTTTCAAAGGTTCTTATGCCCCTTTCACATAGGATAACCTCTTCATTTCCTTCACTTAGGATATATTCAGCGCTCATTAGCCATTCCTCGATTGTAGCCGAAAAACCCCGCTTTAGGAGTATAGGCTTGTTGACCTTTCCTAGCTCCCTTAGCAGAACGAAATTTTGCATATTTCTAGCCCCAACCTGGATTATATCAACATCCTGGACAAAGCGGTCTAGCATTTGGACATCAGTAATTTCAGATACGATAGGAAGACCTGTTATCTGGCTAGCATGCTTTAGATAGTCAAGTCCCTCTAGGCCTAAGCCCTGGAAGGTATATGGGGAAAACCTTGGCTTGTAGGCACCACCCCTTAAAAGGCTAGCGCCATTTTCCTTAACTGCCTGGGCAATACCCTCAATTTGCTCTTCGCTTTCAACTGAACAGGGTCCAGTAATCACAGTAAAGTAGCCCTGGCCGATTTTCCTTCCCTTTACATCTATAATAGTGTCATTGGGCTTGAACATCTTGTTGGCCTTTTTAAAGGGTTCTTGGACCTGCAAAATGTTTGAAACGATTTCTTTAGAAGCTATCCTGTACTTGTCTACGTTTGTTGTGTCGCCAACCAGGCCTAAAATGGAAGTTCCAGTGCCCTGAGTTATCTGCACCTTTACGCCCATAGCCTCTATTTCGCTTATTAATTCTTCTCTTTCCTCAATACTTGTATTGGGTTTTAAAACTACTACCATGATATACCTCCTAACCTTTCAGTTTAATAGTGTTTGTCTAGCTTTTATAAAACTATAAGCCATAATTATTAGGGTATAAAAAAGAGGCCCTCAAACGAGCCTCTTGGTCACCTAATATTATGGTTTTTTCCAATTGATTCTGTTTGGTCTTTTTTCACATATTAAATTACCCGGCAAAGTTGCTAAAGTAAAAAAACCAGGTAAAGGAGTGAAAAAAGCCATATACAGTTTTGCTAGTGAGGATAGCCATTATAGTTTCCCCCAATTGGATTTTTACTATTATATGCATAAATACACCTGTCTGTCAACTCTTTTAAATAAATTCCTTTAAAGGCCCATGGTTAGGCCATATAAATAAATAGTGTGGTATAATATTTTTACTAGTATAAGGCTATAAACTAGCCTTATATAGAGGGTCTAGCCCGATCTTACTTAGAGCCTATTATGTTGTGCTATAGCTAGCCCTTTTAAAGAGGGTCTAGCCAGATAAAAGCTTGTGCCTTAATAGGTGACATTTAAAAGTAATCGACTTATGATTATATAGAAAGGTTAAAGGGATGACATATGCCTTCTTTAATGGTCCATCTATTAACTGCCTATAAATTTAACAAGGATTCAAATACTGCTTTTTTTATAGGCAATATTGCCCCCGACTCTATTAGTACTTGGAAGGAAAAGGACAGGTCCCACCTTAGGGACAGGTCTGATAGGCTTGAGGCCCTAATTAGGCTTGCTAGGGCCTATGAGGACCAGTCGGACATGGACCAAGGCATACTTTTACACCTTTTCTTGGACTATAAATGGGACATAGGCCCTATGAAAGGCTTTATTGAGGGCTACCAGGGTCCAGGCTGGTTACAGGCCTATAGGTATGAGATTGGCCTAGCCAGTGCGTGGCTTTACCATCATACAAGCTGGGGGCAAAGGCTTTGGCAGCAGATGGAGGCATATCCTAAAGGGCTTTTAAGCAATAATTACAGCTTTATAGCCGATGATATACAAGGGCTAATTAGTAGAAACCATACTTGGCACAGGGATAACAATATTGGTCCCTCCCCCTATTACCCTCCAGCCTTTGTTGAGGAATTTACAAGTAAAGCAGTAGCTGACTTTAAGGACTTTCTAAGCCAGTATAAATAATCAAATCATATAGGCAATTATTGATTTTACTTTTACATATACATTTATGCAGTATGCTAGGATATAGAGCCTTGGTCCAGGCTAAAGGGGGATTAATATGATATATATTCGGGAGGCATCCGAGGATGAAATGGTTGCCTTGTTCCTAAAGACAGAAATAAAATCTACTAGGTTTAGGGACCGGATACTAGCTGCAATAGACCAGCTAAAGGCAAAAGAGTCAATAGTAACTGAGCCTAACTTAGCTTCAGCCGAGGAAAATGACCTACGCAGGGAAATACTATCTATCTTTAGAGGCTATGGCAGAGATGCTGAGATGTTTGAGGGCTATCCAGGGGATATTAGGTGGGTATGGGTAGACCTTTCAAGGGCAGATCTAGAGAGGGTCAGGTATATAGACTATAGCTACTGGAATGAGCTTTCTAGCCATACTAGGCTGGCCAAAGTTGCTGCTACCAATATCCGCAAGGGTATAGAGGTTTTTGGGGTCAGTAACGATGGCTTCTTAGAGGGGGCCAAGGATTTACTTAAGGGGGCCTCCTTTCCGCCAATGATATTAGTAGCAAATAGGGATAGTGGCCAGCTAACTGTTTTAGAAGGACACTTTCGCTTGACTGTATATATGCTAGAGCCAGACCATATACCCCAAAGGCTAAGGACCATGGTTGGATTAGTAGACCAGGAGGGCTTTGATAGCTGGAACCTTTAAGGCTAAAGTAGCTTAGGCAAGCCCTTGTAGGGCAGACCTAATTAAACTGAGTATTTTCTTGTAAGAAGCTATCCTATCAAGTAAAATGTAATCATAGGCAAATATAGAAGAAAAGTTTTTATTTTTATATAAGTTACTAGATAAATAATACTAGCAGCCAGGCTGCCTAATAGGACATTGTAAAGCCCGGTAAAGGGCTCTGCTGACTAAGGCTTAGAAAGAAGACCTAAAAGAGCTTTGGTAGAACTTAAAAAATGACAAAAGTCTACTGATGACGAGGAGGACTATATGAAAAGGAAGGTTTTTTTTATACTACTTTTAATCATATTAATGCTGGCTACCTCTTGTAGCTTGCTAGGCAAGGATACAGGTAAAATAACCACTAGCCCATCGCCAACATCAGACCTTGATAACAAAACACCTGAACCTACAGAGGACCCAAGTTCAAAGGAAACAGATAAAAGTCCCCAAGAGACTGAGCCATCAGGAGATATAGATGATGACGATGACCCAGACCCGGATGGACTAGAAACAAGCCCCAGTCCAGATACTAGCCCCTTGGATCTAGTAGGCCAAGGAAGGGTTGAGGGCATAGGGGTAGGAGCAGGGGATAGTACGGAAAAGGTCATAAGCGAGCTTGGTCCAGCCGATGAACTTGACTACTATTTAGGTGGCCTCTATCTTATGTACCATGACCTTGACCTGGTCTTTTTCACTAGTGCCCAGGGCCAGTTTGGTGAAATAACAGAGCATGGTGAGGTAGTTGTTATAGGCATCTCCTCGGAAAATCAGGACCTATATGGGGTAAGGCTAGGCATGACCTTTGAGCAGATTATAGAGGTCTTGGGCCAGCCTACTACAATTGTCAGTGCTGAGGAAAATGAAAATTCAGAGCTCTTATTCGGTGGCTGGTCTTTAGAATATAAGGTTGGAGACTACACCCTTTGCTTTCAGGCGGATTCAGAAGATAGCCAGGTATACGTAGCCTATCTATGGGTAAATGACAGGAATAATTATTAAAATGGCCATAACAAGTATTGATAGCTGTGATTCTTTATAGGTATTTCTATCATAGCTTTTACATGGTATATTAGTATTAGTAGTCTAGACAATCATTACATTGACTCACGTAAACTTTACTGAAAAGGGGATTGCTGTGACTAATAGTGAGATATTGTCAATCGCTATGGCCCAATCAGCTGTTGACCTAAATTGCAGCCTAGAGGACTTTAACAGGACAGAAAATATTGTTGTCAAGTCTGTGGCCAAGGAGGGTGCCCGAAAGTACTTGACGCTACCCTTTTTTTGCTGTCTGGTTTCCTATGGGAGTAACATTGTGGCCTCAGTAAACCCAGAGCTTGTGGACCTAGTTGAATCTTATATCAACAAGTACCCCATAGAGCACTGCTTTGAACCTCCTAACCTTTACGTTTTAAACGAAGGATTAAAAAAAAGAGGCCTGGGAGTATGCTTTACAGCAGAATATTTTCTACCAGATATGAGCCTACTAAAGTCTTTGCCCTGTGCCTATGAGATAAGGATCCTTAGCCCTATTGAGTTTAAGGACCTTTACCTGCCCGAGTGGAGCAACGCCCTTTGTGACAAGCGCAGGGAGTTAGATATGCTGGCTGCTGCTGCTTTTGATGGAAATAAGATCATTGGGATGGCAGGCTGCTCAGCAGATTGTGACACCATGTGGCAGATAGGCATTGATGTATTGCCCGAATACAGGAGGTCTGGTATAGCTTCAGCCTTAACTAGTAGGCTGGCTATTGAGGTAATCGGTGAGGGCAAGGTACCATTTTACTGTGCTGCTTGGCCAAATATCAGGTCTGTACGAAATGCAATAAAAAGTGGATTTAGGCCAGCCTGGGTAGAAATGACAGTAAAAAGTCTGGAGTTTATCTCATATTTTAACTCAAATAAGGAATAGGGTTTAAAGTAATAAGCTATTAAAGTATAGATATAGATAATGGTAGCTACAAAGTATGATAGATCTATGCTAATAGCTATCAACTGGCTAGTTTTGTACAATCTTTTCAAATTGCTTTATAACATTTCTATATTAAAATGTATAGTGGGTCTATCTAGCTTATCAAAGTCTAGAGGATAGACTTATGATTCAATATGATTCAATTAAAATAAATTTAAGGGGTGTTTAAATGGAATATAGAAGGCTAGACAATTTGGGAATAGAGGCTTCTTTGCTAGGCTTTGGATGTATGCGTTTTCCAACCTTAGAGGATGGGACTATAGATAGCAAACAGGCAGAGGAAATGCTAGACTATGCCTATAAAAATGGTGTTAACTATTTTGATACTGCCTATTTTTATCATGGTGGAGAAAGTGAGAGCTTTACTGGCAAGGTCCTTGCAAAATATGATCGCGACAGCTTTTACATAGCAACCAAGCTGCCCTGCTGGCAGGTAAAGGAGGCAGGGGACGAGGAAAGGCTATTTGCAGAGCAGCTTAAAAGGCTGCAAATGGATTATGTGGACTTTTACCTGCTCCATGCCTTAAATAGAAAGTCCTTTGACAGGATGGTGGAATTAGGGGTCTTGGAATTTTGCGAAAAATTAAAGGAAGAGGGCAAAATAAAATATTTAGGTTTTTCATTCCATGATGATTATGAGGCCTTTGAGTATATCCTAAAGTATAGGGACTGGGACTTTTGCCAAATCCAATTAAATTATATGGATACAGATATCCAGGCAGGCTTAAAGGGCTATGAGCTTACAGAAAAGCTAGGTGTACCCCTAGTTATAATGGAACCTATCAAGGGTGGAAACCTGGCAAATTATCCTGAGTCTATAACAGAGCATTTCGATGCTGTCACTCCGGGTATGTCTACAGCTTCATGGGCTATGAGATGGATAGCATCCCTGCCTAATGTAAAGGTTGTCCTAAGTGGCATGTCTAATATGGACCAGGTAAAGGATAATTTAAAGACCTATCAAGACTTTAAGCCTCTAAGTGAGGCAGAATATCAAGCAGTAGACCAAGTGGTAAAGAAGCTAAATAGTAGGGCTAAAAATGGCTGTACTGGCTGTGAGTACTGCTTGCCCTGCCCTGCAGGTGTTGATATTCCAAGAAACTTTTCCATTTGGAATGGCTATGGTATATATAATAACGTAGGTGAAACAAAATGGCGGTGGGGTCAGGATATGAAGGAGGAGGCCAAGGCAAAGAACTGTGTAGAATGTGGCCAATGTGAGGGCCTTTGTCCGCAAAACCTTACTATCATTGAGGATTTAAAAAAGCTTCAAGAGGAGCTTGACTCACTATAAGGCAGGCTCTAGTCTAAGTAGATTAGGCCCCTTGCTCCCTGTACTATAGCCAGGGTTAGACAATAGTAAAATAATAAAGGTATTAGCTTAAGCCTTAAAGCAGCTCTTATAAGATACTCATTATAGGAGCTGTTTTTTTGGTCCTTTCCTAAGGAAGCCTTTTATGACTTAGGCCCATTAAAGGCTTTTCTACATAAAGGATACTAAAGCCCTAATAGACTAGCATATACTTGAAGGGAAAGGCAAATAGACAGCTGTTACTAAAAAGGAAAAAATCCAGTCTAGGAGGTGGCCTTCTTGAAAAGGTATCTTGTGGTTTTCTTGCTATTATTGCTGCCCTTGCTGGTGGCTAGCTGTATAAAGGGTCATGCCCATTACACTTTAAACAGGGATGGGTCTGTTGATGTATCTATAAGATTAGGAGCAGCTAGGGGCCTTATTGACCTACTCTATGGGCTAGAGCAGGGAGAATCAGTAGAGTCGATTTTAGAGGGCTTTGAGCTAGATGGTTATGAGATTATGACCTTTGTTGAGGATGATATAAAGGGCTTTGAGGCTATCAAGCATTTCCCTAGGGCTGAGGACCTTTTTTCAGATACTAGGCAAAGGGAAACCTTTTCCGAGACAGCCGACTTTTTAGATATTGAAAAGGGCCTATTCTTTGATTCCTATAAGTTTGACATAGACCTTGATTTACGCGATAGGATGGGCCAATACTATGCCTTGGCAAATGAGACCTTTTTAGCCCGTGCTGATTTTAAGTTTATACTTACCCTACCCATAAGGCTAAAGGAACATAATGCATCCTGGGTTTCAGAGGATGACCTGACCTATAAATGGGATATATCTTTGATGGACCTAAATAGGCTAAGCTTTGTCCTTAAAAGGCCCAAACTATTGGCTATTGGGGCAGTAGCCTCTATTTTACTTGCCTTACTGGCTACAGGCATCATTTTTGCCTTGAAAGCGGCAAGGAGGAGGGGTCCCTAATTGGCCAGGCAAAGGAAATAATAAAGAAAGACTTTTTACTAATAATAGCTCCTATATGGTACAATAAATATGAGTAATGCTTTAGCCTTGGACAAGTATCTTACTAGATGGAGGTATATTACAATATGGATAAAAAGAAGCTATTTAATGATAATTGGTATTTTACCAAGCAAGACTTAGGTACAGGGCTCGATGGAATACAGGGAAAGGATATAGCTTGGAAGCAGGTAGATTTACCCCATGACTGGCTAATCTATGATACAAAAAACCTATATGAGGACAGTGAGGGTTGGTACAAGAAAAACTTTATTATTGAGGATTTAAAGGACCAGCTTTACTCCATACGGTTTGAAGGGGTTTATATGGATTCGACAGTATATATAAATGACCAAAAAGCCGGTGAGTGGAAGTATGGCTATTCCACCTTTGAGTTTGATATTAGCAAGCTACTCAAGGAGGGGGAAAATCAAATAAAGGTAAGGGTTAAATACCAAAGTCCAAACACTAGGTGGTATTCAGGGGCCGGTATTTATAGAAATGTATGGCTCAAGAAAAGGGGGCAGGCCCACCTTGTATCCGATGGGATATACATATCAACTGTCAAAGCTGATGACGGCTGGAGGGTCCTAGTCGATACCGAGGCTATAGATCAGGCAGGTGCCCATCAGGAGGCTATTATTAGGCATAGGGTTTTTGACAGGGAAAATCAGCTTCTTGCTGAGTCCGAAAACGATATAGTTCTAAGCAAACAGGTATCTGTAGACCAGCAGACCATTTACCTTGAAAGGCCTAGGCTCTGGGATCACGAGGACCCCTATCTATATACAATAAAAACTGACCTAATAGCCGGTGGCAAGGTCTTGGACACTGAGAGTCAAACATTTGGTTTTCGCAGCCTACGCTTTGATAGCCAGGAGGGCTTTTTCATAAATGACAAGCAGCTGAGCCTGCAGGGGGCCTGCCAGCACCATGATTTAGGTGCCCTAGGTGCAGCCATGAACAAGACTGCCCTCAGAAGGCAGCTAGAGCTCCTAATGGAGATGGGGGTCAATGCCATTAGGACTGCCCACAATATGCCGGCGGTTGAGCTTATGGACCTGGCCGATGAGCTAGGCATATTAATTGTATCAGAGGCCTTTGACATGTGGGAAAGGACCAAGACCGACTATGACTATGGCCGGTTTTTCAATGACTGGTATGAAAAAGATGTGGCCTCCTGGGTCAGGAGGGACAGGAACCGTCCCAGCCTAATTATGTGGTCCATTGGCAATGAGATCTATGATACCTACATAAGCGAGAGGGGCCTTGAGATAACTAGGCAGCTAAAGGAGGCAGTAGAAAAGCACGATCCTAGGAAGAATGCAGCTATAACCCTTGGTTCTAACTATATGTTTGGTGAACATGCTCAAAGCTGTGCCCATGAGCTAGACACTGTAGGCTATAACTATGCTGAGTATATGTATGATGACCACCATGAAAAGTATCCAAATTGGGTTATATACGGTAGTGAGACCTCGTCCACTGTACAAAGTCGAGGCGTATACCACTTCCCAGCCTCATATAATGTTTTGACCCATGAGGACCTACAATGCTCCTCCCTTGACAACTGCACTACCAACTGGGGGGCCAAAAGCACCGAAAAGGTAATCATAGACCACAGGGACGCAAAATATACCCTAGGCCAGTTTATTTGGACAGGTACTGACTATATAGGAGAGCCCACTCCCTATTCAAGCAAGAACTCCTACTTTGGCCAGATAGACACCGCTGGCTTTAGGAAAGACTCCTCCTACATCTACCAGTCAGCCTGGACAGACTATAGGTATAGGCCCATGGTCCACCTACTACCCTACTGGGATTTTAATGAGGGTCAGCTAATTGATGTTAAGGTATATTCCAATGCACCAAGGGTTGAGCTATTTTTCAACGACAAGTCCCTAGGTGATTTTAAGATAGACCATGAAAAAGGCACAAAACTCTGTGGCCATTGGCAAGTCCCCTATAAAAAGGGTTGCCTTAAGGCAGTGGCCTATGACGACAAGGGCAATATTGTGGCAACAGATATTCAAAGATCCTTTGGGGATGCAGCAGCTATTGTCTTAAAGCCTGATAAGTATGAGCTAAAGGCGGATGGCCAGGACCTAATATTTCTCGAAATATCAACAGTGGATGCAGAGGGTAACCCAGTCCACAATGCTAACAACCGGGTCGATGTAGAGGTTACAGGGGCAGGCCGGTTAGTTGGCCTAGACAATGGTGACAGTACCGACTATGACCAATACAAGGGGACCTCAAGGAGACTATTCTCTGGCAAGCTACTGGCTATCATAGCTGCAAGACTAGAGCCTGGAGATATAAATGTAAAGGTTAAGTCAAGGGGCATTAAGGGGGCTGAGCTAAAGCTTAAGGCAGTTAAGGGCCAGCCTAATCCAGGGATAACAGCCCTTATGGAAAATTCCTTGTCTGAGCCAAATGATGAGATACCCCTTAGGAAAATAGAGCTTACCAACCACGGAGTAAGTCATTTTAATCCTGAAAATACAAGCACCAGGATCAGTGCTAGGCTCTATCCCGAAAATACCAGCTACACAGATATTGAGTGGAAAGTAGTCACTATATCGGGCATTGAGACCAATATAGCTAGGGTTGAGGCCAGGGGCAGGGAGGCTGTCCTAACAGCCCTAGGGGATGGTAGCTTTAAGCTAAGGTGTGTAAGTAAAAATGGCACTGACCATTCTGATATAGTATCGGAGCTAGACTTTGAGATAAGCGGTATGGGAAATGCTACAATCAATCCTTATAATTTTGTCTCAGCCGGCCTTTACAATGCTGGTAACCACGATTTTGAAAACAGCCTGCAGGGTGGAATATGCACCCTAGGAGATGCAGAAAGCCATATAGGCTTTAAGGGAGTTGACTTTGGCGAGATAGGATCAGACCAGATAAGCATACCCATATTTACTTTTAGCAATGACCCTATCCCCTTTGAACTTTGGGAGAACATGCCGGGCGACCCGGATGCCAAGCTATTAGCCAAGCTAGAATATCAGGCACAGTCCATCTACAATGTTTATCAGGCCCGGACCTACAAGCTTGATAAGAGGCTAAAGGGTGTAAAGACCCTTTGCCTAGTGGTAAATAAGCACAAGCTCTACCTCAAAGGCTTTCAGTTTACAAAATACGAAAAGGCCTATGAAAGGCTAGAAGCAAAGGCTGCAAACAGGGTATATGGGGACTCCTTTAAAATGAGAGACAATGCTATTGAAAATATTGGAAACAATGTGGTTATAGAGTTTGAGGATATGGACTTTACCAGCCAGGGCCTTAGATCCATAAGGCTGTGTGGCAGGTCTCATACGGATAAAAACACAATAAATATCCTATTTACCAATGAGGCCGGTCAAACAAAGCAGGTAATTGAATTCCCCCATAGTAGCTCATATGTAGAGCATGAGTTTGACCTAGAGCCCCTAGTAGGCAAATACAAGGTTTCCTTTGTCTTTTTACCTGGCTCCAATTTCGATTTTTCCTGGTTCCAGTTTAAATAGATAAGGCTAAAGCTAGACTTAAAAAAACTACAGCTAGAAAAGAAAAACTACAGCTAGAATAGAAAACCTCGCCTATCTTTAAATTGGATAGGCGAGGTTTTAAACCTTTTGCTATTTTAAGTATAGTATATAAAACTTGTTTTATGTCTTACTTTTGTTTAAGGGCAAATTTCGTCTTTGCAAAAGCCTCTTAAATCTACCTTATAAAATTAGTGTGTACTCGGGGGTCTCCTTTAGGTATTTCAATGCCTGCCTCCCTACCTGCCTTTATGGATTTTAGGAGCCAGGCCATATTTTGGCCTAGCTTGTGCATGGTCTGTATCCCTTCTTTGTCTTGGACTACTTCATCGGGGCTGTTGCCGTGAACCATGTTCCAGTACTGGGAAGAGACCACTGGCATATTGTTGATAGTAAAATATCTGCTGAGCTGGTCTAATGCCACTGTTGCCCCGCCCCTTCTCAAGCATACTATGGCAGCTCCAGGCTTGTACTGAAAATAGCCCTTAGCTGCAAAAAACATCCTGTCTAGCAGAGAGCTAATGGCTCCTGATGCAGCTGCAAAATGTACTGGGGACCCGAATATAAAGCCATCGGCATCCTTGGCCTTTTCTAGTATAGTATTTACAGGGTCCTTGTCATAGACACATCTGTTCATTTTATTTCTTCTACACCATAGGCATGCGGTACAGCCAATGATAGGTCCCTTTCCTATATGGATTATTTCTGCCTGGATACCTTCATCTTCAAGTACAGCTGCAATCTCATTTAGGGCTGTATAGGTACAACCCTTAGCATTGGGACTACCGTTTATAAGTAATACCTTCATCATATACACCTTCCTTATTTGCTTTTTGATGATTCTCTGCTTTTTTTAATGGGTAGATAGGCTGTAGATAGCCTTATGTATATTAGAAAAGTCCTTTAGTTACTATTATACACTAGGCAGCCAGTAATTTGTTTGCATTTCCTTCATTAAAGGTGTAATTACTTGTTAATTTATTATATAATTAGGTGTAAGCTTCTGTTAGGGGGTGATTTAAGTGGCCAATATATATATAGTAAAGGCGGACAATACCAATATTGACCAGGTAAACAAGATGGACAACCGTTTTATTGTAGATTCCAAGGCTGTACTTAAAATAGAGGAGGGACAGATCCATTATAGTGTAAAAGAGGTTCCTGCATTTATAAAAAAGTACCCCGAACGGGACAGGCAGTATGACTACTCAGACTATATTGATAACCCCAACAGGGCTATATACCTTGCATACCATGGAGATAGGGCAGTAGGCCAGATAATACTTTCCACCAGCTGGAATAATTACGCCCTGATAGAGGATATTAGGGTAGATATCAGCTACCGCAAGCAGGGAATAGGAACTAGGCTAATCGGATATGCAAAGGAATGGGCCAAGCAAAGGGGACTAGCAGGACTTAGGCTAGAAACACAGAACAATAATATAAGGGCCTGTAGATTTTATGAATCCTGTGGTTTTCATATAGGAGGTTTTGACCAAATCCTATACAAGGGCATACAGGATGATACAATAGAGGTTGCCCTCTACTACTATTTTTTGTTTAACTAGTCTCAAGGGGCCTGTGACTGGGTAGTAAAGAGGCAGGATGAATAGGTAAAGGACCAGAAAAATACACTAGTAGACAGGAATAAGACAGGGAGGTAGTTAAGTAGTGACTGATGTAAAGGGTAAATGGACTCTAGTTACAGGGGCAAGCCGTGGTGTGGGCCGGCAGATAGCACTAAAGATGGCCGAGCTAGGTAGTAACCTTGTAGTACATAGCAGGAAACTTGCCAATACAGAGAGCCTAGTCAAGGAATTGAGCCCCCTTGGTATAGAGGTGTTTGCAGTTGAGGCAGAACTATCGGACCAGGACCAGGTTGAATATATGCTAGACCTAATTGATGAAAGGGTCCATATTGATATACTATTTAATAATGCTGGTATTTCCATAGGCTATAATGAAAATTTATATGACCATTCACTTGAGGCCTATAGGACCTGCTTTGAGGTCAATATGGTGGCAGTAGCCCATATATGCTATAGGTTTTTACCCAGGATGATAGAAAAGGGCTTTGGCAGGGTAATAAATACTAGCAGCGGTGTAAAGGACCAGCCGGAGCTTTCAGCCTATGCAGCAAGCAAGGCTGCATTAGATAAGTTTGTCCAGGACTTTGCCAAGACCCTTGAGGGGACAGGTGTAATGATGAACCTTATGGATCCTGGCTGGCTGAGAACAGACCTAGGAGGACCTAATGCACCAAACAGTGTAGAAACCGTAATACCAGGAGCCTTGCTAGGGGCCCTAATGGATGACGGGAAAAGCGGTAGACTAATAAGGGCCCAGGATTATGTGGGCTTGACCCTAGATGAGGCTATCGGTAAGGCAAACTTATTATTAAAATAATTGCTTAAGACTTAAAAGAAGCTAGTAAAGGAGAGAAAAATGAAATCCTACAGAAAGGAATTGTTTTTCAAAACTGAAAGCCGTAGGGCGTTTTTAAATATAACCCAGGAGGTACAGGCCTGTATAGATGAGTCTGGCATAAAAGAGGGCCTAGTTCTTGTAAATGCCATGCATATAACAGCCTCTGTATTTATCAATGACGATGAGTCAGGCCTCCACCATGATTTTGAGAAATGGCTAGAGAAACTGGCCCCTGAAAAGCCATATGACCAATATATGCACAATGGCTTTGAGGATAATGCAGATGCCCACCTAAAACGCCAGATCATGGGCCGGGAGATTGTGGCCGCTGTTACAAAGGGCAGGCTAGACTTTGGGCCCTGGGAGCAAATTTTTTATGGTGAGTTTGATGGAAGACGGCAAAAACGTGTACTGGTAAAGATAATTGGTGACTAGGGGCAGGAACCTATAAGGTAAAAATATGCCATACAGGCAGAAGGCAAAGACTATGATAGCAATTAGACCTAGTAATTTTGCCTGCTCGGTAAAAGCCATGGTCTATGAGGTCTTTTTTCAAAGAAAGGGAGGCTGATATAGAAGACACAATTAAATTAGAAAACAAAAATTAAAAATTATCATATTTGGGGGATAAACAGATATCGTGGATGATATAGAGATTTTAGTTTGTCTAATAGGGATGAATCTATTTAGCTTTATACTTATGGGGATAGACAAATTCAAAGCAAGACTAGGTAGATGGCGAATATCCGAAAAGCTGCTTTTGACTTTAGCCGTCCTAGGTGCTTCTATAGGTATCTGGTCAGGCATGTATATATTTAGGCACAAAACAAAAAAGGCAAGCTTTAGCCTTGGACTGCCCTTGATAGTAGGGGTCCAGATCCTAGCAGCTATTCTCATTAGGCAAGCTATAAGGGGCTAGCCTATTATTGGACAAGGATTGATTAGATAGCTAATAAAGAATAGTATAAAAATAATGATATAAAAATATATCAAATAAAAAAAGTGGAGATTTTATGGATAAGAAAAATTTTGCAATATTTATAGACCTTGAAAACACAGGGGGCAAGGTAGCCACCCTAAATAGTGTTATAGAAAAGGTCAAGATTAAGGGAGACATTTTAATAGGAAAGCTTTATGGCTACAAAGAAGCCTATTCTGACCTAAAGGAGGTGCTACTATCTAATACCTTTAGCGTTGTACCCTCACTTAGGTATGGGGCAAATCAGAAAAACAACCTAGATATACAGCTTGTAATAGATGCACTAGATGTTGCCTACACAAATGAGCTAATAGACTGCTTTTGCATAGTGTCGGGCGATAGTGACTATACTCCCCTAGTTGGAAAGCTAAAGACCATGGGCAAGTATGTACTAGGTATATCCAGGTCGGAGGTAGCCTCTAATATCTTTATCAAGGCCTGTAACGAATTTATATTTCTAGAGTCTGTTACAAGCAGGTCAGAGCTAAAGATTTCTGAGGATGATGACTCCTATAATGACCTTAATGGACTGATGGACCTTTTAGAAAAGATTATATCCGATCAGGCAGATGAGGATGGGACCATGTATGTCAGTGAGCTTAAGAAAACCCTGTTAAGGCTTAAGCCAGACTTTAGCGAAAGGGCCTATGGGTCAAACTCCTTTGCCAAGCTGCTCAACACCCTAAAGCACAGGTACAGAAGGCTTGAGCTATTTGGTGACCACAATTCCTTAAAGGTCAAGATTACCAGCAAGGACAAGGCCAAGGTGGGTGAAATAAACAAGGCCAACTGGAAATCAGTATTCAGAGCCCTGCTCGACAAGCTAAAGGACAATGGCTTTGAGAGGGTTAACCCCAGCATAATAAAGGCAGAGCTGCAAAAGGACCATCCAGGCTTTGATGAGCATCAGATAGGCTTTAGAAAGTTTAGCGACCTTATGAAAAGTCTAGAAAAGGAAGGCATAATAGATATAGAGTTTAATGAGGCTAGGACCATGCTAATAAAAATAAAGTAGTTTTTGATTAAGGTCTTAGTATCAAGGGGTCTAATGTCAAAAAGTACAAGGCCTGATTATAGGGCCTGCCTTATAGGCTGGCTGAGGGAAAATAGTGGGCAATATTTTAATTGCGCTTGTGCAATAATAGTGCTATAATAGAACATCGATACGTCCTTGCTCTGATATAAATATCAGGGCCATAGTCCAAGAGGAGGTGAAAGACATTGAATAACTATGAGTGCATTTATGTAATTCGACACACTGTAGACGAAGAAGGCATAAAGGCTTTAGTTGAGAGGTTTAACGGCCTCATCGCCCAAGAAGGCGGAGAGGTGACCAATGTTGATGAGTGGGGCAAGAGAAGGCTTGCCTACCCCATTGATGATGACAACGAAGGCTATTATGTTCTGATTAACTACACAGCAGCACCCCAAGTACCCCAAGAGATCGAAAGGGTATTTAGGATTACAGATGACATCATTAGGTTTATTACCATAAAGCTAGACTAATTAAAAGGTTGGTGTCACATATGATAAACAAGGTAGTTCTAGTAGGACGATTAACGAGAGATCCAGAGCTCAGGTCAACACAAAGCGGTGTATCAGTAACGACCTTTACCCTGGCGGTGGAGAGAAATTTCCCCAACCAGCAGGGCGAAAAGGAAGCAGACTTTATACCGATTGTAACCTGGCGAGGATTGGCAGACACCTGTGCAAGATATCTGGCAAAGGGCCGACTGACCGCTGTATCTGGACGTATACAAGTTAGGTCATACGATGGCCAGGATGGCCAGAGGCGTTATGTTACTGAGGTTGTAGCAGATGAGGTCCAATTCCTTGAATGGGGCCAGCCAAACAGTAACGCAGCTTATGAAAAGCAGGATCAATCTAGCGGAATGCCTGCCCCAGACCTGCATAACACAGGCTTTCAGCCTATCGATGATGATGACGATGAGCTCCCATTTTAATGAAATAAGGAGGTTAAGAGGATGGCCGACGGCGGAAATAGAAGGTTTAGAGGCAACAGAAGGCCCAGAAGGCGAGTATGCGCTTTTTGTGTAGACAAGGTTGAACATATAGATTACAAGGATGTTGCCAAACTTAGAAAGTTTGTCACTGAAAGAGGCAAAATCCTACCAAGAAGGATTTCTGGCAACTGCGCCAAGCATCAAAGGCAGGTAACAGTTGCAATAAAAAGGGCACGCCATATAGCATTGTTGCCATATACTGCAGAATAATAATAAGACCGTTCCAAGAAAAAGGAGCGGTTTTATAATTTCTAAAATACCTTATAAAGACCCATTTAGGAGGCCCCTGCATAGGCTGGCCTGCATTGACAATCCCATTTAATGATTATACAATTGAGACTATAATAGGGCTAATCATATCACCTAATTAGGGGAAGGGTGGCTTTACATAAAGATGGCAAGAGAAAAGGAATTTGATATTGCAAAGAATGTCCGGTTGATAGACTGGCTGAAAAGTGAGCTGCTAACTTCGGTAGCAGACCTTTTCAAATTGCTTTCAAGTGGTATAAAGGGGTCACAGGAGGCAATAGCTGACTGTATTGCTAGCATCATCTTGGCAGCATATCTACTAGGCAAGCGTCTAGGCATCCAATTTGAGCAAATTGACCGCAAGCTTGAGGGAAAGATCAGATTGGGCATAATAGAAGAGCATGCTGTGGAAAAGGACTTCGGAGACCTATCAGAGCTTAGCTCATACACAAAGGAAGGCAGAAAGTAACAGAGGTGTTTTATATATGGATCATACGCTAAAGGGCGTACTAATAAGTATAGGTACAGGTATAGGAGTGGCCTTGGCTACAATTATACTTTTGTATTTACCTATACTCAATATACTAGTTTTAGTTTTTCCTGTACCCTTTATCATTATCGGGGTAAAAAAGGACTTAACCCATGGGCTTTTAGGCTTGGCCTCGGCAATAGCTGTTTTTACCCTATTGGTAGACAGCCTAGCAGGTGTTTATATCCTAGCCCTAACCCTATTACCAATTGGGGCTACTATCTATGCCCTTAAAAAAAGGCTAGACCCCTATGAGAGCTTTTTACTAGCCTCAATTTCTACCCTTGCTTCCATCCTTTTATACCTAAAGACTTTTTCAGTGATAAGGGCAAGTAGTTTTTTTGATATGATTTGGCAATCCCTCAATAGCTTTTTTATTGAAGGACCTATAGATTTTAAGGGAATCTTAAATACATATCATGGACTGGGCCTATTTAAAAACTTTACGAGTGAGCAGCAACTGGCTGACTTTTTTATAAATGAAATCAAGGCATATGTCCCCTTTTTTATTTTGCTAACCTCCTTTTCTTTAGGACTGGCCATATACCTAATTAGTAGGTTTGCTATAAAAAAGATGGGCTATAGGGTTATTAACATTCTTCCCTTTAAATATTGGCAGCTGCCCAGGGGGATGGGCCTGGGGCTACTACTGCTTTTACTAGTAGCCTTTCTTGGCAGCGAGGCAAAAATTAGCCTCTTTACATCCGTACTTTTAACGATTCGGCTGATAATTAGCTTTGTATTTTCTTTAGTGGGCCTGGCTGTAATCTGGTTTTTCTTGGACACGCCTAGGATACATGTTGCCCTTAGATGGACAATAGCTATACTAGTGGTGACCTTTTTCTCATTGAGCCTGGGCCTGACCCTAATCGGTATGATGGACCATATATTTAACCTGCGTAGGATTCCCAGGGCCCCTTTTACTGTGAAGAAAAAATAAAAAGGTAGGGGTGATTATTTGAAAAAAAGATATTTAAAGAGTCTGAACCTACCTGAGCTTAGGATATACCTGGCTGTTATTTTTCTATTTGCCTCAGTGATTCTTTGGTTTAAGCCAACAGTAGGTATCATATGCCTGGTATTGTCTGTGGTCTTGCTCATATACAATACACTAATCACTAGAAAACGCAGAGAGCAGTGGTATCTTTACCTTGAAACCCTGTCAGAAAACATTGACTGGGCTACTAAAAATGCTGTTTTAACTATACCCCTTCCCCTAGTAGTAATGGAGTTAGGGGGCAGTATCACCTGGTACAACCCAAACTTTGGCCAGCTATTTGAGGGAAAAAAGCTCCTAGAGCGCAATATCAGTGATTTTATACCAGAGCTCCAGCCTAGATACTTTGTAGAGGGCAATGACGGTAGCTCCCATGAGCTAAAGATAGGGGATAGGCTATACAGGGTACAGCTGATTCCCGTAAAAACAGCTACTAAAAGTCGTAGGGACAGGATTATATTTTTAGTCTATTTTCTAGATATCACCGAAGAGCAGGAGGCAAAGGCCCTATACCAGGCCAAGCGAATTGCCATGGGCCATATCTATATAGACAATTATGATGAGGTAGTCAGCAATACCAAGGAGGCAGACAGGCCAAAGCTACTAGCTGAGATAGAGTCAAGTCTTGCTAGTTGGGCAAGTGACCTAAATGCTAGTCTTATTAGGTATGATAAGGAAAAGTTTGCTCTAATCATGGAAGAGGCTGCCCTAGACAAGCTAATGGAAAACAAGTTTGATATCTTAGATAAGATGAGGGAAATTGACTTAGGTAACAGGATACCTGTTACTTTGAGCATAGGTATTGGCCGGCAGGCAGAGACGCCTGCAGCAGCTAGTGAAGCAGCCCAGTCAGCAGTAGAGCTATCCCTTGGTAGGGGTGGTGACCAGGCAGTTGTCAAGCAGGGTACCAAGCTATATTTCTATGGTGGCAAGAGCAAGGGGGTTGAGAGGCGGACCAAGGTAAAATCCAGGGTCATAGCCAATGCCCTAAGGGAGTTAATTGAACAATCCAGTCAGGTACTGATAATGAGTCATACTTCACCAGACCTAGACTCCATCGGGTCAGCCCTTGGCCTATACCGATGTGTTGTCCATGCCAAGGTAAGGGGTCATATAGTCTTAAACGAGACCAACCCCTCGATTGAGAGCCTGACCCAGATCTTAGGCAAAAGGGAAGAATACCAGGACCTCTTTATAAGCAGTAACAAGGCCATGGAACTTGTTGACAAGGATACCCTCCTTATAATTGTGGATACCCACCGTCCTAGCTTTGTCGAGGAGCCAAAGCTTATAGATATGGTCGATAGGTTATTTGTCATTGACCACCATAGGAGAAGTGCAGAGATGGTCAAAAATGCAACCCTCTCCTATCTAGAACCATACGCATCCTCTGCCAGTGAACTAGTAACTGAGATAGTACAGTACTTTGATGAGAAAATCTCCATAAACCAGTTAGAGGCGGAGGCACTATTAGCAGGTATAACGGTAGATACCAAGAACTTTATATTTAAGACAGGTGTTAGGACCTATGAGGCTGCTTCCTATCTGAGACGGGCTGGCGCTGACCCTACATCTGTTAGACAGCTATTTTTAGATGATATGGAGACCTTTACAGCCAGGTCCCAGACTGTAAGAAAGGCAGAAATGATACAGCCGGGTATCGCAATGTCCATTTGCGACCCTGATATAGACAATGCTCAGCTTATCGCAGCCCAGGCTGCAGATAGCCTTATTACCATAAAGGATATAAACGCCGCCTTGGTCCTATGTCAAACCCGGGAGGGCATATTAATTAGTGGCAGGTCTCTAGGGGGAGTAAATATGCAGCTTATACTAGAAAAGCTAGGTGGTGGTGGCCACCTGACTATGGCTGGAGCCCAGCTGACCAACATAAGCATGGAGGAGGCCAGACTAAAGGTTATCGAAGCAGTGGCCGAATATCTAAAGGAAGGTGAGAGTTGATGAAGGTAATATTGACAAAAGACGTAAAGGGACAGGGTAAAAAAGGTGATGTAGTAAATGTTAGCGACGGATACGCCCGCAATTACCTATTTCCCAACAAGCTAGCAATAGAGGCCAGCAATAAAAACCTAAACGAGGTTAAGGCAAAAAAAGCAGCCGATGCAAGGCGAAAAAAAGAGGAACTTGAGCAGGCAAAGCTGCTTGCAAAGAAAATATCCGATGTAGAAGTTCTTGTAAGGGCAAAAAGTGGAGACCAGGGCAAGCTCTTTGGTTCTATTACCAGCAAGGATATTGCAGATGCAGCCCTTAAGCAGCACAAGCTTAAAATTGATAGAAAGAAAATTGTACTTACAGAGCCAATCAAGAGCTTAGGTAGCTTTAGCTTGGAGGTAAAGGTATATCCTGATGTTTCAGCAAGCTTGAATGTAAAGGTAATCGAAGAATAAGCAGGGGGTCTTTGGACTATGGATACAGCAGCAAGACAAATACAAAATATTCAGCCGCATAGTATCGAAGCAGAACAGTCGGTTTTAGGCTCAATGCTGCTTGACAATGAGGCTGTAGCTGCAGCCTTAGAGGAGCTAGAGGGGCAAGACTTTTACCTTGAGGCCCACAAGGAGATTTTTGAGACCATACTCGATATTTATGATAGGGGTAACCCGGTGGATTTGGTTACCGTTATCGATGGGCTCAAGCAAAGGGGCAGCCTAGAGGCAGTCGGCGGTAGTATTTATGTGTCAGACCTATCTGTATCGGTCCCAAGCACAGCAAATGTTGGCTATTATATAAAGATCATTGAGGAAAAGTCAATCCTTCGCAAGCTTATAAAGGCCTCTAATGAAATTATTAGGGATAGCTATGAGGCCTCAGAGGACCTAGATATTATAATAGACTCAGCAGAGAAAAAGATATTTGATATATCCCAGAGGAAAAACGCCCGGTCCTTTGAACAGGTAAAGACTATCCTCTTAGAAACCTACAACAAGATAGAGGAGCTATCCAAAAACAAGGGCAAAATCGTCGGGGTGGAGACCGGCTTTAGGGACTTTGACCTTAGGACATCAGGCCTTAATGCTTCGGACTTTATACTTGTGGCAGCCAGGCCCTCTATGGGTAAATCCAGCTTTGCCGTAAATATAGCCCAGTATGCAGCCGTCCATAATCAGGTCCCCGTAGCAATATTCTCCCTTGAGATGAGCAAGGACCAGCTAGTTCAACGTATGCTTAGTTCAGAGGCAAATGTTGAGCTACAGAAAATTCGTTCAGGTGACCTTGATGAAGGTGATTGGCTAAGGTTAGTCCAGGCAGCAGAGCCCCTGTCAAATGCCCCTATATTTATTGACGATACTCCAGCTATAACGGCTATGGAGATTAGGTCCAAGGCCAGGAGGCTCAAGCTAGAGCATGGACTTGGCCTTATAGTTATAGACTACCTACAGCTAATGGCTGGTAGGGGTAGGTATGAGTCTAGGCAGCAAGAGGTATCTGAGATTTCAAGATCCTTAAAGGCCTTGGCCAGGGAGTTAGATGTACCGGTTATAGCCCTGTCCCAGCTAAGCCGTGCACCTGAGGCTAGGCAGGACCATAGGCCTATGCTCTCTGACCTTAGAGAATCAGGAGCCATTGAGCAGGATGCAGACATAGTTATCTTTTTATATAGGGATGAGTACTATAATCCAGAGACGGAAAAAAAGAATATAGCCGAGGCTATTATAGCAAAGCAAAGAAATGGCCCTACAGGTACAGTAGAGCTAGTCTGGCTTGGGCCCTTTACCAAGTTTGCCAACTATGAAAGGACCCTATCTGAATATTAATACTATAGTTTTATTAAAAAAAGAGCTGTCTCACCTGAAAGGGAAATTTCTAGGTGAGGCAGCTTTCTTATTTTACACCAATATAAGTTTAACTAAAGCTTAACAAGGCTTGGCCTGCTCTTATTTAGCTAAAAGGTCCTTAAGGTAAAGGTAGCCCTGGCCTAATTCATCGAGCTGGTCGCCGTCAAAGTGCTCCTGCTCAATGGTATACCACTTGGTTCCTAGGTCCTTGCCTGCCTTTGTTATAGAGGCAAAGTCCATTATACCCTTGCCCACGATTGTACTGCTCCTATCCTCTTTGCCCTTCATGTCCTTTATATGCAAGAGGCTGCACCGCTTGCCATACTTTTTAATAAAGTCTAGGGGGTCAAGGTTCATAGAGGCTACCCAATAGGTATCTAGCTCAACATGGAGGTTTTCGGCCTCAGTAGCAGATACGATATGGTCTAGTATGTACTGGCCTTCTATCTTTTCAAATTCAAAGCCATGGTTATGATAGTATAGCTGCATACCATTTTCCTTTAGCTTGGCCCCTATTTCATTTAAGTGATCAACAGTTTTTTTAAGGGCATCTAAGCTATTTCTGTATTCCTCTGCTAGATAGGGAACTACTACATAAGGGTTTTCAAGCTCCTTTTCAAAATCTACGACCTGATTAAAGTTATCTATTAGGGCTTCGATGCTTATGTGGCTACCTGCAGCTTGGATATTGTAGTCATCCATTAGCTTTTTAATTTCCCTAGCAGCTGTATTATAATAGCCTGCAAACTCTACGCCATCAAAACCTAGCTGGCCTATCTTTTTTAATGTGCCAAGAAAATCCTTTTCGGTCAGTTCCTTGACCGAGTAAAGCTGTAGTCCTATTTTACTCATTTGTCCACTTCCTTTGTAATATTTTTATAGAAATAGTATTGCTTATATTGCTTGATTTTATCTTGCCGTTATTTCTTTGGCCTGAGCCTAATGTCTTGGCCGGAAAAACCTATTATCATGGTGTTGTCCCTATCAAATAGTCTAGAGGTAACCCTATCTGAGTACCAGTTCTTTAGGTCTTTAAGGCTAAGGTTAGTTGATAAAAAGGTGTGTTTTTTCTGTAGGTAACGCTCATTTAATATATTAAAGAGGTCTTCATTGGTAATATTATTCCTCTTTGTCTCAGTGCCCAGGTCATCTACAATAAGGACATCTACACTAAAAATCCTATCCTTTAGTGAATGTTGACTCTTGTCCCAGCTGCTAACAGGGCTACTAAATAGCTGGTCAAAGAGGTTGTAAGAGGTCATCTTTAAGAGGGTAGAGCCCTTGTCTAGGATCTCCTTTGCTAGGCAGTTAAGTAAAAAGGTTTTGCCAAGGCCAGTCTTTCCTGTAAAGAGGATGTTTTTCTTTGCATTATTGGGAAAGTCCTTAGTGTAGTTAATAAATATATTTTTAAGCTGGACCATATAGTCTCTTTGACTGATCCCCTTGTCCTCCAAGGGTAGGTCGGGAAAAACCGTCTCATCAAAGGTATCAAAGTTTTCCTCATCTAGACTACTTAGGTCTGACTGCCTACAGGTTTCCTGGATAAGCCTTTGGATAAGGCAATTGCATTTTTCCTTGACTAGGTCTCCTACAAAGCCGGTGTCCTTGCAGGCCTGACACCTGTATCGTATAGTCAGGTAGTCTTCTGGAAAACCATTGGCTACTAGGAGCTTTCTCTCCTTTTCCTTGTTCTTTTCAATAGCCTCCTGGTTTAACTGCTGGTCTTTTTTATTGTCTAGCTCCTGGCTTGATTCCTTGCCAGCTCCATTATTAGACTTTAGTATAAGGTCCCTTGCCCTCTTTGCTAGACTAGATATAGAGGCAGAGCGAAGCTGGGCAAGCTCAGGAATCTTTTCCATAGCCTCAGCCTCTCTTGCTCTTAGGGCTACTTCTTCCTCTAACCTTGCCTCATCGTACTGGATTAATATTTGTTTGAGCAGGTTACTTTTCATATTAACACCTAACCTATTATAGGTCTTCTATGTTTTCAAATAGGTCCTCTAGCTCCTCGTCAGTATAGGTATGCTGGGGGAACTTGTTAAAGTCTAGCTCCTTCTTGTTAGCCTTAGGGCCTATAGGCTGGCCAAAGCTATTAGCCCGCTTTTTTGAATGAGCCTCTAGGTCAGTCCTGGCAGCTACAACACTTTTAATATTGTTGGTATACCAGCTGTCTAGTATTGAATTTATATAGGATAGCTTATTCTTGGCCACATTAGAGTTCTCTGCCGCCAATAGAATAAGGTCAAAGGGCATCTTCCACTCCTCTATCCACTTTTTATATAGGCGCCTTGCGCCCGCATTGATATTTCCTGTTTCACCAGCCCTGTCCATAACAGCCCTAATCTCATTATCATAGGCCTTTCTTTGTTTGAGGCTGTCCCTAATATCTGTCTCGGTCATAAGACCAGCCTGGGCCCATTTCCTAACCGTATTATCTAGGCTTTCAAAGCTAGTGGTCCTGTGTCTTACGCATTGTCTTGCAGCTAAAAGTATGGCATTATGGTCAAGCCCACAGACCTGTACCCAATCATTGTACATTTCAAGGTGCTCAGGTGTTGGTGAATTATTCTTGTATCCAAGCTGCTGATAGACCTCCTTGAGCCTATCATTGGCTCCCTCTCGGCTACCTAGGTAGGCCAGAACCTCTTGTCTTGTCCTTAGGCCCTGCCTGTTAAGGTTATAGAGGATTTTATCAAGGTATGCAAAGTTAGGAGTATGTACCTTGGTGGTCTCCTGGCTGGCTGCTAGTATGGCCTCTATATCAAAGCCCCATTGGTCTGTCCATTTTTTGCACATTTCAAGCTCTGCCTTGGAGGGAGACCGGTGGATGCCTAGATATTTCATAACCTCTACAGTGTTTTTAAAACTCTTGTCACTGGATTGTATATAGTCCTCAGCCTTTTGCAGGGTATTGATCCCATCCCTTGCCCATGATTCAGCAACCTTGTCAAGGTAGTTAATGCTTATTTTGCTGCCCTTGCGGGTAACATAAAACCTTACCATCATAAGGACTACCTCTTGGGGCAGATTAAGGACCTCTATCCAGTCATATATACGTAGGTACTCCTGGGGTGAAAGTAGCCTTTTATCAAATATAAGTTGGAGGTTTTGATTAAAGTCCCTGTACTTGTAAATGGGTTTTTCTGTGCTTAGACCCTTGTTGTAGAGTAGGTCCTTTATATTGTGAAACTCTATGGACAGCTCACCCTTTGCATCCTCTACAATAGTAAGTAGTCCTTGTCGTTCCCAGTAGCGAAAGGCATTTTCAACATCAGTATTTTCAAGGCCTAGGGCCCGGGAAAAGGCAGGTATAGTGTTTTGTGTGCAGTCAGGATTGTAGCACTGCATTAGGCCAAATAGGTATACCTTTACAAAGTCACCTGGTGCCTTTAGCATAAATTCATGTATGAAAAGGTTTTCTACTGGAGTTACATCAAATATATGATTTTTGTCTGAATGCTTGCATAAAGCCAATTATTTAACCACCCTTTGTATATGCTAGCCTTCCTTAAAGCCTGCATAAATGTATATTTATATTATCATATCCTGCGATTATTTCAACATATATATAGGCTCATAGCTTTTGCCATAGACTAGTTTTTTAATAAACTGCTTGCCTTTGGGAAAGCTAAAGTGTATTATATATTGTAAGTAAAAGGAGGCTGGTTTTCATGGAGCAAATTACAAAGGATATGACTATTGCGGAGATACTAAATAAAGACAGGGGAACTGCTTCAATATTTATGCAGTTTGGCATGCATTGCATAGGTTGCCCCTCTGCTTCCGGTGAAAGTGTAGAGGCAGCGGCTGCTGTTCATGGAATAGATACTGACGCCCTAGTAAAGGCTTTAAATGAATACGTAAAATAAATGCGCAATGATCTCCTTTCCATTGCTCTTCCTTTCTAGGGGGAGCTTTTTTTAGGAGCCTGCATAGCAATTAGGGTAGGCTGACAGCTATATGATATATATAAAAGTAATTTTTATATATTGGAATATTTTTTGTTAGATGCCTATATAGATGTGGTAATAATAATTACTAAGAAAAGATTTACTTTGCAAAAGACATAAGGTCAGTTAAAAGGCAGCAAAGAGTTAATAATAGGAGCTCATAGAGGGCCCTAAGCTTAAGAATAAGTCGATATTTGTCCAAAAAACATAAATAAATGACTTAGACCATCATTTTCTAGTTGACAGACTCTATTTGCTGTTGTATTATATTAAATGTTCGCAGAAAATGGCCTGCAGAACATGACCCATTAGCTCAGTCGGCAGAGCACTTGACTTTTAATCAAGGTGTCCGGCGTTCGAATCGCCGATGGGTCACCAGTCAAGGCCCCTTGGTCAAGTGGTTAAGACACCGCCCTTTCACGGCGGTAACAGGAGTTCGAATCTCCTAGGGGTCACCATCTTTAGAAGGTCGGAGTTTGGAGGACTTAGTCCTTTGGGTTCTGGCTTTCTACATGGCCCGGTAGTTCAGTTGGTTAGAATGCCAGCCTGTCACGCTGGAGGTCGACGGTTCGAGCCCGTTCCGGGTCGCCATTACGCTGGTGTAGCTCAACTGGCAGAGCAGCTGACTTGTAATCAGCAGGTTGCGGGTTCGAGTCCCATCACCAGCTCCATAAAAAGTACCCTGAGTCATTAGATTCAGGGTACTTTTTATTTTGCCCAATTATATATTGTCTAGCTTAGGCTGATAGTTGATTTCCCCTTCATTTTTAGCAAATCTAGTCTTAACTTGTCCTAATAGAATAATATAGCTAACAAATACAATAATAGATACATATCTAAGAATAAATACTTGACAATCATCTAAGTAATGTGCTAGGGTTAAATTGTTAGATGGCGGTCTATTATATATTTAGCAGGTAACCATCTAATAGACACTATTACTAGGGCTAATATAAAGAGCAAGGGGGAGAATCAGGCATGAAACTAGAGGAACGGATCATTATTAGAGAAAAACCCAATTTCTACTTAGAGGCAGTCAACCTATTAGAGGAATATTTTATTAACAAGGAGCAAAAGCAGGGCCAAGAGGCCTGGGAGGAGGCCTGGCAAAGGAAGTCATTGGTAGACAATCCAGATAGCTTTTCCCTTGCCAGCTTAGAAATTGACGCAAGGTTTTCTGACGTCTATAACTACTATGCTAACTGCAAGAGGGATCTAATAAGGGTAGCTGGCAATCTAGGAGTGCTAGGACCCTACTTTGCCCTTAGGGTAGTTGACCATGAAAAGGACATGAGTGGCTTTTTAAAGAGGGCCCTTATTATGAATGATCTTGAGTCGGCAAAGCAATTATCCAGGGACGGTTTTGTGACCTCCTGCCTGGCAGGTCTCTATGATTTGGCGGGCCTAGGTGCCGACTATGATTTAGAAGCTCCCGAATCACAGGACTGGTGTGATAAGGTTACCCATCCTGACTTTGATATGGGAGAGCTTTTTAAGGTTATTGGACAGATGCCCATCTCCGATAGTGATCAGCTCCTTCTTTTGCGTTACTTTCAGGACATTGATACCTATTATGACCTGATCAAAAACTGCCTATTAGAGCTAGAGCAGATCTGCAGCAAGCATTACCCCTTGGTCAAGGCCAGGTATGAAGAAAAAATTAAACAGCTAAACAGTGAGGGGGGCCTTGATTTTTACCTAGACCTGTTTGGCCAGCTGCTCATAAGTGCAGATGGCTTTCGTAGCGGTGACAAGGTCTATATGGTGCTTGGCATTGTATCCTATGGCTCCATGTCAATCCGCTTTTCAGCCTGGAGACGGTTAAGGCTCCTAATGGGAGTAGGACTTTTATTCAGTGAGCTCAACCAACTAAAAGACAGGAGCAAATACCGGGACAAGATGGCTAAAAAGCAGCTTAAGGCCATATCTGATCCAACCCGCTATGAGATCATCCGCCAGCTGTCCATAAGGCCCCAGTATGTTCAAGAGTTAGCTGATGCCTTGGGCCTTACTGCCGCAACCCTTTCCCACCACCTGGCCACACTCCAGCAGGCCATGTTAGTTGGAGTCAGGATTGAGGGAAGGCGGTCCTATTACTCTATCAACGAGGAGGAGCTAAAGCAGCTAGCTGAGGTCCTAGAAAATATGGCAAGTAGAAGTAGGACGGAGGAATAAAATAGTGCAGACACAGGTAAATAGCAGCAAGGAAACTGGATTTCGCAAAAATTTAGCCATAGAGCTATTAGATAAGGAGACCCGAAAAAAGTACTTACACACAGAAAAGCATTCTATGTTAGATCTTTTAAAAGATATGTACAGGCCTGTACTTAAAGATGGGGGCCTGGTGGCCGCCTCTATTGGATATGCAATCTTTAGTGGCCTTTTACCCCTGCTTTCAGTATTAATTGTACATATACTGGTTGGCTTACTGACTGAAGCAAATGTAGAGGCTAGTAGGCTAATTATGGTGGCAGGCCTTTATGCAGCCCTCTTTATTTTATGTACATCTGTATCTAGCCAGCTGAAGGGGCGAAACTCAACAAAATTTATGCTCCTTAGATTAAAGGCACTAAACAAAATGCTAGATAAGCACATGACCATGGATTATGGCTTATATGAAAACCCCTCCTTTTTAGATGACCTGGGTAACTGGAGCCGTAGCCTAGCAAGTAATAACACAGGACTTGAGGGGTCATACCATAAAATCTTTGAACTGGGTGGGACCTTTATTTCACTTATCCTACTAGGTGGCCTTTTATTTATGGTCAGCCCACTTATAGCACTTGTAGCTATTGTATTTGTAATAGTTTTTTACTTGGCCCAAAGAAATATTACCAGCTACAAGCATAGGCGCAGGGAAGAGCTTCAAAGGGTTGGCAGGCGGTCGGGCAAGTTTGCTAGAGAGGCTTCGGACTTTCGCTATGGAAAGGATATGCGGCTATTTAGGATGGAGGACCGATTCCAAAGGGCATTTAAGCCCCTTCTCTTAGCTTATGAAAAACTTTACAAGGCCTTTACCATGCGTGAGCTACAATTGTCCTTTTTAGAGTCTGCTGCCCTAGTTTTAATTGATATTGTTAGTTTTATTGTTCTAGCCCTACAGCTAGACAAGGCTAGTATTTCTATTGAGGCCTTTGTCATGCTCCTAACAGCTGTTACCCTCTTTACTCAAACAGTCCAAAACTTTGCCCAGGGCCTGGCCTTTGTAAAGGGTGAGACCCTCTACTATGGAGATGCAATTGACCTGATTGAGGCAGACCTTGTTTCCACAGGCGGAGATATGCATATAGACAGGGAGGGACTAAAGTCAATTAGGCTTGAGCTAAGGGATGTCTCCTTTCATTATCCCGGTTCAGACAAGCTGATACTAAAGGACCTAAACCTAGTTATTGAGCCTGGGGAGAAATGTGCTCTGGTAGGGGTAAATGGTGCAGGCAAGACTACTTTGGTAAAGCTTATAACAGGCCTTTATCAGCCAACAAAGGGCCAGATCCTGATAAATGGGATCGACACAAGGACCATAGCCCAGCGAGAACTCTTTTCCCTATTTGGGGTAGTTTTTCAAGAAGTTCAGCCCCTAGCCCTTACAATTGCAGAGAATGTGGCAGCAGCTGATATAGATATTGACCGGGACCGGGTAGTTGACTGCCTAAAGCAAGCCGGCTTGTGGGAAAAGGTTTCTAGCCTGCCTAAGGGGATTGATTCGCCTGTGCTAAAGGTAGTAGAGGATGATGGCATTATCTTTTCAGGCGGTGAAAACCAAAAGCTAGCTATTGCAAGGGCCCTATATCGCAAGGACAGCCTTATGATGATAATGGATGAGCCAACTGCGGCCCTAGACGCCCTGGCAGAGGAGAAAATCTATAGGGAGTTTGATTCAATCTTGTCTGGAAAGACAGCCCTATTTATCTCCCACCGCCTAGCTTCAACTAGGTTTTGTGACAGGATAGTCCTACTAGATGGAGGGTCCATTAGCCAGGAGGGGACCCATGATGAGCTAATAGGACAGGAAGGCCTATATAAAAGGATGTTTACGGCCCAGGGCAAGTACTACCAGGAGGACAAGGGGGAAGCAGACCAATGAAGAAAAAAGCTGATATTACAATAGGCAAGACACTTAAGATGCTCCTGTCTCTAATCTGGCGGCTTGACAAGACCTATTATCTGGTCCTTGGCCTAGCATCTTTAGCGGGTGGCCTTAATACTATTTTTAATATCTATATCCCAAAGATTCTGATAGATGGCTATAGCAGGGGCTGGCAGGCTAAAGACTATATAAGGGTAATCCTCATTCTAGGCCTAGCTAAATATAGTCTACTCCAGTTAAGGGCATATATAAAAAGGCAGGAAAAAATCCGCCAAAGCCTCTTGGATGAAAAGTTTCCTATAGCCTTTGCCAACAAGGTTATGGGGATAGATTATGCAAACCTAGAGGATGCCAAGGTTTTGGACCTAAAGGAACGGGCCCTCTTTCCGGTCACAAATTTCGGTGCCCTCCTTCAGCTTTTATCAGGAGCAGTAGATTTTTTAACCTCCCTTTTTACAGTTATCAGCCTAGTCGTTATTCTAGTCGCCTTTAGCCCCCTATTTATGGTGCTAGTATTTTTCCTTACCTTGATTGGCCTAATCTTTTCAGCTAGGTTTATGACAGTCCTAAAGAAAATAACTGAAGACCTAATCCCCATAAACAGGAGGTATGCCTACTATGCAGATACAGCTACAGGCCCCCTCTTTCAAAAGGAATACCGAATCTATGGTATGAGTAGCCTTATGACTAGAAAGATAAACGAGTTTACTAGTGAAATGTATGGCTGGCTCCGCAATATACAAGTGGCCCAGGCCAATACTGAGACTAGGCAGGGGATAGTTACAGGCATTACCAGGTTCTTAACCTATAGCTTTGTGGCCCTGCGTGTTTTGTCAGACAGGTTTGGCCCCCTAATATCCCTAGGTGATTTTTCAGTTATTGTAGCCGCTACTGATTCCTTTGCTGTCTCCTTTAGGGGTCTAGTGACAAGTGCAATCACGATTGGCCAGTCTATAAGCTATTTAAAGCCCTTTTGTGAGTTTATGTCCATACCAGATACCAAGGCCAAAAGTGGTAGCCTACTACCTGAACCCTTAGAAAAGCTAGCCTTTGAAAATGTAAGCTTTTCCTACCCAAATTCTGATAGGCTTATCCTTGATGATATCTCCTTTGTAATCAATAGGGGGGAGAAGGTGTCCATAGTGGGCCTAAACAACGCAGGGAAAACAACTATCGTAAAGCTGATTTGTAGGCTATTTGAGCCTGATAGTGGTAGAATCCTATGGAATGGGATAGATATTAGAGACTACGATTATGAGGCCTACATAGACAAGCTCTCCTGTGTCTTTCAAGACTTTCAGCTCTTTCCCTTTACTATACAAGAAAACATAGTTACCCAAAAAAGTGGCCAGGATGAAAAGGAAGAAAAGAGGCTGTGGCAAGTACTAGAAGAGGTTGATATGAGAGAGGCAGTAGAGACATTGCCAAACAAGGCCCAAACCTACCTTGACAAGTCCCTTTATGAGGAAGCGACAGACTTATCCGGCGGCCAAAAGCAAAAGCTGGCTATAGCTAGGTCCATATATAAGGAATCAGACCTGGTTATCCTAGATGAACCTACAGCTGCCCTAGATCCACTAGCTGAGAGCGAAGTATATGAAAACTTTAACCAGCTGGTTCAAAACAGGACTGCTATCTTTATTTCCCACCGTATGTCCTCTTCTATTTTCTGTGACCGGATAATACTACTAGAAAACGGAAAGATAGCAGGCTTTGATAGTCATGAAAAGCTCATGAAGGGTCACAACCTATATAGAAAGTTATTTGAAACCCAGGCCAAAAACTATATTAGCTAAAGGCATTTAAGCTAATTCCTTTATAACAAAGTAAAAAGGAAAGCTTGGGCTAAGTATTAGGTAAAGGCCTGAAGCAAAAGGCAAAGCTAGGCTATATATTAGAAAAAAGCCTTTAGGTAAAAAAGATATAGCTATATATTAGCAAAAAGTCTTTTAGCATAAGGCAAACTAAGACCATGTATTTATAAAAAGCCTTGAGCATATAGAACGTCAAGGCTTTTTCTCTATTACCTTTTACTAGTAGCTAGCAGCTTAATAAATCCCTAGCCTAGTCTTGACCTAGACTTTGAGAACATGTCAAAAGCAACAGCTAATAGTACTACCATACCCTTTGCCAATGACTGTAGAAAGACGTCAAAGCCTATAATGGACATACCGTTATTCATAATGCCCATAATAAAGGCGCCAACAACAGCCCCCCATATTGTTCCGACCCCGCCATTTGCAGAAGCCCCGCCTATAAAACAGGCACCAATGGCATCTAGCTCAAAGTTAACTCCTACATTAGGAGAGGCTGCCATGCTCCGACCGGCTGTCACTACAGCCGCTATGCCAGCTAATAGGCCCATGTTTGAGTATACAAAAAACATCATCTTCTTGGTGTTAACACCAGAGAGTTCAGCTGCCTTTATATTTCCTCCCATGGCATAGAGGTGTCTACCTAGTATTGTTTTGCTAGCAATAAAGGAGTAGATTGCATAAAGGACTGCCAGGAGTATAAGTAAAATGGGCAAGCCCTCATCCATAGCCAGCCAATAAGAGCATATATTTATAATTATAAAAAACAATAGGGCCTTTCCAATGGTGGATTTTAAAGATGCTACCTCATAACCCCTTGCTTTTTTGCTTTTCCTATTTAAAAGAACATATAAAAGGTAAAGGCCTGATAGGACAAAGCCTACAATTAGCATTGTTACATTTAGATAGTCTGGCTTATTTTGCAGCTTTAGCAGGTCTCCGATCCGCAAAAAATCAGGAAGGGTATTAGGAGCAATATCAGGTACAGAACCAGTACCGATGGTTGTATATAGGCCAGATAGGGGCAGGGTTTTACCGTCTAGTATAATATTATTAAGCCCCCTAAAGACCAGCATACCTGCAAGGGTAGTGATAAAGGGCGGTACCTTTACAACGGCTATCCAAAAGCCCTGCCACATACCTGCTAAAAGGCCAGTCAACATACTTAGGCAAATGGCAAGCCAGGAGGGTAGACCAAGGGTCGTAGCCATTAAGCCAGACATTGCAGATACAAGAGCTACGAGAGAGCCTACTGAAAGGTCAATATTGCCTCCTGTTAGAATACAGAGCATCATCCCTATGGCAAGTATCAAGACATAGGCATTTTGCCTTATCAGCATAGATATATTTCTTGGCCATATTAGCTTGCCTTTTGTTACAAGACCAAAAAAGATCATTATGGTCACCAGTGCTAAAATCATGCCGTATTGTCTCATGTTACGGTCTAAAAATCCCTTAATCTCTTTCATAAATACCTCTCCTATCACACGGACGAACTTTTTATTATTGTAGTCATAATATCCTCCTGGGTCGCCTCGGATGTTTTCATTTCTCCTACAACACGTCCCTCGTTTAATATGTACAGGCGGTCAGTAATTCCCAAAATCTCAGGTAGCTCCGATGAAATAATTATCAGGCACTTTCCCGCCTCTGCCAGCTTAAGTATTATTTTGTATATCTCGTACTTGGCTCCAACATCAATTCCCCTGGTGGGTTCGTCTAGTATAAGAACATCAGGATTGGCAAATATCCACTTGCTCAGGACCACCTTTTGCTGGTTACCACCTGAAAGGTTGCCTGCCATTTGAAAGACACTAGCAGCCTTTATATCAAGTCGCTTTTGGTATTGCTTGGCGACCACCATTTCCTCGTCTTCATTTACAACTGCAGCCCTTGATACATCCTTAAGGTTGGCAAGGGTAATATTACTTTTTATATCCATTATATGAACTAGGCCGGCTGTTTTTCTGTCTTCGGTTACATAGGCTATACCGTGGCCAATGGCCTGGCTGATATTTTGCGGGTTTATCCTTTTCCCGTCCTTTATCAGACTCCCGCTAATCTTTGTCCCATAGGCTTTGCCAAAAACACTCATGGCAAGCTCTGTCCTACCAGCCCCCATAAGGCCTGCTAGGCCAACGATTTCGCCCTTTCTAAAATACATATTGACATTGTCTATAACTACTCTTTTTTCATCAAGGGGATCATGGACAAGCCAGTTTTTTATCTCAAAGCCTATCTCACCAATCCTTGGTGTCCGTTTTGGGAACCTATCTGTTATCTCGCGACCTACCATGTCCTTTATTATCCGCCCCTCGATTAGCTGACCTGTGTTTTCCAAGCTTTCTATTGCCCTGCCATCCCTCAGGATGGTGATGTTATGAGCTATTCTTATAAGCTCGTGCAGCTTGTGTGAAATAAGTATACAGGTCATATTATGCTTTTTGTTTAGGGTTTCTAAAAGGGCAAGGAGGTGGTCAGAATCATCATCGTTTAAGGCTGCTGTTGGCTCGTCTAGAATTAGTAGCTCGCAGTTTTTAGATAGGGCCTTGGCAATTTCGACTAGCTGCTGCTTTCCTACCCCTAAATCCTTGACCTGCCTTGAATGCTTTTCCTCAAGACCTACCATTTTCATTAGGCGAATCGCCTGTGTCTTGGTCTCATCCCAGCTAATAATCCCATGCTTGGCCCTCTCATTACCTAAAAAAATATTTTCTGCTATTGTCATATAGGGGCTAAGGGCTAGCTCCTGATGGATGATTGCAATACCGGCCGCTTCACTGTCTCGAATATTTTTAAGCCTTAGCTCTTCTCCTTTATAGACTATAGTCCCGCTATAGGAGCCGTAGGGGTGGATTCCGCTTAGAACATTCATAAGGGTAGACTTGCCTGCACCATTTTCCCCTACTAGGGCATGGATTTCACCCTTTTTTACCTTAAAGGTGACATCACTAAGGGCCTTGACGCCAGGGAATTCCTTTGTGATATTTCTCATTTCAAGCATATATTCCGCCATTTGTATGCTCCTTTAACAAAGATAGATTTTGCTTAGGGTGATTAAGATAGCGGTAGCCTAGCTACCGCTATCTTAAGGGATAAAGTTATTGTGCATCTGGAATATCCGACAGGCTATAATAGCCGCTGTCAATGAGTAGCTCCTTCCAGTTGTTTTTGTCTGCAAACTTGATTTCGCAGTTATAAGAAGGCACATCTATAACTCCGTTATTGTAGCTTGCATTTGTAGGTACTGGTTCACCTGCTAGTATGGCATCTGTCATAGCTATAACCTGGTCAGCTAGGATACGGGTGTCTTTGAAAATTGACATAGACTGCTCTCCCCTGATTATCTGGCCAACATTTATCTTGTCGCAATCCTGGCCTGTAAGGATGGGGAAGGGCTTTGCATCAGATCCATAGCCGGCGGACTTTAGTGATGAGACTATGCCCTGGGCTAGGCTGTCATTAGGTGATAGGACTACATCAATGTTAGAGTCGCCATAATAAGCAGTTAGGAGATTATCCATCCTGTCCTGTGCACCGCTGGACTCCCAGTTGGTGATTGCTATCTGGTCTGGGAACTTGGTCTGTCCGGACTTTACCTGGAGGACTCCACTGTCTATATAGGGCTGTAGTACATCCATTGCACCCTGGTTAAAGAGCAGTGCATTATGATCGCCTGGGTCTCCACCAAAGCATTCCAAAGAAAATGGTCCCTCTGCCCCCTGGTCAAGGCCTAGGACAGATTCGATAAACTCTCCCTGCATTTTTCCGACTCCATAGTTGTCAAAGGTGGCATAGTAGTCGCATTTATCAGTATTAGTCAAGAGTCGGTCATAAGCGATAACTGGGATATTTGCATCCTGTGCCTGCTTGAGAACGCCGCCGAGTGCTCCACCGTCTATAGAAGCAATAACTAGTACGTCACAGCCCATGGTAATCTGGTTTTCAATCTGGCTATTTTGGACATCCTGTTTGTTGTCAGCATATTGAAGATCAACCTTGTAGCCTTTCTTCTCCAGGGCAGCCTTAACATTAGCTCCATCCTCATTCCACCTCTGGAGGGATTTTGTTGGCATTGTGACCCCAACTAGCTTGGCTGTTTCCTCGCCTGGATCTTCGGTTTGACCCGGATCTTCGGTTTGTGTAGGCTTGTCGGTCATAGTAGGGTCTCCACCCTCTGCAGGCTTATCACTGCAACCTGCAAAAAGCATTACCAGCATTGACAGGACCAATACCAGTACAATTGATTTTTTAACCATATCTGCACCTCCAAATGAATTGTTATTATATATAATTACTATGTTGGTCTAGGACAAATAAGAAGAAAAAAATTTCTATCTGCCTGTATTTTTATAGCCTATATTGAAAAAAATTTATACTTTGCCTAGCTAGTCGGATTTGTAAAAGACAGCTATGGCCTATAGGTAAATCCACGCTTTTGTAGTAGAATGTATATAAAGTAGATGGGGGTGTCTTGCTATGGAGTTAATGCAAAGGATAAGTGAATATGTAATATCCCTTAGAAATCCCTTGTTTGATTGGTTTTTTACCCTTGTAACCATGCTGGGTGAGGTTGTATTTTTTACCCTGGTAGTTGCAATCCTGTACTGGTGTATTGACAAGGATTGGGGCTTTAGGCTGGGTTTTGCCTACCTCTTTAGTGGCCTGGCCAACACCTGGATAAAGGAAATATGTAGGGTACCCCGGCCCTTTGAGCTTTTGGATATAGATCCTATGAGAGTTGAGACTGCGGGTGGCTACTCCTTTCCTAGTGGACATACCCAGCAGGCCTCTAGCCTACTAATTGTCCTGATGGAGGCTATAAAGAAAAAATGGTTTTATATCTTAGCCAGCCTTTTGATTATACTTGTAGCCCTTTCTAGGATATACCTAGGTGTACATTGGGCCTTTGATGTTGTAGGGGGGATTATAATTGCCCTCTTGTGTGTCTTGCTTTCAAATTGGCTCTATAGTCTATCAAAGGCCAAAAAGACCCCTGAAATTATGGGCATCATGATTATACCCCTCTTAGTGGGTTTGTTTATATTTAAAACCTCTACCTATTATACGGTAGGGGGTACCCTTACAGGCCTATTTATCGGTTATATTCTAGATACTAGATTTATAAAATATAAAAGTGGAGGGCCCCTTTTAAAGCAGCTGGCCAAGTGTCTCATAGGTATAGTGGGCCTGCTTATAATAAAGCTACTAGTTGAGCCTGGCCTAGCAGAGGGTCTAGGGACAGATTTTTTTGTGCATGGCTTACTTAGCATCTGGCTGACCGTTCTAGCTCCCCTATTATTTAGGTTGGTCCTAAGGGATAATCAGGACACAGGAGCTGAAGGCTAAATAGTTTATATAGAGAATGGCTTTAGCTAGTAAGTGCAGCTAAAGTGCTATAGCCTTTGATTGTATTAGGTATTTTTGCATGCTATAATAAATTGAAAAGTAATTAAATGTATTGGGGGATTAAAAGATGAACAAAAGGGCTGTATTTGCAATCTTACTGATTCTGCTTGGTGTAGTACTTATATTAAACCAGGTAACCGCACTTGATATAAAGCTTAAAAACTGGTGGCCAATGATCCTAGTTCTAATTGCGGTAATCAAGCTGGCTAGCAGGTCAATATCGCCTGTGTCTGGCATATTTTTAGCCCTACTAGGTATCCTATTGCAGCTTAGGGTCTCAGAGATCCTAATCACCGAGGACCTCCTATTCCCCGCCATCCTTATCTTAGCTGGTCTATGGGTTATCTTTTCCGGCTTTGAGGGCAAGGGGGCCTTTAACAGGAAAAAAAAACCGCTGATGAGGGATAGACTAGATGACTTTGTTATATTCTCAGGTCTTGAGACATGTATAAATTCGGATGATTTTACAGGTGGTTCTGTAACAGCTGTATTCGGTGGAGCTGAGATAGACCTGAGGGATGCCAACTTATCTCCTAGTGGTGGCAGTCTCGACCTAACTGCTGTTTTCGGTAGTGTTGAGGTCAGGGTACCAGAGGAATGGAATGTAGTTGTAAAGGGAACACCCGTATTTGGAGGCTGGGAAAACAAGGCCCGCCGTCCTGCTGAAAATAGTCATGGGCCTATCCTAAATATTCACTGTACTGCAGTTTTCGGTGGCGTTGGGGTAAGCAATTAGGCTAGGGTCTATGTTTAGGGCCTAGGACAGGTGTTTTTTAACTGTAAATGATACTTAAGGGGTCGTAATCTTGAAAACTGATGGGGCTAAAAGTAAAAACTTAATACTAGCCTTATTTTTGATATTTATTGTATACTTTTTTCTTTATACAACACTTAAGCAGGGTATATTTTCGGCAAACCCATATGATAGCTATAGCCTACAGGCTATTAGCTGGTGGAAGGGTAGGGCAGATCTAGGCCAGGATTATTCCTGGCTAGAACTTGCTTATTACGGGGACAAGATTTACCTTAGCTTTCCCCCCTTTCCCTCTGTTGTAATGTTTCTATTGGTCCCCTTCTTTGGAGAAGGAGTGCCGAGCAATCTCCTAGTCACCCTTTATGCAGTGGCCAGCTTTATTATTTTATACTTCTTTTGCATAAGGAGAAGGGGCCTATCTGATACAAAGGCGCTTTTTTGGGCTGGCTTTGCAGTCTTTGCAGGTAACCTTTTATCCATATCCCCCTTTGGTGGGGTTTGGTACCATGCCCAGACCCTTAGTTTCTTTATGTGTGTCTTATCCTTATACCTAATCACATCGGAAAAGCCCATTAACTGGTACTTGGCCCTTGTATTTTGGGCCTTTGCCATAGGCTGTAGACCCTTTCAGATTTTATATTTCCCCTTATATGTATTTATACTTTATAAAAATTTAAAAAAGAGGGGCCAGGGACTCTTGCAGATGCTTAAGTATCTGATAGGTCCAATCATAGTTGGAGCCCTTTATGCCCTGTATAATTATATAAGGTTTGATAGCATATTCGAGTTTGGCCACAACTACCTGCCTGAGTTTACCCAGTCAAAGCTTGGCCAGTTCCACTACAGATATATATTAGAAAACCTACCAAAGCTATTTAGGCTGCCATATTTTGAGGATGGTATGCTAACCTTTCCAAAGTTTAATGGTTTTTTATTCTTTGTAGCCAACCCCATATTTATATGTTACTTTATTTACCTTGTTAAAACCCTGAGGGGAAAAGGCCCCAAGCTAGGCGACCAGGCTAAGGACACAAGGGTAAAGGCAATAATTATCCTAAGCTGTGCCCTACTACATATAGTTTGGTTTTTATCCCACAAGACTCTTGGGGGCTGGCAGTTTGGTACCAGGTACCTGGTTGACCTTATACCCTATATATTTTTTTCTATAACACTTGCCGATATTGATGTTAAAAGATATGAGATAGGCCTCTTTGCCTTTGGGCTTGTCCTAAATATATATGGTACCCTGTGGCTAAATCTAGGCTGGGCTGGCTAAGGGGTTCTTAAAAATTCTATATTCTAACCCTGGTAGCTATTCATTTTATGGCCCTGCCCATACAAATCCTTTTATATTTTTATTCATATCCCATGTTTTTCTTTCGGATTAAAAGTTAAAATCTAAGCTAGCTTAGCTATAGGCATATATAAATAGGTAGACAGGGCTACTTTTAGCTTGTAGCTGAGGCTATCTTAAGATAAATATTCATGCTTATGCAGGTTTAGCTTATAAATATAAGGGTGGGTATACAAGGATGCAGTCCCGACAAAAGGGCTATAAATCAAGGGTTATCTAGGCTTCAAAAAAGTATATTAAAAATAATTTGAGAATATTTAAAAAAGTGCTTGCATAAATATTCACATAGTCATATAATACTTACAAGCAATTATTCAGATGGGGGTAATTTGATTGAAAAAAGAAGATATTAAAAAAGTAGTACTTGCATATTCAGGAGGGCTCGATACATCCATAATTATTCCATGGCTCAAGGAAAACTATAACAATTGTGAGGTTATAGCAGTAACAGGAAATATGGGGCAAAAGGATGAGCTAGAGGGTCTAGAGGAAAAAGCCCTTGCAACTGGAGCTTCAAAGTTATATATTGAAGACTTAACAAAGGAATTTTTAGATAACTATGCCTTTGAGGCCTTAAAGGCTGGGGCAGTATATGAGCAGTACTTACTGGGGACCGCACTAGCAAGGCCGCCAATTGCAAAAAGGATAGCTGAGATAGCCCTAGAGGAAAAGGCAGATGCCATATGCCATGGCTGTACTGGCAAGGGTAATGACCAGGTTAGGTTTGAGCTAACCATAAAGGCCTTTGCACCAGACATGCATATAATAGCCCCTTGGAGGGAGTGGGATATAAAGTCGCGCAAAGAGGAGATAGAGTATGCGCAGGTCCACAATATTCCCCTAAAGTTTTCTGCTGAAACATCATACTCCAAGGACAAAAACATCTGGCACCTAAGCCACGAGGGACTAGACCTAGAGTATCCAGAAAATGAGCCTAAATATAATGAACCGGGTTTTCTTGAGATGGGTGTATCTCCAGAAATGGCACCAGACAAGGCAACCTATGTAAGCGTTGGCTTTGAAAAGGGTATCCCCACATCTATTGATGGGGTAAAGATGGACTCAGTTGAACTTGTTACAAAGCTTAACCAATTAGGCGGAGAAAATGGTATTGGCCTACTTGATATAGTAGAAAACAGACTAGTCGGCATGAAAAACAGGGGGGTATATGAGACCCCTGGTGGCACTATTTTATACAAGGCCCATGCCATGTTAGAATCCATCTGCCTTGACAAGGACACCATGCACTTTAAAGAAATGGTAGGCAAAAAGTTAGGCGAACTAGTTTACAATGGACTATGGTTCACTCCCCTTAGAGAAGCAATAAAGGCCTTTGTAGACAAGACCCAAGAGACTGTTACCGGTCAGGTAAAGCTAAAGCTTTACAAGGGTAATATCATAAACGCAGGAGTAAGCTCTCCCTACTCCCTCTATGATCCAGAAATCGCCACCTTTGATGAGGATGAGGTTTACAACCAAAAGGATAGCGAGGGCTTTATAAACCTATTTGGCCTCCCCTTAGAGGTTGTTGCCAGGATGAAGGCAAAAAATAATATTTAGTATGAGGTTTTGTAAATGAAAAAGATTTGGTCAGGCAGACTAGGAAATTCCTTAAGCAGTGAAGCTGATGCTTTTAACTCCTCTATAGCCTTTGATTCCAGGCTATACAAGCAGGACATATTAGGTTCAATCGCCCACGCAACCATGCTAGCCAAGCAAGGGATCCTAACAAAGGAAGACGCGGACCTAATAGTAAAGGGCCTGCAGGATATATTAGAGGATATAGAGACTGGTGCCCTACCCATAGATCTAGAGGCAGAGGATATCCACTCCTTTATAGAATCTGAACTAACAAGCAGGATAGGGGATGCAGGCAAGCGCTTGCACACTGCCAGGAGTAGAAACGATCAGACCGCTGTAGACCTGAGGATGTACCTCAGAGATCAAGGAACTATAATAAAGGGCCTGCTAGTAGACCTAGTCAAGGTCCTAGCAGACAAGGCAAGTGACCATAGGGATACTATTATGCCAGGCTATACCCACCTACAAAGGGCTCAGCCTGTGACCTACGGCCACCACCTTATGGCCTATGCCATGATGTTTCTAAGAGATATAGGTAGGTTCAAGGATGCCCTGGCCAGAATGAACTATTCCCCCCTAGGGTCCTGTGCCCTAGCAGGGACTAGCTACAATATAGATAGGGCCTATACAGCCCAGCTACTAGGCTTTGACGGGATAACACAAAATAGTATGGACTCAGTTTCTGACAGGGATTTTTGTATAGAGCTATTAGCTGCAAGTTCAATTATAATGATGCATATGTCCCGTTTTTGTGAGGAGCTAATCCTATGGTCATCCTGGGAGTTTGGCTTTGTTGAGATGGATGATTCTTGTTCTACAGGCTCTAGCATAATGCCCCAGAAAAAGAACCCGGATATAGCAGAGCTTATAAGGGGCAAGGTGGGTAGGGTATATGGCCACCTAGTCTCTACCTTGACCATGATGAAGGGCCTTCCCCTGTCCTACAACAAGGATATGCAGGAGGACAAGGAAGCCATATTTGATTGCATGGATACAGTAAAGGCCTGTCTTGGAGTTTTCACCCCCATGATAAAGACCCTAACTGTAAATAAAGACAGGATGTACAAGGCAACCCAGGAGGGCTTTATAAATGCTACAGACCTTGCTGACTATCTAGTAAACAAGGGTATGCCCTTTAGGACTGCCTACAAGATTATTGGCCAAATCGTAGCCTACTGTATAGAAAAGGGCCTTATACTAGAAAAGATGCCTATTGAAGATTACAAGGGTTTTAGCCAATTGTTTGATACAGACCTTTATGAACAGATTAGCCCGGAGGCATGTATAAAAAGGCGGATCTCAGAGGGTGGAACAGGTAGTGAATCCCTAGAAAAGCAGCTAGCCTATGTATCGGCTATATTAGATAAAGAAAAAGAGAAATGAGTTGGATAGATTGAAAAAGGTTTTCATTGACGGAAGTGCAGGTACAACAGGTCTTAGGATATTTGAAAGACTATCTACTAGAGATGATATTGAGCTTATAGTCCTAGAGGATAAATATAGGAAGAGTGAAAACCACCGTAGAGAAGCTTTAAATAATAGTGATGCAGTTTTCCTATGCTTGCCTGATCAAGCAGCAAAAGAGGCTGTGGCCATGATTGAGAATCCAGCTACAGTTGTCATAGATGCCTCAACTGCCCACCGTACCAAGGAGGGCTGGACCTATGGTTATCCTGAACTCTCAAAAAGCCATGAGGACCAGGTTAGAAAGGCAAAGCGGATAGCAAACCCAGGCTGCCATGCCAGTGGCTTTATTGCTTTAGTCTATCCCCTGGTTGAAGCAGGCCTATTAGATCAAGGAGCCAGGTTAAGCTGCCATTCTGTTACAGGCTATAGTGGTGGAGGCAAGCAGATGATTATGGAGTATGAGGACGAAAACCGCAATATACTCCTAGATGCACCAAGACAATACGGTATCGGCCAGGTCCACAAGCACCTAGATGAGATGGCAAGGATATCAGGACTTAAGACGCCACCTGTTTTTTCTCCTATAGTTTCTGGCTTTTATAGTGGTATGGTGGTTACGGTACCGCTTTTCAAGGAGGATCTGAAAATAAAGGCAGGTCTTTCAGATCTTAGACAGGTCTTTAAGGAAAAATATCAGGGCCCAGTTGTTTCCTATGTAGAAAAGGCTGACGAAGATGGTTTCTTATCTGCCAATGCCTTGTCTGGCAAGGACTCAATGCAGATAATGGTAGAGGGCAATGACGATAGGATGCTTTTAATTGCCAGGTATGACAACCTAGGCAAGGGGGCTTCTGGATCGGCGGTCCAATGTCTAAACCTTGTATTAGGTAGGGATATGGCCTATGGGCTAAACCTATAGGGACAGGCAAAGTTAAAGGAGGAAGCCAGTATGAAAATGATAGAAAAGGGCGTATGTGCAGCAAAGGGCTTTAAGGCAAATGGGGTCCACTGTGGCATACGAAAAAATAAATCCAAAAAAGACCTTTCCTTAATATATAGTGAAGTAAGGGCAAGGTCAGCTGCTGTATATACTACAAACCTAGTCAAGGGTGCCCCCCTTATCGTGACGAAGGGCCACCTAGCTGACAATATGGCCCAGGCAATAATCTGTAATAGTGGAAACGCAAATACCTGTAATACAGACGGGATTGAGATGGCCGATAAAGTATGTAGGCTCACTGCAGATGAGCTAAAACTAGAAAAGGAAGATGTCCTAGTTGCATCAACAGGTGTAATAGGCTTGCCCCTTAGTATAGAGCCCTTTGAGCAAGGGATACCGGGCCTAGTCGCAGGCCTTGGTGACTATTCTGATAGGGCTGCTGAGGCTATTATGACCACAGATACAAGGCCCAAGGAAGTGGCAGTCTCCTTTGATATAGATGGAATAGAATGCAGGATAGGCGGTATCGCCAAGGGTTCTGGTATGATTGAGCCTAATATGGCAACCCTCCTAGTTTTCCTGACAACTGACTGCGCTATTAGCACTGACCTCTTGCAAAAGGCTTTGTCCAATGTGACTGAAAAAACCTTTAACATGGTATCGGTTGATGGGGACACCTCAACAAATGATATGGCTATAATAATGGCCAATGGTATGGCCGGCAACAAAGAAATAGATAAAGAAGGGCCAGCCTTTGACAGCTTTGTTAAAGCCCTATATAAAGTAAACCTAGACTTAGCTAAAATGGTTGCAGCCGATGGTGAGGGGGCAAGCAAATTGATCGAATGTAAGGTAGCAGGTGCCCTAACTGAGGCGGATGCAAAGCTTGCAGCCAAGGCAGTTATAAACTCGCCCCTAGTAAAGACCATGATTTTTGGATCTGACGCCAACTTTGGTAGGGTGCTTTGCGCCCTAGGCTATAGCGGTGTCAAGCTTGATCCTGAAAGGATTGACCTGAGCTTTAAATCTAAAGCCGGTCAAGTAGAGGTCTGTAAGGCTGGCTATGGACTAGACTTTTCTGAGGATCTAGCCAAGGCTGTCCTGTCAGAGGATGAGATAGGGATAGATATTAATCTAAATCAAGGCCAGGCTGAGGCTGTAGCCTGGGGCTGTGACCTAACCTATGACTATGTAAAGATAAACGGTGATTACCGAACCTGAAAAGGAGACATATAAATGCAAGTAACCAATACACAAAGGGCTAGCATCCTAATAGAGGCCCTGCCCTATATTCAAAAGTACAACAACAAGATAGTTGTTATTAAATACGGGGGCAACGCCATGATAAATGGTGAGCTCCAGGAGGCCGTTATGGGGGACATTGTCCTATTATCCCTTATAGGGATAAGGGTAGTCTTAGTTCATGGCGGGGGCCCAGATATTACAGACATGATGTCTAGGCTTGGCAAAAAATCTGAGTTTGTAGATGGTCTTAGGGTAACTGACAAGGAGACTGCAGATATTGTCCTAATGGTTTTGGCAGGCAAGGTCAGCAAGAGACTTGTAAGCCATATCCAGCAAAAGGGTGGGTCAGCCATAGGTCTTTGTGGAGCAGACGGGGGCATGATAAAGGCCCGGCAAATTGACGAGAGACTAGGCTATGTGGGTGAGATTGAAAAGATCAATACAAGTCCCATACTAGATATACTTGAAAAGGGCTATATACCAGTTATCTCAACGGTAGGCTGTGATGATGAGGGCAATATCTACAATATAAACGCGGACACAGCAGCTGCCATGATAGCTGGAGAGCTCAATGCAGAAAGCCTAATCACAATGACAGACACTCCTGGGATACTAGAGGACCCAGCCGATGAGAATAGCATAATATCAAGGATAAATATAAAGGATGTACCAGCCCTAATTGAAAGTGGCTGTATATCCGGTGGGATGATACCAAAGGCCAACTGCTGTGTTGAGGCAGTAAAGCGGGGAGTAAACAGGGTCTTTATTATAGATGGACGCAGTCCCCATTCAATCCTTATAGAAACCTTGACCGATGAGGGTATCGGTACTATGTTTATTTCGGGTGATTAATATGACTATAAAAGAAATAGATAAAAAGTATATAGCCAATACCTACGCCCGGTTTCCTGTCGCCATAACAAGTGGCCAGGGAGCCATACTAACAGATGATGAGGGCAAGGACTATATTGACATGGGCAGTGGCATAGGGGTCAATATATTCGGTGCATCAGACAAGCAGTGGCTAGAGGCAGTAAGAGAGCAGCTGGCAAAACTACAGCACACTTCAAACCTCTACTATACTGAGCCCTGTGCAAGGCTAGCTGAGATCCTCTGTAGCCGTACAGGAATGAAAAAGGTATTTTTCTCAAACTCAGGTGCCGAGGCAAATGAGTGTGCCATAAAGGTTGCTAGGAAATATGCCCAGGAGAAAAAGGGCGACGGCTATTTCAATATCATAACTGTAGAGGGTAGCTTTCATGGCAGGACCATAACAACCCTAGCTGCCACAGGCCAGGATATATTTCACCAGGACTTTTTGCCCCTTACCCCCGGCTTTGTATATACCAAGGCAAACGATATAAATGACCTTTTAGTAAAGGTAAAGGAAAACAAGATAGCTGCCATTATGTTTGAAACAATCCAGGGTGAGGGCGGAGTAGTGCCCCTTGACAATGACTTTATTCAGGAGATGGTAAAAATAGCCCAGGAGGAGGATATCCTCCTAATAGTAGATGAGGTCCAAACCGGTAATGGCAGGTGCGGTAGCCTTTACTCCTATATGGACTTAGGTCTTAATCCTGATATTGTCACTACAGCCAAAGGCCTAGGTGGAGGTTTACCTATAGGTGCTACTATGCTAGGTGACAAGGTCAAGGATGTCCTAACACCTGGCTCCCACGGGTCTACCTATGGAGGCAATCCAGTTGCCTGTGCAGGGGCTATAAATGTAATAAATAGGCTCGATGAAAAGCTATTAGCAGGGGTCAGGGAAAAGGCTGACTATATCAAAGCAGAGCTTGAGGGTGCCGAGGGGATACTCAGTCTAACAGGCAAGGGTTTGCTTATAGGTATAGAAACGACTAAAGAGGCCCAAAGGGTTGTAAGTGAATGTAGGGAAAAGGGAGTCTTATTACTGACAGCCAAGCACAAGGTCAGGTTATTACCCCCCCTTACAATCAGCTTTGACCAGTTAAGCAAGGCTATAAATGTGATAAAAGAGGTATGCGCATCATGAAACACTTATTAAAACTAATGGACCTATCCAAAGATGAGATTATGGAAATATTAGACCTGGCAACCAAGCTTAAAAAGGAAAAAAAGGCAGGTGTAGACCACCCTCTTTTAAAGGGCAAGACTCTAGGTATGATCTTTAGCAAGGCCTCGACTAGGACCAGGGTTTCCTTTGAGGTAGCCATGTACCAGCTAGGTGGTCATGCCCTCTTTCTAAGTGCAAGAGACCTACAAATAGGCCGGGGTGAGCCTGTCCAGGACACAGCCAGGGTCCTTTCCAGGTACCTAGACGGTATAATGATTAGGACCTATGACCAGCAGGAGGTTGAGGATATGGCAGCATATGGATCAATCCCTGTAATAAATGGTCTAACTGACTATGCCCATCCCTGCCAGGTACTAGCGGACCTTTTGACCATAAAAGAGTACAAGGGAGAGCTTGAAGGCTTAAAGCTTTGCTATATAGGTAGCGGTAATAACATGGCCAATTCCTTGATAGTAGGTGGCATAAAGACTGGTATGAAGGTTAGCATAGCCTGTCCAAAGGGCTTTGAACCAGATGAGGACCTAATAAAATGGGCCAAGGACAATGGTAGCTTTAGCCTCAGCCAGGATTGTTTTGAGGCTGCCAAGGATGCAGATGTGCTCGTTACAGATGTATGGACCTCTATGGGCCAGGAGGCGGAGATGGAAATTAGAAATGGTAGCCTTAAGGATTATCAGATCAATGATAAGCTCATGGCCATTGCCAAAGAGGATGCCATAGTCCTTCATTGCCTGCCAGCCCACCGGGAAGAGGAGATAACAAACAAGGTATTTGAGGAACATGCAAAGGAGATATTCGATGAGGCTGAAAACAGACTCCATGTACAAAAGGCCGTCCTAGTTAAGTGTATGGCTGACTAGCTAAAAGGTCTAGCAAAATAAAAAAGCAAGACAGGGCCCGTCAGAAGCGGGCTTCATATATGAAAACTAAAATTTATAGATGGGAGGCGCGTCCTAATGCCTCTAGACAAGAGCATAAAGAAGGTACTAGTAATTGGATCGGGCCCAATAGTGATTGGGCAGGCGGCAGAGTTTGATTATGCAGGGGCCCAGGCCTGTAGAGTCCTAAAAGAGGCAGGGATCAATGTAGTCCTAGTAAACTCCAATCCTGCAACAATTATGACAGACCAGGCTCTAGCCGATGAGATCTATTTAGAACCCCTTACTGTAGAGACAATTAAAAGAATAATTATAGAGGAAAGGCCAGATAGCCTCTTGGCCACTTTAGGGGGCCAGACAGGTCTTACCATAGGTATGCAGCTGGTCAAGGAGGGCTTTTTAGAAAAGCATAAGGTCAGGCTTCTCGGTAGCTCTGCAGAGGCAATTGACAGGGCAGAGGACCGCAGGCTCTTTAAGGAGGCCATGGATCAGATTGGTGAGCCAGTGATCCCCTCGGCTACAGCCAATAGTGTGGACCAGGCCCTAAAAATCGCTGAGGATATAGGATATCCTATCATAGTTAGGCCCGCCTTTACCCTAGGTGGGACCGGTGGAGGTATCGCCCACAATGCAAAGGAACTAGGGCAGGTTGCAGAGGCTGGTATAGAGGCCTCGCCAATAGGCCAGGTTTTAATAGAAAGATATATATTTGGCTGGAAGGAAATCGAGTTTGAGACCATGCGAGATCATGATGGCAATGTTATCGCCGTATGTAGCATGGAAAACCTTGACCCTGTTGGTATCCATACAGGTGATAGTATAGTTGTAGCTCCAGCCCTAACCTTAACTGATGACCAGTACCAGATGCTAAGGTCTGCATCCCTTCGTATTGTCTCAGCCCTGGGTATTGTAGGTGGCTGCAATTGTCAGCTGGCCTTTAATCCAGAAAATTCACAGTACGCAGTTATCGAGGTAAATCCTAGGGTCTCCCGATCGTCAGCCCTTGCTAGCAAGGCAACTGCCTATCCAATAGCAAAGGTTACAACAAAGATTGCCTTGGGCTACAGACTAGATGAAATAGTAAATGATGTTACAGGTCTAGCCTATGCGAGCCAGGAACCTGACCTAGATTATGTGGTGGTAAAGCTACCCAAGTGGTCCTTTGACAAGTTTGCTGGTGCAAAAAGAGAGATTGGGACCCAGATGAAGGCGACCGGTGAGGTTATGGCCATAGGTCCCACCTTTGAGATGGCCCTTATGAAGGCTGTTAGGGGGGCCGAGATAAATGTAGATAGCCTAAATATGACTGTGGAAACAGACAGGCCTATCCTAGATAGACTAAGGATAGTAGATGACAAAAGGCTCTTTACTGTATTTGAAGCCATAAAGAAGAACATAAGCATAGATGATATCTATGAGATAACCAAGATAGATAAGTTTTTCCTATATAAACTTAAAAAGCTGGCAGATTACGAGCTGGCCATAGAAGGAAAAGTCCTTGATAAAAAGACCTATATGCAGGGCAAGACCTATGGCTATACTGATGAGGCCTTAAAGAGAATATCAGCAAGCTCAAGCCTACCTAGTCTTGACTGCTCATTCAAGCTTGTTGATTCAAAGGTGGTAGAGTATGGTTTGCAAAGTCCCTACCTTTATTCAACCTATGATGGGCACTGCCAAGCTAGGACCTTAGAAAGATCAGGTAAACCAGTTATCATAGTCCTGGGTTCTGGCCCTATTCGCATTGGCCAAGGTATAGAGTTTGACTACTCATCAGTCCACTGTGTATGGGCTTTAAAGGAAGCGGGCTATGACACAGTTATAATCAACAACAATCCAGAGACAGTTTCTACTGATTATGATACTGCTGATAGGCTCTATTTTGAGCCCCTTTGTCCTGAGGATGTAATGAATATAATAAAGGTAGAAAGGCCCATTGGGGTTGTTGTAGCCTTTGGTGGTCAGACTGCCATAAAGCTAACAAAGTTCCTTGATAGGGCAGGTATCCCCATCCTGGGGACATCAGCAGAGGGCATTGACATAGCCGAAGACCGCAAACGTTTTGATGCCTTGCTAGAAGACCTTTCTATAAAAAGACCGCCAGGCCTATGCATTTTTAATGAGCGAGAGGCCATAGAGGCTGCTAACAAGCTAGGCTATCCAGTCTTGCTTCGCCCCTCCTATGTTATTGGCGGACAAAATATGATGATTGTAAATAGCGATCAGGAGACCTCAACCTATATGAAACGGATTGTTGCCGATGGTATAGACAGTCCCGTTCTTGTAGACAAGTATATGATGGGGCCTGAGCTTGAGGTAGATGTTATATCCGATGGCAAGGAAGTATTAATCCCTGGCATTATGGAGCATATAGAGCGGGCCGGAGTCCATAGTGGAGATTCTATAGCTGTTTATCCCCCCTTTAATATAGATGAGGATATGACAAAAAAGGTTGTGGACTATTCAAAGAAGCTAGCCCTTGCCCTTGGGACCAGGGGCCTTGTAAATATCCAGTACCTAATCTATGAAAATGAGCTTTATGTTATTGAGGTAAATCCTCGGGCCTCAAGGACCGTGCCCTATATTAGCAAGGTGACAGGGATTCCTATGGTAAAACTGGCATCAATGGTCATGCTAGGCCAGGATTTAAAATCCCTAGGCTATGGGACTGGTCTTTATTCCAAGATCCCTTATTATGCAGTCAAGGTTCCTGTATTCTCCTTTGAAAAGCTAACTGACGTAAACTTTTATCTAGGGCCTGAGATGAAGTCAACTGGCGAGGTCTTAGGTATAGGCAAGACCATGAAGGAAGCCCTCTTTAAGGGTCTAACTGCTGCAGGTATAAGGATAGAATCCCCCTTAAAGGGTAGGGAGGTTGGGGCCTTAATCAGTGTAGATGTCAATGACCTTGAGGAGGTAAAGCCCCTGGCAAAAAGACTAGATAGCCTGGGTATTCAAATCTATGCTACCAAGGATACAGCTGAGGCCATAAATGAAATTGGTGTAAAGGCTACTATGATACAGGGTATAAAGGAAAGCGATAACGCCTTTAAGCTCTTAGAGAGTAAAAAGGTTAGCTATATTGTTTATACAGGTGCTGCCTTAGACTCAACAGTTGATGACTATATAGCCCTGCACCGTAGAGCCCTACAGCTATCAATCCCCTGCTTGACATCATTAGATACGGCAAATGCCATAGCAGGTATTATTGCCTGTGGCTATAATGAGCAAAATACTGAGCTGGTCGATATTACAAAGCTATAGCTATTTACTATAAAGCTATAGCTTTTCTCTTCTATATATATAGAAGCTTTTTTTAAGATCATTTTAATGGCAATAATAAAGTAGGGCCAAGTGTTTTCAAGCTAAAGACAATTGCTATAAAATGTTTATAAATTCTCATTGACTAAAGGTCAAGATTCATGTTAAGATATCATTCCCGCCGGGTATAAGACTAGTATCCCGAAAAGGTAGCTAGCATGAGTCGATAAAAAGTTAAAAATACTTGTTGACAATCGGTTGGGATTTTGTTAAGATATAAAAGTCGCCGCTAAAAGCGGTGCCAAGATTGGTCCTTGAAAACTAAACAGTGTAGAATAATGATTAAAGTCAATTCTAAGAGATAACGCAAAGCGAAAAGCTTAGCAAACGTTTGAGCTAAATCA